>JAESGP010000014.1_pt1 | contig 388383 bp, 376 predicted proteins | sample 9269741 | NCBI WGS metagenome assembly JAESGP01 (sample SAMN15720684, study PRJNA650882) | algae metagenome | isolation source: Desmonostoc vinosum HA7617-LM4 and co-occurring heterotrophs from cave wall | place: USA: Waikapalae cave, Hawaii | collected 2011-05-27 | reverse complement strand
CGCCGACCGGCCACACCGTGCCGGTGCGCGAGGTGCGGCTTGCCGCCGGCGCCGGCTTCGTCGTCATCATCTGCGGCGAGGTCATGACCATGCCGGGCCTCCCCTCAAAACCCTCGTCGGAGAAGATTTTCCTCAACGACCAGGGCCAGATCGAGGGGCTGTTCTAGGCACAAAGGGCAATCGGCAGTCGGCAGTCGGAACAGGAGTTCACCCGACTGCCGACTGCCCACTCCCGACTGCCCTCTTCAACCTGCCTCAAAACTGATGACACCCCCCGGAAAAGTCTCGCTTTACGAAGCCATCGGCGAGGACGACGGCTTGAGCCGGCTCGTGCGGGCTTTCTACGACATCATCGAGCAGGCCCCGGAAGCGCAGGAGTTGCACCTTTTGCATCGCCGAGGCCACGGCATCGCGCATTCCCGCATCGAACAGTTCGATTATCTTTCAGGCTTTCTCGGCGGTCCCCAGCACTATGTGCAAAGGCATGGCCATTCGCGGCTGCGCGAGATTCACGACCATGTTCCGATCGGTCCCGACATGCGGGATCTGTGGCTGAAATGCATGATGAAGGCTGTAGCTGTGGCCGGCATCACCGAACCGACCGCCAGCCTGCTGATGCAGCATTTGACGCGGGCGGCCGAAATCGCCCGCAACCAGGACTAGCTACCCGGAAATCGCGGCCCGCGCCTGCTCTTCCAGCCAGACCACCATCTTGCGATAGGGCACCGGGCCGTGGCTGACGCGGGCGACGCCGAGTTCCGCCAGCTTCTGGCGCGGTGGCACATGCGCCAGCGCGATGATGTTGACCGGCAGTGCAACGGCCTTGCACAATTTCTCGATCAGCGCCGGATCGCCCAGTCCCGGGGCGAAGAAGCCATGCGCGCCAGCCTTCTCATAGGCAGCCGCGCGAGCAATCGCCTGCTCGACCAGCGCCTCGCTGTGTTCTTCCGGTTTTGCTTTCAGGAAGATGTCGGTGCGGGCATTGATGAAGGCCGGGACACCACTCGCCTTGACCGCATCGGCCGCTGCCCTGACGCGCTCCACCTGAACCGCGATCTCATAGAGGCCGCCGCCACCAACGATCTGGTCCTCGAAATTGAAGCCGACCGCGCCGGCCTCGATCGCCTGCCTTACCGTGCTTGCAACCGTCGCCGGAGCCGGGCCGTAACCGCCTTCCAGATCCATCGTCGCCGGCAACTCCACCGAGGCGGTGATGCGACGGAAATTATCCAACGCCAGCGCCAGCGGGATCTTCTCGCCGTCAGCGAAGCCGAAGGCCGCAGCCACCGGCCAGCTGCCGGTCGCCAGCGCTTTCGCGCCAGCCTTGACGACCGCCTGGGCGCTGCCGGGGTCCCAGACATTGAAAAGCACCACCGGGTCGCCCTTGACGTGAAGGGCGTGGAAAGCGCGTGCGCGTTCGATCTGATCGCTCATGGAATTGCCTTATGCCGGGATAACAAACCGGGCGAACCTATCGCGCACCCGGCCGTCACGCCATGGCACAGATCGGCGTGGCGACGCGTCCAACCGACCGGACAGGATCCCGGCGGGTCACCCGTGCCCGTCCGATATGAAGGCGAGCGTTCAGGCCAAAGGGGTACGCGATGCCTCGACGCCATATTCGGCGGCGGCATCGGCCAGCGTATGCCAGAGGCTGTCGGCAAAGCTGGTGAAGACGAGCAGATTGTAGACCGGACTGCCGTCCGGCGCATCGGGTCCGCGCCAGAGATTGACGCCGGTATGGTCGATCGAGGTCGCCGCGGCAGCTCCAACCGGGAAGACCGTCTCATGCAGGTCGATCGACGACACTTTGACCAGCGCATCGCGCGCCTTGTTGCCCGAGATCTGGATCAGGCAGCGCCCGCCCGATTGATCGCTCAGCGATGCCGCATCGCCAAAGACAGCCGCAAGCGGCAAGACCGCATTCTGCAGTCCGTTGCCGATACGCACAACGAGGAACTGGTCTGGACCGGACCAGATCAGTGTCGCGCCCTTGCCGGCAATCGCGGCCGGACGATCGGGCGCCGCCACCCCCCATTCCTTCTTGGCGGCCTTGGCCAAGTCGGCGGCACGACCGCGCCTTGCCATCACCTGCACCAGACTGAAGTCGCTGATCTCGGTCATCGCCACACCGGCCTGACCTGCGGCCAGGCCCAACCGGCCCGGCGATAACGCCTTGCGCAACGGCGACTGTGCTTGCCAGGAAAACTCAGCCACGTTGACGCCCTCCTTCAGGGTCGTAGAAGACCGGACTGGTGATCTCGACTTCCATGTCCTCGCCTCTCAGCGGATCATAGGCGCGCACGATCTCGCCAAAACGCTCGCGGCCGCGCTCGACCAGCGCCAGCGCGATCCAGTGGCCCAGCATCGGCGAATAGCAGACCGAGGTGAGATAGCCCTGGTCGGTATCGGGGCCGGGAACCGCACCCTTGGGGACGACATGAGCGCCGGAGCGCAGCCTGTTGGCCTTGTCGACCGGCTTGATGCCGACCACCACCTGCCGGTCGGACGCAACCAGCGCCTCGCGCCCGGCCATGGCACGGCCGATATAGTCCTTTTTCTTCGACGCCATCTTGCCGAGGCCGAGATCATCGGCCGTCGTCGTGCCGCTGAGTTCCGGCCCGGCGACATGGCCCTTCTCGATGCGCATCACGCCGAGCGCTTCCGTGCCGTAAGGCGTGACGCCGAATTCGGCGCCTGCCAACATCAGGTTCTGCGCCATCGCCTCGCCGTAACGCGCCGGCACGCCGATCTCGAAGGCCATCTCGCCGGAGAAGGAAATGCGATAGAGCCTGGCCCGCATGCCGCCGCGCAGCGACACCTCTCGCACGCCCATGAACGGGAACCCTTCGTTGGAAAGGTCTTCCGAAGGATCGCACAGCTTCTTCAAGAGATCGCGCGTGTTCGGCCCGGCAATCGAGAACTGCGCCCACTGGTCGGTCACCGAGGTGAGCTGTACGTCGAGTTCCGGCCACAGCACCTGCCGGCAGAATTCCAGATGTTGCATCACCAGTCCGGCCTTGGCCGTGGTGGTGGTGAGGAAATAGTGATCTTCGGCCAGCCGCGACGTGGTGCCATCGTCATAGACCAGCCCGTCCTCGCGCAACATCAGCCCGTAGCGGGCCTTGCCGACAGCAAGATTGGAGAAGGTGTTGATGTAGACGCGGTCGAGGAATTTACCCGCGTCGGGGCCATGCACGTCGACCTTGCCAAGCGTCGAGACATCGCAGAAGCCGACGCCGTTGCGCACCGCCTTGACCTCGCGCGTCACCGATTCCAGCCAGTCCTTTTCGCCGGCGATCGGATACCACTGCGCGCGTTTCCAAAGTCCGGTGTCGACGAACACCGCGCCGCGTTCCGCCGCCCAGTGATGCGATGGCGTCAGCCGCCAAGCGTGGAAATTCTCGTCGCGATGATGGCCGGCCAACGCGCCGATCGCTACCGGTGCATAGGGCGGACGATAGATGGTGGTACCAGTGTCGGCGATATTGCGCCCGGTCGCCTCGGCCATGAGAGCAAGGCCGTTGACGTTGGACAACTTGCCCTGGTCGGTCGCCATACCAAGCGTGGTGTAGCGTTTCAGGTGCTCGACGCTTTCAAAACCTTCGCGCTGGGCAAGCTTGATGTCCGATGCGGTCACGTCATGCTGGAAGTCGACAAAGGCCTTGCCGCCTTCGACATGCCAGAGCGGTGCAATCGCATAACCTTCGTCGTCGCCGGCCGGGATCGCGCCGGCCTTGCCCTTGGCGCCGCATTCCTTGGCGGCGGTCGCCCCCGCCTCATGTCCGGCACGCAGGCAGGCGGCCAGCGAGAAATCGCCGTTGGCGGCGCCCACCATGACCATGCCGGGCGGACATTGGCCGGGTACGAAAGCGGCAATGTCATTGCGCCATATTGGTCTGCCACGATGGAACGAGGACAACGCGACATTCGGGTTCCACCCGCCCGACATCGCCAGGCAGTCAGCCTCGATCTGCTGCGTGCGTCCGTTGGTATCGCGCACCACGACGCTGCGCACGCCATCGACACCGCCGCCGACCTCGCTCACCACGCCGGCGAGCAGCCTGGTATCGGGGTCCCGCTGTGCCTTGGAACCATCGCCGCGGCTGTCGATCACCGCCGTGACGATGCCACCGGCGCGCCGTACGGCCTCGGCAGTGCGCCAGCCGTCGTCATTGTTGGTGAACAGCGCGACCCGGCGGCCCGGCATCGCCGCAAACCGATTGATGTAGCTGCGCACGGCGGACGCCATCATCACGCCCGGCCTGTCGTTGCCGGGGAAAACGATCGGCCGCTCGATCGCGCCGGCGGCGACCACGGCCCGCTTGGCAACGATGCGCCACAGCCGCTGGCGCGGCTGATGCGCAGGCGGTGTCGCGACATGATCGTTGACACGCTCCAACGCACCATAGGTGCCGCCGTCATAGACGCCGAACACGGCGGTGCGGACCATGATGCGGACATTGGCGAGGCTCTCGATCTCGCGCAGCGCGCCGGCCAGCCAGTCCGATGCCGGCTTGCCGTCGATCTCACCGCCGTCCGAAAGCAGGCGACCGCCCGGACGGTTGTCCTCTTCGGCCAGGATGACGCGCGCTCCCGCGCGGCCGGCAGCCAGTGCCGCGGCAAGACCCGCCGGGCCGCTGCCCACCACCAGCACGTCGCAATGCGCCCAGGCTTTTTCATAGTGGTCGGGATCGGCCTCGTTGGAAGCCTTGCCGAGGCCGGCGGCGCGGCGGATGGCCGGCTCGTAGAGCTTTTCCCAGAACTTCGCCGGCCACATGAAGGTCTTGTAGTAGAAACCGGCGACGAAGATCGGCGAGAACAGCGAATTCACCGCCATCACATCATGGCGCAGCGACGGCCAGCGGTTCTGGCTTTCGGCAACGAGCCCGTCATAGAGCTCGGTCGTCGTGGCACGCGTATTGGCCTCGCGGCGGGCGCCGGTGCGCAGTTCCACCAACGCGTTCGGCTCTTCGGCACCGGCGGTCAGGATGCCGCGCGGCCGGTGATATTTGAACGAGCGCGCGACCAACTTGACGCCATTCGCCACCAGCGCGGAAGCCAGTGTGTCGCCGGCGAAGCCGCTCATGGTCTTGCCGTCGAAGCTGAAGGACAGCGGCCTGGCACGGTCAACCAGCCCGCCGGCGGCGAGGCGGTGGGACTGCGTGGCGCTCCCAACCGAGGCCGTCTGGCCGGCGGCGTCGACCCGCTGCAGCCGATCGGTTTGCACGGCGTCAGCCATCAGCGGCCTCCTGTCGCGGCGCCCGCGCCGGTAGCGGCGCGCACGGCCGTGATGTCGTGGGTCGTCGTGCTGCGGGTGACGGTCAGCCACGAGCGGCAACCGCCGCCGTGGTACCAGTGCTCGGTCATGTCGCCGGCAATGTTGTCGCGCAGATAGACATAGTCGAAGAACAAATCCTGCGCGTCAGGCTGTTCGCCCCCGTCGGCAGCAAAAGCCGACGGCCGCTTCGGTGCCGCGTCGCCAAGATAGGTGAACTCGCCGAGTTCGCGTTCGCCGCAGAATGGGCATGCAATGCGCATGACGCCTTACTCGCTTTCAATGCAGATTGGGTTGGGCGCCCTGGCCCTTCTCGTCGATCATCGCGCCACGCCGGAAGCGGTCGAGCCGGAAGCGTTTCGCCTCCTCATGCGGCTCGTCGCGGGCAAGCAGATGGGCAAAGACCAGCCCGGAGGCGGGCGTCGCCTTGAAGCCGCCATAACACCAGCCGGCGTTGAGGTAGAGCCCGTCGATGGGTGTCCTGTCGATGATCGGCGTGCCGTCCATCGACATGTCCATGATGCCGCCCCATTGGCGCAAGAGCCGTACGCGGCCGATCATCGGCATCAAAGCCATGCCGCCTTCGCAGACGTCCTCCATGACAGGCATGTTGCCGCGCTGGGCATAGGAATTGTAGCCGTCGAGATCGCCACCGAAGACAAGCCCGCCCTTGTCGGACTGGCTGACATAGAAATGGCCGGCGCCGAAGGTGATGACGCCGGGGATGAGCGGCTTGATCGCTTCCGATACGAAGGCCTGCAGCACATGGCTTTCGATCGGCAGGCGCATGCCCGCCATCGCCGCGACGCGCGAGGTGCTGCCCGCCACCGCCATGCCGACCTTGCCGGCGCCGATCGTGCCGCGCGAAGTTTCGACGCCGGTGATTTTTCCGTTCTGGTCGCGCGTGAAACCGGTCACTTCGCAATTCTGGATGATGTCGACACCGAAGGAATCGGCGGCGCGCGCATAACCCCACACGACAGCATCATGGCGGGCCGTGCCGGCACGTGGTTGCCACAACCCACCCATCACCGGGAAACGGGCATTGTTATAGTTCAGGAACGGCAGCACTTTTCGGATCTGTTCCGCGTCGAGCAGCTCGGCATCGATGCCATTGATGCGCATGACGTTGCCGCGTCGGGCAAAGGCGTCGCGCTGCGCATCCGAATGGTAGAGGTTGATGATGCCGCGCTGGCTCACCATGGTGTTGTAGTTGAGGTCCTGCTCCTGCCTTTCCCACAACTTCATCGACAGTTCGTAGAAGCCGGTATTGCCAGGCAGCATGTAGTTGGAGCGGATGATGGTGGTGTTGCGGCCGGCATTGCCGGAGCCGATCCAGCCCTTTTCAAGCACCGCGACATTGCGGATGCCGTATTCCCTGGCGAGGTAATAGGCGGTGGCCAGTCCATGACCGCCGCCGCCGATGATCACCACGTCATAGTGTTTTTTCGGCTGGGGATCGCGCCAGGCGCGCGTCCAGCCCTTGTGGCCTGAAAGCGCCGCCTTGGCGAGCGAGAAGATCGAGTACCGCATTTCAGTCTGTTCTGGCTTCTGTTGGTACGACTACACGTCGAGCGTATGGTCGCGCTCCCATTGAGTGAAGTGCGAAGCGTAGGAATTCCACTCCTGCTGCTTGAGGCGCAGGAACGCAGCGGAGAACTCCTCGCCCATCGCCGCCTTCAGCGATGCGTCCTTGTCGTATTCGCGCAGCGCATCGAGCAGGTTGAGCGGCAGCTTGGCGCCATGGGTGACGGTGTGGCCGTCCTTGTACATGTCGATGTCGCTGCGTGGGCCGGGATCGGCCTTGCTCCGCATGCCGTCGAGGCCGGCGGCGATGATCACCGCCTGCATCAGATACGGATTGGCCGCGCCATCCGGCAGCCGAAGCTCGAAGCGGCCAGGGCCAGGCACGCGCACCATGTGGGTGCGGTTGTTGCCGGTCCAGGTCACGGTGTTGGGAGCCCAGGTGGCACCGGAGACGGTGCGCGGCGCGTTGATGCGCTTGTAGGAATTGACCGTCGGGTTGCAGATGGCGGCAAGTGCGGAGGCATGTTTCATGATGCCGCCGAGGAAAAAGCGGCCCTGTTCGGAGAGACCGAGTTCCATGCTCTTGTCGGCGAAGGCATTGGTCTTGCCGCCGAGGTCCCAGACCGAGATATGCGCATGACAGCCGTTGCCGGTGAGCCCCTGGAAGGGCTTCGGCATGAAGGTCGCACGCAGGCCGTGCTTTTCGGCGATCGATTTCACCATGAACTTGAAGAAGGAGTGCTTGTCGGCTGTCGCCAACACATCGTCGAAGGCCCAGTTCATCTCGAACTGACCGTTCGCATCCTCGTGGTCGTTCTGGTAGGGCTCCCAGCCGAGCGACAGCATGGCATCGCAGATTTCGGCGATGACATCATAGCGGCGCATCACCGCCTGCTGATCGTAGCAGGACTTGGCGGCGGTATCGTATTCGTCCGAAATCTGCTTGCCGTCCGGCGTCGTCAGGAAGAACTCGGGTTCAACACCGGTCTTGACGCGGATGCCGAATTCGGCGGCTTCCGAGACCAGTCGCTTCAGCGTGTTGCGCGGCGCCTGGGCGACGCTCTTGCCTTCCATCAGGCAGTCGGACGCCAGCCAGGCGACTTCCGGCTTCCACGGCAGTTGGATCACCGAGGACGGATCCGGCACCGCCAGCATGTCCGGATGCGCCGGCGTCAGGTCCAGCCATGTGGCAAAGCCGGCAAAGCCGGCTCCGTCCTTCTGCATGTCCGAAATCGCCTGTGCCGGCACCAGCTTTGCGCGCTGGCCGCCGAACAGGTCGGTGTAGGAGATCATGAAATATTTGACGTTGTGCGCCCGAGCGAAATCCTTCAGCTCTGCGGTAACTGCCGTGCTGGCCTCGAAATTGGTTCCCATTGTTTTCCCCTGGGTTGTTCTTCTTGTTGTTTTGATTGATCGAAGAAGTTGCCTAGAAGCTGCCCTTTCCCGGTATCCAGCCGGTGCCGGCAAGCGGCACGCCGGCCATGGCAGCGGATTCAATGGTGAGCGCGCAGAGATCCTCCGGCTCGAGATTGTGAACGTGATTTTTGCCGCAGGCTCGCGCGATCGTCTGTGCCTCCAGCGTCATCACTTTCAGGTAATTCGCCAAACGCCGGCCGGCCGCGATCGGGTCGACCCGCTTCATCAGTTCCGGATCCTGCGTGGTGATGCCGGCCGGGTCCTTGCCTTCGTGCCAGTCGTCATAGGCACCGGCGGTGGTGCCGAGCTTCTGGTATTCGTCCTCCCAGCGAGGATCGTTGTCGCCCAGCGCAACAAGTGCGGCCGTGCCGATCGAAACCGCGTCGGCACCCAGCGCCAGCGCCTTGGCGACATCGGCGCCATTGCGAATGCCGCCGGAAACGATGAGCTGGACCTTGCGATGCATGCCGAGATCCTGCAGCGCCTTCACCGCCGGACGAATGCAGGCAAGCGTCGGCTGGCCGACATGTTCGATGAACACTTCCTGCGTCGCCGCCGTGCCGCCCTGCATGCCGTCGAGAACGACGACATCGGCGCCCGCCTTCACCGCCAGCGCGGTGTCATAATAAGGCCGCGCGCCGCCGACCTTCACATAGATCGGCTTCTCCCAGTCGGTGATTTCGCGGATTTCAAGGATCTTGATCTCGAGATCGTCCGGGCCGGTCCAATCGGGATGACGGCAGGCCGAGCGCTGGTCGATGCCCTTGGGCAGCGTGCGCATTTCGGCGACGCGGTCTGAAATCTTCTGGCCGAGCAACATGCCGCCGCCGCCGGGCTTGGCTCCCTGGCCAACCACGATCTCGATGGCGTCGGCCCGGCGCAGGTCGCGCGGGTTCATGCCGTAGCGCGATGGCAGGTATTGATAGACCAGCGTCTTGGAATGACCGCGCTCCTCCTCGGTCATGCCGCCGTCGCCGGTGGTCGTCGAGGTGCCGGCGATGGTGGCGCCGCGCCCGAGCGCTTCCTTGGCCGGACCGGACAGCGAACCGAAGCTCATGCCGGCTATAGTAATCGGGATTTTCAGCTCGATCGGCTTCCTGGCATGGCGTGCGCCGAGGACGACACTGGTGTCGCAGCGTTCGCGGTAGCCCTCAAGCGGATAACGCGAGATCGAGGCGCCGAGAAACAAGAGGTCGTCGAAATGCGGCAGCTTGCGCTTGGCGCCGGAACCACGGATGTCGTAGATGCCCGTCGCCGCCGCGCGGCGGATTTCCGACATCGTGTATTCGTCGAACGTGGCCGACCTGCGGGGCGTCGTCGGAGGATTGTGATAGGTCATTTATGCGGTCCCCTCAGTACGCGTCGGCGTTGTCGATATTGAAATTGTAGAGCGTGCGCGCCGATCCGTAGCGTGTGAATTCTTCCGGCTTGACGTCGGCGATGCCGGCACGGTCGAGCAGCTCCTTGAGCTTGGCGATGTGCTCGGCGCGCATTTCCTTCTTGATGCAATCGGCGCCCAGGCTCTTCACCTTGCCGCGCACGAACAGCCGCGCCTCGTAGATGGAATCTCCCAGCGCATCGCCGGCATCGCCGAGCACGACGAGATTGCCGGACTGCGCCATGAAGGCCGACATGTGGCCGACATTGCCGTGCACGACGATGTCGATGCCTTTCATCGAAATGCCGCAACGCGACGAGGCATTGCCTTCGATGACCAGCAGGCCGCCACGGCCGGTCGCGCCGGCATACTGGCTGGCGTCGCCTTTCACGATGATCTGGCCCGACATCATGTTTTCACCAACGCCCGGCCCTGCCGAACCATGAACGGTGATGCTGGCCTTGTCGTTCATGCCGCCGCAATAATAGCCGACGCTACCGCGCACCTCGACATTGATCGGTTGGTCGACGCCGGCGGCCACCGCATGATTGCCCTTCGGATTGACCACTTCCCAACTCGGCTCGTCGGCCGCGTCGGTCACCTGGTGCAGAGCGAGGTTGAGCTCGCGCAGCGGCGTCGCATCGAGATCGAAGACACGCGGCGCATAATTGACTTCGCGCTGAGGCGCCTTGGCGAGGTTTGTCACGGACATCGGCTCAGTGCTCCCAGAAATAGACGGTTGACGGCTCGGGCTCCCAGACCTTGGCATCCTCGATGCCGGGCAGCTTGGTCAGCGCGCGATATTCGGAGCCGAAGGCGACGTAGCGATCGGTCTCGGCCAGCACCGCCGGCTTGCAGGCGATCGGATCGCGCACCACGCCGAAGCCGTTCTTGGTGCCGACGACGAAGGTGAAAAAGCCGTCGAGATCGTTGACGCTGCTTTCCAGCGCCTGACCGAGGTTCTGACCGTGCGCGATCTTCGACGACAGGTAGGCGGCCGCCACTTCGGTGTCGTTCTCGGTTTCGAACTTCATGCCCTCGCGGATCAGTTCGCGGCGCAGATTGTTATGGTTCGACAGCGAGCCATTGTGCACCAGGCACTCGTCGGGGCCGGTCGAGAAGGGATGCGCGCCGAGCGTGGTGACGGCGGATTCGGTCGCCATGCGCGTATGGCCGATACCATGGGAGCCGGTCATCTTGGCGACATCGAAGCGCTTCACCACGTCAACCGGCAGGCCGACTTCCTTGTAGATCTCGATCGCTTCGCCGGCGCCCATGATGCGCACGCCCGGACGAAGTTCGGCGATCGCTTCGCGCGCCGCTTCGACCTTGGCGACCGGTACGTCGATCACCGCATGGGTCGACTTCACCAGGAGCTTCACCTTGATGCCGATCTTCTTGCCAAGGTCCGCCTCGAGACCCGCGAAATCAGCTTCGGGAGCCGGCGACTGGATTGTGATCTTGGCCTTGCCCTTGGTCGCCGCGCCATACACCGCGATGCCGGCGCTGTCCGGGCCACGGTCGGTCAACATCACCAGCATTTCGGACAGCATGGCGCCGAGCTGCGGCTCCAATGTCTTGTCCTTGAGGAACAGTCCCACGATTCCGCACACGACATCACCTCCAATGGCAGCAGTCTGATGACGAAACGCTAGCAGCTTTGATTTGCCAATTCAACTGCTGTGAATGTTTTTTTCCCTACAGAAAACTCTCATACTGGATGCACGGCACGACCGGCGCTTCCACGGCCGGGGTATAAAAAAGTTGCCTGGCAGTAATATTTCTTGCACAAAGATATTGCCCTGCCGGCGAATTTCGAGTCAATATGCTTCCTACGAAAGCGCAAGCCGATAAGAAAAAGAACGGCTGCGTTTCGATGGTACCCTTGAGGAGAAGGACCCAAAATGACAGCTTCCTGGCGTTTCTCGACATTGGCCGACCGTCACAGGGCCTTGGGCTCCAAGCTCGAAGACTGGAGCGGCATGGGCACGGCCTGGTCCTACGACAAGGATGCGGATGAAGAATACACCGCCATCCGCACCAAAGCCGGCCTTATGGATGTGTCCGGCCTGAAGAAGGTCCACATCACCGGCCCGCACGCCTCGCATCTCATCGATCTTTGCACGACGCGCGACGTCGAGAAGATCTATCCGGGCAAGTCCGTCTATGCCTGCATGCTCAACGAGGCCGGAAAATTCACCGACGACTGCGTCATCTACCGCATCAGCACCAATTCCTGGATGGTCGTGCACGGTTCGGGAACCGGCCACGAGGAACTGACCCGAGCCTCCATCGGACGCGATGTTTCGGTTCGCTTCGACGACAATCTTCACGACCTGTCGCTGCAAGGCCCGACCGCCGTCGACTATCTGGCCAAGCATGTGCCCGGCATTCGCGACCTCAACTACTTCCACCACATGCAGACCCAGTTGTTCGGCCTGCCGGTGATGATTTCGCGCACCGGCTACACCGGCGAGCGCGGCTACGAGATTTTCTGCCGTGGTCAGGATGCTGGGACGATCTGGGACCGCATCCTCGCCGAAGGCAAGGCGGACGGCATCATTCCCTGCCGCTTCACCACGCTCGACATGCTGCGCGTCGAGAGCTACCTGCTCTTTTACCCCTACGACAATTCGCAGAAATACCCCTTCGAGAACGAAGGCCCCGGCGACACGCTGTGGGAGCTCGGCCTCGATTTCACCGTCAGCCCGGGCAAGACCGGCTTCCGCGGCGCCGAGGAGCACTATCGCCTGAAGGGCAAGGAGCGCTTCAAGATTTTCGGCGTCCTGCTCGACGGCACCAAGCCGGCGGATGAAGGCGCTCCGATCTATCGCAACGGCAAGAAGGTCGGCGTCGTCACCTGCGCCATGTATTCGCCGCTGGTGAAGAAATCGATGGGCATTGCCCGGCTCGACGTTGACTGCGCCGTGGTCGGCACCGAGCTCGAAATCCGCAACGCGTCCGGATCGGTGAAGGCGACCGCCCAGGCCTTGCCATTCGACGATCCGAAAAAGCTGAAGCGCACGGCGAAAGGCTGATACGTTGGACGGGATGCCGGCAAAGACGATCCTAAGTCGCCCGGTCTATGGAACCCTGTCGCCCCAGACCGGCAAGAACCATCTCCTCGTCGCGGACGCCGAAGGCGCGTCCGCGATCCTCGATCTGGCGAAGAAGGCCCCCGAAGGTTTCTTCGCCAGTGCCCACATCATCTACGTTCCGGGCAGGACCGGGCAGCAGTTCCAGCCCGCGCTTCGCGCGTTGAACGCCGCCCAATTCTACGAGGGGCCGTCCATCGCCGCTGCACTGCCTCGGCTCAAGCAGACGCTCGCCAATGCGCATATGGGGCTGCGGCTCTATCTTGCCGGCACCGAAGGCCTGATCGGCCAGGCCATGCAGGCGGCGCTGGAAACCGGCATCGACCATTCCTCGATCCAGACCGAGCATCGCGGCTCCTGGGCGCGCCGTGTGCAATGCGTGCACTGCAAGGGCATCACCGAGAACGTCACCACGCAGCCGGTTACCTGCGCGCATTGCGGCCTCCTGCTTCTGGTGCGCGATCACTATTCGCGCCGCCTCGCCGCCTTCCAGGGCGTCTGCATCAATGCCGAGGATCCGAGCGAGATCCCTCAGAAAGAGGAGATTTTCCGGTGAGCGCGGGAACCACGAAATTGAACGTCACCGTAACCGACGTGGTCGCGGTCAACGAACTGGTCAAGCGTTTCCATTTCGAGCGCACCGATGGCGGCGACCTGCCAACCTTTTCCGGCGGTGCCCATGTCGTGGTGGAAATGCGCGACGGCGACAAATCGCGGCTGAACCCCTATTCGCTGATGAGTTCGCCGCTCAACACGCGCGACTACACCATCTCGGTGCGGCGTGACGATTCCGGTCGCGGCGGCTCGCTGTTCATGCACGGCCAGGTCAAGCGCGGCATGGAGATGGTGATCTCCTATCCCGTCAACCTGTTCTCGCTCGATCTGCGCGCGAAAAAGCACGTGCTGCTGGCCGGCGGCATCGGCATCACGCCGTTCATGGCGCAGACCGCGCAGCTTGCCGGTGAAGGCGGCAATTTCGAGCTCCATTACACCTGCCGCACGCCGGCGCTCGCCACCTACGCCGACACTTTGCGCGAACGCTATGGCAAGCGCATCAACATCTATTACGACGACGCCAACGAGCGCCTGCCGCTCGAACGCCTTTTGACCGCGCAGCCGCTCGGTACCCATCTTTATGTCTGCGGCCCCGCCGGCATGATCCGCTGGGTCCGCGAAACGGCGGCCGCGCATGGCTGGCCGGACGAGACCGTGCACTACGAGCACTTTGCCGCCCCGCAGCCGGGCTTGCCCTTCGACGTCACGCTCGCGCTCAGCAGGAAGCAGATACGCGTCGGCGGAGAGCAGAGCCTGCTCGAGGCGATGGAAGCCGCCGGTATCGACCCGCCCTATCTGTGCCGCGGCGGCGTCTGCGGCCAGTGCGAGACCAATGTCGTCTCCCATGACGGCACTTTTAAACACAACGACCACTGGCTGACCGAGGCCGAACACTGCTCGGGCAGGAAGATCATGCCTTGCGTCTCGCGCTTCGAGGGCAAGTCCCTCGTGCTTGAGCGCTAGCGGAACCACAGGGAGGAACCTATGGGCATCAATTTCAGGCAAGAGACGTTCCGCGACGATTTCACTTTCAGGAACAGCCCGGAATTCATCCGGCGGTTTCCCTTCCCCTTCCACGAAGACGCCTACATGTACGCGGTCAACATCGAGCCGCATGTGCAGGGCCCGAAGGACAGCGTTTTTGAAAACCTGATCGATGTCGACGAACACTACGTCGCCGAGATGCGGGACCGCGCCATGGTGCTGGCCGAGGACCCGTTGCGCTGCCAATCGCTGCCGCACATGACGCTGGCCGGCTGGGACCTGCTCGAACTTTTGATGACCGAACAGGCCAAGGGTTATCCCGAGCATTTCTCGCTGACGCGCGAGGGTGACCGCTGGCGCTGGATCAACCGGCCGCTCGGCATCGACGACACCTTCACCTTCGGCGACCTCTCCACCCTGCCCTATGGGCCGATGGAATACATCACCCGCCAGAGCCAGGGCGATTTCTGCATTCTCGACCAGCGCGACGGCAATCTTTGGATGGATGCCGGCATGGTCACCACGCAAGCCGACTGGTCGCTCGATTTCGACATCGGCATGAACTTCTTCGAATGGCATGCACCGGTGCCGCTGGCGCATGAAAAAGGCATCTTCACCCGTGCGCTGAAATTCCTCACCAACATCCAGCAAGGCAAGCCGGCGCGGCGGCTGAACTGGACGATGACCATCAATCCGCGCCTCGACACCAGCCCGGAGAACTACCACAAATGGGGCACCGACCGAACGACGGTCACCCCTGAAAACGTCGGTGACAAGGTGCATCTGCGGGTCGAACTGCAGAGCTTCTGGCGCCTGCCGCGCTCCAACGCCCTGGTCTTCCCGATCCGCTGCTATCTCATCAAGATGGACGAGCTGGTAACCCAGCCGAAATGGGCGCGTCGCTTCCACCGCGTGCTGCGCGACCTGCCGCAGCAACTGGTCGACTACAAGGGCCTCACCCGTTATCGGCCGACGGTCATCGAATGGCTGTCGAAATATGATGACGGCGCCCCGACCTCGCCCGGCTTCGGCCCGGACTAGACTTCACCTGTCGGGGCGGAGAACGAGGAGCCGGACCCGCGCTAGTCCTGGTTGGAGCCCTGTCCGTAGGAAATGATCGACAGGTAGCGGATCGGAAGTTTCGTCAGTTCGTCGGGGCCGTGCGGCGCATCGGCGTCGAAGAACAGGCTGTCGCCCGGCAGCATCCGGAACAGGTTGTTGCCGTGGCGATAAACCACTTCACCTTCCAGCATATAGAGGAATTCCATGCCGTCATGCTGGAAGGCCGGGAAGACATCGGAATCTTCCGTCAGCGTGATGAGATAGGGTTCGACCGTCACCCCCGCTGTATTCGAACTGATATAACCGAGCAGGTTGTATTGATGACCGGCGCGGGTGCCGCGGCGTTCGACGTCGACGCCTTCGCCGGCCTTCACGAACACGGCATTGCGCTCTTCCTCGAAACGCCGGAAGAAGGAACTCAACGGCACGCCGAGTGCGCGCGACAACGCCTGCAAAGTCGTCAGCGACGGCGACGTGATGCCGTTCTCGATCTTCGACAGCATGCCGAGTGAAATATTGGTGGTTGCGGCAAGATCGGCGACAGTTATGCCGAGCTTTTTGCGGAAAGCCCGCACCTCGTGACCGATGGCGACTTCCAGAACCTTCTCGCGCGTATCGCGAACCGCATGCGGATCCTGATGCAGCGGAGCCGACTTGGGCTGAACGGAAGCTTTTGCCTTCTTGGAAGCCTTGGTGACGTCACCGCCGCCCTTACCATCCTTGACGGACTTGTCCATTATATACCCCCGCAACTTCGCTGTTCACCATAGGTAAACATATTCACCCTTTGGTTCAAGACCAAAGGATAAGTGCGACGAAGTGCAAGGGGCTTGGGAAAAACCAACCCTCTCGGACCAAAAAGATCAGCTAAGCTTTTTGCGCGATCGACCTCCCTTGACCGGACGCGTGCTCAAACAACGCGATCGGGAACAGTCCCGCCGGCGAAGAAAGCGGTGATGTTATCCACCACCTTCATGCCCATGGCGACACGGGTTTCTTCCGTGGCGCTGCCCAGATGCGGCAACAATACGGTGTTTTCCAGCCGGATCAGCCGCTCCGGAACCTGGGGTTCTTGCGCAAACACGTCGAGCCCGGCGCCGGCGATCGCATGACGCTCCAGCGCATCGGCAAGCGCGTTTTCATCCACCACGTCGCCGCGCGCCGTGTTGATGAGGAACGCGCTTTTTTTCATGCGCGCCAGCCGATCCGCATTGATCAGGCTGCGGTTCTCCGCACCGCCCGGGCAATGCAGCGAGACGAAGTCGGCCTGCTCGAGCACATCCTCGATCGACAGCAGTTGCACCGCGCCCAGCGCCCGCGTCTCCTCGTCATCGACACGCGAGCGGTTGAAGAAGATCACCTTCATGCCGAACCCAAAATGCGCGCGGCGGGCCATTGCCTTGCCGATCCGCCCCATGCCGATGATGCCGATCGTCTTGCCGGTCACCTTGGCGCCGATCATGTGGGTCGGGCACCAGCCCTTCCATTCGCCGGCGCGAAGCTGGCGTTCGCCCTCGCCGGTGCGGCGGGCAACGGATAACAAAAGGCTCATCGCGATATCGGCTGTGCAGTCGGTCAACACACCCGGCGTGTTGGTCACGACGATGCCACGCCGTTTCGCCGCCTCGACGTCGATATGGCTGAAGCCGACGCCGAAATTGCCGATGATCCTGGTGCGCGGCTGCTCCTCGGGGAAAACCTCCGCCGGCAGTCTGTCGCTGACGGTCGGCAGCACGGCGTCGAAATTCAGCAGCGCCGCCTTGAGCTGGGTCGCCGTGAACGGAATGTCGCCCGCATTGAGCGTGGTGTCGAAGCGCTCGGCGAGCACCTGTTCGACAGCGGCCGGCCACTTCCGGGTCACGATCACGCGTGGCTTCATCGATTGCTCCTCCAGGACACGGTATCGGGGCAGTGCCGTGGGCCGGCGCCGCCCCGATTGGATATTGCGTCAACCTGTTTAAGCGGCTTTGCGCTGCTCTGCCAGCACGCCGGCCACGGTCGGCCCGAAGGAAGCCGGCGTTGCCACGATGGTGACACCGGCGTCACGCAGGATTTCCACCTTCTCCTGCGCGGATTCGCCGAAGGCCGAGATGATGGCGCCGGCGTGGCCCATGCGTTTTCCCTTCGGTGCCGACAGGCCGGCGATGTAGGCGATCAGCGGCTTCTTCATGTTGGTCTTGGCCCATTCGGCGGCTTCCGCCTCCTGCGGCCCGCCGATTTCGCCGATCATCACCACCGCGTCCGTCTCATCGTCCTTCTCGAACAGTTCGAGAATGTCCTTGAACGACGAGCCGTTGATCGGATCGCCGCCGATGCCGACGCTGGTCGACACGCCGATGCCGAGCGCCTTCATCTGCGAGGCGGCTTCGTAGCCCAGCGTACCGGAGCGACCGACGATGCCGACGCGGCCCGGCAGATAGATGGAACCGGGCATGATCCCCATCAGCGCCTGTCCGGGCGTGATGACGCCGGCGCAGTTCGGGCCGATCAGCGTCATGCGGTCCTCGCGGCGGTAGCGCAGCATGTAGCGCTTCACCCGCATCATGTCCTGCGAGGGGATGCCGTCGGTAATGCAGACGCAAAGCTTGATGCCGGCATCGGCCGCTTCCATGATCGAGTCGGCCGCGAAGGGCGGCGGCACGAAGACGATGCTGGCCTCCGCGCCGGTCTCGCGCACCGCACCCTTGACCGTGTTGAAAACCGGAATGCCCTGTTGCGACTGGCCACCCTTGCCGGGCGTGACGCCGCCGACGACATTGGTGCCGTAGCGTTTCATGTCCTCGGCGTGGAAGGAGCCGATCTTGCCGGTCAGGCCCTGGACGATGACTTTCGTATTGCGATTGAGCAGAACTGACATCTGGTCCTCCCTCAGCTGGCTTTCTTGAGCGTCGACTGGCGCATCGCGGCGACCGCCTTTTCAGCGGCTTCCGCAAGCGTTTCGGCCACGATGATGGTTTGGCCCGAAGCGCTGAGAATACGGCGGCCTTCCTCGACATTGGTGCCGGCAAGCCGCACCACCAGAGGCACATTGACCCCCACTTCTGTCATGGCCTTGAGCACGCCCTCGGCCACCCAGTCGCAGCGGTTGATGCCGGCGAAGATGTTGACGAGAATGGCCTCGACATTCTTGTCGGCGAGCACCGCGCGGAACGCCTTGGCCACCCGCTCCGGCGAAGCGCCGCCGCCGATATCGAGGAAGTTCGCGGGCTCGCCGCCGGCGATCTTGATCATGTCCATCGTCGCCATCGCCAGCCCGGCGCCATTGATGATGCAGCCGATATTGCCGTCGAGGCCGACATAGGAGAGACCGCGGTCGCTGGCGAAGGTTTCGCGCGGGTCTTCCTGCGATTTGTCGCGCAGTTCCGAAATCTCCGGCCGGCGGAACAGCGCGTTCTCGTCGAACGACATCTTGGCATCCAGCGCCATCAGATTGCCTTCGCGGGTCACCGCGAGCGGATTGATCTCCAGCATCGAGGCGTCATAGTCGCGAAACACCTGGTAGCAGCCCATGATGGTGTCGGTCGCCTTGCCGATCAGGCTGTTTTCCAGCCCCAGCCCGAAGGCGATCTCGCGCGCCTGGAACTGCTGCATGCCGACACCCGGGTCGACGGTGGCGCGGATGATGGAATCCGGCTGCCGCTCGGCGATCTCCTCGATCTCCATGCCACCGGAGGCCGACGCCACGATCATCACGCGCTCGGCCTTCCGGTCGAGCACGAAGCCGAGATAGATCTCCTGGCGGATATCGACGGTTTCCTCGATGTAGAGACGCGACACCAATTTGCCGCGCGGCCCGGTCTGATGCGTCACCAGCTTGCGGCCGAGCATGGTTTCGGCGGCATCGGACACTTCCTTGTCGGACTTGCAGATGCGGATGCCGCCGGCCTTGCCGCGCGCGCCGGAATGGATCTGCGCCTTCACCACCCATTTGTCGCCGCCGATCTCGCGGGTGCGGTAGGCGGCTTGTTCGGGACTGTAGGCCAGCCCGCCACGCGGAATGTGGACGGAGTGGCGCGAAAGCAGTTCCTTGGCCTGATATTCGTGAATGTCCATGTCGAACTCCCTCTTAGTTCGGCAGCGCCTGGCGCGAACGCGCCGACTGCTCGATTGCTTCGTGCGTCACCAGCACATTGCGGGCCATGCGTTCGGAGGCGGCATCGATCATCTTGCCGTCGAGCGCGGCCGCACCCTTGCCCTGTTCTTCCGCCTCCTTCAGCACTTCGATGATGCGGCGGGCGCGAGTGACTTCCTTCTCCGGCGGCGAGAACACCGCATTGGCGAGTTCGATCTGCGAAGGATGGATGGCCCATTTGCCCTCGATGCCCAGCGCCGCCGCCCGGCGGGCGGCCGCGATGTAGCCGTCCGGATCGGAGAAATCGCCGAACGGACCGTCGATGGCGCGAAGACCGTAGGCCCGGCAGGCGACCGTCATGCGCGACAGCGCAAAATGCCATTGGTCGCCGGGATAGTCGGGATTGAGACCGCCGATATTGACCGTGCGCGCCTTGCAGCTCGCCGCATAGTCGGCGACACCGAAATGCAGCGCCTCCAGCCGGCTTCCGAAGGCGGCGATCGCCTCGACATTGGCCATGCCGAGTGCCGTCTCGATCAGGGCTTCGAGGCCGACGCGTGTCTTGTAGCCCTTGGCCATCTCGATCTGGTTGACCATCGCCTCGACCATGTAGAGATCGGCCGGCACACCGACCTTCGGCACCAGGATCGTATCCAGCCGGTCGCCGGCCTGTTCCATGATGTCGACGACGTCGCGATACATGTAGTGGGTGTCGAGGCCGTTGATGCGCACCGACACGGTCTTGCCCTTGGCGCGCCAATCGATGTCGTTCAGCGCCTCGATGATGTTCTTGCGCGCGCGCTCCTTGTCGGGCGGCGCCACGGCATCCTCGATATCGAGGAAGATGAAGTCGGCGGCGCTCGACGCCGCCTTCGTGATCATGTCCGGATTGGAACCCGGGACCGCAAGCTCGGAGCGCTGCAGCCGCAGCTTGCGCAGATGGTTGATGGTGTGGCTCATGCCGGCTCTCCCCGCGCTCTGCTCAAGCGGCCTTGGCGACGGCGACCGGCCCGGCCAGCCGGAAGTGCTCGAGCGCGGCGCCGACGCCGGAACCCGGCGCCAGCTTCACGCCACAGTCACGCAGCGCCATTTCCGCCGCCGAGAGAGCGCCGCACACCATCACCTCGTTCAACCAGCCGAGATGGCCGATGCGGAACACCTTGCCCGCCACCTTGTTCAGGCCGACGCCAAGCGACGTCTGGTACTTGTGGTATGCGCGCTTGACGACTTCCGCGCTGTCGATGCCTTCCGGCACATGGATGGCGCTCACCGTGTCGGAATGCCATTTGCGCTCCTTGGCGCAGAGCTTCAGCCCCCAGGCATCGACCGCCTTGCGCACGCCTTCCGCGAGATGGTGATGACGGGCGAAGATCGCCTCCAGCCCTTCGGCCTCGATGAGATCGAGCGAGACGCGCAGGCCGCGCAACAGTTGCGTCGCCGGCGTGTAGGGGAAAAAGCCGTTGTCGTTGTTGCGGATCATGTCATCGAAGGAGAAATAGCAGCGGCGGCCCTTTGCGGTCTTGGCCGCTTCAAGTGCCTTCTGGCTGACCGAGAGGAACCCCAGGCCGGCCGGCAGCATGAAACCTTTCTGCGAGCCCGAGACGGCGCAGTCGACGCCCCACTCGTCCTGGCGGAAATCGATCGAGCCAATCGACGAGACACCGTCGACGAAGAGCAGCGCCGGATGGTTTGCCGCATCCAACCCCTTGCGCACGCCGGCGACATCGCTGGTCACGCCGGTCGCCGTCTCGTTATGCGTGCAGAACACCGCCTTGATACGGTGCTCCTTGTCCGCCGCGAGTCGCTCCGCATAGATCTCGACCGGCACGCCGGTGCCCCATTCGGTGTCGATGACGTCGACCTCGAGGCCGAGCCGCTCGGCCATGTCGACCCACAGATGCGAGAACTGGCCGAAACGCGACATCAGCACGCGGTCGCCAGGGCTGAGCGTGTTGGTCATCGCTGATTCCCAGGCGCCGGTGCCCGACGACGGGTAGATGAAGACGCGGCCGCTTTCGTTCTTGAACACCCGCTTCAACCCGGCGAACAGGCCAAGCGTCAGCTCGGGAAAGGTCGAGGCGCGCATATCCTCCATCGGCAGGTTCATGGCCTGCCGGACCTGCTCCGGAATGTTTGTCGGCCCTGGGATGAAGAGATGCGTGAAACCAGCCATGATGATCCTCCCGATCTGTCTGCGCCAACCCTTGCCAAGGCCGGCGGGCAATTCGGCGGGCTCCGCCGTGGGAAGAATAATCTTTTCCTGCCGCGCCTCTCACAACACCTGCCAAGGTGGAACCTTCCACCATCTAGCGTCGGCACAAACCTGCCTGCCGGGTAGGCCAAGCCCCTACCCGGATAGGCCGAACGCCACCCGGAACGCCGGCGATGCGAAGACAACGAAAAACGGCGGACCAAGGCCCGCCGTTCATCATGCTCGGAAAGCGCGAGATCGCTTAATCGATGTCGAAGGACACGCCCTGCGCCAGCGGCAGTGCCTTGGAATAATTCACCGTGTTGGTAGCGCGGCGCATATAGGCCTTCCAGGCGTCCGAGCCGCTCTCGCGACCGCCGCCGGTTTCCTTCTCGCCACCGAACGCACCGCCGATTTCGGCGCCGGAGGTGCCGATATTGACGTTGGCGATGCCGCAGTCGGAACCGTCGGCGCTGAGGAAGCGTTCCGATTCCTGCAGGTCGCGCGTGAAGATCGACGACGACAGGCCCGCGCCCACCGCATTGTGCAGGTCGAGCACCTGGTCGAAGTCGGAATATTTCATCACATAGAGGATCGGCGCGAAGGTCTCTTCCAGAACCGGGCCGGCCTGCTTCGGCATCTCGACCAGCGCCGGACGCACATAATAGGCATCCTTATGGCCGTTCTCGACGCGAGCGCCGCCGGTGATCTTGCCGCCATGCTCGCCGGCTTCCTTCAGTGCCTTCTGCATGCCGTCGAACGCCATCTTGTCGATCAGCGGGCCGACCAGCGACGAGGTTTCCAGCGGATTGCCGACCGAAACGCTCTCATAAGCCTTCTTCAGGCGCGGCACGAGCTGGTCATAGACGCTCTCATGCACGAACAGGCGGCGCAGCGTGGTGCAGCGCTGGCCGGCGGTGCCCATGGCGCCGAAGGCGATGGCGCGCAGCGCCATGTCGAGATCGGCCGACGGGCAGACGATGCCGGCATTGTTGCCGCCGAGTTCAAGCACGGCGCGCGCGAAACGCTTGGCCAGCCGCGGGCCGACCTCGCGACCCATGCGGGTCGAGCCGGTGGCCGAAACCAGCGCCACCTTGGGATTGTCGACCAGCACTTCGCCGATGCCGCGCTCACCGATCAGCACCGGTGCCAGATTGGCCGGCGCATCAGTGCCGAAGCGCTTGACGGCGCGTGCGAAGATCGCCTCGCAGGCGAGCGCGGTCAGCGGCGTCTTTTCGGACGGCTTCCACACCACGGAGTCGCCGCAAACCAGCGCCAGCGCCGCGTTCCACGACCACACGGCGACCGGGAAGTTAAAGGCCGAGATGACGCCGACGACGCCGAGCGGATGCCAGGTCTCCATCATGCGGTGGCCGGGGCGCTCGGTGGCGATGGTCAGGCCGTAGAGCTGGCGCGACAGGCCGACGGCGAAATCGCAGATGTCGATCATTTCCTGCACTTCGCCCAGACCCTCGGACGGGATCTTGCCGACCTCGATCGAAACCAGGCGGCCGAGCTCGGCCTTGTGGGCGCGCAGTTCTTCACCCAGCAGCCGCACCAGTTCGCCGCGCTTCGGACCGGGCACCAGGCGCCAGGCCTTGAAGGCCTCATGCGCGGCATCGATCGCCTTGCCGGCATCGGCCGCCGAAATCTGCTTCAGCGCCGCAAGCTGCTCGCCCGTCACCGGGCTGCGCACCACCAGATCGCCGCCCGAAAGGGCTTCCTTGGCAACGCCAAGTTTCGCGAGCAGTTCGGCGGTTTCCTTCGCAATCGTCATCGTCATCCCTTTCGAATTTGTGCTGATATGGCGACAGCAGCAGCCATCCGCCACCCCGCGGCTCCTCCTGCGCGGGTCTTTGGCGTGGCATTACCCGTTTCAGGGGCAAACCGCCACCCCGGCATGGTCCAAGCCTGTGGCAGTGACGATTGATCCAGTGAAAAACGATCCGAACGAATGATCGTGCCTTCGACCTAGCTGGCCTTTTCAGCCTTGCCTTGCGCGGCTTCCGCCTTCAATCGATCGAGATGCATGCGGATGTGGGCCGCTTCCGCCGCCGTATTGGCCAGCGCGATCGCCCTGTCGAAGGCGACACGCGCCTCCTCGTTGCGGCCAAGCTGCATCAACAGCCCGCCCTTCAGCCCGAAGAAATGGAAATAGCCGGAAAGCCGCTCGGCAAGCGGTTCGATCATGGCCAGCGCTTCCTCCGGCCCGCGCACCTTGGAGACGGCGACAGCGCGGTTCAGCGTTACCACCGGCGACGGCTGCATGCGCTCGAGCAGGCCGTAGAGCAGGTCGATTTCCTGCCAGTCCGTCTCCGCTGCCTTGGCCGCGCGGGCATGCAACGCGGCGATCGCGGCCTGCACCTGATAGGGGCCGGGCTTGCGGTGGCGCAGCGCCTTGTCGACGAGAGCCAAACCTTCCTCGATCATCTTGCGGTTCCACTGCGTGCGGTCCTGGTCCTCCAGAAGCACGATTTCGCCATTGGCGTCGAAACGCGCCGGCGCCCGCGCATGCTGCAGCAGCATCAGCGCCGTCAGGCCCATCACTTCCGCCTCGGTCTGGAACAGCCGCAGCAGCAAGCGGGCAAGCCGGATCGCTTCCTCGCATAGAGGCTCGCGCGCCGGCGCTTCGCTGCTGTTGGTGGAGTAACCTTCGTTGAAGACGAGATAGACCATCGCCATGACGGCGGCCAACCGCTCGGCCCGCTCCACCGCGCCCGGCGCCTCGAACGGCACGCCGGCATCCGCGATGCGCGCCTTGGCGCGGGTGATGCGCTGTTCCATGGCGCTTTCACCGACCAGGAACGCACGCGCTATCTGTTTCACCGAAAGGCCGGAAACGATGCGCAAGGCCACCGCGATCTGCTGGGTGGACGGCAGGTCCGGGTGGCAGCAGATGAACAACAGCCTCAGGATGTCGTCCCGGTAATGCGCGCCGTCCAGCCGCTCAGCGATGTCGGCTTCCGCATCCTCCAGATCGGAAACCTGGTCCTCGTCCGGCATCGCCGTCTGCTTGCTTCGCTTGCGCACCGCGTCGATGCCGCTGTTGCGGCCGACGAAGATCAGCCAGGCGGCGGGATCGCGCGGTGGTCCGTTCTGCGGCCAACTCTTCAAGGCGCGCAGGCATGCGTCCTGGAATGCTTCCTCCGCCGTATCGAGATCGCGGAAGTAGCGCAGCAACGCCCCCATCGCCTGCGGGCGCGCGGCGCTGATGGTGTTGCTGATCCAGGCGAGATCGCTCATACGGGAACCCTTACTCTGTCGAACATGGAAATCGGCCGGATCTCGTAGGATCCGCCGCTGGGATTGACGTCCGAAAGCTCCCGCGCGAAGTCCAGCGCCTCGTCGAGATTGTCGCAATCGATCGTATAGAAGCCGAGGAACTGCTCCTTGGTCTCGGCAAACGGCCCGTCGATGACCAGCGGCTCGCCCTTGACCTTGCGCAGCGTTGTGGCGGCGGTCGTCGGCAGGAGGCGCGCCACAGGGCCGAGTTTCCCGGCCTTGACGTACTTCTCCTGCACCTTCGACAGCTTGACCATGATCTCGTCGTCCTGCTCCTTGGTCCAGGTACCGACGACGTCTTCGGAGGCATAGCAGAGGACGGCGTAGAGCATTGCAAACCCTTTCTGTGTCTAAGGACGTAAGAGTTAGGTATTTCCCGACATTGCGTCGACAAAAAATCTGAAATTTCGGCGGCGCCGCGGGCGGCGTCCGCTCAGGCCTTGCCGCGCGTCACGGGGATGACATCCACGGCCTGCACGCCGGCCTGGCCGCCGGTCGTTTTCAGCACGCCGACGATCGGCGCGACATCGCCGTAATCGCGACCGTAACCAACGGTGATATGGTCGTTGGAGGCGCGCATGCCATTGGTCGGATCGAACTCCTGCCAGCCGGCTTCCCGCCCGCACCAGACCCTGACCCAGGCATGCATGGCGTCCGCCCCCTCCAGCCGCTCCTTGCCGGGCGGCGGAATGGTGCGCAGGAAGCCGCTGACATAGCCGGCCGGGATGCCCAGCCCTCGCAGGCCGGCAATCATGACATGCGAAAAGTCCTGGCAGACGCCGCGTTTCAGCGCGAAAGCGTCGGAGGCGCGCGTCTCTACGTCGGTCGCCGTGCCGTCATAGGTGAAATCCCGCCGGATGCGGTTGCAAAGCTCGGTAGCGGTGGCGATCGCCGAGCCGCTCGCGCTCACGCGTGCATAGGCGGTGATCGCGGCATCGAGGCCGGCATAGTCGGTCCCGGTCAGGAAATGGTGCGGCGCGTCCGGTCCCAGCGAGCGCACCGATCCGATCTCCAGCGCGAGCTGGTCGACATTGGGCGAAACATCCAGGCCGGGCTCGGGCCGTGTCACCGAGACACGCGCGCTCATATGCACGTCGAGTGTCCTGTGCGCTTCGCGGAAGGCGATGGCGGTGACGTTGGAGCCGAAGAAATCGTGGAAATCCGACCGCTCGCCAGGTTTGGGCGAAAACGACAACGACGCCGCCACGATGCGCTGGGTGCCGGTAAGGTTAGCCGGAAGCACCCGCACCAGATGCCGGCCGCCGCCGGCGGCGGCCTCGTAGTCGTAGTGCAGATTGAGGCGGATGTCGTAGAGCACCGGAGTCAGCCGAAATAGGCCTTGGCGAGGCTGTTATAGAGGCCGCCGATTTCCTCCGCCAGTTCGCCGAGCGCCTGGGTCGTCATGTCGGACGGCTCCTTGATGGCGAGCGCCGTGTTGAGCCTGAGCACCTCCTTGGCCGCCGGCGACATATGGCCACCGCTGCCCTCGGTCGGCAGCAGCCCGATTTCTTCCTTTAGCCGTTCCACCTGGAAGAAGATCGAGCGCGGATTGAGCGGATCGAGCGCAAGCAGATCGATGACCGTGCGCCGACCGGCCTGGACCGGATATTGGCGGCGATGGGTCATGACGCTGTCGCCGATCTCAAGCATCATGTCGAGCGCGCCTTCCGGCGCGTCGGCGCGTGTCAGCCTGGTCAGCATGCGCGCCATCTGGATGCCGCGCTCCAGCCGCCGCCCGATTTCCAGGAAGCGCCAACCGGTGAAACGGTACATGTTTTCGTGCAGCAGGCCGGAAAAGCCGGCCAGCTTGCGCAGGATCACCGTCATGGCGCGTGTCGCGTCGTCGCCGCGCGAAACGGTGGTCTCGAACAGATGCAGCGTCTTGGACAGGTCCTTCAGCGCCAGCCAGCCATCGGGCGAAAAGCGGTCGCGGATCTGGCCGGCGCTGTAGACGGCACTGTCCAGCATATCGAGCAGGCCTTGCGGTACCGGATCGGCGACATCGATGCCGATCGGGTCGAGATAGCCGCGCAGTTCGGCAAGCAGCGGCATGGCGGGATCGGAAGTCTCGGCCAGGCGCACGTGATAGGCGCGCAGGATGCGGGCGGTGTCCTCGGCCCGCTCGATGTAGCGGCCGAGCCATGTCAGGTTTTCCGCCGCCCTGCTGGGCAGGCTGCCGGGCACGGTGCGATCGAAGCCTTCGCTTTCGCGCGGGAACAATGTCTCGCGCTCCACCGGCTTGTCGCTCACCACCCAGACGTCCGCCGCCTGGCCGCCGCGCTGCATGGCGATCGCGGTCGGGTCGAGCGAGAAACCGACACGCGCGAAACCGCCCGGCATGACCGTCCAGCCGTTCGGGGTGCGGGCCAGGTAGACGCGAAGGCTGGCCGGGCGCGGTTCCAGCCGCCCGTCGACATAGACCGGCGTGGTCGAAAGCGTCACCGCCTCCTGGCCGACGAAATCGCCGCCCTCGACCTCGATCCGCATGGCGAGCGCGGCCCGCTCCTCTTCCGACAGCGCCGCGCCCAGCACGCTGGCCCCGTCATCCTCGAAGGCCAGCCGGGTCGACAGCGCCGGTCCGATCACCATCCTGTCGAGATTGGCCAGCACATGCGCGCGCTCCGCTCCCTGTCCGCACCACCAGGTCGCGACGCTCGGCAAGAGCAATTCTTCCCCGCCAAGCTCCTTGTGGATCTGCGGCAGGAAGGCCAACAGCGCACGCGTTTCCAGAAGCCCCGTGCCAAGCCCGTTGACCGCGGTCACCGCGCCTTGCCGCACGGCTTCGACCAGCCCCGGCGTGCCGATTTGCGAATCCGGCCGCAATTCGAGCGGGTCGGCGAAAGCCGCGTCCATGCGCCGCCACAGCACGGAGATCGGCACCAGCCCCGCCACCGTGCGCACCATCAACCGGCCGTTCGAGACGGTCAGGTCCTCGCCTTCCAAAAGCATGATGCCGAGATAGCGGGCGATATAGGCATGTTCGTAATAGGTCTCGTTGAGCGGTCCCGGCGTCAGGATCGCGACGCGCCCGCGCGAGGCTGCCGCCGTGGTGTTGAGCGCATCGCGGAAACGCCGGAAGAAACCGGCCAGCCGGTGCACATGCAGTTCGCCATAGAGTTCCGACAGCGCGCGCGTCGTGGCGACCCGGTTCTCCAGCGCGAAGCCGGCCCCCGACGGCGCCTGCATGCGGTCGCCCAGCACCCACCAGCGCCCGTCCGGCCCGCGGCCGAGTTCGAAGGCGCAGAAATGCAGGTAGTGCCCGCCGGCAGGCACGGTTCCTGCCAGCGGCCGCAGATATTCCGGACTGCTGGCGATCAGGCCGGGCGGCAGCAGGCCGCCCTCCACCAGCCTGTTCGGTCCGTAGATGTCGGCGGCGATCTTTTCGAAAAGGTCGGCGCGCTGGATCAGGCCGGCGCTGATTGCCGACCACTCCTTCTCCTCGATCAGCAGCGGCACATGCGCCAGCGGCCATTCGCGCTCGTTGGCGCCGGCCTTGTCATAGACGCGATAATAGACGCCGGCATCGCGCAGATATTGGTCAGCCCTGGCAAAGCGCTTGACGAGCTTTTCGGGACCGAGCGCCTCCAGCGAAGCGATGAACGGCTTCCACAACGGTCGCGGATTGCCAGCGGCATCCACCATCTCGTCGACAACGCCGTCGATCGGCCGATAGTGCTCAAGCAGGCTGTCTGCTTGGCCTGCCGCCCCGGTTCGCTGCTGATTCCCGCTCGCCATGATCGATCTAGAACGTCGGTTGCCGCTTGAGGTCAAGCCTTGTTGGCCAAAGGGTCTTTATATGTGCTCCGGCTCATTGATGATGGGCTGGGCCTAAACGTCGGGATGACAGCTGCCTTTCATTTGTCCGGCTCCTTGTGTAAAGCGAGACCAGCAAACTCCCAAGACGGGCAAAAAGCCATGGACAAGTTCACCAAGCTCACCGGCGTTGCGGCGCCCCTGCCGATCGTCAATGTCGACACCGACATGATTATCCCCAAGGATTATCTCAAGACGATCAAGCGCACGGGCCTGGCCAAGGGACTTTTCGCCGAAATGCGCTTCAACGAGGACGGCTCGGAAAACCCCGATTTCGTGCTCAACAAGCCGGCCTACCGCAAGGCGCAGATCCTGGTCGCCGGCGACAATTTCGGTTGCGGCTCCTCGCGCGAGCATGCGCCTTGGGCGTTGCTCGACTTCGGCATCCGCTGCGTGATCTCGACCTCGTTCGCCGACATCTTCTACAACAACTGCTTCAAGAACGGCATTCTGCCGATCACGGTCAGCCAGGAAGATCTCGACAAATTGATGGACGACGCCGAACGCGGCGCCAACGCCACCCTCTCGGTCGACCTCGAAGCCAAGGAAATCCGTGGCCCGGATGGCGGCGTCGTCACCTTCGACCTCGACGATTTCAAGCGCCACTGCCTGCTCAACGGTCTCGACGACATCGGCCTGACCATGGAAAAGGCCGGCGCTATCGCCAGCTTCGAGCAGCGCAACGCCGCCGAGCGCCCCTGGGCCTGAACCGGCGTTCGCTCGCCTTCCGGCAGTTTTCTGTCGGCGCTTTTCCTTGCCGGCGGCCAGGCCCCTAGCCCGGCCGCCGGGACGGACTAGGATCAGACCCTGTCGATATGGTCTGATCCGTGGCAGCGGAGCGTTCCGTTGCCGTTCAACGGGAGATGCCGTGATGGGATTGCTAACGCGATTGTCGGCCGCCGCTCTTGTCTCGGCCAGTCTTTGCGGGGCGGCGATGGCGCAGCAGGCGCCGGCAACGACGGAGGCTCCCGCCGCCACAGCCAATCCGGCACCGGCGGACAATGCCGCGCCTGATGCCGATAGCAGTGACAAACAGGCGCCTATCCCCTTCGAGGGCGGCAGCTTCACCGTCACCGAAACTCCCGATTCCGACAAGATCCTGGCCTTCGACGGCAAGGAAGTCGCGCGCAACTACGACGTCTTCTTCGACAGGATCGTGAAGGTGGGCGGTATCAATGTCGCCCTCTTCGCAGCCGGACCGGGCGGCAACCAGTGCGGGCCCGACACGGTGATTGCCTGGAAACCGGAGGGCGGCACGCTGCAATCGGTCACCGTCGACCAGAACGACTGCGGCGCGCCACCGACCTCCGTCGCCGACGACGCGCTCTATTTCGTCCCCTATCTGCTTCCCGGCGATTCCGGCGATGCGCTGAAGTGGACACCGCAGGATGGGCTGTTGATCGCCGGTCGACTGAGCTACACGCCGCAGCCGAACACTGGCTGGGGCGACATCGATGCGTCGAAATACCAGAACATCATCGACGCCTTCCACAATGAGGCCGTCTACAAGGCCGCCGAAAAACTGCTCGGCGATAAGATGAGCGACGTCGCGACCAGCCTGCTCGTCGGCGGCGGCACGGAAAAGACGCCGTCCGGCGCCTTCTACGCCACCGGCTGCGTGCCGCATGCGTGCGGCGGCAGCGACGGCTTCATGGCGGTCGACGCCAACAACAAGGCGCTCTATTTCGCCCAGCAGACCGACAAGCCGGAGCCGAACGCCTGGCCGCCGCTGGCGGAATGGCCCAATGAGATGAAGGACGCTCTCAAGAAGGCGTTCGAGCAGCCGCAATAATTACCCTGTCAGGGGTCGATGGATCAGGAGCAGTTCAATGCGCAGATTGATTTCGACGGGTTCGCCCTTCGAAAAGACCGCGGGCTATTCGCGCGCTGTCGTCCAGGGTGACTGGTGCTTCGTCGCCGGCACCACCGGCTATGACTACACCACCATGACCATGCCGGACACGGTCGAGGCGCAGGCCCGCAACTGTCTCGAGACGATTTCCGGCGCGCTCAGGCAAGGTGGTTTCGAACTGGCCGACGTCGTGCGCGCCCACTACTACATCACCGACCAGAGCGACGTGGACAAGGTGTTCCCCATCCTCGGCGAATATTTCGGCGACATCCGCCCGGCCGCCACCATGGTCGTGTGCCTGCTCAACAAGCCGGAAATGAAGATCGAGATCGAGGTCACCGCGCTGCGCCGCGGCGCAACCGGCCTGTGACGGTCAAGCGCATCGTCGCCAACATCGCCACGGCCGACACCGCCACGGCCCGACGCTTCTATGGCGACGTTCTCGGCCTCGATCTGGTCATGGATCATGGCTGGATCGCCACCTACGGCTCGAACGAGCGCATGACGGTGCAGATATCCTTTGCCGAACAGGGCGGCGCCGGCACGCCGGTGCCTGACCTTTCCATCGAGGTCGACGATGTCGATACCGTGCTGGCCGGCATGAAGCAGGCCGGTTTTGCCGTCGAATACGGCCCGACCGACGAGCCCTGGGGTGTGCGCCGCTTCTTCGTGCGCGACCCGTTCGGGCGGCTGGTCAACATTCTGGAACACCACTGAGGTCGTTTCCATAAGCTTGGGCCGACGGCTCTCGCCAAACGCGGACTTGCGCAGATGCTGCGGCAACGCTAGCAAGACCGCGGTTCACGGCACTTTTCCAGGACGGTCTCCATGGCTTCGAAAAACCTCTTCCTCCTCCCCGGCGACGGCATCGGCCCCGAGGCCATGGCGGAAGTGAAAAAACTGATCATCGCCATGAACGAGAAGCTCGGCTCCGGCTTCGTCACCGACGAAGGCCTGGTCGGTGGTTCGGCCTATGACGCGCATGGCGCGGCGATCTCCGATGCCGACATGGAAAAGGCGATGGCGGCGGACGCCGTGCTGTTCGGCGCCGTCGGCGGCCCGAAATGGGATAGCGTGCCTTACGAGGTTCGCCCCGAAGCCGGTCTCTTGCGCCTGCGCAAGGACATGGAACTCTTCGCCAACCTGCGCCCGGCGATCTGCTATCCCGCGCTCGCCGCCTCCTCCTCACTCAAGCAGGAAGTGGTCGAGGGCCTCGACATCCTGATCGTTCGCGAACTGACCGGCGGCGTCTATTTCGGCGAGCCCAAGCAGATCATCGACCTCGGCAATGGCCAGAAGCGCGGCATCGACACGCAGGTCTACGACACGTTCGAAATCGAACGCATCTCAGGCGTCGCCTTCGAGCTCGCCCGCACCCGCAAGAACCACGTGACGTCGATGGAAAAGCGCAACGTCATGAAGTCGGGCGTCTTGTGGAACGAGGTCGTCACGGCCACGCACAAGGCGAAATATGCCGACGTCAAGCTCGACCACATGCTGGCCGACGCCGGCGGCATGCAGCTGGTGCGCTGGCCCAAGCAGTTCGACGTCATCGTCACCGACAATCTGTTCGGCGATATGCTTTCCGATGTCGCCGCCATGCTGACCGGCTCGCTCGGCATGCTGCCATCCGCGTCGCTCGGTGCGCCCGATGCCCGTACGGCCAAGCGCAAGGCGCTGTACGAGCCGGTGCATGGCTCGGCCCCCGACATTGCCGGCAAGGGCATCGCCAACCCGATCGCCATGATCGCCTCCTTCGCCATGTGCTTGCGTTATTCCTTCAACATGGTCGCCGAGGCAGATCGCCTCGAGGCTGCCATCGCCGCGGTTCTCGACGACGGCCTGCGCACCAAAGACATTATGTCGGAAGGCAAGACCGAAATCGCCACCGTTGCCATGGGCGATGCCATCATCGCCAAGTTCTTCGGTTAGCCGCATGGTCTCGGGCCGCGACCCAGCTCAGCCGGCCGGCGTGCTCGCCCGGCTGGCAAGCGCGCTGGGTCGAGGCGACGAGAAACCCAACCAGGAGCTGGCCGCCGCTCTGGCCGCAAGTGGCAATAGCGACGACATAGCCGTTCTCGCGCATGCGCTGGCGACCGCAGCCAAACCGCTTCGCCACGACGCCATCAAGGTGCTCTACGAGATCGGCGCGCTGCGGCCCGACCTGATCGCACCGCATGCGCAAGCCTTCCTGACGGCACTGAAGAGCCGTGACAACCGCATCGTCTGGGGCGCCTTGACGGCGCTGGACACCCTGGCCGCGACCGCGTCGGAGCTGATCGCGGCACATTTGCCCGACATCCTGGATGCCGCCGACCAGGGCAGCGTGATCGCCAAGGACAAGGCCGTTTCCATGCTGGCGACGCTCGCCGCCAACGGCAATTCCTTCGCCTGGGACAGGCTGCTCGCCATCCTGCGCACCAGCGCGGACAACCAGACGCCGATGTACGCCGAACAGGCGCTGCGTGCCGCCCCGATGCAAAACGTCGAGGCCCTGGCCGAAGTGGTAGGGGCACGTGCCGGCTCTATTCCGCAATCGGCCAAGCGGACCCGGCTGGAAAAAGTGCTGCGCCGGCTCGCCACGCTCAAGGCGAAGTGACACTGCGCCTGAAAAGCCCGGCCACGCCCTTCGCAGCCCGTCGGCCCGCCAGGCGCTAGCAGCCGCATAAATCATCCCGGAAAAAAACGCCGACGTTCTTGCAACCGACATTGGATACTGTAGATTGAACCGATCCAATCATTGGTTTTCCACGGAGGAGCAGCATGCCGATCAGCGCACTGGTATGGGGCGAAAACGTTCATGAGCAGACCAGCCAGGTCGTCGCCGGCCTCTATCCGCTCGGCATGCATGGCACCATCGCGGCGGCCCTCAACCAGGACAAGGACATCAAGGCCGGGACCGTCGTCCTGCAGGATCCCGAGCACGGCCTGACCGAGGAACGCTTGGCCAAGACCGACGTGCTCGTCTGGTGGGGCCATGCCGCGCACGGCAAGGTCGAGGACGCCATCGTCGAGCGCGTTCAGAAGCGCGTCTGGGAAGGCATGGGCCTGATCGTGCTGCATTCCGGGCATTTCTCGAAAATCTTCAAGCGGCTGATGGGCACGCCCTGCTCGCTGAAATGGCGCGAGGCCGGCGAGCGCGAGCGCATCTGGGTTGTCAACCGCAACCATCCCATCGCCAACGGGCTCGGCGAATGCATCGAACTGCCCAACGAGGAAATGTACGGCGAACCCTTCACCGTGCCGGAGCCGATGGAGACGGTTTTCGTTTCCTGGTTCGAAGGCGGCGAGGTGTTCCGCTCCGGCCTCACCTATCAGCGTGGCGCCGGCCGCATCTTCTATTTCCGGCCCGGCCACGAGACCTATCCCACCTACCATCATCCGGACGTGCACACCGTGCTGCGCAACGCCGTGCATTGGGCCCACAATCCGATGCCCGCCTGGACGGCGGTGACGGACGCGCCGAACGTGCCGATTTCGGCCGCCAGGGAACCGTTGGTGGAGAAGGGGCCGAAACTGCACAAGGATGGCGAAGAGGGCCTGCGCTGATGCGCCGCCTGCTCCTGCTCGGCACCGGCGGCATTGCCGGCCAGCACATGGAAGAATTCGGCCAGCTGTCGGAATGCCGGATCGTCGCCTGCGCCGACGCCCTGCCCGGCCGTGCCGCCGCCTATGCGGAAAAGAACGGCATCGCCCAAGCCTTCGACGGCCTCGACGCAGCCCTTGCCTGGGGCGAGTTCGACGCCGCTATCAACGCGACCCCGGATGGCGTTCACAAGGACACCACACTCCAGCTGATCGCCGCCGGCAAGCATGTGTTCTGCGAGAAACCGCTGGCGCCCAACCATGCCGACGCGCTGGAGATGACGGAAGCGGCCGAGCGCGCCGGCCTCGTCAACATGGTCAACCTCACCTATCGCAACTCGCCCGCCCTGCAGCTGGCGCGCCAGATGGTCGAGGCCGGCGAGCTCGGCGACTTGCGCCATGTCGAGGCGAGCTACCGGCAGAGCTGGCTGGTCGGCAAGGCCTGGGGCGACTGGCGCGCCATGGACCAGTGGCTGTGGCGGCTGTCGAGCGAACACGGCTCGACCGGCGTGCTTGGCGATGTCGGCATCCACATTCTCGACTTCGCCACCTATGGCGCCGCCGACGACATCGCCAGCCTCAATGCCGAACTGGTCACCTTCCCGAAGGCCGAGGGCGATCGGATCGGCAAATACCGGCTCGACGCCAATGACAGTATGGCGATGACCGCGCGCTTCGGTTCAGGCGCGCTGGCCACCATCCTGGCCACCCGCTACGCCACCGGCCACCTCAACGATCTGGAACTCAAGCTGCACGGCACCAAGGGTGCGCTGTGGGTCCAGACCAACGGCAAGACCTCGTCGCTCAAGGGTTGTTTCGGCAAGGATATCGACGACGCCGTCTGGCGTGACATCGCCCTTAAGGAGACCAGGCGCAACGCGCGCCGCTTCATCGATGCGCTCACTTCCGGCATCAACGGCGACCCATCCTTCCGCCGCGCCGCCGACATGCAGAAGCTGATCGACGCAGCCTTTCTGAGCAGTGCCGGCAAGCAACCGGTCGCGATCGGTTGATCTCGCCATAAGGCGGCGAAACGACGCCATCCGATGTGGACGACACACGCAGGTCAGCGCGTGTTGGCTAAGAAATAATCCTGTCTATCCAATGCCTTGGTCGAACAGATCAGGAAAATTCATCGAAATCGAACTCACACCCTTTCGGTCTGCGGCATCCTTGGGCCTGAAAGCCGTCCTCAAGGGAACCTGGTGCGCACCGGGTATCAGGGAGGACGTCGGTGCCGGACTGGCAGCGCTAACGGTGGCGCTGTCTGGTGATGAGCCCTAAGTCCGGGCCCTGGAAAAACCCGGCCGCCGCAAATGGCGGCTTGAGGCCCGAAGTCTGCCGTCGCGAAGGACGGCGAGGTCGGTCCGGGGCAAGAACACCGGGCGGGGCGCCTGTGAGGCGCCACGTACTATTACAGAGAGGCACCGACCCGGCGCCCCGCTTTCCCACCTCCCTCAAGGGGAGTGTTTTTTGACAAAAGCCAGGGCGGTCTTCCGCAGCGTGGCGATGAAGAAGCGTGGCATCCTGGAAGGACGTACCCTTTTACCCCTCCCCGCGAATGGGGGAGGGCAAAGTTGCCTCAACTCAGAAAAACGCCTGCAAGCCGGTCTGGGCGCGGCCGAGGATCAGCGCATGCACGTCATGCGCGCCCTCATAGGTGTTGACCGTCTCCAGGTTCTGCGCGTGGCGCATCACGTGGTAGCCGATCTGGATGCCGTTGCCGCCATGCATGTCGCGGGCCATGCGGGCGATGTCGAGCGCCTTGCCGCAATTGTTGCGCTTGACGATCGAGATCATCTCCGGCGCCATCTTGCCGGCGTCCATCAGGCGGCCGACGCGCAACGAACCCTGCAGGCCGAGCGCGATGTCGGTCTGCATGTCGGCGAGCTTCTTCTGGTAGAGCTGCATGCCGGCCAGCGGCTTGCCGAACTGCTTGCGGTCGAGCCCATACTGGCGGGCACGATGCCAGCAATCCTCGGCCGCGCCCAGCGCGCCCCAGGAAATGCCAAAGCGGGCGCGGTTGAGGCAGCCGAACGGACCCTTGAGGCCGGCGACATTCGGCAGCAACGCGTCCTCGCCGACCTCGACGCCTTCCATGACGATCTCGCCGGTGATCGAGGCGCGCAGGCTCAGCTTGCCGCCGATCTTCGGCGCCGACAGGCCCTTCATGCCCTTTTCCAGCACAAAACCGCGGATCTGGTTGTCATGCGCGGCGGACTTCGCCCACACCACGAACACGTCGGCGATCGGCGCGTTGGAAATCCACATCTTCGAACCGGAAATGCGGTAGCCGCCAGGCGTCTTCTCGGCGCGGGTCTTCATGCCGCCCGGGTCCGAGCCGGCGTCCGGCTCGGTCAGGCCGAAGCAGCCGATCCATTCGCCGGAGGCGAGCTTCGGCAGGTACTTCTTGCGTTGCTCCTCCGAGCCATAGGCGTGGATGGGATACATGACCAGCGACGACTGCACGCTCATCATCGAGCGATAGCCGCTGTCGACACGCTCGACCTCGCGGGCGACCAGCCCATAGGTGACGTAGTTGGCGCCGAGACCGCCATATTCTTCCGGAACGGTGATGCCGAGCAGGCCGGCTTCGCCCATTTCGCGGAAGATCGCCGGGTCGGTCGTCTCGTTCATATAGGCGTCTTCGATGCGCGGCATCAGCTTGTCGGCAGCGAACGCGGCCGCGCCGTCGCGGATCATGCGCTCGTCCTCGGACAGCTGGTCGTCGAGCAGGAACGGATCGTCCCAGACAAAGGCGTTCTTGTCGGCGGCCATGGCATATCTCTCCCGGATTGCGCGGAACGTCCGGCTTATCGGCCCCCGCCCCGCAAAAATCAAATGAAATTGCCACCGCGATCAATGACGATTAGTAATGGATCATGAGCGTGCAACGTCGCCTTCTGCCGGCCACCGGCGCCCTCGCCGCCTTCGAGGCGGTGGCACGGCTCGGCTCGTTCACCGCCGCGGCACAGGAACTGGCGTTGACGCAGGGCGCCATCAGCCGGCAGATCAAGCAGTTGGAGGATCAGTTCGGCAAACGGCTGATCGAGCGCGACAGCCGCAACGTCCGGCTCTCGCCGGAGGGCGAGATCTATGCCGAGACGGTGCGCGCGGCACTTGGCCAATTGCGCGAGGCGGCCCTCGGATTGATGAGCAATCGGCATGGAGGGGTCCTGAACCTTGCCATCCTGCCCACATTCGGCACGCGCTGGCTGATGCCGCTGATCCCCGATTTCGTCGAAAAGAACCCGGACATCACCATCAACTTCGCCACCCGCATCGGCCGGTTCGACTTCTCCCGCGAGCGGCTGGACGCCGCCATCCATGTCGGCCAGCCGGACTGGCCGGGCGCCACCTCGACCCTTCTGATGCGCGAGGAGGTGGCGCCGGTCGCCGCGCCCGAATTCCTGGAAGCAAACGCCGTTGCCGCGCCGCGCGACCTCGGCCGCCTGCCGCTCCTGCACATGGCCTCGCGCCCCGGCGGCTGGGCGGAATGGTTCGAGCATCAGGGGCTGGCGGCGCCGACCGGCCCCGGCATGCAGTTCGAGCAGTTCTCGACGGCCGCCCAGGCCTGCATCGCCGGCCTCGGCATCGCCCTGTTGCCGCTGTTCCTGATCGCCGGCGAATTGCAGCGCGGCCAGTTGGTGCCGGCACCGGGTGGCCCGATGCAAAGCCGCAGCGCCTATTACCTGGTGGTGCCGGACGAAAAGCGGCTCTACCCGCCGGTCGCCAGTTTCCGCAGCTGGCTGCTCGCCAAGCTGCCGCAGACAGACTGACGGGGCGGTCGAGCAATGACGGACGCGATCGCTCTGGATATCGACGACCTGCGCGCGGTCACCGCCTATGCTGCCGAAAACGCGGCGGGCGTGCTGGCTATCTTCGAAGCATCGCATCCTTCGGATACCCGTCCGCGCGACGCCATCGCGGTCGCCCGGGCTTTCGCGCAAGGCGGCAAGCGCGGCAAGGCGTTGCGCGACGCCGCCTGGGCCGCGCTCGAGGCCGCCGGGCAAGCCGACGATGCGGCGGCAAACCAGGCGGCACGGGCGGCGATGAGCGCATGCGGGGCGGCCTATCTTCACCCGCTGGCCCGCGCCACGCAGGTCCGGCACATTCTCGGCGCCGCCGCCCACGCGACCCACGCCGCCGAACTGGCGGCCGGTGCGGCGCCGGATGCTGGCGCCGACCATCTGGAGCAGGCCGCTCGGCTAGCCAGCCCAAGGGTGATCGAGGTGTTATGCCGCTATCCCCCAGCACCGCCCGGCGGCGGGCGTGTCGGAGAATTGCTGCGCGCGCTGGACCGCAGGCTTCGTGGCACGGCACTGGCCGGCGAGGCAGGCGAAAGCTGAGGTCGGCCCGCAACACCCTTTCTGCCTTCTCCCCTTGCGGGAGAAGGGACGCTCCAGACGCCTTAGACCATCGTCGCTAGCGCCTCGAAGAAGGCGACGTTTTCGTGGTCGAGCGGATCGTCGACCGGTTCCGGCTGCGACGACATCTTGACGATGACGACCTCGCTCGCCGGATCGACGAACAGCCACTGGCCGTGGATGCCGATGCCGCAATAGGAACCCTTGCCGCTCTGGTACCATTTGTTGCGATAGCGTCCCTCAGGGAACAGCTGCGCCATGTCGCCCCGCTTCCAGGCATCCTGGCTGCCGGCTGTCGTCGTGTCGCGAACCCATGCCTCCGACACCACGCGCGTGCCATTGGCGAGACCGCCCTGGCGCATCATCTCGCCGATGCGGGCGAGATCGCGCGGCGTCAGCGAAATGCCGCCGGCGGTGCGGGCCGCGCCAAGACGATCGACGGTGATCGCGCCTTCGCCGCAGGCGCCAAGCGGTGCCCAGAGTTTCTCGCGCAGCAATTCCGGCACGCGCAGGCCGGAAGCGCGCTCGACCAGCATGCCGAGCAGGTCGGAGTTCGGCGAGCGGTAGCGGAACACTTCGCCATGCGGCCCAGGCAGGCGCTTGATCGACAGGAGGAATTCTTCCAGCCCTTCCTCGCCGCCGCCCGGGTTCCACAGCGTCGCCCGGCGATAGCGGGCGAAGGCGCTCTCGGGATCGAGATAGGCTTCCTCGAAGTCGAGGCTGACCGTCATGTCGAGCACGTGGCGGACCGTGGCGTCGCCATAGGCCGACCCGACCGCTTCGGGAATATAGGTGGTGACCGGCGCTTCCAGATCGAGGCGGCCTTCGCCTCCCAGGATGCCGGCGAGGATCGCGGTCAGCGATTTGCTGATCGAAAAGACGAGATGACGATTGCCGAACGCCATATGCGGCGCGAACCAGTCGCCGACGAATCTACCGCCCTTCATGACGGTGAGCGCATCGGCATGCGAACGCGCCAGAAAGCCCGCCACGGTTTCGCTGCCCTCGGCCAGCGCGACCGTTTCGCCAAGCAGACCGCTCATATCGGCTGCCGCCGTCTCGCCGGCCGCCGGGCCAGCTTCGATGCGCGCGCTGGGCACCAGTTCGCCGACATTCTGGAACGCCCAGCGGTTGAACGGCGTCGTGCGCCAGTTTGCCAGGCCTACGTCGCTGCGGCGAAAGCCGAATTTGTCCTCGAATGCGGTTGGGTTGGTCACGTCCTGTCCTTCCTGGGTAGTGCACGCAGCGCGGGAACCTTGGCGGCCACACCGGCTCTGCATCGATTGATCTATTCGGCGGCCGAGCCCAGCTCCGTCGCGATTGCCGCGATCGCCTTCAGCGTCGCCACCGCATAGGGTGTGTTGGAGAAGTCCGGAAAGGACGACAGCTTCACCGTCACCATCCGGTTGTTCCAGTCCACATGGATGAGCTGCCCGAAGACACCACGGCACATGAGCGCGCGCGAACGCGGATCCTGGATCCAGAACTGGTTGCGGTAGCTGCCTTCCGGCAGGCTCTCGGAAAACTGCGTGCCATGCACGCCGTTCCTGGTCGCCTCGATCCAGTCGGCGGGCACGATGCCGGCACCGTTGTCGAGGATCATCTGGCCGAAACGTGCATAGTCACGAAGCGTCGCGTTGAAACCGCCGTCGGCCAGCGCGTAGCCGGCGCTGTCCACGGTGAAACAAGCGCTTTCCTCTGCGCCAAGCTTCTGCCAGAGCTCTCCGGAAACAAGCTCGGCCAGCCTGCGCCCGGTCACGCGTTCCATGACGAAGGCCAGCACATCCGTCTCGATTGACCGATATTCAAAGGCTGCGCCGTGTGGCCGGGTGGTTTCCTTCAGCCGCAGGATGAGTTCCCACACATGGGCCGGCCACGGGAAAGAGGGATCGCTATCGGGCGGCGCAGGTTTCCAGCCGGAAGCGACGTCAACCTGACCGATATCGGAATAGCGATCGGTATAGGCTTCCGAAAACTTAACGCCGGTCGTCATGTCCAGCACGTGCTGGACCGTCGCGCCTGCCCAGCCAGTTTCTGCAAGTTCAGGAAGATAGGCCGTCACAGGTTTTGCCGGATCGATCAGACCCCGGCCGACAAGGATGCCGCAGACCGCAGCCGTAACCGATTTCGCCATCGACTGCGACAGATGCAACGAACGCGGTGTCATGCCGTTGAAATAACGTTCATAGGCGACCGTGCCGTCCTTCAGCACCAGGAAGCCGTCGGTATAGGTCTCGTCGAGAAGGCCGGCGAGCGTTGAGGGACGGCCAAGACTGTCGGTCACAGCCAGCGCATCGAGATTGGTCTCGGCGCGCGGCAATTCGCTTGCCGGGCCAGTGCCACGCCAAACCTCCACGGTCGGCACGATCTGGCGCATGTTCTGGAAGGCCCAGCGGTTCCAGGGCGCCCTGTCCCAGTCAAGCCGGGGTGGCACCAAGATCGGCGGTGTCCCCTGCATGATCGGTGGATGCGGATCGCTGTTGCGGTAGGGCTGCATGAGAAGCGCCTCCTGCGACATTCTCTAAACTTGTCGTTCAATGGCCGGTGCCGACTATGCTCGTCAGCGCCGGGCAGGTCGTCCGGCGGCTATTGCCGCCGGACGACAGGACCACTTACTTGCGCAGTTCGGTCCAGATCTTCTTGTAGAGCGCGTCGGCTTCTTCCGAGCACATCAACGCCATCGTGCCGTGCGGCTTGGCCTCGGCCGGCACGACAATCTCGGGCGCGTCGCGCATCTCGGCCGGCATGAACTTCTCCGAGCCGGCAACGCCATTGGCGTAGCGGTGATAGGCGGAAAGCCCTGCGGCAACTTCCGGGTCCATGATGAAGTTCTGGAACAGCTTGGCGTTCTCGACGTTCTTGGCGTCCTTCAGGACGACCACGTTGTCGGACCAGTAGGTGAAGCCTTCCTTCGGATAGCCGTAGTGGATCTGCGGATGCGCCAGGCGCATGCGCAGGCCGGCGCCGTTCCATGTGGTCGAGCCCTTGAAGTCGCCGGCGCCCATCTTGTCGATGGCGCCATATTCCATGGCGATCCAGTTCGGCTTGGCCGCCACCAGAAGGTCGCGCACCTTCTTCAGCACTTCCTTGTCGGCCGTGCACTGCTCGCCGCCGACATAGCGGATGGCGGCGGTCATCACGTCCTTCATTTCCGGAACGACGTTAACCTTGCCCTTCAGCTCGTCCGGCGTCTTGAAGACGATGTCCCAGGTGTTGATGTCGCCCTTGTAGGTGTCGCTGTTGACGACGATACCGACCGTGCCCCAGGCCCATGGCACCGAATATTTGCGGGCGGGGTCGAAATCGGGATTGGCCCATTCCGGGGCGATGTTCTTGAAATTCTCCATGCCGCCCGGATTGGTTTCCAAGAGCAGGCCTTCCTGGATCCAGATCGGCAGATGCGTCTGCGACGGCACCGCGATGTCGAAACCGGAACCGCCCTGGCGCACCTTGGCGAGCGCGGTGTCGTTGGAATCGTAGTCGGTGATGGTGACCTTGACCTTGTACTTTTCCTCGAACTTCTTGATCACGTCGGGGTTGGTGTAGTTGCCCCAATTGTAGATGTTGAGCTCGCCCTCGGCGCGGGCGAAGCCGGTCGCGGCAACGAGCGCCAATGCCGCCGTCGCGGCGAACAATCTCGAATTCATGGCAGGGCTCCTTTTTCTTGGTTGCGGTGTTTTCTGCCTGCTTCGGGCAAAAGGGGTGTGACAACCGGGACCGATTTCATCGGTCCCGGGTTCGTCATGTCGGGTAGGCTGGCTGCGAAGCTTACTTCTGCAGCTCGGTCCAGATCTTCGAGTAGATGTCCTGGATTTCCGGCGCGCAGAGGTGCTGCAGTTCGCCCAGCGACTTCACGTCGGCCGGGATGTTGACTTCCGGCGCGTCCTTCATGTCGGCGGGCATGAACTTCTCCGAACCGGCAATGCCGTTGGCATAGCGGTGGAAGGCCGAGTTCAGCGCCGCGTTTTCCGGATCCATCATGAAGTTCTGGAACAGCTTGGCGTTCTCGACGTTCTTGGCTTCCTTCAGAACGACGACGTTGTCGCTCCACAGGCCGTAGCCTTCCTTCGGATAGTTGTAGTGGATGGCCGGGTTGGCCAGCCGCTGGCGCAGCGCCGAGCCGTTCCAGTCGCTGGTGGCCTTGAAGTCGCCGGCGCCCATCTTCTCGATGGTGTTGTATTCCATCGCGATCCAGTTCGGCTTGGCGGCGACGAGCGTGTCGCGCACCTTCTTCAGCACCGCCTTGTCGTCGGTGCACTGCTTGCCGCCGACATATTTGATGGCGGCGAAGATGACGTCGTTCATCTCGGGAACGACATTGACCTTGCCCTTCAGCTCGTCAGGCGTGTTGAAGACGATGCCCCAGCTGTTGGCCGGGCCCTTGTAGGCGTCGGTGTTGACGACCACGCCGATCGTGCCCCAGGCCCATGGCACGGTGTATTTGCGGCCGGGATCGAAATCGGGATTGGCCCATTCCGGCGCCACGTTCTTGAAGTTCGCCATCTTGCCGGGATCGGTCTCCTGGATGAGACCTTCCTTGATCCAGATCGGGATGAAGGTCTGCGAGGGGATGGCGATGTCGAAACCGGTGCCGCCCTGACGCACCTTGGCGAGTGCGGTGTCGTTGGAATCGTAGTCGGTGACGGTGACCTTGACGTTGTACTGCTTCTCGAACTTCTTGATCATGTCGGGGCTGATGTAATTGCCCCAGTTGTAGATGTTGAGCGCGCCCTCGGCGCGGGCGAGGCCCGTCGAGGCCATCAGCGCCAGCCCGACGGCTGTCGCGGTTGTCTTCCAGTTCATTTCAGTCTCCCATTTTTTTGGTTGGTTTAGGCCTAGTCGCGTTTCCTGCTGACGAAGAAGAACAACGTGACGATGATGACCGACAGCAGCAGGAAGGCCGTCGAGATCGCGTTGATTTCAGGGGTGATGCCGCGGCGGATCTGGCCGAGCATGTAAGTTGGCAACGTGTCCTGGCCGCCCGACTTGACGAATTCGGTGATGACGACGTCGTCGAGCGAAATGACGAAGGCGAGCATCAGGCCGGCGAGGATGCCGGGCCAGAGCAGCGGCAGCGTGATGCGGCGGAAGGCCTGCCAGGGCGTGGCGTAGAGATCGGCCGCCGCGCGTTCCAGCGACAGGTCCATATTTTCCAGTCGCGCGCGGATCGGCAGATAGGCAAAGGGAATGCAGAACGCCGTATGCGCGGCGATCAGGTAACCCAGGCCCGAATAGCCGGTGAAGATCTTGATGCGCGAGAAGAAGATCAGCAGCGCCACGCCGGTGACGATTTCCGGCACCATCAGCGGCTGGTTGATCATCGCATATTTGAAGGTCAGCCCCGGATAGGGCGGCGTGCGGGTGGTGGCCAAGGCCGCCATGGTCGCCGCGATGGTGGCGAGCGTGGCGGCCACAGCCGCGATCTGGAAGGAGCGCAGCGTGGCATCGATCACCTGCGCGTTCTGCGAGGCCGACTGGAACCACTTCAGCGAGAAGCCGCCCCATTCCGACGTCGAGGGTGCCTCGTTGAAGGCGTAGACCACCAGCACGATGATCGGCAGGTAGAGCGCCACGAAGCACACGGCGGCGATCGTGGTGAAGCCCGGCTGGTGGCGAATGGAGAAGCTCTTAGCCATGCCGCACCTCCTGCGAGCCGGCGTTGCGCACGTAAACCAGGAGCGCCGCCATGACGATGAACATGACCGTGATCGACAGCGCCGAGCCCAGCGGCCAGTTGCGGCCCTGACCGAATTGCAGCTCGATCAGGTTGGACAGCATCATGTTCTTGCCGCCGCCGAGCACGCTCGGCGTCACATAGGCGCCGATGGCCGGGATGAAGACCAGGATCGAGCCGGCGATGACGCCGGGCTTGACCAGCGGGAAGATGATGCGGCGCAGCACCTGCCAGCGCGAGGCGTAGAGATCGTAGCCCGCCTCGACCAGACGGAAGTCGAGCTTTTCCATCGAGGCGTAGACCGGCAGCACCATCAGCGGCAGATAGACATAGGCCATGCCGATCAGGATCGCGACGTCGGTGTAGAGGATCTGGATCGGCGCCGAGATGATGCCGAGCTTCAACAGGATGGTGTTGACGATGCCTTCGTTGCGGATGATCTGCAGCACCGCGAAGGTGCGGATCAGAAGGTTCGTCCAGAACGGGATGGTGATCAGGAACAGCCACAGGTCACGCGTCTTCTCGCTGCGCGTGGCCATGAAATAGGCCGTCGGGAAGCCGAGCGCCAAGGTGGCGAGCGTGGTGATGACCGCCAGCTTCACCGAGCGCCAGAAGATGCTGATATGGGCGGCAGCCAGCGACAGCGTGTCGTCGAAGATGTCGCGCTCGAACAGCACCGACACCCAGGCGTCGGTCGAGAACTGCCACTTCACGTCGCCATAGGGGCCGGGCGTGAGGAAGGAATAGACGAGCACGATGGCCAACGGGCCGACCGCGGCGAAAAAGATGGTGAGCAAGGCAGGCGTCGTAAGGTACCAGCGGTTGCGAACGTCGCGCCGGTCGGCCGCCTTGGCGATTTCCTCGGCGGTGGCCATCAGTCCCTCAACACTTGTGCTGCGTCGTCGCTGATAGAGATGCCCGCCTTCTCGCCCGTCTCGAAGCCGCAGCTGGCGCTGCGCGCATTCTGCTGGCGCACGATGAAGAGGTCGTCGCTGCCGTCGAGCCGCAAATGGATGTGCGTGTCGGTGCCGAAATAGACGATGTTCTCGACCGTGCCCGAAAGCTCGCCCTTGCCCTTGACGAGCTTCGCATGTTCGGGCCGCACCACGACGGTCGCCTCGCCCTTCGGCTGGAAGCCGTCGGCAACGCTGGCCATGATGGTGGCACCCGATTTGAGCGTCGCGCGTGCCCTGCCGTTTTCCACGCCGGCGATCGACGCGGTCAGGAAATTGGTCTCGCCGATGAAGTCGGCGACGAACCGGTCGGCCGGCTTGTCATAGATGTCCCAGGGTGAACCCACCTGCAGGATCTTGCCCGACGACATCACCGCGATGCGGTCGGACATGGTCAGCGCTTCTTCCTGGTCGTGGGTGACGAAGATGAAGGTGATGCCGGTCTGGTTCTGCAGCCGCTTCAGTTCGATCTGCATTTCCTTGCGCAGCTTGTAGTCGAGCGCCGAAAGCGGCTCGTCGAGAAGCAGCACTTTCGGCTGCGGCGCCAGCGCGCGTGCCAGCGCCACGCGCTGCTGCTGACCGCCGGAAATCTGGCTGGTGCGCCGCGAGGCCAGATGCTCCATGCGCACCAGCTTCAGCATCTCGGCGACGCGCGCCTTGATCTCGGCCTTTGGCTTACGCAGCATCTCCAGGCCGAAGCCGATATTCTGCGCCACCGTCATGTGCGGGAACAGCGCATAGCTCTGGAAAACAGTGTTGACCGGCCGCTTGAACGGCGGCAGCAGCGCGATGTTGTCGCCATAGAGCTGGATCTCGCCGGCGCTCGGATAGTCGAAGCCGGCGATCAGCCTGAGCAGCGTCGTCTTTCCGCAGCCCGACGGCCCCAACAGCGTGAAAAACTCGTTTTCCCGGATCGATACCGAGACCGTGTCCAACGCGGCAACCGCCGCTTCCCCAGAACCGAAGACTTTCCGTACATCACGGACTTCGATCGCGTTCTTACCCGGTTGTTCCGGCACGCAAACCCCTCTTTTTGTTCTCGGCCTGCCCTCGAAAGCAGGCTTCTTTTTCTGTCTCAGATTGTCACCACAAGCCGCCACGCTTGGCAACAATCGCATTGAATACCAGTTCAGGAAGCGAAACGAATGTTCAGCTTGCGACCTGATAGGTGACCTTACCTCCGCAGATGGTGACCGCCGGCCGCACCTCGTGCAGCTGGCGCGGTTCCACCGCTTCGATATCGTGCGAGAGCACCACAAGGTCGGCCATGAAGCCTTCCTTCAGCCTGCCCTTTCGGTGCTCCGTGAACTCGGCATGGGCGCCCTCGACCGTGTAGGCCGCAAGCGATTCCATCAGCGAGAAACTCTGGTCCGGGTCGCCTTCGGCCCACGGCTTGCGCAGCATCGCCGCCTGCATGCCACGGATCGGATCGATCGAGGCGACCGGCCAGTCGGAAGCAAACACGACATGGGCGCCGGCGCTCTTCAGCGTGCGCCAGGCATAGCTCAGCGGCCAGCGCGCCTTGCCGATGCGCGACACGGTCGGCTCCAGCGGGAAATCCATCGCGCCCGGAGGATGCGGAGGCTGCATTGAGGCAATGACGCCGAGTTCGGAGAAACGCGGCACGTCCGTCGGCGCGACCACCTCGATATGCTCGATGCGGTGGCGGCTGTCGCGCTTGCCATTGGCCTTGGCGGCGGCTTCGTAGCCGTCGAGCACGGCATTGACCGCGCCATCCCCGATCGCATGCACCGCGATCTGCAATCCACGCGCATCGATGGCGACGGCCAGTTCCTTGAACTCGGCCGGCGTGAACAGCGGTTCGCCGACCCAGTCGAGACGATCGGCGTAGGGCTCGACCATCACGGCGGTCCAGGAGTCCAGCACGCCGTCGTAGAAAACCTTGACCATGCGCGACGACAGCCATTCGCTGTCGTATCGCGTGGCCATTGTCGACGCCTTTTCCAGCATCTCGAGCTTCATGAAATTCTTGAAATGGAAGGGCATCTTGACACGACAGGAGAGCCCTTCCTCGGCCTCGATCTCGGCCAGCAGTTCGAGCTGGTAGAGATTGCCATCCATGTTCTGGATCGAGGTGATGCCGTGTTCGGCGCACCAGGCAAGGCCGCGCCGCATGATGTCGCGGTCGGCGGCGCGCTGCGCGGGCGTCGGCGCGGGATCGGGCTCGCCGCCGGTCGACAGGCCGAGCCGCACGCGTTCCTCGTCGGCCAGCGCCAGCACCGGGCCAAAGGCCTCGCCTTCGCGCAATTCGCCCTCGGCTAGCCCGTCCTCGCCCATGACGATCTCGTTGCCGGGTCCGAGCGCGCGGCCATGCAGCACGCCGGCGGCTTCAAGCGCCTTGGTGTTGGCCCACATCGTATGGTGGTCGGGCGCGGCCATGCAGAACGGCCGGTCGGGCAGGATTGCGTCGAGATGATGCCGGGTGACGCGTTCATCGCCGAGAATGGTGTAATCGGCCGACTGCGCGACCAGCATCGGCGCATCGGGGCGCTTGGCCGCATAGGCACGGACCGCGTCACGCAACGCGTCGAACCCGTGCACGCCGATGAGCTGCAGATGCGCCAGTTCGGCGGCGCCGGAAAAGAGATGCATATGCGCTTCGATGAAACCGGGGATCACCGAACCGCCCTTGGCGTCGATGACTTTCGTGGCCGGCCCCTTGAGCGCCTCGATGGCAGCGCGGCTGCCGACGGCAAGGATAGCGCCATCCTTCACGGCAACGGCTTCGGCGGCTGGCAGATCGTCATCCATGGTCAGGACACGACCATTGAAGACGATCAGATCGGCTTGACGAACCGTACCCGTGACAGACATCGCAGCTCCGCGCTTTGTGACTGACCTAGACTGCCCAGCCTACTGTTCCACGACCGACCGCTCCGCTGGAACGACGTTGTGAGACGGAAAGCTGATGCCAGTCCGCCGCCCTCGGAATTCCCCTGGTTTCCCTAAAGACAGCGTGATGAAAAAATGCGACTAATTATTCGCGTTTGTCAATACGCGGTTTTTGGAATGCATTGTGGACAGCACCCTTCGCGTGTGGTGAGAGCTAGCGGAGGATGGGGGATTCGAGCAGTGAATCGCGATCTCAAACGGAAAACCAGGATTGCGCTCGAGCCCCGCAAGCAGCCGCGGCAGGAGCGGTCGAGCAAAGTCGTGGACAGGATTCTCGATGCTGCGCTGATCTTGACGCGAGAACAGGGAACCAAGACACCGACGACGCTTGCCATTGCGCAGCGCGCCGGTTTGTCGGTCGGCTCGGTCTACCAATATTATCCCAACAAGGAAGCTATTCTTCTGGATCTCGCACGGCGCTGGCTGGGCGCGTTTCCGGAAGTGATCGCAAAACGCATCGAGGCACCACGACCGACCGACCGCGACGCCTTCCGGCGGGAGGTGCGCGAACTCTTCATCGACACGTCCAGGCTTTATCTCGACAACGCCAGCCTGATGCCGGTCATCGAGGCCATCACCGGCAATGCCGAGCTGAGGCCGATCCAGAACGAATATGACGAGCGGATTATCGCCCTCTACGCCGCCTGGCTGCAGCATGTGAACCCCGCCCTCAAGGACGAGGTCGCCGGCCGGCTGGGCGTCTTGATGATGGAAGTCGGGCACGTATGCCGGCTGGTCGGCCTGAAGAGAGACCGCAAGGCCTTCGATCTCATCCAGGACGACGTGGAAATCATGTGGCTCGCTCTGGTCACACCCTATCTCGATCTCGACTAAAAACCATTCCAGGGAAGGAACCTTATGAAGACTGTCTATTCGCCGCTCCATGCCGGCCACGCCGGCACGATGGAACTGATGTCGGGAGCGATCATGCCTGGCTTCGAGAAACCGTCCCGGGCCGAAATCATCAAGGCACGGGTCGAGGGCGAGAAGCTGGGGCCGATCCTGGCGCCGGAGGTTCACGACCTCGCCGCCGCCAAGCGCGTGCACAAGGCCGACTACATCGACTTCCTGCCGACCGTCTATCCGGAGTGGGAGGCGCTTGGACGTTCCGGCTCGGCCATCCCTTACACCTGGCCGACGCGCGGCCTGCGCGGCGACGTGGTGCCGGCTACGCTCGACGGCAAGCTCGGCCATTATTCCTTCGACGCCGGCGCACCTTTCGTGAAGGGCACTTGGGAAGCGATCAAATCGTCCTATGACGTCGTCATGACCGGCGCCAAGCTGGTCAAGAACGGCGAGCGCGCCGCCTTCGCCTTGTGCCGTCCGCCCGGCCACCATGCCGGCGCCGGCTTCATGGGCGGCTATTGCTACATCAACAACGCGGCAGTCGCCGCGCAATGGTTCCTCGACCAGGGCGCCAAACGCATCGCCATCCTCGATGTCGACTACCACCACGGCAACGGCACGCAGGAAATCTTCTATGCCAGGGCAGACGTTCAGGTGCTGAACCTGCATGGCGATCCGATGGTCGAGTACCCCTATTTCCTCGGCCATGCCGACGAAGATGGCGAGGGCGCCGGCGAAGGCTTCAACATCAACTACCCGCTTCCCTTCGGCACGACCTGGGAAGCCTGGAACGCCGCGCTGGAAGACGCCTGCGCCAAGCTCGCCGCCTACGCACCCGATGTCGTCGTCGTCTCGCTGGGCGTCGACACTTTCGAAAAGGACCCGATCAGCCAGTTCAAGCTGAAGAGCGGCGACTATCCGAAGATCGGCGCCCGCATCGCCAGGCTGAACCTACCGACACTGTTCGTCATGGAAGGTGGTTATGCCGTCGACGAGATCGGCGTCAACGCCGTCGGCGTGCTGACCGGCTTCGAGGGCCGCTGACGCAATGCGGCGCCTCGCCGGCATCGATCGGCGAGGCGTTGCGCATGGCAAAACCCAGCAAATGCGCGGGTGAGTCGCATTTGTGAGTCCGCTGAATCCAAATCTGTCAAATCCTGTTTGAAGTTGGATTCAGCAGAGGCTAAATTAAACCCGAATCAGCCGTTCCGCGGGGGCGCGGCGAACCATCTAAAGTCCTGATGTTCCGGTGTTTTCCGGCGCAAGGCGCGATTGGTTTCGCGTTCCCCTGACGGATTCGTCCGATCGGGCGCCTTTTCGTGCCCGGAGTGAGTTTAAGGTAATTGTGACGCGTATCCGCGTCCGGGGCTGATGAAAACAGCGCCGGGCAAGAAAGATGGATTCTGGCCTCAAGACTATGACAGCCTTCGCAGCGCCTTTGACATCGGATGCAGTCGGAATTCGCCTCTCCTCCCGGGCGGACCTGACCGGCTTCCTCACCCAGCTCGCCGACGAGATCGGCGCCGACAGCTATATGCTGGTCGCCATCGTTCACGAACAGGAACGCAACGATGCCCGCATCGTCGCCTCCAACTGGCTCTATGACGCGATCGAACTGATCGGCAAGCGCCTGATCGCCAGCCTCGCCCACGGACCGCTGACGGCGGCACCCGGCACCCGCGCCCAGCCCCTGGTCACCGCCCATGCCGACACCGCGAGCGGCCTGCTCAGCGGCGAGGAAGCGAGGCTGCTCGACGTGCTCGGCCATGCCGAGCTTTATTCGCTGCGCCTGGATGTCGGCCGGCAACGCCTCTTCGTGCTGTTTTCCGCCGCCGAGACAGACCGGATCGATCCGGCGGCGCTCAATCGCGCGCAGCTGAAATGCTGCTACGCTCTGTCGCAGGTTTCGCAGCTTCTGGCAGCGGCGGCGGTGCAGGACCCGCTTTCCGACCGCGAGCGCGAATGCCTGTTCTGGGTGTCGGAAGGCAAGACCACCGAGGAGGTCGCGGTAATCCTCGGCGTCTCGGCCAACACGGTCAACAGCTACATCACCCACGCCATCCAGAAGTTCTCGGCCTCCAACCGCGCGATGGCCATCGCAACAGCGATCAGGAGTGGCATCATTTGACACGGGCTCATGCCAGCGCGACCGCCGAGCACGCTTTCGGCTCCCATTCCAACCCCTTCGGCGGCTTCGTCGGCGGTTCCGAGTTGCAGGCCGTCACCATTCCCGATGCCGTGCGCCGCTGCCGCTGGATCGCGATGGATATCAACGCCGAGGCTTTCGGGCTCTTTTTCGTCGCCCCCGCCGCCGAGCGTGCGCGGCTGGTGGCCTGCTTCGATTCCGACTATCCAAGCGTCGCCCAGGCGACACGGATGGTCTCCGATCCGGCTGGCGAAGAGATCGTCCAGCACACGCGTCAATCGACCGGCCCGCGCTGGTGGTGTGACGACAGCCAGGCCGAAAGCGGAGGCGCGTTGCGCGACCTCACCTGGGTGGAGCGGACGACGCCGCTCGTTCCCGGCACCACCGGCATCGCCTTCCCGGTCCATGCCGACCACGGCCAGTGCGGACTGGTGGTGTTCTTCGGCGCCGCCATGACCCTGTCCGGCAACGCCGTCTACGACATTCACGCCCGGTGTTTTTCACTGTTCAACGCCGTGGCGCGGATCCGGCCCGGCGAAACCGGGCGAGCCCGCGCTATGTCGAAACGCGAGCTGGAATGCCTGAAGCTCACCGCCAATGGCTATACCAGCGAAGAGATCGCCCGGCTGCTGAAACTGTCGGTACACACTGCCAACCAGTATCTGACCCAGTCGGCGCAGAAGCTGGACGCAGTGAACCGCACCCAGGCGGTCGCCAAGGCCTTGCGCCTCGGGCTCATCGACTAGCAAAGACGGACAAGAAAGCGGCTTGGGCTGCCTGTTGCCGGCGGTCGCCTACTGCATCGGCCAGAAAATCGGAATCGATTTTCGGTAGGCACGATGCAGCAGATAAAGAGTGTTAGAGTGTCCTTTGCGCGTCCAATTGGACGCGCGGCGCTCTAACCGATCGCCTCGGGACGGCGGATGCGGGCATCTTCGAGCAGGGCTTCCAGCAGTTCGGTGTTGCGCTCCGGGTCTTCGTCCGGTTTTTCGAATGAGACATAGTTGAGCACGACCGAAGCCTCGTTCTCGGTCAGCGTAAGCTGGAAATAGACCGTTGCGCCGCGTGGCCTGAGCTCCAGGTCGAGCACGATGCGCGGCCAGCCGCTCCAGTCGACATGCACCTCGCCACCATGGCCCAGCCGCAGCGTACCCGGCATGAAGAAGAGTTCCGACGCCGAATCCACCAGGTCCGACAGGCAGGCGAAATGCTCCAGCCGGATGAAGGCGATATAGTCGGCGACATCGATCAGCCGAAGCTCCGACACGACCTGCTCGATGGCGCGGGCGACGATGATTTCACGCGAAAGTGTGTGCGGCTGTCGATTCATGTGACCCGTCGGCGCTCCGCCTTGTTTGAGTAAACCACCCGTACCAACTCGGCGACTGCTTGGTAAAATTGTGATGGGATGACGCTATCAACCGAAACTTGCTTGTACATGGAGCGAGCCAAAGCAACGTCCTCGAAAATCGGAATATTGTGCTCCTTGGCGATCTCGCGAATACGCAGCGCCACGAGATCCTGGCCCTTGGCCAGCACAACCGGCGCGGCGTCCTGATCGCGCACATATCGCAACGCAATCGAGAAGTGCGTCGGGTTGGCGATGACCAAAGTGGCGTTGGGCACCGCCGTCATCATGCGCCGTCTTGCCCGGTCGCGCGCCAGCGAACGCAGCCGCGACTTGACGATGGGGTCGCCTTCCGACTGCTTCAACTCGTCCTTCACTTCCTGCTTGCTCATCCTGAGATCGCGCTTCCAGTGGAAGCGTGACCAGACGAAGTCGGCAGACGCGATCACCGCCATGACGAAGACGATGGCAACGAGGATCTGCACGGCGATCGAGCGGATGACCTGCACGAATTCGACCGGGCTGGTGATCATGCCGTTGAGCAACTGGCGATGCGTTTGCGAAAGCGCGAAGAACAGCACCGTGATGGCGAAACCGACCTTGGCCAGCGATTTCAGAAACTCGACGAACCCCTGCACGCCGAACATCCGCTTCCAGCCCTGGAAGAGCGAGATGCGCGACCATTGCGGCCGGATGCGCTCGCCGACGAATTGCGGCAGGTTCTGGAAGATCGAAGCCCCGATGCCCGCGACCACCAGGAGCACGAGCAGGCTGACCACGGCGCGGCCGATCTCGGCCAGCACCATGCTGTAGAGCTGGATGACGTCCGTCTCGGTGTCCATCGGCCAGGATTCCGGCCGTTCGAGAAACGATGAGAGGAATACGCTGAGGCTGAGAACGGCTTCGCGCGCGTAGAACACGGTGAAGACCAGGATGGCGACGAAGGAGGTGAGGATCGCGGCTTCCTTCGAGTGGGGCAGCTTGCCCTTCTCGACGGTGTCGCGAATCTTCTTCTCTGTGGCTTCCTCGGTTTTGGAGTCCTTGTCCTCGCCGTCAGCCATGTCGCGCCCGACCCGTCAAGGCGCGATCAGGCGGCGTCTGCGCTCGGCGCGGACGGCAGCTCGTAGGCTCCTTCGCGCGCGAGACGCACCGTGGTCGCCGCGATCGTCTTGCGGGCGCCCATGATATCGGCCAGCGGAATGCCTTCCGAGCCCTGGCTGAGCTCCGCCTCGATCATGCGCCGCGAGCGCTGGCCGATCGACGACAGCACCGCCTCGGTGAGCGCCGGCGGCGCCCCGCGCAGCGCCAGCGTCACCACTTCGCTGGACAGGCCGTCGAACACCAGAACGCGTGCCTTCTGGGTGAGCAGCGGCAGGTCGTCGAAGTTGAAGATGCGCGCCTTCACCCCGTCCAGGTCAGGGGTGCCTGCTGCCTCCAGGTCCTGCATCGTCTCGTCAAGCTGGGTCTTGTCCATCTCGTTGAGCAGGCTGGCGACGCGGATCTGGCCGGCGGTGGTGTCTCTCGAAGCGGTTTCGGCAAGCACGCGAGCGCGCAACTGGTTCTCGATGATCCGAGTCGCCGTTTCCGGCACCACCGTCATCGTTACCATGCGGCGCAGGATTTCGCTGCGCAGCGGCTTGTCGAGGATAAGCAGCACGGCGGATGCCGGCTGCGGCGACAGCATCGACAACACCATCGCGGCGGTCTGCGGGTGTTCGCCGGCCAGGAAGGTGCCAAGCCGCTGGGGTTCCAGCTTTTCCAGTTGCGGCCAGATCGGCGGCGGGCCGGACGGCTCGGCTTCCGCCTTCTTGCCGCTCATGATGGCGTCGACTTCTTCGGGCGACAGCGATTCGTTGAGAATCGTGTCCATCTTGTCGGCGGAATCGAGTAGGCCGGCACCCTCGGTGAACTCGGCCTCGAACTCCGCGACGACGCGTTCCAGATCGGCCTGCGGGATGGTGCGCAACAGACGCGCGGCTTCGATCAGCGCCTTCAGCTCTTCCTGCTTGAAGAACTTCAGCAGACGGCTCGCCGAGGGCTTGCCCATGGCAACCAGAATGGCGGCAGCCTTCTGCGCACGCGACAGCGTCAGCATCGTGCTCATCTCGTCTCATTCCCCGATCGCATGGAGGCCCCCGCCGTCATTTTGTCAACCAGCCTTGGTGGCGGTGACGATCTCGGTCAGCCGGATGCCGAAGCGCGACGGATCGTTTTCCAGAACGGTGATTTCGCCGCGCGCGATGCGGCGGCCATTCACCACCACGTCGACCGGCTCGCCGATACGGCGGTTGAGCGCCACGGTCGAACCCTTCTGCAGCGCCATCAGGTCCGAGACCTGCATTTCGGCGCTGCCCAGCACGATCTGCACGTCGACCGGGATGTTGAGGATGACGCCGGGGTTGGCGGCGGACGCATCCCGCGCCGGACCGCCGACGCGCTGCTCTTCCTCCTGCAACACGCCGCGCAGTTCCTCGATGGCGCGGTTGAGCTGGTCGTCCGGAGCGTCGAGATCGGTTTCGTTGTTGGTCTTGTTCATGCGTCGTCTCCAAGAAGCAGCTGCCGGCTCAGCCGGGCATCAACCCGTCGATGAAATCCTGCCCGGCATCGTATGGCTGATTGATGCGGACCGTGTAGTTCTGTCCAAGCTTGCCGAATTCGCAAACGAACAGGGTCTTGTTGCGCGCCGACAGCCTGGCGCGCCCCTGCGCGTTTTCCTCGATTTCCAGCACCTGGCCGGCCTGCAGCAGGGCGAGATCGCCGAGCGTCATCCTGGCAAGCGGCATCGTCGCCTCGAGCGTGACCGCCGAACGCTTGACCTCTTCCGAGAAACGCTCGTGCCAGTCGGTCTCCGAGCCCTCTTCCTCGCCAGCTGCGCCGGGACCGTTGCGCTGCACCAGAAGCACGCGCTGCGGGATCATGACGGTGATCGTGCCGCTTTCGGTCGGCGTCGACAGGCCGAAGATGATGCGCACGGCAGCGCCGTCGCGCAACACGCGGCGGCGCGCCTCGTGGCCGGACATCGCGCGCGGCACCGGCAGGCGAAGGTCCAGCGACCGTTTGCCCGAACCGTTGAGGATCTGCGCTATCTCTTCGAACACCAAGGTCGCGACATCCGCCTCGAGCGGCGAGAGGTCGCGCTGGATCGGCGTGACGGCCTGGTCAGGGTCGCCGCCGAACAGCGCGCAGATCATCACCGCCACCGCCCGCGCGTCCATCACCAGGGTCAGCGCATCCGACGACACCGGCGAGGACACCACGGTCATCGCGAAATTGTCGCCGGCCTGTTCGCGCGCCTCGGTGGTGCGCGACACTTCGACCGCCCTCAGATCGATCGTTACCTGCGCGCCGATCTCGCCCGAGAGACGCTTCTGCAGCGGGGATACGACACGCTCGGCCAGCGAACGGCCGGCGCCAATGACATGCGACGCCTCGCCACTGTCGCCGACCAGGCGCTCGATGATCAGCGCGCGGCTGTCTTCCATTGTGGCCAGGCCGCTCATGACGCCGTCCCGCCCCTGCCTTCGAATGCCATGCTCACGCCGCCTTCTTGTCGGCGGAGCCGGTGCTCATCGTGCTCTGTTCGACCGCGTCGATCGAGGGGCGGTCATAGGACGAGATCGTCTTGCGGCCGAACTCGATGGCGACCTGCGGCAGCGAGCCGTTCATGTAGGCGAGCAGGGTCTGCTTCACGATGATGTAGAGCCTGTTCTTCTTCTCGCGCACCATCTTGATCTTGGTGGCGATAGGACCGACCACCGCATAGGAAAGGAAGATGCCGAGGAAAGTGCCGACCAGGGCGGCGCCGATCAGGCCGCCGAGGATCTCCGGCGACTGGTCGAGCGCGCCCATCGCCTTGACGACGCCGAGCACCGCCGCGACGATGCCGAGCGCCGGCAGGCCGTCGCCCACGGCAACCATCGCGTGATAAGGCTTCAGCTTGTCCGCCTTGATGGTCTGGATTTCCTCGTCCATCAGCGCTTCGATCTCGAACGGACGGGCATTGCCGATGATGATGATGCGGCAATAGTCGCAGATGAAATGCGTCAGGTCGTGGTTCTTGAGCACGGTCGGAAACGCCTGGAAGATCGGCGACTCTTCGGGATTGTCGATATGCGCCTCGACCTCGGAGCGCGACTTGGAGCGCAGCTCGCGCATCAGCGAATGCAGCACGCCGAGGGTTTCGAGATAGTCCCGTTCCTTCGGCACCGACTGCTTGAAGGCTTCCATGATGCCTTTACCGGTGTCCTTCACCGTCTTCATCGGATTGGCGACCAGGAAACACCCCAGCGCCGCACCGCAGATGATCACCGCTTCCCACGGCTGGATCAGCACCTGGATGTGCCCACCCATGGCCATGAAGCCGCCAAGGACGCAACCAAGCGTCACCACCAAGCCGATCAGAATGCCCACTGCCGGTCCTTCCGCAATTCAACTGCATCAGGAAATAGACGCCGTGCCTTGTGTGAGGCTTGAATCGCCGTGGCCGACCTCGCTTAGGTTTTAAGCGATCCGATTCAGCTTCGCGCAAGGAACCTGAGCTACTTTAGCACGAACTGCTTCAGCGGGAGGCGTGCGTGACGACGTATCTGGATTATCAACTGATCACGAGAGACCTGAACAAGTCGCTCGACCGAACCAGCAAGCAGGTCGTCGTCTCGCGCGAGACGAAGTACTATCTCGACAACATCGGCAAGGTGAAGTCGATCGACGATTTTCTCAAGAACGACCGGCTGTTCAAATATGCCATGAAGGCCTTCGGCCTCGAGGACATGTCCTATGCCAAGGCGTTCATGAAGAAGGTGCTGACCGAGGGTGTCGACAGCCCCGACTCCTTCGCCAACAAGCTGACCGACAAGCGCTACGCCGACTTCGCCAAGACCTTCAATTTCAAGCGCTATGGCGCGAACGCCACCACCTATAACGGCGCGCAGAACGATGTGCCGAAGAACTTCAACGCTCAGGTAATCCTTACCTACTCGCAGCAGGGCGTCGACTTCGTCGAAAACGAAGTCAGCTATTACATCGGCAAGATCGGCAACGTTAAGTCGATCGACGACCTGATGGCGGATTCGCGGCTGCTCTACGTCGCCATGGGCGCCTTCGGACTGGACGCGAAGAAGGAGCCGCCGGCGACCGTCCGCCAGATGCTGGAAGGCGGCGTCACCGACCCCAACAGCCCGGCCAACAAGCTCTACGACAAACGCTACGCGAACTTCGTCGCCGCCTTCAATTTCGTCGAGAAGGGCGACCAGACGACGGCGCAGGACTCGGTGCAGAACCTGGTGCCGAAGCAGTTCATCGCCAACACCGGCCTGGTCACCATCGTGCCCCGCGCCGAATACACCAAGGCCGAGAGCGACTACTACAAGGCCAATATCGGCAATGTGAAATCCATCGACGACCTGATGGCCGACAAGCGCCTGCTGCGCGCCGCCATGGCCGCCTATGGGCTGGATGTGGATGTCGAAACGCCGAAGACCATTCGCAACATGCTGGAGGGTGGCGTCACCGATCCCAACAGCCCCGCCAACAAGCTGACCGACAAGAGTTACGCGAACTTCGTCACCGCCTTCAACTTCGTCCAGTATGGCGACACGACGACGAGCCGCGACGCGGTGCAGAAGGACACGCTCAAGCTCTTTTCGACCAAGAGCTCGTTGGGCATGATCAAGCCCGGTTCCGACTACATCGCCGCCGAGACGGCCTATTACAACGCCAACGTCGTCAAGCTGACCTCCATCGACGACCTGATGGCGAACCAGCGCCTGCTGAACTATGCGCTGAGCGCCTATGGCCTGGACCCGTCCACGCAGACGCCAGCGACCGTCCGCAAGATGCTCGAGGGCGGCATCACCGACCCCAACAGTCCGGCCAACAAGTCCGGCAGCAAGGCCTATGTCGCCTTCGTCACCGCTTTCAACTTCGCCCAGTATGGCGAGAAGGCGACGACCCGCACGCTGGCCCAGCAGCCATCGACCGACAAATATGTGCGCCAGACGCTGGAAGAGGACGCCGGCAAAACCAATGACGGCGTTCGCCTGGCGCTCTATTTCCAGCGTAAGGCGCCGACGCTGACCAACTGGTACGAGGTTCTGGCCGACAAGGCGCTGTCCCAGGTGGTGCGTACGGCCTTCGGTCTGCCGGACTCCTTCGCCAAGGCCGATATCGACAAGCAGGTGCAGCTCTTCCAGCAGAAGTTCAACATCAAGGACTTCGCCAACCCGCAGAAGCTCGGCAAGTTCATCGGCCGTTTCACCACCATGTACGAGATGAACAACCCTTCCTCGCCGCAGATCTCGGCGGCCAGCGTCCTGTTCGCACAGCCCACCACCGCAGGCATTTCGACCGACCTCCTGCTCACCATGCAGCGAATGAAATTCTGACCATGCAAGACAGCCTCTACGTCGCCCTCTCCTCGCAGATCGCGCTGGAAAAACGCCTCAACACCATCGCCGACAACGTCGCGAACGCCTCGACGGTCGGCTTTCGCGCCACCGGCGTGAAGTTCGAGGACGTCGTTTCCGGCACCGGGCAAAAGGCGGTCTCCTTCGCCTCCACTGGCGACACCTTTCTTTCAGGTGCGCATGGCGGCATGCGCGAAACCGGCAGTCCGTTCGATTTCGCCGTGCAGGGCGACGCCTGGTTCGGTATCCAGACGCCCGCCGGCACGGTAATGACGCGCGACGGCCGTTTCTCGATGAACGAGAATGGCGAGCTGTTGTCGATCGAGGGCCACCAGGTGCTCGACGCCGGCGGCGCGCCGATCCAGCTCGACCCTCGTGGCGGTCCGCCGAAGGTCAGTGCCGACGGCGCGCTACGCCAGGGTGATCGCCAAGTCGGCGCCATCGGCCTGTTCAGTTTCGACCCAGGTGTGAATTTCACCCGCTATGGCAATTCGGGCATCGTGCCGCCGAAACCGCCGGAACCCATCACCGACCGCTCCGACGTCGGTGTCGCCCAGGGCTTTCTGGAGGATTCCAACGTCAATCCGATCATGGAGATGATGCGGCTGATCCAGGTGCAGCGCGCCTTCGAGAACGTCGCGGCGATGGTGCGCCAGGCCGGCAGCTCGACCGACGACGCAATCAAGACCCTGGGATCCAAGTAAGCGCCCATGGCCGCCGACCGGTCCCTGATCCGCATTACCGAAAGGGACGGCATGCCGGAAAACCGGCTGGCCGTGCTGGAGCATGTGTGGCGCCGTTTCGACGACGACACCGCGATGTTGAAACAGGGCGGGCTGGTCGCCGAGGTTTCACCCACGCACTACAAGGTGAACGGACTTTCCGACATCGCCCGGCTCGGCGACGTCGTCGAACACCGGAGCCGCAGCGGTTCGCGGCAAGGCGAAATCGTCCATATCGGGCGCGACGATGTCGTCGTCGCCCCATTTGAGCGCAGCCCCGATGCCGGCATCGGCGACGCCGTCTTCCGGCGCGGTCCGTTGACGGTGACGCCGCATTCGTCCTGGCGCGGCCGTACCATCGACGCGCTTGCGCGCGCCATCGACGGCGGCCCGCCGCTGCTGCGCAGCCCGGACACCGGCGCACACCACGATGCGACGCCCGGCGCCATGGCGCGGCAGCGCGTCGGCACGTCCTTCACGACCGGCGTGCGTGTCATTGATATCTTCACGCCGCTCTGCTTCGGCCAGCGCATGGGAGTGTTCGCAGGCTCTGGTGTCGGCAAGTCGACGCTGCTCGCCATGCTCGCCGGCGCCGACGCTTTCGACACCGTGGTGGTTGCTCTGGTTGGCGAACGCGGCCGCGAAGTGCGCGAATTCCTCGAGGACACGATCGGCGAGGAAGCGATGCGCAAGACCGTGGCGGTGGTCGCGACCAGCGACGAAAGCGCCATGATGCGCCGCCGCGCGCCTGATACGGCGATGCGGGTTGCCGAACATTTCCGCGACCAGGGCCATCGCGTGCTCCTGGTGCTGGATTCCATCACACGCTTTGCGCACGCGCTGCGCGAAGTGGCAACCGGCACCGGCGAGCCGCCGGTGGCGCGCGGTTATCCTGCCTCCGTCTTCACCGACCTGCCGAAGCTGCTTGAGCGCGCTGGACCTGGCCTCGAGGGAACAGGTTCGATCACCGCCATCATCTCCGTGCTTGTCGACGGCGACGATCACAACGACCCGGTCGCCGATTCCGTGCGCGGCATTCTCGACGGCCATGTCGTGCTCGACCGCACGATCGCCGAGCAGGGACGCTATCCGCCGGTGAACCCGCTCGCATCCATCTCGCGCCTTGCCTCGAAGGCATGGACGCCGGACCAGCGCACATTGGTGACCAAGCTGAAGTCGATGATCTCGCGCTTCGAGGACACGCGCGACATCCGCCTGCTGGGTGCTTATCAAGGCGGCGCCGACCCGGAGCTCGACATGGCGGTGCGCCAGGTTCCGTTGATCTACGAAGCGTTGACGCAATCGCCCAAGGATGGCCCCTCGATCGATCCTTTCTCGGATCTCGCCCATCACCTGAGAGGCAGGCAGAGTGCAGATGCGGGAGATTGATCTTCAACAAACAGAGGCGTTGTTGCGCGAGATGCTGGCGCAGGCGGAAGAAGCCGAGGAGCGCGCCCGCCCCCGCAAACGCCTGTTGTCCAAACTGCCCAACCCGCTTTCGGGATTGGGCCGCAAACGCGCTTCGGCTGGCAAGGCTCAACGGGAGGTCGGCAGAAGCGATGCGCTGGCCGAACTGTTCGCGCCGCCCGATATTACGCCCGAGCCCAGGCAACATTTACCAAATCTAAGCTCGCGCAGGCGTAAGACTGCCCGGACCGATGTCATCCGAGATCGGCCCCAGCAATCGAGCGAGCCGACCCCGAGGATGAAGAAAGACACCCGGCGCACTGATTTTATCATGGCCGCCTGCGGCGTGGCGCTCGGCCTCACGTGCGCGCTGTTTCCCTGGTATATCTTCTTCAATCCCGATCAGTTCGGCGTGCAGGCAATGAAGTTCGGCGGCCGCGGCCACAATGCCGGGCGCATCATGGTCCAGCCGGACGGCGCCGGCACCGCCGATCCATTGCCGGCTCAATTCGCCGCGCTGAACGCCAATCTCGACCTCGGCTTCACCGGTTCGCTGCAAACCAAATCGCTGACGCCGGAACAGGCGCCGGGAGCTGACGAACAGCCTTATCCGCTCGAGGCAGTGACGTTCCGCCTGGTCCATGTCGCCAACGGACGCGCCATGATCGAGGACAATGCCGGGCTTTGGATCGTCCAGCCCGGTTCGACCCTGCCGGACTCCTCGCGCGTCAAGTCGATCGAGCAGCGCAAGGGCAAGTGGGTTCTGGTCACCAGCACCGACCGGGTCATCGAAGTCTCCAAATAGGACCACGCGCACCGAGCCTTGCCGATACGCGTAAGGCCCGCGCAAGACTGGTGTCCTAATTTCCGGTTAACGATCCGGAGATTCCCATGGAGCCTGTCAACCTCTTCGACCTCGCGACCCGACAGTCCCAATGGCTGTCGGTCAGGCAATCCTCGGTTGCCGGCAACATCGCCAATGCGAACACGCCCGGTTACACCGCCACCGACGTCGAGCCTTTCGAGAAAGTGCTGGACCGCACCGCCGTTCGCCTGAGCGCGACGCAGAGCGGCCATCTCGGCGGCGCCACGGAAGCCGCCTTCACCGTCAAGCCGCAGGAACCCACCGGTCCGGTGATGCCGTCCAAGAACACGGTGGTGATGGAGAACGAGCTGATGAAGGCCGGCGAAATCCGCCGCGCCTTCGAGCTGAACACGGCCGTCGTCAAGGCCTTCCACACCATGCTCATGACCACAGTGAAGAGCTGATCCGATGGACGCACTAGCCGCCGCTCTCAAGGTTGCAGCCTCCGGTCTCGGTGCGCAGTCCGAACGAATGCGCGTCGTTTCCGAAAACCTCGCCAACGCGCAGTCCACCGGCACGACGCCCGGCGCCAATCCCTATCAGCGCAAGACCATCTCCTTCGTCTCCGAACTCGACCGCGCTTCCGGCGGCTCGCTGGTCGAGATCAACTCCATTGCCCGCGACCCCGCTGATTTCCCGGTTGAATTCCAGCCCGGCAACCAGGCGGCCGACGCGAAGGGCTACGTCAAGATGCCCAACGTCAACGTGCTGATCGAGATGGCCGACATGACCGAGGCGAACCGCTCCTACGAAGCGAACCTGCAGGTAGTGAAGCAGGCTCGCGATCTCATTTCGATGACCATAGACCTGATGAGGAACCAGTCATGATCGGCGGTATCGGCGCTGTCCACCTAAAGTCCGCCAACAGCGGTTCGGAAACCTCCACCGACCTTCTCACCGGAACGGGCGCCGCCCCGACCGGAACCCAGGTCGCATCCACTTTCGCCGAGGCGCTCAACCAGGCCGCCACGAAGACGGTGAACACCCTGCAGCATGCCGAGCAGGCTTCCATCCAGGCCTTGAAGGGCGATGTCGACACCCGCCAGGTGGTCGACGCCGTGATGGGCGCGCAGCAGGCGCTTCAGACGACCATCGCCATCCGCGACAAGATCGTCTCCGCCTATCTCGAAGTCAGCCGTATGAGCATCTGAGGACACATCCGTGAAAGCCCTTGCCATAGCCGCCACCGGCATGAATGCCCAGCAGACCAATCTGGAAGTCATCGCCAACAACATCGCCAACATCAACACCACCGGCTACAAGCGCGCGCGGGCGGAGTTCTCGGATCTTCTCTACCAGGTCGACCGCACCCAGGGCGTTCCCGACCGTGGCAACACCTCGGTCGTGCCGGAAGGCGTGTCGATCGGCCTCGGCGTCAAGACCAGCGCCGTGCGCAACGTCCACATCCAGGGCACGTTCACCAACACAGGCAACGAGTATGACCTCGCGCTGGACGGCAAAGGCTGGTTCCAGATCGAAGGCGCCGATGGCCAGACGCGCTACACGCGCGCCGGCACCTTCAACACCAACGCCACCGGCCAGATGGTGACCGTTGACGGCGCGCCGATCGTTCCGGCCATCACCGTGCCGCTCGACACCAAGGAACTCATCATCAACAAGACCGGCCAGGTCTTCGCGCGTGTCGATGGCCAGATGGATCTGCAGAACCTCGGACAGCTGACCATCGCCACCTTCGCCAACGAGGCCGGCCTGGCGCCGCTCGGCGACAATTTGTTCCAGGAGACCGTGGCTTCCGGCCCGGCCAATGTCGGCGTGCCGGGCGACCCCGGTTACGCCACCATCCGGCAGAACTATGTCGAGAACTCCAACGTCGACCCGGTCAAGGAGATCACCGACCTGATCTCTGCGCAGCGCGCCTATGAGATGAATTCCAAGGTCATCCAGGCCGCCGACGAAATGGCAGCGGTCGTCTCCAAGAACATTCGGTGACATCATGATCCGGCTCGCCCTCGGTCCTTATTTCCGCCGTCTCGCGCTCGCTCTGGCATTGGCCATGGGCGTCGCGCCGGCCTTTGCCGACGAGGTCGTGCTGATCCCCAACCGCGTGATCTATCCCGGCGAAACGATCGGCCTCGCCGCGCTGAAGGAAGTCACGCTCGGCGCCGGCAAACGCAAGCCGCAGGGCGTCGTCACCGTCGCCGCCGACCTCGAAGGCAAGATCGCCAAGCGCACGCTTTTGCCCGGTCGCTACATTCCTGCCACCGCGCTGCGCGATGCCTGGCTGGTCGAACAGGGCGCGCCCGTCCTGATCAACTTCGTCGTCGACAGCCTCTCCATCACCGCGTCCGCCATCTCCTTGCAGCCCGGCTCCGCCGGCGACCTGATCAAGGTCCGCAATGTCGACAGCGGCAAGGTGCTAACCGGCACGGTCATGGCCGACGGCACCATTCGGGTCAGCGCTTCATGAAGAAGTGCCTCACTTTCACTCTTGCGGCACTGCTTTGCGCCCAGCCCGTCCTCGCCGACGGCCTGAATGCCAAGGCCAAGCGTGAGCTCGCGGCCAAGGCGACGCGCGAAGGCGGCCAGTTCGACGATCCCAACTACGATCCCGACACGGCAAGCCGCATGTTCCAGGTCTCGCCCGGGCCGAGCTCGCTGCCGCCCGGCCAGGTGGCCTCGCGCATCAAGGACGTCGCCCGCCTGCAAAGCGCCCGCGACAACCAGCTCGTCGGTTATGGCCTGGTCATCGGCCTGCAGGGTTCCGGCGACTCGCTGCGCAATTCGCCCTTCACCGAGCAGTCGATCCGCGCCATGCTGGAAAATCTCGGCATCGCCTCGCTCGGCACCAATGCGCGCGCCAAGAACGTCGCCGCCGTCATCGTCACCGCCAACATGCCGCCCTTCGTGCAATCCGGGGCGCGCATCGACATCAATGTATCCTCGATGGGCGACGCCACCTCATTGCAGGGCGGCACGCTGATCATGACGCCGCTGAAGGCCGCGGACGGCGAAATCTACGCCGTTGGCCAGGGCTCTGTGGTCGTTTCCGGCTTTACCGCGCAGGGTCAGGCGCAGCAGGTGACGCAGGGCGTGCCGACCGCCGGCCGCGTGCCCAACGGCGCCATCGTCGAACGCCAAGTGCAGGCGGAATTCGGCGACCAGGCAATGCTGACGCTGCAGCTCTACAACGCGGACTTCTCGACGGCCGTCCGCATCGCCGACGTCATCAACGACTACACACGCCAGCGCTTCGGCGCGCGGGTCGCAGCTGAACGCGACAGCCGCACGGTTTCCGTCAAGAAGCCGAAGGGTGTCTCGGCGGCACGCTTCTACGCTGAGATCGAGAACCTCGTGATCGAGGCCGACACGCCTGCCCGCGTCGTCATCGACGAACGCACCGGCACCATCGTCATCGGCAACCAGGTCAAGATTTCGCGCGTCGCCATCAGCCACGGCACGCTCACCGTGCGCATTACCGAGGCACCGACCGTCATCCAGCCGGAGCCCTTCTCGCGCGGCGTGACAGCGGTCGAGCCAAACACGGCCATCGACATCAGCCGGCCCAACGGCCGCGTCGCCGTGCTCGACGGTCCGAACCTCGAGACGCTGGTTTCCGGACTCAACCGCCTGGGCGTCAAGCCCGACGGCATCATCGCCATTCTGCAGGGCATCAAGTCGGCCGGCGCGCTGCAGGCCGATCTCGTGCTCCAATAGGCTGTCCGATGACCGAAGCGACCCGCCCTTCCCGCCACCGCCGCACACCGCCGCGCCTCGCCGTCGTCGGCGCCGTCGTCGCCCTTCTGGCGTCGCTCGGACCGGTTCGCGCGGAAGACGCCGTGCGCCAGGTACTGCCCGGCGGGCCGACGGCCGACGCCCCGCAGAACCTGACCCGTGAGGCGCCGCGCGCCGAGATCGCCGAGGCTCCATTGCCATTGCCGCTGAAGCAGCCGGCGGCGGTAGCCAACCTCACCACCGGCTCAACGCCGACGGCGCCCGCCAGCAACGAAAGCGAGGTGCAGCGTTTCTGCTCCAACATCGCCGACGCCGCGCGCGACCGCCGCTACTCGCTGCAGTCGGCCGAGCTCAAGCAGTTGCAGAGCGAAGTCGACAAGCGCATCACCGCGCTCGAGGAAAAACGCGCCGAATATGAAGCCTGGCTGAAGCGGCGCGAAGTGTTCCTGGCGCGCGCCGAGGACAGCCTCGTCAAGATCTATTCCGGCATGAAGCCCGATGCCGCCGCCGAGCGGCTGGCCGGCACCAATGTCGAGCTCGCCGCCGCCATCCTGATGAAGCTCGATGCGCGCAAGGCAGGCGTCATACTGAACGAGATGGACAAGAAAGCGGCCGCCGCGCTCACCGGCATCATAGGCAGCGCTGCGCGCAGGGTAGACCCGACATGATCCGCAAAACTTTGATTTTGTTCGCTGCCGCCAGCCTCACAGGCTGCGGGACAGACCTGAACCAGGTCAACAAGGAACCGGCCATGTCGCCTGTCGGGTCCGGCATCCGCAGCCAGGCCGCGCCTGTCTATCAATATCCGGAATCGCCTGCCGCGCCGCGTCGCCGTTTTTCCTTGTGGGACGACCGCCAGAGCCGCCTGTTCACCGATCCGCGCGCGCTGCGCGCAGGCGACATCCTGACCGTCAAGATCAAGATCAACGACCGCGCCAAGTTCAAGAACCAGAACGACCGCAGCCGCACTGCGAGCCGTTCGCTCGGTCTCAAGGCCGATGCCGAGTGGGATAGCGCCAAGACAGGCGGCAAGCTCGACGGCTCTATGGAATCGAAGACCAAGACCAATGCCGACGGCGCCATCGAACGGTCGGAGACCATCGAGCTGAACGTCGCCGCCGTCGTCACCAATGTGCTGTCCAACGGCAATCTGATGATCACCGGCTCGCAGGAAGTACGCGTCAACTACGAGATGCGCGTGCTCACCATCGCCGGTATCGTGCGGCCCGCCGATATTGGCCAGGAAAACACCATTTCCTACGAGCGCATCGCCGAAGCCCGCATCTCCTATGGCGGCCGCGGTCGCGTGTCGGAAGTCCAGCAGCCGGGTTACGGCCAGCAAATTCTCGACCAGGTACTGCCGTTCTAGGCGCGGGATAGAAGAGCGTGGCAAACACCGAGCAGATCGCAGCACCGAAGGGCCCCTCCCTCATCGTGCAGATGGGGATGCTCTTTGCCATGACCGGGGCGGCACTCGGCGTCGGCTGGTTCGCGGGCACTTATCTGAAGAATTCCGAGAAGCCGGCACCGCCGGTCAAGGAAAGCCACCAGAAGCTGCCGACCAAGGAAACCAAGAAAGAAGGCGAGACCACCGGACCGGTTCTGGTCGAGCTCGCCTCGCTGACCACCAACCTGGCCGCGCCGACGGATGTCTGGGCGCGGCTGCAGGTCTCGCTGGTCTTCGACGGTACGCCGCCGCCGGGAATGGCGGAAAATATCCATCAGGACCTGCTTGCCTTCCTGCGCACCGTCAAGATGCATCAGGTCGAAGGCGCCAGCGGCTATCAGCATCTGCGGGCCGACCTGCAGGAGCGCGCCGCGATCCGCAGCGGCGGCAAGGTCAAGGAAGTGTTGGTCAGGGCGCTGCTGTTCGAATGAAAAAAATCCTCCTTTTCGCCGGCGTCTTCGCGGCCACGGTAACGGCAGCGAGCGCCCAGCAGATCGACCTCGGCGGCATCGGCCAGGCCAGTGGCACTACCGTGGCCACGATCATCCAGATGTTCGGGCTGCTCACCGTGCTTTCGGTGGCACCGGGCCTGCTGATCATGGTGACGAGCTTCACCCGCTTCATTATTGCCTTTTCGATCCTGCGCGCCGGCATCGGCCTGCAATCGACGCCGGCCAACCTGATCCTGATCTCGCTGTCCCTGTTCATGACCTTCTATGTCATGGCGCCGACCTTCGACCGCGCCTGGGCGAACGGCGTGAAGCCCTTGATGGACAACCAGATCAGCCAGACGGTGGCGCTGGAGCGCATTTCCGATCCGTTCCGTACCTTCATGCTGAGCAATGTGCGCGACAAGGATTTCGACCTGTTCGCCGACCTCGCCCGCGAACGCGGCCAGACGGTGGCCAAGGAAACGGTCGACCTGCGCATCCTGGTGCCCGCCTTCATGATCTCAGAGATCCGCCGCGGTTTCGAGATCGGCTTCCTGATCGTGCTGCCCTTCCTGGTCATCGACCTGATCGTGGCCACCATCACCATGGCGATGGGCATGATGATGCTGCCACCGACGGTGGTGTCACTGCCTTTCAAGATCATGTTCTTCGTGCTGATCGACGGCTGGAACCTGCTTGTCGGCAGCCTGGTGCGATCGTTCAACTAGCCCGCAGAGCGGCTCGTTCCCCCTTTGCTCGAACGTTTATTCGGTTCATTTGCCAGCGTGGCGCGCTGTGGTTGCAACGTCGCCGCGTGCACACCCAATTGCTAAAATAATCAGCGGGTTAATGCTGGTTAACCATGTTCCTTAGAACTTTGCTAGCAAGTCGCCGCGATAGTGCCCCCTATGGCGGGTGACCTTCCCTGAAGCACTCATTGGCATGATGCCTCTCCGCCATACCGGCCGATCCGGTATGTCCCTGTACTGTGTTTTAGGGGCTTTTTTCCCATGTCCAGCATCAACACGAATACCGCCGCTCTTACCGCTCTGCAGAGCCTGAGCGCTACCCAGAAGTCGCTCGAAACCACCCAGGGCCGCATTTCGACGGGTCTGCGCGTTGCCACCGCTTCCGACAACGCCGCCTACTGGTCGATCGCGACCTCGATGCGTTCCGACAACAAGGCCAACTCGGCCGTTCAGGACGCGCTCGGCCTCGGCGCCGGCAAGGTGGACACCGCCTACACCGCCATCAACGACATCAAGGACCAGGTCGACAAGATCAAGGCCAAGCTGGTTAACGCCCGTGGCGCCAGCCTTGAAGACCAGAAGAAGATCGCGACCGAAATCACCGGCATCCAGAACCAGATCAAGTCGTCGGCGACCAACGCCAACTACGCTGGTGCCAACCTGCTCGTCAGCGACGGTGCCGCGACTTCCGACCTGAACGTCGTCGCTTCCTACAACCGCGTCGGTACCGCCGTCACGATCGACACCGTCAACGTGAAGGCCTCCGACATCCAGATCTTCGGCAAGGCCGCCGGCGGCGCTCCGGACTTCACTGCTGGTCTTCTGAAGGACATCGTCGCCACCGGCGCGACCGGCCTGTTCGACACCAGCGGCGCGACCGCTGTCACCGACGCCAATGTCGACGCTGCTCTGGTCAAGGTTGAAACCGCACTTGCCGGTCTGACCACCGGCGCTGCCTCGCTCGGTGCCGCCAAGTCGCGCATCGACACGCAGAAGAACTTCCTGTCCAACCTGTCGGACTCCATCGACAAGGGCGTCGGCCAGCTCGTTGACGCTGACATGAACAAGGAATCGACCCGTCTGCAGGCCCTCCAGGTCCAGCAGCAGCTCGGTGTCCAGGCTCTGTCGATCGCCAACGGCTCGTCGCAGCAGATCCTGTCGCTGTTCCGCGGCTAAGCCGAACCTTCTCAGGCAACAACGATCCTATGAATGGGCCGCGCGCAAGCGCGGCCCATTCTCTTTTTTGGCTTTCGCCACCCCCTACATTAGCTTCATCTTAATGGCCTATTAACCATGACTGGTTAGTTGTGGTTAACCACGTTTGTTCCGCCCGCTCATTCGACCGGCGACAACCGAGGCAAGGCATAGCGCGGCGACGGCGCGCCATTTGAGAAGGGGAGTTATCTTGGCGAGTATCATGACCAATGCCCAGGCGTTGACTGCGCTGCAGAGCCTGAGCGCCACTCAGAAGGCACTTGAACAGACGCAGTCCCGCATCTCCACCGGCCTCCGCGTCTCCACCGCCAGCGACAACGCCGCCTATTGGTCGATCGCCACCACCATGCGTTCCGACAACAAGGCCAACTCGGCCGTGCAGGACGCACTCGGCCTCGGGGCCGGCAAGGTCGACACCGCTTACGCCGCGATCATCGACGTCAAGGATCAGGTCGACAAGATCAAGACCAAGCTGCTGGCTGCCATGGGCAAGGGCCAGGACATCCAGAAGCAGATCGCGACCGAAATCAAGGCGATCCAGTCCGGCATCAAGTCCTCGGTCACCAATGCGTCTTATGCCGGCACCAACATGCTGCAGACCGACGGCCTGGCCGCTTCAGACCTGAAGATCGTTGCCGCTTACAACCGCACCGGAACGACCGTCAACATCGACACCATCAACGTCGCCGCAGCCGACACGCAAGTGCTGGATACCGGCGGTACAGGCGGTTTTGTCGGCGGCTTGCTCCAGCCAGGCTTCTTCGATCCCAGCGCGGCGCAGCTCACCGACGCAGCCCTCACGACTGCATTGGGCACCGTCGAAACGGCCCTCGCTAAACTGGCGGATGGCGCGGCGACGCTGGGTGCTGCCAAGTCGCGCATCGACACCCAGAAGAGCTTCCTGTCCAACCTCAGCGATTCGGTGGACCGCGGCGTCGGTCAGCTCGTCGATGCCGACATGAACCGGGAATCGACCAAGCTCCAGGCGCTCCAGGTTCAGCAGCAGCTCGGTGTCCAAGCACTGTCGATCGCCAATTCCAGCGCCCAGAACATCCTGTCGCTGTTCAAGAACTGATCCATTTCATTTGCTTCTTTCCAATCGGGCCGCGCCACCAGCGCGGCCCGATACCATTTTCGCACAAGCTTCAGCGTCTAGTGTTTCGACGGGCAACCATGGGACTATCGATCCGTGCCGGAACAACTCAGAAGCATCGTCATCAATCTCCAGGATTTCGGCACCAAGCGGCTGGCCATCATGGCCGGCATCGCGTTGTTGACGCTGGCCGTCATCGGCATCGCCTCGGTCTATCTCAACCGCCCCTCCTATGAGACGCTCTATGTCGGCCTCGAACGCTCCGACGTGAACCAGATAGGCATGGTGCTTGCCGAGGCCGGCATGAATTTCGATGTCGGTTCCGATGGCGCCAGCGTGCTGGTTCCGGTCGGCACCACGGCAAAAGCCCGCATGCTCCTGGCCGAAAAGGGCCTGCCCACCAGCGCCAATGCCGGCTACGAATTGTTCGACAAGGTCGGTTCGCTCGGCCTCACCTCCTTCATGCAGCAGGTGACCCGCGTGCGCGCCCTGGAAGGCGAAATCGCCCGCACCATCCAGTCGCTGGCGGGTGTGAAGGCCGCGCGTGTCCACATCGTCATGTCCGAACGCGCCAATTTCCGCCGCGAGGAGCAGCAGCCCTCGGCTTCGGTGGTGATCCGCTACGCCGGCGTCGACGGCGGCAAGGCCGCCATGTCGATCCGCCATCTGGTTGCAGCCGCCGTGCCCGGCCTGTCGGCGGAAAAGGTGACCGTGCTTGATTCGGCCGGCAATCTGCTCGCCGCTGGCGACGACCCCTCCAACACCAGCGCCGCCCGCTCGCTCGGCGTCGAGCGCACCGTCGAAAGCCAGATCGAGGACAATATCCGCCGCGCGCTGACGCCCTATCTCGGCCCTGACAATTTCCGCGCCAGCGTGAAGGCCGACGTCAACACCGATACGCGGCAGACCGAGGAGACCATCTTCGATCCGGAATCGCGTGTCGAACGCTCGGTCCAGACCGTCAAGGCGAACGAGAACAGCAATCAGCGCCAGGCGGCGACGCCGACCACCGTCGAGCAGAACCTGCCGGAAACGCAAGCCGCCGCCACCGATGGTCCGCAGTCGAGCTCGCAGAACGACCGCAAGGAAGAGATCACCAATTACGAGATCAATTCCAAGAAGATCGCCACGGTGTCCAACGGCTATTCGGTCACCAAGATGTCGATCGCCGTCGTCGTCAATCAGCAGCGCCTGATGTCGGTGCTCGGCAAGGACGCCAAGCCGGAGCAGATCGCCCAGCGCGTCGCCGACATCAAGAAGATGGTGGCGTCCGCGACCGGCCTCGACGAAAAGCGCGGCGACATCATCGATGTCTCGGCGGTCGAGTTCATCGACGGGCTGGACGGCCAGCAACTGGCCTCCCCCGGCATCCTCGACGCCGTCTCGCGCTACACCGGCAGCCTGATCAATGCGGCCGCCTTCATCGTCGTCGTCTTCCTGGTCGCCTTCTTCGGCCTACGCCCGATGGCTGCGGCCCTGTCGAACAAGCCGGCGGCGCTCGCCGGTCCGAGCTTCGACGACGTCCAGCGTTCGCTGCCCACTCCGGATGCCACCGCGACGGAGGCGCCGGTCGGCTCGCTGGCTGACAACCGCCCAACGCCGCTCGACGACCTGCGCAAGAAATTGCGGCCGGCGCCGCAGGATCGGCTGGCGCGCATGGTCGACATCAATGAAGAGCGCACCGCCAACATCCTGCGCAAATGGACGGCCCAGGAAGCCGCCGGCTGATGCGTCAGGCTTCGCTTTCCGATCTGTTGCCGGACTTCGGCACGCCACAGATCCATAGTGGCGTCACGGTTACTCATGTCGATCCGCACCCGCATCCGCCGCTCGATATGCCTGCCCCGGTCGACATCGACAAACTTGTCGCCATGGCCGTCGCCAAGGCGGAAGACGCGCTGGAAGCTACGCTGACGGCGGCGCATACCGAGGCGCTGGCGGCCGAACGCCAGGCACTGGCCGACGAAGCCAGGGCGATGGTCGAGACGCTGGGCACTGACCTCGGCACCGCGATCGCGGACCGCGCGGAAAAGCTGGAACACAGGCTCTACGATCTGATGGGCGATGCCGTCGCCCGCATCGTCAGCGGGCTGTTGAGCGACGAATTGCAGAAGCGCTCGCTGGCGGCGCTGGAACGCGTCATCCGCGACACGCTCGCCGATGCCGAAGCGGTCCGCATCAGCGTTCGCGGACCACTGTCGCTCTACGAGCCGCTGAAGGCCGCGCTCGGCACGCGCGCCGCCAATCTCGACTTCGCCGAGGCTGCCAGCCTCGACCTCACCATGACCGTGAACGACACCGTCGTCGAGACGCGCATGTCGGAATGGTCGGCCGCCCTGTCGGAGGTTCTCGCATGAGTACGGCAGACGGCGCCGAGCCGCGCCAGGAAATCATCATTGTCCGGCGCAATCATCACGATCACGACGAAGGCCATCACGGCGGCGTCTGGAAGATCGCCTTCGCCGACTTCATGACCGCGATGATGTGTTTCTTCCTGGTGATGTGGCTGATCAACGCCGCCAACGAAGAGACGCGCGCCGCCGTCGCCTCCTATTTCAACCCGGTGCCGCTGGTCGACCGCAGTTCCAGCCGCAAGGGTCTCGAAGATGTCGGCGACGGTCCGGACGAGCCCGGCTACACCTCCAACGATCCCGTCGAAGGAAAGACCAAGCAGGGCCACAACGGCAAGGGCAATCCCGGCACGGCGCAGGACAAGCAGACCGGCAGCAACGAGAAGCCCAACAAGGCGGAAGAAGCCAAGAATTCCGACCAGAAGTTGTTCGCCGACCCCTACGCCGTGCTGGCCGAGATCGCCGCCGAAACCGGCACCCGCCAGAACATAAGCGCCAAGGGCGAAGGTGGCGTCCAGACCGCCGGGCCCGCGACCGGCGCCTCTGGCGGCGAATCCTACCGCGACCCATTCGCGCCCGATTTCTGGTCGCAGCAGGTGTCGACGCCGTTGCCGGAAGCCAGCGCCGAAAACCCGAAGACCGACAACGAAGCGACCAAGCCCGGCGAGACGGCTGCACAAGCCCAGCAGACGGCCAAGGACGGCACAGCGGCGAAAGACCCTGCGATGGCCAAGAAGGCGGCTGCCGAAGAAATCGAGCAAGCCGAAAAGCAGGACAAGAAGCCCACGGACGCGACCGTCAAGGCGGCCGAAGACGTCAAGAAACAGATAGCCCAGGCCTTCAAGCCCGGCGATGCGGTAGCCGACGGCGTCAGCGTCGAAGCGACCGACAAGGGTGTCGTCATCTCCGTCACCGACAGCTTCAATTTCGGCATGTTCGAGATCGGCTCGGCGGTTCCCCGGCGCGAACTGGTGCTCGCCATGGAAAAGATCGGCCACATCGTCATGGAACAGAAAGGCCGGATCGCCATTCAGGGTTACACCGACGCGCGCCCGTTCCGGGGCGACTACGACAACTGGCGCCTGTCCACCGCGCGCGCGCATTCGGCCTATTACATGCTGGTGCGCGGCGGCCTTGACGAGGGCCGTGTCAAGGAAGTTTCCGGCTTCGCCGATCGCGAACCGAAGAACAAGGCCGACCCGCTGGCCGCCGTCAACCGCCGCATCGAGATCCTGCTGGAGGCGGGGGGATGATCCGCGCCGCGCGCATCGGCGCTGCCGGCCTCGCCTTGCTGATGCTGGGGACGGCCAGCGCAGCCTTCGCCCAGGACCCGCTGCAGCCCTACCAGATGGTGCGGTCGCTGCAACTCGTGCAGGACAGGCTCGCATCCGGCGACCACGCCGCGCTGCCGATGCAGAACAAGCTGCTCGAAATGGTCGATGCCCGTTTTCGCGCCGCCAGCTCAGATGATTTCAAGGAACTAAAGAACCTGCGCGCCCTGCTCGTCTACGGCATGAGCGGCGGCAACCCGGCAACGGTCAAGGCCGCGGTCGGGCGCATTCAGCTCGACCAGACGAACCAGGCGATCGTCGAAGGCGTTCTCGATTATCTCGGCGGCCGCCCGGCTCCGGCGATCGAAGCGCTGAAACCAGTCGATCCGATGATGCTGCCGCCGGATGTCGGTGCCTTCGTCGCGCTGGTGAAGGGCTCGCTGCTGGCTTCCGAAGACCCGGTCCAGGCGTTGACACTTCTGGATCAGGCCCGCCTGCTCAGCCCCGGCACGCTGGTGGAGGAAGCAGCACTGCGGCGTTCGGTGGCGATTGCCACCACGACCGGAGACGCCGCCCGCTTTGCGCTGGCCTCGACCCAATATGTCGAACGCTACCTGCTCTCGCCCTATGCCAGTCAGTTCGCCGACAGCTTCGTTTCCGGCGTGGTCACGCTGCACATGGCGCTGAGCCAAGACAAACTCGCCGACATCACCTCGATGATGGACCGCGAACGCGAACGGGTCATCTATCTGCGCATCGCCCGCCGCGCGGCAATAGACGGCTTGAACGAATTGTCCGCCTTCGCCGCGGCCAAGGCCATCCCCGACGGTACCAGCGCAGTGGGAACCGGCGACCCGCGGGCCGAACTCTATGCAAGTCTTTCCAACATCACCTCGGCCACCGTCGACGACATCCGCGCCAAGCTGAAGACGATCGACCGCACCAAGCTGTCGCCGAGCGACCGCGAGTTGCTCGACGCCGCGCAACAGATCACCCAGGAGGTCGTCGCGCCGCCGGCTACGGCGGTGTTCAACCAGCCGCAGCCTGAGCCGAAAACCGACAAGTCCGACCCTCCGGCCAAGAGCGTGGCCAAAGGCAAGGCAAAGGCAGAGACTCAACAAGCCGCGAAAACGTCCGCGCCGCAAGCCGTAGCGGAGGACGGCTCGGACCTGCCGCCGGTAGAAGGCGCAGTCTCCGAACGGCCAGCGACTGCCGCCGCAGCCCAGCCAAAGCCCGGTGCCGCGCCAGCAAATCAAGGTGCGGCGGCACAGTTGCCAGCAGCCGTTCTGCCGGCCTCCGCGAGTGCCTCAGCAGCACCCGACACCACCGATTCAGCGATCGCCGATACCAGGCGCAAGTTGAACAAGATCGACCTTTTGCTCGGAGCCTCCCCTCAATGACCGCAAGCGTTGGCCAGACTTTCGTAGGCACCGCGCTGCAGCGGTCCACCACCCAGCAGTCCGACGCCAGGACCGGCGAAGACAGCCCCGCCTTCGGCGAATTGCTTGCTCACGAAAAGACGCCAGGCAAGGAACGGATGGTGCATGGGGAAAAGACGCGCGCCGATTTCGCCGTTGGCAAAGCCGGCGAACAGCCCGATGCGGCAGGACTACTCGCGAACGACGAGGCGGTCGCCGGCCCCGACGGCAAGGGCAAGCGCAAGCAGGCCACCGATGATGAAACCACGGACGCCGACGACCGCACCGCCGGTTTGCGTGATCGGCTGCCGCTGATGATGGCCTTGCACGGGCTGAACCGCGCGCAGGCTGATGGCAAGGACCAGGCGACCGACCCCAACGCCTCGGCGGGAAATGTCGATCCGGACAGCATCAGTAAGTTGATGCGAACGAATGTCGCGCGCCAGCAAAAGGCGGACGGAACCGTCGAAGAAGACGGTGAGCAGGCGCCAAAACTCCAGATCGACAAATCCACGCAAGCGATGCGCAGCGCGGATGGCGCATCATCCGCAGCGATGGCGGGTAAAACCGACTCGCTGACGAACCTGCCCGCCGAAGGCAATGCGGACCCCGTCGACGCGACACTCGAAGCCGCCGGAACCGGCGGCAGCCAACCAGCGCAGGTCGATCCCTTGTCGGTCGAAAACGACGGCCATCGCAGCTCAAGCGCCGTCCTGAAACAGTCCGGCGCCGCGCGCGCATCGGTGGTCAGCGAGCAGAACTTCCCGGCGCCCGCCTCGCAGGCCGTCAGCCAGACCGCGCGCGACGTCATTGATGCGATTGCCGCCAGTGGCAAGTCCGAACTGGCCTCGCCGACACCCGCCGCAGCCAATCAGAACGGTGCTTCTGTTGCAGTTCCGGCACACGTCTTGAAGATAGAATTGCATCCGGCCGAGCTCGGCGCGGTCACCGCCAACCTTCGCCTTGCCGGCGAGCAACTGTCGATTGAACTGAGGCCTGAAACGCATGAGGCGCATCGCCGATTGTCGTCGGACAGCGAGACCATCGTGAAGTCGCTGAAGGCGCTCGGATTCGATATCGACAAGGTCACCATTCTACAACCCTCGATAGCAGCGACGCCTGCCGCGCGCGTGGATGCGACGGCGAACGGCGCGAGCGCTGGCCGCGACCAGTCCTCGTTCCAGCCGGGAGGCTCCGGCGGCAATGGCGACGGCATGGGTGGACAGCAATCGGGAAGGAACCATGGCGATGAAAGGCATCAGGATCAGCGCCAGGCGCAGTCTTCTCGCCAAAATTCTGGTAGCGGCTTGTTTATCTAGCCCGCTTGCCGCCACGGCCGCTTCGGCAGCTGCAAACCCATGCGAAGCCGAAATCCTGCGCGCCGCCGACCGGTATAAAATTCCGGCCGGCATCCTCTATGCTGTCGGCCTCACCGAGACCGGGAACAAGGGCAGCCTCCAACCTAATGCTCTGAATATAGAAGGAAAAGCCGTGTTTCCGCGCAGTCGTTCGGAGGCGCTCATCACTTTTCAAAACGCGCGCCGCGAAGGCAAGACGCTGATCGATCTCGGCTGCATGCAGATCAATCACCGCTACCATGGCGACCAGTTCCGCAGCGTCGATGACATGCTCGACCCACGCCGCAATGTCGACTATGCGGCGCGCTTCCTGACGCAGCTGCATGCCCGTCACGAGACCTGGTCGATGGCGGTGGCGCGCTACCATGCGGGGCCAGACAACGACCCGGCGCAGAAACGCTACGTGTGCCGCGTCATCGCCAATATGGTGGCCGTCGGCTTCGGCAAATGGACGGCCAACGCGCGCAGCTTCTGCAACCTTTAGGTTGTATGCTCAGAGAGTATCTCGGACGTCTGGCACGCCCTGCCGGAGCCGCGATTTTTCGACGTTCCCGACTCTCCACGGTAGCGAAATTGTACACGGTACAACCACGACGATTCCCGACTCCCAAGAAACCAGCCACAAAAAATGACGGTTAGTCAGGATTCGGCACCCGGACTACGCCTTTCGCCAACGGGGCAGATGAACTGATTCGGGGGTGGGCGATGATCGTGATCGTTGACGAACGAGAACTTGTGACCGAGGGTTACAATTCGCTGTTCGATCGGGAAGGTGTGGCTAGCGCGGGTTTCGCGCCAAGCGAGTTCGATGCTTGGGTGTCGAGCGCGCCAGCGGACGATCTGAAATCGGTCCGGGCTTTCCTCATCGGCGACTGCCGCGAAGGCGCGGTGTCGCCGCGCCAGATCCGCGACCGTACCGGCGCCCCGGTCATCGCGCTCAGCGAGCACAACTCTCTCGAAAACACATTGCGGCTGTTCGAATCCGGCGTCGACGACGTCGTACGCAAGCCGGTCCACATCCGCGAGATTCTGGCACGCATTTCGGCGATCCGCCGGCGCGCCAACGAAGATTCCACCTATACCGAGATCGGATCGATGCGCATCTTCATGGATGGCCGCGATCCCGAAATCGAAGGCCAGCCGATGCCGCTGCCACGGCGCGAACGCCGCATCCTCGAATATCTGGCCAGCAATCGGGGCCGCAGGGTCACCAAGACCCAGGTCTTCAACGCCATCTACGGCATCTTCGACGAAGAGGTCGAAGAGAACGTCGTGGAAAGCCACATCTCGAAGCTGCGCAAGAAGCTGCGCGAACGGCTCGGTCACGACCCGATCGATTCCAAGCGCTTCCTCGGCTACCGGCTTATCGCCTGATGCAGCCGACCGCAGCCCGCGCCAGCCTCGCACAAGACAAAGCCGCTAGCGTGAACGGCGACCCCATGCGCAGAACGGAGACGTTGCGATGAGCCTCTATGGAATGATGCGGACCGGCGTTTCCGGTATGAACGCGCAGGCCAACCGCCTGTCCGCGGTCGCCGACAACATCGCCAACTCCGACACCACCGGCTACAAGCGCTCTTCCGTCGAGTTCTCCAGCCTGGTCATGTCGAACACCGGCGGCGCCTATAATTCCGGCGGCGTCAACTCGACGATCCGCACCGCTGTCACCGACCGCGGCGATCTGAGAGGCACCTCCTCGGTGTCCGACCTCGCCATTCGCGGTGACGGTTTCTTCGTCGTCCAGGATTCCGGCGGCACCCCGTTCCTCACCCGCGCCGGTTCCTTCGTGCCGGACGCGCAGGGCAGGCTGGTCAACGCCGCCGGCTTCCAGCTGATGGCTTACAGCTACGCGAACGGCACCCCGGCACCGACGGTGAACGGCTTCCAGGGTCTGGTGCCGGTCCAGATCACCAGTGGCGACATGACCGCGACGCCGTCCACCACCGGCACCTTCAGCGGCAACCTGCCTTCTGGCGCCACAGTGGTGGCTACACCGCCGTCCGGCAACGCCGCGGGCGCCCAATACACCAACAAATCGTCGATGGTCGTCTACGACAAGCTCGGCAACAAGGTGATGGTCGACGTCTATTTCACCAAGACAGGCGCCGGCGCCTGGGAAGTCTCGGTCTTCGATCAGTCGAAGGCAACAGCTGGCGGACCGTTCCCCTATACAGGCGGCGCGTTGCAGACGGCCAACATCACCTTCGACGCCAACGGCAAGCTCACCGGCGGCACCGACAGCATCACCTTCACCGTTCCCGGCGGCAATCCGCTGAAACTCGATCTCAAGGGCCTCAGCCAGCTGGGAACCGGCTATACCGCCACCGCGCAGGTGAACGGCAACGGCCCGAGCAGCATCGAAAAGGTGTCGATCGGCAAGGACGGCACCATTTACGCCCAGTACGCGGATGGTTCGACCAAGCCGCTCTACAAAATCCCGCTAGCGACGGTGCCGAGCCCAGACCGGCTGGTCCAGCAGTCCGGCAACGTCTTCACCCAGAGCCCGGACTCGGGCGACGTGCGCATCGGCTTCGCCGGTGACGGCAAGCTCGGCGACATCATGTCGGGCAATCTCGAGAATTCCAACGTCGACATCGCCGAGGAGCTCACCAACATGATCTCCTCGCAGCGCAGCTACACCGCCAATTCGAAGGTGTTCCAGACCGGCTCCGAGCTGATGGACATCCTCGTGAACCTGAAGAGATGAGGCGCGGCATTGGGGAGCGGTCGATGGTCGACCGCTCCCCGGCCGCATCACTGCCTGAAAGATCCGCATGTCGTTGTCATCCGCACTCAACATCGCCCAGTCCTCGCTCAAGGCAACGTCGCGGCAGACAAGCATCGTCTCGCGCAACGTCTCGGACGGCTCCAATCCCGACTACTCGCGCCGTTCCGCAATGCTGGTCTACACGGATCCCGGCGTCAGCGTCGTCAAGATCCGCCGCGAAGCCAACGACCTGCTGTTTCGCCAGAACCTGAGCGCCCTTTCCGCGTGGAGTGGCCAGGGCGCCCTGGCCAAGGGCATGGACAAGCTGGAACTGCAGGTGAACGGCGTCGACAACGCGTCGTCCGCGTCCACCGCGATCGGCAACCTGCAGAAAGCCTTGCAGCTTTACGCCACCACGCCATCGAACCAGAACCTTGGTTCCAGCGTGGTCGAGGCCGCGCGCCAGGTCGTCCGTTCGCTGAACGATGGCACCAAGGCGATCCAGGATTTCCGCACCCAGACCGACGGCGAGATCACGACCGCAGTCAACGACATCAACGACCTGCTCAAGCAGTTCGAGGTCGCCAACAAGGCGGTCGTCTCGGGAACGCGCTCCGGCGGAGATGTTTCCGATGCGCTCGATAACCGCGACGCGATCCTGAAAAAGATCTCGGAATATGTTCCGATCTCCACCTACACCCGTGGCGACAATGACATGGTCATCACCACGGGCGACGGCACCACGCTGTTCGAGACCATCCCGCGTTCGGTGACCTTCACGCCCTCGGCCGGCTATGCGCCCGGCGCGGTGGGCGGCCAAATCTATATCGACAATGTGCCGCTGAAGACGACAGGCGTGACCGATGCGCCAGGCAAGCTCGCCGGCATGCTGCAATTGCGCGACAACGTCACCGTCACCATGCAGAGCCAGCTCGACGAAATCGCGCGCGGCCTGGTCACGGCCTTCAGTGAGAGCGCAACCGGGCAGCCGACGCTCGCCGGCCTGTTCACCTGGTCCGGCGGACCGGCCGTGCCGCCCGCGGGTACGCTGGTCGACGGGATAGCCGGCACGATCAAAATCAACCCGGCGGTCGACCCGTCAGCTGGCGGCAATCCCGTCCTTCTCCGCGACGGCGGCATCAACGGGGCGGTTTATCGCACCAATCCGAACGCCGCGGGCAGCGGCGCTTCCTATGCCGACCGGCTGATCGCCTATGGCGAGAAGCTGACCCAGCCGATGGCCTTCGATCCGGCAGCCGGCATCACGGCAAACTCCAGCCTCGTCTCCTACGCAGCCAGTTCGATCGGCTGGTTCGAGGGCGTGCGCCAGCAGGCATCGACCCTGGCCGACACAAAGGAAGCGCTGGCGCAACGCACCGGCGAAGCCCTTTCCAACGCCACCGGCGTCAATGTCGATACCGAGATGTCGCTGATGCTGGATCTGGAACACACCTACCAAGCGTCGGCGAAAATCCTGACCACCGTCAACCAGATGCTGGATACCCTCCTGAGCGCCGTGAGATAAAAATCATGAAAACCACGTCCGTTTCATCGTCAGCCATGTCCAACGCGATGCGCTATTCGCAGTCGCGCATGCAAGCGGAACTCGTGAAGCGCCAGAAGGAAATGGATACGCTGCGCGTGGCCGATCTCGGCCTGGCGCTCGGTGCCCGCACGTCGCAGTCGGTCACCTTCGCCCGCGATCTCGAGCGGCTGAACAGCATCGTCGATTCCAACAAACTGATTTCGTCCCGTCTGTCGACCACGCAGGACGCCCTCGGCAAGATGGGCGATGCGGCGCAGCGTCTGCTGACGGCCGTCACCACCGCCGCGAGCGGCGACCCGGGCTCCAACGTCACCCGCGACGCCGGCAAGGCGGCGCTGCAATCGATGACGTCGATCCTCAATTCGAGCATCAACGGCGAATATCTGTTTGCCGGCACCAACACCGATGTGAAGCCGATCAACGACTATGGGGCGGCGGGCTCGCCGGCGAAGGCTGCCTTCGATGCCGCCTTTGTGGCGCGCTTCGGTTTCCCCGCGACCGATCCGGCCGCGGCCAGCATCACCGCCACCCAAATCAACGACTTCATCACCAACGATGTGGCGCCCCAGTTCCTTGGGGCAGGCTGGAAGGCCAATTGGTCGAACGCCACCGATCAGCAGATCGTCAGCCGCATCTCACTGAATGAGACGACCGAATCCTCGATCAGCGCCAACACCGATGGTGTCAAGAAACTCGCCATGGCCGCGACCATCGTCAACGAGCTTTTCTCCGGCAATCTCGGTGCCGAAGCCAAGAAGGCGGTGGCCCAGCGCGTCATGACGATTACCGGCGAGGCTATCGGCGCCAACGCCCAGACCCAGTCGCAGGCAGGCATCATCGAACAGCGGGTGAGCGACGCCAGCGACCGCATGAAGGCACAGATTGGTCTGTTTGAAAAACATGTAGTCGACCTGGAAGGCGTCGATCAGTACGAGGCCGCCAGTCGCGTCAACGATCTGATGTCGCACATCCAGAACTCGTACGCCTTGACCGCCCGTATTTCGCAGCTCAGCCTGATCAACTTCCTGAAGTAACCGCCGATCGGACAAGTGATGTACCAATTCTCCTATGCCGATGTTCAGACTGACTCCATGGCGGACGCCAAGGAACGCGAGCGGCAATTGCTGACGCGGTCGATCGACCTGCTCATCACCGCTGCCAATGCCGGCCGCGATTCGATGCAGGCGGTGGACGCGCTGCATTTCACCAACCGCGTCTGGACCACGTTGCTCGAAGACCTTTCCTCCAGCGACAACGCCCTGCCGAAGGAACTGCGCGCCAATCTCATCTCCATCGGCATGTGGCTGCTGCGCGAGACCGAAGACATCCGCCAGGGCCGCTCCGACAATTTCGACGGCCTGATCGAAGTCTCCCAGATCATTCGGGACGGCATTCAATGACCCCGGCCAAGAGCACGCTGAAACTCTCCCTGAAGCCGGGCGAGCGCATCTATCTGAACGGCGCCGTGATCCGCGTCGACCGCAAGGTCACGCTGGAACTCCTGAACGATGTCCAGTTCCTGCTGGAGAGCCACGTTTTGCAGGCGGAAGAAGCCTCGACACCACTCAGGCAGCTCTATTTCGTCGCGCAGATCATGCTGATCAATCCGCAGGGCGCCAATGAAGCGCGCGAAATGTTCCGGCATTCGCTGCCGCTTTTGCTCGCCTCCTTCGACAATGAGCGCATCCGCTCGACCTTGAAGGATGTCGACCGCATGGTCGGCGAAGACCATGTCTACGAAGCGCTGAAGGCGATCCGTTCACTCTATCCGCTCGAACGGCTGGCACTCCAGAACGACGACAACGAAACCCAGGACACAAAGCGTCCTATGGCAGTGGGAGCACGCTGATCATGGCCGTCGACATGAACACCAACAACACCACCTACTCGAACAACACCCAGCCCTCGGAGCAGAAGTCGAAGACCTCGGTCGACTACCAGTCGTTCCTCAAGCTTCTCGTCGCCCAGATGAAGAACCAGGATCCGACCAAGCCGATGGATTCGACCCAGTATGTGGCCCAGCTTGCCACCTTCTCGCAGGTCGAGCAGTCAGTGCAGATGAACAAGCGGCTTGAATACATCCTGCAATCCTCGGCTCTGTCGCAGGCCGATTCACTCATCGGCCGCCAGCTGACCTCGGCCGACGGCAAGGACACCGGCGTGGTCAAGGAAGTGAAGTTGGCCAGCGATGGCCTGATCGCGATCCTGGCCAACGGCAAGGAAGTGCCGGTGCTGCCGGGCGTTTCCATCAAGCCCGCGCCGACCACCTGAGGTTTCGCCTGTGAACGAGGCCGACGCACTCGATATCGTCCAGTTCGCGGTCTGGACGGTGCTTACCGCCTCGGCGCCCGTCGTGCTGGTAGCTATGGTGGTGGGCATCGGCATCGCGCTCATCCAGGCGCTGACGCAGATCCAGGAAATCACGCTGACCTTCGTGCCCAAGATCGTCGCCATCATGCTGGTCGTGGCGTTGACCGGCCCCTTTGTCGGTGGCCAGATCTCGGCCTTCACCAACGTCGTCTTCGAGCGAATCCAGCACGGCTTCTGACCTGGGTCAAAATCTGGGCCGCTGTGGCGGGATTCTATCCGCCGCCTGGACCAGTCCAATTTCGAAAAGGCGTTCGCCTTTTCCGCAGTCTCGTCTAATTTCGTCGGCAAACGCAGCCATTAAGAGCGGCGATTCACGAGACGAGACATGCCTCACGACAGCGGTCCGGCGATCGAGGACGAGCCGAGTAGCCAGCGCATTTCAGCGCTCGCACCCTTTCAGCACGGCATCTTCCGCGCGGTCTGGAGCGCCAGCCTGGTTTCTAATCTGGGCGGGTTGATCCAAGGCGTTGGCGCCGCCTGGATGATGACGCAGATCGCCACCTCGCCCTATCAGGTGGCGCTGGTGCAGGCATCCACGACGCTACCGATCATGCTGTTCGCGCTCGTCGCCGGTGCCATCGCCGACAGCTACAACCGCCGCAAGGTGATGCTGATCGCGCAGAGCTTCATGCTGGTGGTGTCGCTGCTTTTGATGGTGTTCACCCACCTCAACCTGCTCACCCCCTGGCTGCTTCTGGCCTTCACCTTCCTGATCGACTGCGGCACGGCATTGAACAGCCCGTCCTGGCAGGCATCCGTCGGCGACATGGTTCCGCGCAACAAGGTGCCGGCGGCAGTGGCGCTCAACTCGATGGGCTTCAACCTCACCCGCAGCGTCGGTCCGGCGCTCGGCGGCATCATCGTGGCGACGGCCGGCGCCGCCGCCGCTTTCGCCGCGAATGCCGTCAGCTATGTCGGCCTGATCGTCGTGATGGCGCGCTGGAAACCGAACCTGCCGGTTTCCGGCCTGCCGCGCGAATCTCTCGGCGCCGCGATGGGTGCCGGACTGCGCTATGTCGCCATGTCGCCACATATCGGCAAGGTTCTGGTACGCGGCTTCATGTTCGGCTTCAGCGCCGGCGCGGTGCTGGCCCTTCTGCCTCTGGTGACGCGCGACCTCGTCAAGGGCGGGGCGCTGACCTATGGCATCATGCTCGGCGCATTCGGCATCGGCGCGGTCATCGGCGCGCTGACCAGCGCGCGGCTGAGACAAATGCTGTCCAGCGAAACCATGGTGCGCTCGGCCTTTCTCGGCTTCGCGCTCTGCGCAACCGTCGCCGCCATCAGCCCCGCCGCCTGGCAGGTGGCGCTCGGTCTCTTGGTGGGTGGCGCCTGCTGGGTCACCGCGCTCTCGCACTTCAACGTCACCGTGCAGATGTCGACGCCGCGCTGGGTGGTTGGGCGGGTGCTGTCCATCTATCAGATGGCGACCTTCGGCGGCATCGCGCTGGGCAGCTGGATCTGGGGCGTGACCGCCGACACCCATGGCCCGAGCGTCGCCCTTCTGGCGGCGGCGGCCACGATGCTTGTCGGTGCCGCCATCGGCTTCTTCCTGCCGCTGCCGCAGCACATCGCGCCCAATCTCGACCCGCTCGACCGCTGGCGCGAGCCGATGCTGGCGCTGGACCTCAGGCCGCGTTCGGGGCCGATCGCCGTGATGATCGAATACGTCATCAAGGAGGAAGACGTTCCGGAGTTCCTCAAGGTGATGACCGAGCGCGGTCGCGTCCGCCGCCGCGACGGCGCCCGCAACTGGGTGCTGGCGCGCGACCTCGAACATCCGGAAGTGTGGATGGAAAGCTACCACACGCCGACCTGGCTGGATTACATCCGCCACAACAAGCGCGCGACCCATGCCGACGCCGAAATCACCGAACGCATCCGCGCCCTGCATTCCGGCACCGAGCGACCCAGAGTGCGGCGCATGATCGAGCGCCCGACCAACCCGAACGGCTATTACGGCACGCCGAAGCCGCACGAGGAGCACTAGAGCGCCGCGCCAGGGTAACGCCGCTCAGCTTTCTCCCGAAAGATCGCGCCGCGCCTTGTCGAGCTCTTCCGTATAGCGGCGCAGCATATGGCCCTCGGTGAGCAGACCGACGACCATCCGGCTTTCGAAGTCGTCGACAACCGCAAGCTCTTCGGCGCCGGCGCGCTGGAAGGTCTCGGCCGCCGACTGAACGTTCATCGACGGCACCAGCACCGAATTGGCGGAGCGCGCCAGCGTCAGCACCGTACTTGCGCTGTCGGGCACGTCGCCATAGGCGTCCGAGACGATGACCATGCCGACATAGCGGCCATCGCCATCAACGACGATGACGCGCTGCGCCGAGCCAAGCGGCACCTTCTCGCGGAATTCCGCGATGGTGGTGGCCGCACTGATGGTGCGAGTTTCCTTGCGCATCATCACGCCGACGGTGAGGCTGCGCATCCAGCCGACATCCTGCGCCGAACGGATCGTCTCGCCGCGCAGGTGGAAACGCCAGGTCGAGAAGGAATAGCCAAATGTCTCGCGTACCAGGATCGAGGTCATGATCGCGGCGGCCAACACCACGCCGGTCAGCGTCAGGTCACCTGTCGATTCCAGCGCCAGGAAGGTCATGGTCAGCGGCCCGCCGATGATGCCAACCGCCATCGACGTCATGCCGACCACGGCGGCAATGGCGGGATCGATGCCGGACGCGGGTGCGATCAGCAACATCAGCGCCGCGAAAATCTTGCCGAGCAGCGCGCCGAGCAGCAGCGAAGCGAAAAACAGACCGCCGCGGAAACCGGAACCCAGCGAGATAACCGAGGCGGCGATCTTGAGCAGGAAAACGGAAGCGATGACGGTGAGCCCGTAATTCATCGCGAATTCGCGGTGCAGCGCGCCATGGCCGCTGGACAGGACCTGCGGGGTAATGAGGCCGAGCAGCCCGACCGCGCAGCCGCCGAGGAACGGCCTGAGCGACGCATCGATCGAAAGCCGGGTCAGGCCACGCTCGACAGTCGCCACCATATACATGATGGCGATTGCGATACCGCCGGCGATCAGGCCAAGCGCGAGGAACGGCAGATACTGGCTGGCAGTCAATGTCGGCACGGCGCCAAGTTCCAGCGGGAACGGCGCGCCGCCCAGCCAGTTCGTCACCAGCGTGGCGCAGATGGCCGCCGTCATCACCGGCGCGACATTGGCGATGGAGTAGATGCCGATGATCAGTTCGAACCCATAGAAGGCGCCGGTCAGCGGTGCGTCGAAGGCGGCCGCGATGGCGCCGGCGGCGCCGGCGCCGACGAGAATGCGCACATCGTTGCGCCGCATGCGGAAGAACCGCGCCAGCCGCGAGCCGAAGCCGCCGCCGACTTGCGTATAACCTGCCTCTAGGCCAACCGAGGCGCCGAAGCCGGACGACAGAATGGTCTGGCCGGCAATGATGAAAGTGTCGGTCAGCGACATGCGCCCACCATAAAGCGCGTTGGCCTCGATCGGGTCGACCGGCGTGCGGAACTTGCGCTTGCGCAGCCAGATGATGGAAAGGCCGAGCAACAACCCGCCGATCGCCGGGGTCATCGCCTGCAACGGGTTGCCCAGCGAAAACATCGCAGACAGGCGTCCGCCTGCCGGCACGTCGAACAGCAGCCAGTGCATGCCCTGCACCAGCGCGCTCATCGCCGTCACCGCAGCCCCCGAAAAAGCGCCGACAACGGCCGCGATAAAGACGACGATGATGCCGCGCGCTTCCAGCACGGGAACGGAACGGACCAGAAGGGCGCGCAGGCGACGGGCGTGGACGGGCAGCGAATGGGTCGAAGACAACGGACGGCTCGCGAATGTCTCATGAGGCACCAAGCCCCAACCGCCTGATACGCCTGACTTTATGGCATGACAACGGCGAATGCCGACACAGTTTGTCGGACTGGTGGAACCGAGCGCCGCGGTTCATCGGCCGCCGGCGAGCTCCAGGTCCTGGAAGCCCGAAAACCAGGCAACGGCTTTTGCCGCTCAACCGACCGCGTCTCACCCCTCGCGCAAGCTTGGCCGGTTACGGTGCATGGCCCGGATTGCCGTTCCGGGCCTGGCAGGCATTGGACGTGAGGTAGATATGGCCATCAGCGAGAGCATTTCGGCGGGCGCCGTGCCGCGCAGCAGCCGCGATATCTTCTTCGCGCTGGGTATCGTCGTCATCCTGGCGGTGCTGTTCCTGCCGATCCCGGCTTTCCTCATCGACGTCGGCCTCGCCTTTTCGATCGCGCTGTCGGTGCTGATCCTGATGGTGGCGCTGTGGATCCAGCGCCCACTCGATTTCTCGTCCTTCCCAACGGTGCTGCTGATCGCCACGATGCTGCGCCTGTCGCTGAACATCGCCACGACCCGCATGATCCTGTCGCACGGCAATGAAGGGACCCACGCCGCCGGCTATGTCATCAGCGGCTTTTCGAAGCTGGTCATGTCGAGCGACTTCGTCATCGGCCTGATCGTGTTCCTGATCCTCATCGTGGTGAACTTCATCGTCATCACGAAGGGCGCGACGCGTATCGCCGAAGTCGGCGCCCGTTTCACCCTCGACGCCATTCCCGGCAAGCAGATGTCGATCGACGCTGATCTTTCCGCCGGCATGATCGACGACAAGACCGCGCAACTGCGCCGCCGTGAACTGGAGGAAGAGTCTTCCTTCTTCGGCTCGATGGACGGCGCTTCCAAATTCGTGCGCGGCGACGCCATCGCCGGCCTCATCATCACCGCCATCAACATCGTCGGCGGTATCGCCATCGGCTATCTGCGCCATGGCATGGGTCTCGGCGAGGCGGCCGACGTCTTCATCAAGCTTTCGGTCGGCGACGGCCTCGTCACCCAGATCCCGGCGCTGATCGTTTCGCTGGCCGCCGGCCTGCTGGTTTCCAAGGGTGGCACGCGCGGCTCGGCCGACCAGGCGGTGTTCGGCCAGCTCGGCGCCTATCCGCGCGCGCTTTATGTGGCGGCCGCTTTGCTCGGCCTGCTGGCGCTGATGCCGGGCCTGCCGATGTTTCCCTTCGTTACGCTGGGCGCCGGCATGGCCGCCATGGGCTACATCATTCCGCTGCGCCACAACCGCCGCGTGGCCGAGCAGGAGGAAGCGCTCGGCAAGGAGGCCGCCGCCAAGGTCGAGGAAGAGAAGAATTCGGTGAAGGCCTCGCTGGCCACCGCCGAGATCGAACTGCTGATCGGCAAGCAGCTTTCGACCAAGCTGCTCACCTCGCACCAGGAACTGGCGTTCCGCATGGGCAAGATGCGCAAGAAGTTCGCCGCGCAATATGGCTTCGTGGTGCCGGAGGTGAAGCTCAGCGACGACTTCGGCATCCCGCCGAAAAGCTACCAGATCAAGATCCACGGCACGGTGGTGGCCGAGCACCAGATGCGCGTCGGCGAACTGATGGTGCTGTTGGGTACCCGCGACCTGCCGGAAATCCCCGGCGAGGAAGTGCGCGAGCCAGCCTTCGGCATGCGCGCCTATTCGGTGATGGAAGCTTTCGCCGAGGACCTGAAGCGCGAGCAATATACGTTCGCCGACAACATGTCGGTGCTACTCACTCACCTGTCCGAGGTGATCCGCAACAACCTGCCGCAGCTCCTCTCCTACAAGGACATGAAGGCGCTGCTTGATCGCCAGGACCCCGAATACCGCAAGCTCGCCGACGAGATCTGCACCTCGCACATCTCCTATCCCGGCCTGCAGGCGGTGCTGAAGCTGCTGCTCGCCGAGCGCGTGTCGATCCGCAATCTGCATCTCATCATCGAGGCGATCGCCGAGATCGCGCCGCATGTGCGGCGCACCGAGCAGATCGTCGAGCATGTGCGCATCCGCATGGCGCAGCAGATCTGCGGCGACCTGACCGAGGGCGGCGTACTCAAGGTGCTGCGCCTCGGCAACCGTTGGGACCTCGCCTTCCACCAGAGCCTCAAGCGCGACGCCAAGGGCGAGGTGCGCGAGTTCGACATCGACCCGCGCCAGCTCGAGGAATTCGGCCAGGAAGCCACCAAGGCGATCCGCCAGCACATGGAGGCCGGCGAGCGCTTCGTGCTGGTCACCGCGCCCGACGCTCGCCCCTATGTCCGCATGATCATCGAGCGCCTGTTCACCACGCTGCCGGTGCTCAGCCATGTCGAGATCGCCAAGGGTGTCGAGATCAGGGTGCTCGGGACCATTTCGTGACGATGGGACTGACCACCCTCTCGCAAAGTTTTATCCTGGCGGCGTTCCTCGCCTTCTGCCGTGTCGGCGCCTGCCTGATGCTGATGCCGGGCCTTTCCTCCATCCGGCTGCCGATGCAGATCCGCCTGTTCGCGGCGGTGGCCGTCACTGTCGGCCTGCTCGCCTTCCTGTGGGACAACATCTATCCCCATGTCGATATGCGGCCGGCCATCTTCGTGCCGATGATCTTTTCCGAGCTTCTGGTCGGCGCGCTGATCGGCACCCTGACCCGGCTCTACATGGAGGCGCTGCGTTTCATCGGTGCAGCGATCGCCATGCTGATCGGCTATGGCGGCGTCGGCGGTCCGGCCATCGAGGAGCCCGAACCGCAGGCGGCACTTGCCGCGTTGATCTCGTTCGCGGCGCTGATGCTCCTGTTCGCGCTCAACTTCCACCATGAGGTGATCCGCGCGCTGGTTGCGTCCTACAAGGTAGCGCCGGTCAACGTCTTCTTCAGCGGCCAGGCTTCGCTGGTCGATGTCACCGACACGCTTTCCGAGGCCTTCCTGCTGGTGCTGCGGCTGGGCAGCCCCTTCGTCGCCTACGCCATCCTGGTCAATCTGGCGATCGGCTTCGTCAACAAGCTGACGCCGCAGATCCCCATCTACTTCATCTCGCTGCCCTTCGTAATCGCCGGCGGCCTGATCCTGTTCTACTTCGCCGTGCCGACGCTGCTGTCGCTGTTCGGCGACGGCTTCATCGAAACGACGCTGGCAAGGTGAGGCGATGACAACGCGCAAGGACCGCCTGAAGAAGCTGGTGCAGGTGCAGGAACAGTTGCGAGCTCTGCACGAAATGCGCCGCGCCGGCTTCCTGGCGCAGGCGCAGACCGCCGAACAGGAAGCGGCGGAACTCGCCCAGCGTTTCGACGCGCCGGATTCGCTATCGACGCTGTTTCCCGAAATCTACCAGCAGCGCATCGCTGGGGCGCTGGCGCGGCGCGACCAAAATCTCGAAGGTGCACGCCTCGAGGCCGGAAGCCTCGCCACGGCCACCGCCCGCACCAACATGGTCGAGCGCGCCTATCGCGACGCACGGCGCCAGGATGAACGCCAGCGCTCTGATCGCGAGCGGCTCGATCTGATCGAGATGAAGCGCGGCAGCGACGGATGACAACGCCGGGGGCGCTTTTGCCTCGTAAGCCTGCGGCAAGCTTGTTCAGCCATCATCACTCAACCCGAAATCGGAAGAAGGTACAGCTTTGGCGATCTCCCCTCCCAGCGACATCGTACTGGACGTGGCCCGCGCCGCGGAGCCGATGGACGTCGAGGCCGCGCGCGCCGCGCTGACCAAGCGCGCCGGCGGTGCCAACGTCGCCTTCTCGCTTGGCGGCGACATGGCCTCGCGCCCCGCGGATCCACCGGCCGGCACCGACCGCAGCAAGGACTTCAAGCGCTTCGAAGCGATGGTGCTGCAGACCTTCATCCAGAACATGCTGCCCAAGGATAGCCAGAACGTCTACGGCAAGGGCCTGGCCGGCGACATGTGGAAATCGCAGCTGGCCGAACACCTCGCCAACGTCATGGCCGAGCGCGGCGGCATCGGCATCGCCCGCTCGATGCTGACCGACCACTATCGCGATGGCGAAAAGACCTTGCCGGTCGGAACCGTCTCCGGCGGGCCGGAAAAAGCAGCGATCGACGAGCAGAACCGGTTGTCGGATTCGCTCGTGCAGGAAATGCAGCGCCGCATGGTCCGCACGATGAGCGGTGATGCGACGCCCGTTGAAACAAAGTCCAAGGTTTAGGAACGATGATGGATCACTCGGAACACACTTCTGGCCTGGTTGCGCATTCCGACCTCAACGTGTCCAGGATCGGCAGCCTCAACGCCATCATCAATCGCATCGAGGAAGCGGTCGAGACCGAAACGGCGGCGATCCGCACCGACGTGAATTTCGATCTGAAGGCCTCGAATGCGCGCAAGAGCCGCTGCCTCTACGAGCTCAACCGCGTCATGAAGACCGTCACCCCCGAGGAGCTCGCCTCCGAGCATCAGGAAGGCCTGCTGCGCCTGCGCGGCAAGCTGGAACGCAACGAGGCGGCCCTTCTCGCTCACCTCAGCGCCGTCAGCGAGGTGGCGAACCTGATGAAGAGCGCCATCCAGTATGCCGAGACCGACGGCACCTATTCCGCCGGCGAATTCGGCTGGGCGCGTTCGTAACGGCCCCGTCCCATGATCAAGTTCGTCATCGCAGCGCTATGGATCGTCGCCGCCACCGTCGGCGCGGTCTTCTACGCCTTCCAGGCGGCCGGCGCGCGTGGCGACGATCCGCCACCGAAACCCTTGCTCGGCGGACTGGACTATGTCTCGACCGAGATCATCTCGGTGCCGCTGATCCGCAACTCGACCGTCGAGGGTTATTTCCTGACCAAGCTCGTCTACACGGTCGAGCCGAAAGAGATGGCCAAGCTGTCAGTACCGGCCGCAGCGCTGATCACCGACCAGGTCTATTCCTATCTCTACGCCAACCCGCAGATCGACTTCTCCAAGCAGGCGACGATCGATCTGGACAAGTTCCGCAATTCGATCCGCGACACCGTCAACGCCCGCGTCGGCATTGACCTGATCCACGAGGTCCTGGTCAATCAGGTCAACTATCTCAGCAAGGACGAAGTGCGCGACAACGCCATCAAGCGGCGCAGCGGCGCAGAACCGACGGAACCGGCGATGAACAAGGTTCCGCCGCCGACATCCGCGCACTGAGCTCCACGGATCAGTCCATTCTGGCGGCAAAATCGCTGGTGCGGTGAGCCCCATCGGCACGCCGCATTTGTCACCGAAATCACGTTGACGTAAACGTCAATCAAAGGCTATATGCGTGCTCGACGGCCGACAAGCTCGGGCGCGCAGGCGCTCGCCACCGGTCCGCACGGGTTCGGAACGGTCCGGACTGCACAACTGGCGCAAATGCGCCGTTAACAAGGGAGACAGTCATGGGCGTTCAGGAAATCGCAGATCAGCTCAAGTCCAAAGTTGCCAGCGCCGGCTTCGACAAGTCGGTGAAGTTCGATACCGGCGCCGACGGCGTCATCGTCATCGACGGCGCGACCGTTTCGACCACCGACGCCCCGACTGACTGCACCATCAAGCTCTCGCTCGACAATCTGGAATCGCTGCTTGCCGGCGACCTCAACCCGACCATGGCCTTCATGACCGGCAAGTTGAAGGTCGAGGGCGACATGACGGTCGCCATGGCGCTGAGCCAGCTCGTCGGCTGACCCGAAGACCATCGCCGAGATACTACCACGGCCTTGTCCTGGCGTATCGGCCAGAAATCAATGATAACGGCGGCAGATTGAGCTGAAAGCTACCTGCCGCCTTCAGGCCGCCACGATCCGCATTCCCGCCCGCTCGCCGGCCTTGCGCCCAGCGGCCTTCAGCGTACCGTGCGCGCCGTCCAGCGCGCCCTCCGCCAACTCCAACGCCAGGAAGCGGTCGCGCTCATAAGGGCCGGGCATCGCCAGGCGACCGGTCTTTTCAGCCGAGAAGCCGAAACGCCCGTAATAGGGTGCATCGCCGACCAAGAGCACGGCGCGATGGCCGAGCCTGCCGGCTTCAGTGATCGCCTGCCGCATCAGCGCCGAGCCGATGCCGGCGCTCTTCACCATCGGATCGACCGCAAGCGGACCGAGCAGCAGGGCTGGCGCACCACCCTCGCCCAGCCGCACATCCCAGAGCCGCACGGTGCCGACGATGGCACCGGTCTCGTTGCGGGCAACGAAAGCCAAGCCTTCGGACGGGCGGCGTCCGCGCCGCAGCTTTTCCGACGACTTGCGCTTACGGCCCGCGCCCATGGCGCGGTCGAGCAGCGCTTCGCGCGCGGCAGCGTCGGCGCCGTTCTCGGCGGTGATGATGAAGGCAGGCAGCGCTGCCGGGAGAATTTTGGCGATGTCCATTTCCGCGATCCTTCACGAGCGGAGGTGTTCCACAAGCGAACCCACCGCCGGCATTGCTGCCGGCGAGCGGGATGATCTGACGAGCTTTGCGCCCGTCAGATCACGTAGGATCGGAGAGGCTCGAAGCCGTTGAAGGCGACCGCCGAATAGGTGGTCGTATAGGCGCCGGTGCCTTCGATCAGCACCTCGTCGCCGATGGTCAGCGACAAAGGCAGCGGATACGGCGCCTTCTCGTACATCACGTCGGCCGAATCGCAGGTCGGTCCGGCGAGCACGCAGGGAGCCACCTCGCCACCGTCATGCGCGGTCACGATCGGGTAGCGGATCGCCTCGTCCATCGTCTCGGCGAGACCGCCGAACTTGCCGATGTCGAGATAGACCCAGCGCACATTGTCGTTGTCGGCCTTCTTCGAGATCAGCACGACTTCCGACTTGATGACGCCCGCATTGCCGACCATGCCGCGGCCCGGCTCGATGATGGTCTCCGGGATGTCGTTGCCGAAGTGCTTGCGCAGCGCGCCGAAGATCGCCTGGCCATAGGCCTGCGCCGCCGGCACATCCTTCAGGTAACGGGTCGGGAAGCCGCCGCCCATGTTGACCATCTTCAAGACGATGCCTTCCTCGGCAAGCGTCGCGAACACGCGCTTGGCATCGCCCAGCGCACGGTCCCAGGCGGTCAGGTCGGTCTGCTGCGAGCCGACATGGAACGACACGCCATAGGCGTCGAGGCCCAGCACCTTGGCGCGGCGCAGCACGTCGACCGCCATCGCCGGCACGCAACCGAACTTGCGCGACAACGGCCATTCGGCGCCTTCGCCGTCGGTCAGCACGCGGCAGAACACGCGCGCGGCCGGAGCGGCGCGGGCCACCTTTTCCACCTCTTCGACGCTGTCGACGGCGAACAGGCGGATGCCGAGCGCATAGGCCTTAGCGATATCGCGCTCCTTCTTGATGGTGTTGCCGAAGGAGATGCGGTCGGCGGGCGCGCCGGCGTCCATCGCCATCTCGGCCTCGGCAACCGACGCGGTGTCGAAAGACGAGCCCATCGCTGCGAGCAGGCGCAGGATTTCCGGCGCCGGGTTTGCCTTCACCGCGTAGTAGATCCGGGAATCGGGAAGCGCCTTCTCGAAGGCGCGGAAGTTATCGCGCACGACATCGAGGTCGACGACGAGGCAAGGGCCTTCGGGGCGTCGGGTGGCGAGGAAATCGAGTACACGTTGCGTAGCCATCGGAACCTCCATCGCACCAGGCGGTGCGTGCAAAGGTGCGGAACGCGGGCCTTCTGCCTCGCGAACACGCGGTCAAACAAAGGCGGGACGAAAATCCGATGGTACCAGCCGGTGGAGACCCCGGAACCATGGAAAGCCGTCTCGCGGCGATGGACCTAGCCTTGCCCGGCTATGATCCGCTTTGTCTGCCTTGGCTTGGATGGGAAATCCCAACCGCACTGCCGGCAATGAGGGTGTGCCTCTTCAGTAACCCCGGTCTATGGACAACCGGAAAACACCAGAAAGGCCCGCACCGTCGTTGCTTCAAGACGTCCTCGGATCGGCGGTTGGCCGCTGAACCGACCGGGCTCGTTACTTCCCGGGTACCGTCCCGATATCCTCGCCATTCGAGGGTCGGGGGACGCCCACAGGCACGTGCGACTTTGGGCAAGCGCGATATAGGCGCGCATGCTTTCACAATCAATTAAAATCGAACCCCGGCTTGAAAAAATTCGGCTGTCGAACGACTGTGGACGCACAGTATCCAGATATTGAACGATGCCCAGCCAGCGCGACCCCTTCAATGCCTTCCTCGATTTGCCACAAGTGGCTGTTTCCCATGCACAATCCGGCCCGCTAGCCGGCCTGTCCCTGGCCGTGAAGGACATTTTCGACGTCGCTGGCTACGTCACCGGCTGCGGCAATCCCGACAAGGGCGAAAACGGCGCAGCAGCGGCTAAAACGGCACCCACGGTGCGAAAACTGCTCGATGCCGGCGCGCGATTCGTCGCCAAGACACAGACCGACGAGCTCGCTTTCTCGCTGATGGGTCAGAACGCCCATTTTCCAAGGCCTGTGAACCCGGCCGCCCCCAACCGTGTCACTGGCGGGTCGTCCTCGGGCTCGGCAGCGGCCGTTGCCAGCGGTCTTGCCGACATCGCAACGGGCTCCGACACCGGCGGCTCGATCCGCGCGCCGGCAAGCTTCTGCGGCCTGATCGGACTGCGCACCACCCATGGCGCGATCTCGCTTGAAGGCACCATGCCGTTGGCGCCCAGTTTCGATACCTTCGGCTGGTTCGCACGGGACATCGGGACCTACGAGAAGGTGGCGGAGGTGCTATTTGGGAGAGAGGATGCGGTGAGCCTCGCTCACCCGCGCCCCTTCCGCCTCGCAGCCCTCAACGACCTGCTGCTGGGCAATGTGGAAGCGGCGGAATATCGCCGCATGATTGACGCCATCGCGCCAATCCTCGGCGAATCCAAGATCGCCCCTGCCCTCACCCACGACCTTGACGACCTCTACTGGTGCTTCCGCAAACTGCAGGCTTCCGAAGCCTGGGGTTCGCATGGCCGCTGGATCGAAGAGGGTGACCGCCGCCTCGGTCCGGGCGTCAAGGAGCGGTTTGCCTATGGCGCCAGCATCGACCAAGGTACCGTGACGACCGAAACCGCGTGCCGCGCCTCCTTCCGCGCCGAACTCGCCGACCGTCTCGGCGACGACGGCATCCTCGTCCTGCCGACCGTACCGGGCGCGGCACCGTTGGCAGCTTCGAGTTTCGACGAAACGCAGGCCTATCGCGAGCGTGCCTTGCATCTGCTTTGCCTGTCCGGGCTTTCCGGCTTCCCGCAGATCACGCTGCCGCTTGGAACCGTCGATGGCGCGCCATTCGGCATCTCGCTGCTCAGCCCGCAAGGCAGCGACCTCGCGCTTGTCCGGCTTGGGCGGCGTATTCTCGAAACAGCCGGAAAGGCCTGACGCGATGGACACTCTCACCCGCATGCGCGCCTTCATCGACGTGGTCGAGGCGGAGGGTTTTTCGGCCGCAGGTCGCAAGATCGGCCGTTCGAAGGCGCTGCTCTCCAAATATGTGCGCGAACTGGAAGACGAACTCGGCGCGCTCTTGCTCAATCGCACCACCCGTCAGTTCTCGCTGACCGAGGCCGGCCATACCTATTACAAACGCGCCTCCGAGATCGTGCGCGAGATCGACAGCCTGTCGGACGCGGTGCGCGACAGTTCCGGCGACGTGCGCGGCAGGATCAAGCTTTCGGCGCCGCGCACCATGGCGGACGCGGCGGTCGGTCAATCGATGATCGATTTCGCCAGGCAATATCCGGACGTCTCGCTGGAGGTGCATCTCGACGATCGCTTCGTCGACCTTGTCGAGGAAGGCTTCGACCTCGCCATCCGCATCACGCGGCTTGAAAACTCCTCGCTGATCGCCCGCAAGCTGGCGCCGTTTACGCTGAAACTCTGCGGTTCGCAGGAGCTGATCGCCAAATATGGCAAGCCGACCCGCCCTCAGGACCTGGCGCACATGCCCTGCGTGGTCGACACCAATGGCCGCTGGGCCTCCAACTGGCCGTTCCGTGGCGACGACGGCGACATCACCAGTGTTCCGATCAGCGGCCCGATGATGGTCAACAGCCCCATCACCACCCGCATGGCGGCCCTCGCCGGCCTGGGCTTTGCCCTGCTGCCGGATTTCGTCGCCGCACCGGAAATCAAGAGCGGCCGGCTGATCTCGCTGCTCGAGGACCGCATCGACTTCAACGGCGGCATTTTCGCGGTCTATCCGCACCGCCGCTACCTGCCGGCGAAGGTGCGTGTCTTCGTCGACTTCATGGTGCAGTGGTTCAAGACGCACGAAACGTCATAACATTTTCGTTAGCCCGGTCCCACTTTCGCCCGGTTTCTGGTAACCCTCGGGGCCATGCTCATCCGAAGGAATCGCCAGGGTCCATGAACGTCCGGGGACGAATAGCCACTACGGCCGCGGCCTTCGGCGCCTTGCTTACCGGCACGGTGCCGGCCATGGTCCACCCGCACGTCTTTGCCGAGGCCCGCCTCGACGTCGTGCTTTCCCCCGACCATCAGTCGATCGCGGCATTGCGCCACCTCTGGCGCTTCGACGAATTGTTCTCCTCGACGGTGCTGATGGAGTTCGACAAGAATTCCGACCTCAAGCTCGACGATGCCGAGCTGAAGGAAGTGGCCAACACCATTAAGGCGTCGCTGGCCGAGTACAATTATTTCCAGATGGTCACCGTCGACGGCAAGGACGTCAAGATGAAGGCGCCGGCCGACATCGTCGCCTCCTTCGACAACAACCAGCTCATCGTTCTGTTCGAAGACCAGCCGCAGCAACCACTCAGGCTGAAAGGCAAGATCGACCTCGGCGTCTACGATCCGACCTTCTATACCGCCATCGACTTCACCGACGATACCAACCTCTCGGTGAAGGACCTGCCTTCCTCCTGCAACCGCTCCGTCATCCGGCCGGACCCGGACCAGGCGATCGCCCAGAACCAGAAGACCCTGACGGAAGCGTTCTTCAACGATCCGACAGGCACGGACATGAGCAAGATCTTCGCGACCAAACTCGAGTTGAACTGTCGGCCAGAAGGGTAACCCCCCGTGACCAAGACGACGACACGCCTGATCTTCTGCCTGCTGGCGACGGCCTTCGTGACGGCGCAGCTGGCCGGCCACGCCCACGCGCAGAGCTCGCTGGGCATCGGCACCAATGACGCGATGGCGCCGAGCACCGGCCTGTTTTCCGGCTTCCTGACCTGGGTCAACTTGCGCCAGCAACAATTCTACCACGCGCTCGCCGACGCCATCAAAGCGATGCGCCAGGACGGTTCGAAACTCTGGCTGCTGATCGGCCTGTCCTTCGTCTACGGCATCTTCCATGCCGCCGGCCCTGGCCACGGCAAGGCCGTGATTTCCTCCTACATGCTGGCCAATGAAGTGGCGCTGAGGCGCGGCATCCTGCTCTCCTTCATCTCCGCCTTCCTGCAGGCGATCACCGCCATCGTGGTGATGCTGCTTGCCTATTTCGTGCTGCGCGGCACCTCGATCTCGATGACCGACACCGCCTGGTTCCTGGAGATCGCGTCTTACGCCTTCGTGACGGTCTTCGGCGCCTGGCTATTGTGGCGCAAGCTCGGCCCGGCGGTGAAGCGCTTGTTCGGCGCGGCACCCACCTACAGCCTGTCAGCCGCGCATGCCCATGCCGGCGGCCACAGCCATGCCGACCATGGTCATGCCCGCGCGGCACATTCGCATGACCATTCCGCCCACGACCATCATGACCACGGGCACGATCACCACGATCATGCCGGCCATGATCATCACCACCACGACCACCATCATCACGATCATGGCCCGGGCCAGGTCTGCGAGAGCTGCGGTCATTCGCATGCACCCGACCCGACCCTGCTCGCCGGCGACCGCTTCGACTGGCGCAGCGCCTGGACGGCGGTTGCCGCCGTCGGCATCAGGCCCTGCTCCGGCGCGCTGATCGTGCTGTCCTTCGCCTTCCTCAACGGCCTGTGGGCTGGCGGCATCCTGTCGGTGCTGGCGATGGCGGTGGGAACGGCGATCACCGTCTCCCTGCTCGCCACGCTGGCAGTGACGGCCAAGGACTGGGCCGTGATGCTGGCCGGCGACGGCCGTTTCGGCAACCGCGTCCATTCCGCCATCGAAATCGGCGGCGCGGCGATGGTGTTCCTGTTCGGCCTTATCCTGCTGACGGCCAGTCTGCGAGCTTAAGCGCTGTCTCCCCTTGCGGTGGAGAAAAACACCTACTCGCCCAGTTCATCCTCGATATGCGCATGGATGATAGCATCGAAACTGGTCTCCGCTTCGAAACCCAGTTCCCGTGCGCGGCGTGCCTCGAAGCGGGTCGGCCAGTTCTTGACGATCGCCCACACCGCCTCGTCCGGCGCCTCGCGGATCAGCGCGACCGCTTTTACACCGGCGACGCGGCCAAGCGCCTCGATCTGCTCGGCGACGCTGACCCCGACACCCGGCATGGTGATGTTGCGGCGCGGGCCTACGGTCGCGCCGTCGATCTCGGCGGCGCGGATCAGGAACCCGACCGCCGAGCGCGGGCTGGCATGGGTGTGCACCACCGAACGCGGCACCGGCAGCATCGCCTCGACGCCGTTCAGCGGCTCACGGATGATGCCGGAGAAGAAACCGGAAGCGGCCTTGTTCGGCTTGCCGGGCCTGACACAGATCGTCGGCAGGCGAATGCCGATGCCGTCGAAGAAGCCGCGTCGCGAATAGTCGGCCAGCAGCGCCTCGCCGACCAGTTTCTGCGTGCCGTAGGAGGTCAGCGGCGTGGCGTGGAAATCGTCGGGAATGACCGGCGGAAACGGTGCGCCGAACACGGCGATCGACGAGGTGAAGACGACGCGTGGATTGTAAGCCGCCACCCTGATCGCGTCGAACAGTGCTCTCGTGCCGTCGAGGTTGACCCGGTAGCCGAGGTCGAAATTGGCTTCCGCCTCCCCGGAGACGACACCGGCCAGATGGAAGACGATGTCTGGGCGCGTTCTCAAAAGCGCGTCGGCCGCGCCGGGCGCGGCAAGGTCGCCGGTGTGGATGGTGGTCGAAATGCCGGCCGCGACAGGCGTTTTCGGCGCCACGATATCATGCAGGTCTAGCGCTGCGATGCGCCTGCCGCGCAGCGCGCCGTCCTTCGCCAGTCGCGTCGTGAGCTTGCGGCCGATCATACCGGCCGCACCGGTGATCAGCACGCGCATATCAGTTTCCCTTTCGCCGCTGGGCGCGGCTGCGCAGCCAGAACACGAGGAAGAAGGCCGCCACGAACAGCACCGCGACAATGCCGGCCAGCACCGTCGAGATATTGCCGATCGCTAGCATGATCGTTGGAAGATAGAAGGCCGTCACGCCGAACAGAAGCATGATCGACAGCGCGGCGATGGCCGAGCGCTTGCTTTCGCGGTCCATGGTGGGTCCGATCCCGGGTCTCGGTTTCCGTTTGTCGACGTCTCGTTAGCACAGCCTGCCGTTCAATGCAGGTGCCTGGGCTGCGGTGAGACGCCACGCACGGCCTCTCGCGGGCGGCCGTCCTCGGCGCGGCGGTCGAATTCGATTTCCACGGTCGCATGGCTGATGTCGTGCCCGGCACGCAGGCGGCTTTTTATGGCGTCGACGGCGACATGCGCGTCCACGCCGTCCTTCAGGCTGGCATGCAGCGTCGCCATGTTGCGGGCCCCGTCGATGGACCACAAATGCACGTGATGAACCTCGCGCACGCCGGGCACATTGTCCTGGAGGTCGTTGACGATGGCGTCGCGGTCGAGTCCCGCCGGCGTTCCCTCCAGCAATACATGTGCGGCCGCCCGCATCAGGTTCCAGGCCGTCGACAGGATCAGAACGGCCACCAACACCGACAGGATGGGATCGATCGGCGTCCAGCCGGTTGCCAGGATCACCAGCGCCGCGACGATGGCGGCCAGCGATCCCAAAATATCGCCCAGCACATGCAGGAGCGCACCGCGCATGTTGAGGCTTCCGCGGTCGCCGCCATGCAGGATCACGAAGCCCGCGACATTGACAGCCAGGCCCAGCGCCGCGACCACAAGCATCGGCCCGCCGAGCACCGGTAGCGGCGCCTGGAAGCGCCGCCACGCCTCGTAGCAGATCCACAACGCCACCAGGAAGATTGCGAGGCCGTTGGTATAGGCGACCAGCGTCTTGACGCGGCCATAACCATAGGTGTGCCGGCCGTTGGCCGGCCTCTCGCCGAGATGGAAGGCGTACCAGGCGAGCCCCAGCGCGATTGCGTCGGTCAGCATGTGGCCGGCATCGGCAAGCAGCGCCAACGAACCGGTTAGCAGGCCGCCGATCACTTCGGCGACCATGAAACCACCGGTCAGAACCGCCGCGGCGAGAACGCGCTTCTTGTCGGCGGCACCAAGATCGTGCCCGCCTGCATCATGGTCTTGGCTGTACGAACCGTGGTCGTGCGAATGATCATATCCCATCAGCCAACCCTCTTGGCGGGGGAACTTAAATCAATTCATTTGGATATAGAAGCATTCCGCTGCCATCCAGCGGCCACTAATCTTCGACTTTAGTACAAGATATTCAGAAACCAGCCGGCTAAGGATAAAATTCAACTAAAAATCCCCTGCCCGCCCTATGGACCACGCTTTTCGCACCGAGTCATTTAAGTTCGGCTCAGCAGCCGTCAATGTGATCGGAACGCCTCCAGACGCCGCTTCTGCTGCCCGGCGGCGTCGAAATTGGCCGGGTCCAGCCAGGCTTCGTAAGCCTTCTTCAGCGCCGGCCATTCCTTGTCGATGATCGAGTACCACGCCGTATCGCGGTTCTCGCTCTTGACCACCAGATGCTGGCGGAAAATACCCTCGAAACTGAAGCCGAAGCGTTCCGCCGCCCGCTTTGACGGTTCGTTGTTGTTGTTGCACTTCCACTCGTAGCGGCGGTAGCCGAGCTCGTCGAAAGCATATTGGGCGAACAGGAACTGTGCCTCGGTCGCCGCCGGCTTGCGCGCGATCAGCGGCCCCCAATAGATGTTGCCGATCTCGATCACGCCAAAGGCGGGCTCTATGCGCATCAACGTCTGCCGGCCGGCGACCTTGCCGCTCGCCTTGTCGATCACCGCGAAAAACAGCGGGTCGCTACTGGCTTCCACCTTGTCCAGCCAGGGCTGGAACGCCGCCCGGCTTTCCGGCGGCACCTCGAACAGCCAGCGGAAGCGGCCGTCGGCGTCGGTCACCGAGGAGGCCTCGAACAGGCCGTCGCCGTGCCGCGCCGCGTCCAGCGGCTCCAGCCGCACATAACGGCCTTCCAGCACCTTGCGCTCCGGACGCGGGCGCGGCTGCCAGTTCTTCAGATCTTCGGACACCATTGGCTCCTTAACGTTTGACAGGGCTCGCGCACCCTTTCAAAAAACACGGATGCGCAACTAGCACCAGCTGGACCAACAAAATGATCCACACAATCCCTGCCTTCGATCGCCTCGGCGAGGAAAATGCCTTCGCGGTGCTCGCCCGCGCTACCGCGCTTGCCGGGCAGGGACGCGACATCGTCAATCTCGGCATCGGCCAACCGGATTTCCGCACGCCGGAACACATCGTCGAGGCCGCCATCAAGGCGCTGCGCGACGGCCACCATGGCTATACGCCGGCCACCGGCCTTGCCGCCACCCGCGAGGCGGTGGTGCGCCGCACGCTCGCCACCACCGGCGTCGAAGTCTCGCCCGACAACGTCATGATCCTTCCCGGCGGCAAGCCGACCATGTTCGCCGCCATCCTGATGTTCGGCGAAGCGGGCGCCGATATCCTCTATCCCGATCCCGGCTTTCCCATCTATCGCTCGATGATCGAATTCACCGGCGCCCGGCCGGTGCCGGTGCCGATCCGCGAGGAAAACGGTTTTGCCTTCTCCGCCGACGAAACGCTGGCGCTGATCACACCCACCACGCGCCTGCTCATCCTCAACTCGCCTGCCAATCCGACGGGCGGGGTGACGCCACGTACGGAGATCGAGAAGCTGGTGAAAGGGCTGGAACGGCACCCGCATGTCGCGATCCTCTCCGACGAGATCTACGACGTGATGACCTATGACGGCGAGCGACATTGTTCGCTGCTCACCTTCCCGGAAATCCGCGACCGGTTGATCGTGCTCAACGGCTGGTCGAAGACCTGGGCGATGACCGGTTGGCGCATGGGCTGGTCGATCTGGCCGAACGGCGACAAGGGCGCGCATCTCTACGACAAGGTGCGCAAGCTGGCGGTCAATTGCTGGTCCTGCGTCAACGCGCCCAGCCAATATGCCGGCATCGCCGCTATCGACGGCCCGCAGGACGAAGTCGCCGCCATGATGCGGGCCTTCGATCGCCGCCGCAAGCTGGTGGTGGAGGGCCTGAATGCCCTGCCCGGCATTTCCTGCATCACGCCGAAGGGCGCCTTCTACGCCTTCCCCAACATCTCCGGCACCGGCTGGAAAGCCAAGAAACTTGCCTCCGCGCTGCTGGAAGAGGCGGGCGTGGCTCTGATCGGCGGACCGGATTTCGGCGTGCTTGGCGAAGGCTACATGCGGCTTTCCTACGCCAACTCGGAAGACAACATCGCCCGTGCCCTGCAAAGGATCGGCGATTTCCTGATCGCGAACGCAAAGACGGGAGGCACCCCATGAGAGGTACAACCCTGTTCGGGCTGATATCGCTGGTGTTTCTCGTTGGCACGTTTCAGGTGTCGGCCGATGAGCCGATAAAAGCCTGCGGCGGCATAAGGGGCCTCTCCTGTAGTGCCAGCCAATTCTGCGAGTTTCCGGTCGAGACCCAATGTGGCCGCGCTGATCGCATGGGCATTTGCATGCAGAGGCCTGAGATTTGCACGGAGCAATATCAGCCGGTGTGCGGTTGCGACGGCAAGACCTACGGCAACGATTGCGCACGCCGCGCCGCAGGCGCTGCCAAGCTCAAGGATGGGGAGTGCTGAATACCGTCAGACCAATGGCGCTGCACTCATTCAACCAATCCCGGCACTGCCGGAAAGCCTATCACCCAAGAATTAGGTGCTTTGCACTTTAGTCAAGCGCAGCGCAACCTCAACGATAAGACGCACTGCCAACAACTGAAGCACTAAGGTCGCCGCACTCATTACCCCTCCAAAGGCGACGATCGATGCCGACGCACCGAGAACAGCTGGAGTTTTGGGAACAAGAAGAAGCCAAATAGTCGTACCCAACGACTCTAAAACAATTCTCATCGTGAAAATAACTAGTGCTAGCCTCCACAGAACGATTGCCAATTTCTCGACGTCTACGCGCTTTAAAACCCAAATATCCGAAAACTTGCTCATCGACACCCCCGACGTCAGACGACACTCTGGCAGAATTTCTGTACCAGGCCAATTTAGACCCGTTTTTATCCGCGGCGACGTTATCAGCCTCGCCCGACCAGCGGCATCTTGGTCGCCATCACCGTCATGAACAGCACGTTGGCGTCGAGCGGCAGGCCGGCCATATAGACCACGGCTTCGGCGACACGTTCGACATCCATCACCGCTTCCGCCGCGATAGTGCCATTGGCCTGAGGTACACCCACCGTCATCGGCACGGCCATTTCGGTCAGCGCATTGCCGATGTCGATCTGCCCGCAGGCGATGTCGAAGGGACGGCCGTCCAGCGCCAGCGTCTTGGTAAGGCCGGTGATCGCGTGCTTGGTCGCTGTATAGGGCACGGAGCCCGGTCGCGGCACCTGTGCCGAAACGGAGCCGTTGTTGATGATGCGCCCACCCATCGGCGTCTGCCGACGCATGGCGCCGAAGGCGGCGCGGGCGCACAGGAAGGAACCGGTCAGGTTGACGGCAACGATGTCGTTCCAGACCTCGACCGGGATTTCGTCGATCGGTGTCGATTTGTAACCCATGCCGGCATTGTTGAAGAGCAGGTCGACCCGTCCGAACGCATCCGTGGTCGTCTTGAACAGCGCCTCGACCTGGTCGGGCTTGGTGATGTCGCAGGCGACCGCCAGCGCCGCCGCCTTGGTCTTGCCGGCAGCCGCGATTGCGGGCTCGAGCACCGCCTTGCGCCGGCCGCAGAACACCGTGTTCCAGCCGTCCTTCAGCAAGGCTGTCGCAACGCTCTTGCCGATGCCGGTACCCGCGCCGGTGACGATTGCCGTGCCCTTGATTGTCATGCCGTCCTCCCCGGCGCATGCCCCCGAAAATCGGAACGGTTTTCGGACAGGATCGGGCGCCAACTTAAAGTGTTAGAGCGTCCTTTGGGCGAACGATAGGGTGCGGCGCTCAACAGAGACCGAGGCATGGCAAATGAATGCCGCCGTGGCAAGCCGCGGCGCGAGGATCAGAGGGATGGATGGAGATGGCCAACAAAAAGGGCGGTCATTGGCGACCGCCCAGTCTGAACCAGCTTGGGAGGAGGATAGCCGATCCGATGCTTAAAATGATGCGCCTGACTGGTTAACGAAAGATTAACGCAGCCGGCGCCGGTCAACCTTGCGCTGTCGCGTCAGCTTCCTACCACTTCGGATTGACGCCGACCGGCGCTTTTGCCGAGGCGACGGTCGCCTCGATATGATCGACCAGCGCGTCGGGCAGGCTGAGCCGTCCGGCCAGCATGTCGAGATAGCCACGCTCGGCGCGTGTGTCCGGGTCGATGGCGAGACGCGAGGCGGTGTAGAGCTCGATCTTCTGCGCCTCGGTCTTCGCGGCGGCAGCGAGCGCGTCGACATCCGTCGGCGCCGCCAGCGCATCCCGAAGGAAGTCGGTGGCCTCGGCGCCGAGGCCCGACAGGCCGACCTTGTCGATGATCTTGCCGCGCTCCGCCTCGTCGATACGGCCGTCCGCCTTGGCGGCGGCGATCATGGCGCGCACGATGGTCAGCGCGAATTCGGCCTCGCCCTGCGGCGCCTGAGCCGGATCGAAGCTGTCGCCGGCCGGCGGCGGCAACAATTCCGGCTCCCTGGCGACATCGGCCGGCTTCTGGCCGGCCTTGTAGTTCTGGTAGGCCTTGTAGGCCAGCCCGCCAATGGCGGCAAGACCGCCAAGCTTGACGGCCGTGCCGGTCACCTGACGCCCCGCGCCGGTGCCCAGAAGCACGGCAGCCAAGGCGCCGGCGGCCAGCGGATTGTCCTTGGCCATCTGAACGGCCTGGCCTGCCTTGTCGCGCACGGTTCCGGTGGCGCCGGGAACTTGCGAGCTCAGAAGATCGTCGAGCAGTTTCTTGGGGTCGAACATCAAGGGCTCCAGCTTGTCTCGGCGGTTTTCATCCGCAGAGGTAGGCGGGCGAAGGCAACATTACAATGACATCGGCGCCTTTCTTGCTGCGTCGCATGCGCATGGAAGGCCCCCCAAACGGGCTTTCGTGCCGCCGGCCAGATGCCGGGATCAACTGCCGATATGCCGGCGGTCGCCGCGCCGGGCGGCCAGTTCGACCTGGCGGTGGCGCTCGGCATAACGGGCGCGGTCGTCGTCGGAGCGCGCCTCATGGCAATGCGGACACGAGATGCCGGCCTTGTAATGAGGCGAAGCCCGCTCCTGCGGCGTCAGCGGATGCCGGCAGGCGCGGCACAGCTCAGCCTCGCCCTCGGCCAGCCCATGCGAGACGGAGACGCGCTCGTCAAAGACAAAACACTCGCCTTTCCAGAGACTTGCGTCTTCCGGTACGTCTTCGAGATATTTCAGGATGCCACCCTTGAGGTGGAAAACCTCGTCGAAACCGAGCGATTTCACATAGGCGGTCGCCTTCTCGCAGCGGATGCCGCCGGTGCAGAACATAGCGACCTTCTTACCTTCCAGCTCGGCGCTGTGGTCGCGCGCCCATTGCGGGAAATCGCGAAAACTCTTGGTTTGCGGATCGATCGCACCCTCGAAGGTGCCCAATGACACCTCGTAGTCGTTGCGGGTGTCGATGACGACGGTGCCCGGATCTGAGATCAGCGCGTTCCAGTCCTTGGCCTCGACATAGGTGCCGACAGCGCCGAGCGGGTCGATGTCCGAGACGCCCATGGTGACGATCTCGCGCTTAAGCCGCACTTTCATGCGATGGAACGGCATCTCGGCCGCTTCCGAATACTTGACCTCGAGCCCGGACAATTCCGCAATGGATTCAAGATGTTCGATGAGCGCCGCAATGGCCTCGGCGCTGCCGGCGACGGTGCCGTTGATGCCTTCATGCGCCAAAAGCAGCGTGCCCTTGATGCCGTGTCCGCAGCAGAAAGCGGCCAGCGGCGCGCGCAGCGCTTCGTGGTCGGCAAGCCTGGCGAAGCGGTAGAGCGCGGCGACGCGAACGGGTCTGGGCGGCGCGGATTGGTTCATCGGGCACGTCCGTACCCCCTCGCGCCTGTGGACACAAGCACGGGGTGGCGGCTCCGGTGCACAAAAAAGCGCCTGCCCGTTCAAGCCCTTGCGCGGCAGGGGCCGGATTCCGGCGCCCGAATTTATACACAGGCCCGCGAACGGTTCGAAAATCGGTCGAAAAATGGAGAACCGTCCGTCATGTTCGATGAAACCGTCAACACCGCAATCCGTCGCGCCGCCCGCGCCGCCGATCTCGACGCCGCAGCCCTGTTTGCTCTCGTCGAGGTGGAAAGCGGCGGCCGGTTTTTCACGAAAATGGACGGCAGGGCCGAACCGCCGATCCGCTTCGAGGGACACTATTTCGACCGCCGGCTGCAAGGGGCCTCCCGCGAGGCAGCACAGGCTGCCGGTCTCGCCTCTCCCGTCGCGGGAGCGGTCGCCAATCCGCGAACCCAGGCGGCGCGCTGGGCGCTGCTGACGCGGGCGGCGGCCATCGACCGCAAGGCCGCCTATGAATCGACCTCCTGGGGTGTCGGCCAGGTCATGGGCGCGCACTGGGCCTGGCTGGGGTTTGCGGACGTCGAGGCGCTGGTGGCCGAAGCGCGCTCCGGTATCGAGGGCCAGTTGCGGCTGATGCTGCGCTATGTCGACAAGGCCGGTCTGGCGCCGGCGCTGCGCAACCGCGACTGGACCGCTTTCGCGCGCGGCTATAACGGCCCCGGCTATCGCCGCAACGCCTATGACCGCAAGCTTGCCGCCGCCTACCGGCGCCATGCCGGCCTGGCCATCGGCACGTTTGAAGAACTGGACAAGGATGAGCCCCCGGCGCCGTCCGCCGATCCGCTCCACCGCCGCGTTCTCAACTGGCTCGGCCGACAGGTCGGTCGCTAAACGTCGGCTCCACACCGCCGGTCGATGGCAAACGCCAGGCTTAAGATTTTCCACCGGCTGACACTGGTTATCCGGCCGACCGACGCTATCCTTCAGGCCAAGCGCCGGTGTGGCCTCCTATCAGTGCGAAGCTACGTGGACTTGGACATGGCCCTCTGCTAGACAAATTTAAATCGGTTGAATTTTTGCCGGAAAACGGCGTCGGCGAGAAGCCGGGAACAACAAGCCAAGGACAACAGGAATGTCGAACAAGACCGCAAAGCTGCTTTCGCTGCTCGACGGCCAGCCGGTGATCCCGGTGATCAAGATCGCCGACGTCAAGGATGCCGTGCCGCTGGCGCGTGCCCTGGCGCGTGGCGGCCTGCCGGCCATCGAAATCACGCTGCGCACCGACGCGGCGCTCGACTCCATCCGCCGCGTGGCGGCCGAGGTCGAGGAGGCAGTGGTCGGCGCCGGCACCATCCTCAATGCCCGCCAGTTCGACGAGGCGGCCAAGGCCGGCTCGCGTTTCATCGTCAGCCCCGGCCTGACCCGGGAAGTGATCGCGGCCGCCAGCGGCAGCGACGTGCCGCTGCTGCCCGGCGTCATCACGCCGGGCGAAATCATGGCTGCCGCCGAGGCCGGGCTCGATTTCCTGAAATTCTTCCCGGCCGAACAGGCCGGCGGGGCCGCTTTCCTAAAATCGCTGGCTTCGCCCTTCGGCGGCATCCACTTCTGCCCGACCGGCGGCATCGGTGCAAACAACGCCAAGGACTATCTCGGCCTGCCGAACGTGATCTGCGTCGGCGGTTCCTGGGTGGCGCCCGACGAGATGGTCAAGGCCGGCGACTGGGCCGGCATCGAGGCGCTGGCGCGCGAAGCGAGCAAGCTGCGCAAGAAGTGACTTGTCCCTCCCCGCGTGGGAGATCAAAAACTAAGCCGCAAACAAAAACCGCGCCTCATGGGCGCGGTTTTTCGTTTTGGGAACCCACAGACTTACTTGGTCTGGAAGCGGGCCACCGAGAGGAACTTCACGGCGGTGCCGGTGAAGCGGCTGGCGTCGGTCGGCTGGCCGTCCGGCTGGAAGCCGGCGGTGTAGACCTCGCTCGGCGCCGAACGCACCAGATTGTAGGCCAGACGCGGCGCGGTGGTGGAATCCGTCACCTTGGCGATCTGCTCGTTGGCCTGCAGCGCCCAGCGCGCCGCCTTCGGCGCGGCCGGAAGCACCACGGACTTCGCGGTCGGCTTGGCATCCTGCACGTTGGCGCGGGCTTCCTTGCGCGTCGTCTTCACGCTGCCGCCCATGGCCGCGGCCGGATCGGAGCCGGCGGGACGGGCGGCGACGGCGCCACGCGGCGTGGCGGCATCGACGCCGGACGGATCGTTGAAGGCCGAACGCGGCGCCGGGCTCGGCGTGACGGCGGCGACCTGATAGGTGTCGGCGGCGGAGGACTGCTCCAGCACGGCCTTGACCGCGTCGGTACGCCCGCCGGGCGGTACCGCGAACGCGTCGGTGGCCGTCGGTCGCGAGCCCTTACCGGTGTCGGCAAGCGCCAGAAGCACCGCCTGCTGGTTGGGTTCGGCCTGGGCCGTCGCTGTTTCCGGTCGCCGGGTCGGAACCGGCACATTGGCGGCGACAGCCTGATCATCCGCGCTAGCGGCGGCAACCGGCTGCGGCGCATTGGCATCGGCCATGCCGAACGGCACGGTGTCAGGCGAAACAGGTGCCGCGGCGGCCACGACAGTCGGCTGCTCGGCCTGGCTGGTCGCGCTGGCGTCCGCCACGCCGAATGGAACGGTCTCGGGCGTCGGCGGCGTCTGCACGCCGACATCCGCCTTCGGACGCGGCGCCGCACCCGGCAGCGGCACGGAACGGGCCGGCAGCGCCGCGATGATCGTCTCCGGCGTTTCCTTCTTCGGCTCGTCGGCCAGCTGCGGCTCTTCCGGCGTTTCGGCCACGGCCGGAACGTCGGTGCGCTGCGCGTTCTCAGGCGAAACGATGGCGATGCCAGGCTTCGATGCCGCGGCCGGCTTCATCGCGGCCTTCGGCTTCGGCGCCGGCGTCATCGCGACATCGGCGGAATCGTCTTCCTCGTCCTCGCCGCCGCCAAAGAAGGCAGCCAGGAAGCCACCCGACTTGTGGGTGGTGCCGCCGGCGCTGGCCAGTTCGATATTCGGCGTGCCGTTGGACTTGCGCGCCTTGTAGGAGGCCATCGCCTGCTCGTAACCCGGCAGCGGGCGACCGTCGCTCGGCACATGCAGCGTCTTGCCGTTCGGGAACAGGCGCGCCAGTTCCTGGCGGCTGATGCCCGGCCAATGGCGCACATTGCCGACGTCCATGTGCACGAAAGGCGAGCCGGAGGTCGGATAGTAGCCGACGCCGCCGCCCTGCATCTTCAGGCCGATGTCGCGCAGCTTCTTCAGCGGCACGCCTTCGATGTAGAAGTCCATCGCGCGGCCAAGGATATGCTGGCTCTTCTCGGCGACGCCGCTGCGGCGGCTGCGCGATTTCAGCATGGCGTTGGTGGACGGCGCGCGATAGCCGCAGATGACCTGGATATAGCCGCGCGAACCGCTCTGGCGATAGGCTTCCCACACCAGATCCATCAGGCGCGGGTCCATCTTGGTCGGTTCGTTGCGACGCCAGTCGCGCAGGAAGAAGTTCAGCTTCTTGAGGCCGGCCTGATCATAGCGGCCGTTGCGCTTGAAGACGATTTCGTCGACTTCGCCGGTGTGCAGATTGCGCAGCTTGAGCGCGCGCACCTCGGCATGGGCGGCGCCAGCCGAGACGGCAAGCAGGCCAGCCGCCATCGTGGCGCCGGCAAGCCATTTCCGCCAGACGCTCAACGAGGATTGACGCCTGTTCTGGTGTCGTTCGATTCTGCTCAAATCAAAAGGCCTTGCAGACTGCCGTTTGTCCCCGGATTTGATCAAACGGGCATGGTGGATTCACACCCGATAATCGATCCTAATGGTTAATCGACACTTATTGAAGCCGAAATGCGGTAACACCGTGGCGATATCCCGCCCTAATTTCCGCAATTCGCTTCTTGGTAAACCACTGGTTTAAACGAGGAAACTCGCCCGAAGCTTGCGCGGGAATCAGGAGGCTATCTTTTCCGCCCGACCGGTTTCGGGATCAATGCCATATTCCTTGAGTTTTCTGTACAGCGTCGAGCGACCAATGCCAAGCCGCCGCGCCACCTCGCTCATCTGGCCATTGTAGTGGTCGATGGCAAGCCGGATCATCTCCAGTTCGACCGCCGCCAGCGAACGCACATCGCCACGATCGTCGAGCGCGGCCAGCGTGCCGAAGCGCTGTTCCAGGCGCGGCGGCAGGCTTGCGTGAGCAGGCATTTGCGGCACTGGCTCCACCGCCTCGTCGGCAAGGTCGGGCACCACGGACGGCGCGGCCGCTTCCAGCACCACGGTACCTTCGACCTGGGCACGGATCTGCGGGAATTCCTCCACCGTCAGCGTCTCGCCTTCGGCCAGAACCGAGGCGCGGTAGATGGCGTTTTCGAGCTGGCGGATGTTGCCCGGCCAGTCATAGGCCTGGAGCATGGCCAGCGCCGGTTCGGCGATCGACAGCCGGCGCTTCGGGCCGACCGGCGTGACCTTGTCCATGAAATGCCGGACCAGGAAGGGGATGTCCTCCTTACGGCGGCGCAGCGGCGGCACCATGATCGGGAAGACATTGAGGCGATAGAACAAATCCTCGCGGAAGCCGCCATCCTTGACCTGCTGCAACAGGTCGCGGTGAGTGGCCGAGATCAGCCGGATATCGACCTTGACCGTGGCGCGGGCGCCGACCGGGTCGACCTCGCCCTCCTGCACGGCACGCAGGAGTTTTACTTGCACATCGAGCGGCAGGTCGCCGATCTCGTCGAGGAACAGCGTGCCCGAATGCGCCTCGACGAACTTGCCCGCATGTTTTTCGGAAGCGCCGGTGAAGGAACCCTTCTCGTGGCCGAACAGGATCGATTCGACCAGATTGGCGGGGATGGCGCCGCAATTGACGGTGACGAAGGGTTTCGAGCGACGGTCGCCGCTGCCCTGGATGGCGCGCGCCACCATTTCCTTGCCGACGCCCGATTCGCCCTCGATGAGGATCGGGATGGACGAAGCCGCCGCCTTCTGGCCGAGCCGGATGACGCGCTCCATCGCAGCACTTCGCGTGGCGAGGTCCTTGAAGGAGAGTGTCTGGCCGGCGCGGCGCGCGGTGCGCTTCACCGCCACCTCGACCTCCTCGACCTTGAGCGCGCTGGCGATTGCCGCCTGCAGGCGCTCCGGCGAGGCCGGCTTGACGACGAAGTCGAAAGCGCCGTGGCGCATCGCCTTCACCACCGTTTCGATGCCGCCTTGCGCGGTCTGCACGATGACCGGGATGCGGATGTCGCGCTCGCGCATTGCCTTGAGTACGGCGATACCGTCCATGCCGGGCATGGCGAGGTCGAGCACCACGACCGACACGTCGCGGGCGCCCGGCCCATCCATCGCCGCCAGCCCGGCCTCGCCGCCATCGGCGGTGAGCGCCGAATGGCCGAAACGGCTGAGCGCGGCCTCCACCAGCCTGCGCTGGACCGGATCGTCGTCGACGATGAGGATGGAACCTGTCATGAGTGTCGCGATTTCCCCGTCGCCATCGCTTGTGCCCTATGGATCATCTTGGCACAGGGTTCTAAATAAGCTTTCAAAAAAGCCGGTGAACGAATTGCTTAGGATTTGACCGGCCCGCGCGGCATTTTCCGGAAGGTGTTGAAATGCAAACGTTTTTTGACCGGCTTCATGCGCCGGCCCAAATCGGCCGCAAGGCAGCCGAACTCGGCAATCTGCCCGAATGGAACCTGGCCGACCTCTACGCCGGCATGAACGCGCCGGAACTGAAGCGCGACATCGACAAGGCCGGCGCCGATGCCGCCGCCTTCGAGGACCGCTGGAAGGGCACCTTGGCGGCCGAAGCCGCGCGCGGCGCCGACGGCAAGCTCGGCGAGGCGCTGAAATCCTATGAAGCGCTGGAAGAGCTGATCGGCAGGATCGTCTCCTATGCCGGGCTGGTCTATGCCGGCGACACCTCCGACCCGCAGCGCGCCAAGCTTTACGGCGACGTCCAGGAGAAGATGACGGATGCCTCCTCGCATCTCCTGTTCTTCGGGCTGGAGCTGAACCTGGTGGACGACGCGGCGATCGAGCAGGCGCTCGCCGCCGACCCGGAATTCGGCCACTACCGACCCTGGGTGCTCGACCTCAGGATGGACAAGCCCTACCAGCTCGAGGACCGCATCGAGCAATTGTTCCACGAAAAGTCGGTGACCGGGCGCGGCGCCTGGAACCGGCTGTTCGACGAGACGATGACGGAGCTGCGCTTCGACATCGATGGCGAACAGCTGGCGCTGGAGCCGACGCTCAACCGGCTGCAGGACGCAGACGGCGCGGTGCGCCGCCAGGCTTCCGAGGCGCTGGCCGCGACCTTCGCCAAGAACCTTCGCACCTTCACGCTGATCACCAACACACTGGCCAAGGACAAGGAAATCTCCGACCGCTGGCGCGGCTTCCAGGACATCGCCGATTCACGCCACCTCGCCAATCGCGTCGAGCGCAGCGTCGTGGATGCGCTGGCGAGCGCCGTTCGCGACGCCTATCCGCGCCTGTCGCACCGCTATTATCGCATGAAGGCGCGCTGGCTCGGCATGGACGAGATGAACCACTGGGACCGCAACGCGCCGCTGCCCGAAACGCCGCAAGCGACGATACCGTGGGACGAAGCCAGGAACACCGTTCTGTCAGCCTATCACCGCTTCTCGCCGGAGATGGCCGATATTGCGCGCCGCTTCTTCGACCGCAACTGGATCGACGCGCCCGTGCGGCCCGGCAAGTCGCCCGGCGCCTTCGCCCATCCGACGGTGCCGTCGGCGCATCCCTATGTTTTGTTGAACTATATGGGCAAGCCGCGCGACGTGATGACGCTGGCGCACGAACTCGGCCATGGCGTGCATCAGGTGCTGGCCGGCGGCCAGGGCGCGCTGATGGCTTCAACCCCGCTGACCTTGGCCGAGACCGCCTCGGTGTTCGGCGAGATGCTGACCTTCCGTTCCCTGCTCGACAAAACCGAGGACCGGCGCGAACGCAAGGCCATGCTCGCCCAGAAGGTCGAGGACATGATCAACACGGTGGTGCGCCAGATCGCCTTCTACGAATTCGAGCGCAAGGTGCACACCGAGCGCAAGAACGGCGAGCTGACCTCCGACCAGCTCGGCAAGTTCTGGCTGGAGGTGCAGGCGGAAAGCCTGGGCCCAGCGATCAAGCTGCGCGAGGGCTACGAGACCTTCTGGGCCTACATCCCGCACTTCATCCATTCGCCGTTCTACGTCTATGCCTATGCCTTCGGCGACTGCCTGGTGAACTCGCTCTACGCCGTCTACCAGAACGCCGAACGCGGCTTCCAGGAGAAGTATTTCGACATGCTGCGCGCCGGCGGCACCAAGCATCATTCCGAGCTGTTGAAACCGTTCGGATTGGATGCCTCGGACCCGGCCTTCTGGCAGATCGGGCTTGGCATCATCTCCAACCTGATCGACGAACTGGAAGCGCTGGATTAGGACGGCTTACCCCCCCCTTTGCGGGGAGGGGCGATCCGCGCGACGGATCGGGTTGGGGGTATAAGACAAATTGACGGTAGCCCCTTTCGCTCTCTTCCGCGACGATCAGGCCGGCCGCGAAGTGCTGTTCGAGGAGCCGTCGGCGCTAATCGTCGCCGACGAAGCCCATGATTTCGAAGCGGCGCTGGAACAGGCCGAGGCAGCGCGTCGCGCCGGAAAATGGCTGGCTGGTTACTTTTCATACGAAGCCGGCTACCTGCTGGAATCGAAGCTGAAGCCACTGCTGCCCGAGGGCCGGCGCGCGCCGCTGGTGGCGCTCGGCGTCTTTGACGGACCCTCCGACCGCAGCCTGCCGTCTGGCCAGCCCGACACCAACGGGCCGATCTTCGATGCGACCGCACGTTGGTCGTTCGAGGATTACGAGAAACGCTTTGCGCGCCTGCACCGCCATCTGCGCGAAGGCGACTGCTACCAGGGCAACCTCACCTTCCCCATCAACGCGCATTGGTCGGGCGATCCGCTCGCCGCTTTCAACGCGCTGGTCGCGCGCCAGCCGGTGAAATATGGCGCGCTCGTTTCGCTGGCCGGCCCGACCGTCTTGTCGCGCTCGCCCGAACTGTTCTTCCAGATCGACGGCAATGGCTGGATCGAGACACATCCGATGAAGGGCACCGCACCGCGCGGCGCAACGCCAGAGGAAGACGCGGCGCTGAAGGAGTTTTTGCGCAACGACGAGAAGAACCAGGCCGAAAACCGCATGATCGTCGACCTGTTGCGCAACGACATCTCGCTGATCTCCGAGGTCGGCACGCTGGATGTGCCGGACCTGTTCCGCATCGAAAGCTATCCGACCGTGCACCAGATGGTGTCGACCGTGCGCGCAAGATTGCTGCCCGATCTCAGCATCCGCCGCATCTTTTCGGCACTCTTTCCATGCGGCTCGATCACCGGCGCGCCGAAGATCCGCGCCATGGAAATCCTGCGCGAGCTGGAAGGCGTGCCGCGCGACGTCTATTGCGGCGCCATCGGCTGGATAGCGCCCAATGGCACGATGCGCTTTTCGGTGGCCATCAGGACCATCTCGCTCTTCGCCGACGGCGAGGCCGTCTACAATGTCGGCGGCGGCGTGGTGTTCGATTCCACGGCGCAGGAGGAGTATGAGGAATGCCTGCTGAAGGCCCGCTTCGCGACGGGAACCGCCCCGGCTTCACGCTGATCGAGACGTTGCGCTGGCAGCCCGGCGACGGCTTCCTGCGCTTGGACCGGCATCTGGCGCGACTGGCAAGCTCGGCCAAGACGCTTGGCTTCCGCCACGAACCGGCAACAGTGCGAACCGCGCTGGACGATGCCATCCGAGACGCCGACGGCCCGCTGCGCATGCGCCTGACGCTCGCTGCCGACGGGACCGTCGAAGCGACCGCGCAACCGTTCCAGCCTTTGCCAACGGGGATGGTATGGACACTGCGGCTGGCGCAGACCCGGCTCGCTTCCACAGACGCGTTGCTGCGCCACAAGACAAGCCGCCGCGAGGCCTATCTGGCGGCGCGCGCCGAATACGCCCCGGCGGAAGCCGACGAAGTGCTGCTGGCCAATGAGCGCGACGAGATTTGCGAGGGCACCATCACCAACCTCTTCGTCGATGCTGGCGACGGCGGCCCGTTGCTTACTCCCGCGCTCGGTTGCGGGCTGTTGCCAGGCATATTGCGCGGCGAACTGCTGGATCAAGGCAAGGCGCACGAAGCGGTTCTAACCTTGGCCGACCTCGCCGCAGCGAAGCAACTTTACGTCGGCAATTCACTGCGCGGGCTGATCGCCGCAAGGCTGGTTTATTGACCTTCCGACCAGCGGCGCATACATTGTGTTCACCTGTGTTCATGGAGACGACGATGGCAGCCGGCGGCACGTTTTCGGTGCGCCTCCCCCCGGAGACGAAACGAGAGTTGGAGGAGTATGCCAAGGCCACAAAGCGCTCCAGCGCCTTCATCGTCAAGGAGGCTGTCGAGGCACATCTGGCGGAGCGCCGCGCCTATCTAGAGGCGATCGAAGAGGGCGAACGCGAGGCCGATCTCGGCGTCTTCGTTTCGGGCGAGGCGGTATTCAAATGGATGGAGTCTTGGGGCACGGACAAGGAATTGCCGCGGCCCGAACCGGATGTCTTTCCGGCCAATGATGGCAAATCTTGATCCTCGTCGTCACCCCCAGAGCCGCGCGCGATCTGGACGACATCCACTCCTATATTGCGCATGATGACCCGTCAGCGGCGAATGACGTCATGCGCCGGCTGGTCAAGGCGCTGAAAATGATCGCGGAACGCCCGGCGATTGGCCGGCAGGGCGCCACTGGCGCCAGGCGACACGAATGGTCCGTTCCGGGCCTGCCCTACCTCATCCCCTACCGTGTAGAGGCCGAAAGGCTGATCATCCTTCGCGTCTTCCACACCGCCCGTTTGCGCCCACTTGATTGGTCATGATGCCTCCCCACACCCCCTATGACGGTTCCTCCAAGCTGTTCGCCATCGGCCTGAAGCCGCTCGAACTCGACCGCTGGCTGGAGATCGACGATGATTTCGGTGCCTATCTGACCGAGAAGCGCCGGCTCTATGCCGAACTGCCCGACAAGGTCTTTGTCGAGGAGGCGGGAACCCGCGACGCGCAGCGCGAGGTGCTGGAGCTGGTCGAGGCGCATATGGCCGCCTATCACCCAGGGATGCTGGATGAGGCGCGGGCGGCGGGCGGCGCAGGCTCCAGCGCGCCGGCCGACGCACCGCTGGTGGCGGCCTCGCTGATGGTTCAGGACGATCTCATCCTGATGCGGCGCGGCGAGGACGGCTGGCGGCTTGCCGCCGGCTCATTGTGCTTCCCCTCCTCCTGGTCGCTGACCGAGAAATTCGGCAAGCCGCTGCACCGGATCCATGATCCGGTGCCGGGTTTCGGCACCGGCACGCGGCCCGCCGAAGTGATCAGCCGCATGTTCGACAATCTGCAAGGCCAGGCGGTGGAACGCTTCAACTGGTCGGTCCAGGCCAACGATGCGCTTTACCACCCGCTGTCGGACCGCCAGCGCATCGCCCGCGCCGCCGACCGGCCGTCGAACTTCCCCGACGGCGACATCAACGCGCATGCCTTCATCCGCGTCGAGCGGCAGACATTGCGCAAGCTACCTCTGTCGCGCGACATCCTGTTCACCATCCGCATCCATCTCGACCCGCTGGCGGTGCTCGCCCGCCATCCCGAGCGCGCCCGCATCGCCGCCTCCTTCGCCACGCAGCTTGGCGAACTGGACGAGGCGCAGCTCGACTACAAGGGGCTGACCGCCGACCGCGACCGGCTGGTGGTCTATCTTGGCGAGATGGCGGCATCTCCTTCTCCCCTTGTGGGAGAAGGTTAGGCGCCAGCGGCCGGATTCGCTTTATTGTGACAAGCATGTATGGTTTAGCAGTTGCAGCCGGGCGCATCCGCGTCCGGCTTTCTTATGAGGACAATGCGTCAAAGAAGGAGTGCCGCAAAAAATGGCGAATGAAAAATGGCCCGTCTACGGTGAGATCACCGGCCCGATCGTGATGATTGGCTTCGGTTCGATCGGCCGTGGCTCGCTTCCGCTCATCGAGCGCCATTTCAAGTTCGACAAGTCGCGCATGGTGATCATCGATCCCAGCGAAGAGAACCGCAAACTGGCGGATGAGCGCGGCATCACCTTCCTGAAGGAATCTGTCACCAAGGATAATTACAAGGAACTGCTGACGCCGCTGCTGACCAATGGCGGCGGCCGGGGTTTCTGCGTCAACCTGTCGGTCGACACCGGCTCGGTCGACATCATGCGGCTGACCCGCAAGCTCGGCGCGCTTTATGTCGACACCGTCGTCGAGCCGTGGTTGGGCTTCTATTTCGACACCGAGGCTTCCAATGCCTCGCGCACCAACTATGCGCTGCGCGAAAGCCTGCTGGCCGAGAAGCGCAAGCATCCGGGCGGTCCGACCGCCGTTTCGACCTGCGGCGCCAATCCCGGCATGGTTTCCTGGTTCGTCAAGCAGGCGCTGGTCGACCTCGCCAAGGAGCTCGGCCTCGATGCCGAGACGCCGGCGCAGGACGACCGCGAAGGCTGGGCCAGGTTGATGAAAAAGGCCGGCGTCAAGGGCGTGCACATCGCCGAGCGCGACACTCAGCGCACCAAGAAGCCGAAGCCGATGAATGTGTTCTGGAACACCTGGTCGGTGGAAGGTTTCATTTCGGAAGGCCTGCAGCCCGCCGAACTTGGCTGGGGCACGCATGAGAAGTGGCTGCCGAAGAACGCCAAAAAGCACAAGAAGGGCTCCAAGGCCGCCATCTATCTAGAACAGCCCGGCGCCAACACCCGCGTGCGCACCTGGTGCCCGACGCCCGGCCCGCAATATGGCTTCCTCGTCACCCACAATGAGGCGATCTCGATCTCCGATTTCTTCACCGTGCGCGACAAGCATGGCGAAGTGACCTACCGCCCGACCTGCCACTATGCCTATCACCCGAGCAACGACGCCGTGCTGTCGCTGCACGAGATGTTCGGCGCCGCCGGCAAGGCGCAGCCTGTGCACCACGTGCTCGAGGAGAACGAACTGGTCGACGGCTCCGACGAGTTGGGCGTCCTGCTCTACGGCCACAAGAAAAACGCCTACTGGTACGGCTCGCAGCTGACGCTCGAAGAGGCGCGCAAGCTCGCTCCCTACCAGAACGCCACCGGCCTGCAGGTATCGTCGGCGGTGCTGGCCGGCATGGTCTGGGCACTGGAAAACCCGGAAGCCGGCATCGTCGAGGCCGACGAGATGGATTTCAACCGCTGCCTGGAAGTGCAGAAGCCCTATCTCGGCCCGGTGAACGGCCACTACACCGACTGGACCCCGCTGGACGGCCGCCCCGGCCTGTTCCCGGAAGACATCGACGAGAAAGACCCCTGGCAGTTCCGCAACATCCTGGTGCGGTAAGCACCAGCAGATCCAAAACAAAAAAGGGCGTCATCGACGCCCTTTTTCATTTAACCGGCCGTGACGGCTGCTGTCGCTGCGGCCGTCTCTACTTCCGCAGCTCGGCCTCGATATCGTCCAGCGCCTTGTCCTTGCCGATGCCGGTGAGAAAGGCGAGGCCCTTGACGAGCGGCACCGTCACCGAAGCCGAGATCGGCGTGGTCGAGACGATAAGGTCGACATTGTCGGCCATCGAGGCCACTTCGGTCGCCTTGCACTGCATGGCGTTGAAGGTGAGCCCGCGCGCCTTCATGGCTTCGGTCACCGCGACGTTGACCGCCGTCGAGGTGGCGACGCCGGTGCCGCAGGCAAATAGAATGGTCTTCTGTCTGGCCATGTAAATGTCCTTTCCCGCTTAACCCAGAACCGCTCTGACGTCGTCGACGCTTGCTGCCCGCTTCAGGCCGGCCAGCGCTTCCGGGCTCTGGATGGTGCCCATGATCTCCTGCAGCATTTCTATCTGCTTGTCCTTGTCGTTGATGGCAAGCAGGAAGACGATGCCGACCGGTACCGCCTCGTCCGGCTCTTCCATATTGGCGAAGGTGACCGGCTTCGACAGCACCGCCAGCGCCACGCCCGCTCTGTTGACATGCACCGGGTCCGTGTGGGGAACCGCCACGTTTTCCGCGAGACCCAGCGGCAGGCCGGTTGGCATCGTCTGTTCGCGCTTCACCACGGCGTCGGCATAGCTTGGCTTGACGTAGCCGAGCGTCTCCAGCCTGGAGGCGAGCTGGCGGATCACCGCCTCGCTTGTGTCGGCGTCCACGCCAAGCAGGATGGCTTCGGGGTCGATATGGTCGATCAAGGCTTGCGCCATCAAGTCTTCTCCAATGTTCGGGGCCGGCGGCTGTCACGCCACCGGCCCCTTCTTAATCATGCAGGCGAAAGCGCCCGCTTTCAGGCGGACTGCTCATCCTCGGCGCCGGCGGCGCGCTCCCAGGCCAGCGTGTTGCGGCGATAGAGCACGAAGACGGCCGCTATCACCACCGCCAGCAGGCCAAGGCCGGCGATGCCGAGACCCTGGATCGCCTCGATGATCACGTAGGGCACCCAGAGGAAGCCGTCGACCACCGAGGTGATCTGCACCGCGTTTTCCGGCATCTTGAAGCCCGACGAGATGGCCGCGCTGGTGAACAGCGGCGCCAGAGCGTTGGCGACATAGAAGCCGAGCGCCAGCGTGACGGTGCCGACCACGACCATGCGGAAGACGTTGCCTTTCAGGAGCGGCGCGGTCATCGCCACGATGAAGGGGATGACGGCGAGGTCGGCGAACAGGATGACGCGGTTGCCCGGCAGGATCACCGACAGGATGATGGCGATCGGCACCAGGATCAGCGACGACGAGATGGCGGCCGGGTGGCCAATCAGGATCGCCGAATCGAGGCCGACCAGAAGCTCGCGGTCGCCGGTGCGCTTGCGCACGAATTCCTGGGCGGCGTCCGAGACCGGCAGCAGGCCTTCCATCAAGACCTTCACCATGCGCGGCAGAAGCAGCATCACGGCGGCCAGCGTCATGCCGGTGGTGAGGACCTTGGACAACACCGTGCCAAAATCGCCGGCGTTGTAATAAGCGATGGCGCCGAGCACGAGGCCGATGATGAGGCCGAGCACCACCGGCTCGCCGAACACGCCGAAGCGCTTTTCGATGGTCTCGGTCGAGATGTTGATCTTGTTGATGCCGGGGATACGGTCGATCACCCAGTTGAGCACGATGGCGATGGGCAGGATCTGCGCCGAGGCCAGATGCGGCACCGAGACGCCCGGAATGCCGTAGAACTGCTGCACCGCGCGCGCCGACCAGTCGGCGAACAGCAGCGCAAGTGCCGCGACAAGTGCCGCCACTGCCAGGCCGTAACCCAGGCTGCCCGTGGCGGCGGTGGCCAGCGAGCCGACAAAGGCGAAGTGCCAGAAGTTCCAGACGTCGACATTGAGCGTGCGGGTGAGGCGCAGAAGCAGAAGCGCGACGTTGACCGCGATGCCGATCGGGATGACCCACAGGCCAACCGACGAGCCGAAGGCGATGGCCGCGGCCGACGGCCAACCCACGTCAACGATGTCGCGATGAATGCCAGTGTTGGTGACGATGGCCTTGGCCACGTCGCCGATCGAATTGAGCATCAGGCCGAGCACCAGGTTGATACCGATGAAGGCGACGCCGATGGTGACGGCGGCGCGGAAGGCGCGGCCGACCTTGGCCCCCAGCACGACGGCGATGATAAAGATGACGATGGGCAACAGCACCGTTGCGCCAAGCGTGTCCACGGCCGCTTTCAGGCCGGTCAAGAAACTGTCCATTTTCCCTCCCCAAGACCGCCCGATTGGTTTCCGGTGCGGTTTCTCCAGAACATTTGTGTTCTTCGATATACGAAAGTTGCAATGTTTCAAGAAGCTGTCAATCGACCAGCCCGACAAAGTGGTGGACTGACCGACTGTTGCCGGATCGCAACGCTCGGCATCGCCCTTAGATTGGCGAGCCTTGTTTTCATCCGCAATTCGAGCGAAGGAAAGGGTGCGGACCGAGGAGAGGTTTTTTCGACATGACGACAGCGCGCAAACTTGTCTTGGCTGGCCTCGCCGCCGGCGCAACCATGGCGTTGGCCGCGTGCCAGACCGGCGGCCCGGCCGAGCCGCCACGTAACGCCGCTCCCAAGGGCGTCGAGGGCTCGTGGATCGACGCACAGGGCACCGGCCTTTCCACCATTTCAGGCGGCAAGTTCCAGACGGTGGCGACCGACACCGGCCAGAAACTGGCCGACGGCAGCTACCGGCTGACCAGCCAGACCTCGATCGAGATCAACGGCACGTCGCTGATCCGCCAGTCGCCGATCGCCTTCAACTGCCTGCTGGTTTCCATCAACCAGCTCAACTGCACCAGCCAGGCCGGCCAGAACTTCGTGCTGACGCGGCGGAGCTGACCGCGCCGATTCCAGGCGCGACAAGGCTTCACCACCGGCTCTCATTTCGAAAACAGCCGCATCGTCGCGATGCGGCTGTTTTCGTTTACTCAACATTTTTCGCCGGCAAAGCCTGACCCGAATCCGCTTGCATCGGCCGGGAGGCGATGGGAACATGCCGCCAGAGGGCATGTAAAATTCCAGTCAAGCAGGGCGGCTACAACGCCGTGAACGGGCTCGCGCGCATCGCCCCGAAAGACGCCCGGCTGGGGCGAAGGCGAGCCGCCACGACAAGAGGGAGAGCAGGAATGAAGAAGATCGCTGTCGTAATGGCCCTTTCGGCCTCGGCGCTTGCCATGAGCAGCGGCGTTTCCTTTGCCGACTATACACTCAACATCCTGCACATCAACGACTGGCACAGCCGCATCGAAAGCAACAACAAATACGAATCCACCTGTTCGGCCGAGGAAGAGACCAAGGGCGAATGCTTTGGCGGCGCCGCGCGCCTGATCACCGCGATTGCCCAGGAGCGCAAGAAGCTGGAAGGCCAGAACGTGCTGTTGCTGAACGGCGGCGACAATTTCCAGGGCTCGCTTTTCTACACCACCTACAAGGGCAAGGTGGAGGCCGAGTTCCTCAACGAGATGAAGTTCGACGCCATGACCGTCGGCAATCACGAGTTCGACGATGGCGAGGACGCGCTGGCGCCGTTCCTCGACGTCATCAAATTCCCGGTCCTGTCGGCCAATGTGAAGGCGAGCGCCGCCGCCAAGGTCGGCGACCGCATCAAGCCTTCGGTCGTGGTCGAGGTCGGCGGTCAGAAGATCGGCATCATCGGCGCCGTCACCAACGACACGCCCGAACTCGCCTCGCCCGGCCCCAACATCACCATCGAGGACGACGTCAAGACGATCACCGCCGAGGTGGAGAAACTGAAGGGCCAGGGCGTCAACAAGATCATCGCGCTCACACATGTCGGCTATCCGCGCGACAAGGAGATGATCGCCAAGATCCCCGGCATCGACGTGGTGGTGGGCGGACATTCGCATTCGCTTCTGTCCAACACCGACCCGAAGGCCGAGGGTCCCTACCCGACGATGATCGACAACCCGGGCGGCTATAAGGTGCCGGTGACCCAGGCCGCCTCCTATTCGAAGCTGCTCGGCGAGTTCAAGGTGGTGTTCGACGACAACGGCGTCGTCAAGGAAGCCAGCGGCAACCCGATCCCGCTTGACAAGTCGGTGACACCGGACCCGCAGGTTCTGGCCCGCATCAAGGAACTCGGCGCGCCGATCGAGGAACTGAAGGCCAAGCAGGTCGGCGAGACCACCGCCGCCATCGACGGCAGCCGCGACAATTGCCGCGCGCGCGAATGCACGATGGGCAATCTTGTTTCCGACGCCGTGCTCGACCGCGTGAAGGGCCAGGGCGTCGAGATCGTCTTCACCAATGGCGGCGGCCTGCGTGCTTCGATCAAGGAAGGCAAGGTGACGATGGGCGACGTGCTCACCGTGCTGCCGTTCCAGAACACCGTCGCCACCTTCAAGGTGCCCGGCAAGACTATCGTCGGCGCACTGGAACACGGCGTTTCCGGCGTCGAGGAAGGCAAGGGCCAGTTCCCGCAGGTGGCCGGGCTGAAATACGCCTTCGACAAGTCGGCGCCGGCCAATGGCGGCCGCGTCAAGTCGGTCGAGGTGATGGAAGGCGGCCAGTGGAAGCCGATCGACCCGGCCAAGGAATACATCGTCGCTTCCAACAATTACGTGCGCCAGGGCGGCGACGGCTACAAGCTGTTCGTCGACGCCAAGGACGCCTACGACTACGGCCCGAGCCTGGAGCAGGTCGTGGCCGATTATGTCGGAACGCACAGCCCCTATACGCCGAAACTGGACGGTCGCATCACCGAGCTGGCGGCGGCAACGCAACCGGCTGCCGCGACGGAGGCCGCCAAACCGGCAGACACGGCGCAGGCCGGCGGCACCGCAGCCCCGGCGGCGAAGCCCGCCGATGCAGCTTCCTCTGAGACAGCCAAGCCGGCAGAGGCTGCAAAACCCGTCGAAACGGCCAAGCCGGCGGAGACCGCCGCCCCGATCCAGGCCGGTGGCACGCACACCATCGTCAAGGGCGACACCTATTGGGATATCGCGGTCAAGGCCTATGGCGACGGCACCAAATGGCGCCGCATCGCCAATGCCAACCCCGGCCAGGAGGCGCACCGCCTGCTGGTCGGTTCGGAGCTGAAGATACCGGCGAAGTGAGGAACTTACCTTCTCCCCCTTGTGGGAGAAGGTGGATCGGCGCGCAGCGACAAGACGGATGAGGGGTGTTGCAAGGAATGAGGCGGCGCAAGGGAACCGCCCTGTCCTGACGAGCTATGTCGGGGAATGTCGCGCTCCGTCCAACCCCTCATCCGACCTCACCTAAGGCGGCTTCGCCTGCGGCTCGGCCACCTTCTCCCGCAAGGGGAGAGGGTGGATTGGCGCAAAGGTGCGGCCAGACGCGACATTGCAACCTGCGACGCCGCTGCTAGATACACTGCCATGACGCTCGCCACCGACCCCAAAGCCGCCGCCGCGCCTGCCGGCAGCCTGCCCAACGCCGCACCGCAAAAGGTCGGCCTGATGCTGGTCAATCTCGGCACGCCCGACGGCACCGAATACGGGCCGATGTGGCGCTATCTGCGCGAATTCCTATCCGACCCGCGCGTCATCGAGATGCCGCGCTGGCTCTGGTATCCGATCCTCTACGGCCTGGTGTTGACGACGCGCCCAAAGAAATCGGGCGCCAACTACGCCAAGATCTGGAACCGCGAGAAGAACGAATCGCCGCTGCGCACCTATACGCGCGGGCAGAGCGAAAGACTGACGGAGCGTCTCGCCGACCTCGACAATGTCAGCGTCGACTGGGCGATGCGTTATGGCACCCCCTCGACCCGCGCGGTCGTCGAAAAGCTGGTCGGCCAGGGCTGCGACCGCATCCTCACCTTCCCGCTCTATCCGCAATATTCGGCGACCACGACAGCGACCGCCAACGACCAGCTGTTTCGCGCGCTGATGAAGCTGCGGCGGGCACCGGCGGTCCGCTCAGTGCCACCTTACTATGCCGAGCCCGTCTATATCGACGCGCTCGCCCGCTCGATCGAAAAGCACCTCGCCACGCTGGATTTCGAACCGGAGGTGATTGCCGCCTCCTATCACGGCATTCCCAAACCCTATTCCGACAAGGGCGATCCCTATCAGGCGCATTGCCTGGAAACGACGCGGCTCTTGCGCGAAAGGCTGGGCTGGAGCGAGAAGAAGCTGATCACCACCTTCCAGTCGCGCTTCGGCGCGCAGGAATGGCTGCAGCCCTACACCGACAAGACGATGGAGCGGCTCGGCAAGGAAGGCGTGAAGCGCATCGCCGTCGTCAATCCCGGCTTTTCCTCGGACTGCATCGAGACGCTGGAAGAGATCGCGCAGGAGGCGCGGGAAATCTTCCTGCACGCCGGCGGCGAGAAGTTCGCCCACATCCCTTGCCTCAACGACAGTCCCGAAGGCATGGACGTGATCGAGACGCTGGCGCGCGGCGAACTGGCCGGCTGGATTTAAGCTTTCGCCGAGACTTCGGCTGGCCGCCACGAAGCGGCATCCCAATCCCTACCGCCTCTTTCGATTGTAACGGCGCTGAAACACACTTAAGTGTTTTGTGAGGCAATTGAGGGAGAGCCGAATGGACGTCAGCGGTTTCACGGGTTTCGACATTGCGATCGTTGTTTTGGTCGCCCTGGTGCTCATCCTGTTGTTCAAGGGCATCCGCACGGTGCCGCAGGGATACAACCATACGGTCGAGCGCTTTGGCCGCTACACCAAGACGCTGACGCCGGGCCTGAACATCATCAACCCCATCTTCGAGCGCATCGGCGCCAAGCTGAACATGATGGAACAGGTGCTCGATGTTCCCACCCAGGAAATCATCACCCGCGACAACGCCATTGTCGGCGTCGACGGCATCGCCTTCTTCCAGATCCTGAACGCCGCCCAGGCCGCCTACCAGGTGTCGGGGCTGCAGAACGCCATCCTCAACCTGACCATGACCAACATCCGCACGGTGATGGGCTCGATGGACCTGGATGAACTCCTGTCCAACCGCGACGCCATCAATGAGCGGCTGTTGCGCGTGGTCGACGAGGCGGCGCATCCCTGGGGCGTCAAGATCACCCGCGTCGAAATCAAGGACATCAACCCGCCGGCCAATCTGGTCGATTCCATGGCCCGCCAGATGATGGCCGAGCGCGACAAGCGCGCGCAGATCCTGGCCGCCGAGGGCCTGAAGCAGTCGCAGATCCTGGAAGCCGAAGGTCGTCGCGAAGCTGCCTTCCGCGATGCCGAGGCGCGCGAGCGTTCGGCCGAAGCAGAAGCCCGCGCCACCCAGGTGGTGTCGGAGGCGATCGCCAAGGGCGACGTGCAGGCGATCAACTATTTCGTGGCGCAGAAATACACCGAGGCCTTGGCCAAGATCGGCACCGCCGGCAATTCCAAGATCGTGCTGATGCCGATGGAGGCTTCCTCGCTGATCGGCACGCTGGGCGGCATCGGCGAGATCGCCAAGGAAGTGTTCAGGGACGATGGCCGGGGCGGCACCAGCCAGCGGCAATCGACCCGCCCGCCGCTGGTGCGGCCCGGCGAAAGCTGAGCGCTGTCGGGAACAACGCCATGATCGAACGCTTGATCGTCGAACTCGGCCCCTGGAACTGGATGGTTCTGGGTTTTGTCCTGCTGGTCGCCGAAATCCTCGCCCCCGGCGTCTTCCTGATATGGATCGGCATCGCGGCGCTATTGATCGGCGCCGCCTCGCTCCTCCTGTGGGACGCCGCCTTCTGGACCTGGCAGGTGCAGGTGCTGGCCTTTCTGGTGCTGGCGCTGGTGTCGGCCTATGCCGGCAAGCGCTTCTTCAGCAGCCAGCACGCCAAGAGCGACCAGCCATTGCTCAACCGGCGTGGAGAACAGATGATCGGCCGCACCGCGACTTTGGCCGAGCCGATCCGCGAGGGTCGCGGCCGCATCCAGCTGGGCGATACGCTGTGGCGTGTCTCCGGGCCGGACCTGCCGGCGGGCACCCGCGTCAAGGTGACAGGTGCCGCGGAAACCGACCTGGAGCTGACGGTCGAGAAGATCTGAGCTTTACCCCTCCCCTGTGTGGGGAGGGTTACGTGAACGACCTACGCCGCACCCGCTCGCAACAGCAGCTTCTCTTTCAGCACCTCGAAGCCGGGCACGAACCAGATCGAACTGCCCTTGTTGGTTTCGCGCACGAAGTCGCGCAGCGGCCCGCTGCGTTCCAGCGTATCGCCGATATCGCCGACGATCGCGCATTTCAGCTGATAGTTGACCATCTTCTGGAATGTCGCGCCGGCAAGACCGGTGGAGAGTTTCAGGAAATCCGGCCCCAGCCGCTCGACCGGAATGGCGACGACATCGGCCTGGTGCGAAAAGGCCGTCCCGATGAAATCGTTGATGTCGGCCTCGCGGGCAAGCAGCGCGCCTTCCTTGGCGCAATGCAGCACGCGCGCACCGCCGATTTCGATCACTTCGTCCATGACGTTGCTCCCGCTCGGGCGCGAAGCCGGCGGTCATTCAAGGACTGGCTTCGCGATGAAAAAAGGTCAGGCCGCGCCGATGCGCAGCAAATCGTGGAAATGCACGAGGCCCACCGGCACGCCGTTTTCAACCACAACCAGCGCACCGATATTATGCTTGTTGATCAAGGCGATCGCCGCGCCTGCCATCAAGCTCGGCTCGATCGTCTTCGGCGAGCGGGTCATGATGCTGTCGACCGTGGTCTCGGCGAGGTTGCGGTGCAGGTTACGACCCAGGTCACCGTCGGTGACGATGCCGGCCAGCTTGCCGTCGCTGTCGACCACGCACACACAGCCGACCTTCTTCTGCGCCAGCGTCATCACCGCCTCGGGCATCTTGGTGCCGAGCGCAACGAGCGGAATCTGGTCGCCGGTGCGCATGATCTCGGAGATCAGCGTCAGATTGGCGCCGAGCTGGCCGCCGGGATGGAAGGTGCGGAAATGGTCCGGCGTGAAGCCGCGCGCCTCAAGCAGCGCGATGGCGAGTGCATCGCCCATCGCCAGCTGCAAAAGCGTCGAGGTGGTCGGTGCCAGTCCGTGCGGGCAGGCTTCCTGCGCCTTGGGCAGCGCCAGCACCACGTCGGCGGCGCGCGCCAGCGCCGATTTCTCGCCGGCGGTGAGGCCGATGAGCGGAATGGAAAAGCGCCGCGAATAGTCGATGATGCCCTTGAGCTCCAAGCTCTCGCCCGACCACGACAGCGCGATGATGGCATCGTCCGGCGCGATCATGCCGAGATCGCCGTGATTGGCCTCGACGGGATGAACAAAGAAAGCCGGCGTGCCGGTCGAAGCCAGCGTCGCGGCGATCTTGGAGCCGATATGGCCGCTCTTGCCGACGCCAGTGACGATAACGCGGCCGGTGATGCGCGAAAGCGCGTCGACAGCCTGCGCGAACGGCTCGGCCAGGCCGTCTTCAAGGGCCGTGCTGAGCGCGGCCAATCCCGCCTGTTCGGTGGCTACGGTTCTGAGCGCCGAAGCGATCGCGGCCTGACGGTCCGCCCGCTTCCTCTTCAAGCTTGCAGCATGCATGGACGAAGCGCTTAGCGCTTCATGCACAATCTGTCCAATTCAATCGTCCAGGGCCGTGAACAGGCCCCGGCCTAACACTCCATTAACCATCACAATTTACGGTTCGGTAAGCATGGCGCGGGGGTGCGCCACGAATGTGTGGTGACGATGTCGCGGGCCCAGCCTGACAAGAGCAGCCAGAAAAGGACGGCCGCCGGCGCTTTGCTGCTGGCGGCGACGGCTTTGCCATTGCTTTTGATGCAGCCCTCCTTTGCCCAGCAACTCGACCTGCGCGGCGCCGTCAACGACCCGTTCACGCCGCAAGCCCAGCCGGGTGCCCTGCCCCCCGCCAACCAGCCGGGCGTCGCGCAGAACCAGCCGCTCAACGGCGCGGCCGCGCCTGCAGCACCTGCGGCCGGCATCGCCGAACCGGCCTACCGGCCAACGAGCCGCGGCGCCCTGCCCCAGGACCTCAACGCGGCACCCGCCGATGCCACCGGCAATGTCGACGCCGCCGGCAACGCGTTGCCCGCCGACAATGGCGGCGCCAACGGTGCGGCAGCAGCCGCTCCGGCGGACCCCTTCGCCGACCAGCCCCTGACGACCAACCGGCGCCAGGCCGGCGCTTCGGCAAGGACACCCGCGGCCAATGCCGCCCGCGCCAACACGACCGGACAGCGCAACCGCAACGATGCGACGACCGCGCGGAACAACGGGCAAAACAACCGCGCGACGGCGCGGCGCAATGCCCCTCGCCGGCCAGGCGCGACGGCGACCGCGGCGGCAGCCGGAGCGGAAGCCGAGGTCGACCGTAACCTGCGCACGGGAACCGTCGATCTGGCCGATCGCCAACCGCTCGACCCCCGCGCCCAACGCACCGGCCCTATCGAGGGCGGCCGCGCGCGGCCGGACGACACGCCTTACGCACCGCTCGGCATCAAGGTCGGTTCCTTCACGCTGCGGCCTTCGCTGGGACAGGGCGTGCTGGCCACCTCCAATGCCGATTCCAGCGCGAACGGCCGCTCGGCAACGATCTCGCAAAGCACGCTGCGTCTCAACGCGACGTCCGAGTGGGCGACCAATTCGGCCGTCATCGACGGCTATGGCACCTTCCGCAAGAGCTTCTCCGGCCAGGATGTGAAGGAGCGGCGCGGCCGCATCGAGGGAACGCTGAATGTCGACCTCGACCATGATTGGCGCGCCATTGCCAAGCTGGGCTACGAAACGGCGCCTGAGGGCGCGACCTCGCCAGCCGGCGTGCCGGGCGCGATCACGCAGCCGCAGCGCAACACGTTCGACGGCAGCCTCGCCATCCAGAAGAACATCGGCAAGCTGCGGCTTGGGCTGAAAGGTGCCGCCCAGCGCGACGTCTTTGGCGACGCCACCCTGGGCGACGGCACCATCCAGTCGCAGGAGACGCGCAACTCCACCCTCTACACCGCCACCCTGCGCGGCGGTTACCAGATCTCGCCGGCCCTCACCCCCTTCACCGAAATTGAGGTCGGCCGGCGCGTCTTCGACCAGACCGCGGACCTCAACGGCTTCGAGCGTTCGTCCAACCGGCTTGGCGTGCGCGGCGGCCTCGAACTCGACATGGGCGAAAAGTTGAGCGGCGAGGTTTCGGCCGGCTGGATGCGCGAAGCCTTCCAGGACAACCGCTTGCAGCCGGTTTCGGGCGCCACCGTTGCCGCCAATATGCGCTGGTCGCCGGTGCGCGGAACCATCGTCGGCCTGACTGGCGAAACCACGCTGGAAGACACCACCACGCCTGGCCAGAGCGGCTCGATCCTCTATTCCAGCGGCCTCACCTTCGAACGCCAGCTGCGCGCCAACCTGACCGGCAACGCCGCCCTTGGCCTCGCCTATCGCGACTATATCGGCTCCAGCGACCACGACCTGATCTACAGTGGCCAGGTCGGCGCCACCTGGTGGCTCAACCGCTATCTCGGCGTCACCTCGTATCTCCGCCACGAACGGCTGAGCAGCAATGTCGAGGGCCGCCCCTCGAAGACCAACAGCGTCTATCTGGGGCTGACGCTGCAGCGCTGAGGCTGCCCAAGACCAAATGCAGGCCCGAAACAAAACCGGCCGCCTTGCGGCGACCGGTTTCGACAGGGATCGAAGATGTGGAAAGCGGTCAGACGACCGAAGCCTTCACGCCGGCCTTCTCGAACTCGTCGAGCAATGTGCGGATGACGCTCGCCATGTTGCCGTTCACGTCCTTGCGCCAGAGCGCGAAAGCGACATTGGCCTCGATGAAACCTTCGGGCGAGCCGCAATCGAAAGTGCGGCCCTGGTAGTGATAGCCGTAGAAGGATTGCTTGTCCTTCAGCTTCAGCATGCCGTCGGTGAGCTGGATCTCGTTGCCGGCGCCGCGTTCCTGGTTTTCCAGGATGCCGAAGATTTCCGGCTGCAGGATGTAGCGGCCGTTGATGTAGAAATTGGACGGCGCCGTGCCCTTCTTCGGCTTCTCGACCATTTCGGTGATGCGGAAGCCGGTGTGGGTGTCCTCGCCACGCCCGACGATGCCGTATTTGTGCGTCTCTTGCGGATCGCACTCCTGCACCGCGATGATGTTGTTGCCGGTCTCCTCGTAGAGCTCGACCATGTCCTTCATGCAGCTTTTTTCAGACTGCATGATCATGTCGGGCAAGAGAAGCGCGAACGGTTCGTCGCCGACCAGGTCGCGCGCACACCACACCGCGTGGCCAAGGCCGAGCGGCACCTGCTGGCGGGTGAACGAGGTCTGTCCAGGCGCCGGCTGCAGGCGCTGCAGGCGCGACAGCACCTCGTCCTTGCCGCGCTGGGCGAGCGTGTCATAGAGCTCGAACTGGACGTCGAAATGATCCTCGATGACCGCCTTGTTGCGGCCGGTGACAAAAATAAAATGTTCGATGCCGGCTTCGCGGGCCTCATCGACGACATATTGGATGACCGGTCTGTCGACGACGGTCAGCATCTCCTTCGGGATGGCCTTGGTGGCGGGAAGGAAGCGCGTGCCGAGGCCGGCGACCGGGAAAACTGCCTTGCGTACTCTTTTCATCAATCAACGATCCATTGCGGATGACAGGGTCAATCCCTGCTTCACGACATTTCCATGCCGGAATTGAAGACTAGTGAACAGGCTGCCAGACTAGGGCTTTGCAGTCAAAAATCATTAAAAATTATATCAGCACTGCTTTTGGCCTCGCGTCGGGTCTATGGTAAACCAAATCCTAACCGGGTTCGGCCATGAATGCTCTTCCTGCGATGATAATGGAGGACATGATGCCCATTCGCACCGCCGCCAAAAAGTTTGCCGGCATGATCTCGGCAGCGGCGCTTTCGCTTGCTCTTATTCTGCCGGCGGGCCCGGCTTTCGCCGACGCCGGCTTCCGTCATTGGGTCGCGTCCTTCCGCGCCAGCGCGGTGCAGGCGGGCGTTTCCGGCGCCGTCTATGACGCCGCATTCCGAGACATCAAGGACCCCGACCCGGAAGTGCTGCAGAAGGCGCGCTTCCAGCCCGAATTCACGGCGCCGGCCTGGGATTATTTCGACAACCGCGTGCATGAGCAGGCGATTTCCAACGGCCAGGCGATGGCCCGCAAATGGAAGCCGTGGCTGGACAAGATCGAGGCCCGCTTCGGCGTCGACCGCTACATCCTGCTCGCGATCTGGTCGATGGAATCGAACTATGGCGAGATGCTGAAGCGCGACGACGTCATGCGCAACGTCATCCGCTCGCTGGCCACCCTCGGCTACGGCGACCAGAAGCGCTCGAAATATGCCCGCACCCAGCTGATCGCCGCGCTGAAGATCCTGCAGACGGGCGACATCGACGAAAGCCACCTGCAGGGCTCTTGGGCCGGCGCGATGGGCCACACCCAGTTCATTCCGACCAGCTACCAGACCTATGCCGTGGATTTCGACGGCAACGGCAAGCGCGACATCTGGAACTCGGTGCCGGACGCGCTGGCCACCGCCGCGAACCTGCTCAAGAAGAACGGCTGGCAGTCGGGCAAGACCTGGGGCTACGAAGTGACCCTGCCCGACGGAAAAGTGCCGGGCGGCTCCATGTCGCTGTCGAAATGGCAGGCGCTGGGCGTAACCCGGGCCAGCGGCAAGCCGTTCAAGAACGGCACCGACCGCGCCGAACTGAAGCTGCCGGGCGGCCGCGAAGGCCCCGCCTTCCTGATCATCAAGAATTTCCAGGTGATCAAGCGCTACAACAACGCCGACAAATACGCCTTCGCCGTCGGCTTGCTGGCCGACCAGATTGCCGGCCGCGGCGCGCTGGTCAACGACTGGAGCCGGCCCTTCACCAAACTGAGCTTCGCCGAGAAACAGGAACTGCAGCAGCGCCTGGCCGAGCACGGCTATTACGACGGCAAGTTCGACGGCAAGATCGGCCAGGCCTCCAAGGATGCCATCTCCGCCTATCAGTCGAGCGCCGGCTTGACCCCGGACGGCCATCCGAGCATGGAAGTGCTGAAGGTATTGCGGCGGAAATGACCGCATAGGCAACGGAGACGCATAGCTTGGCATCGCGGTTCTTGGCACCTTTGCGCCGCCTGCCGGTTCTGCTCCTGGCCGCCGGCTTCCTTGCCGTCGGCATCGCCGCCGCCTGGCAGGCGCCGGCCTTCGCCCAGGAAGACCCGGAGGCGCGGCCGTGGTCGCTGCGCGACCTGTTCTTTCCCCGCCGTAGCGAGCGGCTGGTGCCACCCGGCCAGATCGGCCAGCCGCAGAAGCCGAAGCACAAACCGAAGCCGGTCGTGCGCAAGCCCGTCGAGCCGCCGGTCACCGCCGTCGAGAAGACGACCGACGCCCGCGTCATCCTGGTGGTTGGCGACTTCCTGGCCAGCGGCCTTGCCGAAGGGCTGAACGAGTTCTTCGCCAACAATCCGGCCATCAAGGTCGTCGACCGCGCCAAGGGCTCGTCCGGCTTCGTGCGCGACGACGTCTACAATTGGCCGCAGGAGATCGCCGCACTGGTGGCGGCGGAGAAGCCCGCCGCCGTCATCGTCATGATGGGTTCCAACGACCGCCAGCAGATGAAGGTGGGCGACGAGCGCGAAACCCCGCGTTCGGAAGTGTGGACCAAGGCCTACGAATTGCGCACCCAGGCGCTGGCCAAGGCGCTGGCCGGCACGAAGGTGCCCTATCTGTGGGTCGGCATGCCGGCCTTCAAGCCTTCGAAGATGACCGCCGACATGCTGGCCTTCAACGGCATCTACCGCGCTGCCGCCGAAGCCTATAACGGCGAGTTCGTCGACATATGGGACGGCTTCGTCGACGAGAACGGCGCCTTCGTTTCGACTGGTCCCGACGTCAACGGCCAGCCGGCCCGCCTGCGTGGCGACGACGGCATCAACCTGACGCGCGGCGGCAAGCGCAAGGTGGCCTTCTATGCCGAAAAGCCGCTCCTGAAGATCCTCGGGCTTTCAGGGCTGCTCGGTGCCGCACCCGCCGCGCTGCCGGCCAGTCCTTCACCGCCGGGCATGCTGATGCCGCCGGCGGCGGCACCGATCCCGATCGACCGCACCGAGCCGATGGCGCTCGGCGACCCGGCGCTCGACGGCGGCTCGGAGCTTTTGGGTGCGACACCGCCCGCGAAACCCGCCTTGGTGCTTCCCGGCGAAAAACTGGCGGTGCAGGGTATCGCGCCGCCCGCTTCGCCCGGCCGGGCGGACGACTTCTCGCTGTCGCCAAAATCGCAGCCGGCCGCTGCACCGGACAAGACCGGCGCCTTGCGGCCCTAAGCGGACAAGCCTCTACGATAAAGGGGAGAACGAAGCGCCGGATTTCCTTGAAAGGCCCCGGCGCCAGGCCGCGTCAGCGCGGCAGAACGCTCGAACCGGTCAGCGCCTCATCAATGGCGCGCGCTGCCTGGCGACCCTCGCGGATCGCCCAGACCACCAGCGACTGGCCGCGGCGGATGTCGCCGGCGGCATAAAGCCGGTCAACACTGGTGCGGTAGTCGCTGTCGTTGGCGGCGACATTCCTGGAGCGCCGTGCGTCGGTGGCGATGTCGAGCTTGCCATCCAGTTCAGCGGTCACCGCGCCGTCGATCGGTCCGGCGAAGCCGATGGCGATGAAGGCGAGATCGGCGCGGATGACGAATTCCGAACCCGGGATCGGCTTGCGCTTCTCGTCCACTTCGCAGCATTTCACGCCGGTGAGCTGGCCTTCCTCGCCGATGAACTCCAACGTCGCCACCTGGAACTCGCGTTCAGCGCCTTCGGCCTGCGACGAGGACGTGCGCATCTTGGTCGCCCAGTAGGGCCATACGGCGAGCTTGTCTTCCTTCTCCGGCGGCTGCGGGCGGATGTCGAGCTGGGTGACGCGCACCGCGCCCTGGCGGAAGGCGGTGCCGACACAGTCGGAAGCGGTGTCGCCACCACCGACCACCACGACATGCTGGCCACCGGCCGTGATCGGCTCTGACTGCCAGGCAACCGACTGGATGTCCTCGCCGCCGACGCGCTTGTTCTGCTGGACGAGATAGGGCATCGCGTCATGCACGCCCTCGAGATCGTCGCCCGGAATGCCGGCAGGACGCGGCGTTTCCGAACCGCCGCAATAAAGCACGGCGTCGAACTCGGCGAGCAACTCCTCCACCTTCTTGTCGACGCCGACATTGACGCCGCAATGGAAGGTCACGCCTTCGCCCGCCATCTGTTCGACGCGGCGGTCGATATAGTGCTTTTCCATCTTGAAGTCGGGAATGCCGAAGCGCAGCAGGCCGCCGGGGCGGCTCTCGCGCTCATAGACATGCACGTCATGGCCGGCGCGGCCAAGCTGCTGGGCCGCCGCCATGCCGGCGGGACCCGAGCCGATGATGGCGACCTTCTTGCCGGTCTTCTTCTCCGGCGGATAGGGACGGACATAACCGGTCTCATAGGCCTTGTCGGCCAGTGCCTGTTCAACCGTCTTGATCGCGACCGGGATGTCCTCGAGGTTCAGCGTGCAGGCTTCCTCGCAGGGCGCCGGGCAGATGCGGCCGGTGAATTCCGGAAAATTGTTGGTCGAGTGCAGGTTGCGGATCGCCGCGTCCCAGTCGCCATTGTAGACGAGATCGTTCCAGTCCGGGATCTGGTTGTGGATCGGACAGCCCGTCGGGCCGTGGCAGAAGGGAATGCCGCAATCCATGCAGCGCGCGGCTTGCTTCTCGACTTCCGGCTGCGACATCGGCAGCGTGAATTCGCGAAAATGCCGGATACGATCGGATGCCGGCTGGTACTTGTGCACCTGCCGGTCGATCTCGAGAAAACCTGTTACCTTGCCCATGTCTCGGTTCCTGTAGAGCACGTGGCGGGGTTACCGCCGCACCCGTTATCCTCATCCGGTCGCGAGCGCAACCGCGGGATCGGGTCATTGATTGGCTGGGTGGTGATGGGCGCCGGGAAGCGATTGCCTCCCGGCCGACCAATTGCCTATTCGGCCGCCACGCTCATGCGGGCGCGCTCCATCTCCTGCAGCGCGCGGCGATATTCGACCGGCATGACTTTCCGGAATTTCGGCCGGAAGGTCGCCCAATTGTCGAGGATCTCCTTGCCCCGCGTCGAACCGGTGTAATGCACATGGTTCGAGATCAGCTGGTAGAGGCGCTCCTCGTCGTGGCTGGTCATGTCGCCCGATACGTCGACGCGGCCCTTGTGGTCGATGTCGCCGCCGTGATGGAGCAGTTTTTCCATCAGGTCGTCCTCTTCGGGAACCGGCTCCAGCTCGACCATGGCCATGTTGCAGCGGAGCGCGAAATCGCCCTCCTCGTCCAGCACATAGGCGACGCCGCCGGACATGCCGGCGGCGAAGTTACGCCCGGTTTTGCCGATGACGACAACGACACCGCCGGTCATGTATTCGCAGCCGTGGTCGCCGACACCCTCGACGACCGTGACCGCGCCGGAGTTGCGCACCGCGAAACGTTCGCCGGCGACACCGCGGAAGTAGCACTCGCCTTCGATGGCCCCGTAGAGCACGGTGTTGCCGACGATGATCGAATCCTCGGCGACGATCCTGGCATCATCCGGCGGGCGGATGACGATGCGTCCGCCCGACAGGCCCTTGGCGACATAGTCGTTGCCGGCGCCGATCAGATCGAACGAAATGCCGCGCGCCAGGAAGGCGCCGAAGGACTGGCCGGCGGTGCCGGTCAACGTCACCTTGATGGTGTCCTCGCGCAGCCCCTTGTGGCGGAAGCGCTTGGCGACCTCGCCCGACAGCATGGCGCCGGCCGAGCGGTCGACGTTGCGGATCGGCAGCGCGATCTCGACCGGCTGGCGCGCTTCGAGAGCGGGCTTGGCCTGTTCGATCATCTGGCGGTCGAGCACGTCGTCGATCGGATGCTTCTGGCGCTCGGTCCAGTGCACGGCCTCGCGCGGCGCCTCGGGCTTGTAGAACATTTTCGAGAAGTCGAGCCCACGCGCCTTCCAGTGATCGATCAGCTCGCGCTTTTCGAGGAGGTCGGTGTCACCGATGATCTGGTCGAGATGAGTGTATCCCATTTCGGCCAAAAGCTCGCGCACCTCTTCCGCCACGTAGAAGAAGTAGTTGATGACGTGCTCGGGCGTGCCCTTGAAGCGCTTCCTCAAAACCGGGTCCTGGGTGGCGACGCCGACCGGGCAGGTGTTGAGATGGCACTTGCGCATCATGATGCAGCCGGCCGCGATCAGCGGCGCGGTCGAGAAGCCGAACTCGTCGGCACCGAGCAACGCGCCGATGATGACGTCGCGACCGGTGCGCAGGCCGCCGTCGACCTGCAACGCCACGCGGGAACGCAGCCCGTTCAGCACCAGCGTCTGGTGCGTTTCGGCAAGACCCATTTCCCAAGGGCTGCCGGCATGCTTCAGCGAGGTGAGCGGAGATGCGCCGGTGCCGCCGTCATAACCGGAGATGGTGATGTGGTCGGCGCGTGCCTTGGCGACACCCGCCGCGACCGTGCCGACGCCAACTTCCGACACCAGCTTGACCGACACGTCGGCGGCCGGGTTGACGTTCTTCAGATCGTAGATCAGCTGCGCCAGATCTTCGATCGAATAGATGTCATGGTGCGGCGGCGGCGAGATCAGGCCGACGCCTTGCGTCGAATGGCGCACCTTGGCGATCGTCGCGTCGACCTTATGGCCGGGCAGCTGGCCGCCCTCGCCGGGCTTGGCACCCTGCGCCACCTTGATCTGCATCATGTCGGAGTTGACGAGATATTCCGCGCTCACCCCGAAGCGGCCCGATGCCACCTGCTTGATGGCGGAGCGCTCCAGATTGCGGCCGCCGCCCGGAAGCGGCAGGTAGCGGTCCGGCTCCTCGCCACCCTCGCCGGTGTTCGACTTGCCGCCGATGGTGTTCATGGCGACCGCCAGCGTGGTGTGCGCCTCCCTGGAGATTGAGCCGAAGGACATCGCGCCGGTGGAGAAGCGCTTGACGATCTCTGCCGCCGTCATCACCTCGTCCAGCGCAACCTTCTTGCGGCCGGTCTCTTCGGCCTTTCTGATGCGGAACAGGCCGCGAATCTGCTGGGCGCGCGCCGCTTCGCTGTCGATCTGGGCCGAGAACTCCTTGAAGGTCGACCACGACCCCTTGCGCACGGCGTGCTGCAGCGTGGCGACCGCGTCGGGCGTCCACATATGGGCTTCGCCGCGCATGCGGTACATATATTCGCCGCCAACCTGCAGGCTGTTGCGCAGCACCGGATCGTCGCCGAAGGCATCGCCGTGCCGCTCGACCGTTTCAGCCGAGACTTCGTCCAGCCCGACGCCCTCGATGAGGGTGGCAGTGCCGGTGAAGTACTTCTCGATGAACTCGCTCTTCAGCCCGACCGCGTCGAAGATCTGCGCCCCGCAATAGGACTGGTAGGTCGAGATGCCCATCTTGGACATGACCTTGAGCACGCCCTTGCCGAGCGACTTGATGTAGCGCGAGACCACTTCGTAGGCGTCGACCTCTTCCGGCAGCTCGCCCTTCCTGTGCATGTCGAGCAGCGTGTCGAAAGCGAGATAGGGGTTGATCGCCTCGGCGCCAAAGCCGGCAAGGCAGCAGAAATGGTGCACTTCGCGCGGCTCGCCCGATTCCACGACGAGGCCGACCGACGTGCGCAGGCCCTTGCGGATCAGGTGATGGTGCACCGAGGCCGTGGCCAGAAGCGCCGGGATGGCGATGCGGTCCGGGCCGATCTGGCGATCGGACAGGATGATGATGTTGTAACCGCCGGCAACCGCCGCCTCGGCACGGTCACACAGGCGCTCGACCGCGCCCGCCATGCCCGACACGCCTTCGGCGACCGCGTAGGTGATGTCGATGGTCTTGGTGTCGAAACGATCCTCGGTGTGGCCGATGGAGCGGATCTTCTCCAGATCGCCATTGGTCAGGATCGGCTGGCGCACTTCCAGCCGCTTCTTGCGCGAGGTGCCGACGAGGTCGAAAATGTTAGGCCGCGGCCCGATGAAGGAGACCAGGCTCATCACCAGTTCCTCGCGGATCGGGTCGATCGGCGGGTTGGTGACCTGGGCGAAGTTCTGCTTGAAATAGGTGTAGAGCAGCTTCGACTTGTCCGACATCGCCGAAATCGGCGTGTCGGTGCCCATCGAGCCGACGGCTTCCTGGCCGGTGACGGCCATCGGCGCCATCAAAAGCTTCAGGTCTTCCTGGCTGTAGCCGAACGCCTGCTGGCGGTCGAGCAAGGTGACATCCTTGCGCAGCGCGCGCGGCTCCACCGGGTTCAGGTCTTCCAGCACGAGCTGGGTGCGCTTCAGCCAATCCTTGTAGGGATGCTGCGCGGCGATCTCCTTCTTGATGTCCTCGTCGGAGATGATGCGACCCTCGACCAGGTCGATGAGCAGCATTTTGCCCGGCTGCAGGCGCCACTTCCGGACAATGCTCTTTTCCTCAACCGGCAGCACGCCGGCTTCCGAAGCCAGGATGACGCGGTCGTCGTCGGTGGCGATGTAGCGGGCCGGACGCAGGCCGTTGCGGTCGAGCGTGGCGCCAATCTGGCGCCCGTCGGTGAAGCAGACGGCGGCCGGCCCGTCCCACGGTTCCATCAGGGCGGCGTGATATTCGTAGAAGGCCTTGCGGTCGGCATCCATCGACTTGTTGCCGGCCCAGGCTTCCGGGATCAGCATCATCATCGAATGGGCAAGCGAGTAGCCGCCCTGGAACAGGAACTCGAGCGCGTTGTCGAAGCAGGCCGTGTCCGACTGTCCTTCATAGGAAATCGGCCACAGCTTCGAGATGTTGTTGCCGAACAGCTCGCTGTCGACCGAGGCCTGGCGCGCCGCCATCCAGTTGTTGTTGCCGCGCACCGTGTTGATTTCGCCATTGTGGGCGACCATGCGGTAGGGATGCGCCAGCTTCCACGACGGGAAGGTGTTGGTGGAGAAGCGCTGGTGGACGAGGATCAGCGCCGTCTCGAAACGCGGGTCGGACAGGTCCTTGTAATAGGCGCCGACCTGGTAGGCCAGGAACATGCCCTTGTAGACGATGGTGCGCGCCGACAGCGAGACGCAGTAGGAGCCGATGTCCTTGTTGTTGTTCTCGGCATAGATGCGGCCGGAGATGACCTTGCGCAGGAGATAGAGGCGTGCCTCGTATTCCTCGTCATTGTCGATATCCGGCGTGCGTCCGATGAAGACCTGGCGGTGGTACGGTTCGGCAGCCGCGATATCGGGCGCCTTCGACAAAGAGGAGTTGTCGACCGGCACATCGCGAAAACCGATCAGCGGCAGGCCTTCCGACTGCGCTGAGTCGCGGATGATCTCGTCGACATGCGCGCGCAGCTCGGGATCGCGCGGCATGAACCAGTGGCCGACGCCATATTGGCCGACCGGCGGCAGCTCGATGTCCTGCTTGGCCATCTCCTCGCGGAAGAACCTGTCGGGGATCTGCACCAGCACGCCGGCGCCGTCGCCCATCAGCGGGTCCGCACCCACCGCGCCGCGATGGGTCAGGTTTTCCAGCATGAACAGGCCGTCCTTGACGATCTGGTGCGACTTCACGCCCTTCATCTGCGCGATGAAGCCGACACCGCAGGCATCATGCTCGTTGCGCGGATCGTACATGCCTTGAGCCGAAGGCGATCGATCGAAGAGCCCCGTAGTCGGGGTAGTGGTGGTTCGCAGGGCGGTTTTGACGGTGGCCGCTTTCGTCTGTGCAACCGGTGCAAAATCCGTCGTCACAGATAGCGTCGCTTCCGTCATCGTCCTGTCCTCCGTTCTGCGCCTTTTGGGCGCCTCTTCTCCAAGGGAAGCTTGGCGCTTCCCGTTCATAATTCTCGCACCTGTCGCGAAATCCTGGCGAACATGCCCTGGACCGGGCACTGTCCGGCCGGGTTCCGGCCTGTCATCGCTCGCCGATCGCGGCGGCAGCCGGACCGGCGTCGATCATACGCCAATCCAGCCTGGTTGGTATCGGTAAATAAGACAGCAATACTGTCCTAAATTTCTATGGCAGAATTCCCGACGCCATTCAAGACCGATTCGGAAAATTCACGGTCATTTGACGAAAGAAAATTACCTCAGACTGCCCGACATCGAAACTTTGTGGCTCGGTAGCACGTCCAGCCTCTGGCTCCAAACATCAGGACAGTGCTGGGCCTTGCGGACACAAGCGGAATGCGATCATGGTTCGCGCCTTCCCCGAGGCGAGGTGCGATCGGAATGCATCGACCCGGCCTCGTCTCGCTCTAATTCCCAGGAAAGACGGGCTACAGCATGTTTTTTGCCTCCGACAACTGGGCTGGCGCCCATCCCCGCATCAATGCCGCGCTCGGCGCGCACAACAGCGGCTTCGCCACCGCCTATGGCGACAGCGAGATCGACCGGGCCGTGACGCAGCGCTTCAGCGAAATCTTCGAGCGCGAGGTAGCGGTCTTCTTCGTGGCTACCGGCACCGCCGCCAACGTGCTTTCGCTGACCGCCTACAACAAATCTGGCGGCATCGCCTTCTGCCACCGGGAAGCCCACCTCATCGAGGACGAGTGCGGCGCAGCCGAATATCTCAGCGGCGGCGCGCGCCTGCATCCGGTGGACGGCGCGCTCGGCCGCATGGAGCCAAAGAACCTCGAAAGGGCAGTCGCCCGCTTCGCCGTCGACAATGTGCATGCTGGCCGGCCGATGGCCGTGTCGATCACCCAGGCGACCGAGACCGGCACTGTGCACGGCCTCGACGACATCGACGCCATTTCCAGGATCGCCAAAAAATACCGCCTGCCATTGCACATGGACGGCGCCCGCTTCGCCAACGCGCTGGTCTCGCTGGAGGCAACGCCGGCCGATATGACCTGGAAACGCGGCGTCGACATCCTCTCCTTCGGCGGTACCAAGAATGGCTGCTGGTGCGCCGAGGCGATCGTGCTGTTCGATCTCGACCGCGCCGAGGAACTCGCCTTCCTGCGCAAGCGCGCCGCCCAGCTCTTCTCCAAGTCGCGTTTCATCGCCGCCCAGTTCGAAGCCTATTTCAAGGACGATCTGTGGCTGGAAGTGGCCCGCCACGCCAACGCCATGGCGGCGCGCCTGGCCGCCGCGCTGGAGGATGCATCGAGCTCCAGGTTGGCCTGGCTGCCGCAGGCCAACGAGGTGTTCGCCGTCATCGACAGGAAGAAAGTCGAGAAACTGAAGGCGGCGGGCGCCGCTTTCTACGATTGGCACAAGCCGCATGGCTTCGACAGCCATATCGGCGAGAACGAAGGGCTCTACCGTTTCGTGACCAGCTTCGCCACCACCGAAAAGGACGTCGATCGCTTCGCCGACCTGCTCAAGGCCTGAGCGATCTTCCTGAAAGGCACGGGAGTAGCCGCGATGACCGCGATGTTTCAGGTCGATGCATTCTCGGACAGGATTTTCGGTGGCAACCCCGCCGCAGTGCTTGTTCTCGACGACTGGCTGGCCGATGCCGTCATGCAGTCGATCGCGGCCGAGAACAATCTCGCCGAAACAGCCTTCGCCCGCCCCAACGGCAAGGGCTGGGACCTGCGCTGGTTCACGCCGGTCCACGAGGTCGACTTCTGCGGTCATGCAACGCTGGCGACGGCGCATGTGCTGGCGGCCCATCTTGGCGTCACCGGCATCATGGCGTTTTCGACCCGTGTCGGCGAGTTGCGCGTCGCGCCAGTCGAAGGCGGTTATCAGCTCGACCTGCCATGCTTCGCCCCCGAAACACTGCACGAATTGCCGGCGACGATTGCCGGGCCGCTCGAAGGTGTCGCCCGCGCGATTTTCCGCAATTTCGAGAACGTCTTCGCCGAACTGCCGGACGAAGCGGCGGTGCGCGCCTTCGTTCCGGATTTACCGAACATCGCTAAACTGGGCGCGCAGGGCCTTGTGATCACCGCGAAGGGCCAGGCCCACGATTTCGTCTCGCGTTATTTCGCGCCCGGCGCCGGCATTCCGGAAGACCCGGTGACAGGTTCGATCCACGCCACGCTTGTTCCCCATTGGGCGGACAAGCTTGGCAAGAACCGGCTGTCGGCATTTCAGGCCTCGGCGCGCGGCGGACATCTTTTGTGCGAGCTTGCCGGCGAACGGGTGCTAATCACCGGCAAGGCCGTGACTTTCATGGAAGCGGAAATCCACCTATCCTGATGCCGGCGCGCCCGTTCCGGCGCGGCCGCCTCTGCCAACGATATGGGTAAAGACCATGCCATCGACCGAGCTGCTGATCGCCTTCTTCGTCACCACGGCGATCTTCGCCTACATTCCGGGGCCTGCCATGCTCTATGCCGCGGCGCAGACGATTGCGCGTGGCCGCTGGTCTGGACTGATGGCGACGCTGGGCATCCATCTCGGCTGCTATGTCCACGTCATGGCCGCGGCCGCCGGCCTCTCGGTACTCTTCCATGCCGTGCCGGTGCTCTATCTGGTGGTGAAGCTCGCAGGCGCCGCCTATCTGGTCTGGCTGGGCATTTCGATGCTCCGCGCCAAGGCGGAAGGCGGCGATGCCGCGCTGCCCGCGCTGGAAGCAAAATCCGGCCGACGCGCCTTCCTGGAGAGCATCACCGTCGAAGTGCTCAATCCCAAGACCGCACTGTTCTTCCTGGCCTTCCTGCCGCAGTTCATCGACGCCTCCGCCGGCCTGCCGGTCTGGGCTCAGTTCCTGATCCTGGGAACGATCGTCAACCTGATCTTCTCGTCGGCGGACTTGGTCTGCGTGATGCTGGCGGGCGTGCTTGTCGCCCGGCTCAAGCGCTCGAGCGGCGCCCAGCGCCTGATGCGCCGCGCCGGCGGCACGCTATTGGTCGGGCTCGGCGCGCATTTGGCCCTGCAGAGGACGTGAGGGAAGCGACCTATCTCCCCCCTTGCGGGGGAGAAAGCGATTTCAGCATCTTAGCGAGCACGCCTGCAGGGCGGCGCAGTCTAAGTGCTAGAAATCGCAAGAGAGGGGATATTCAGCCGCGACCTTTGGTTTCCTGCAGGATCGCCTCGCAGACCGCGTCGAGATTCCTCTCCACCTCCTCGTTCCAGAAACGCAGGATGCGGAAGCTGTGCGCTTCGAAATGGCGATCGCGAACAACATCACCTTGCGAATCTGCATGCTGACTGCCGTCAACCTCGATGATCAGCCGCGCCTCGAAACAGACGAAGTCGAGAATAAAGCCGTCGAGCGGAACCTGTCGCTTGAACTTCAAGCCGTTGAGTTGGCGGTTGCGCAAAGCCTGCCAAAGCATGGTCTCGGCCTTGGTCGCGTGGGCGCGCATAGAGCGGGCAAAGCCACGATGTGACGGTCTGACCGGTTGACGCATTGCCGACAAATCCCCTCTCTTGCGATTTCTAGCACTTAGACTGTGCCGCCCTGCGGGCGTGCTCGCTAAGATGCTGAAATCGCTTTCTCCCCCGCAAGGGGGGAGATAGGGGCGCCGGCGCCAAAATTCCGTCTTCAGCCCACTTGACTTCAAGTTAACTTGAACTTGTAGAACCGCGAAACGGTCGATCCGGACCGCCGTCAGGCGGCTTCCAGGACAATCGCAATTCAAGGATGGGGCCGCGCCGCCGGGCATTGCCGGAGCGGTCCGCAGCAAGGAGACGACAATATGACATGGGCAGAAACAGCATTTCCCGCCAGTGCGACACGACCGGGAATTGGCCGCAAGGCGTCCCTTCTGCTCGTCGCGACCTTGACCATCATGGCCGGCACGACGATCTCGCCCGCGCTGCCGGCAATCGAGACGGCCTTTGCCCGGGTCGACGGCGTCAAGCTGCTCAGCCGCATGATGCTGACCCTGCCGGCGCTGTTCGTCGCCTTCTGCGCGCCGCTCATCGGCGGCCTCGCCGACCGTTACGGGCGGCTAAGGCTGCTGGTCGGCTCGATCCTGCTTTATGGGCTCGCCGGCATTTCGGGCCTGTTCGCCGACAGTCTGATGTCGCTGCTGGTCGGCCGCGCGGCACTTGGCGTGGCCATTGGCGGTATCATGACGCTGGCCACGGCGCTCGTCGGCGATTATTTCAGCGGCGCCGAACGCGAACGCTATCTCGGGCTGCAGCAGGCTTTCACCGGCATTGGCGGCGTCGCCTTCGTCGCCGCAGGCGGGCTCCTCGCCGACTATCACTGGCGCGCCCCCTTCGCCGTCTATGCCGTGGCCTTCGCCATTATCCCCGCGGTCGTCGCTTTCCTGACCGAGCCCACGCGCGCCGTCCGCGTCACCCAGGCGCCTGCACCGACCGGCGAAAACGCGATCCGGTGGCTGCCGGTCGCGGCGCTCTGTCTGCTCGCCTTCCTCGTCAACATGATCTTCTATTTCATCCCCTCGCAGCTACCGTTCTACATGCGCGCGGTCGGCATCGGCGCCGCCAGCAGCGCCGGCTTCACGCTGGGGCTGCACAATCTGGTGATGGCTGGATCGGCCCTCGCCTATGGCCGCCTGCGCTCGAGATTGTCCGTTTCGACGATCTTCGTCATTGGCCTTTGCCTGATGACGCTAGGGTTCGTGCTCATCTCGTTCTCGACGACGATGACCTCGGTGCTTTTCGCCATGGCCGTCGCTGGAGCAGGCCTCGGCCTCACCATTCCCAACCTGATATCGGCCATCATCGCGCTGACCAGTCCCACCACGCGCGGCAGGCTGGCCGGCATGGTCACGGCCTCGATGTTCATCGGCCATTTCACCTCGCCCTTCGCCAGCCAACCGCTGATTGAGGCCTTCGGCTATCAGGAGGCCTATCTTGCCGCCGCGAGCGGCCTTGCGGTCCTCGCCATCATCTGCGCGGCCATCGCGCTGAAAGGCGACGGCGGGAACAGGCGCTGATCGGGACACGACAAACAAAAAGCAGCGCCTCGCGGCGCCGCTTTCGTCTTGGGAGGGAGGCTTTGCGAAGCCGACCGCTTTAGTTGGCGGCCTTGGCCTCGATCTGCTTGGCCTTGGCCGGAGCAGCCGAGATGGCGATCTTGCGGGGCTTCAGCTCTTCGGGAATGTTGCGCTTCAGGTCGATGTGAAGCAGGCCGTTCTTGAGCGCGGCACCGACGACATCGACATGGTCGGCAAGCTGGAAGCGGCGCTCGAAGGCACGCGCGGCGATGCCGCGATAAAGCACTTCGGAACCTTCGCCATTGGTCTCGTCCTTGCGCTCACCCTTGATGGTCAGCACGTTGCGGTGGGCCTCGATCGAGACTTCATCTTCCGCGAAGCCGGCGACCGCCATCGAAATCCGGTAGGAATCCTCGCCGGTGCGCTCGATGTTGTAGGGCGGATAGCTCTGGCCGCCTTCCGGCTGGGCCAGCGAATCCAGCATGGTGAACAGCCGGTCGAAACCGACGGTCGAGCGATAGAGCGGGGAAAAATCGACATGACGCATGGTGTGTTCTCCTGTTGAGCAACATGGTTTGCGTAATGGCCCTGACGAAACCCTTGCGGCGTTCCCAACGGACCAGCGACCCCGACATCGGCGGCCGCACAGGACATTTGGGTGGCCTCGAAAAGTGTTTCAAGACATTCGCCGAAGATCGTACCGAGCGCCTTTGCCGGCCTCGAAGGGCATCTACGCTCCAGACCCTAGATGAACGGCGGATGAACCGCCCCTTTTGCCGCCGTTCAGACGGCTTGCGTTAGGCTTGCCTCAACATCGCGATGAGCGGCGGCAACAAAGGCGCCGCGACGAGGCCGAGCCGGGTAGCAACGTCCCTTCCTCCCGGATCGACAGGAGCCGGAAGCGCGCCTGAAGGCGGCTTCCGGCTTCGCGCATTCGCGGCCGACCGGATTTGCTTTGCATTTTACCCGTTTGCTTCTATCACCTGATGATTGGCCCGGTTGCGGGCGCGAACCGCCTGATTGCGCGCGATGACCGACCTGTTCTACGACCTCCCCGGCAATCCCGTTCCTGAAAATGCCGTTGCGGGCTTCTTCACCACGCGCGACCGCAAGCAGATTCGCTACGCCCGCTTCGCCGCCACCGGCCGACCGCTCAAGGGGACAGTGGTGCTGCTGCCCGGCCGCAACGAGTGCATCGAGAAATATTTCGAGACCATCCGCGATCTCTCCAGCCGGGGGTTCGGTGTTGCCATCCTCGACTGGCGCGGCCAGGGCGCGTCGGACCGGCTGCTGCGCAACCCGCAGCGCGGCTATGTGAAGAGCTTCCGCGATTATGCCCGCGACCTCGAACAGCTGTTTGCCGAGGTAGTACTGCCGGATTGCCGCGGGCCGTACTACATCCTGGCGCATTCGGCCGGCGCGCTGGTGGCGTTGCTTTCGGCGCCCACCATGGTGAACCGGGTGCAGCGCATGGTGCTGATCGCGCCCTTCCTGGCCCTGCCCGGCCAGCCGGTGTCGATGAAGACGCTGCGCGGCCTGACCACGGCGGCGACTGTGCTCGGCCTCGGCCGCCTCTACGCTGCCTGGGGACCGCGAAAGGCGCTGCCGACGCCGTTCGAGGAGAACAAGCTGACCAGCGACCCGGACCGCTACAAGCGCAACACCGGCCTTTACCAGGCCTATCCGCAGCTCGCGCTCGGCGGGCCGACGGTGCGCTGGCTGCGTGCCGCCGCGATCGCCGCCGAGACGGTGCGAGATCCCGAATTCATGGCCGCGATGAAAGTGCCGACGCTGATCATCGGCGCGAGCGCCGACCGGGTCGTCTCGACCCGTGCCGTCGAGCATTTCGCCCGGCATGTGCGGCTGGGCTCCTTCCTGATGATCGACGGCGCCGAACACGAGATCCTGCAGGAAAAGGATTATTATCGCGAACAGCTGCTGGCGGCCTTCGATGCCTTCATTCCCGGCAGCGAAGCGCAGGCGGCTTTGGCCGCGGGCTGACGGGATAGAGCGAGACGAGGATACCGGCCATGACGACCCGCAGCCTCAAGTTCGCAGCCGCATTGGCGCTGGCCGCCTTCGCTGTTGCGCCGGCGGCGGCCGACGAGCCGGAGCGGGTGATGCAGGAATGGTACCGGCTGCTCGACCAACCCGATATTGCCGGCCTTGCCGGCCTGATCGCACCGAGCGCCACATTCCACACCGAGGCTTCCGGCAAGTCGCAGAGCCGCGATGAATTCATCGCCTATATGGAGCAGTCGCAGGACATCCTGGCCAATGCCGACATCCGCCACAGGCTGCAGGAAAAAGGCGAAACCTCGATCACGATGATCGTCTGTTACGATTTCCAGCCGGGTCTCACCCTCAACCAGGAAACCTACAGCGTCGCCGACGGCAAGATCGTCGACGCCCGCCAGAAGCGTCTCGCCGAGAACTGCGACGGTTTCTGACCGGCTGCCGCAAGCCCTCGGGCATTTGTAGCTTTGAAAGGTCCACCGGACCTTTCAATTCGCCTTCGGCGAACCAGCTTCTCAGGCCCGCAACGCTTCCATGGCCGCCTCGTGCAGTTCGGGCGTTGCGGCGGCCAGGATGTCGCCGCCATTCTCGGCTGGCCGGCCGTCGAAGGTGGTGATAACGCCACCGGCCTTCTCGATGATCGGGATCAGCGCCACGATGTCATAGGGTTTCAGGCCCGGATCGACGACGATGTCGACGCTGCCGGCCGCCACCATCGCGAAGGCATAACAATCGGTGCCGTAGCGCGAGAGCTGCACCCTGGTCTCGAAGCGGTCGAAGCGGCCACGCGCCTCACCCTTGAACAGTGCCGGCGTGGTGGTGAACAGCGTCGCGTCCTCCAGCTTCGTCGTCCTGCGCGCCGCGAGTTTGCGCGGGCCGCCCGGTCCTTCATAGAAGGCGCCATCGGCATTGGCGTAGAACAATTCGCCGGTGAAGGGTTGTGACATCATGCCGGCCACAGCATCGCCATCCACCGTCAGCCCGACCAGCGTGCCCCACACCGGTAGACCCGAGATGAAGGCGCGGGTGCCGTCGATCGGATCGATCACCCAGACATGGCGGCTGGCCAGGTTCTCGCTGCCATGCTCTTCGCCAAGGATGCCATGGTCCGGAAACTCCGCGCCGATCAGCGCGCGGATAGCGCGCTCGGCCTCGCGATCAGCCTCGGTGACCGGGTCGAAACCGGCGGCGAGCTTGTTGACCACCGCGCCCTGGCTGCGGAAACGCGGCAAGGTCTCGGCTGCGGCCGCGCCGGCGATCCGCCGCATGAAATCGGGGGAAATGTTCAATGTTTTCTCCTGAGGCCCCTGCTGGCCGGCTTTTCTCTAACCTCAACGCGCCCTCGCGTCCGGCCGTCGTACTTACCAAACGCGTTGCCGCAATGTCACGTGCGACGCGCGGCCGACATTTCATATTTCATTTTGAATTAATAACTCGCTTGACTTTTGTGCAGCGCACAATAATCTCGGATGCGGACAGGTTCTCCTGTCCATGCCCACCTTGGGCGTTTCCTCCCTAGACTTCGACCGCGTCGTGTCAACGATGCGGTCCTTTTTTATAGGCTGGATTTCCGTGAGATTTCAGTGAGTAGTCAGGTAGCCTTGGCGCGAGCCGGGGCGTCAGTACCGTTTCCCCACTCACTACTCACTATTCCCTACTCACTATTCCCTACTCTCTATCCACTCCTCACTCCGCCGCTTCCGGCAGGTCGAGGAAATGGTGGTCCGGTATCGCCATCAGATCGGCCGCGAAGCGGGCGAGATCATCCGCCAAGGCACTGAAGCCGGCGGATTTCTGGAGGGTCCGCTCGTTCATGTAGAGGCCGCGATTGACCTCGATCTGCAGTGCATGCAGGTTTCGCGCCGTCCGCCCGTAATGTTCGGTGATGAAGCCGCCGGCATAGGGTTTGTTGTAGGCGACCGAATAACCCATACCGGTCAGGAGGCTGATCGCGCATTGCGTCAGCGCGGCCGATGCCGAGGTGCCGAAACGGTCGCCGACAATGAAGTCTGGCCGCATGCCCTGGTCGCCGGTCCGCACGCTGGCCGGCATCGAATGGCAGTCGATCAACACGGCGAAACCAAAGCGGGTGTGGGTACCGGCGATCAGCTTCTTCAGCGTGTCGTGATAGGGCTTGTAGACGGTCTCGATGCGCCCGAACGCTTCCGACAACGGCAGCCTTGCGGCGTAGATGTCGAGCCCCTCGCCGACCAGCCTGGGAATGGTGCCGAGCCCGCCTGCCACCCGGGCCGAGCGGATATTGCAATAAGGCGGCACCGGCTCGGCGAACATGCGCGGGTCGAGTTCCCACGGCTCCCGGTTCACATCGAGATAGGCGCGTGGGAAATTCGCGGCCAGCATCGGCGCGCCGAGTGCGACCGCCGCGCCGAATAGCTCGTCGACATAACAATCCTCCGAACGGCGGATCGCCGTGCGATCGAGCTTGGCCATGGCCAGGAAGCGGTCGGGATAATGCCTGCCGCTGTGCGGCGAGTTGAAGACGAAAGGAACGCGCTGTTCAGCGCCCGAGCGGATTTCGAAGGGCGGGACGACCGCAAAATCCTCGGCTGCCGACGTCAAATCTCAGGAACCCACTGACACAGGCGTTTCATGGCTCCACCGTGCCATCGCACTGGCCGCATGTCCAGCATTTCGGCACTCTTTGATGACGTGACGCTGGGGATGAGGCGCCAACATTCACTTGATGTTTACCGCTGTGATTCCATATACGAGATGGTTAACGGGATTGTTTCTCTACAATCTCCGGGGGGATGATTCGGACGGGACAAGAATGGCACGCATTCTGCTGGCGGAAGACGATGACGATATGCGCCGGTTCCTGGTCAAGGCGCTCGAGCGTGCAGGCTACCAGGTCAGCGATTTCGACAACGGCGCCAGCGCCTATGAGCGGCTGCGCGAAGAGCCGTTCTCGCTGCTCCTGACCGACATCGTCATGCCCGAAATGGACGGCATCGAACTAGCCCGCCGCGCCACCGAGATCGATCCGGACCTGAAGGTGATGTTCATCACCGGTTTTGCCGCGGTCGCGCTGAACCCCGATTCGAAAGCGCCGCGCGACGCCAAGGTTCTGTCGAAGCCGTTCCACCTGCGCGACCTCGTCAATGAGGTCGAGAAGATGCTGCACGCGGCCTAAACAGCTCCAGATAGCTATTCCCCAGTATCGGCCGTGAACCGGTTGGCAGGCCTCACCTGCGGCCTTGGTGCGACCTTTTCACAAGCAAATTGCGCTCGGCACGCACGATTCCGCCAACTCCCGGGGCCACATGAGACAATCCCATCGCGGCATTTTGGATGTCGGCTTTCTTTCGTGTTTCTCGCTATTGACGCACCGAAACAAAAGTGGTGTATGCGCGGCATCGGATGGGCGTGTAGCTCAGCGGGAGAGCACTACGTTGACATCGTAGGGGTCACAGGTTCAATCCCTGTCACGCCCACCATTCGATCCTGACAATTTTAGATACTGCCGACGAGCGCCTTGTCGCCTCGTTCGGCCAGCCGCCATCCGGGGCGCGCCTGGAAGCGCCGCGCGGGACAATCGCGCCTGGAGTTTGCCAGGATGGCCCCGCGCATGTCAGCGCAGTGTCGGATCCTTGATTTTGGCGATCACCTTGCCGTCCTTGCCAAGGCTGATTTCCACCTTGCCGCCGAGATCAGTCGGCGGCGGCGCGACATGCGTCGGCACAACGTCATGGACCGGAACCGTATCCAGCATCTCCTTGCCCTTGGCGGTTTTCAGCCGTTCCTGCTGGTCGATGTCGAAAAACGCCATGGGCAACCTCCGGATCGCCAGCATACACGGGCCGGCTGATAGCCCAAACAGCACAAATGAAAAGCCCGCCCCGAAAGATCGGGACGGGCTGTGGACCGAGGAACGCGAAGTTTCCGTCAGATCACTTGCAGTCCTTGAGTTCTTTCAGCGCCTTTTCGGCGTTGCCCTTGGTGGCATAGGACTTCTTGCCCATGTCCATCATCTTGGTGCCGTCCGGCTTCTTGTCGACGATTTCGCACTTCTTGGTCGCGGCAGACTTGGCCACCCAGAATTCGGTCGCGGCAAAAGCTGGCATGCTGAACACGGCGACGGCTGCGGTCGCCAAAACAACCCTACGAAGCATGTTATCCTCCATTCGATATTTAAACAAAAGTCCCCCTCACCTTCTTGTTCTTGCGCGATTAGGGCAGGATGAAGGCGTATTTCGCCACAACGGAAGATCGGATGAAAGATTTTTCCGTCCTCAGCGCCGGCCGCAACCCGAATATTTCGAACCGGGATGGAGCCGTGTCCGCTCAGATACCGGCCACTGCGCACAGACTTTTCATGCGCGAGACAGCAAGATCGGGATCAGCCAGCAGCCCGGCCTGGTCGGCCAGCCGGAACACCTCGGCATAATGGCAGATGCCGCGCGCCGACTGCATGCCGCCGACCATGGTGAAATGGTCCTGATGACCGTTCAGCCAGGCCATGAAGACGATGCCGGCCTTGTAATATTCGGTCGGTGCCTCGAAGATCTTGCGCGACAAAGGCACCGTCGGCGCCATCAGCGCGTCATAGCCGGCGCGGTCGCCGGCGGCCAATCTGGCAAGCGCTGAATTGGCGACCGGCGCGATCGCGTCGAAGATGCCGAGCAGCGCATGCGAATGACGGTGGCCGTCGCCCGCAATCAGTTCGGGATAGTTGAAATCGTCGCCGGTGAACATGACGACCCCGTCCGGCAGACGGTTGCGCAGCGCGACCTCCTTGTCGGCGTCAAGCAGCGAGATCTTGATGCCTTCGACCTTGTGGGCATGGCGCTCGATGATGGCGACAACCGTATCTAGCGCGTTTTCGAAGTTGTCCGCGCCCCAATAGCCCTTCAGCGCCGGGTCGAACATGTCGCCCAGCCAATGCAGGATGACCTTGCCGGAGGCCTGCGAGAGAACACGGTCGTAAACTTTTGCGTAATCGTCCGCGCTTCTTGCAGTTGCCGCCAGCGCACGGCTGGCCATCATGATCGCCTTGCCACCCTCGCCCTCGATGAAGCCGAACTGCTCCTCATAGGCAGCAATGATGTCGTCCAACGTCAGCCCTGCGCGGACCTCGAGATGATCCGTGCCAGCGCCCGAGGCGAGATCGGCACCCTCCACCGTGCGCGCTTCCACGATCGAGCGGCGGATCAATTCCCTGGCACTGCTCCAGTCGAAACCCATGCCGCGCTGGGATGTGTCCATCGCCTCGGCGATGCGGAAGCCGAGACGCCACAGATGATGGCGGAACGCCATCGTGCGGTCCCAGTCGACGACCGGTTTCGACCAGGGATCGGACATCGCGAGCGGGTCGGCGACGACATGGGCGGCGGCATAGGCGATGCGCGGAAATCGCGCGCCCGCCACGGCTTCGACCGGCCGACCAATAAGGCGGTATGACGCCCGGCGACCATCCTCCACTGGCAAGATGATGTCCATGATGCTCGCTCCCTTGAGTTTCGCCATAAATGGAACGTTCCAATAAATCAAGAAGATTTACGATTCGTGGCAGCGCACAAAATTTTGCTGCGACGCACAACGAATTAAGTCGTATATCCGCATACTGCCTTGGGTTTCCATATTCATCATACTCCATGAACAATTCCGATTGACGCCTCCGATCGATTGTGTTTAGAACGTTCCAAAGAATAAATTGCGATCAGGGAGGACGCATCGGAATGGCCAGCCGGGCCAAGGCAACGATTTTGGACATCGCCCGCGAGGCCGGCGTATCCAAGTCGACCGTGTCGCTGGTGCTTCAGGGCAGCGGGCTGATCCGGCCGGAAACGGCGAACCGGGTCCGCAAGGCGATCGAGGATGTCGGTTATGTCTACAACCGCGGCGCCGCCAACCTGCGCAAGGCTCATTCCAACGTCATCGGCATGGTCATCAACGATCTGACCAATCCCTTCTTCGCGGAGCTCGCGGTCGGCATGGAACGCGTTTTCCAGTCGGCGGGCATCGTGCCGTTCATCGCCAACACGGCCGAAAATCCGGTGCGCCAGGAAGAGGTGCTGAAATCGCTGATGGAGCAGGATGTCGCCGGCCTCATCGTGTCGCCGGCGCGTGGCACCCGGCCGGATGCCTTCCGTCGCCTGGAAACGGCGGGCATCCCGGTGGTCTTCGCCATGCGCCGGCTGCCGGAGAGCCGCATCCCGGTAATCGCGCCCGACAACCATCGCGGCGCCTATCTCGCCACGCGCCACCTGATCGCCAAGGGTCACCGCCGCCTCGCCTTCCTCGGCGGCTCGTCCGATCTGGTCGTCTATCACGAACGCCTCGGCGGTTTCCGCGAGGCCTGCGAGGCCGAGGGCATCGGCCCGGACGAAACAGCCATTGTCGAGGGCGAGACCAGCCGTCGTGGCGGCATGGCCTGTCTGGATGCGGTGCTCGCCCTGCCGCAGCCACCGACGGGCGCGCTGTGTTTCAACGACGCGGTCGCCTTCGGCGCAATGCTGGCGCTGCGCAAGCAGGGACTGGAGCCGGGCCGCGATTTCGCCGTCGTCGGTTTCGACGACGTGGTCGAGGCCGAACACTACATTCCGGCGCTGACCAGCGTGGCGGTGGATACGCCCGGCCTTGGCGAGCGCGCCGCCCATGTCGTCCTGAAGATGATCCAGTCCCGCACGACGCGCGCGGAAGACCATATCGGCGCCGTCAATCTGGTGGTACGCGAAAGCTGCGGCCCGAACCGCAGCCACGAGACCCGCATTCATTCGCCGGGAGGTGCGGCATGACCGTCCGTTGGGGCCTGATCGGCGCGAGCACGATCGCCAGGCAATTCGTGATCGACGCCATCCGCGCGCAAGCCGACGGCGAGGTGGTGGCCGTGATGAGCTCCAGCCCGGAACGCGCGGCAGCCTACGCCAGGGAAAACGGCATTCCTGCCGCCTTCTCCTCGCTCAACGCCCTGCTCGATGCCGATATCGACGCTGTCTATATCTCCACCACCAATGAACTGCATCTGGAACAGGCGGTGGCCGCCGCCAAGGCCGGCAAGCATGTGCTGTGCGAGAAGCCGCTGGCGCTGACCAGCGGCGATGCCCGCAAGATCCTTGCCGCGTGCAAGGCCGCCGGCGTCGTGCTCGGCACCAACCATCATCTGCGCAATGCCGGCGCCCATCGGGCCATGCGAGAGGCCATCGCGGCAGGCAAGATCGGCAGGCCGGTCGCCGCCCGCGTTTTCCACTCGGTCTATCTGCCCGAACATCTGCAGGGCTGGCGCATCACCAAGCCGGAGGCCGGCGGCGGCGTGGTGCTGGATATCACCGTGCATGACGCAGACACGTTGCGCTTCGTGCTCGGCGAAGACCCGGTCGAGATTTCCGCCTTCACCCAGTCGGCCGGCATGGCCGGCAGCGGGCTGGAAGACGGCGCCATGTGCGTGTGGCGCTTCCAGTCGGGCCTCATCGCCCAGAGCCATGAGGGTTTCACCACCAAATTCGCAGGCACCGGTTTCGAGGTGCACGGCACCGAAGGTTCGCTGATCGCCAGGGGTGTGATGACCCAGAAGCCGGTTGGCTCGGTTACCCTGCGCACGGCAACCGGCGAGGAAGAACTCTCCTTCGACCGCGAGGACCTCTACACCCGCTCGCTGCGCGCCTTCCACGCCGCCATCCGCACCGAAGGCAAGCCTTCGGCGACCGGCGAGGACGGCGTCTGGTCGCTCGCCTGCGCCGAGGCAGCGCTGGCCTCGGCGAAGACCGGTCGCGCCGTGACCATCGAGACCGGGCTCGGAGCCTCGGCATGAGCAAGCTCGTCTCCGCCTCAGCCGCTGCGCGATTGATCAAGGACGGCATGACCGTTTCGGTCTCGTCTTCCAGCGGTCTCGGCTGCCCGGACCTGATGCTGAAGGCGATCGGCGAACGTTTCGAGGCGGAAGGCCATCCGCGCGACCTCACCACGCTGCACCCGATCGCCGCCGGCGACATGAGTGGCATCAAGGGCGTTGACTACATCGCAAGAAAGGGCCTGCTGAAGAAGATCATTGGCGGCTCCTATCCTTCCGGGCCGTCCTCCGCCGAACCGCCGCTAATCTGGCAGATGATCGGCAATGAGGAGGTTGCCGCCTACAACATCCCCTCCGGCATCCTCTTCGACATGCATCGCGAGGCCGCCGCCAAGCGTCCCGGCGTCTTGACCAAGGTCGGCCTCGACACTTTCGTCGACCCCGACCGGCAAGGCTGCGCCATGAATGCGCGCGCTGCAAGCGAACCGGTGTTGAAGAAGGTCGAATTCGAAGGCGAGGACTGGCTCTATTTCCCGGCGATCCGGCCGGACGTCGCCATCATCCGCGCCACCACCGCCGACGAGCGCGGCAACCTGACCTACGAGCATGAAGGCGCCTATCTCGGCGGCCTCGACCAGGCGCTCGCCGCCCGCAACAATGGCGGCATCGTCATTGCGCAGGTCAAGCGCGTCACCAAGGACGGTTCGCTGCGCCCGCACGACGTGCGCGTGCCGGGCGTGCTGGTCGACTACATCGTCATCGACCCAGACCAGAAACAGACCACGCAGACTGGCTACGACCCGGCGATCTCCGGCGAGATCATGCGCCCGCTGGGTTCGTTCCGCGTGCCGGAATTCAACGTGCAGAAGGTCATTGCCCGCCGTGTCGCGCAGGAGCTTGAGGCCGGCAGTGCCGTCAATCTCGGCTTCGGCATTTCCGCTAACGTGCCGCGTATCCTGATCGAGGAAGGCCTGCATGGCGCCGTCACCTGGGTGATCGAACAGGGTGCGGTCGGCGGCGTGCCGCTGCTCGACTTCGCCTTCGGCTGCGCCTCCAACGCCGACGCCTTCATGCCCTCGCCTTACCAGTTCACCTACTTTCAGGGCGCCGGTTTCGACGCCTCGCTGCTGTCCTTCCTGGAGATCGACCGGAACGGCTCCGTCAACGTCTCGAAGCTCTCCTTCCGCCCGCATGTGACGGCCGGCGCCGGCGGCTTTGTCGACATCACCGCGCGCGCCAAGAAGATCGTCTTCTCCGGCATGTTTAACGCCGGCGCGAAGCTCGCGGTCGCCGACGGCAGGCTGGTGATCGAGAAGGACGGCAAGCTGAAGAAGCTGGTCAACGAGGTCGAACACGTCACCTTCTCCGGCCGGCGCGGCGTCGAGCAGGGCCAGGACGTCACCTACATAACCGAACGGGCGGTGATGAAGCTGACACCGCAAGGCATCGTGCTGAACGAGATCGCACCGGGCGTCGATCTCAAGGCGCATATCCTCGACCAGTCGGAATTCCCGCTCATCGTCTCCGACAGGCTGAAGACGATGGATGCTGCTCTTTTTGCCGAGGCGCCGATCGGGCTCTCGCTGCCGCAAAAGCCGGCACGGACAGCGGGAGGCGCGCATGGCTGAACTCGTCACATTCCAGGCTGAAGGCGCGATCGGCATTGTCACGCTGAGGCGGCCCGAAAAATTCAATGCGCTCGATATCCCGATGCTGCGGGCGCTGGAAAAAGCGCTGGACGAAGCTGAGGCTGCCGAAAGCGTGCGCGTCGTGCTCCTGTGCGGTGAAGGCAAGGGTTTCTGCGCCGGCGGCGACGTCGATGCCTGGGCGGCGATGAGCGCCGCCGATTTCCAGGTTCAGTGGGTGCGCTATGGCCATCGTGTCTTCGACCGACTGGCGCGCCTCAGGCAGCCCACCATCGCGGTGTTGTCCGGTCATGCGCTGGGCGGCGGGTTGGAACTTGCCGCCGCGTGCGATTTCCGTGTCGCGGAAACGCAAGCGAAGCTCGGTTTTCCCGAGACCTCGATCGGCGTCGTGCCCGGCTGGTCCGGCACGCAGCGCGCCGTGCGCCGCTTCGGCGCCCAGGCAGTGCGGCGCATGGCGCTGGGTGGCGAGGTCTTTGCGGCGACCGACGCGCTTGCGCTCGGCATTGTCGACCGCGTGGCAGCTACCGGCGAGGCATTGGCAGAAGCTAAAAACTGGGCCGCAAAGATCGCCGAGCGCGGACCGCTGGCCACCGAGGCCGCCAAGCTGATGATCGCCGTTGCCGAAGGCGAGGAAACCGCCGCCGCGACCGAGGCGCTGGCCAGCGGCTTCATCGCGCTGACTAAAGACCTGAAGGCCGGTGTCTCCGCCTTCCGAACCAAACAGAAGCCCGCTTTTTCGCGGAGCTAGGACGACAATGATGAATGCCCCGCTGAACATCAAAATGCCCTCTGAGGCCTCGGTCGCGCCGAAGGGTTACAAGCTGCTGATCGGCGGCAAACATGTCGATGCACGCGACGGCCGCACGCTGGAGCGTCGCTCGCCCGGCCACGGCTTTGTCGTTTCGCGGTATGCGCAGGCCGGCGAGGCCGAGGTCGAGGCAGCGATGTTGGCTGCCCACAAGGCTTTCGAGAGCGGGCCGTGGCCACGCATGAAGGCGGCCGAGCGCGCTGCCCTGCTTTTGAAGACCGCCAACCTCATCGACTCCCGGCTGGAAGACATCGCCAGGCTCGAAGCGCTGGAATCCGGCAAGCCGATCGCCCAGGCGCGCGGCGAGATCGCCGGCGCGGCCGACATCTGGCGTTATTCGGCAGCCCTTGCCCGCACGCTTTCCGGCGAGTCCTACGCCAATCTGGGCGACGCCATGCTGGGCGTCGTGCTACGCGAGCCGGTCGGCGTCGTTTCCATCATCACGCCCTGGAACTTCCCTTTCCTCATCGTCAGCCAGAAACTGCCCTTCGCGCTCGCCGCCGGTTGCACCGCGGTGGTCAAGCCCAGCGAAATGACCTCGGCCTCGACCCTTTTGCTCGGCGACCTGCTGATGGAGGCCGGCCTGCCGGACGGCGGCGTCAATATCCTTGCCGGCCTCGGCGCCGATGTCGGCGCGCCGATGGTTTCGCACCCGCTGGCCGAGATGGTCTCCTTCACCGGCTCGACCCGCGTCGGCAAGATGACCATGGCGGCCGCCGCCAATTCGCTGAAGAAGGTGTCGATGGAACTCGGCGGCAAGAACGGCCAGATCGTCTTCCCCGATGCCGATCTCGAGGCCGCGGCGGATGCTGCCGTGTTCGGCGGCTTCTTCAATGCGGGCGAATGCTGCAACGCCGGCTCGCGCCTGATCGTCCATGAAGCGATCGCCAACGACTTCCTCGAAGCCGTGAAATCGCTGACCGCCAAGGTCACCGTCGGCGATCCGCTCGACGACCGCACCAAGGTCGGCGCGATGATCTCGCCGGACCATCTCGGCAAGGTCACCGCCTATGTCGGCGCCGCCTCCAGCGAAGGCGCCAAGTTGGCCACAGGTGGTGTGAAGCTCGCCTCCAGCGCCGGCGATTATCTGGCGCCGACCATCGTCAGCGGCGTCAGGGAAGACATGGCCATCGCCCGCGAGGAAGTGTTCGGACCGGTGCTTTCGGTGCTGACTTTTGAAACGATTGAAAGGGCATTGCATATCGCCAACAACACGCCCTATGGTCTTTCTGCGGGCGTCTGGAGCGCCGATATCGATACCTGCATGTCGGTGGCGCGCGGCGTGCGTTCGGGCACCGTTTGGGTCAACACATTCATGGAAGGCTATCCGGAATTGCCTTTCGGTGGATACAAGCAATCCGGGCTTGGGCGCGAATTGGGCAGGCGCGCCGTCGAGGATTACACCGAGGAAAAAACGATCCAGTTTCATCGCGGCCCGCGCACCGGGTGGTGGGCGAGCTGAGTTGGGAGGTAGCCGGCGATAGCCGGTCGTGTGACTGCAACAAGGGAGGTAGTACATGTTGCGCAAACTGCTAATCGGAACGATGCTCGGCTCGGCGCTTACCGTCGGCTATACCGCATCGACCTATGCCGCTGGCGGCTCGGTCGAAGTGCTGCACTGGTGGACCTCGGGCGGCGAGGCCGCCGCGCTCGACGTCTTGAAGAAGAAGCTGGAAAGCCAGGGTATCACCTGGAAGGACATGCCCGTGGCCGGTGGCGGCGGCGAAGCCGCCATGACCGCGCTGCGCGCCCGTGTCACCGCTGGTGACCCGCCGACCGCCGTGCAGGCGCTAGGCTTCGACATCACTGACTGGGCCAAGCAGGGCGTGGTCGGCGATCTCGGCGATGTGGCCAACAAGGAAGGCTGGGACAAGGTCATCCCGACGGCCCTTCAGAACTTCGCTAAGCACGACGGCAAGTGGATCGCGGCACCCGTCAACGTGCACTCGACCAACTGGGTCTGGATCTCCAAGAAGGCACTCGATGCCGCTGGCGGCAAGGTGCCGGAGAACTGGGACGAACTGATCGCCGTGCTCGACAAGATGAAGGCCAACGGCATCACCCCGCTCGCCCATGGCGGCCAGGCCTGGCAGGACGCCACCATCTTCGACGCAGTCGTGCTCTCGCTCGGCACCGACTTCTACAAGGCCGCGTTTATCGACAACGATCCCAAGGCTCTTGGCGGCGACAAGATGGTCGAGGCTTTCGACCGCATGGCCAAGCTGAAGAGCTATGTCGACAAGGACTTCTCCGGCCGCGACTGGAACCTTGCCTCGGCCATGGTCATCGAAGGCAAGGCCGGCATGCAGATGATGGGCGACTGGGCCAAGGGCGAGTTCCTCAAGGCCAAGCAGAAGCCTGGTACCGACTTCGTCTGCATCCGCTTCCCGGGCACGCAAGGCGCCGTCACCTTCAACTCCGACATGTTCATGATGTTCAAGGTCGGCGACGACAAGAAGGCCGGGCAGCTCACGATGGCATCCGACATCGAGAGCCCGGACTTCCAGTCGTCCTTCAACGTGGTCAAGGGCTCGGTGCCGGCGCGCACCGACGTGCCGGACACCGCCTTCGACGATTGCGGCAAGAAGGGCATCAAGGACCTGGCGGAAGCCAACTCCTCGGGCAAGCTGTTCGGCTCCATGGCTCACGGCTATGCAGTGCCGGCGGCGGTGAAGAACGCCATGTATGACGTCATCACCCGCCACTTCAACGGCGAGCTGGACTCCAAGGCCGCCGCCAAGGCACTGGCTGAAGCAGTTGCCGCCGCGAAGGGCTGATAGCGTCTGAAACGCAGTGCCTCGGCTCCGGTCGAGGCACCCACTCTTTAATAAACCGGGGCTGAACCCATGGCCGACGCCACCATGACCGCGCGTGCTGCTGCAGCGAATCCGCGCGCCACCTTGCAAGACCTCTTGCCGAAGATCGTGCTGGCGCCGAGCTTCGCCGTGATCCTCATCTTCGTTTACGGCTTCATCGCCTTCACGGCCGTGCTCTCTTTCTCGGGTTCGAAGCTCCTGCCGGATTTCTCGACCTGGGTCGGGCTCAATAACTATGTGCGCCTGTTCAACCATCCCAACTGGATCACGGCGCTGCAGAACCTGGCGATCTTCTCGATCCTCTACATCGTCGTCTGCTCGGTGATCGGCCTGGCGCTTGCCATCTTCCTCGACCAGAAAATCCGCGGCGAAGGCCTGCTGCGCCCCATCTATCTTTACCCCATGGCGCTGTCCTTCATCGTCACCGGCGTCGCCTGGAAATGGTTTCTCGACCCCGGCATCGGCCTCGAGCACGTCATGCAGTCGATCGGCTGGGAAAGCTTTTCGTTCCGCTGGATCAAGGACGGCAAGATGGCGATCTACACCATCGTGATTGCTGCCGTCTGGCAGTCGTCCGGCTTTGTCATGGCGATGTTCCTCGCCGGCCTGCGCGGCGTCGACAACGAGATCATCAAGGCCGCCCAGATCGACGGCGCCTCGACCATGACCATCTACCGCCGCATCATCATTCCGCTGATGCGCCCGGTCTTCCTGTCGGCCTTCGTGGTGCTCGCCCACCTTGCCATCAAGTCCTATGACCTCGTGGTGGCGATGACCGATGGCGGCCCGGGTACAGCCACCTGGACGCCGGCGCTGTTCATGCAGAAATTCACCTTCGGCCGCAACGAGATGGGCATGGGCGCGGCCTCGGCGATCATCATGATGATGATGATCTTCGCCATCATCGTGCCCTATCTCTACTCCGAACTCGGGGGGAAGAAGAAATGAGCGCCCCCTCCCAGGACGTCGCCACCCGCAACGGCATTTTTGTCCGTGCCCTGATCTACGCCCTGCTGATCGTCTTCGCGGTCTACTATCTTTTGCCGCTCTACGTAATGCTGGTAAACTCGCTGAAGCCGCTGGAGGAGATCCGCCAGGGCAACATGCTGGCGCTGCCGCAGCAATGGACGATCGCGCCATGGCTGTCGGCCTGGTCGACGGCGCAAATCGGCGTCTCGCCGACCGGGCTGAAACCCTATTTCCTGAACTCGGTGATGATGGTGGTGCCCGCGGTGGCGATCTCGACCATCCTCGGTGCATTGAATGGCTACGTGCTGACCAAATGGCGCTTCAAGGGCGACAACATCGTTTTCGGCATGATGCTTCTGGCCTGTTTCATCCCCTTCCAGATCGTGCTGATTCCGTCGGCCCGCATCCTCGGCCTGCTCGGCCTCGCCGGAACGGTGCCGGGCCTGATCCTGATCCACGCCATCTACGGCCTCGGCTTTACCACGCTGTTCTTCCGCAACTACTACGAGGCCTTCCCGACCGAATTGGTGCGGGCGGCGCAGATCGACGGCGCATCCTTCTTCCAGATCTTCCGGCGCATCCTCCTGCCGTCGTCGGGACCGATCATCGTGGTTACCGTGATCTGGCAATTCACCAACATCTGGAACGACTTCCTGTTCGGTTCGTCCTTCTCCAGCGTCGATTCCATTCCCATCACCGTGGCGCTGAACAATCTGGTCAACTCCTCGACGGGCGTGAAGGAATACAACGTCCACTTCGCCGGGGCGATCCTGGCGGCGCTCCCTACCCTCATCGTCTACATCGTCTCCGGACGCTATTTCGTGCGTGGCCTGATGGCCGGCGCCGTGAAAGGCTGAGATACAATGCCCTTTCTTGAGATCGACAATCTCGAAAAGTCCTTCGGCGCCACCAAAATCCTCAAAGGGGTGACGCTCGGCATCGAGGAAGGTGGCTTCCTGGTGCTGGTCGGCCCGTCCGGCTGCGGCAAGTCCACTCTGCTCAACACCATAGCCGGGCTGGAGCAGATCACCGGCGGCGAAATCCGCATCGCCGGCAAAAGGGTTAACGACCTGCACCCGTCGAAGCGCGACATCGCGATGGTGTTCCAGTCCTACGCGCTCTATCCCAACATGACCGTGGGCGAGAATATCGGCTTCGGCATGGAAATCCGCGGCATCGCCAAGGCGGAACGCGACAAGGCGATCGCCGATGTGTCGCAATTGCTGCAGATCGGCCACCTGCTCGACCGCAAGCCGAGCCAGCTTTCCGGCGGCCAGCGCCAGCGCGTCGCCATGGGCCGCGCCCTGGTGCGCAAGCCGCAGGTCTTCCTGTTCGACGAACCGCTGTCCAATCTCGACGCCAAGCTGCGCATCGACATGCGCACCGAGATCAAGCGCCTGCACCACCGCATGAAGACGACCATCGTCTACGTCACCCACGACCAGATCGAGGCGATGACGCTGGCGACCAAGATCGCAGTGTTGAAGGACGGCATCCTGCAGCAGTTCGGTACTCCGGAGGAGATCTACAACAACCCGGTCAACATGTTCGTTGCCGACTTCATGGGCTCGCCGGCCATGAACCTGGTGCCGGCCACCATTGGGGAAACCGGCAACCAGCTCAGCGTCGAGCTTGCCCGCAACGGTTCGGCACCGGTGTCTCTTGCGCTGAACGGCGCGCCGCAAGGGCTGTCGGCCTATCGTGGCAAGCAGGTGATGTTCGGCATCCGCCCCGAAGCGCTGACCGATCCGGACGGCGCCGACCGCAACGCCACCCATCTGGTGACGGCGGACTGTCACATCGAGGTGGTGGAGCCGGCCGGCTCCGATACTTTCGCGGTGACCAATCTGGGCGGCAAGGGCGTGGTGGCGCGGTTGCGCGCCGACGCGCGCATCAAGCCGGGCACCACCGCGCCGCTGACCTTCAATCTGACCAAGGCGGTGTTTTTCGATCCGGCGACCCAGGAACGGATTGCGTAGCGGGCAACCATGTCTCCCGATATCGTCATCATCGGCTCCGGCATCGGCGGCGCCACGATCGCCTCCGGTTTGGCCGGAAGCGGCGCCTCGGTGCTGATCCTCGAGCGCGGAGAGAAGTTGCCTGCGACCGCGCATGCACGCGACAGCCGCTCGATCTTCGTCGACGGCCACTACCGGCCGAAGGAGATGTGGCGAGAGGCCGGTGGCCAGCCCTTCAACCCCGGCAACTACTACTATGTCGGCGGCAATTCGAAATTCTATGGCGCGGTGCTGATCCGCTACCGGCGCGAAGACTTCGCGGCGATGGAGCATTTCGGCGGCATCTCGCCAGCCTGGCCCTTCGGCTATGAAGAACTGGAACCCTGGTATTCGAAAGCCGAGCAACTGTTCCGCGTGCGCGGCAGGCTCGGCGAGGACCCGACAGAGCCTTTTCATTCCGTACCCTACGCCTTCCCGCCGGTGCCGGACGAGCCGGCAATCGCGCGCGCCCGCGCCGAGTTGAAGGGCATCAGCCTCAATCCCGCGTCGCTGCCGCTCGGCGTCGATATCGATGCCTGGCTGCGGGATGGAAAGACGCCGTGGGACGCTTTCCCGAACACTGGCATCGGCAAGATCGATGCCGAGACCGGCCCGCTTCCGGTCGCGCTGGCCGACAACAACATCTGCCTCGAAACGGGAGCCGCTGTCGACCATCTCGAACTGACGCCCGGCGGCAAGACGGTCGCCGCCGTACACTATCACCGCAACGGCGAGGCCAAGCGCGTCACGCCGAAACTGGTCGTCCTGTCGGCCGGCGCCATCAACTCCGCTGTCATCCTGCTGCGTTCACCGGCGCCCGGCGGCAAGAGCATCGCCAACCGTTCCGACCAGGTCGGACGCAATTTCATGAACCACAATTCGGCCGCCATGCTAGCGATCGATCCGCGCCGCAGAAACGACAGCGTCTACCAGAAGACGCTGATGCTGAACGACTACTACCTCTCCGACGGCAAGGGCGGAAAGCCGCTCGGCAATGTCCAGCTTCTGGGCAAGATCGACGGCACCATGCTGAAGGCCAATGTCCGCCTAGCGCCAAAATTCGCGCTCGATTTCATGGCCAGCCATGCGGTCGACTGGTACCTGATGTGCGAAGACCTGCCGGATCCCGAAAGCCGCGTCATGGTCGACGGCAACGACATCGTCCTGCAATGGCGCCGCAGCAACATGCAAGCGCTCGACCGGCTGACCCAGGTGATGCGCGAGCATTTTCGCGCCTGCGGCTATCCGATCGTGCTGTCCAGGCCATTCGACAAGCGCACGCCCTCGCACCAGTGCGGCACGGTCCGCATGGGCAGCGACCCGGCCACGTCCCCGCTCGATACCTTCTGCCGTGCCTGGGATCACGGCAACCTGTTCGTCGTCGACGGCGGTTTCCTGCCGACTTCCGCCGCCGTCAACCCGGCATTGACCATCGCCGCGCAGGCGCTGAGGGTAGCAGACCATATTCGCAAGACGGAGTTGAAGGCATGACCCGTCCCGTCGCCATCGTCACCGGCGCCAATCGCGGCATTGGCCTCGCCTGCGCCAACGCGCTTGCCGAAACTGGCTTCGACATCGCCGCCGCCGACCTCACCCCCGAGCCAAGCCCGGAACTGGCCGCAAGCGTCGGCTTACGCGGCGCGCGGCTTGCCTATCGCCGCTGCGACATCGCCAATCTCGCCAACCACCCGGCGGTGATCGAGACCGCGCTCGACGCCTTCGGCCACATCGACTGCCTCGTCAATAATGCCGGCATCGGCGCCGTGGTACGCGGCGATCTGCTGGAGCTGAAGCCCGAAAACTTCGACCGGGTGATCGACGTCAACCTGCGCGGCACGGTCTTCTTCACCCAGGCCGTCGCCAAGGCGATGCTGGCGCAGCCGCCGCATCATCCGAGATCGATCGTCACCGTCACCTCCGTGAGTGCCGAAATGGCCTCGCCCGAACGTGCGGATTACTGCGTCTCCAAAGCGGGCCTCGCCATGTGGGTAAAGACGCTGGCGCTACGGTTGGCGCCGGAGAATATCGGCGTGTTCGAGGTGCGCCCCGGCATCATCCGAACGGAAATGACCGCCGGCGTGGCCTCCAAATACGATGCCTTGATCGAGGGCGGGCTGGTGCCGGCCAAGCGCTGGGGCGAGGCCGCCGACATCGGCGCCGCGGTCGCTGCTCTTGCGGGTGGCAGGCTCGGCTTCGCCACCGGCTCGGTGATCCGTGTCGACGGTGCGCTGTCGGTGCCCAGACTATGAACGGATGATCCCATGACCGACTTCATCATCGTCGGCGCCGGCCCTGCAGGCTGCGTGCTCGCCAACCGGTTGTCGGAAGACCCGGCGAATTCCGTGCTGCTCCTGGAAGCCGGCGGCAAGGACTGGCATCCGCTGATCCACATGCCGGCGGGCTTCGCCAAGATGACCAAGGGCATCGCTTCCTGGGGTTGGTCGACCGTGCCGCAGAAACACATGAAGGACCGCGTGTTCTGGTACACCCAAGCCAAGGTTATCGGCGGCGGCTCCTCCATCAACGCGCAGATCTACACGCGCGGCAATGCCCGCGATTACGACGCCTGGGAAAAGGAGGAAGGGCTGGCCGGCTGGGGGTATCGCGACGTGCTGCCCTATTTCAAGCGCGCCGAGAACAACCAGCGTTATGCCAACGACTATCACGGCGACCAGGGCCCGCTCGGCGTCTCCAATCCGATCTCGCCATTGCCGATCTGCGAGGCCTATTTCCGCGCCGCGCAGGAAATGGGCATCCCGTTCAATCCCGACTTCAACGGCGCCGCGCAGGATGGTGTCGGCTACTACCAGCTGACCCAGAAGGATGCGCGCCGCTCCTCCGCCTCGGTCGCCTATCTGAAGCCGATCCGCGACCGCAAGAACCTCACCGTGCGCACCGACGTTTTGGTGACGCGCATCGTTCTGGAAGGCAGCCGCGCCGTTGGCGTCGAGGTGGTCGACAAGCCCGGCGGCCAACCGCAGATCCTGCGGGCTGAGCGCGAGGTGATCGTGTCTTCTGGCGCCATCGGTTCGCCGAAACTGCTGATGCAATCGGGCATCGGCCCGGCCGACCATCTGAAATCGGTCGGCGTCACGCCGCTACACGACCTGCCCGGCGTCGGCTCCAACATGCAGGACCACCTCGATCTCTTCGTGATCGCCGAATGTACCGGCGATCACACCTATGACAATTACGCCAAATTCCACCGCACCCTCTGGGCCGGATTGCAATATGTGCTGTTGAAGAAGGGACCCGTCGCCTCCAGCCTCTTCGAGACAGGCGGCTTCTGGTATGCCGACCCGACCGCGTCCCATCCCGACATCCAGTTCCATCTCGGCCTGGGATCCGGCATCGAGGCCGGCGTGGAGAAGCTGAACAATCCGGGTGTGACGCTGAATTCCGCTTTCCTGCGCCCACGCTCGCGCGGCACGGTGAGACTGGGCAGCGCCGACCCGGCCGCCATGCCGCTGATCGACCCCAACTATTGGGCCGACCCGTACGATCGCGAGATGTCGATCAAGGGCCTGCGGCTTGCCCGCGAAATCATGCGCCAGAACGCGCTGAAGCCCTATGTGCTGCGGGAGGTTCTGCCAGGCCCATCACTCGCCAGCGACGACGAACTTGCCGACTATGCCTGCCGTGCGGCCAAGACCGATCATCATCCGGTCGGCACCTGCCGCATGGGCCATGATGCGATGGCGGTGGTGACACCGGAACTGAAAGTGCGCGGCATCGAGGGGTTGCGCGTCTGCGACGCCTCGATCATGCCGCGCGTGCCTTCTTCCAACACCAATGCACCGACCATCATGGTTGGTGAAAAAGGCGGCGACATCATCCTCGGCCGTGAGCCGCTGCCGCCGGCCGTCTTTGCCGGCAACCGCGCGGCGTGAAGGAAAAACAGCCATGATCCGCCACTGCGTCTTCGTGAAATTCCGTGCCGACGTATCGACGACGGAGCGCGCCGCGATCCATGCCGACCTGTCGGCTTTGCGCGGCCTGATCGATGGCATGGGCGCCGTGCATTTCAGCGCCAATGTCAGTCCGGAGCCTTTCGCGCGCGGCTTCACGCATGGCTTCACCATCGACTTCGGCGATGCCGCCGCCCGCGACGCCTATCTGGTGCATGAGGCGCACCAGAAAGCCGGCGCGAGGCTGGTCGCCGCGCTCGACGGCGGCACGGACGGGCTGATGGTGTTCGATCTGGAGACTGCCGGCGCCTGAGCCTGCAGATGTTCAGAGCGGTCCGGATCGGCGCACTAGCCCATGCGCAGCGCGATGACGCCGGCCACGATGGACAAGGCCGCGGCGCCGCGCCAGGCCGTCATCTTTTCGCCGAGCGCGAAGACCGAGATCATCATGGCGAACAGGATCGAGCTTTCGCGCAATGACGCCACCGAGGCGATCGGCGCCTTGGTCATCGCCCACATGACGATCCAGTAGGCCGTGCCGCTCAGACAGCCGGTGATGATGCCCGCCTTCCAGTCGCGCGCCATCGCCGGCAGCGATTGCCGCCCGCGCACCAGAAGGCACAGGATCAGCGACCAGATGCCGTCGCAGAGGAACAGATAGACGGCATAGCTCGACGCGGTCGCGGCAAGGCGCGCGCCACTGCCGTCGGACAGCGTGTAGCTGGCGATGAACACCGACGTCGCCAGCGCGAAACCGACCGCGCGCAGATTGAGCTTTTCCAGATGCGCGCCGCCGCGGAAGGACATCAGCAGCGTGCCGCCACAGAGCAGCACGATGCCGACGATCGACAAAGTGCCCGGGATTTCCGAAACAACGAAGATGCCACCAATGGCCGCCAGCAAGGGCGCGGTACCGCGCGCCAGCGGGTAGGTCTGGGCCAGATCGCCGGCCTTGTAGGCGCCGATCAGGCAGAGTTTGTAGCCCATGTGGAAGAGCGTCGAGGCGAAGATCCAGGGCCAGACCTCGGCCCGAGGAAATTCGACGAAGGGCACCGCCACCAGCGCCATCGACGCCATGCCAAGCGTCAGCACCGTCACCGACAGGAAGCGGTCGAGATGAACCTTGACCATGGCGTTCCAGGTGGCATGCATGGCGGCGGCGGACAGCACCGCCAGGAAGACCAGAAGGCTCATTGCGTGTCGTGATCGGCCGTGAAAATGGTGCCCACTTCGAAGAACCGATTTGCCGGCAATCTGTTACCCGGCTTAGGTTCATTGAAGGCATAACCCGCCGCGAGAGGCCGGGCAATGGGCAGGCAAGGCCTGGATTCTTGGACCAGGAACCCGCCGATGGCGATCCGTCGCTTCCCACCATCGATTGAGATAAAGGCGAAACACGGCGCGTAAAGCTACGCCTGCCCTGCGCAGGCTCTGGGCGCGTGGCATTCAAAACAGCCAAACAATTGGTCTTTGCGCCGTGCGCACCGCCCCATCCCACTAAGGATGGAAGCGGCGGCGTTTCAGCCCTAGTGCAGAACCAGCACGTCGCCGGAGGAGAATGAAATCTCGGCCTTGTCGCCGACATTCGGCGGCGGCGTCGAGGAATTGTTGAAGGTGTCGAGCGAAATCTTGGACTGGCCGATGCCAACCCGCACCCGGATCACCGAGCCCAGGAAATGCACGTCGGAGATTTCGCCGGTGAGCTTGGCGTCGTTGCCGGGACGTTCGCCGAGCGCGATCGCCTCGGGGCGCAGCGCCAGCGACAGCGTGTCACCGGTCTTGGAACCGTTCAACTTACCTTTAAGCCCGATTTCCTCGGCATTGATGCGCACCCGGCCGGAACCGGCATCGCTGACCACGCCTTCCAGCACATTGAGGGTACCGACGAAATTGGCGACGAATTTGGTGGCCGGACGGTTGTAGATCTCGAAGGGCGCGCCGACCTGCTCGGCCTTGCCGCCATACATGACCGCGATGCGGTCGGAGATCGACAGCGCTTCTTCCTGGTCATGCGTGACGAAGATGGTGGTGATGCCGAGCTCTTTTTGAATGGCGCGGATTTCGTCGCGCAGCGACACGCGCACCTTGGCGTCGAGTGCCGACAGCGGCTCGTCGAGCAGAAGCAGTTTCGGCTTCGGCGCCAATGCACGAGCAAGCGCCACGCGCTGCTGCTGGCCGCCGGAAAGCTGGTAGGGATAGCGGTCGCCGAGTTGCGGCAGCTTGATCAGGTCGAGCATTTCGGCGACGCGCTTGTCGCTGTCAGCCTTCGGTATGCCGGCGACCTTGAGACCGAAGGCGACGTTCTGCGCCACGGTAAGATTCGGGAACAGCGCATAGGCCTGGAACACCATGCCGACATTGCGCTGGTTCGGCTTCAGCCGGGTGACATCCTTGCCGCCGACGATGATCTGGCCGGCCGTCGGCTCCTCGAAGCCGGCGACCATGCGCAGCACCGTCGTCTTGCCGCAGCCCGAAGGCCCGAGGAACGAGACAAACTCGCCGCGTGCGATATCGAGGTTGAAGTCCTCGACCACGGTGGTGGCGCCGAAGGCTTTCTTCACATGCTGGATGGAAAGGAACGGATCAGCCATGGGTTCAGGACTTTCTCGGGCTCAATTCGGGCGATTCGCCGATTTCGGCGCGAAACGGGACAGAACCTGGATGACCGACATGCAGCCCCAGGTGATGACGAAGGCGATGATGGCAAGCGCCGCCGGCTCATAGGCGCGGTTGGCGCCGATGTTCTGAAGATACGGGCCGAAGGCCGGACGGTTGAGCAGGCTGGCCATGGTGAACTCACCGATGACGATGGCGAAGGTCAGGAATGCGCCCGACAGCACCGCGATCAGCACGTTGGGCAGGATGACGCGGCCGATGATGGTGGTCCAGCCGGCGCCGAGGATCTGCGCCGCCTCGGTCAGCGTGCGCACGTCGATGGTCCTGAGGCCGGTGTCGACGGCGCGGTACATATAGGGCAGCGCCAGCGTCGCATAGCCGATGACCAGAAGCGCGTTGGTGCCCATGTCGCTCGACAGGAACGGCAGCGGCGAGTTCGAGCCATACATGCGGATGTAGCCGAAGACGATGACGATGGCCGGGATGACCAGCGGCAGAAGCGTCACGAACTCGACGACCGGCCGGAGCTGCGGCAGGCGTAGCCTGATCCAGTAGGCGGTTGGCACGACCAGCAGCACACCGAGGATGATGGTGAAGACCGCGGCTAGCACCGAGAAGGTGAACGTTGCCTGGAAGCGCTCGTCGCCCAGAACCACCTTGTAGGCGTCGAAGGAATAGGTGCCGCGCCGCATACGCATGGAGAATTCCATGGTCGCGATCAGCGGAATGAAGAAATAGGCGGCGCCGAGGATAAAAGTGACCCAGGCCCAGAATCTGCCCGACTTCATTTCAGCCACCTTTCCGAACGGGTCCGGAACCAGATGTAGAAGACATTGGCGAGGCCCGTGATGAAGATCATGCCGAAAGCGATGGCATAGCCGAGATGTGGATTGTGCAGCACGTCGCCACGGATCTGCGCATAGAGCAGGATCGGCACGATATTGAGCGACGAACCGGTCAGCGCATAGGCGGTGGCAATGGCGCCGAAGGCATTGGCGAAGAGCAGGATCACGGTGCCGAGGAAGCTCGGCCAGATCACCGGGATCACCACCATGCGCCAGTACTGCCACTGCGTGGCACCCAAGGTCGCGGCAGCCTCGCCCCATTCCTTCTTCAGGCCATCGATGGCCGGCGTGATGATGACCACCATCAGCGGAATCTGGAAATAGAGATAGGTGAGCGTCAGGCCCCAGAAGGACAGGACGTTGAAGCCGTGCTGGTAGGGGTCGAAGCCAAGCGCGCGCAGGAAAACGGTGACAAGGCCGAGCCGGCCGAGCGTCGCCAGGAAGGCAAAGGCCAACGGCACGCCGGCGAACTGCGAGGCCACGCCGGAAAAGGTGAGCGTTGCCGAGCGCGTCCAGTTGGGCAGGCCGCCGCGCACGATGGCGATCGCGATGGCAAGGCCGATAAACGCCCCGAGAAGCGCCGAGGCAACGGAAACCTTGATGGAGATCAGATAGGCGGCGACGATGGACGGTTGCGCCAGCTCGATGATGTTTTCCAGCGTGACGGCACCGTCACTGTTCTGGAACGCGCCGAGGATGAGATACAGCGTCGGCAGGATCAGGAACATCAGCGCGAAGATGATGAACGGCGCCACGCCCAACCATTGCGTGGGCAGCCGCATGGCCCGCGCCTGTGCTGGCGGTACGATCTTTCCGGCAGCAGCCGGTCCTGAAAGACTGATATCGGTCATGCCGGCCTGTCTTCGTTAGATAAAGTCCGGGCGGCGTGGAGCCGCCCGGACAATTGTCGTGAACTTACTTGACGTTGGCGCCGACCATCGAATCCCAGTTCTTGGTGATCGCTTCCTTCGACACCTTCTGCTCGTCGAGCGTCGGGAACGCGGCTTTTTCATAGGCAGCGGCCGGCGGCATCTTCGCGAGCAGCTCCTTCGGAATCGCGCCCTTCTTGGCGAGATCGTTGAAGCGGATCGGGTGGCAGTAGCCCTTCAGCCAGCCGAGCTGACCTTCGTCGGAATAGAGATACTCCATCCAGAGCTTGGCTGCGTTCGGGTGCGGCGCGTAGGCGCTGATCGCCTGAACGTAGACGCCGGCGACGACACCGGTCTTCGGCACGACGACCTCAACCGGAGGATTGTCCTTCAGCGTGTCGCGACCGGCGAGCGCATTGTAGTCCCAGTTGATCAGGATCGGCGTCTGGCCCTGGGCGAGCGTTGCCGGCTTGCCGATCACCGGAACGAAATTGCCGGCGGCATTGAGCTTCTTGAAGTATTCGAGGCCGGCCTTGCCAGCGGCTTCACCAGCAGCGGCGCCGCCCGACAGACCCGAGGCATAGACAGCCTGGATGGCCTGGTTGGACGCACGCGGGTCACCGGCAAGCGCGATCGAGTTGGCGTATTCCGGCTTCAAGAGATCGGCCCAGTCGGTCGGGGCGTTCTTGACCAGGTCCTTGTTCACCATGAACGAGAGAACGCCGTAATAGTCGCCGTACCAGAAGCCGTCGGCATCCTTGGCGCTGTCGGGGATCGAATCCCAGGTCGAGACCTTGTAGGGCTGGATCAGGCCGTCGGCCTTGGCGGACGGGCCGAAGGAGAGACCAACGTCGATGACGTCGGGAGCCTGCGGGCCCTTGTTGTCCTTGTTGGCCTTGATCGCCTCGATCTCGTCGCCCGAACCGGCGTCGGGATTGAGTTCGTTGATCTTGATTTCCGGGTACTTCTTCTTGAAGCCATCGATGACGGCGCCGTAGCCGCACCAGTCATGCGGCAGCGCGATCGTGGTGAGCTGGCCTTCCTTCTTGGCCGCAGCTGCCAGCTCGTCCAGCGACGAGGCCGAAGCGAAAGCGGAAGAGGCCATCAGGGCGACTGCCGTAAGGGAAAGCACTTTTCCCGTGAATCTGAACATTTTTCTCTCCGTTGAACTGACGCCGAGGGACGCCTGCGATGCGGTATCCCCGTTATATGACAGTCCGATGAAGGCGGACCGCCCCGCGCCCCGAAAGGCACGGAAAGTTAACTACTTTTGCCGGACACCCGCAATCGGGTGCCCGTTCGTTTTCCGGCTAAACTTTCTGGCGCCTCCTCCCAGCCCTTTCGTTCCCCTTGCTTTTTTTATTTTTCGCAAGTTCGCGAAAGACAGTCGCACCTGCCTCGCGCGTCTCTTATACCGTTCCCGACAAAGAGTTTTCCAAGAGCGACAGCGCCGCTTTCTTAGTCAGCTTCACCGGATTGCCGCCGGCAGTCGGATCGACGATTGCCATGTCGGCGATCAGGCCCTTGCGCTTCTTGTCCATGTCGAGGTCCTTGATGAGGCCGCCGAGCGTGTGCGGAACCTTCAGTTCCTTGCGCAGCTTGGTGATCGCCTTGGCGAAACCGTCGAAGCCGCCCTTGATGCCGCAATAGGCTGCGAGGCGCTCGATCTTGCCCTCGATGACGTCGCGGTTGAAGGCCAGCACATAAGGCATGAACACGGCATTGGTCATGCCGTGATGGGTGTCATAGAGGCCGCCGATCGGATGCGACAGCGAGTGGATGGCGCCGAGCCCCTTCTGGAAGGCGGTGGCGCCCATCGCAGCGGCGCTCATCATATGCGCGCGGGCGGTCAGGTCCTTGCCGTTGGCATAGGCTTTGGGCAGGTTCTCGAACACCAGCCGTACGCCTTCGACCGCGATGCCGTCGGCCATCGGGTGATAGCCCGGCGCGCAATAAGCTTCGAGGCAGTGCGCCAGCGCGTCCATGCCGGTACCGGCGGTGATGAATTGCGGCATGCCGACCGACAGCGCGGGATCGGCGATGACGATGGCGGGAAGGATCTTCGGATGGAAGATGACCTTCTTGGTGTGCGTCGCCTCGTGGGTCAGCACGCTGGCGCGGCCAACCTCCGAGCCGGTGCCGGCGGTCGTCGGAACGGCGACGATCGGGGCGATGGCGTTGCTGTCGGCGCGCGTCCACCAGTCGCCGATATCCTCGAAATCCCAGACCGGGCGGGTCTGGCCGGCCTGGAAGGCGATCAGCTTGCCGAGATCGAGCGCCGAGCCGCCGCCGAAGGCGATGACGCCGTCATGCTTGCCCTTCTTGAAGACGGCGATGCCAGCGGTGAGGTTCGATTCCACCGGGTTCGGGCGGACATCGGAAAAGACGCCGTAGGGGATCTTCGCATCGTCGAGGATTTTCAACGTCGAGGCCACCACCGGCAGCTTTGCGAGACCGGGATCAGTGACGAACAACGGACGCTTGATGCCAGTCGCGGCCAGCGCGTCCGGCAATTCGGAAATGCGGCCGGCGCCGAAGCGGATGGTGGTCGGGTAGTTCCATTTGGAGACGAGCTTGGACATGCAGTTTTCCTTGGAATGGGCGGCTAACTAGATCTTCTCGCGCAGGTGATACGACTTCGGCCGGGTCAGATTGTCGTAGCCGATCTGCGAAAGCGCCGCGCCCTTGCCGGTGTCCTTGACGCCGGTCCAGACAAGCGCGGGATCGAGGTAATCGCAGCGGTTCATGAACACGGTGCCGGTCTCGACGCGGTCGCCGATGGCCACGGCGCGCTCGGTGTCGGCGGTCCAGATCGAGGCGGTGAGGCCATAGGGGCTGTCGTTCATAAGGGCGACCGCCTCCTCGTCGTTGCGCACCTTCATGATGCCGACGATCGGGCCAAAGCTCTCCTCGCGCATGACCGACATCTGGTGGTCGACATTGGTCAGCACCTCGGCCGGCAGATAGGGCGAACCAGCCTTGTCGGCCGCGTCCCTGGTGTTCATGTGAGCCGTCGCGCCCTTGCGCAGCGCTTCGGCCTTCTGCTCGCGAATGAAGTCGGCAAAACGCGCCTGCGCCATCGGGCCCATCGTCGTTGCCTGGTCGAGCGGATTGCCGAGAACATAGCTCTTCGTCTCGGCGATGAAGCCCTCGACGAAATCGTCATAGATCTTCTCGTGCACGTAGACGCGCTCGATGCCGCAGCAGCACTGGCCGGAATTGAAGAAGGCACCTTCGACGAGATTGGCCACCGCATGGTCGAGCTTGGCGTCGGGCAACACATAGGCGGGATCCTTGCCGCCGAGTTCGAGACCCAGCGTCATGAAGGTGCCGGCCGCGGCCTTTTCGATGGCGCGACCACCGGCGACCGAGCCGGTGAAGTTAACGTGGTCGATCTTGCCCGAGCCGAGCAGCTTTTCCGTCTGGGCGTGGTTGAGCACCATGTTCTGGAAGACATGTTTCGGCAGGCCGGCCGCCTCGAAGGCCTTGGCGAAGCGCTCGCCGACCAGCAGCGTCTGCGCGGCGTGCTTGAGGATGACGGTCGAGCCCGCGATCAGCGCCGGCACGATGGTGTTGACGGACGTGAGGTACGGGTAGTTCCACGGCGCGATCACCATGACCACGCCGAGCGGGTCCTTCTTCACATAGCGGCGGAAACCGTCCTTCGGATTGGAGGCTGGCACCGGCGCCAGTGCGCGCTCGGCGATCTCGACCATGTATTGCGTGCGTTCCTTGACGCCGCCGAATTCGCCGCCGTAGCGCACCGGACGCCCCATCTGCCATGCCAGTTCCGGAACGATCTCGTCGCTCATGGCAACCAGCGCTTCCAGCATCTTCAGCATGTATTTGGCGCGCTCGGCGACGGGCACCTTCGCCCAGTCGGCCTGCGCCGCGCGGGCGCGCTCAACGGCGGCGTTAACCGCCTGATCGCTGGCGATCGGCCGTTCGACATAGATCGAGCCATCGATGGGGGAAGTAAGCTTTACGGTTTCAGTCATGCTTCGTTTTTCCTCATTGCGCGTCCTAGCCCGCCATCTCGGCAAAGGCCGGTCCGCTAACGTCTTGTCGTGGCGCGGGCGAAAGGGCAGACCGAACCCTGTTCGCCCTGCCCCGTCTCACCAACTTCGCCTTGCGATATCCGGTCACCGCGCCCTCCCACAAGAGGGAAGGCCGGCTCCCTCCTCAATATCGCTCGAACCCCCGGTGCAGTTCCCAATCGGTGATGCGTCGGTCGTATTCGAACTGCTCCCAGCGCGCCGTGTGCACGTAATGGTCGATGACGTCCTCGCCGAAAGCGGCCTTGAGCATCTTTGACTTGGCCATGGTCTCGGTCGCCTCGCGCAGCGTCTTCGGTATCTCCGGCAGGCGCGAAGCCTGGTAGGCATCACCCACGAACGGCTTCTGTAGTTCCAACTTCTCGTCGATGCCGGCAAGACCGGCGGCGATCAGCGCCGCGAAGGCGAGATAGGGGTTCAGGTCGGCGCCGCCGATGCGGCATTCCATGCGGATGCCCTTGGTGCCCTCGCCGCACAGGCGGAAGCCCGCCGTGCGGTTGTCTTCCGACCACATGATCTTGGTCGGTGCGAAGGTACCAGACTGGAAGCGCTTGTAGGAATTGATGTAGGGCGCCAGGAACCAGGTGAATTCCTTGGCATATTTGAGCTGGCCCGCGGACCATTGCTGGCCGAGGCTGGACAGCGTCCACGGGCCCTTTTTGTCGAAGAACAGCGGCGTCTTGCCGTCGGCGCTCCACAGCGAATTGTGGATATGGCTGGAATTACCGGCCAGGCCGTAATTGTACTTGGCCATGAAGGTGATCGCCTTGCCTTCGGAATCGGCGATCTCCTTGGCGCCGTTCTTGAGGATAACGTGGCGGTCGGCCATCTCCAGCGCTTCGGCGTAGCGCACATTGATCTCTTCCTGGCCCGGGCCCCACTCGCCCTTGGAATTCTCGATCGGAATGCCGGCGGCCTGCATCTCGTTGCGCAGGCGGCGCATGATGCCTTCTTCCTTGGTGGTGATGCCGATCTGGTAGTCGCCGATATAGGGCGACGCGGTCTCGATGCCTTGCCAGTGCTTCTTGCGGGCGGCGTCATAGCCTTCGCTGAACAGGTAGAATTCGAGTTCGGAGGCGAAATAGCCGATATAGCCGCGTTCGGTCAGCCGCTTGACCTGCTTGCGCAGGATGGCGCGCGGCGAATGGGCGAGGTCTTCATGGCTGTGGTGGTCGAGCAGGTCGCACAGCACCAACGCGGTCTTTTCGAGCCACGGCACCTGCCGCAGCGTTGCGAGGTCCGGCTTCATGACGAAGTCGCCATAACCCTTCGACCAGCTCGCCGCCTTGTAGCCGGGCACCGGCTCCATATCGATGTCGTCCGCCAGCAGATAGTTGCAGCCATGCGTCTCGTCATGCGCGGACTCGACGAAATACTGAGCCAGGAAACGCTTGCCGACGAGGCGACCCTGCATGTCGACGGCACAGGCGAGAACGGTGTCGATCTCCCCTGCCTGCACCGCCTTCTTCAACTGATCGAACGAAAGGTTGCCTGCCATTCTTAGAGCACTCCGGTTTTCATTTTTTAGGAACGGATTTGATGGAAGGGCGACCATGGCCGGCGACCGCCGGCCATGGTCGTGTTTTTGGGACTTAGTGGCCGCCAGCCGTCTCGCCGACGGCGCGTTCCGCGGCGGCGATCTCGGCGGCACGCTTGGCCACCTCGTCACCGATCGGCGGACCCTGGAAGCGGCGGCGCTCGATACCAAACCAGAGCACCACCAACAGGATGAGCAAGCCGATGGCGTAGTTGATCAGGATGTCGAAGGGCGGCTGGATGCCGGCATACATCAGGATCAGAACACCGAGCACGGTGATGCCGGCGAACGGCTTGGACCAGACGCCTAGACGGAAAGGCCCGAATTCGGTCCAGGTTTTACCTTCCGCCAGGAAGCCCGCTGCTACCGGCATCGCGTAGGACACGTAGAGGAACAGCGCACAACCTGCCGCGAGCGCCGCGAACGCCGGCGAGTAGAGTGTCGCCGCAACCGAAAGCACCGCACCCAGCCAAATAGCCGGTACGGGCGTACGCCATGTCGGGCTGACCGACTTCCACATCGAGGAGCCCGGCAGGCCGCCGTCGCGCGCGAAAGCGAAAATCATGCGCGAAGTGGAAGTGAGACCGGCCAGCGCGCAGATGTAGTTGGCCAGCACGATTGCAATGGCGATGATGTCCTTCAACCAGCCTGGTGCCGGCAAATTATTGAACAGATTGAACCATGCGTTGGCGCCGTCCTTGGCTGTAGCCGCGAGATCCGGGCTCGCAAGGATGAACGAAACCGCCATCACGAAGCCGAAGACCAGCGACCACAACACGGAATGAATCATGCCGCGCGGAACGGCAACGCGCGCGTTGTGGGTCTCTTCCGAAGTATGTGCGGAAGCGTCGAAACCGGTGATCGTATAGAGCGGATAGAGTAGGCCAATCAGGAAGGCGACCAGCGCCGTTCTTGCCTCCGGCACATAGCCGCCACCCGCTTCGCCAGTGTTGTTGACGAAGGTGGTCAGCCGCGAGAAGTCCCAACTCGCGCCCCAGATTAGGAACATAGCTGTAAGAACCACGGCGACGACCAAGATCAGATAACCGGAGAAATCCGTCAGCGCCGTCGTGATTCTGATGCCGAAATGGTTGAAGAGGGCTTGGGTCAGGGTGATCAGCGCGACACCGATTACCTGCTCCTGATAACCCCATTGCGACACGTCGTGGCCGAACACACCGGCCCATACTAGGTCCCTGAACAACAGGAAAACACCGACATTGACCGATGCGACGACGAAAATGAGGCCAAGTAGATTGATCCAGGCCGTTGCCCAACCCCAGCCTCGACCTCCTAGGATCGACGACCAGTGATAGAGGCCGCCCGCAGTTGGATAGGCCGAGCCAATTTGACCAAGCGACGCGGCAACAACCAACGCGAACAAGCCGCCGATAACCCAACCGATGGTAGCCTCAAAGCCAGCCCCGGTAGCCATCGCTAGCGGAAAAGACGTGATGCCACCCGCCAAAATGCAGATAATCGAGAAGGAGATCGCGAAATTTGAAAAGCCACTCATGCGACGCGCCAATTCTTGCGCGTAGCCCATAGAATGGAGGACCTTCACGTCCTCACTATTGTGTTCGACATTACCAGGCGCTGCCATGAGAGTGTTCCCTTTTTTATACCTTCAGATGGTGCCTTCAATCGAGTGGAGCGGCCGGAACGGCGGCGGCTTTGGCAGCCGCGCCGGCTCAAGACCGGTAAAGATGCCCGCCAGTCGTTCTCCCCATTTTTTCTGTCCGGCTTTGTCCCGGATCTCATCGTTGCGAATTTCAATCATTGCGCACAACAGGCCACGCGAGCGCGCGTGCCGCTCCAGGGTGAAGTAGACGCGGTCGGCGGGCGAGTAAGGCTGGTTGGCGCCAACGGTGAAGCCACCCTGCTGTTGCAGGGCGGCGATCAGCGGAGCCGACAACCGGGCGTCATCGTCATGAATGATGCCGATGTGCCAGGGACGGTCGACACCCTTGTAGACGGGCGTGAACGAATGCACGGAGACCAGCCGCGTCTCCAGTCCGCGTGCCGCGCGCGTCTCGATAAGCCTGTCGATCGTTTCGTGAAACGGTTTCCAGCAACGGTCGATACGTGCCTGCCGGTCCGCGGCGGACAGGCCTTCATTGCCGGGGATGGCAGTTGTCTCGCTGACGGGCGAGATCAGGTCGGGCGCATCGAGCGGACGGTTGCAGTCGAGCACCAGGCGCGAAATGCAGGTCTCGACCAGCGGCGCACCGAGCCGTTCGCTCAATATCTGCGCCACCGGCAGCGCGCCGGGGTCCCAGGCTATGTGGCGGGTGAGCTCCGATGCCGCGAGGCCGAGCGTTCCATATTCGGCGGGCAGAAAGTTGGAGGCGTGGTCGCAGGTAAAGACATAGGCGCCGTTTCCGTCCGGGTTCGTCACCCTCACGGAATCCGCCGTCGCAAGCTTTCCCCGGCTTGTCGTCTCCATCGATCCGCCGTCCCCTGGGAGCGTATCGTATGTTACGTATTTTGTGTCATTGCGCTCCCATGGATGATTTCATACAGTTTGCCGAACTTTGTCAAACGCCTTTTCCGAAATGCTTGGGGGTGCCGGGTTGGAAACGCAGACGACAACCACTTCCATCGCCGAACTGATCGCCGACCGCATCGACGCGATGCCAGCGGGCGAGCGCAGGGCGGCGCAGACGTTGGTCGCCAACTATCCGGTGATCGGCTTGAAGACCGTGGCCGACTTCTCCCAGCAGGCGGGCGTTTCGTCGCCCACCATCCTGCGTTTCGTCGCCCGCCTCGGCTTCCAGAACTACCCGGAATTCCAGTCGGCGCTGCAGGACGAACTCGCCGCGCAATTGCAATCGCCGGCCTCGCGCGCCGCCACGGCGCCGAGCCGCAGCGATGCCGCCTCGCCGATGATCGAGGCGACACTCGACAATCTGCGCGAGACGTTCCGCCACCTCTCGGACAGGCAATTGAACGAGATCGCCGAGAAGATGGCCGACCGCCGCGGCCACATGTTCCTCATCGGCGGCCGTTTCACCGATCCGCTGGCGCGCTACATGGCTGCCCACCTCGCCATCATCCGTCCCAACGTCTTCCACCTCGTCGGCCAGGAAAGCATGTGGCGCGACCGGCTGATCGACATGGGCAAGCGCGACGTTCTGGTCATCTTCGACATCCGCCGCTACCAGGACAGCCTCATCCGCTTCGCCGAGAAGGCGCATCAGCGCGGCGTGCAGATCGTATTGTTCACCGACCAGTGGCTGTCGCCCATCGCGCGTTTCGCCCGCCACGTGATTGCCGGTCGCACCGCCGTCCCCTCGCCCTGGGACTCATCGGCGGCGCTGTTCGTGGTGGCCGAAACGTTGATCGGCGCCGTCACCCGCCAGATGGAACCGGAAAGCGCCAGGCGTATTCGCGAAATGGAAGGCCTGCGCTAACGCCAGCCTCTCACCGGACCAGCCGCCCCTCGATCGACCAGCGCGCCGCCAGGAAGTTCAGGACGGCAGCGACCACGATGCCGGCAATCTTGGCCGGCCACACACCGATCCAGCCGGCGAGTGCGGCGATGAACAGGCTGGATACGCCGAGCGAGATCAATGCCCCCAGCGAGACGAAACGGAAAACGGAACGGCCAAGCGGGATCGAACGGTCGCGCTCGAACGACCAGAATCGGTTGGCCGTGAAGGAGAAGGCGACGGCGACGAGCCAGGCCCCGACATTGGCGGCCAGCGGCGGCACGGCAATCCACAGCAGGGCCGAGAAGGCCGCGAGGTCGATGACCGTATTCGCCACGCCGACCACGGCGAAGCGCCCCATCTTGCTGCCAAGCGTACGACGGGGATCGTCGCTCATCGCGTGCCGCCTTGGATGGTAACACCGGCTGCGGCAAGCATGGCACCGAATTTGTTCGAAGCCAGGAAGTCATATTCCGCCTGCCGCACCGCCTGCATCGGATCGCGTGTGGCCAGAATGGCATCGACATGGCCCGGATGGCACATGAACACGCCCCCTTCCGGCAAATCCTCGACTGCGCGGCGCACGGCCGGCGCGAAATCCGACGGCTGGCGCCAGTCATAGATGCCTGCGAGCGGCTTCATCACGGGAAAGCCGGCTGCTTGCATCGACCGGTCGAACCCGCGCGCCAGCGTTGCAATGGCAGCGACTTTCAGTGCCGTCACGCCGACGCCCCGCGACAAAACGGGCGCGCCGCGCAACATCGGCCTTTGAGAACCGGCGAAACGCGTCTTCAGCCAATCCCGCACCACAGGCAGGAAATGCACATGTTGATGTCCGTCGATGAAATCGGGCTCACGGCCGAGCGCCTCGACGAAACGACGATGCTGCGCGTCGAGCTCAGTGTGGATGTCGATGGTGCCGAAGCGCCGACGCTTGAGCGGCGACGCCAGGTCGCCGAGTGAGGGCAATTGCCCTTGCGGCGCAAGGCCCGAAGGCGCCGTCAGCGCCGGCTGGTCGGTCAGCGTGAGATGCAGGCCGATCGCGGCACGGCCGACGAACGGCTTGATCCTTTCGGCGGCCTGTTCCCATTCCGGGAAGCCGGTCATGCAACTGGTGCCGGTCAACCGTCCGCGCCCGATCAGGTCAAGGATCGCGTCCGACACGCCGGGCGATAGGCCGTAGTCGTCGGCGATCAGGCGGATAGAGCGGATCATGCGTCAGGCTTCTGCTCACCCGCGCCGCTGACGATATCGCGCACGATGTAGACAGGACGGTCCTTGCTCTCGCTGAGCGCCACCCAGACATATTCGCCGATCAGGCCGAGCAGCGCGAGGTTGAAACCGCCGAGCACGACAATGGCGACAAGCAGGGAAGGATAACCGGGCACGGCGACGCCGTAGAAAAACACTTCCAAAAAGACCTTGAGGCCATAAATGCCGCCGGCCAGCGCAACGGCAAGCCCCGACAGGCTGAGGATGCGCAGCGGCAGCACGGAGAAGGAGGCAAAGCCTTCCATCGAAAAGGCAAGCAGGTTGAGCCGGCTCCATTTGCTCGTGCCGCTAATGCGCTGCCCCGGCGTGTAGGTCACCGCCTTGTGCCGGAACCCCGCCCAGGCATAGAGCCCCTTGTTGAAACGCCGCTTGTCGCGAAGCTTAGTCAACGCGCGCGCCACCGTCCCGCGCATGACGCGGAAGTCGCCGGCATTTTCGGGGATATCGAAGCGCTGGCTCGAATTGATCAGACTGTAGAACAGCTTGGCCGACTGGCTGCGCTTCCAGCTCGCACCTTCGCGATTGGTGCGGGCATAGACCACGTCGACGTCCGGGTTCTCGACCAGTTCGCCGATCAACTTCAGGCTCACCTCCAGCGAGTGCTGCAGATCGGCGTCCATGATCAAAACCATGTCGCCGCGTGTCCTGTCGAGACCGGCCAGCACGGCCACTTCCTTGCCGAAATTGCGGCTGAGCCGGACGATTTCCCATTCGCCACCCAGTGCCTCGGCAAAGCGCGCGGCGCTGTCGTCGACGCTGCCGTCATCGATCAGGATCTTGCGCGTGGCGAAACCGAAGCGACGGGAAACCTCGGTCTCCAGTTCCAACAAAAGCCGCGCGAAACCTTCCGCCGAGGCGGCCTCGTTCCAGAACGGCGTGACAATGTCGAGCGTGGGCTGGCGCTCAGGCATGCGCTTGTGCTCCGATCCGTTTGAACCTGCCATGCGCAACCGACCAGAACCACCACAACACCGGCAGGACGATCGCGCTCATGGCGATGGGCCGGAACCAGAGGCGCAGGGCCTCGTGAAGATGTGAATTGATGCCCGTCAGCCCCGTCGCGAACAAGGCGATGGCGAGCACGGAGGGCAGAATGCCACCCTCTTCATTGTCCCACATCACCGCCAGTGCCATGCCAGCCGGCATCGCTAACACGGCGAAGGTGTTATACTCGACGCGCGGGTTGAGCAGGCTCATATAGAAGGCGGCGGTCAGGAAAATGGCGAGGCCCGCCAGGCGCCGGTCGAGATTGCGATCGTACCAGAGTACCAATCCGAGCGTCGGCAGCGCCACGGCGATCCGCACCAATGTCGCCGCCTCACTAGAGATAGGCATGCCTAAGGCGGTGAACGGCGCGGTGAAATCGGCCGTTTCGAAAACGACGGCTTTGTCGACCGACATTGACGTCATCAGCGTGGCGAAATCGCGATAAAGCTGGGTGACGTAGTCCGCCGGGGCAAAGGCATAGGGAATGGCCAGCACAAAAAGCAGCGACGCCAACAGCAAAGGGATCAACCGCAGCCGCAGCGCTCCGACAAGGAGCAAAACGATGATGGCGGTCGGCTTGGCAATCACTGCCACCATCGCCCACAGGAAGGTTTCGACACGTCGGCCTTCGAGCGCCGACAGAACCAGCAGCCAGCAGGCACCCGCGAGCAGGATGGTCGCCTGGCCGTTGCGCAAGGCTCCGGCCGTGATCGGCACCGCCAGGAAAAGTGCATAGGACAACATCCAGAGCCGGTTGGCCGGATCGATCGTGCGGACCTGCCGCCATGCGGCATAGGTCAGGACTGCGAAACCGACTACCCGCCACAAGCCGTCGCCGACCACGGGGCCAAGCTTCATGAACGGCACATAGAGCACTGCGAAGGCCGGTGAATAGAGATAGCCCATGGCGATATCGAGATTGTAGAGCGGCTTACCGTCGAGGAACAACTCGCTGGCCGTGCGGTAGCTGCGCATCACGGACCGATGGTCTGGCGCCATGCCGGATATAATAAGGATCGCCGCGAACCCGCCAAGCCAAAGTGCCAGGCCGCCCCAATCCCAAGCCTGTCTAGATTTTGCCATTGCCCAACATTGCCCAATGCCGGCGGCTTCCGATGAACCTGAGCCGCCTTTTATCAGGGCGCGGGCATATCATGGCCAAGGCTGTTCGGTACAGCCCGCGAACCGGGAACGCTCCACGACGAGCGTCTTTTCGGGTCCGGTGTCTATGGGCCCAACATTGCGCGGGAATTGCGATCAGGGCCGGATGAAGACCTTGCCGTTGGGTTTGGCCAGTTCTTCGGGTAGGCGCGCCATCGCCTCGGCCAGCGGCACCACCGCCGTGACGTCAGTGGACCAGCGGCCGTCGGCAAAGCGCCTCTGCGCCTCAAGCGCCGCCGGGCCGCGGCGATCCTTGTTGCGACGCATCCAGTCGGTCAGCCAGAAACCCTCGACATGCTTCTGCTGGAAGATGAGCTGGCCGGGCTCGCGGATCATCGTGTCAGACGGGTCGAGCCGGCCATAGATGATCCAGCGCGAGCGCTTGGGCATGGCGTCGAACACCAGCGAAGCCAGCGGACCGGTGACCGCGTCGAGGAAGATGCGAGGCTGTTCGACCTTCATCACCTCGCGCAGCGTCTGCACGAAATCCGGCGCCTTCTCGTTGAGCACATGGGCGGCCCCCAGTTCCTTCAGCAGCGGGATCTGGTCGTCGCGGCGCACGGTCACGATCGGATGATAGCCGTCCTCCTTGGCCAGGCCGATGATCAGCTTGCAGAGCTGGCTGGCGCCGGCCGTCATCACGAAGGCCTTGTGCCCCTCGTCCTTGACGATGCCGTACATGGCAATGGCGGTCAGCGGGTTGACGATCATCGCGGCCGCATCCTCGTCGCGGACCGCATCGATCAGCGGAATGCAGGCGAGCGCCTCGGCCAGAGCATAGTCGGCCCAGGCGCCCCAATTGGTCAGGCCCGTGGCGAAGGCAATGCGCTTGCCAACAAGGCTCTGCGCATAGGCATCGTCGCCGGCGGCGACCACCGTGCCAACCCCTTCGAAGCCGGCCGGCTGCCCCTGCACGCGCGGTTGGCCATAGAGGCCCTTCACGAACATCACGTCGGACGGGTTGATCGAAGCCAGGCTCACCTTGATGAGCACCTGCGTTGCTTCAGGCACCGGCACGCCGATCACGCCCGGACGCACATAAGGCTCCATGGCTTCCAGTGCGCTTCCGCTCGGCTGTCGGGCGTAGCCGTCGCCGACCAGGAGTAGCGCCTTCATTTCGGATGCAATGGTCATCGCAATGCTCCTTGCCCAGGGGTGGTTAGGGTTTGAGGATCAACTTGCCGGACGCGCCGCGCCCCAGCACGCGTTTCAGAACGCTGGCCGCATCGGCCAGCGGGTAGACGCCCTCGATTACCGGCTTGACCTTTCCGGCGAGATACCAATCGACCAGTTCGCGCATGTTGCCGGCATAGGTCTGCGGCTCGCGAACGGTGAAATCGCCCCAATAAACACCGACGACGGAGAAACCTTTCACCAGTGTCAGGTTGACCGCCAGTTTCGGGATGGTGCCCGACGCGAAGCCGATGACGAGCAGCCGTCCGTTCCAGCCCATGGCGCGCGCCAGTGCCTCGAAGGCATCGCCGCCAACCGGATCGAAGCCGACATCGACGCCCTTGCCGCCGGTGATTTCCTTGAGCGCGTCCTTCAAATTGTCGTAGCCGAGCACGATGTCGGCGCCGGCCTCGGCGGCGATGCGCTGCTTTTGCGGCGACGAGGCGACACCGATGACCTTGGCGCCCATCGCCTTGCCGATCTGCACGGCGGCAACGCCGGTGGCACCGGCCGCACCCAGAACGCACAGCGTTTCGCCTTGTTCGAGCTGGCCGCGCTGCTTGAGCGCATGATGGGATGTGCCATAGCCGCAAATCAGCGCACAGGCGTCCGCCGCGCTCATCGCATCCGGCAGCTTCATCGCCATCGTCTCGGGAAACGCGACCTTCTCCGCATAGCCGCCGATGACGGTCAGCGCGGCGACCCGGTCGCCGACTTTGATGCTTTGCACTTTCGAACCGGCCGCGATCACCCGCCCGGCCACTTCCATGCCCGGCACGAACGGCACCGGAGGCTTCATCTGATAGAGGCCCTGGACCAGCAGGCCATCGGGATAGTTGACGCCGATCGCCTCGGCGGCGATCACCACGCCATCGCCTTTCGCTTCCGGCTCCGGCCAATCGCCATAGGCGAGCTGATCGAGCGGCGCGAAGGCACGAGCGATGACGGCTTTCATGTCTCTCCTCCCGGATCGAGCATTTTGCCCTGAACGGACCTTACAGCTTTTCCTGCGTGTATTTCTTCAGTTCCTCGCGCGCCACCTGGCGGCGATGCACCGCGTCGGGCCCATCGGCGAGTCTCAGCGTGCGCAGGTGCGTCCAGGCTCGCGCCAGCGGCGTATCCTGGCTGATGCCTTGCGCGCCGTGCATCTGCACGGCCTCGTCGACCACCTTCAGCGCCACGCGCGGCGCCACAACCTTGATCTGGCTGATCCATGGAGCTGCCGCGCGCGCGTCGCCCCGGTCGATCATCCAGGCTGCCTTGAGGCAGAGCAGCCTGGCCATCTCGATCTCCATGCGGCACTCGGCGATGATGTCGAAATTGGCGCCGAGCCTGGCCAGCGGCTGGCCGAACGCTTCACGCCGCACCGAGCGGCGCGACAGCAATTCCAGCGCCATCTCGGCCTGACCGATGGCGCGCATGCAGTGATGGATGCGGCCGGGGCCAAGCCGGCCCTGCGCGATCTCGAAGCCCCTGCCCTCGCCCAAGATCATGTTCGTGGCCGGCACGCGGACATTGTCGAAGCGCAGATGCATATGCCCATGCGGCGCATCGTCATCGCCATAGACCTGCATGGCGCGAATTTTGGTGACGCCTTTCGTATCCGCCGGCACCAGGATCATCGAGTGCTGCTTGTGCTTCGGCTCGCCGGCGCCGCCGGTTTTCACCATGACGATATAGATCGCGCAGCGCGGATCGCCGGCGCCGGAAGCCCACCATTTCTCGCCATTCAGCACATAGTCGCCGCCGTCGCGCCCGCAACGCATGGAAATGTTGGTCGCGTCCGAGGAGGCCACATCCGGCTCGGTCATCAGATAGGCCGAGCGAATTTTGCCTTCGAGCAAGGGACCCAGCCACGCCTTCTTGTGTTCGGCCGAACCGTAGCGTTCCAGCACCTCCATGTTGCCGGTGTCGGGCGCCGAGCAGTTGAAGGTCTCCGCACCCAGATGCGCCTTGCCCATCTCCTCGGCCAGATAGGCATATTCGACCGTGGTCAGCCCGTAGCCGCGATCGGAGCCGGTCAACCAGAAGTTCCACAGGCCGCGCTCACGCGCCTTGGCCTTGAGCCCTTCGAGGATTTCGGTCTGACGTTTCGAATAGGCCCAGCGGTCACCGGCCTTGCCGACCTCCGCCAGGAACTCCTCGTCGAGCGGCATCACCTCGTCGCGCACCATGGCAGCGACCTGGGCGTGGATCGGCTTCAGCTTTTCGGTCATGCCGAGATTCATGTCGGCCATCACAGGTTCCCTTCCCCGACGCCCAGTCCACGCGCGGTGAAATGGACGACCTGCGCCACGATCGCCTCGATGTCATCCTTGGTTTCGCCGGGGCGCGGCGTGTACCAGAACAGCGGAGAATTGAGCGACACGAACATGAGCTGTTCGGTGATGCCGGGATCGTCGAAGCGCATGGCGCCCGCCTGGCGCGCCGCCACGATCACCTGCCGGAAGATCGCGCCATAGTCGTTGCGAACCTGCATCAGCCGCGCGAATTCCTCGCGTTGCTCCGGCGTGGTCGCACCGCGCAGATAAAGCTCGACGCCTTCCCACACCACGCGCTGATAGCTGCGTGTCACGATCATCTGGCGCGTATGGATCGTCGCCATATGCCGCCATTGTTCCACCGCCGTGCCGGCAAGGCGGCGCGCCGGCTCGATCGCGGCATAGTTCATCGCCATGCCGGTGCGAAACACGTCCGCGAACAGATCGCCCTTGGATGGATAGTGATGATAGATGCGGCCCTTGGTCGAGCCGAGGCTGCGGGCGACATCGTCGATGGAGCTGGCAGCATAGCCCCGCGCCATGAAACAGGCGGCAGCAGCGTCGAGGATCGCGGCGCGGGAGCCGTCGGCGGCGATGGTGCCACCGACGGCTCCGGCCTCCTCTTCCCGCTCCGCCAAGTGCGGTCTCGCTGCCATTGCCCCTCGATTTGCCGGCTTTACAACATGCGAAGTTCAACATACTACTCGGTATGTTGTCAATCCGAATGCCGATTTTCGATACTCATAGAAGCATCGGCGACGAGCGGACTGATTGTAGGGAGGGCCGATGAGCTACCTCGACGACATGTTCTCGGTAACCGGCAAGATCGCCCTGGTCACCGGCGCCGCCACCGGCATTGGCCGCATGGCCGCCACCGCGCTCGTTCGCGCCGGCGCCACCGTCATGATCGCCTCGCGCAAGGGCGAAGATTGCACCAAGGTCGCCGATGAGCTGAATGCAGTTGGCGCACTCGGCAAAGCAGAGGGTTTTGCCGGCGATGTCTCCTCCGAAGCCGGTATTGCCGCCCTTGTCGAAGCGGTCAAGGCACGCACCGATCGGCTGCACATATTGATCAACAATGCCGGCATTTCCTGGGGCGCACCGCTGGAGACCTTCCCGTATCATGCCTGGGCCAAGGTGTTCGGCGTCAACGTGACGGCGGTGTTCCAGCTGACACGCGACCTGCTGCCGCTGCTTGAGAAGGCCGCCTCCGATGCCGATCCGGCGCGCGTCATCAATCTGGGCTCGGTGATGGGCACGCAACCGCTGGCCGATGACGCCTATTCCTACACCGCCTCCAAGGCCGCCGTTCACCACCTCACCCGCACGCTGGCTATCGAGCTGGCGGCGCGGCGCATCACCGTCAACGCCTTTGCGCCAGGCCCCTTCCAGAGCCGCATGACGGCGTTCGCCACCGGCACCGAGGAGAAGGCGAAACATGTCGGTGGCCATGTTCCCATCGGTCGCATCGGCGAGCCGGATGACATTGGCGGCGCCACGCTCTATTTGTGCAGCCGGGCTGGCAGCTATGTCACCGGCGCGATCCTGCCGATCGATGGCGGACAATCGGTGCAGCACGGCCTGACCCTATTCAAGGAATGACGGCCGCGCCGCCACCAGGAGATGCCCGTGCAACCCATCAGTCTCGAAACATTGCTCGCCAGCGTCGGCAAGGAAGTCGGCCTTTCGCCCTGGCGCGTCGTCACCCAGACGATGATCGACCAGTTCGCCGACGCCACCGACGACCATCAGTTCATCCATTGCGATCCCGCGCGGGCCGCGGCCGAAGCCCCCTTCGGCGGCACCATCGCGCACGGCTTCCTCACCCTGTCGCTGCTGTCGGCGATGACATTCGAGACCTTGCCCCCGCTGGCCAAAGGCAAGATGGGCGTCAACCATGGCTTCGACGAGCTCCGCTTCCCGGCCCCGGTCAAGACCGGCGCGCGCATCCGCACCCGCTTCGTGCTGGCCGAAGTGAAGGCGCGCCCGTCGGGCTGGGTGCAGGCCTCCCATGACGTCACCATCGAGATCGAAGGCTCGCTGAAGCCGGCATTGACCGCGCGCTGGCTGACACTCACCTTCGTGGAACCCGAAACGCAGGACGCATGACCGATCCGAACACGCTCGATCCCGCCCTTCTGGCTCCTTATCTGGAGCGCGAAGTTCCAGGCTTTTCAGGGCTGGGAGCGATCGAGAAGTTCAAGTCCGGCCAGTCCAACCCGACCTATCTGTTGACCGCGAAAAGCGGCCGCTACGTGCTGCGCGCCAAGCCGCCGGGACAGTTGCTGAAATCGGCGCATCAGGTCGACCGCGAATTCCGCGTCATGAAGGCCCTTGCCGGGACCGGCGTGCCGGTGCCGCAGATGTTGCATCTCTCGGACGAGAATTCGCCGATCGGGCGCATGTTCTATCTGATGGCCTTCGTCGACGGACGCATCTTCTGGGACCCGGCTTTGCCGGAAGCATCCAGCAGTGAGCGAGCGGCGGTCTACGACGCGATGAACGCGACACTGGCAATCCTGCACGATGTCGACGTCGAGGCCGTCGGCCTCGGCGATTACGGCCGGCCCGGCAACTATTTCGAGCGCCAGCTCGCACGCTGGACCAGCCAGTACCGCGCTTCCGAAACCGAAACCAATGGCGAGATGGACGCGCTGATCGCCTGGCTGGAGGCGAACCAGCCCGCCGATGACGGCCGGCTCTCGCTTGTGCATGGCGACTACCGGCTGGACAATATGATCTTCGCCAAGGACCAGGCTGAGGTGATTGCGCTGCTCGACTGGGAGCTGTCGACGCTCGGCCACCCCTTCGCCGACATCGCCTATCAGTGCATGCAATGGCGCCTGCCGCACCAGTCCGGCTTCAAAGGCCTTGGCGGCATCGACCGCGCGGCAGTCGGCCTGCCTTCGGAAGAAGACTATGTCGCCGCCTATTGCCGTCGGCGCGGACTCGGCGGCATCGCCAACTGGACCTTCCTGCTTGCCTTCTCCTTCTTCCGGCTCGCGGCGATCTGTCAGGGTGTCTACAAGCGCGCGCTGGACGGCAATGCCTCCAATCCTGCCAAGGCCAAGGTCTATGCCGACGCCGTGAAACTGCTGACGCATCTGGCAGCGCGACTGATCGAAGGAGAGAAGTGATCATGGGCCGTTTCGATGGTGCTGCCGTGCTGATCACCGGCGCCACCGGTGGGCTTGGCCAGGGGGCAGCCAAAGGCTTCGCGGCCGAGGGCGCCAAGCTGATCCTGTCTGATATCGATAGGGCCGCGCTGGAACGCTTTGCCGCGACGCTCGGCACGGAGACGGCCACGCTTGCCGGCAATATTGCCGACGAAGACCTTTCCGAAGCGCTGGTGAAACTGGCCGTCGACCGCTTCGGCCGGCTGGACATCGCCGTCAACAATGCCGGCATCGCCCAGAGCTTCGTGCGCCTGCCGCAGGTTCCCTCCGACGAGGCGCGCCGCATCCTCGAGATCGACCTGCTCGGCGTCTTCTACGCGATGAAACATCAGCTGCCGCAGATGGAACGGCAATTCAAGGCTCGCGGCAAGGGTGGCACGGTCGTCAACATCGCCTCAGTAGCCGGACTGGTCGGTGCGCCGAAACTGTCCGTCTATGCCGCAGCCAAACACGGCGTGGTCGGCCTGACCAAATCGGCAGCGGCGGAATATGCCACCAAAGGCGTGCGTGTGAACGCGATCTGCCCGGCCCACACCCGCACGAAGATGGTCGACGATTTCGTCAAGATCTCAGGCGCCCCGCAGGATCTGGCGCTGTCGGAACTGACACGCGGCGTACCGATGAAGCGGGTGGGCGAAGTCCCGGAGATCGTCGAAGCGATGCTGTTCGCGGCCGATCCCAAAAATACCTTTATGACGGGCCACACGCTCGCCGTCGACGGTGGCGTCGGCGCGATTTGAGAAAGACCCCGGCCGGTAATTCCCCAACGATAACTTGCGGATGACCGTACTGAGTATATACTGAAAAAGAGGGGAAATGGGAGCGAGAAAGGCAACAGGATTGCCGCAAACTGCGCAAACACGTCGCGAACAACAAAAAGCGACCTTGCGATCCGAACTTGTGGCCGCAGCCCATAAGCTGGTGCAGCAAGAAGGCTATGAAGGCCTGACCATCCGCAAGCTGGCCAAGATGGTCGGCTATGCGCCGATGTCGGTCTATTCCTATTTCGCTGACAAGCAGGACATCCTGTTCGCGCTCGCCGAAGACGCTTTCCAGACGCTGGCCAAGCGCATCGAGCAGAACGCGCCCGACGATCCGATGGATGCGCTGCGCGCGGTGATGACCGAATATGCCGCCTTTGGCCTCGGCAACCCCAACGAATACCGCACCGTCTTCATGACCGAGAAGGTGAAGCCGCCGGCCGGCCGTACATTCGAGGAAATGGAGAACAACAATCCGGCGATGGCCGTGCTGATCAGCCGTGTCGAGGCCTGCGTTGCTGCTGGCCGGCTGAAGGGCGACCCGCATGCCATCGCAACCATGCTTTGGGCTGTCGGCCACGGCACCATCTCGCTGCTGGTGACCCACCCCTTCTACCCGTTTGGCGACCATCAGGCATTCGTGAAGCGCATGTGCGACTTCAGTCTCGCCGCACTGAGCAGCGATGAAGTCAAAGCGTTAAGCGACCAGCCGGCCAAGCCCTGCTGAGACAGGAAGCAGGCAGCAACGCCAAGCCGGCTGCCGGAGAAATCCGCAAACTGCCCGTTTCCGCGTCTGTTTTTTGACGCATCGGCGTTAGTCGCCGGAAATTGCCGCCCTGCGACAAACCGAGCCCGCCGACACGATTTTGACGAGCGCCATTTTTTACCCAGCCCTTTCAATGTGTTGAAGCCAGGCAAGCCGGCAAGGTTGGTTCGCGCCAGAAGTCGCGTCCAAAAAATTTTCCGTACGCGTACGATTTTTCATTGAAATCCCGCTGAGAGGGGCATACATGGACGATGCAACGTACATGTACGGAAATAGAAATTCAGATATTGAACCGGAGAAAGTCGATGAAAACGACAGCTCTTGCCCTCGCCACCCTCGTTGCCCTGTCGGGTACCGCCTTCGCTGGCCAGGCCACCACCAAGCAGATCAAGGCTCCCGCCGCCCACGCCGAAACCACCGTGAAGGGCAAGCTCGACTATGCCACCACCGGCTCGGTCGACAAGGCAGGCTCGAAGGCTGGCACCGCCGGCCCGCGCCTCGGCATCGACGTCAGCCCGTGGGTCATGCCGATCTCCCAGTAAGGTTCCCCCAACCGTCTGGTTGAGAACGGCAAACAAAAAGGGCGGCTGATTAAACCAGCCGCCCTTTTTGCATGTCGAAAACCGTAGGCACGCGCCGTTGACGACCGCCGCAGCCTTGCGCCAACCATGGCGTCATCAGGTGCTATGTCTTCTTGCGCCTCGGCGCGCCCGAGATCGACGTCGATATCACCGAGATGGGATCGCTGGCCGGAAACGTATCCTCCAACCCCTCCTCGAGTTTTTCCTCGCGGTTGGGCTCGCTGCGCCGACGTTTCTCGAACGAGCGCACCGCCGCCGTCTTCTTCGGCTTCCCGGATGTTGCGGATTTCGACGGATCGGCCATGGGCAACTCCCTCTATCCAAAGCCCATGACGGGCTCTGGGGACAGAACGGCGCCGCCCGGCAATGGTTCCTATGCTGCCGCGTCGCGTGCTGCCTCGGACAGGAAAGTGAAAACATAATCCGAGAAGGAGCGCCAGCACTCGACGCGGAAGGTTTCTTCGGCCGTGCGGTAAAGCACGATCTCGACCTTGCCGAGGATGGTACGGGAACATGCGCCGACCGGGAATGCAGCGAGCGACAGGTCCTGTGGGCAGCCGGCGTTCAGCGTCGCCTCGGCGCCCGGACCGGCGACCGCGATCGCCACATTGCGGTGCGAGACGCCGACCGCGGAATGCAACTGCTTGACCTTGGTGCAATCGGCCAGCGGATCAGCGCCGGTCTCGTCGATGATCAGCCATTCGTCCGGCCCGAGCCACAGCGCGAAGCGGCCATCCTTGGCGGCAGAGGTCTTCGGCTTCTTCGGCAATGTCAGCCCGAGCGCCTTGGACAGCGCCGCCAGCGAGGCTTCCGGCGCGCGCAGCGAGATGCGTTCGGCCGGCTCCAGCGCGGTCAACGTGACATGGGCGGCCGAGGCATTTCGACCGGCAAGTGCCGGATGCCGCTCGGCCAGAGCGGTTGTGGTTTTCTGGGCAGCCTTAGCCATTGAGGCGTTCCCCCTTCTCGTCGAAGAACACCATGCCGGTGACTTCGACTTCAATCACACGGTCGGGCATCGGCACATAGAGCGTTTCGCCCATGCGATCGCGCCCGCCTGCGACAAGCGCCAGTGCGATCGAGCGTCCGCAATTCTGCGACCAGTAGCTCGAGGTGACGTGACCCAGCATCTTCATCGGCACAGGCTGGTTCGGATTGTCGACGATCTGCGCGCCCTCTTCCAAAACCACTTTCGGATCCTTGGTCTTGAGGCCGACAAGCTGCTTGCGGCCTTTGGCAACGAGGTCTGGCCGCATCATACCGCGAATGCCGACGAAATCGGTCTTCTTCTTGCCGACCGCCCAATCCAGCCCGGCGTCGTTCGGCGTCACGGTGCCGTCGGTGTCCTGGCCGACGATGATGTAACCCTTCTCGGCGCGCAGCACGTGCATCGCCTCGGTGCCGTAGGCCGAGGCGCCGTGCTTCTGGCCTTCGGCCCACAACGCTTCCCAAACCGCCTGGCCGTAGTCGGCCGGTACGTTGACCTCGAAGCCGCGGTCGCCGGTGAACGACATGCGGAAGAGCCGGGTCGGCACGCCGCAGATCTTGCCTTCGCGCACCGACATATGCGGCAGCGCCTCGTCCGACATATCGATGCCCTCGACCAGCGGAGCGATGATGTCACGCGACTTCGGCCCCTGCACCGCGATCACCGCCCATTGCTCGGAAATCGAGGTCAGCCAGACATTGAGATGCGGGAATTCGGTCTGGAGGTAGTCCTCCATCATGTTCATGACGCGAGCGGCACCGCCGGTGGTCGTCGTCACATGGAAGCGGTCCGACGCCAGGCGCCCGACGACGCCGTCGTCATAGATGAAACCGTCCTCGCGCAGCATGATGCCATAGCGGCAGCGGCCGGGCTCCAGCTTCTCCCACGGATTGGTGTAGAGCAGCTCCATGAATTTCGCCGCGTCGGGACCGACCACTTCGATCTTGCCCAGCGTCGAAGCGTCGAACAGGCCGGCCGTCTTGCGCACCGTCACGCATTCGCGGTCGACCGCGGCATGCATGTCCTCGCCGGCACGCGGGAAATACCAGGCGCGCTTCCACTGGCCGACATCCTCGAACACAGCGCCGTGCTTCTCAGCCCAGCCGTGCATCGGCGTGCGCCGCGTCGGATCGAACAGCGGCCCGCGCGCATGGTTGACGATGGCGCCGAAAGTCACCGGCGTATAAGGCGCGCGGAAGGTGGTCAGGCCGACCTCGGGGATCGGCTTGCCCAGCATGTCCGCGGCGATCGCCAGGCCGTGCATGTTGGAAGTCTTGCCCTGGTCGGTGGCCATGCCGTTGGTGGTGAAGCGCTTGACGTGCTCGATCGAGCGCATGCCTTCGCGCACCGCCTGGCGGATGTCCTTGGCGGTAACGTCGTTCTGGAAGTCGACGAAGGCCTTCACGGTGGTGTCCGGGCCGGCGCCGGGCGCCGAGCCGAGCATGCCGCGTGACCAGGTCTCTCCAACCTCGACCTTGGGCTTTGCGGCCTTGGCAGCCTTGCCGCCCGCTTCCTTCGCGGCCTTGGCACCGGCTGCATACCCCTCGTCGACCGAGGCGGCCAAGCCGTCGGTGCCGTTGCAGGCGCCGGCCGACACGCAATCCTGCGCATAGGTGCCGGGCACGAAACGCTTGTCCTCGTTGAAGGCGACCTTGCCGCGCGACTGCGAGAAAAGATGCACGGACGGCGTCCAGCCTGCCGACATCAGCAGCGCGTCGATGGCGATGGTGCGCTCGCCGCCGCCATTCTTCGGCTGCACGGTCATCGACGAAACGCGCAGCTTGCCGCCGACGCGCACGACGGCGCGGCCGTCGTGGATCTCGATGCCAGCCGCCCGCGCCTGGTCGATCAAGGCGCCGGACGGGTTGTCGCGCAGGTCGACGATGGCGGCGACATTGACACCGGCCTTCTTCAGGTCGATCGCCGCCGCATAGGCGGAATCGTTGGCGGTGTAGACGCCGACATTGCGGCCCACCGCAACGCCGTAGTGATTGAGATAGGTGCGTGCGGCGGAAGCCAGCATCACGCCCGGACGGTCGTTGTCGGCGAACACCATATGCCGCTCGATCGCGCCGGTGGCGAGCACGACACGCTTCGCGCGCACCTGCCATAGCCGCTCGCGCGGCAGGTCGTGACCGGGATTGGCGAGATGGTCGCCGGCGCGTTCCACCAGGCCGACGAAATTCTGCGCGTAATAGCCGAAGGCGGTCGTGCGCGACAGAACCCGCACATTGCCCATGGCCTTCAGCCGGGCGACAGCGCCCTGCGCCCAGGCCCAGCCGGCCTGACCTTCGATGCGCGCGCCGCTTTCGAAGCGCAGCGCGCCGCCGAATTCCGCCTGTTCGTCGGCAACGATGACCCGCGCGCCCGTCTCGGCCGCGGCCAGGGCGGCGGCAAGGCCAGCCGCGCCGCCGCCCAGCACCAGCACGTCGCAATGCGCGAAGCGCGATGCGTAGTGGTCGGGATCCGGCTGGTCCGGCGCCACGCCGAGGCCGGCGGCGGAACGGATGTTCGGTTCGTAGAAGTTCTTCCAGGCCGACTTCGGCCACATGAAGGTCTTGTAGTAGAAGCCGGCCGAGAACATCGGCGAGGCAAGGTTGTTGACCGCGCCGACGTCGAAGGACAATGACGGCCAACGGTTCTGCGACTTGGCGACAAGCCCGTCATAGAGTTCCTGCACGGTGGCGCGCACATTGGGCGTCTTGCGCGCGCCATCGCGGGCGATCTCGACCAGCGCATTCGGCTCTTCCGCGCCCGCGGACAGGAAACCGCGCGGGCGATGATACTTGAACGAGCGGCCGACCAGATGAACGCCATTGGCCAGAAGCGCCGAGGCCAGCGTATCGCCCTCGACGCCGGTGAAAGCCTTGCCGTCGAAGGTGAAGCGGGCGGTCTTGGCCGGCGTCAGGCGGCCGGCATTGCTGATGCGGAAAGCGCCGCTCATTTGGAAACTCCGGGCAGCTTCGAAGGCTTCGGCTCGCCGGCCTTGTAGGTCATCACGAACTTGTCGGTGACGGTGTCGCGCACCGCGTTGAAGAAGCGCGCGCAGCCATGCACATGCCGCCAGCGTTCATAGATGATGCCCTTGGTGTTCGAGCGGATGAAGAAGAACTTCTCGAAATCGTCGTCGCTGACGGCGGCGATGTCGGACGATCGCGCGATATGCGCTTCGCCGGCGTTACGGAATTCGAGTTCCGGACGCTCTTCCTCGCAATAGGGGCAGCGGATGAGAAGCATTGTCTGTTTCCTATAATTCACCGTCGCCGATGCGCGCGCCTTGCGGCTGGTCGCAAAGCCGTTGTCCGAGCGCTTCGAAGGGCGCCACGCGCTTGATCAGTGTTTCTACCGAATCCATCGGCTGGAAGAGGTCGCGGTTTGCCATGTTCAACAGGGTGACCTGAAAGGGGTCCGTGGAGATGATGACGGTGCGCAGTGCTGGCGTGTCATCCCCGTCGTGTTCCCGCTTTTCCACGAAACTAACGGTCTTACGACCACCGCTCCAGACACAGGCGAGAAAACCGGACGGCACCGAAAACGGCCAGTCATCCTCGTGAGCGACGCGATTGATCTCCTGCAGCCGAACCTCGCTGGCTTGCGGAAGGTGGAACATCCCCTTCTCGCCGGTCAACACGAAGGGCGCAGCCACAGCCATCGTCGCCGCCAGCGTCTGCATCAGTGCGCGACGGCGGCGGCCGCCGCCTCGTCGATCAGGCGGCCGGTGCGGAACCGTTCGATGGTGAAAGGCGCGTTGATGGGATGCGGCTCGTCGCGCGCGATGGTGTGCGCAAAGACGTGCCCCGAACCCGGCGTCGCCTTGAAACCGCCCGTACCCCAGCCGCAATTGACATAGAGCCCCTTGACCGGCGTCTTGGCCAGGATCGGCGAGCGATCCGGCGTGACGTCGACGATGCCGCCCCAGGACCGCAGCATCTTCATGCGCGTGAACATGGGGAACATCTCGCAGATGGCATCCAGCGTATGGGTGAGGATGTGCAGGCCTCCGGTCTGCGAATAGGAGACATACTGGTCGGTGCCGGCGCCGATCACCAGTTCGCCCTTGTCGGACTGCGAGATATAGGCATGCACCGTATTGGACATGACCACGCAGGGGAAAACCGGCTTGACCGGTTCCGACACCAGCGCCTGCAGCGGGTAGCTTTCCAGCGGCATGCGCACGTCGGCCATCTGCATGATGACCGAGGAATGGCCAGCTGCGACGACGCCAACCTTGCGCGCGCCGATGAAGCCTTTCGAGGTATCGACGCCGGTTACCGCGCCGTCGGCGCCACGCCGGATGCCGGTAACCTCGCAATTCTGGATGATGTCGACGCCGCGCGCCGCCGCGCCACGGGCATAACCCCAGGCGACTGCATCGTGACGGGCGGTGCCGCCCCGGCGCTGCAGGGTGGCGCCCACCACCGGATAGCGCGCGTTGCGCGAAATGTTGAGCGGCGGGCAGTAGGCCTTCGCCTCTTCCGGCGTCAGCCATTCATTGTCGATACCGTTCAGGCGGTTGGCATGGACGTGGCGCTTCAGTACCTGGACGTCGTGCACGTTGTGCGCCAGCATCATCACGCCGCGCGCCGAATACATGACGTTGTAGTTGAGGTCCTGTGACAGGCCGTCCCACAGCTTCACGGCATGGTCGTAGATGCCGGCGCTCTCGTCATAGAGATAGTTGGAGCGGATGATGGTGGTGTTGCGGCCAGTGTTGCCGCCGCCGAGCCAGCCCTTTTCCAGCACCGCGATGTTGGTCAGGCCATGTTCCTTGGCCAGATAATAGGCAGTGGCCAACCCATGCCCGCCGGCACCGACGATGATGATGTCATAGCTCTTTTTCGGCTCCGGCGAGGGCCATTGCTCCTCCCAGCCCTTGTGGCCGCGCATGGCCTCGCGGGCGATGGCGAATACCGAATATTTTTTCACGTTACCTAGCCTCGCGTATGGGCAATCGGGCGTCCGACGCGCGAGGTGTATCACTAGCGAAACATGGCTGCCATCCCAGCGCTGTTTGCGACGGCAATTGCCGTTTTGTGCCGTGCCTTCACTCGAAAATCCAACACGAACGATGCAAGAGACATGACTACTTCAGTCTTTTAGCCTGGATTTCTCAACTCGCCCGAATTCGGCGTCGATAGGTATCGCGTGGTGTTGAAACGCTCGCGAAATCAGATCACTTAGTTCGGGCTCACCGGCTTCCAAGACAATCTCGGCGAACTTTTCATCTATGATCTTGCGCGGTCTCAAGGCGATACCTGCCGCAAGTAAACGGACCCCTGGATCTGAGTGGTTTGCCAACCCTCGAACTTGAGCCTCCGACACAGGCATAGACCATCTGATGACTTTGCTGATTTCAGTATAAATCGAGTCAGGCCGCTGCAATGCCGCATTTTTGATCGCTGCTGAAAATTGTTTGGAACCAGCCAAGCGAACAAACTCAACCATACGCCATCGGACACCACTGTCGGGGTCTTCGAGATGCTGAAGTAGCTTTCCCAAAACCTCACCATCTTCTGGCGTAGTACAAGCAGTTAGAGCCCCAATCGCATAAAAGCGAATGCCTGAATTGGAACAATCCAGAAGCGCAGCTATTTCCTGCGTCAGCGCCCTCACCTTCCAACCAAGTTCATTGGCTAGAAAAGCGCCTCGCCGCAGCACCTCCTCAGACGGCGAAGTAATCAAGGGCCGAAGGTTCGCAATCGGAAATCCGTCGTAGAATTGGCCGTAGACATCCCAGATTAATTTGCTCACGTCCTCGAACTCGGGTTCGAGCAACCTCTCGATCATTTTTTGGGGAGTCATTTGAAAAGGGTGGCGCGTCCACCCGCATGTTTTCAGAGGTTTTCGATAACCTGACTTTCATTCGGCAGCAAGGGGCATCAGATCCGGCGCGTTTCGGGTGGTTCGCCTTCCATCGATCTGCGAGCAAGCGCCATCCACTTCTGGAAAGGACCAAGCATATGCTCGCATTGACCAACAAGGTCGCCATCGTCACCGGCGCGTCTTCAGGCATCGGCCGCGCCACCGCGCTGCTCTTTGCCCGCGAAGGCGCCAAGCTCATCGTCGCCGGCCGCCGGCAGGCCGAGCTCGATGCGCTCGTCGCCGAAATCGCCGAGGAAGGTGGCGAGGCCGTCGCCCTTGCCGGCGACGTCAATGACGAAACCCATGCCAAGGCTCTGGTTGAACTGGCGCAGGCCCGCTTCGGCGGACTGGATGTCGCCTTCAACAATGCCGGCGCCGTCGGCCCGATGGGCCCGGTATCCGATATGCCGCGCAAAACCTGGGAAGACGTCCTCGACACCAATCTGACCAGTGCCTTCCTCGCCGCCAAGCATCAGATCCCCGCGCTGCTGGCGCGTGGTGGCGGCTCGCTGATCTTCACCTCGAGTTTTGTCGGCGTCACCGCCGGCATGCCAGGCATGGCCGCCTACGCCGCCGCCAAGGCCGGCCTGGTCGGCCTGACCCAGGTGCTCGCCGCCGAATACGGACGCGAAGGCATCCGCGTGAATGCATTGCTGCCGGGCGGTACCGACACGCCGGCGGCGACCTTCAAGACCGCCGATGAACGTGCTTTCGTCGAGGGGTTGCATGCGCTGAAGCGCATCGCCCGCCCCGAAGAGATCGCCCGCTCGGCGCTTTATCTCGCTTCGGACGCATCGTCCTTCACCACCGGCACGGCTTTGTTCGCCGACGGCGGCGTCTCCATCAACCGCACCTGAGCTCCAATCGATCTCAATTTCCCTGAATTCATCCCTTCTCCGGCCAATGCTGGAGAAGGGGTGAGACTTCGAGATATTTTCGCCGGACAAGAGAGGCCATGCACCCAGCCCGTGCCAGCTACAGCCTGTCGCGGTGACAGGCGCGGCGTCTCCCGCTATTCACCTCGTCCATGGAGGAGATGAGGGGCGCTCTGAAAGACAGGCTGACGCGGAACATCGTTGCCGCGCTCTTCGTCTATTTCATCGTCATCCAGGCATTGGTCTCCGGCTTTTCCTCCGGGGCGATGGCGGCGGCGTTCGACGATGCCGGCTTTGTCATCTGCGCGCCGTCGGGCGATGCACCGCCAAACCCATCCAATACCCACCAGAAGAACCTTTGTCCCTGTGGAAGCCTGTGCCAGATATCGGCGGGGCTGATCGCGGTCCCCACGACCACACCGGCATCGCTGCTTGCGCCGCCGCCAGCATATCGCGATCTCCACTTCAATGTCCCGAATGAAGACGGCCGTCTGCCTTCCGTTCGCGACCTTGCGTTCGACGCCCGGGGACCGCCCGCACCCTTTCACTGACGAGAACCAACGACAGTTCCGCGGTCGCCGCGTCTTTTGACGTGCCGGTGCGGGACCGTCGAACCATTCCTCCATTTCGGTGAAAGACCATGACTGATCTTGCTCTCAGGCAGGCGGCGCGTCCGGCCAGCCCTACCAATGCATCCGACCTCTACCGCGCTGTTTGGCGCTGGCATTTCTATGCGGGGCTGCTTGTGCTGCCCTTTTTGATCACGCTCGCCGTCACCGGCGCGCTCTATCTCTTCCGCGATGAGATCGATGCCCTCGTCCACGCCGATCTGAAGCGTGTCGAGGTCGCCGCGACCACGGCGACCCCGTCGGCGATGATCGAAGCCGCCATCGCGCGCGTTCCGGGCACAGCGGTGAAATTCACGACACCGGCCACCCCAACCTCATCGGCCGAGATAACCGTGAAGAAGACCGACGGCGAAAAGCTGGCGGTCTATGTGAACCCTTATTCGGGCGCGGTGCTTGGTACCTTGCCGGACAAGGGCACGATCATGACCTTCGTCCGCGATCTTCACAGCTTGAGCTTTTTCGGAACCATCGGCCGGACCGCCATCGAGATAGCGGGCGGCTGGGCAATCCTCCTTGTGGCGACCGGCATCTATCTGTGGTGGCCTCGCAAGGGCCGCGGCGGCGTGGTCAGCGTACGCGGCGCACCCAGCCAGCGCATCTTCTGGCGCGACCTCCATGCCGTGACCGGCATTTTCGTCGGCGCGGTAATCCTGTTCCTCGCCATCACCGGCATGCCTTGGTCCGTCTTCTGGGGAGACAAGGTGAACGAGTGGGCCAATGGCAGCAATTTCGGCTACCCCACCGGCCTGAGGGTCAATGTGCCAATGTCCGACGAGCACATGAACCATCTCGGCCAGACCAGCTGGTCGCTCCAGCAGGCGGAAGTCCCGCTATCCTCGGTGTCCGGAACCGCTGCTATCTCCGTCGACCAAGCGATGAAGACCTTCGATCGGCTTGGGCTGGCGCCAGGCTACGCCGTCAACATCCCGACGACCGCCGAAGGCGTCTATACCGGCTCCGTCTACCCCGACGATCTCGACAAGCAGCGCGTTGTCCACCTCGACCAGTATAGCGGCAAGCCATTGATCGATTTGAGCTATGCCGATTACGGGCCGGGCGCGAAGGCAATGGAATGGGGCATCAATGTGCATCTCGGCCAGCAATATGGCGCCCTCAATCAATATGTGCTGCTTGCCGCCTGCATCGCCATCGTGATTTTGGCGGTCAGCGCGGCCATCATGTGGTGGAAACGCCGGCCGATAGGGCGGCTCGGCGTTCCGCCGCTGCCCGGCGACCGCAGGAAGCTCGCCGGCGTCGTCACCATCCTCGCCATTGGCGGCGCCATCTATCCGCTTGTCGGCGCATCGCTGATTTTCGTTCTCATCTTCGACATGATCCTAACGAGGCGGTGGCGCGCGGTCGGATAACAGGATAAGAAGAGGAACGGCTTTCCGTGTGTCCGGCGTGGCGCACGGAAAGCACCAAGTTTTCCGCTTGAACTGTGGACATTCCATCCCGATTCTGCTATCAGCCGCCAGAATTCGCGGTGGAAGCCGCTGCGGAAGCTTAGGGCTATTGCCGATAGCCCAATGATTTCAAATTGAAAGACAGGATCGCCCGTGCAGGTACTCGTCCGCGACAACAACGTTGATCAGGCGCTTCGCGCGCTCAAGAAGAAAATGCAGCGCGAAGGCATCTTCCGTGAAATGAAGATGCGCGGTCACTATGAGAAGCCGTCCGAGAAGCGTGCTCGCGAGAAGGCCGAGGCCGTGCGCCGCGCCCGCAAGCTGGCCCGTAAGCGCGCTCAGCGCGAAGGCCTGTTGCCCTCGACCCCGCGTCCGGCTCCTGCTGGCGCCGGTGCAGCGCGCGCTCCGCGCTGATCCTGCCAAGTTTTCGTCCTTTTCGAAGGATAGCCAAGGTGGCGCGATGGAAATCGCCGCCACCTTTTTGTTTGACGCAAGCCGGTATTTGTATACGCAGGACTGCGGGATAGGGGCCGGTGCGATGATCCGGAATGCCGGGCGTCGGATATTGAGGATACGGCAGCCGATGCATGTTTTGACCGCAGAGCGTGGAAACTCCGTGAACAGGCTCGTTCTGACAGCAGCCTTGCTGTCGGGCCTGGCGCTCGCGGGATGCCAGTCGACCCCGACCGGCGAGCTCGGCTCCATCGACCAGGCGCAGGGATCGAGCGAGAACATCTCCTCGCTGTCGTCAGTCGTCGACCGCAACCCGCGCGACCCGGAAGCCTATAATGTGCGTGGCTCGGCGCTCGGCCGCGGCGGCAAATACCAGGCCGCGCTGAAGGACTTCGACACGGCGATCCAGCTGAAGCCCGATTTCTACCAGGCCTATTCAAACCGCGCGCTGATCTACCGTTTCATCGGCGACCAGCAGAAGGCGCTTGCCGACTACAATCGTGCCATCCAGATCAACGCGAACTACGACGCCGCCTATATCGGCCGCGGCAACCTCTACCGCAAGGCCAACCGCACGCAGGACGCCTTCAACGATTTCCAGAAGGCGATCCAGCTCGATACCACCGACGCGCGCGCCTATCACAATCGCGGCCTGATCTATCAGACCCAGGGCCAGCACAATCTCGCGATCGAGGATTTCTCGACCGCCATCTCGCTGTCGCCGGACGCTTCCGAGCCCTATAACGGTCGTGGCCTCTCCTACCTGGCGCTCAACCAGGACGACAACGCCTTCGCCGACTTCAACATGGCCATCAAGCTCGACGGCAAGAACGCCGAAGCCTGGACCAACCAGGGCCTGATCTATGAACGGCGCGGCGACAAGGCCAAGGCCGCCAAGTCCTATCGCGAGGCGGCGCGACTGGCGCCAACCTACCAGCCGGCCAAGGACGGCCTCTCCAGAGTGAGCAGCGCCGGCTGAGCCGTTGCTGTTTCACCGTTGCCGATGAGCAACGGCCATCTCCTATTTTGACCACGCTCCGACCTTGCCGCTGTCGCGCCATGGTTTTCTGGAACGCTGCGCGCGCTGGACCGTTATCCGGCATGGAACATTGGAAGGACCCGTCCCCATGAAAAAGCTCGTCATTTCCGCCGCACTGGCAACGCTCGCCTTCGCGGCCCCGGCTCATGCCGGCAAGCTGGAACTCGGCGTCCTCGATTGCGTCATCGATGGCGGTCAGTCCTACATCATCGCCTCGAACAAGGGCGTCACCTGCACCTTCCGCCCCTATAACAGCCGCAAGTCCGAACTCTACACCGGCGTCATCTCGAAACTCGGCGTCGATCTCGGCATGACCCATCAGGGCCAGTTGTCCTGGGCGGTTCTGGCGGCATCGAGCAGCTACGATTCAGGTGCTCTGGCCGGCAAGTATTTCGGCGTCAACGCCGAAGCGAGCGTCGTCACCGGCGGCGGCCTCAACGTTTTGGTCGGCGGCTTCGACAACTCCTACGCGCTGCAGCCGCTCTCGGTACAGGCGCAGACCGGCCTCAATGTCGCTGCCGCCGTGACTTCGCTCGAGCTGCAGCATTCGCTGAAGTAAAAGTTGAGCGCGAGGGTCGGGCGTCTTCGCCCGGCCCGACCATTGCGTGGCAGTCCGCTTGGCTGGAGCCGCGAAACCCGCCCCTCGTGCGGGCGAGGCTAGACGACCGTCGTTTTCAGGCGTTCCGCGATCAGCTCGGCAAGGCGCGCCGCGACGGCTTCCTTGCTGAGTTCCGGCCATTCCTCGACGCCCGATTTCGAGACGATGCGCACCCGGTTGCGGTCGCCGCCCATGACGCCGCCGGGGCCGATGCCACTGTCTTGCGAGACGTCGTTGGCAACAATGAAGTCAGCGCCCTTCTTGCTGAGTTTGGCAGCCGCATTCTTCAAAATATCCTGCGTTTCCGCAGCGAAGCCGACCACCAGATATGGCCGCTTCGCATGGTGGCCCACACCGGCGAGAATGTCGGGGTTCTCCACCATCTGCAGTGCCGGCGGCCCCTCTCCGGCCACCTTCTTGATCTTCTCTTCGGCGGAACCCGCTGTCCGCCAATCCGCCACCGCCGCGACGAAAACCGCCGCATCGGCCGGTAGCAGGCTTTCCACGGCTGCCTGCATCTGCCGCGCTGTCTCGACATGGACCGTTGCCACGCCCGCCGGATCGGCGATGGCGACCGGACCCGAGACCAGATGCACTTCGGCGCCAAGCTTGGCCAGGGCGGCAGCCAGCGAATGCCCCTGCTTGCCGGACGAACGGTTGGCGAGGTAGCGCACCGGATCGATCGGCTCATGCGTCGGCCCGGAGGTGACGATGATCTTCCTGCCGGCCAATGGCTTCGGCCGGCTGTCGAATTGCGCCTCGATTGCCGCCACGATCTCCAGCGGCTCGGCCATGCGGCCCTCGCCGGCTTCGCCGCTTTCAGCCATCTCGCCTTTCGTAGGCCCCACAAAACTGACGCCGTCCTTGACGAGCGTAGCGTGGTTGCGCCGCGTCGCCGGATGCGCCCACATCCTGGGATTCATCGCCGGCGCCATCAGCACCTTCTTGTCGGTGGCGAGCAGAACCGTGGAGGCGAGGTCGTTGGCGTGACCATTGGCAAGCTTGGCCATCAGGTCGGCGGTCGCCGGCGCGACCACGATGAGGTCGGCCTCGCGCGACAGCCGGATATGGCCGACATCGTGCTCATCCTGGCGATCGAACAGATCGGCGAAGACATGGTCGGCCGACAGCGCGCCGACCGAGAGCTGGGTGACGAATTGCTGCGCCGCCGCCGTCATCACGCAGCGCACCGCGGCACCCCGCTCGCGCAGCCGCCGGATCAGGTCCAGCGACTTGTAGGCGGCGATGCCGCCACCGATGACAAGCAGGATGCGTTTTCCGGAAAGGGTCATGCTTTGCTCTCAACAGCAATGCTGTCAGATTAGCTTCCAGGCAATGAAGATCAAGGTCAGCGCGATCACCCAAAGCGCAACGCGGCCCGACCGTGTGTGGCGGGCTTCCGCCTTGCCGATCGCCTTGGCGGTTGCGTCGTCGAACCGCAGGCCATGTTCGGCCATCAGGTCAATCTCGCGCGACAGCCGCTCGGCGCGCGCCGCGAGGTCAGGCGCCTGCCGGGCCAGCGAAACCAGCGCGCCGACGCCTTCGCGCGCATCTTCCAGCATGCCGCGCGGGCCGAGATTGGAGCGGATCCAGTCGCCCACCACCGGCTCGGCGGTCTTCCACATGTTGAAGGCCGGGTCGAGCGTGCGGGCCACGCCTTCCACCACCACCATGGTCTTCTGCAAAAGCACCAGTTCCGGGCGCGTCTGCATGTCGAACAGTTCGGTCACCTCGAACAGCAGCGTCAAGAGCTTCGCCATGGAGATGGTTTCGGCCGGCTGGCCGTGGATCGGTTCGCCGATGGCGCGGATCGCCTGGGCGAAGGCGGCAACGTCGTGCTTGTGCGGCACGTAGCCTGCCTCAAAATGCACTTCCGCGACGCGCAGATAGTTGCGCGTGATGAAGCCGTAGAGGATTTCGGCGAGGAACCGGCGCTCCTTCTTGCCAAGGCGGCCCGCGATACCGAGATCGACCGCCACGATGGTGCCATCGGCTTCCACGAACAAATTGCCCGGATGCATGTCGGCGTGGAAAAAGCCGTCGCGCAGCGTATGGCGCAGGAACGACTGGATCAGATTGGCGGCGATCGCCTTGAGGTCGTGGCCGGCGGCGGCCAGCCCCGCTATGTCGTTCATCTTGACGCCGTCGACCCACTCCATGGTGAGCACGTCGCGGCCGGTGCGCTCCCAGTCGACCGAAGGCACGCGGAAGCCGGGATCGGCCTTGGTGTTCTCGCCGAGTTCGGAAAGCGCAGCACCCTCGAGACGCAGGTCCATTTCGATCTTGGTGGTCTGGGCGAGCGTCTCCGTCACTTCTACGGGGCGCAGGCGCCGCGACGACGGGATGTATTTTTCCTGCAGGCGCGCGGCGAGGAAGTAGCTTTCGAGATCGTGATGGAAGCGCCTGCGCACGCCAGGTCGGATCACCTTGACCGCTACCCTGGTCGGCACCCCTTCCAGCAACGCTTCGGCTTCATGCACCTGCGCGATCGAGGCGGCAGCTACCGGTTCGTCGAAACGTGCATAGAGGTCGGAAAGCGACCGGCCGAGCGAAGACTCGATGGCGGCAATGGCCTGCGATTGCGGGAAGGTTCCCATCTTGTCCTGCAGCAGCGCAAGATCGAGCGCGATGTCGTTGCCGACCACATCCGGCCGCGTGGCCAGGAATTGCCCAAGCTTGACGTAAGACGGCCCGAGGCGGGCCACCGCATGCGCCATGCGATCGCTTCTGCCTTCCCGCAACGCCCGGCGGCGGGTGAACAGCCGCGCCATCCGCCAGCCGAATTTAGGCAGGCCGGAAAGCTGGTCGCCGGGAATCGCCGCGACGACGCCCTCGCGCACCAGCACCCAGCCGGCCCGAACGAGGCGGAATGCAGCGCCGACCGAACTCATGAACGCACCTGCCTCAAAGCTTCCAGCCCGAATGCGCGGCGGCAATGCCGCCGGTATAGTTGCGGAAGCTGACGCGTTCGAAACCGGCCGCGCCGATCATGGCGGCGAAATTCTGCTGATTCGGGAACTTGGCGATGGATTCGACCAGATAGGCGTATGGCTCGCCGTCACCGGTCACGGCCTTGCCGATCTTCGGAATGGCGTTGAACGACCAGCTCTCATAAACCTTGTCGAGCAACGGCATCTCAACCTCGGAGAATTCGAGGCACAGGAACCGCCCGCCGGGCTTCAGCACCCGGAATGCCTCGCCAAGCGCAACTTCGATGCGTGGCACGTTGCGGATGCCGAAGGCGATCGTATAGGCGTCGAAGGAGTTGTCGGCGAAGGGCAGTTCCTCTGCATTGGCTTCGACGAAATCCGTATTCGCCGCCAGCCCGCGCTTTTCCGCCCGCTCACGACCGACGGCCAGCATCGAGCCATTGATGTCGAGCACGGTGGCATGCACCTGACCCTGGCTGGCGTCGATGATGCGGAATGCGATATCGCCGGTGCCGCCCGCCACATCCAGCACCTTCCAGCCCGGCCGCTTCGGTGGATTGAGCCAAGCGACCATGGCGTCCTTCCACAACCGGTGCATGCCGGCCGACATCAGGTCGTTCATCAGGTCGTAGCGCTTGGCGACCTTGTGGAACACCTCGTTGACCAGCGGCTGTTTCTCGCCGCTGCCCACCTGCCTGAAGCCGTAGGAGGTCTCCATGCCACCGGCCGCAGTGGTTCTCTCAACTGACATCTTTTCGATCCGCCATAAAATCGGCCGGACCATAGCCGATCGAGATACGCGACGCTATTGTCAAAGGCGCGGTGTTCGGCCGCGCCGGCCGGCCCGTTCACAGGAATGCCTCATGATCTTGAAAGCCGAATTGCACTGCCATGTCGAAGGGGCGGCGGCGCCCGAACTCGTCATCCAGCAGGCGCGGAAATATGGCAAGGACCCCTCGCCCTTCATCCGCGACGGGTCTTTCGTGTGGCATGACTTCACCTCGTTTCTTGCCGCCTACAACTTCTCCGCCGATCTCTTCCGCACCGAGGAGGATTATGTCCTGCTGGCCGAACATTATCTGACCAGCCTGGCGCGCGACGGCGCCATCTATTCAGAGGTCTTCACCTCGCCCGATCATGCCATCCGCGCCGGCCTGTCGCCCAAGGCTTATACCGACGCGCTCGGCGAAGGCATGGTGCGCGCCAAGGCCAAGACCGGCATCGAAGGGCGCATGATCGTCACCGGCGTGCGCCATGTCGGCGTCGAGGCGATCGAGAAAGCCGCCCGTTTCGCCGCCAAATGCAACCACCCGCTGGTGACCGGTTTCGGTGTTGCCGGCGACGAGCGCATGGGCGACTTCGAGGACTATGTGCGGGCCTTCGAGATCGCGCGCGAGGCCGGCCTTGGCATCACCATCCATGCCGGGGAACTGATGGGCTGGGAAAGCGTGCAGGCGGCTCTCGACCATATCCGCCCCTCCCGCATCGGCCATGGCGTGCGCGCCATCGAAAACCCAGACCTCGTGCGCCGCATCGCCGACGAAGGCGTCGTTCTGGAATGCTGCCCGGGTTCCAACATCGCGCTCAAGGTGTTCGACAGTTTCGCCGAACATCCCTTTCCGGCCCTGAAGGCCGCCGACTGCAAGGTGACGCTGAACTCCGACGACCCGCCCTATTTCTGGACTTCGCTGAAGCGCGAATACGACATCGCGGCCGAGCATTTCGGCATGAACGAAAAGGCGCTGACCGCCGTGACCCGTACCGCGATCGAGGCTGCCTTCGTCGACAAGAAGACCAAAGCCACTCTCATCGCACGGCTGGACAAGGCCGGCGCGCGCTGAACGCCCGCAAAAACTGTGGTTCCAGCAGGCTTGGGCGTTTATCGGCCAAGCCATAGCCGCTAGGGTCTTTTCCAAGCATCGAGGAGAAGACCATGAAGGGCGTAACCGTCGTCGACCATCCGCTTGTCCAGCACAAGCTGACCATCATGCGCAACAAGGATACCTCGACGGCTTCCTTCCGGCGGCTGCTGCGCGAGATCTCGCTGCTGCTCGGCTATGAGGTGACCCGCAATCTCGAACTGACTAAGACGACCATCGAGACCCCGCTCGAGACGATCGAAGCCCCCACGCTGGAAGGCAAGAAACTTGTCTTCGCTTCGGTCCTGCGCGCCGGCAACGGCTTGCTCGAAGGGCTGCTCGATCTGGTGCCGGCGGCGCGCGTCGCCCATATCGGCCTGTATCGCGACCACGAGACGCTGCAGGCGGTGGAGTATTTCTTCAAGGCGCCAAGCGACCTCGCCGACCGCCTCATCATCGTCGTCGACCCGATGCTTGCCACCGCCAATTCGGCGATCGCGGCCATCGACAAGTTGAAGGAGCGCGGCGCCACCAACATCCGCTTCCTGTGCCTGCTTGCCGCGCCCGAGGGCATCGAGCGTTTCACCAGCGCCCATCCGGATGTTCCGGTCTACACCGCCTCCATCGACCGCCAGCTCAACGAGAAGGGCTACATCCTGCCCGGCCTCGGCGATGCCGGCGACCGTATGTTCGGCACCAAATAGGCTGCCTTTACCCTTCGTTTACGCAGCCCAGCGGTTTCAACGCCAAGGCACGCATTCACGGGCCGGCATTAAAGCGTCGAATACCAAGACGGCTTAGGGTGCGCCTCGCATAGGGGCGTTTCATGCTGCGTAAACTGGTCATCCTGGGTATCTTCGCCGGCGGTTCCGCCGCCATACCCAGCATCTTTCAGGCAAACCCGCAGTTGCTCGAGCGGCTGTTGGGAACCGGCTCCAACGCGCCGGTCCAGAACATCTCCTCGCCTGCCGCTCAGGCAACGGCAAACTCCGCGCCGCAACAGCCGCTGGGCCGCAAGGTGCTGATCGAGGCCAATGCGACTGGGCATTTCCTGGCGAGCTTCAAGATCAACGGTCGTCAGGTCGACGCCATGGTCGACACGGGCGCCACATTGGTGGCGCTCAACGCCTCGACGGCGCGCCGCGTCGGCGTCTCCGTCGGCCCGGCCGATTTCAACCATCAGGTCAACACTGCCAACGGCCCGGTCAAGGTGGCGCTGGTTCGCCTCTCCAGCCTGCAGATCGGCAAGATCGCGCTCGACGATGTCGACGCCGTCATCATCGACGACAGGTCGCTCGGAACCAACCTCATCGGCATGAGCTTCCTGAAACGGCTCGACAAATACACGGTCGAGAATGGCGCGCTGATGATGGCGCAATAGCGCCGTCGGCGTCAGGCGCGCGGTGCGATCCTTCGAATGATCGCCTTTTCGCCGGCCGGCTTGGCGGGACCGATCGTATAGGCCGAAATCACTGCGGCGGCGGCTATCTCGGCGTCACCTTGCGAGCGGGCATGGACAAGCGCCAGCGCTTCGCCGATGCGCACTTCGGAACCGACCGGCAGGAGCCGGGTGAGCCCGACCGTGTGGTCGATGCTGTCATGTGGGCGGATGCGGCCGCCGCCCAGGGTCACCACGGCAAGACCGATGTCGCGGGTCGCGATACCGGTGACGAAACCGCTGCGCGGGGCTTTCACCGGGAACTGAACCGGCGCCACGGGCACGTATTTTCCAGGCTTTTCCACGAAATCGGCCGGCCCACCGAGCGCCCTGACCATACGGCCGAACACGGCCGCCGCCCGGCCGCTGGCCAGCGCCTCAGTGGCGCGCTGCATGCCATCCTGATTGGACGAAACGAGACCCGCCGACTGCAGCATTTCCGCGGCCAGCGCCAGCGCCACCGTTTCCAGCCGCTTGTCGCGATAACGGCCGGTCAGGAAATCGACCGCATTCAAGACTTCGACGGCATTGCCGGCGGCGGAAGCGAGCGGCTCGTTCATGCCGGTGATCAGCGCGCTGGTCTTCAGACCCGCGCCATTCGCCACCTCGACCAGGCTGGTGGCCAGCGCCGTCGCATCGCGCGACTTTTCCATGAAGGCGCCGTTGCCGAGCTTCACGTCGAGCACCAGCGATTGCAGGCCGGCCGCCAGTTTCTTCGACAGGATCGAGGCCGTGATCAACGGCACCGACTCCACCGTGGCGGTGACATCGCGAATGCCATAGAGGCGCCGGTCGGCGGGGGCGAGATCGCCGGTCTGGCCAATGATGGCCGCACCCGCCTCGAGTACCGCCTTGCGCAGCAGAGCGACATCTGGCTGACTGATATAGCCAGGGATCGAATCCATCTTGTCCAATGTCCCGCCGGTATGGCCGAGACCGCGTCCCGAGATCATCGGTACATAGGCGCCGCAGGCCGCCACCATCGGCGCCAGCATCAGCGAGACATTGTCGCCAACCCCGCCGGTGGAGTGTTTGTCGGTGACCGGGCCCGGCAGGTCGGACCAGTCGAGCACGTCGCCGGAATCGCGCATGGCGAGCGTCAGCGCCACCGCCTCCTCCCGGCTCATGCCGTTGAAGAAGACGGCCATGGCCAGCGCCGCCGCCTGTCCCTCGCTGACCGAGCCGATGGTGATGCCGGCGACGAAGGCAGCGATTTCGTCAGCCGACAGCCTGAAGCCGTCGCGTTTCTTGCGGATGATTTCCTGAGGCAGCATGAAGGCTCACCCGTCCAGCAAGCCGTCCTGGAACATCTTCTTCAGCACCGTGGCGAGCTTGGCTCCGCCGATCGGCGCCATGTCCTTGGTCTCGGTGTGGGAGAGTTCCGCACCGGTCATGCCGGCGGCCAGATTGGTGATGACCGAGCAGGCCGCCACGCGCAGGCCGAAGAACCGGGCAAGGATCACCTCCGGCACGGTCGACATGCCGACCGCGTTGGCGCCCATGATGCGCGCCATGCGGATTTCCGCCGGCGTCTCGAAGGACGGGCCGGAGAACCACATGTAGACGCCTTTGTGCAAGACAGTGCCGGTCGACTTCGCCGCCCGCTCGATCGCCGCCCGCATGCCAGCATCATAGGCCTCGGTCAGCCCGACGAAACGCCTGTCGGTTGGCTCGCCGAACAGCGGATTGGAGCCGGAGAAATTGATGTGGTCGTCGATCAGCATCACCGATCCGGGCGGCATGTCCGGGTCGACGGAGCCGGCGGCGTTGGTCAAAAGCAACTTCGTCACGCCGATGCCGGCCAGCGTTTCGATGACCGGGCGCATCGCGGCGGCATTGCCATGTTCATAGTAGTGCGCCCGACCGGCCAGCATCAGCACCGGCTTGCCGGCGAAGTGTCCCGCCACCACCGCGCCGGCATGACCGGTCACGCCGCTCTGCGGAAAGCCGGGCAATTCGGCATAAGGAATGCGGATGGCGTCCTTGACCTCATCGACCAGTCCGCCGAGCCCGGAGCCCAGCACGAGCGCGGCACTCGGCACAAGACCGTCCAGCCGCTCGACGAGGCGATCGATCGCGTCCTTCATTTGAGGATGTCGCCCCGGAACCCATAGGGCAGCATCTCGCCCATGGTCACCGTCTCGGCCACGCCGGTCTCGTCGCAGAGATAGAGTTTGGTATCGGGCCGGGTGAATTCGGCGAGCCGCTGGCGGCAACCGCCGCAAGGCGAGCATTTGGCCATGCGTTCGGCGATGACCGCGATCTCGACGATCTTGCCGCCGCCACCCATGATGTAATGGCCCAATGCGGTCGTCTCGGCGCACCAGCCTTCCGGATAGGACGCCACTTCGATGTTGGCGCCGGAAAACACGCGCCCATCCTCGGTGCGCAGCGCTGCACCCACCGGGAATTTCGAATAAGGCGCATAGGCCTTGGCCATGGCCGCCTTGGCGGCGAGGTAGAGGTCATGCGACATCGGTCAGCGTTCCTTCACATAGGGCACGCCGCCGGCGCGCGGCGGGATCGCCTTGCCGATGAAGCCGGCAAGCAGGATCACGGTAAGCACATAAGGCAACGCCTGCATGAACTGCACCGGCACCTTGCCGATGATGGGCAGCGGCGTTCCTTGCAGGCGGATCGCCAACGCGTCGAGGAAGCCGAACAGCAGGCAGGCGAACATGGCGTTGACCGGCCGCCATTTGGCGAAGATCAGCGCGGCAAGCGCGATGTAACCCTTGCCCGCCGTCATGTCCTTCACGAAGCCGCCGCTCTGCACCATCGAAAGATAGACGCCCGCGATGCCGGTCAGGATACCGGTGCAGATGACCGCGCGGTAGCGCAGCCAGGTGACCGAGATGCCGGCGGTGTCGACCGCCGCCGGGTTCTCGCCGACGGCGCGGAGACGCAAGCCGAAGCGGGTGCGAAACAACACCCACCAGGTGAATGGAACCGCCAGGAAGGCGACGTAGACCAGCAACGAGTGGCCGGAGATCAGCTCCGAATAGATCGGTCCGATGATCGGCACGTCGCGCATGGCGTCGGCGCCGGGAAGCGTGATCGCCTCGAACCGTTCGTTCGGCGCCAGAGCCGGCGTGCGGCCGCCCTGCTGGAACCATGCCTGGCCGAGAATAATGGTCGAGCCGGCGGCGACGAAGTTGATCGCGAGGCCGGAGACGATCTGGTTGCCGCGATGGGTGATCGAGGCGAAGCCATGCACCAGGGCCAGCGACACCGAAATCAGGATTGCGATGCCGAGGCCAATCCAGGCCGAGTGGAAGACCGATGCAGCGGCGGCACCTGCGAAAGCGGCGGCCAGCATCTTGCCTTCGAGGCCGATGTCGAAAATGCCTGACCGCTCGGAATAGAGCCCTGCCAGGCAGGCCAGAAGCAAAGGCACCGACAGACGGATGGTGGAGTCCAGCGTCTGGATGACGATGTTGAAGAAATCCATGTCAGGCCCCCTCGCCCTTCACCGCCGCCATGCCGACCGATTTCGGACTGAACGAAGCGAACAGTGTCTGGATATAGGGCCGGAACATGTGCTCCAGCGCGCCGGCGAACAGGATGACGAGACCCTGGATGATGACGATCATGTCGCGGCTGATGGCCGGCATCTCGAAGGAGAGCTCGGCGCCGCCCTGATAGAGCATGCCGAACAGGATCGACGCCAGGATGATACCCACCGGATGCGCGCGTCCCATCAGCGCAACGGCGATGCCGATGAAGCCGGCGCCGCCGGCCAGATCGACATAGACGCTGTGCTGGTCGCCCATGATCGCGTTGATCGACATCATGCCGGCGAGCGCGCCCGAAATCAGCATGGCGATGATTGTCACCCGCACTTCCGAAATGCCGGCATAACGCGCGGCCTTCTGGCTGAAGCCGAAGGTGCGTATCTCGTAGCCGAGCTTCGTTCGCCAGATCAGCAGCCAGACCAGATAGGCCATGACCAGGGCCAGCAGGAAGGAGACGTTGAACGGCGCCGAACGGATCTTGGCGCCGAACAGTTCGATGATCCAGTTCAGCCGGGGCAATTGGGCGCCCGCTTCGAACGTGCGTGTCTTGACCTCCTGCATCGCCTCCGGTTTCAGCACGTCGCGCAACATGTAGATCATCAGGCTCGCCGCGATCATGTTGAACATGATCGTGGTGATGACGATGTGTGAGCCGCGCTTGGCTTGCAGATAGGCCGGGATAAAGGCCCAAGCCGCGCCGAAGAGAGCGGCGCCGGCGATGGCGAACGGGAAAGTGACGAACCAGGGCACGACCCTGTCGAGCGCCAGGCAGACCAGGCCGACACCGAGCCCGGCGACATAGGCCTGGCCTTCGCCACCGATGTTGAACAGGCCGGCATGCATGGCCACCGCAACCGCAAGGCCGGTGAAGATGAAATTGGTGGCGTAGAACAGCGTGTAGGCGATGCCCTGTCCGCGGCCGAACGCCCCCTCCACCAGGATGACCGCGGCGCGCAAGGGATTTTCCCCAACCAGCAACACCACCAGGCCGGCGACGGCAAAGGCGACCGCAAGATTGATGAGCGGGATCAGGCCATAGTCGGCCCAGGCCGGCAGCTTGGCATAAGGTGTGCTCATTCGGCTGCCTCTTTCTGCTCGACACCTGCCATCAGCAGGCCGAGTTCGCCTTCGCTCGCATCCGGTCCGCGCTCGCCGACGACACGGCCGGCGAACATCACAAGGATGCGGTCGGAAAGCGAGCGGATCTCGTCGAGTTCGACCGAGACCAGCAACACCGCCTTGCCCTGATCGCGCATGGCGATCAGCCGCTTGTGGATGAACTCGATGGCGCCGACATCGACGCCGCGCGTCGGCTGGCCAACGATGAGCACCCCGGGATCTTGTTCAATTTCTCGCGCGAGCACGATCTTCTGCTGGTTGCCGCCAGAGAAATTGGCGGTCTTCAAGCGCGCATTGGCGGGCCGGATATCGTATTTCGCGATCTTGTCCTCGGCGTCGGCGACGATGGCGTCGATGTCGAGCAGCGGCCCTTTCACGTAGCGCTTGTCCGCGTGATAGCCGAGGATCGAATTCTCATGCTCCTCGAAGGCCAGCACAAGGCCGACGTGATGCCGGTCCTCCGGCACATGCGCGAGCCCGCGCCGACGCAATTCGGCCGGATCGGCGGCCCCTGTCAGATCGATCGGCTTGCCGTCCAGCGTGACGCTGCCCGAAACCGCCTTGCGGATGCCGGAGATCGCCTCCAGCAACTCAGACTGGCCGTTGCCGGCGACGCCGGCGATGCCGACGATCTCGCCGGCGCGCACGTCAAATGAAACATCGTCAACCATGGTGACGCCGCGTTGGTCCTTCACCACGAGGTTCTTGACCGAAAGCTTGACTTCGCCGGCCTTGGCCTCGCCCTTCTCGACCCGCAGCAACACGCGGCGCCCGACCATCAGCTCGGCCAGTTCCTCGACGGTGGTCTGCTTGGTCACGCGCGTCGCCACCATCGTGCCCTGGCGCATGACGGAAACAGTGTCGGTGATCGCCATGATTTCACGCAGCTTGTGCGTGATCAGCACGATCGTCTTGCCCTGGTCCTTGAGCTGTTTGAGGATGCGGAACAGATGGTCGGCTTCGGCCGGTGTCAGCACGCCCGTCGGCTCATCGAGAATGAGGATTTCGGCACCGCGATAGAGCGCCTTGAGGATTTCGACGCGCTGCTGCAGGCCGACCGGCAGCTCCTCGATGATCGCGTCGGGGTCGACCTCCAGCCCGTATTCATGCTCCAGCCGATCAAGCTCGGCGCGCGCCTTGGCGATCGAGGATTTGAGCAGCGCGTCGCTCTCGGCGCCGAGGATGATGTTTTCCAGCACCGTGAAATTGTCGACCAGCATGAAATGCTGATGCACCATGCCGATACCGGCGGCGATGGCGTCGTTGGAGCTCTTGATCGAAGCCGGCTTGCCGTTGACCCGGATTTCGCCGCTGTCGGCCTGATAGAAGCCGTAGAGGATCGACATCAGCGTGGACTTGCCGGCGCCGTTTTCGCCAACGATGCCATGGATCGTCCCGCGGGCGATCTCGAGATTGATGTCGCGATTGGCGCGCACGGCGCCAAAACTCTTGTTGATGCCGATCAGCTCGATTGCGGCTTCCGCCATGCGATCGTTCCCATAATTTTTTTATCGTTTGGTCAAAATGACTAGCACGGCACCTGTCCCCTGCCAATTGGCCGGCTATGACGCCCACTCTCGACAAATCCCGGCATGCTTGTCAATTTCGAACACGCGCGGCATGCGCCATTGACAGGCGCCGTTGTGCAACTCAAGCCCGCGAGAGCAGGGTCCCCAGGGAAATTGACATGACCGACAACCGATTGATGACGCTGGAGATCCACGTCGCCGAACAGGCCAAGACCATCGAGGAGCTGTCCGGCCAGATCGCGGAGCAGTGGAAGACGATCGAGCGCATCCAGAAGAAGCTCGACGCGCTGACCAGCCGCTTTCTCGCGCTGGAAGAGCAGACGGCGCCGGACGTTCCGGTCACCAAGCCGCCGCACTGGTAGAAGGAGTTTTGGGGGATGAGGGAGGCGCAGCGATGACCGGAGAAGGCGACCGCATTGCGCGGGCCAGTGACTACGTACTTGGCCTGATGAACGAACGGGACCGCGAGCGGGCCGAACGTGACCTCGAAATCGATCCGGCCTTCCGCAATGCCGTCATGCAACTTGCCGAGCGCATGCATCTGTTCGATCGCGCCGGCAGCGACACGGAAAACACCAGCCGCCCCTGGCAGGACATCGCCGCCCATATCGCCGCGCTGCCACAGATGCCGCCGCTCGGCCAGGATCGGGTGGGAAGCGGCAAGCCCGTCATCGACGGCCCGCGCCCGCCGATAGGCATCGGCCTGCAAGCATTGCCCGGCCGGCTGGCCCTATCGGTGGCCGCGGGGCTGATCATCGCCTTTGCGCTTGGCTACCTTGCCGGGCGTTTCGCCGGCTGATCGCCGTCAGGACATCGTCAGCCTTCGCCGGCTTCATCCGCCATGGCCGACGAGCCTGCCGAAGGCTCCCACAATTCGATCGGATTGCCTTCGGGGTCATGGATGCGGGCGAAGCGGCCGACCTCGGAATCCCACTCGCCCCGCGTCTCGACCGCGATGCCGGCGGCCTTTAGGCCGGCGATCAGTCCATCCAGATCGTCGACGCGGAAATTGACCATCCACTGCTGTTCGTCGCGGCCGAAATAGTCCGTGTCCTGAGCGAATGGACTGAACACAGTAAGCCCGGCATCCTGGCGCCATACGGTCTTGGCGATGTCATCGATGCCGAGATGGCGCTCGTACCATTCGGCCAACAGCTTCGGATCTTGGGCGCGAAAGAACACGCCACCAATACCGGTTACCCTCGCCATGCTGTCATCTCCCCTTGCAGCATCCCCAGCCGAGGCACTCTAGCACGCGGCAACGACAGATGAGGCAGTTCGGCGACCGGCTTTTGAGAGCGTGCTAAAGTTTCCGTTTCATCAGCACCAGTGGCTCGCCGTCGATGACCATCCTTTCGGCGACCGTCCAGCCGAGCTTGATGTAGAGCGCCTCGGCGCTATCGGTGTAGAGATAGAACTCGCGGCAGCCGACTGCATGGGCATGGCGTTCGACCGCCGCGATCAGCGTTGTGCCGAGACCTTGTCCGCGATGATTTTCGGCGACGACCAGGCCGGCGAGCCATGGCGACACCTCATGCAGCGGCTCGATCTCCTCGCGCACGAACAGGCACGAGCCGATCGGCTCGCCATCGATCTCGGCGACGAAACCGGCTTCGAAACCATCGCCGTCGATGAGTTTCGCCAGCCCGGCCCGGTCGGCTTCCCGCGAAATCTTGCCGTCGTCAAAGAAAGTAACGTGGCGTAGCTTCACCAGCGCGGCGAGATCGGAATGTCGCATCTTGCGAATGACTGGGGGCATGGCGGTTCTCGTCAGTGTCGGCAAAAGCGCCTCGAATTACCGCCACCCTCTGCCGCCATGGTCGCACAAGGGCAAGGCGCACAGTGCATCGCCGGGATAGACCACGCCGGACCTATCGGTTCTCAAAAAAGAACCGCCGGACTTTCGCCCGGCGGTTCGTCATTCGTCCGTCAAATGCCGATCAGTAAGGGCACTTGTTGTCGCTCGAATAGTCATGCACCTGGATCTTGCCGCCAATGATGTCTTCCTTGGCCTTGTCGGCGGCAGCCTTCATCTCCGGCGTGATGAGAGCCTTGTTGTTGTCGTCCAGGGCGTAGTCGACGCCGCCTTCCTTGAGGCCGAGATTATTGATGCCACCGGTGAACTTGCCATTCTTGGCGTCGGTGAAAGCGCTGTAGACAGCAACGTCGACGCGCTTCAGCATCGAGGTCAGCACCTTGCCGGGCTGCAGGCCGTTCTGGTTGGAATCGACGCCGATGCCGAGCTTGCCCGCATCAGCCGCCGCCTGCAGCACGCCCACGCCCGTGCCACCAGCCGCCGCGTAGATCACGTCGGCGCCCTGATCGATCTGGGTCTTGGCGATTTCGCCGCCCTTGGCCGGGTCGTTCCAGGCAGCCGGCGTGTCGCCGGTCATGTTGTAGATGACATCGGTCGCGCCGTTTGCCTTGGCGCCGCCGACATAGCCGCAGCCGAACTTGCGGATGAGCGGAATGTCCATGCCGCCGATGAAACCGACCTTCTTGGTCTTGGAGGCCATCGCACCGAGCAGGCCGACGATGTAGGAGCCTTCCTGTTCCTTGAACTTCAGCGAGCGCACGTTGGGCAGATCGACCTGATCGTCGATGATGGCGAATTTCAGCTCCGGATATTCCTTGGCCACCTTGGTCAGGGAATCAACCCAGGAGAAGCCGGCCATGACGATCGGGCTGCGACCGTCTTCGGCGAAGCGGCGCAGCGCCTGTTCGCGCTGCGAGGCGTTCGAAACTTCGAATTCCACATAGGAGACGCCGCTCTCCTTCTTGAATTTCTCGGCGCCGTTAAAGGCAGCCTCGTTGAAGGATTTGTCGAACTTGCCGCCGAGGTCGTAAAGCAGCGCCGGCTTGATCTCTTCGGCGACGGCCGGGAAGATCATCGCGGTTGCGGCCAGAAGGCCGAGAACGATACGTTTCATAGGATCCACACCCTGTCGGTTTATTTTTCCAATTTGGTCGCAAATCCAGGTTCCGGCCCGGCTTGCGACGTCCGGCAGGAGCTTCTCCCTCCCGCTCAAGCTTTATCTTGCACGGCTGCGGACAAAATTCACGTGGAATTTTGACCCTTTGGAAAAAGCATGGCGCCGAAGCGGCGCCATGAAAAATCCTTTGCCGGCAATGGAAAACCGCCATCGTCAAGGCTGGCGGTTTCCGGCGAAAGCCGTTCGTCAGGCCGGCGCGGCGGCGGGAATGGCGCAGGACACGCCCGTGCCCTTCAGCCCGCAATAGCCATAGGGGTTCTTCGCCAGATATTGCTGGTGATCCTCTTCGGCGAAATAGAACGTCGGCGCCGGGGCGATCTCGGTCGTGATCTTGCCGCGTCCAGCACTGCGCAACGACGCCTCATAGGCATCGCGCGAGGCAACCGCGGCCTGATATTGTGCATCCGAGAAGGTGTAGATGGCGGAACGATAGGTGGTGCCGACATCGTTACCCTGGCGCATGCCTTGCGTCGGGTCATGTGCCTCCCAGAACAGCTTGAGCAATTCGGCATAGGACACGATCTTCGGATCGAACACCACCAGCACCACCTCGGCGTGGCCGGTGAGCCCCGTGCAGGTTTCCTGATAGGTCGGATTGGCGGTGACGCCGCCGGCATAACCGACCGCCGTCACCCAGACCCCTTCGGTCTGCCAGAACAGGCGCTCGGCGCCCCAGAAGCAGCCAAGGCCGAACAGCGCCGTTTCCAAGCCTTCCGGATAGGGGCCTTTCAGAGCCCGTTTCGAGACATAGTGCTTCGAGGCGGTCGGGATCGGCCTGTCGCGGCCGGGCAACGCCTCTTCCGGCTTCGGCAGGTTGAGCTTCTTGTTCAACATGTCACTGAGGAAAAACATGTGATTTCTCCTTGTTTCGTCGAAAGCTAATTCGCTGCGGACGCCAAAATGTTACGCACTGGTGGCGACACGCCCGGTTCGCCGCTGCCGCCGATAACCGATCGCGTAGAGAAGGAAGGCCAGGAGCGCGAACAAGGCGAATCCGGGCAGATCGAGCGCCTTGTCGACGAACCCGTCCCAGGCAACGACACCGGCCTTTTCGCGCACGAAAGCCTCCGTGGCGGCAAGCGTATCGGGCGAGACCGCTCCCCAACTCGTCTTGAGCGGCGTCACCACCAGATGCGAGGCAGCCACCGTGCGCGTGGCGTCGAGCACGGCCATGATGACCGCGATCGCAAGCGCCACCATGGCGGCAAGCCTGAACAGGAAACGCAACATGCAGGCCCTTCCAGCGTCTGTTTCGCCCCTAGAGATATGGCCTGGCGCCCGCTCGCGCAATCGGCGCGACGACTTTACCCGCAGTTGATCGCACCGCGACGCCGACACCTCGGCTTGGCATTTGCTTGAGGCCTGGCCCGCGCATGAACCTCGGAATTTCACCCGGCAATGGCCGACGCTTGACCGGCATTTGGGCACCAGCGACCGAAAGCGGCGGAGAAGCACCACGATCGCTGCCGATATGACTTGGCATTCCGCGTCGGATCGACTAGATGAGCCCCGCGCCCGAAGCTTCGACGGCTCAGGGCGCGGGAAACGGATTGCCTTTGGTCGATAAGGAAATCCGGCGCGGACCAAGGTCCGGTTTCCAGGGGAGCGCATCCCATCGACCGGCGCGGTGCAACCAGCCGCGATCACGCGCAAGGACGGAGAGGTGGCCGAGTGGTTGAAGGCGCACGCCTGGAAAGTGTGTTTACGGGAGACCGTAACGCGGGTTCGAATCCCGCTCTCTCCGCCATCAGCCTCCAAAATCCATGATTTCCGCCGCCGAACGAGAAATACGCTTGGGCTGAGTGTAGACACAGGTCGCGTGTTTCCCGACAGGCCAACAAATCATGCCGCTGCGACCGCCTTTGTGGGCACACCATTCCGCTATGAAATTGTGGGACTTGCTCCGAGTTTGCTGAATCGGACGCGCACGCACTGTTCATTGAACCGCCCTTTCATCGGCCTGCGCCGGCCAATCTCGCTTATGATCGTTTCGGGCCCTTTCGGTTCCGGCAAAGGCTTTAACGGCGCAACCGATACATGGTTTTTGCTGCGATCCGTGTTCGACGAAGATTTCCACAGAGCGAAGATTTTTTGCAGCATGTCGTTCGTTAGAGATTGACTCAATTAAAACGATCACTATCAATCACAACCAAGAGGAGACGATATGAGCGAGCACCGATCCAGGTTCCCGCATGAGCGGCATCAGCAGATGATCGATCTGATCGTCGAACTGAAGCGCGTAGGGACGACCGAACTGGCGGCGAAGATGGGCATTTCGCTGCCGACGGTTCGCCGCGACGTCGCCGTTCTCGAACAGGCCGGGCTTGTGTCGCGCACCCATGGCGGCGTGGTGGCGCGCGGCATCGGCGAAAGCACGACCGAGCCGCTGTTCCTCGAAAAGCTGCGCGTTCACCAGAACCTGAAGACGCGCATCGGCGCCGCGGCCGCGGCCACGGTCGACAACAACAAGGTCGTCATCCTCGATTCCGGCACGACATCGCTGGCCATCGCGCGGGAGCTGGCCGGGCGTCCGGTCACCGTCGTCGCCATGGACCTGAAGGTGGCGGAGGCGGCCGCTTCCGGCGCGACCGAAGTGCATGTTCTCGGCGGCCGCATCCGCAACGGCTATTACAGCATCGTCGGCTCGTGGATGGCCGACGCGCTGAAAGGCATCCGCGCCGACGTCTTCTTCATGGCGGCCGACGCGATCGACGAAACCGGCGTGACCAACTCGACGCTGGATGAAGCCGAGGTCAAACGCGCCGCGATCGCGCAGGCGGCACGGACCACGCTCGTCGCCGACCACAGCAAGCTCAACTTGCACAGTTTCGTCTCGGTCTGTCCGCTCGACGCGGTCAACCTGTTCATCACCGACCGCGGCGCCGAGCCGTTGCTCGGTCCCTACCGCGACAAGTTCGCGGATATCCAAGTCGTTTGACCGTCGACGGTCATCGCCCTCCCAAGGCTAGAAAGGCAGAAATACAGTGAGCAAATTCGACAAGTTGTTCGGCGGCAAGAAGCCGATCATCGCCATGGTGCATCTCAACCCGATGCCCGGCACCCCGCTTTATGATGCGGAAGCAGGCGTCGCCGGCATCGTCGAGGCGGCGCGGCGCGATCTCACCGCCTTGCAGGCCGCCGATGTCGACGCCGTTATGTTCGGCAACGAAAACGACCGTCCTTACGAATTGCAGGTCGACACCGCATCGACGGCGACCATGGCCTATGTCATCGGCCAGCTTCGTTCGGAAATCGCCAAACCGTTCGGCGTCAACGTCCTATGGGATCCGATGAGCACAGTTGCCCTCGCCGTCGCCACCGGCGCGTCCTTCGTGCGCGAAATCTTCACCGGCACCTACGCTTCCGACATGGGCCCGTGGACGCCGAACGCCGGCCAGGCCATGCGCTACCGCGACCGCCTCGACCGCTCCGACCTCGTCATGCTGAACAACGTCTCGGCTGAATTCGCCGACTCGCTCGACAAGCGTTCGTTGGCCGACCGCGCCCGCTCCGCCGTGTTCTCCTCGATCCCGGACGCCGTGCTGGTTTCCGGCGCCATCACCGGCGAAGCCGCCGAAATGTCTGCGCTGGTATCGGTGAAGAAGGTGCTTCCGAACACGCCTGTTCTGGCCAACACCGGCGTTCGCCACGCGACCGTCGCCGACATCCTCAAGATCGCCGATGGCTGCATCGTCGGCTCGTCGCTGAAGATCGACGGCGACACCTGGAAATCGGTCGACGCCGAGCGCGCCAAGGAATTCATGCGCATCGTCAAGGCGGCGCGCGGCCAGTAAGCGGACCGGAAAGAAGGGGCGGAGGAAGCGTATGGACGTCAGACAGGACACCACCAATTCCTATCTGAAAAGCCTGGCGGTTCTCACCGCCCTGATCTTCATCGCACTGAGCATCACGGCGCCAAGCTTCCTCGGCCTTAGCAATCTGAACTCCATGGGCTTCCAGTTCCCGGAGTTCGGACTGCTTGCCCTCGCCGTCCTGCCGACCATGATTTCCGGCGGCATCGACCTCTCGGTCGTCGCCGTCGCCAACCTGGCGGCGATCGTCGCCGCCGTCATCATGCGCGCCGGGCCGGAATATGCCTGGCTCGCTATCCCGGCAGCCCTCACAGTCGGCATCTGCTGCGGCGCGCTGAACGGCTTCCTTATCGCCTATCTGCGCCTGCCGCCCATCCTAGCGACGCTCGGCACCATGCAGCTGTTCGCCGGCATCGGCATCGTCATCACCCGCGTCCCGGCGATAACGGGGCTGCCGGACTGGTATACGTCCTTCGGCAACCAGTCGCTCGGCGGCGTGGTGCCGCTGCCCCTGCTGATCTTCGTCGTCGTGGCGCTCGGCCTCTACTTCCTGCTCACCCGCACGCCGGTCGGCCTCAGATTGCGGCTCTTCGGCGCCAATCCGGTCGCCGCCGGGTTTGCCGGCATTCGCGAGCGCAGTCTGTTGATCCGCATCTACGCGATCGCCGGTTTCATCGCGGCCCTTGCAGGCCTCGTGGTGCTGGCGCGCGTCAATTCCGCCAATGCCGACTACGGCTCGTCCTATCTGTTGCTGGTCATCCTGATCAACATCCTGGCAGGCGTCAGCCCTGCCGGCGGCTTCGGCACCGTCACCGGCGTCGTGCTTGCCGTCATCTGCCTGCAGTTCATTTCGAGCGGCCTCAACTTCCTCTCCTTCAGCGCCTTCTCGCGCGACCTCTTCTTCGGCGGCTTCCTCGTCGCCGCCATGTCGCTGCGCGTCGCCATGGGCTCGCTCAACCTGTCATCGCTCTTCCAACGAAAGGCAAAACCGTCGTGAAGGACCGTCTTCGCTCCCTGCTCGAATCCCTCATGCTGACGCCCGGACTTTCGGGCCACGAGGATCGCGTCCGCCGCCTGATCGCCCGTGATCTGGCCGACCTGCCGCTGAAGCTCCGCACCGACACGCTGGGCAATCTGATCGCGACGCTGGAAGGCGACGTCGGCGCACCGTCGGTAATGCTGTTTGCCCACACCGACCAGTTGGGCTTCATCGTCCGCAAGGTCGAGGCGAACGGCCTGATCCGCATCGAACGCCTCGGCGGCATTCCTGAAAAGGCGCTTCCCGCCCAGGCAGTGCTGTTCTGCGTCGGCGAAGGCAAGGATGTGCGCGGCGTCATCGCCAACAAGAGCCATCACGCGACGCCGGCCGAAGAGAAGTACAAGGTCACGCCTTACGCCGAACTGTTCATCGACGTCGGCGCCGAAAACGCGGACGAAGTGCACAAGCTCGGCATCGCCATCGGCACGCCGGTGGTCTACGACCCGCGCGTCATCCATCTCAACGAAAACCGCATGATCGGCACCTCGGTCGACGATCGCGCCGGTTGCGCCGTGGTGATGGAAGTGGCGCGCCAGCTCTCCAAGGACGGCCCGCGCCCGACCGTGCATTTCGTCTTCGCGGTGCTCGAAGAATTCAACCTGCGCGGCGCCATGGTCGCCGCCCAGTCGATCAAGCCCGATATCGCCATCCAGCTCGACCTCGCGCTGAACTCCGACACGCCCGACATGGCGCATCGCGGCGAAGTGGCGCTCGGCGGCGGACCGGCGATCAGCCTCTATTCCTTCCACGGGCGCGGCACGCTGAACGGCACCATTCCGCATCCGGCACTGCCGCAGCTTTTTGCCGAAACGGCCAGGGATGAAAAAATCCCGCTGCAGCGGACCGCCCATACCGGCGCGCTGACGGACTCTTCCTATGTCCAGCTCGTCAATGAAGGCGTTGCCTGTATCGATGTCTGTTTCCCCTGCCGCTACACGCACACCGCTCTCGAAATGTGCGACCTGCGCGACCTGGAGGGACTGACCAAACTGCTGGTTTCGGTCATTCGCCGCGTCACCCCGTCCTTCAGCCTCGATCGCGACCTCTACACCTGATGCCACACTATCTCGGGATCGATATCGGCACCTTTGAATCGAAGGGCACCCTGGTGGACGACACCGGGCGGATCGTCGCCACGGCGGCGCGTCCTCACAAGATGCTCGTACCCCAGCCAGGCTGGGCCGAACACGATGCCGAGACGAACTGGTGGGGCGAGTTCTGCTCCATCAGCAAGGAGCTGATCGCTTCCAGCGGCGTTGCCCCGAGCGACATCCGCTCCGTCGGCGCCAGCGGCATTGGCCCCTGCATGCTGCCGGTCGATGCCGACGGCGTGCCGCTGATGAACGCGGTGCTCTACGGCGTCGACACGCGGGCGGCGGTCGAGATCGAGGAACTTTCCGCCGAGATCGGCGTGGACGAACTGGTCCGCACCGGCGGCAATGCGCTGACATCGCAATCGGTCGGGCCCAAAATCCTCTGGCTTAAGAAGAACCGGCCGGAGCTTTATGCCCGCACCCACAAGGTGCTCAACTCCTCGTCGTTTCTGGTTCACCGGCTGACCGGCCGCTACGTGCTAGACCATTATTCGGCCTGCAGCTCGAGCCCGCTCTACGACGCCGCCAGCAACCAATGGACCGACAGGTTCGCCGATCGCATCATCGCGCCCGAACGCTTGCCAGGCCTTTTGTGGACGACCGACATCGCAGGCACGGTGACGGCGGCGGCCGCCGATGCCACCGGCCTTGCGGCAGGAACACCGGTCATTGCCGGCACGATCGACGCGGCGTCCGAAGCCGTCAGCGTCGGCGTGCAAGGCACCGGCGAGATGATGGTCATGTACGGCTCGACCATGTTCATCATTCTCGTCACCGACAGGCGGGTCGAGGACCCCAGGCTCTGGTATGCGCCCTGGCTGTTCCAGGGTCAGCACGCCTGCATGTCGGGCACGTCGACAAGCGGCACGCTGACGCGCTGGTTCCAGGACCAGTTCGCCCGCGAACTCGACCCGAAGTCGGCATTGCGCGAACTCGCAGAACAGGCAGCGACTTCGCCGGCCGGCGCCAACGGCCTGGTGGTTCTTCCCTATTTCTCGGGCGAGCGCACGCCGATCCACGATCCGCAGGCAAAAGGCATGCTGTTCGGCCTCGACCTCACCCATACCCGCGCCGACATCTACCGCGCCTTCCTCGAAGGCATCGCCTATGGCGTCAACGACGTCATCGAGACCTATGTCGGAGCCGGCGCGCCGCTGAAGACGATCGCCGCTGTCGGCGGCGGCACCAAGAACCAGGTGTGGTCGCAATCGGTCTCCGATGTCAGCAACTGGCCGCAAACCGTACGCGCCAAGACGATCGGGGCCGCCTATGGCAACGCCTTTCTCGGCGCGGTCGCAGTCGGCAACGCCAGGCGCAGCGACATTAGCGCCTGGAACCCGGTCGAACGCCTGATCGAGCCGGACAGCGGCAATGCCGCCGTCTACGCGCGCCGCCGCAAGACATTCAAAGAGCTTTACGCCCGGACGAAGGACCTCATGAAAGAGGCCTCGCGCTGAGCGTCGAACCGCGCCCGGCTGGACGTCACCATGACGGACGGGGCGTTTATTAAAGTGGAGGAACTTGTGACTTTTAACTTCAGGAAAATGACGGTTGCGGCAGCGCTCGGCGCGTCGCTTCTGGCGGGCGCTGCAGCTGTCACCCATGCACAGGATGCCAAGCACACGATCGTGACGGTCGTGAAGCTGTCGGGCATTGCCTGGTTCAACCGCATGGGCGACGGCGTCGCGGAATACGCCAAGGAAACCGGCCATGACGCTACCCAGGTCGGTCCGGCTTCCGCCGACGCCGCTCTCCAGGTGCAGATGATCGAAGACCTCATCGCCAAGAAGGTCGACGCGATCACGGTCGTCCCGAACTCGCCGGAAGCCCTGGAGCCAGTGCTGGCCAAGGCGCTCGCCCAGAACATCAAGGTGGTTGGCCATGAAGGTTCCAGCCTCAAGAACATAACCTACGATGTCGAGGCCTTCGACAATGGCGCCTATGGCGAGCATCTGATGGAAGCGATGGCCAAGGCGATGGGCGGCGAAGGCGAATATGCCGTGTTCGTCGGCCATCTCACCGCCAAGACCCACAATGAATGGGTGGACGCGGCGATCGCCTACCAGAAGGCCAAATACCCGAAGATGAAGCTCGTCACCGACAAGATCGAGAGCAACGAGCAGCAGCAGACTGCCTACCAGAAGAGCAAGGAACTGCTGCGCACCTACCCGAACCTCAAGGGTATCCAGGGCTCGGCCGGTGAAGACGTGGTCGGCGCGGCACTTGCCGTCGAGGAAGCCGGCCTGACCGGCAAGGTCGCCATCGTCGGCACCAGCCTCGTCTCGGTTTCGGGTCCGTATCTCGAAAGCGGCGACATCAAGATGATCTCGTTCTGGGATCCGGCCAAGGCCGGCATCGCCATGAACAAGGTTGCCGCGATGGCGATCGAAGGCAAGCCGATCACCGACGGCATGGATCTCGGCGTCGAGGGTTATTCCAAGATCCGTCTCGACGGCAAGGTCATCTACGGCCAGGCCTGGGTCGACGTGACCAAGGAAAACATGGGCGAATATAAATTCTAAGTCGCAATAGCCCCGACAGGCGCCGCCGGACAATGCGTCCGGCGGCTTCTGTCCCTGGAGACCGGGATGACCGAAGAAACACCCAATCATCGACCCGTGCTGGAGATGCGTGGCATCCGCAAGGCCTATGGCCCGGTACGGGTATTGGAAGATGTCGGCCTGTCCTTGCAGGAGGGTGAGGTCAGGTGCCTTGCCGGCGAAAACGGTTCCGGCAAATCGACCCTGATCAAGGTTCTCTCTGGCGTCGTCGGCGCCGATGCGGGAAGCGTCGCCATCAATGGCAAGGCATCCGGCCAGGACGCCAAGGCAGCGATCGCGGCCGGCCTCTCCGTCATCTATCAGGATTTCTCCTTGTTCCCGAACCTGAGTGTCTGGGAAAACATCGGATTTCTCGCCGCCGTCACCACCGGTGACAGATGGCATCGCCGCGGCTCGCGCCGGAAGCTTGCCATCGACACGCTGAAGCGCATGCAGGTCGACATCGACCCGGACATGCCGGTCGAGCTTCTGCCGGTCGCCTCCAAGCAGCTCGTGGCGATTGCCCGCGCGCTGGCCAACCAGGCACGCATCATCGTCATGGACGAGCCGACCACCGCGCTGACCCGCAGCGAGGTGGCAAAACTCCTGGAAATCGTGTCGGCGCTGAAGGCGCAGGGCGTCGCTTTCCTGTTCGTCAGCCACAAGATCGAAGAAGTTTTCGCGGTCTGCGACACGGTCACCGTGCTGCGCGATGGCCGCGTCGTCGTCGAAGGCCCTATCGGCGAGTTCGATCCGGCCCGCCTCGTCGAGGCGATGACCGGCCGTTCCATCGACAGCCAGCGCCTTCCCCGCACGGAATTTCCAGCCGCCTCCCCTTTCCTTTCCGCAAAAAAACTCGGCCGGCGTGGCGAATTCGCCAATGTCGACCTCGACCTCAGGCCGGGCGAGATCGTCTCGGTGGTCGGTCTTCTCGGCTCCGGCCGCACCGAACTGGCGCTGACCCTGTTCGGGCGCCTGTCGCCTGACGCCGGCGAAATCACGGTCGACGGCAGGCCGGTTTCTTTCGCCAGCGTCAGCGACGCCATCGAGCGCGGCATCGCCTATGTGCCGGAGGACCGCCTGACCGAGGGCCTGTTCCTCAACCAGCCGATCCGCGACAACATCATCGTGTCGAGCCTGGAGAAGAACACCAAGGGCGGCATCGTCGACGCGGCGGCGCTGGTGCGCCGGGCGCAGGATGCGGTGAAGAAGCTGCGCATCAAGACGCCAGGCATTACGCCGCCGGTCGCCACGCTTTCCGGCGGCAACCAGCAGCGCGTCGTCCTGGCGCGCTGGATGGAACGCGATCCCAAGCTGATGATCCTGAACGGTCCGACCGTCGGCGTCGACGTCGGCTCGAAGCGCGAAATCCATGAATTGCTGATCGCGCTGAGCCGCGCTGGAACCGCCGTGATGGTGGTGACCGACGACATCAGCGAGGCGATCGCGCTGTCCGACCGCATCCTGGTGATGGTGCGCGGGCACATCACCGCGAACTTCGACGCGACCGAAATCAACGAAGAAAAACTCTACAAGGAAGTGGTCAGAGAGGACCGGCCATGAATTCTTCTTTCCGGTTCCTCGCCACGCCGCAAGGTGTCGTGCTGGCCACGGCAATCGTGTTCGCGCTGGTGCTCAGCCTGCTCAACCCCGCCTTCTTTTCGCCGGCCACGCTGGTCGACCTTCTGCGCAATTCGCTGGTCACCGGCATCTTCGCGCTCGGCGTCATGATGGTGCTGGCGTCCGGCGGCATCGACGTCTCGTGCACCGCGATTGGCGCTTTCGCCATGTATGCGACGATGAAGATCATCCTCGGCATCGATGTCGATGTGCCGATCATCGTCTTTTTCGCGCTGAGTGCCTCGATCGGCGCCTCGCTCGGCCTGATCAACGGCCTGTTGATCGGCGGCCTCGGGCTGCCGACGCTGATCGTGACGCTCGGAACGCTGAGCCTCTTCCGCGGCGCGCTGCTGACTTTCCTCGGCACCGTCTACATCACGTCTGTTCCCCGCGAGGTCATCCAGTTCTCGCGCAAGGTGTTCGTGCGGCTGGAGAACGCAGCCGGCCAGATGGTATCGCTGCCGATGTCGTTCATCGTGCTGGTGGGCGTCGCCGTCACTGTGGCGATCCTGATGGGCCACACGCTGTTCGGCCGCAAGATCTACGCCATCGGCGGCTCCGAAGATGCGGCGGAGCGCATTGGCATCAAGGTCAAGCGCGTCAAGGTGATGATCTACGTCCTGGCGGGTGCGATCGCCGGCCTGGCGGGCATGACCCATGTGACGCTGTCGCGCATGGCCAATCCGTTCGACCTGGTCGGCATGGAGCTGAACGTCATTGCTGCAGTGGTGCTCGGCGGCGCCCGCATCACCGGCGGCCACGGCACGGTGACCGGCACGCTGCTTGGCGTTTTCGTCATCACCATGATCAACACGACGCTCTTGATGGCGGGTGTTCCGTCCTATTGGCAGAAGGTCGTCATCGGTTGCCTTATCGTCGTCGGCACCGGCCTGCCGATCGTCATCGACCGCCTCGCCCGGCATCGCGAACGCATCGCACGGCCGCTCGGCGCGTGACTCTGGAGGAAATGGAAACATGAAGAAGATCCTGAACAACCCCGCCGATTATGTCGACGAGATGCTGGAGGGCATGGTCGCCGCCCATCCGGAATATTACGCGCAGCCAGTGCGCCGCGTCGTCGTGCGCGCCGCCGGCGCCCGCAAGGGCAAGGTCGGCATCGTATCGGGCGGTGGCTCCGGCCATCTGCCGATCTTCACCGGCTATGTCGGCAAAGGCCTGCTCGACGCCTGCGCCATCGGCGACGTATTCGCCAGCCCTTCAGCCGAGCAGATGGCCGAGGCGATCAGGCTGGCCGACGGCGGCGCCGGCGTGCTGAGGCTCTACGGCAATTACGGCGGCGACGTCATGAATTTCGACATGGCCGGCGAGATGGTCGAGATGGAAAACGACATCCGCACGACTACCGTTCTGCTAGCCGACGACGTCGCCTCCGCCCCGGCGGCGGAAGCACAGAAGCGCCGCGGCGTCGCCGGCATGGTCTTTGCCTACAAGATCGCCGGCGCGCATGCCGAGACCGGCGCGGACCTCGACGAGGTTACCCGCGTCGGGCAGAAGGCTGCCGATGCCTGCCGCTCCATCGGCATGGCGCTGACCCCCTGCACCATTCCGCAGGCCGGCAAGCCGACGTTTGAGATCGGCGAGGGCGAAATGGAAATGGGCATGGGCATCCATGGCGAGCCCGGCATCTGGCGCGCCGCCATCAAGCCCGCCGACGAGATCGCCGACGAGATGATCGACAGGCTTGTGGCCGACCAGCCGCTCGGCAAGGGCGACCGCATCTCGATCCTGGTGAATTCGCTGGGCGCGACGCCCGCCGAAGAACTCTACATCCTCTACCGGCACGCCAGGAAGCGCCTCGATGCGATGGGCGTCGAGATCGTCATGCCGCTGGTCGGCCGCTTTGCCACTTCGATGGAAATGACCGGCGCCACGATGACGATCATCAAGCTCGACGGCGAGTTGGAAGGTCTGCTCAAGGCGCCCGCGGAATGCGCTTTCTGGAAGGTGTGACATGACCGCGATCGACAGCACCGCACTCAAGGCCGCGCTCGGACGGGTGGCGGCGGCTACCGCAGACGCCTCCGCCGAGCTTTGCGCGGCTGACGGCGCACTCGGCGACGGCGATCTCGGCATCACCGTTTCCAAGGGTTTTGCCGAAGCCGCCGCCGCTCCCCTTCCCGAAGATTTCGGCATGGCCCTTCTGGAAGCCGCCAAGGCGTTCCAGCGCGTCTCGTCGTCCTCCTACGGAACGCTGGTTGCGACCGCTTTCATGTCCGCCGCCAAGACGACCAAGGGCAGGACATCGATCGACGCGGCTGAAATTCCCGGACTGATCGCGGCTGCACGAGACGCCATGATGGCGCGCGGCAAGGGCGCACTCGGCGACAAGACTGTTCTGGACAGCCTCGACGCCATCGCGAAAGCCATCGACGGCGTTGCGCCAGAAGCCATGGTGGCGACTGCCATCAAAGCAGCCGCCGACACGCTGGAAGAATACAAGGGCAAGCCCAACCTTCTCGGGCGCGCCCGCATGTTCGGCGAAAAGAGCATCGGCCTGGCCGACCCCGGACAGCTGGCATTGCTGCGCATCGTCGAAGGGCTGAAGGGCTAGGAACCCCGTTCCACCTGCTGATTTTCCATCGCGCGGAGCCCTTTTGCTTTGCGCGATGGAAAAGCGCGCCGGGCAACGGCGAGCTTCCCCGGCTGAACAGGCATTCAGCGATCCCCCGCGCCCTGCCGCCACGATCTCTAAACACATAGTCCAAGTAGAAACGTCCGTTGCAGCTATGCCATGCTGACTTCGCGCCTGTCCCTGCTACAGTGCTGGCAAGGGTGGGAGCGCATGTGACGGCTGGAGGGCCGCAGTCCAAACGGGAGGAGTTCTATGGCGATGATCTCGCGCGCACTTGCAGTCGTTCTTCTGGCAGGCGTTTCGTTTCCGGCCGCCGCGCAGCAATTCTCGGACAACAAGGTCAAGATCGGTATCCTGAACGACCAGTCCGGCGTCTATGCCGATTTCGGTGGCAAATGGTCCTACGAGGCAGCCAAGATGGCGGTCGAGGATTTCGGCGGCAAGGTCAAGGGCGTGCCGATCGAGGTGGTCACCGCCGATCATCAGAACAAGGCCGACATCGCCTCCAACATCGCGCGCCAATGGTATGACACCGAGCAGGTGGACGCGATCATGGAACTAACCACGTCGTCGGTCGCGCTCGCCGTGCAAGGCATTTCGCAGGAAAAGAAGAAGATCGACATCGTCACCGGCGCGGCCACTTCGGATCTCACCGGCAAGTCGTGCTCGCCTTATGGCTTTCACTGGGCCTACGACACCCATGCGCTCGCCGTCGGCACCGGCGGCGCGCTGGTGCAGCAGGGCGGCGACACCTGGTTCTTCCTGACCGCCGACTACGCCTTCGGATATTCGCTCGAAGAACAGACCTCGAAATTCGTCACCTCGAAAGGCGGCAAGGTGCTGGGTTCGGTGCGCCATCCGCTGGCCACCACCGACTATTCGTCGTTCCTTTTGCAGGCGCAGTCTTCGGGCGCCAAGGTGATCGGCCTTGCCAATGCCGGCCTCGACACCGCCAACGCCATCAAGCAGGCGGCTGAGTTCGGCATCGTTGCCGGCGGCCAGCGCATGGCCGCCCTTCTGTTCACGCTCGCCGAAGTGCATGGCCTTGGCCTCGAGGCAGCGCAGGGGCTGACACTGACCGAAGGCTTCTATTGGGATCGTGACGATCAGTCCCGCGCCTGGGCGAAGAAGTTTTTCGACCGCACCGGCCGCATGCCGAACATGATCCAGGCCGGCACTTATTCGGCGGTCCTTCAATATCTGAAGGCCGTCGACAAGGCCGGCACCGACGAAACCGAAGCCGTCGCCAAGAACCTGCACGAGATGCCGGTCGAGGACGTTTTCGCGCGCGGCGGCAAGGTCGGCGCCAACGGGCGCATGATCCACGACATGTATCTGATGGAAGTGAAGAAGCCGTCGGAGAGCAAGCAGCCTTGGGACTACTATAAGGTTCTGGCCACCATTCCCGGCGACGAGGCCTACATCAAGCCGGCGGAGTCCGGGTGCCCGTTGGTGAAATAGGGTGTTCGGAGATGCGGGGACGGAGGCATCGTTGAGTACCGAACCCCAACCGAGCCCTGAACCGGCGATCCTGTCGGCGCGTGGATTGCGGCGCGATTTCGCCGGTTTTGTTGCCGTGAAGGATGTCGATCTCGACGTCCATCACGGCAAGATACATGCCCTGATCGGCCCCAACGGCGCCGGCAAGACGACCGTCTTCAACCTTCTAACCAAGTTCCTGCAGCCGACCGCGGGCACGATCACATGCGCCGGTATCGACATCACCAGGACTGCGCCGGCCAAGGTGGCGCGCATGGGCGTCGTGCGCTCGTTCCAGATATCGGCAACCTTTCCGCATCTCAGCGTGCTCGACAATGTTCGGGTGGCGCTGCAGCGGCCCAACGGACTGGCCACGCAGTTCTGGCGTTCGCTCTCCACGCTCGACCGGCTGACGCCGAGGGCGATGGAGCTTCTGCACGCAGTCGGCCTGGACAGCGCCAGACATAGGCTGGCCTCCGACCTCTCCTATGGGCGCAAGCGCGTGCTGGAGATCGCCACCACGCTGGCACTCGACCCCAAGGTGCTGCTACTCGACGAGCCGATGGCGGGCATGGGGCACGAGGATGTCGGCACGATCTCCAGGCTGGTCCGCTCGATAGCCGAGAACCGTGCCGTGCTGATGGTGGAGCATAATCTGTCCGTTGTCGCGGACATCGCCGACTGGGTGACGGTCTTGCAGCGCGGCCAGGTACTGGCGGCCGGAGACTATGACACGGTCAGCAAGGACGAGCGCGTGCGTGTCGCCTATATGGGGACCGAGCATGAATAGCGCGGGTCCGCTGCTTTCGGTGCGCGGCTTGAACGCCTGGTATGGCGAGAGCCATGCGCTGCATGGCGTCGATCTCGACATCCATCAAGGAGAGACGGTCACGCTGCTCGGCCGCAACGGCGTCGGCAAGACGACGACGCTGCGCGCCATCATGGGGCTCATCCGCAAGCGTACCGGCCAAGTGTCGTTCGCCGGCAAGGACCTGATCCGCCTGCCTTTGCACCACACCGCGCGCGCCGGCATCGGCTATGTGCCCGAGGAGCGCGGCATCTTCTCGACATTGACCGTGGACGAAAACCTGATGCTGCCCCCGGTGGTGGCCAAGGACGGCATGGGTGTCGATGAGATTTTCGAACTGTTCCCCAATCTGAAGGAGCGACGCAACAGCCCCGGCACCAAGCTCTCCGGCGGCGAGCAGCAGATGCTTGCGATCGCGCGCATCCTGCGCACCGGCGCCAGCACCATCCTGCTCGACGAGCCGACGGAGGGACTGGCGCCGGTGATCGTGCAGCGCATCGGCGAACTCCTGGCTGAATTGAAGCGCCGCGGCATGACCATCCTTCTGGTCGAGCAGAATTTCCGCTTCGCCAGCCGCATCGCCGACCGCTTCTATCTGATGGAGCACGGCAAGGTGCTGTCCGAGTTTCCGGTTGGCGACCTCGACAACCGGATGGGCGAACTGCATGACGTTTTGGGAGTCTGACCGATGATCTTCGGCATCCCCATCCAGGCCTTCGCCGGACAGTTGCTGGTCGGGCTGATCAACGGCTCGTTCTACGCCATGCTCTCGCTCGGCCTGGCCATCATCTTCGGCCTGCTGCGCGTCATCAATTTCGCGCATGGCGCGCAATATATGCTGGGCGCCTTCATCGGCTATCTGATCCTCGCCAAGCTTGGTATCGGCTACTGGCCGGCGCTGATCCTGGCACCGCTGGCGGTGGCGCTGTTCGGCGTCGTCGTCGAGCGGCTCGCCTTGTCGCGGCTCTACGATGTCGACCCGCTCTACGGCCTGCTCTTCACCTTCGGCCTGGCGCTGGTGATCGAGGGCGTGTTCCGATACGTCTACGGCGTTTCCGGCAACCCCTATCCGGTGCCGCCAGCGCTGGCCGGTGGCGTCAATCTGGGCTTCATGTTCCTGCCCATCTACCGCGGCTGGGTGGTCGTCGCCTCGCTCGTCGTATGTCTCGGCACCTGGCTCCTGGTCGAGAAAACGAAATTCGGCTCCTATCTGCGCGCCGCCACCGAGAACCCCAAGCTGGTGCAGGCTTTCGGCGTCAATGTGCCGGTGCTGCTGACGTTGACCTATGGCCTTGGCGCAGGTCTTGCCGGGCTGGCCGGCATCCTGGCTGCCCCGGTCTATCAGGTCAGCCCGCTGATGGGTTCGAACCTCATCATCATCGTCTTCGCCGTCGTGGTCGTCGGCGGCATGGGCTCGATCCTCGGCGCTATCGTCACCGGCTATATGCTCGGCCTCGCCGAAGGCCTGACCAAGGTGTTCTACCCGGAAGCCTCCAGCATCGTCATTTTCGTCATCATGGCGATCGTGCTCCTCATCCGACCCGCCGGCCTGTTTGGAAAGGATGCCTGATATGGCCGACGCAACCGCTCAGCCGCCCCAGGGCCGAACCGCGAACCACGCCGAAATGATCCTGATCGGGTTCGGCATCGTGGCGCTTCTGGCTCTGCCGTTCTTCGTCTACCCGATCTTCGTCATGAAGATGATGTGCTTTGCGCTGTTCGCCTGCGCCTTCAATCTTCTGCTCGGCTATACCGGCCTGCTTTCCTTCGGCCACGCCGCTTTCTTCGGCGGCGCCGCCTATTTCACCGCGCATGCCGTCAAGGTCTGGGGCGTTTCGCCGGAAATCGGCATTCTCATTGGCGTTGCCGGAGCCGCGCTGCTCGGCCTCGTCATCGGCTTCTTCGCCATCCGCCGTCAGGGCATCTATTTCGCCATGATCACGCTGGCGCTCTCGCAGATGTTCTATTTCTTCTGCGTCCAGGCCCGTTTCACCGGCGGCGAGGACGGCATCCAGGGCGTGCCGCGCGGAACCTTCCTCGGCATTTTCGACCTGCGCGACGAACACACCATGTATTATTTCGTCGCCGCCAATTTCCTGGTCGGCCTCTTCTTCGTCTGGCGCATCGTCAATTCGCCCTTCGGCCTGATCTTGCGGTCGATCCGCGAGAATGAAAGCCGGGCCATTTCGCTCGGCTATTCGGTGCAGAACTACAAGCTGGCCGCCTTCGTCATGTCGGCGGCGTTGGCGGGCCTCGCCGGCGCGATCAAGGCACTGGTCTTCCAGTTCGCCACGCTGACCGACGTCGCCTGGCAGATGTCCGGCGAGGTCATCCTGATGACCTTGCTGGGCGGCATCGGCACGATGGTCGGGCCGATCTTCGGCGCCGGCTTCGTGGTCGCGCTGCAGAACCTTTTGGCGACATCGGATTTCCCGGTCACCATCGCGACCGGGCTGATCTTCATGATCTGTGTCCTCATCTTCCGGCGCGGCATCGTCGGCGAGATTTATGCATGGCTGGAGCGCCGCCGCTCAACGGGGACAAACTAAGAAAGACCGAGAGCGGACGCCGCAAGCACATTTCCTGAGAGGTCAGCAGCGGCCCACCCCCGACTTACGCAAATGGTTCGGTCGGCCCCTTGCCGGGCTTCGTGAACCAGCGCGGCCCGTCCTCCGTCATGAAGATATGGTCTTCCAGCCGGATGCCGAAGCGACCGGGAACGACGATCATCGGTTCGTTCGAGAAACACATGCCCGGGCGAAGCGGCATCTCGTTGCCACGCACGATGTAGGGCTCCTCGTGGATTTCCAGCCCGAGGCCGTGCCCGGCCCGGTGCGGCAGACCCGGCAGTCGATAGTCGGGACCCAAGCCGTGACGTTGAAGCACCGCGCGCGCCGCGTCGTCGAGGCTGCGGCAAGGGGCACCAATTTGCGCGCTGTCGAAAACGGCCTGCTGCGCTTCCCGCTCGATGTGCCAGATGCGCGCGAAATCCGCGTCCGGTTCGTCGATCATGTAGCTGCGTGTCAGGTCGGAATGGTAACCCTCGATCCGCGCGCCGGTATCGACCAGGATCGGTTGTCCCTTCTCCAGCACCTGGTCGCCGTCGGCGCCGTGCGGTAGCGAGGTCGCCTCGCCGAAGGATACGATGCAGAAGGTCGAACCGCCCGATGCTCCCAACGCCCGGTGCTGTTCGTCGACAAAGCGCACCACCTCGGAGGCCCGGATACCCGGCTTCATGATCGCATGCGCGCGCCGGTGCACTTCAAGCGTGAGATCCATGGCGTATTGGATCAGCGCGATTTCCGCCGCCGACTTGCAAAGGCGCAGGTCGCGAAGGAGGCGCGTGCCGTTGGCGAGCCGCTCGGCTCCCAGGCTCTCGGCAAGCGCGTGGTAGATGAACAGCGGCAGGGCGTCGTCCAGCCCGACGCGGCCCTTGGCGCCGACGAGAGACCGCACCAGTGCCGAGGGGCTCTCTTCTTCCTCCCAGGTCGCGATGTCGCCAGCGACATGCGGCAGCGTCTCGACGCGGCTGCGCTCGAAAGCAGGCACGATGTAGGTGAGCCCGCTAGGTGTCACCAGCGCTCCCAGGAGCCGCTCGCTCTGGTGCCAGACAAGGCCGGTGAAGTAGCGGAGGCTCTCGGTCGAACCGAGCAGAACGGCGGCGAGGCCGGCAGCTTCCATGTTCTCGCGCAGTTTCTGAAGCCGCTGCTGCCTTTCGGCGACGGAAATCTGTGGCGGACGGGCTGAGAGAGGCATGTGAACTCCTGGGTCGAGGCTAAAAGGGCAATAAAATCGACGATCCCGCCGCCCCTTATGGATTGCATCAGGCGCCGGTGGCTATGTCCCGCCGACGTTCCGCCATCGGGCGGGTCTGTTCGATGAGGAAAGGCAGTGTTTCCGGCCGCACCAGTTCCTCGAGCGTATATCTGACGCGCGCATGATAGTCGTCGAGCCAACGCGTCTCTTGCGGGGTCAGTTGCGTGAGCTCAACCATGGCGAGATCGATGGGCACGAGCGTGAGCGAGGCGAAGCGGCAGAAACCCGGACCGTCAGCCACCACCTCGACCTGGTTTTCGACCCGCATGCCGAAGACGCCTTCCTTGTAGTAGCCGGGTTCGACGGTCATGATGTTGCCCGGCTCCAGCCCGTAGAGGTTCGGCCTCTTGTCAAAGCGGTGCGGATATTCGTGCAACAGCAGATTGTGGCCGACACCATGGCCGGTGCCATGATCGTAATCCAGACCGACATCCCAAAGCGCGCGCCGCGCGAAGGCGTCGATCTGGTGGCCCTGCGTCCCAGTCGGAAAGCGGACCGACATCAGCGACAGGAATCCTTTCAGCACGGCCGTGTAGGCCACCCGCATGTCGTTGCTCGGCTCGCCCAGCATCAGCGTCCGCGTCAGGTCGGTCGTCGCGGTCAGATATTGCCCGCCCGAATCGACCAGATAGGGCGCCCGGCCGTCAATCACCGCATTGGTCGACGGCTTCGCCGCATAGTGGCACATCGCGGCATTGGCGCCCGCCGCCGAGATGGTCCGGAAGCTTGGCTCGATGAAGCCCGGCCGCTCCCGGCGGAAGGCCAGCAATCGCGCCTCCGCCTCGAGTTCGGTCAACGGGCTGGCCGTCTGCCGCCTGCCCGCTTCCTGCATCACCCAGGCTAGAAAATCGGTCATCGCCACGCCGTCCTCGACATGGCAGCAGCGATAGCCTTCGAGTTCGGCTCCGGTCTTGATTGCCTTCGCCAGCGTAACCGGGCTGGTCTGGGTAATGGTACCGCCGCCGGCCTCAAGCGCGGCGCGCACCGCATGCGGCGCGAAATCCGCATCGATCACCGCCACCTTGTTCACCGAAATTTCGGCAATCCGGTCGAGGAAACGCTGCGGTGACGTCAGTGTCACGTCGGCTATTTCATAGGCGGCCAGATCATTGCCGAGCTTGCGGGCATCGACGAACCACTCCACCGTCCCATCCGCGCCAAGCGCGAGGAACGAATGCGGCACCGGGTTCATCTCGACATCGGAGCCGCGCACATTGAGCAGCCAGGCAATGTTGTCCGGCAACGTCTCGATCAGCCAATCCGCTCCCATCTCGCGCAATTTCCCGGCGATGCGCCGGCGCTTGCTGATCGAAGTCTCGCCGGATGCCGCCACGGGCATGGCGCGGATGGTCCCGAGTGGCTGCGGCGGCCGGTCATCCCATACCGCGTCGAACGGGTCGCTGCCGGTCTGAACAAGCGATGCACCGCGCTTCGTCAATGCCGCGTCCAGCCTGTCATGCAGCGTGAAGGCCGTCTTGATGCCGTCCATGCCGATGCGCCAGCCCGGTTGGGCTCTCTCTTCCAGCCATCGGTCGATGGGCTCGTCGCGCAGGTGCCGCACCTCGAAGGCATCCAGATCCACCTCGCCGCGAACCTGGACCTGGTAGCGCCCGTCGACAAAGATCAGCGCTCGCTCGCGCAGGATCAACGCGAGACCGGCCGAACCAGTGAAACCCGAGATAAAGGCCAGGCAATCGTCATGCGCGGCCGTGATTTCGCTCTGATAGGCATCGGTGCGCGGCACGATGAGCCCGTCCAGGCCGGCGTCGGCCATCCAGCTGCGCAGGCGAACGAGACGCGTCGCCGCTTCATTCATAGTCGATTTCATGGAGTGTGATTTCGTTCTTGTGTTTTATGCGGCCGCGCGCGGCCCGCCCTTGTCGCGAACCATGTCGACCAGGCGGCGAAACACCGTTCCGGCCTGCCTGATGCCGTCATGCTCGAACTCGTTGGTGATCCAGAAGTCGAGATTGCCGACATGCCGTGCCGTGTGCAGCGACAGCTCTGCATCGACGAACATGTCGTCATGGTAGATGACGGCGGAAAGCGGAATGTCGTTGGCGGCGAGACGCGCCGGGTCGTAGAGCTGGCTGTGCTGCCGGCGCTGCGCCAGTGCATCGACACCCGCTTTGAACGGCCGAAGGGCGGCGATCTCCTCGAACATCCACGGGTAGATCATCTCGCCGGTGAAAAGCAGCGGCCGCCGCCTGGCGTCGAATTCCGGGAAATCGCCGAGCAGCCTCTCAGCCGACCAGTTCGTCGCCCCTTCGCCCTGCGCATAAATCGCCTCGTGCAGGGCGGCAAACAAAGGACCGCCGCGAAAGGCGGTGAGGCCCATGACGCTCGACAGGAACCCTTCGCTCAGCCGGTCCTGTTTCGGGCCATGGAAAGCCTCGTCGACGAGCCAATGGATGTTCTCGAAGCCGGGGCCCATGCCGAGGTCGAGGCCGATCGTCTGCAGCCGCCTGACCGTCAAGCGGTCGCCGTCGGCAAGGCGCACATCATTGCTGTCGATAAAATCCGCGATGGCCGCCAGCCGCGCCGCATCCTGCGGGTAACGGCGTTGATAGGCGGCATTCTTGGCCACGACCCGCGGATAGGTCCTGCGGTAGACCTCGTCGGCGGACGGGTCGAGGCTGGGCAGCCCGCCGGCCACGTAGCATGCGGCCAGCCCTTCCGGCGCCTGGCTGAGATAGGTCATCGTCAGGAAGCCACCATAGCTCTGGCCGAGCGTTTCCCAGGGCTTGCCGCAAAAAAGCGCTTTCCTGACATGCTCGAAATCGGCGACGATCGAGTCGGCCCGGAAATGCGCGAGATAGTCGGCCGCCGCCTCGCCATCCGCGAACCGGGCCATGTCGGCCGCCTCGATCGGCGTCGAGCGCCCGGTACCACGCTGATCAGGCAGGACGACGCGGTGCGTCTTCAGCGCCTCCGCCAGCCATGCCGGCGATCCGCGTGTCGGCCGTGGCGACTTGCCTCCGGGACCGCCCTGCAAAAAGCAGAGGACCGGCAAATCCTCGGATCGGCGCGCCGGATCGACGATCTCGCGCGCGAATACCTCGATGGCGGCGCCATCGGGCTTCGACCAGTCGAGGGGAACGGCAACCACATGGTCGCGTACCAACATTCCGGGGATGGTGTATTCGGCAATGGGCATGGCTGATCTCAACGGATGCGGGGATCGAGAAGAACATAGAGCAGGTCGACGACGATGTTGGCCACCACGATGAAGACACCGCCAAGCAGCACGACGCCGATGATGATGGGGCGGTCCTGATTGTTGACCGCCTGCACCGCCAAGGCACCGACACCCTGCAGCCCGTAGACCTGTTCGATGACGATGGCGCCGCCCAGAAGCAGCGCGATATCGGCGCCCAACTGCGTGACCAGCGGCGTGAGGGCGGCCCGCATGCCATGCCGCCACACCACGGTGCGTTCGCTGGCGCCTTTCGCGCGGGCGGTGCGGATATAGTCCTCGCCCATCACCTCCAGCATTTGCCCGCGCGTCAGCCGTGCATAGACCGCAGCCATGGTCAGCGCCAGCGTCGTCCAGGGCAGCATCAGGTGCCACGCCCACAGGACAGGATCGCTTGTAAGCGCCTTGTATCCGCCAGCCGGAAAAAGCGTGAAGCCGGACTGCTTGGGCAGGAAATAAAGCAGGTAGAGCGACATCATGCCAAGCACGAAGGTCGGGAAGCTCAGCCCGATCAGGATGAAGGCCTGGCCAAGCCGGTCGCGCAGGCTGCCGGCGTTGCGCGCCGAGCTAATGCCGATCGGAATGCCGATGGCCAGCCACAGCAGGACGGCGCCGGCAACCAGCGACAGCGTCGCAGGGATACGGCGCAGGATGATCTGCGCCACCGGCTGCTGGTTGCGGTAGGAGAAGCCGAGATCGCCGGTCACCGCCTTGGCGACGAAGCTGCCATATTGCTCGATGAGGGGCCGGTCGACACCCAGGTTCTTCCGGATCAGCACGAGTTGCGCCTCGGTGGCCTTGTCGCCGGCGATCATGCGCGCCGGATCGCCCGGGGCAACGAAGAACAGAAAGAACACGAACACGCTGAGCGCCAGGAGGACGCCGGCACCGAAGAGAATGCGACGGGCGAGAAAACGGATCATTGTTTCGCCGCTCCCTTGCTTTTCCGGCGCAGCCGGCGCGCCGTACGGGCGCTTTTGGGGTCCAGCGCGTCGCGCAGTCCGTCGCCCAGGATGTTGAAGGCCAGCGTCGTCAACAGCAGCGCCGTACCCGGCACGAACACCATCCACCACGCGACGAGATAGAGCGAGTTGGAGGAAGCGTCGGCCAGCATGCCACCCCAGCTCGGCGTCGGCGGCACGATACCCATGCCGAGGAAGGACAAGGTCGCCTCGAAGACGATCGAATTGGGGATCTGCATGGTCGTGTAGACGATGATCGGCACCGACAGATTGGGCAGGATGTCGATGACCATGATCGACAGCGGGCCAGCGCCCAGCGACCGGCTCGCCTGCACGAAATCCTGCCGGGCGAGCGAAATCACCTGGCTGCGGATCACGCGTGCCATCGGTGCCCAGCTGAAGAAGACAATGACGATGACACTGAGCAGAAGGCTTGGGCCGAAGGCCGACACCAGGGCGAGCGCGCACAGCAGGAACGGCACGCTCATGACAAGGTCGGTCAGCCGGCTGAGGCAGGTGTCAACCCAGCCGCCGAAATAGCCCGCGGTCACGCCAACGATCACCGCCACGGTCGAGGCGGCCAGCGAGGCCAGCACCCCGACCAGCAGCGACACGCGCGCGCCATAGGCGAGCCGCACCAGCACGTCGCGGCCGAGCTGATCGCTGCCGAGCCAGAAATCGGCGCCCGGCCCGACCGGAATGCCCATGGGAGACAGGCCGATGTCGCGAAACTGCTCGATCGGCGAATGACCAGTCAGGGCAGCGATTGCGGGGGCTACGATCGCCAGCAGCACCACCGCGATGATGACGCCGAACGCCGCCACGCTTGCATTGTCGCGCCACAGCCGCCGCAGCGTCAGTTCCAGCGAACCGCGCTGGACGACTTCCGCTTCCGACGCAACGTTGTTCGATGCCATCTCGCTCATGACGCGACCATCCGCATTTCACGCAAGCTGCGATCGGACGCGCCCGCCAGAACCGGCGGCGCGTGCGAGGCCGCCAAAAGGGTTCGGGTGTACGGATGCCGCGGGTTGGCGAAGAGTTCTTCGGCGCCGGCCAGTTCGACGATGCGGCCGCCCTGCATGACGGCGATGCGGTCGCATACGTGCCGCACGACGGAGAGATCGTGCGAAATGAACAGATAGGTGAGGTCGAGCTCGCGCTGCAGGCGCCGCAACAGGTTCAGCACCTGCGCCTGCACCGAGACGTCGAGGGCAGAGACCGGTTCGTCGCAGATGATCAGCGACGGGTTGAGGGCCAGCGCTCTTGCAATGCCGATACGTTGCCGCTGGCCGCCGGAGAATTCCGATGGAAACCGGTTGTAGTGTTCCGGGTTGAGGCCGACGATCTCCATCAGGTGCCGTACTTTGCGTTTGCGCTCCTCGCCATGGGCTTCGCCATGCAGGCGATATGGATCGCCGATGATCGAGCCGACGCGGCGACGCGGATTGAGCGAGCCGAACGGATCCTGGAAGACGAGCTGCACGTTCCGGCGCATATCGCGCCAGCGCGCGCCATCCAGTGCGCCGATATCCTGTCCGAGCAGCTTGACCGAGCCGCCGCTCGCGCGGGTCAGCCCCGCAATGACCCGCGCCAGGGTCGACTTGCCACAACCGCTTTCGCCGACAAGCCCGACGGTCTCGCCCTTTTCGACCGTGAGGTCGATGCCCTTGAGCACATCCAAGGAACGGCGAGGCCCGAAAAAGCTGCCGACCTGATAGGTCAGGTGAACGTCCTTCACCGCCACGACCGGCTCCGCCGCCCGTCCATTCTCTTTCTTCGCGGGCGGCGATGGCGCGGCGATGGCTGGCGCGGCGCTCGCCCCCTCCTCGCGCCAGCACAGGGATTCGACCCCGTCACTGTAGACGCGCAATGGCGGCGGCTGCACGGCGCAATCCGACAACGCATCGCTGCATCGGGGGGCAAACACGCAGCCGGCCGGGGTGGCGAGCAGGCTGGGCGGCCGCCCCTTGATCGGCACCAGTTCGGAACCGGGCGAATAATTGGCGGGAGACGACCTGAGCAGGCCAGCCGTATAGGGATGCGCCGGCGAACGGAAAACCGCCGCTCCCTTGCCGTATTCCATGCGATGCCCCGCATACATGACCATCACATCGTCGGCCACGCTCGACAAGAGGCCGAGATCATGGGTGATCAGGATCACCGTCGTGCCGAGTTCCCGCCGCATGGCATCGAGCAGCGCGACGATCTGCGCCTGCACGGTCACGTCGAGCGCCGTCGTCGGCTCGTCGGCGATCACCAGCGAAGGCTTCAGGATCAGCGCCATGGCGATCATGACGCGCTGGCGCATGCCGCCGGAGAATTGATGCGGATAGTCGTCCAGGCGGTCGGCCGGAGACGGGATGCCCACCTTGCCGAGAATGTCGATGACACGCGCCCTGGCGTCGCGGCGATCGATCTTCTCGTGGAGATAAAGCGCTTCCGCGATCTGAGCGCCGATCGTGTAATAAGGATGCAGGGACGAAAGCGGATCCTGGAAGATCATGCCGATGCGCCCGCCGCGCAGCTTGCGAACCTCCTGCGGCGGCAGCCCGATCAGATCGCGTCCTTCGAACCAGGCTTGACCGCCGATATCCGCATTCGGCAGCAGGCCGACGATCGCCTGCGTGAGCACGCTCTTGCCGGAGCCGGATTCGCCGGCGATGCCGAAAAGCGAGCCCGCCTTCACCGAGAACGAGACGTTGCGCACGGCATGGATCACGCCGTCCTCGGTCGGGATGTCGACCGTCAGTCCCCTGGCTTCGAGAATAGCCACGCAATACCTCGCTCACGCCGGATGGTAAGTCGGCGCCGCGATCCGGCGCCGACCGATTTTCTCTAAGCTCAGCGTTCGAGCCAGATATTGGTCCAGTCGCCTTCGACGCCGAGCGCGTAAGGCAGGTAGTTCTTGACCGCCCCGCTGCGATAGCGCGGGTTCTTGTTGGCGATCAGCGGAACAACCGGAGCGTCCGCCATCACCATCTCATCGACCTGCGCCCACAGCTTGCCGGTCTCTTCCGGCGTGGTGGCGTTGATCGCCTGCGCCGCGATCTCATTGGCCTTGGGATTGTTGTAGTCGGTGTAGTTGTAGGTCTGGTGCGTGCCGTCGAAGGTGAACTGCGGCTGGAACACGGAACGCGCGGCACCGCCGACCCAATCCGGCGTCCAGCCAACGGGCGCGATGTCCCATTTGCCTTCCTTGGTGTTGATCGGATTGGTCATGAACTTGGAATAATAATCGGCGGCCGTGACCGGGCTGAGTTCCAGCTTGATACCGGCGCGCGCCACGCTGGCCTGGATGGTGGCGGCGGTGGTCGCCTCCATATCCTTGTTGCGATAGGGCATCTTCAGCGTGATGCCATTCGGGAAGCCGGCCTCGGCCAAAAGCTTCTTCGCCTTTTCCGGATCGCCCTTGGAATCCTGCGAGGGATAGAGGTCGAACTTGTGGTGCCCCAAGACACCGAGGCCGAAGATGCCACCGACCGGTTCGGCCACCGTCAGACCACCCCACTGCTGCGAGATTGCCACCTTGTCGACCGCATATTGCAGCGCCTGGCGAACCCTGAGGTCCTTCAGCGCGCCGTTGTTGTTGCCCGACACCGTATTGATGAACAGGAAGTTGGTGTTGCCCGCCGACATGGCGGTCAGCTTCTCGTCGCCATTGGCAACGAAGGTCGCGAGAATGGCGGTCGGAACATTGATGTCATAAGCGAGGTCGGCGTCGCCCGACTGCAGCTGCTGCATGATGGCGTCCGGCTGGAGCCCCATGGTGATCTCGATCTCGTCCACATTGGCCTTGCGCAGCGGATCGCTCTCGGCCTTCCAGGCGGGGTTGCGCACCAGCTTCAGGCTGGTGTCGGGCGTATAATCGCCGATCGTGTAGGGGCCGCTGGCGATGAAATGTGCGCGGTATTCCGGGCTGTCGGGCACATAGTCGAGCGTCTCGACCGGCACCGGCGCCGGCATCGGCAATGACAGCATATAGATGAAGTCGCCGGCGCGCTCCTTCAGCCGGATCACGACGGTATCGTCGGCCGGGGTCTCGATGCCCTTCACATCGTTCTCTTCGATGTATTTCTTCATCGCCGCCGCGGTCGGTTCGACTTTCGCGAAGCCGTCGCAGAACTCACCGAGCCCCGAGATCAGTGCTGTGAAATAGGTAAGCGTCGCCGCCTGCATATGCGGGTTGCACAAGCGCTTGAAACCGCGCTTCACGTCGGCCGAGGTGATCTGGCGCGACCCGGACGGCGCGTTCCACAGCGCACCCTGGCGCAGCTTGAACGTGTAGGTCAGGCCATTGTCGGTCGGCTGCGGCACATCCGTCGCCAGATCGCCGACAGGCTTGATCGCGATAGTCGGATCGCTCGAAGCCTCGTAGCTGATCAGCTGCCGGGAAATGGCGCGCATCAGATTGTTGGTCGGCACCATGCCCGCGAGCGCCGGGTCCATGTGGTCAGGTTCGCCGGTCGCGAGAATGCGCAGCGTCCCTCCCTTCTGCGGCTCCTGCGCCTGGACACTTCCTATCGAAAGCGTGCCGGCCAGCACCATCAAAGCCAAAAACGACGTCGAACCACCACGAATGCGCATACGCTCCTCCCATGAGCACCAGCATTGATCATTCAGTCTGTTACTCAAAAATTGAGGTTATGCAAAAGAAATTTAAGTGAAGTCGTGAAATTTCTGCAGTAAGGAAAATTTGCGTCGCGACGCCGGTGATCTGGTGCATATGTTCGAGCCGTTCATCGACATTGCGCCAGGCTCCGCCGCATAATTGCGATCGGCAACCAGCACCCGCAGAGAGTTTCCGCATGCCTACAAAACCAAAAACCAGGGAGAACGCCGTGGCGGATCAGGTCACGGGGACCTCCCTCGGAAAAAAGATCCGCAGCCGCCGCCGTGCCATCGACATGACGTTGCAACAGGTGTCGGAGCGGGTCGGATTGTCGATCGGCTTCCTCTCCCAGATCGAACGCGGCACATCGACACCGTCGCTATCGTCATTGTGCAACATCGCCGAGGCGCTGGGGACGAGCGTCGATGCCTTCGTCAACGCGACACGCCAGTCCGGAGCGGTCTCGCGGCCGGGCGAGCGTGAGCCGTTCAACCTCGGTGACGCACGGCGAACCTACGAGCTGCTCGGGCAGGGGTTCCCGGGCGCCAAACTGAACCCCTCCTTGGTGCGTCGCCCCCCCGGCCACATGTCCGAACTCATGCGCAATGAGGGTGAGGATTTTGTCTACGTCCTCGAAGGCAGCATCCTGCTCGAGGTGGATGGCGCCCGTCATATCCTGAACAAGGGGGACTCTATGCATTTTCAGTCTCACCTCCCGCACAGGTCAGCGACATTGGGCAACGAGACGACGCTTGAGCTCTGGGTCCGCACATTGCCGTTTTTCCCTTGAGGATCGCCAAGCCGGCACCGGCAGCGAAGGATTGTTTGCGCAGCCTATGATTTCTTCGGCCAGGTATCGGCCAGCTTGTAGCCCTCCGGCCATGGGTCGTCGGGGTCGAGCATGTGCTGGTGCGTGCCGGTGATCCAAGCGCGGCCGGAGATTTCCGGCAGGATCGCCGGGCGACCGCCGACTTCCGTGGTGCCGACAATGCGGCCGGTGAAGGTCGAGCCGATCACCGAAACCGCCGTCAGGCGATCCTCGAGCCCCATCTGGCCGCGGGCATGCAGCACCGCCATCCGCGCCGACAGCGCCGTGCCGGTGGGCGAACGATCGACCTTGCCGGGCTGGATCGCGACGGCCGCTCCCGCGCGCAGGCCCTCGGCCGTGCGCTCGACGGCGCCGGCGAACAGGCAGAAAGAAAAATGCTTCCAGTCGGGGTTCTCGGGATGGTGGAAACCGAGCGCGGCGTTGGCCGCATTGGTGATCTTCACGCCGAGCTTGGCAATGTCGCCCGCCTCGTCCGCCTTCAGGGCGAAACCCAGGGCCGCGGCGTCGACGATGACAAAACTGTCGCCGCCATAGGCGGTGTCGACGGTGAGCGTGCCCAGCCCTTCGACCTCCAGCCTGGCGTCCAGCCGCTCGGCAAAGCTCGGCAGGTTGCGCACATGGATGCGCTCGGCCTTGCCGTTCCGGCATTCCGCCCGCACCCGGACGAGACCGCCGGGCGCTTCCAGAGTGATTTCCGTCACCGGCTCCCGCATCGGCAGGATGCCGCTGTCGAGCAGTACCGTCGAAACGCAGATCGAGTTCGACCCCGACATCGGCGGCGTGTCCTCCGGCTCCATGATGATGAAGGCCGCATCCGCTTCCGGGTGCTTCGGCGGCACCAGCAGATTGACGTGACGGAACACACCGCCGCGCGGTTCGTTCAGGACAAAATTGCGCAAGGTCTGGTCGCGCGCGATCCAGCGGCTCTGCTCCCAGATGGTGTCGCCCGGCGGCGGCGTGACCCCACCGACGATGACGTCCCCCACCTCGCCCTCGGCATGAGCCGAGATCACATGAATTGTCTTCGTGCTACGCATCGGAACGAACTCTCCGGAAGGACCGAAACCGCTTATTTCACGACGAAGCCGTGGGCGAAGGGGTCGCGATCGTCGATGAAGATGGTGTTGATACCGGTCTGCCGCGCCCAGCCGGCGACGGAGGGAATGATCGCCTCCCGGTCGGCCACCTTCGTCGCCGCTTCCACCTTGCCCTTGAACAGCGAGCCTATGATCGATTCATGGACGAATTCGTCGCCGACCTTGAGCTTGCCCTTGGCGGCGAGCTGCGCCATGCGCGCCGAAGTGCCGGTGCCGCAGGGCGAACGGTCGATAGCCTTCTCGCCATAGAACACGGCGTTGCGGGCATGCGCCTCGGCTTTCGTCGGCTTGCCGGTCCACAGGATGTGGCTGAGGCCTTGTATTTCCGGGTGCTCCGGATGGACGAACTGATATTTTGCGTTGAGCGCGGCGCGCAGCTTCGGGCTCCAACCCACCAGTTCGCCGGCGGTATGGTCGGCCATGTCACGGAAATTCTTTTGCGGCTCGACGATGGCGTAGAAATTGCCGCCATAAGCGACGTCAACGACGATCTCGCCAAGGCCCTCGACCTCTGCGGTCAGGCCCTCGGCATAGAGGAAGCCCGGAACATTGGTCAGCCGCACTTCCTCGACGAAGCGGCCCTCCTGGCGATAGGTGATGTCGACCTTGCCGGCCGGCGCGTCGATCGACAGTTTGCCCGGCTCGCGCGGCGTGATCAGACCGTTTTCAATTCCCATGGTGATGGTGCCGATGGTGCCGTGGCCGCACATCGGCAGGCAACCCGACGTCTCGATGAACAGCACCGCCACATCGCAATCCGGGCGCGTCGGCGGATAGAGGATCGAGCCTGACATCATGTCGTGGCCGCGCGGCTCGAACATCAGGCCGGTGCGGATCCAGTCGAACTCACGCAGGAAGTGCGCGCGCTTTTCCAGCATGGTCGCGCCTTCCAGGCGCGGGCCGCCGCCCGAAACGAGGCGGACGGGATTTCCGCAGGTGTGTCCGTCGATGCACGAGAATGTGTGGTTGGCCATGGCCGGGACCTTTGTCAGAATCTTTGAGGCGAGAAGGGTGCGATGTCGATGGCGGGCGCCTTGCCGGTCAACAGATCGGCGACGATCCGGGCAGTGCCCGCCGATTGGGTCAGGCCGAGATGGCCGTGGCCGAATGCATGGACGACGCGCGGCGTGGCACGCGCATAACCGATGGCCGGCAGGCTGTCCGGCAGCGACGGACGGAAGCCCATCCATTGCACCCCGCCGCCCGGCTTGAGGCCAGGCAAGAAAGCCTGCGCCTTTTTCAGCATGGCCTCTGACCGGCGGAAGTTCGGCGCGCGCTGCAGCCCGCCGAGTTCGACCGCCCCGCCGACGCGGATGCCGGTCGAAAGACGGGTGACGACGAAGCCGTGCCCGCCGAAGGTCACCTGGGTGCGCAGGTCAAAGGCGTCGGCAGGCAGCGTGGTGTTGTAGCCACGCTCGGTCTCCAGTGGAATATTCTCTCCAATGGTCCGCGCGATCCGCTGCGAGAAGGCGCCGGCCGCCAGCACCACCTTGGCGGCACGCCGCATGCCGCCATCAGCGGTAACAACCTCGACCCCGTCCTCAAGCGAACGCAGTGCCGTCACCTCGGCGCGTTCGATCACGCCGCCCGCCGCATGAAAGTGCGCGGCCAGCGCCAGCGTGTAGAGCCGGGGATCGGAAATCGAAAACCATCCGGGCGTAAAAGTGCCGTGGGTGAAGCGGGGAGCGAGGCCGGGCTGGATTTCGGCCATGCCGGCCGCGTCGAGATGACGAAACTCTATCCCATGCTCTGCGCGCGCCTGCCAGCCGGGCAGCGAGGCCTTGAGTTCCGCCTCGCCTTCATAAACCTGCAGATTGCCGTCCTTGCGCAGCATCGGCATCGTGCCGGTCTGCCGCAGGAACGGCTCAAGCTCGGCCTTCGACAAATCCATCAGTGCCGTTTGCGCCGTCGTCGAATGGGCAACGCGCGTTGGCGAACAGGCTCGCCAGAAACGGAACATCCACGGCGCGATCTGAAGCGCATAGCCGGGCGGCACCGACAGCGGACCGAGCGGATCGAGCAGCCATTTCGGCGCTTTCTTCAGGATACCCGGCGATGCCAGCGGCAGGATGTCGGTGAAGGCGAATGCGCCGGCATTGCCGGCGGAAGCGCCGGCGGCCGGGCCTTCGCGGTCCAGCACCGTGACCGAGAGCCCGCGTGCCTGCGCGACAATCGCCGCCGAGAGCCCGACGACCCCCGCTCCGATGATTATGACGCCGGCTTCGGCCATCAGCGCATGTCCGCCAGGAATTTCCGCATTCTCACATACCCTCTCTGCATGGGTCTGCCCGCTGACGGCAATGCACTATTCCGCGTCGCCGCCTACAAATCAATTCAAAAATACAAACAGTATACAAAAAATATTTGAATACCGATTTCGGCGACGATTGCCCGGCCGCCCCGCGCGGAAACCCTGCGCGGAGCGGAGCGGCCCGATCAGCCGAGGAAATCCTCGGGCAACAGCTCTTCTGGCATGTTCTGATAGGACACCGGGCGCAGGAACCGGCGGATCGACATGGTGCCGACACTGGTCGCGCCGAAATTGGTCGAGGCCGGATAAGGCCCGCCATGCACCATGGAATCGACCACTTCCACGCCGGTCGGGAAGCCGTTGACCAGCACGCGACCGGCCTTGCGCTCCAGCACCGGGCGCAGGCGTCGTGCGGCGTCGAGATCGCCGGCATCCATGTGGATGGTCGCGGTCAATTGGCCGTCAAAGCCGCGCGCGATCTGTTCCATCTCGTCCAGCGAACCGACCCGCACCACCAGGCCGAGCGGCCCGAAAACTTCCTCGCCCAGCGCGTGGTCGGAGACGAAGCGCGCACCCGTCGTCTCGAACAGATTGGGGGTGGCCGAGCGGCCCGAGGATTGCGTCATCAGCAGCGGCTTCAGCGTATTGCGCGTTGAAAACCGCTCCGTGCCGTCATGATAGGCCTTGGCGATGCCGTCGGTCAGCATGGTCTGCGGACCGACCTTGGCGAGTGCCTCGACCGCCGCGCCGGCGAAACGGTCGGCATCAGCGCCGTCGATCACCACCGCGATGCCGGGATTGGTGCAGAACTGGCCGGCGCCCATCGTCAGCGACCCTGCCCAGCCCTGCCCTAGCGCTTCGGCGCGTGCCTTGAGCGCTTCCGGCAACATCATCATCGGGTTGACCGAGCCGAGCTCGCCAAAGAACGGGATCGGCTCCGGACGTTGTGCGCACAGGTCGAACAGAGCGCGGCCGCCGGCAAGCGAACCGGTGAAACCCACGGCCTTGATCAGCGGATGCTGCACCAGCGCATGGCCGACCTCGCGGCTGCCGCCCTGGATCAGCGAAAACACGCCCGGATGCACACCGGTTTTGGCAATCGCCGCCTCGATGGCCTGCGCGACGATCTCGCCGGTGCCGGGATGCGCCGAATGCCCCTTCACCACCACGGGGCAGCCTGCGGCGAGCGCCGCCGCAGTATCGCCACCGGCGGTCGAAAAGGCGAGCGGGAAGTTCGAGGCGCCGAACACGGCCACCGGGCCGATCGGCCGCTGGATCAGCCTGATTTCCGGACGCGGCGCCGGCTGGCGAGCAGGCATCGCCGCGTCCTGGCGACGGTCGAGATAATCGCCCTTCTCGATATGGTCGGCAAACAGCCGGAGCTGGCCGGTGGTGCGGTCGCGTTCGCCTTGCAGGCGCGCTTCGGGCAAGCCGGTCTCCTGGCTGCCGATCTCGGTGATCTCGGCGGCACGGGCTTCGATCTCGTCGGCGATGGCGCGCAGGAATGCGGCGCGTTCCTTGCGCGAGGCGTAGCCATAACTCCAGAAGGCATCCTCGGCGGCTTCGCAGGCGCGGTTGACCAGTTCGGTCGAACCGGCGGCAAAGTCATGCGCGGGGCCATGAGCCGGAGTGCTGGCGAAGGTGCCCACTCCATCCAGCCATGCGCCCGCGACAAGGTGCTTTCCCTTCGGAGTGAAGCTCATCTACCGATTCCTTTCAAATAAACGGAGGTACAGGCAGCAACGCAGCAGCCAACCAGTTTGCGCCATGCCTTTGCGACACACGCCAATGCCGGCGTCGAAAGCATCGCGCCCGGCCTTGCCGAAATCAACCAGCAAGCCTTCTGAAACGAAAAGCCGCCGCTACCTGGAAACGGCGACCGCCGCCGCAGCGCTCACAATTGCGCGTCGGCCAGGAAAAAGCCCGCGAAACGCGAGCTTTTTCGTCGTTCGGCAAATCCGGGATCAGCCCTTGTACTTCTGCACAGCGCCGGGGAGCTTGCTCCATTCGCCATACCAGCTGTTGAACAGCTTGAACTGCGCCTCGCAATAGCCGCGCTGGCTGTCGGTCAGGGCGTCGGTCTCGTTGAAGTGGAGCGTGTATTCCTTGTCACCCTTCAGCACCATCATGTGCTTGAAGTAGAGGACGAGGTCCGGGCCTTCGTCGAAGGACGACAGCACGGCCAGCGCCTGCTCCAGTTCCAGCGCCCGCTGGCGCGCATCGACCTCGCCGGCGGCGGCGGCCTGTGACAGGTTGCAGAGATGGATCACTTCCTTCGGCAGCACATTGCCGATGCCGGTGATGGCACCCGTCGCGCCGCAATTGACGAAACCGTGGAAGACGGCCGTGTCGACGCCGATCATCAGCGACACGCCATCGTCGCGGCTGGTGATGTTCTCGGCCGCATAACGCATGTCGGCATTACCGCCGAATTCCTTGAAGCCGACGAGGTTCTTATGTTCAGCGCGCAGCGCGAAGAACAGGTCGGCGCGGGTGGCGAAACCGTAATAGGGGCTGTTGTAGATGACAGCCGGCAGATCGGGGGCCGCCGACAGGATCGCCTTGAAATGCGCCTTCTGGGCAGTCAGCGACGGACCGCGCGACAGCACGCGCGGGATGACCATCAGGCCGTGGGCGCCGACCTTCTGGGCATGCGCAGCATGGGCAACCGCCGAGGCGCTGTTGATGGCGCCGGTGCCGACGATGACCGGCACGCCGGCCTTCACCAGGCGCTCCACGCCCTCCATGCGCTCTGCGTCGGTCAGCAGCGGCCAGTCGCCCATGGAGCCGCAATAGACGACCGCCGACATGCCCTGCGCGATCAGTTCCTTGCCCTTGCGCACCAGCGCATCGAAATCGGGGCTGCGGTCTGCCTTGCACGGGGTCATCAGCGCGGGGATTACGCCGGAGAAAATCTTGGCCTTCATGTCAAACTCCTCTGGGCTTGTCGGGTCGGGGCGGATCGCGACGCCATGGCGCGGCTCACGCTCTCGACACTCAATATACACGTTGCATTTTATTTGTCGACAAGAAATCGACAAATGGTCAGAGCGCTATGTCCAGCCGCTCGCCACGGGTGAAAAGCTTCTGGATCTGATGCACGATCTGCTCGCCATGCGCCTTGCCCAGACGATCCGCTGCCTCGACGTCGCGGGCGGCGATGACGGCGATCATGTCCTCGTGCTCGTCGACGAAACGCTGCGGCAGGCGGTCGTCATAGGACTGGTAATAGAGTCTGAGGATGCGCCGCCCCTCATCGAGCAGCCGGTTGAACAGGCTGGTGAAGTAAGGATTGCGCCCGGCCTCCGAAATCGCCGAATGCAGCGCCGCATTGGTGGCGATCATCGCCAGCGCGTCCTGCGCCTCAACGGCGGCGGCGAATTCGACCTGCAGCGCGCGGATCGTCTCAAGGTCTTCGGCCCGGTGATGCTCGGCCGCCAGCCGCGTGGTGACGCGGTACATCAGCACCAGCGCGTCGAAATAGGTGTGCATGTTCAGGAAGTCGATGTTCGACACCATGGTCGAGCGGTTGGGCAGCGTGTCGATCAGCCCCTCTCCCGACAGCCGCACCAGCGCCTCGCGGATCGGCGTACGCGACATCTTGAAACGCTCGGCCAATTGCACTTCGTCGATCGGGCTTCCCGGCGGCAGCACCAGATCGAGGATCTCGTCGCGCAAAAGGTCGTAGACCATTTTGACGCCGGAGCCGCGCTTGCGCTCGGGGGCGGAATTGGAGTCGGCATCGGTCATCTGGCAATCCTCTTGTCGACAAGAGAAATACGTCCCGTCGCCAGATGGATCAACAAGTTCCGGAGTTATCCCCGCCATCCGGATGCGGGACACAGCGATATCCCGCCGACGGACCGTCGGCACGCAGGAGGCTGGGCTAGAGAATGCGAGGCCGGAACGGTTATTCCGGCGACCCGTCGACCAGTCGTTCCAGCCGCTCGATCCAGAACGGGCTGTTGGTGGCGACCATGTCGTAGCCGAAGCGACGCGATTTCTTGATCGCCGCAAGCTGCGTCGGCGAAGTGATTTCCTGGCGCCGGCCCCGGCCCAGCCAGAAGACGCGCAGCTTCAGCACGTCCAGCGCATGGCGCGTGGTGGCGTGATCGAGATCGGACCCATGATCCTCGTAGACGAAGACGGTATCGCCGGCGAGCAGCCGCGCCGCGCCGGAAAAAGCCGCGATCTCCACGCCCTCGACGTCGAGCTTGACGATGAACTTGTCCAGCCCCGCGAACTGCGGCAGCGCCGCGATATCGTCGAGGCTGATCGTGTCGCATTCGAGGATCGGCCTGGAGCCGTCGGCGGGATCGACCGTCGTACGCGCTTCGTGCTTGGCGCCGAAAATGCGCACATGCTGACCGCTGGTTGCGCCGATCGCCCTGTTGAGCACGCTGAACCGGCTGTCGTTCAGGACCCGGTTGTCTTCCAGCACCCTGAACGTGTCCGGCGCCGCCTCCACCGCGACCGCTGCCTTGCCGCCGGCCTCGGGACCGCTCGCCAGGATCGACCAGTAGCCATAATTGGCACCGCCGTCGACGAAGCCGTAGTCGATGTCGCGCGCCGCCTCCAGGAGCACGACGGTGGAGTGCTCGTAGGAGTACCCCGGCAGCAGCAGGATCGACCAATAGGCATCGCAATAAGGAACACGCATCAGCGCCCCGGGCGCCAGGCTGAAAATCATCGGCCGGCGACTGGGCAGCAGCGTGCGCACCGTGCGCGCCACGTAGGAAAAGCCAAACTGGCGCAGGGGCATGAGCACCCGCATCGCCAGCCGCAGCGTGGTCAGCGCTATGCCCTCGCGCAGGCCGGCGCCGCTGATGCGCCCGCTTCGCGCGTCGATGACGATGTCTTTTGCAGAAGGCTTCAGCATGCGCGGTTCAATATCCGAGATCGCCTCCAAATACGATGTCATCTGCCCACCCCAAGGCTTTCCCTGAACGCAGCCCTTGCCACCCTTCGCCCATAAACCATGTTTGCCGCCGTTTCGCTCGGAAACCAATCATTAACCTTACCGGCTGGGCCTGACGGCGCTTAAGCCTCGAAAATTGCCTGCCGTTACAGACCGGGCACCCCGCGCACGCGCGCTCTGGAGCGCTGACATGAGATGAAAATTCTCATCTCCCCCGCACGCATCGCGGTCGCTTGACAATCGAATTTTTCTTCCTATTTTACCGATTAGCTAATTAGCCAATCGGAAAAATAATGGACCAACTCAGCCTCGCCTTCCATGCGCTCGCCGATCCGACACGCAGGGCCATCCTGATGCGGTTGGCCAAGAGCGATGCCACCGTCAACGAATTGGCGGAGCCGTTCGACCTTCGGCTGCCGACCATCTCGAAGCACCTGAAAGTGCTTCAGCAGGCCTCGCTGGTTTCGCAGACCCGCGAGGCGCAGCGCCGCCACTGTCACCTTGAGAGTGGGGCGCTGAAAGAAGTCGCCGAGTGGGTATGGAATTGCCGCACCCACTGGGAAGCAAGCTTCGATCGCCTCGACGCTTTCCTGAACGACATCGAAGCGGCGACCAAGGCCAGCAAGAATTAGCGCCGGCACCGGTCGAACTAACTCAACCTATTGTTTTTATTTGTGAGTGGAGAAGTAATCATGTCCAAAACCACCTTTACCGCCGAGCCGGGCAAGCAGGAAATTGTCCTGACGCGAACATTCAACGCGCCGCGCGAGCGTATCTTTGCCGTTTTCACCGACCCGCAAGCGATCCCGAACTGGTGGGGTCCCGCCTGGCTGACGACGACGATCGACAAGTTCGAACCGAGGCAGGGCGGCATCTGGCGTTTCGTGCAGCGCGACAAGCAAGGCAACGAATACGGCTTCCATGGCGTGCATCATGAAGCCACCGCCCCTTCGCGCATCGTGCGCACCTTCGAATTCGAGGGCATGCCCGGCCATGTGCTGCTCGAGACCGTCACCTTCGAGGAAGTCGGCGGCAGCACCAGGGTCGTGGCGCAGTCGGTATTCCAGTCGGTCGAAGCGCGCGACGGCATGGTGCAGTCAGGAGCCGAAGCCGGCGCGGTCGAGAGCTGGGATCGCTTGGAAGCCCTGCTTTCAGCCTGATCGCATTGCAAAACCTGAATGGGAAAAACCGCCGGCCACTCCGGCGGTTTTTTCTTTGCCGGCGGCGAATGCTCTCCAGGCCCCGGCTGATCGCAGAGGCCTGCGAAGCCAGAAGTGCCCGCGCGGCCTGGCCCTCGCGAACGCTTGACAGTTCCGTTGAAAACCTGCGATGAAACGTTTCATCGTGCCTGGGAGGAAACGGCGCGATGACAAAGTGGAGGAAGTTATGAAGTTCGGAAAGATTATCGCCGCCGGCGTTCTGGCGGCCTCTCTAGCCATGCCCGCAGCCAGCTTCGCCGCCGACAAGCCCGTGGTTGGCCTGGTCATGAAATCGCTCGCCAACGAGTTCTTCAAGAACATGCTGGAAGGCGCCAAGGCCCATGAAGCCAAGCGTGGCGACTACAAGCTGAAGGCCGTCGGCATGCAGTCCGAGACCGACATCGAGACCCAGATCAACGCCGTCGAAAGCTTCATCACCGAAAAGGTCAACGCCATCGTCATCGCGCCGGCCGATTCCCGCGCGCTGGTGCCGCCGCTGAAGCGGGCCATGGAAGCCGGCATCACCGTCGTCAACTTCGACGTGGCGCTGGACGAAAAGGCCAAGAAAGAGGCCGGCGTCGAACTCGCCTTCGTCGGCCCGGACAACCGCGCCGGCGCCAAGATGGCCGGCGAAGCGCTGGCCAAGAAGCTCGGCGAAGGCGGCAAGGTCGTCATCATCGAGGGCAATCCCGGCGCCGACAACGCCGCTCAGCGCAAGCTCGGCTTCGAGGACGCGATCAAGGACGGCAAGCTGAAGCTGCTCGATTCCCGTACCGCCCATTGGGAGACGGAAGAAGCGAACTCCGTCTTCGCCAACATGCTCACCGCCCATCCCGATATCCAGGGCGTGATGGCGGCCAACGATTCCATGGCAGTCGGCGTCGTCAAGGCGATCGAGGCCGCCGGCAAGACCGGCAAGATCGAAGTCATCGGCTTCGACAACATCCCGGCCGTGCAGCCGCTGCTCAAGGAAAAGAAGATGCTGGCCACGGTCGACCAGTTCGGCCAGCAGATGGCGGCCAACGCCATCGACAAGGCGCTCGGCGTTCTGGCCGTCGGCGCCCCGCTCAAGGGCTGGGTCAAGACCGACATCAAGCTCGTCACCTCGGACGACGTGAAGTAACCTCACGATCGGCGGTCACGCCAACAGGCGCGGCCGCCTCGACGGAACGACCCATGGCAAATGTAACGCAGAATGCCGCACGCGCGGCAACGGCCGACATGCATCCCATCCTGGAGCTTTCGGACGTCCGCAAGCGCTTCGGCGGCGTCGTCGCCCTGAACGGCGTCTCCTTCACGCTACGGCCCGGCGAAGTCCATGCGCTGGTCGGCGAGAATGGCGCCGGCAAGTCGACGCTGATCAAGATCCTGTGCGGCATCGTCAAGCGCGACGCCGGTTCGATCACCTTGGACGGCACCGCCTACGAGCCGCATTCGCCGGCCGACGCCAAGGCACATGGCATCCAGGTCGTGCACCAGGAGTTCAATCTCCTTCCCTACCTCTCGATCGCGGAAAACATCTGCTTCGAGGACATTCCGCGCCGGCGTTTCGGCATTGTCGACTACCCCGAGGTCTACGCCAGGGCCCGGCAGGCGCTGGCGCGCATCGGCCTCGACGACATCGATGTGCGCCGGCCGGTGGAAACGCTCGGCGTCGCCCACCGCCAGCTGGTCGAAATCGCCCGCGCGCTGATGGGCGAAAGCCGCATCCTCATCCTCGACGAGCCGACCGCGACGCTGACCGCGCGCGAGACCGAACGGCTTTTCACCATTGTCGACGGCCTGCGCGCCAAGGGCGTGGCCATCGTCTTCGTGTCGCACCATCTCAGCGAGGTCTTCGCCAATTGCGACCGCGTCACCGTGTTGCGCAACGGCGAGTCGGTGATGACTTCCGACATTGCCGACACCTCGCCCGAAAAGCTTGTCAGTTCGATGGTCGGTCGCCAACTGGCCGCGCAAATGGCCGCGACGCGTGAGCTGGACCGCGGCGGCGGCGTGGCGCTGGCCTTGAAGAACCTGCGCCATCCCGCCTCCCCCAATCCTGACGGCATTTCGCTCGACCTGCATTATGGCGAGATCCTCGGCATCGCGGGCCTCGTCGGCGCCGGTCGCACCGAATTGCTGCGCTCCATCTTCGCCGCCGACCTGCCTATGTCCGGGACACTGGAACGCGACGGCCGGCAGCGCCGCTATGGCAGCCCGAAAGCCGCGATCCGCGACGGCATCGGCTTCCTGACCGAGGACCGCAAGGAAGAAGGCCTGATCCTGGCCATGCCCATCGCCGCCAATGTCAGCCTCGCCAATCTGCGCAAGGTCTCGCATGCCGGCCTGCTCGACAGGGTGGCCGAGGCACGGATGACCGAAAATCTCGGCAAGGAGATCAAGCTCAAATACGGCAAGGCTTCCGATGCCGCCTCGACACTGTCGGGCGGCAACCAGCAGAAGGTAGTTTTGGCCAAATGGCTGGCCAACGACCCGAAGATCCTGCTGCTCGACGAACCGACACGCGGTGTCGACGTCGGTGCCAAGGCGGAGATCTACGCCCTGCTACGCGGCCTTGCCGAGAAGGGGCTCGCCTTGCTCGTCGTCTCCTCGGAACTGCCGGAACTCATCACGCTCTGCGACCGCATCCTGGTCATGTCGAAACACCGCATCGTCGGCGAGGTTCTGCGTCCGGATTTCTCCGAAGAACGCATCCTCGGCTTCGCCTACAAGGACGAGAACAATCATGGACGCCACTGACTTCGGCCGCCCGGCCTCAAGCGGTCTCGCCACCACGACCAAGACCGTGTTGCGCGAAGCCGGCATCGGCATCGCGCTCATCCTCTTGATCGTGGTGTTCTCGCTGGGAACGGACCATTTCCTGACGGCTTCGAACGTCACCAACATCTTGACCCAGGTGACCATCAATCTGGTGCTGTCGATCGGCATGACCTTCGTCATCCTGATCGGCGGCATCGATCTGTCCGTAGGGTCGGTGCTGGCCTTCGCCGCCGTCGTCGCCGGCACGGTGATGACCCTGCCCGGCCTCGATCCCACGCTTGCCGTGGTGCTGGCAACGATCAGCTCCATCGCCGCGGGCATCGTCTTCGGGGTGCTGAACGGCCTGATCAGCGCCTGGTGGAGCATCCCGTCCTTCATCGTCACCCTGGGCACGCTGAACATCGCGCGCGGCGCGGCCCTTCAGGTCACCGGCGCCTCGACCATCTATTCCTTCCCGGCCGGCTTCAACGCCTTCGGCTCGCAGACAATCTACGGCGTGCCGGTGCTGTTCCTGATCGCGCTTGTCCTGGTCGCGGTCGGCTGGTTCGTGCTGACCCGCACGGTGTTCGGCCGTGTTCTCTACGGCATCGGCAACAATGAGGAAGCGACCCGGCTCGCCGGCCACAACGTCTTTTTCTACAAGGTCGCCGCCTTCACCATTTGCGGCGCCGCCGTCGGCATCGGCGCCATCATCTATATGGCGCGGCTCAACATCGCGAGCCCGATCATCGGCATCGGCTTCGAGCTCAACGCCATCGCCGCCGTCATCATCGGCGGTACCAGCCTGAGCGGTGGCCGCGGCTCGATCATCGGCACCCTGCTCGGCGCCTGCATCATCGGCGTGCTGGCCAACGGTCTCATCCTGCTCGGCCTCAGCGACTTCATGCGGCAGATGATCACCGGTTTCGTCATTATCCTCGCAGTCATCCTTGACAAATATCGCGAAAGGCTAACCAAGGCCTGAGGCAGCGCGGCATGGATCGCCGCAACATCCGGGGCATAGCAGCGTGGTCAACATCAAGGACGTCGCCCGGCGGGCGGGGGTTTCGGTCGGAACGGTCTCGCGCGTCATGGCCAGGAACGAGACGGTCGGCGCTGCCCTGCGCGAAAAGGTCGAGGCGACGATCCGCGAGATGAACTTCAAGCCGAACCATGTCGCGCGCGGCCTGCGCCGCCGCCGCACCGACATGATCGGCCTGGTGATCCCCGACATCACCAACCCCTTCTTCGCCGAACTCGCCAAGCATGTCGAAGCTGTCGCCTTCCATGCCGGCCTTTCGGTGCTGTTGTCGATCACCAATGACGATCCCAAGATCGAGGTGGCGCAGATCGAAAGCCTTTTGAAGAGCCGCCCCACCGGCCTGATCGTGGTGCCAATCCAGTCCGGCCAGTCGCAGAGCTGGCGCGGCGACACCGCCACAGTCGTCGTCGACAGGAGACTACAAGGACACGGCCTGCTTTCCGTCGACCATCATGGCGGCGCGGCGCTGGCGGCCGAACATCTGATCGGCCTCGGCCATCGCCACATCGCCTACATAGCCGGACCGGCCGACGCACCGGTTTCCAGGGCGCGCCGGGCGGGCTTCGTCGAGCATCTCGAGGCCGCCGGCATCAAGCCCGAGATCATCGAAGGCCATTTCGACTATGTCTCAGGCGAAGCGCTCGGCCGCCAGTTGCTCGACCGGGCGCCAGCGAAGCGGCCAACCGCCATCGCCACCGCCAACGACCAGCAGGCGATCGGCCTGCTGCGCGCCGCCTCCGATCTCGGCATCAAGGTGCCGGACGAGCTTTCCGTCATCGGCTTCGACGACATTCCGCTGGCCGGGCTGATCACGCCGCGCCTGACCACCATCGGTCAGCCGGTGGAGGACATCGCCAAACGCGCCGTCGCCGCGGCAATCGCCGGCAGCGGCGTTGCTGCCGGAGAAGACGAACTGCTCTCCGGCGTGCTTGTCGTGCGCAATTCCACGGCACCCGTCGGTCGGCGCGAAGCTGTATAAGCGGGTCTGGCCACCGCAGGACCGTCGCGAGCCCGACCTTCGCGGCCGGCTCGCGCACCGCGCGGAACATGGGCGAAAAAAGCCTCGCCGGCACGGTTGACCCTCCACTTGGTGGAGACGTTAGGACGGTCCCATGAGCGAGAAAATGCACACGATCGGCGAACTTTCGCGGCTGAGCGGCATCTCGGTGCGGCGCATCCGCTTCTATTCCGACAAGGGGCTGCTGCCGCCGTCCACCCGCACCGTCAGCAACTATCGCATCTACAGCGATACCGATGTCGCGCGCCTCGACCTGATCAGGGCCTTGCGGGAGGCCGGCGTCAGCCTGGCCGCCATCCGCAAGCTCCTGTCCCGGCGGCTCGAACTGAAAGATGTCCTGGCCATGCGCCTTGATGCCCTGGAAGTCGAAATCGCCTCCCGTCGCCGGGTCGCCGCCGTGTTGCGTGCCACGCTCAGGATCACGGAACCAACCGCAACCGACCTGAGGAGACTTTGGACGATGACGACCCTGTCCCAAAACCAGATGCGCACCATGATGGAGCGTTTCTACGACAAGGTGGGCACGAGCGCCGAGATGGGCGAAGGCTGGAAGCGCCAGATGATCGATGCCGCCATGCCCGAGCTGCCCGACGAGCCGACGTCCCGGCAGATCGACGCCTGGAACGAGATCAGCGCCATGATCGGCGACGAGAGCTTCGTTTCCGAGATACAGGCCGAGACGGCCGCTATGTGGAACGGTGAGTTCGACCCGGGCGCCTATGCCGAGGCTGCCAACGCCATTCTGGCCAGGGTGAAGGCCGCTATCGCCGCGGGCGTAGCCCCGATCTCGCCGGAGGGCGAAACGATCGCGCGCGAATGGCTGGACCGATCGGCGAAGGCAATGCGCAGGCAGCCGGACCGGGCCTATCTGGAATGGCATCTCGGCCAATACCGCAAGCATCATGCCCGCTCGACCCGGTATCAGGAACTGCTTGCCATATTGCGCGGTGAGGAACCCGGCCAAGGGCCCGGCAACGAGTGGCAATGGATCAACGAGGCGATGACACCGCTGCTGGCGACGGCGCAAAACTGACTTCGACGCCCCGAACAAAAACGAATGCCCGGCGCATGTCTCGCGGACGCGCCGGGCATTCCAGGGAGATATCAGGCGAAACCCGGCCTACTGCGCCGTCCAGCCGCCATCGATCGGCAGCGTCGTGCCGGTGATCTGCTTGGCCGCGTCCGAGCACAGGAACAGCGCCAGCGCCGCGATCTCGTCCACCGTCACGAACTCCTTCGTCGGCTGGGCCGCCAGCAGAACGTCGTGCTTGACCTGTTCCTCGGTCATGTTGCGGGCCTTCATCGTGTCGGGGATCTGCTTTTCGACCAGCGGCGTCCAGACATAACCGGGCGCGATCGCATTGGCCGTCACCCCGTCCTGCGCGGCCTCCAGCGCCACCGTCTTGGTCAGGCCGGCAATACCGTGCTTGGCCGAGACATAGGCCGACTTGAAGGGCGACGCTACCAGCGCATGCGCCGAAGCGGTGTTGATGATGCGCCCCCATTTGCGCGCCTTCATGCCCGGAAGCGCGGCCTTGATGGCGTAGAAGGCGGCGAGCAGGTTGATGCGGATGATCGCTTCCCACTTGTCGTCGGGAAACTCCTCGATCGGCGCGACATGCTGGATGCCGGCATTGTTGACCAGGATATCGAGGCTGCCGAATGCCTGTTCGGCCTCGTGCACCATGGCGGTCACTTCCGGGCCATTCATCATGTTGGCGTTGGAATAGCGGCACTTGACGCCGAAATCGGCTTCGATGCCGGCACGTTCCCTCTCGATCGCATCGGCATCGCCAAGTCCGTTGATGGTGACATTGGCGCCTTCGGCGGCGAAGGCCCTGGCGATGGCAAGGCCGATGCCGCTGGTCGAACCGGTAACAAGCGCGTTCTTCGAAGTCAGGGAGCCCATGATGATCTCTCGGCTGGCGTTTGCGATGGCATTCTAATTAGGTGCATTGCAGCAAGTTTCCATCACAATCATGTGTCGGTCTTCGTTCGGAACCAACAAACAGCTGAAATCGTTCATCGACCCGACACAAGACCGTCATGCTGCCATGCAACATGACAGGTGTTGTTTCCGATATGACATTCGTCAATCCTGAGGTGACAGCTTGGAAATCGCCGACGTCGTGAAGCGCGCCTATGCCATGCCGCTCACCAATCCCTCGTTCCCGCCCGGCCCCTATCGCTTCTTCGACCGCGAATATGTCATCATCACTTACCGCACCACGCGCGAGGCGTTGGAGGCGGTCGTGCCGGCGCCGCTCGAGATCGACGGCGATCCGCTGGTGAAATACGAATTCATCCGCATGCCGGACTCGACCGGCTTCGGCGACTATACCGAGAGCGGCCAGGTCATTCCGGTCCGTTTCGACGGCCAGCACGGTGTCTACGTCCATTCCATGTATCTGGACGACGACGCGCCGATCGCCGGCGGCCGCGAATTGTGGGGGTTTCCGAAGAAACTCGCCAATCCCAAGATCGTCAATGAGGGCGAGGTCGTCGTCGGCACGCTGCACTACGGCTCGGTGCTCTGCGCCACCGGCACGATGGGTTACAAGCATCGCGCCGCCGACCAGGACCAGGTCATGGCGGCGCTGACCGCGCCGAACTTTCTCGTCAAGATCATCCCGCATGTCGACGGCACGCCGCGCATCTGCGAACTGGTGCGCTACCACCTCACCGACATCACGCTGAAGGAAGCTTGGGCGGGTCCCGCCGCGCTCGACCTGCGGCCGCATGTGATGGCCGATGTCGCTCGCCTGCCGGTGCTGGAAGTGGTGTCGGCGCTGCATTTCACCGCCGATCTCACGCTCGGCCTCGGCGAGGTCGTGTACGACTATCTCGCCGGCACACGCTGACCATCCCCTTTCTTTGCCGGAGTTGACCGTGCTGGACCGCTACAGAGCCAAGGCGAACGTCGCCACCATTCAGGAAATCGCCTCGCAATACGACCGGGTCGCGCTGGTGCTGCAAGGCGGCGGCGCGCTCGGCGCCTATCAGGCCGGCGTCTATCAGGCGCTGTCGGAGGCCGGCTGCGAGCCGGCTTGGCTATCGGGGGTCTCCATCGGCGCCATCAATGCGTCCATCATCGCGGGCAACGAGCCGAGCCGGCGCCTGCAGCGGCTGGAGCAGTTCTGGCAGACGATTTCCGGCCGCAAGATCTGGGCCTACACGCCAGAAGGCGACATCTATCGCGACATCCGCAACCGCACCAGTTCGTGGATGACGATGACCATGGGCCAGCCCGGCTTCTTCAAACCGCGCTTCCCCAATCCATGGCTGGAGCAGTCCGGGGCCGAAGGCGCCACCAGCTTCTACGACACGGCCGAATTGAAGGACACGCTGGAGCGGCTGATCGACTTTGACGTGCTCAACGACGGCCGCAAGCGTCTGAGCGTCGGCGCCGTCAATGTGCGCACCGGCAATTTCGTCTATTTCGACACCGACAAGGTCCGTATCGGGCCCGAACACATCATGGCCTCGGGTGCGCTGCCGCCCGCCTTCCCGGCGGTGCGTATCGAGGGTGAATATTACTGGGACGGCGGCATCGTCTCCAACACGCCGCTGCAATATCTGCTCGACCAGGAAGAAGACCGCAGCTCGCTGGTGTTTCAGGTCGACCTGTTCTCAGCGCGCGGCGCGCTGCCGCGCGGCATGGCCGACGTGTTGTCGCGCCACAAGGACATCATGTATTCCAGCCGTACGCGCCAGAACACCGACAATTTCAAGCGCATCCACGATCTGAAGATGCAGCTTCTCGAAGCGCTGAAGCGCGTGCCGGCGGAGTTGCGCTCGGCCGACGAAGAACAGCTGATCGCCGATTATTCCGACGCCGGCGTCGTCAACATCATCCACCTCATCTACCAGCACAAGGGTTATGAGGGGCACGCCAAGGACTATGAGTTCTCAGGCACCTCGATGCGCGAGCATTGGGACATGGGCCTGGAGGACACGCAGCGCACCTTGCGCCATCAGCAATGGCTGACCCCGCCGACCAATGCCGAAGGCGTCGCCATCCATGACCTGCATCGCGAAGACCCGACTTAGGGTGACCTCACGCTCGGCAGTCAGAAACGCAGGCTGATGCCGGCGCGGCGCAGCAGCCAGTAGAAAAGCCCGGTCGCACCGATAACCAGCGCAACGGCCCAGATGAAGCCGCTGTCGCCATGGGTGAACGGCAGGCCGGCCGTATTCATGCCGAAAACGCCGACCACCAGCGTGCCCGGCAGCAACAAGGCGCTCATCACCGCCATCGCCTTCAGGCTGCGGTTGGATTCGTCCGCCAGCTCCGCCGCCATCTCCTCCTGCAGCAAACGCGCCCGGTCGTTGATCATGACGATTTCGCGGTCGAGCCGTTCCAGCCGCGCGGCCAGGCGCTGCAATCCGGCATGCGCGGTCTCCGATAGTTTCCAGTCCTCGCGGTCCTCATCCTCGAACAGCGCGACCATGCCGGCCACCGGCCGGTGCAGCGACACCGCCAGCCGCCGCAATTCCTTGAGACGGCGGCGCTCGTCGCTCAGCCGTTCGGTGACCAGATTATCCTCGACCTCGTCGAGCTTTTTTGTCGCTTCGACCAGCCGCAACCCTGTGTTCTTGCAGAAAGTCGTGACGATGGCCTCGAACAGCTCGAAGGCCGTCGCCGGCGCGAAGCCGCCGGCAAGCGAGCGCCGCACCTTGTCCACCGCCTCCAGCGGATGGCGCCTGCCGGTGACCAGCAGACGTTCGGTCACGGCGAAATGCAGCCGGCCGATCGTGCTGGACGGTCGTTCTATGTCCTTGTGCATGTCGGCCGCGATGCCGTGCATCATGCCGTCTTCATGCCCAAGGACCAGACTGTCGTCATGCCCTTCCAGGATCGCGCGCGCCGTCAGCGGAAGTGCGCAGCGGTGGGCAACCCAGCCATGCGCGCGCTGGTCGACCAGGTCGACATGCACCCACACCCAGCCATCCTCGGCAGCAAGAGCCGCGTCGATCTCCTGCGGGTGAAGCTCAGCGGCTGGTTGCCCGGGAAGTCCACGATAGGCGCAGATCAGGCCCGGCACCTGCTCCGCATCGCCTGTTCCCAGAAGGTTCAAACGCAAGGTTTCATTCATTGGCGTCACCGAGCCTTGTTCGGCAGAAGCCGGCGCGACCCGCGCGCCGGCTTCCTTTTGTGAGAAAAGAACCCGCCCTCAAAACAGCTTGCGCATCACCACGAACAGCCCGAAGGCGAGCGCGATCGAGGCTGGCAAGGTCAGCACCCAGGCGAGCAGCATGTTGCGCACGGTCGACCACTGCAGGCCCGAACCGTTTGCCGCCATCGTGCCGGCAACGCCCGACGACAGCACATGCGTGGTCGACACCGGCAGGCCGAACGCGTCGGCGGCGCCGATCGTGCCCATGGCGACGAGTTCGGCGGCGGCACCCTGGCCATAGGTCAGATGCGTCTTTCCGATCTTCTCGCCAACTGTGACGACGATGCGTTTCCAGCCGACCATCGTGCCAAGCCCCAGCGCCAGCGCGATGGCGATCTTGACCCAGAGCGGGATGAACTTCGTCGCGTTGTCGACGGCCTTGTGATAGTTGGTGACCGCCTTGAGATCCTCGCCCTCCATCGGCAAAAGCTTCTTCTTGTCGATCAGCTTCAGCGCCTCGCCGATGAGATAGATATCGTTGCGCGCATTGCTGACCAGTTCGATCGGCAGCTTCTCGACCGAAGGATAAGGCGACACCAGTTCATTCGTCTGATGGATAAACGCCTGCAGCGCCGGCGTCGTCTGATCCGTCCAGGTCTTGGTGCGCACCGCCTCGCTGACCACCGCCTTGGCATCGGTCACCACCACACCCGGCTTCACATATTTGCCAAGCACCGTATCCACCTGCGCGGCCGCGGACTTGTAGGCTTCGAGATAGTTCACATCCGGCGTGCGATTGAGCGCAAAGGCGGTCGGCACCACGCCGATCAGGATCAGCATGATCAGACCCATGCCCTTCTGGCCGTCATTGGAACCGTGGGCGAAGGAAACGCCGGTGCAGGTGAAGATCAGCAGCGCGCGGATCCACAGCGGCGGCGGCGCGTTGCCGGACGGCGCCTCGTAGAGCGCCTTGTTCTTGATGAACAGCTTCATCGCAAGCAGGAGGAGCGCCGCCATGCCGAAACCGACCAGTGGCGAAACCAGCAGCGCCATGCCGACTTCTATGGCTTTCGACCAGTCGACGCCGCTTGTGGCGCTGCCGGCCGGCGCCAGGAACTGGTTGGCGAGGCCGACACCGACGATCGAGCCGATCAGCGTGTGCGAACTGGACGACGGCAAGCCAAGATACCAGGTGCCGAGGTTCCAGATGATCGCCGCGGTCAGCAGCGAGAACACCATGGCCAGACCCGCGCTGGAGCCCACCTGCAGGATGAGCTCGACCGGAAGCAGCGAAATGATGCCGAAAGCAACGGCGCCGCTGGCGGTGAGCACGCCGAGGAAGTTGAAGAAACCGGACCACATGACGGCGAACTCGGCCGGCATGGAATGGGTATAGATGACGGTCGCGACCGCATTGGCGGTGTCGTGGAAACCGTTAACGAATTCGAAGCCGAGCGCGATCAGCAACGCGAGCCCGAGCAGGATCCACGGCACGGCAATCGCGCTGGTAAGCTCCTGGCTGAGCGCATAGCCGATATAAATGAGGCCGCCGAGCACGATCGCCAGGAAAACCGGCATGAACCATTTGCCGGCCTTGCTCGGCCCTTCGAGCGGATGCTCGGGCCTCGGAATACCCATTTGACTTGATGTGACGTCCACCATTGCCCCGTTCCTTTTGCAGTGCAGCAAAATTCAAGGAACCCTATTTTGGCTGAATGAAGCTGTTGTGACGTCTCACGCAGCGAAACCGGCCGGCACCGCTTCGAGATTGGCCAGGATCGCGAAGCGCCATCCTGATCTTTGATATCCTTGCCAAATCCAAGCAGGGAGAGAGGCCCATTCTCCGGCAATGAGAGTAATGGGACAATTATACGGAAATTTTCCGATCTATGTTTTGTGTTTGTTAAGCAACCGCCAGAGCCACTATTTGTTTACCATCCACCTTAACCTGTCTGAAATCGCTCACCCGCATGATGGGCCACGGTTCGCAAAGAGACCGTCGAACAAAAGTTACAACCGGGCAAAGGATACCATCATGACCAATCTTCTTTCGCGCTTCGTCAAGGACGAGTCGGGCGCAACCGCCATTGAATACGGCCTGATCGCCGCCCTGATCGCTCTGGCGATCGTTGCTGGCGCCGGCTTCCTCGGCAACACCATCAATGCCAAGTTCAACACCATCGCCGGCACGCTGAAGAACGCTGGCAGCGGCAACGGCGGCTGATCGGGCCCGAGGCCTGTTGCACCAAGAGATCGGGGCCGCCTTCGGGCGGCCCTTTTCATTTTCCAGGGCTAGGAAATCGTTGGCACTATCCCACCCGTCCGCCTGCAAGGAGCACGACAAGACCCGCAACCATGGACCCGGCCGCCGCCTGCACTATATAGGGGAGAAATGAGCATCGGCTCGGACAACCCGGCAGTAGACAATGAAACGGCTTCACGGCATCGCAATCTGGTTCGGCTTGGCGCTGACGGTTTCGCTTATTCCCATGACCATCGCTATGGCTCAAACGATGGCCCCCGTACGGCCCGGCATCAACTCATTCGGCCAGGCGGACGCGGATGCATTGCGAAGCGAGATCCAGCGGCAGCAGTTCCAGCAGCAACAGCAGATCTACCGCGAGCTCGACCGGCAGGTTACGACGCCGTCCCAAAATGCCGCGCCAGCGATCCGGCAACCTTGCCAGCAATCGCTGAATGGCGGCGGTGCGGTTGGTGGCTGTCGTTGACAGGATGTATTTTCGTTTTATTAGCCGTCTACGATAAGTGTGTGCTACGGCAAAGCATCCATTCGCTCGCCGGGCCTTTGTGTTAATTTGAGGTCCCGCCTCGTCCTGCACGGCGGATTGGACCGGACGTGCGATGGCGACACCCAAGAAAAAGAGCATTGAACGCAAGGCCGCGCCCAAGAAGAAGGCGCCCCTGAAGACGCCTGTCGAGAAGCAGCCGCTCGCCAAACCCTCACCGAAGAAGCAGGCGGTTCGGAAAGCCAAAAAGGGCAAGACGATCCGCCAGGTCGCCGCCATTCCGTTTCGGCGCGGCGAGGACGGCAGCCTTGAGGTGATGCTGGTCACCTCGCGCCAGACCAGGCGTTTCATCCTGCCGAAGGGCTGGCCGATGCCCGGCAAGAGCGGACGCAAGGCCGCCACCATCGAGGCGATGGAAGAAGCGGGCGTCGTCGGCAAGACGCTGAAGGAGCCGGCCGGCAGCTATTCCTACTGGAAGCGGCTTGCGCGAACCTTCGCGCGGGTCGACGTCACCGTCTATCTGCTCGCCGTCACCGGGGAACTGGCCAACTGGCCGGAGGCACGCAGCCGCCAGCGCGCCTGGCTGAAGCCCGAGGACGCCGCGACCCTGATCGACGAACCCGAACTGTCGACGCTGCTCAGGACATTGACCTTGCCCGCCGCTCTTTGAGCAAGAGCGTTGTATCAAACGCTGTTCAGACCGCCGGCTTTCGGTCGCTCAAGCAAGATTGTCGGCTTTTCATGGTAGGTCGTGCGCAGCACCTCGTTGTAAGCAGTCTTGCGCGCGACGTTCAGCGAGGCAACATTCTCGGGATCGATGATGCAGACGGTTCTCTGCGCCCCTAGAACATTGTCGGCCCAGGCCGTCATTTCACCAACGATCTCGCTGGCAATGCCCTTGCCATGCGCGGCAGAAGCCAGAACCCAGCCGATTTCCGGAAGACCTTCCAGCGAGGGCTGGATTTCGCGCTTCATGTCCTGGAAGCCGGCCTCGCCGATGAAACGCCCTGTCGCCTTGTCCTCGACCGCCCAATAACCGTAGCCGATCAGCGACCACAGGCCGGCATGGCGCAGGAACCGCTGCCAGCTTTCCTCGCGGGTGCGCGCCCTGCCGCCGATGAACCGGCATACCGCCGGCTCCGACCACATCTCGGCATAGGTGTCGAAATCGTCCAGCCCGTGCGCCCGCAGGATCGTCCGTTGCGTTTCGATGATGGGCGCGGTCTTGAAGGCTGGGGCGGTCATGGCAATTCTCTCTATGGGGTCGCCGCAAATATCAGCCCGCTCATACCGGGCAAGGGCCAGCTTTTGTGACTAGTCCTGCCAGCGGAAAGACGGGACCACGCATGAAGCGCGATGCGCGGATTCGAAAATGCCTGGGCATCCTTAAAGCGTCCGAATGGACGCGCGACAGGCTGAGCGGATGGGCTGGGAACTTCGCCGCCGGCATTGTATGAAATGACCGCCGCACACCGGAGAAGCGCACATGGAAACGACCGACCTTGTTCTGGCCATTTTCCACCATCTGCTGGCTTTTTCGCTGGCCGGGGTGATCGCGGCGGAATTCGTGCTGCTACGCAACGAAATCACACCCGGCACCATCCGCCGGCTTGCCCTGATCGACCGACACTACGGCCTGCTCGCCGTCCTGATCATCCTCGTCGGCGTCGGCCGTGTCTTCCACGGCCTGAAAGGATGGGAATTCTACGTCTACAATTGGGTGTTCTGGACCAAGATGGCGATCTTCGCGGCCGTCGGCCTGCTCTCCATCGTGCCCACCATGCGTTTCATTGCCTGGAGCCGCCAGGCCAAGGCCAACGCATCCTACCAGGTGCCGGAGACCGAACTGGCCGCGGTGCGCCGCTATATCTGGCTGGAGGCGCTGCTTTTCCTGGCGATCCCCGCCTTTGCCGCCGCCATGGCGCGCGGCTACGGCCTCTAGCAGACCACTCTAAAGGACGTCGCTGGCCGCTTCGAGTGGCGCCAATTCGATGAGCGGCGCGGGAATTGTGTTTGTCTTTTCCGCCGCCTTGCAGATGTCGGCGATTACGCAGGCCTGGCAATCCGGTTTGCGCGCCTTGCAGACATAGCGCCCATGCAGGATCAGCCAGTGATGCGCGTGGCGCATATATTCGTCCGGAATGATGCGGACGAGCTCGTCTTCGACCTGTTCCGGCGTCTTGCCCGGCGCCAGCCCCAGTCGGTTGCCGATGCGCAGGATATGCGTGTCCACCGCCATCGTGTGCTGCCCGAAAGCCATGTTGAGCACGACATTGGCGGTTTTCCTGCCGACGCCAGGCAACTTCACCAATTCGTCGCGATTGTCCGGCACCGTGCCGCCGTGGTCGGCGATCAACGCCTGCGACAGCGCGATCACGTTCTTGGCCTTGTTGCGCCAGAGGCCGATTGTGCGGATGTATTCCCCCACCCTTTCCTCGCCGAGCGCCAGCATCTTCTGCGGCGTGTCAGCCACCTTGAACAGGGCCCGTGTCGCCTTGTTGACGCCGGCGTCGGTCGCCTGCGCCGACAGCACCACGGCCACCAGCAGCGTAAAGGCGTTGACGTGTTCCAGCTCGCCCTTCGGCTCGGGCCGCTGCACGGCAAAGCGGCGAAAAATCTCGTGCACCTCGGCCGGCGTATAGGCAGACCTGGCACGCGATGCCTTCTTCTTCGCGAGCGCATGCGCGGCGCCATTGCGCAGCGGCACGGATGGATTTTCGCGGGTGCGGCGATCTTTGGACTTGGGGGCAACCATCGCCTTCCTATAATATCGGGCGATGAGCGACACAAACGCCACTTTCGCCGCGGACGAGCCGGTCTTCCAGGCCCTGCTGATGCCGCACCGCTCGCTCGGTCGCACCGGCTTCATGATCCTGATCGGCGCGTTGCTGTTCGGCTGGGCGGTGACAGGCATCATCTTCCTGTCCTACGGCGCTTGGCCGATCTTCGGCTTCTTCGGCCTCGACGTGCTGGCGGTCTATGTCGCCTTTCGCCTGAACTATCGCGCCGCCAGGGCCCGCGAGGAAGTCTCGGTGTCGCGCACCGCGCTCGACATCCGCAAGACCGCCCCTTCGGGCAGAACGGAAGAACATCATTTCAACCCGTTCTGGTCGCGCTTCTCGGTCGCCCGCCACAGTGAGATAGGCATCACCGCCATGACGGTGGAATCGCGCGGCGAGCGCGTACCGATCGGTAGTTTCCTCAATCCCGATGACCGCGAAAGCTTCGCCACCGCCTTCACCCGGGCGCTTGCCACCGTCAAGGCACGCTGATCTTCGCAGGAAACGGGTGGAGACCGCTCCTTCAAGCGCCGATATTCGCGTTCAAGGAGAAATTGCCATGAACGCTCAGCTCGCTATGAATACCAGAATGCCGATGAAGATCGCCCCGACCCTTGAAAAGGACATCACGCCGGAAGGCAGCGACTACGAGGTCGTGCGCCGTGCCATCGAGAAGATCAGCCTCGATTATCGCGACCAGCCTTCGCTGGAAGTCCTGGCCGAGGAGGTCGGCGAGACCCCGACCGGCTTGCAGAAGCTGTTCACGCGCTGGGCCGGACTGTCGCCCAAGGCTTTCCTGCAGGCGGTGACGCTCGATCATGCCCGTCGGCTGCTCGATTCCGGCATGCCGTTGCTCGAAGCCTCCTTCGAGGTCGGCATGTCTGGCCCCGGCCGCCTGCACGACCTGTTCGTCACCCACGAGGCGATGTCGCCGGGCAACTACAAGACACGCGGTGAAGGCCTGACCATCCGCTACGGCTACCACATCTCGCCCTTCGGCGTTGCCCTGATCATGGTCACCGATCGTGGTCTGGCCGGCCTTGCCTTCAACGACGCCGGCAACGAACAGTCGGCTTTCCGCGACATGTCGAGCCGCTGGCCGAACGCCACCTATGTCGAGGACATCAGCGCCACGGCCCCTTACGCCGCACGCATCTTCGACCCGGCCCACTGGCGGTCCGACCAGCCGCTGCGCGTGGTGATGATCGGCTCGGATTTCCAGCTCCGGGTCTGGGAAGCCCTGCTGCGCATCCCGATGGGCAAGGCCTGCACCTATTCGGCGATCGCCGCCGAGATCGGCCAGCCGACGGCGAGCCGGGCGGTGGGGGCGGCGGTCGGCGCCAATCCGCTTTCCTTCGTGGTGCCTTGCCACCGCGCGCTCGGCAAATCCGGCGCGCTCACCGGCTACCACTGGGGCCTGACCCGCAAGCGGGCTATTCTGGGGTGGGAAGCGGGCCAGCTTTCGGCGGGTTCGCTCTAGCGCATGACCCCGAAAATCGGTTCGGATTTTCGGAAAGGATCATGCGCCAATTCAAAGTGCTAGAGCGTCCTTTGCGTGTCCGAACGGACACGCGGCGCTCTAGAGGCAAACCGCGACCCGAACAGGTTGATGCACAGGCCCGCAATGACAAGGCTGGAGGCGCCGAGCTTCCAGCCTTGCAGCGGTTCACCGAGCAGGACGGTCGAGCCGAGGAAACCGAACACCGGCACGAGAAGCGTGAACGGCGCCACCGTGGAGACAGGGTAGCGCGCAAGCAGCCCCGCCCAGACCGCGAACCCCAGAAGCGTCGACAGATAGACGATATAGGCGATCGAGCCGATCGACACCCAATCGAGGCCGGTGAAGCTCGAAACGAGATGTTGCGGGTCGAGCACCAGCGCCACTGCCAGCAGCACCGGCAGCGCGAACAGACTGCCCCACACCACCAGCCCCAGCACGTTGGACGTGCTTGAAAGCTGCGAAATCCGTTTCGACACGATGTTGCCGCCGCCCCAGGAAGCGGCCGCCGCCACAAGCAGGATAAGTCCGACAACCGTTACGTCGCCACCGACATTCAGCGCGACGACGCCAACCCCGGCAAAGGCAAGCACGGCGCCCGCCAGTTGCCAGCCCGTCGGACGCTCGCCGAGCATCAGCACCGAAAGGCCGATGGTGAAGAACACCTGCAATTGCAGGATGAGCGACGACAGCCCCGCGCTCATGCCCAGCTTCATGCCAGTGAACAAGAAACCGAACTGCAGGGCAAAGATCAGGAAACCGTAGAGCGCGATCATGCCGAGCGGCACCTTGGGCCGGGGGATGAAGAACACCCAGGGAAATGCCGCCAGGAAGAAACGCGCGACGCCGAGCGCCAGCGGCGAGACCTGCCTGAGCCCGAGCTTGATGATGGCGAAATTGACGCCCCAGATGAAGACGATGCCCAGAGCCAACAGGAGATGTCGCGGCCGCATTGTTCAATTTTCCTGATGGATAAACATAAATATTTGAAATTACTTGATTATTCTACCCCTCCGCATGAACCCAGGCAAGCCCGCCGGTCCCGGTGGCCTATCCGGATCCGGCATCTGCCGGACCATAGCGAGACGGGTCATGCGCCAGTCGGCAAAGCTGTTTCATTCGCTTTGGAGAAACGCTAGAGCGCCGCGCGTCCGATTGGACGCGCAAAGGACGCTCTAGCACTTTGAGTCTGCTGCATCGTGCCTACCGAAAATCGATTCCGATTTTCTGGCCGATGCAGTAGGGTCCGCCGCAAAACAAGCCGACATAAGAGGGACGGCCCGCCTTGATCATCACCATCGGTTCCATCAACCTCGACCTTATTGCCACCGTCGACCGCCTGCCGGGCCCGGGCGAGACGGTGCCGGGCACCAGCTTCACCACCGCGCCGGGCGGCAAGGGTGCCAACCAGGCGTTGGCCGCGGCACGTGCCGGCGCTGCGGTGCGCATGGTGGGCGCCGTCGGCAAGGACGCCTTCGCCGGCGAAGCGCTGGCCTTGCTGAAGGCCGGCAAGGTCGACCTTTCCGCCGTCGCCGAGACACGTAGTTCCACCGGCACGGCCCATATCCTGGTCGGTGGCGACGGCGAGAACATGATCGCGGTCGTGGCCGGCGCCAACAACGCCGTCGCGCCCGGCGATGTCGCCAAGGCCCGCCTTGGCAAGGGCGACGTCGTGCTTTTGCAGCACGAGATACCGCTCGAGACGGTGGATGCCGCCCTGGACGCTGCGCGCAAGGCCGGAGCAATCACCGTGCTCAACACGGCCCCGGCCCGCATCGAAGCGGCCAGACTGCTCGGCAAGGCCGACTATGTCGTCGCCAACGAAACCGAATTCGACCTCTATTGCGAGCCGCTTGCGCTGACCGGTGCCGACCGTGGCGAGCGCATGCGCGCCTATGCCAAGAAGACCGGCCGCACCATCGTGGTCACGCTGGGCGGCGAAGGCGTTCTGGCCGCCACCGGCGACGAATTCCTGAAGGTCCCTGCCCTCAAGATCGTTCCGGTGGATACGGTCGGCGCCGGCGACACTTTTTGCGGTTATCTGGCGGCGGGGCTGGAATCCGGCCTGCCATTGAAGACCGCCCTGGCGCGTGCCGCCGCTGCCGGTTCGCTGGCCTGCCTGAAGCCGGGGGCCCAGCCGGCGATCCCGCTGGCGGCCGAAGTGGAAGCAGCGCTCAGCCCGGCCGGTGCCTGACATGGGCAATAAACGTCCAGATAGCCGTCACGCCATTTCGCCGGCCGGCCACATCTGCGGCATGAGCGCCGTGGATCTCGCCGGGGCGATCCGTGAAAAACAGCTTTCGGTGCGCGAGGTGATGACGGCCTTCCTCGACCGCATCGAGGCGGTCAACCGACAGGTCAACGCCATCGTCTCGCTGCGTCCACGCAGCGACATCCTGGCCGAGGCCGACGCCGCCGACGCGCATCTCGCCGCCGGTGGCGCGGCGGGCTCGCTCTTCGGCCTGCCCATCGCGGTCAAGGATCTGGCCCTGACCAAGGGCCTCAAGACCACCTTCGGCTCGCCGATCTTCGCCGACCTCGTTCCCGAGGAGGACGAATTCTTCGTCGAGCGCATGCGCAAGGGCGGCGCCATCGTCATCGGCAAGACCAACGTTCCCGAATTCGGTCTCGGCTCCAACACCTACAATCCCGTCTTCGGGCCGACGCTGAACGCCTTCGACCCCGCCTGGACGGCGGGTGGATCGAGCGGCGGCGCGGCCGTCGCTCTGGCGCTCGACCTGATGCCTCTGGCCGACGGCAGCGATTTCGGCGGCTCGCTGCGCAATCCCGCCGCCTACAACAATGTCTTCGGCTTCCGCCCCTCGCAGGGGCTGGTGCCCGGCGGCCCCGGCTTCGAGGTCTTTCACGCGCAGATGGGCGTCGAGGGGCCAATGGGCCGCAGCGTGCGCGACATGGCGCTGCTGCTCGACGTGCAGGCCGGCCACCATCCGCGCGCGCCGCTGTCGCACGATCCGCAAGGCTCCTTCCTCGCCGCGCTGGAAGGAGCGCCGGTGGCCGGCGGGCGCATCGGCTGGCTGGGCAACCTCGGCGGCCACCTGCCGATGGAAGACGGCATCCTCGACCTCTGCGAGGCTGCGCTGGGGCGGCTCGGCGACATCGGTTTCGCGGTCGAGCCGCTGCTGCCGGATTTCGATTTCGAGGCGCTGTGGCAGGCCTTCGTGACGCTGCGCCAGTCGTCGAGCGGCTGTGCGCTGAAAATGCTCTATGACGACCCGGCCAAGCGCGCCTTGCTCAAGCCCGAAGCCGTGTGGGAGGCGGAAGGTGCTGGCCGGCTGACCGCGCCGCAGATCCATGCGGCGGCGATGCGGCGCACCGCCTGGCACCGCACGCTCCTGTCGCTGTTCGAACGTTTCGACCTTTTGGCGCTGCCGACAGCCCAGGTCTTTCCCTTCGATGTCTCGGTCCATTGGCCGCGGGAAGTTGGCGGCCGGGCCATGGACAGCTACCATCGCTGGATGCAGGTCACCGCGGCGGCGACGCTCGGCGGCTGCCCGGCTGTGAACGTGCCGGCAGGCTTCGACGCCAAGGGCAGGCCCATGGGCATGCAGCTGATCGGTCGGCCGCGCGGCGATCTCGCCGTGCTTCAGGCGGCAGCCGCCTACGAAGCCGTCCTGCCCTGGAAGACCGGCGCATCGCCCCAAGCCTGACCGCACCCTCCCCTTGCACGCGTCAAGCCGGCATGCATTGATCTGCGCGCCGGCCAAGGCCGGCATTCGAACCGGGAGGTCAACTATGTCGCTTACGCTCTACGCCGCCTATGTCGTGGCCTGCATCGTCATCGTTCTGGTGCCGGGACCGACGGTGACGCTAATCATCGCCAACTCGATCCGCCATGGCACCCGCGCCGGTCTCGCCAATGTGCTGGGCACCCAGATCGGACTGGCCATCACCATCGGCGTCGTCGCCATCGGGCTCACCTCGCTGATCGCCGGCATGGGCCACTGGTTCGAATGGGTGCGCCTCGTCGGCGCCGCCTACCTGATCTGGATGGGCATCCAGATGTTCCGCAACAAGGGCAGCCTGAACCCGGACGGTTCGGCCCGCAAACCGCGCGGCGGCTTCGTGCTGCAGGGCGTGCTGGTCGCGGTCTCCAATCCCAAGACGCTGGTCTTCTTCGGCGCCTTCTTCCCGCAATTCATCGACCCGAGCGGGCATTTCGCCCTGCAGATGACGGTGATGGGCCTGACGGCGCTCGCCTTCGCCGCCGTATCGGACAGCTGCTATGCGCTGGCCGCCGGCCGCGCGGGACGCCTGCTCTCGGCGCACCGCATCAAGCTGCTCTCCCGCATCAGCGGCGGCTTCCTCGTCGGCGGCGGCCTGTGGCTGGCCTTCACGCGGGCGAAGTAATGACGCGTGCTTCCCCTCTCCCCGCTTACGGGGAGAGGGTGGCCCGAAGGGCCGGGTGAGGGGCAGCGCCAACCTAATTCGCAATCGCGATGAGCGTGGGTACCGCCCCTCATCCGCCTGCCGGCACCTTCTCCCCGTAAACGGGGAGAAGGAATGCTCACAGCCGACCCAACCTCTCCGTCAGCAGCGCGAAGAAGCCGTCAGCGTCGATGTCGCGCATGACCGTCGCGTTCTTCGGTCGGTCGGTCACGCCCCACCAGTCGATCACCGTCATGCCCATGGTCAGTTCCGACCCGGTTTCGACCGTCACATTGCAATGGCGGCCCTTGAACAGCGCCGGCTTGAGCAGATAGGCGATCACGCATGGGTCATGCAGCGGGCCGCCGTCGGTGCCGTATTTCTCCTCGTCGAAGCGTTCGAAGAAGTCGAGCAGCGCAGCTGTGGCATTGCCCACCTTGGTGCCCATCTTGCGGAAGGCCTCGACGCGCTTGGCCGTGGTCAGCGCCTTGTGGGTGACGTCGAGCGGCATCACCACGATCGGCACGCCGGAACGGAACACCACATCGGCCGCATGCGGGTCGACATAGATGTTGAACTCGGCGGTCGGCGTCACGTTGCCGCCCTCGAAGAAACCGCCGCCCATCAGCACGATTTCCTTGATGCGCGGGGCGATGCGCGGCTCGCGCACCAGCGCCAGCGCGATGTTGGTCAACGGACCGAGCGGGCAAAGCGTGACGGTGCCCGGCTCCTCGCGCATCACCGTCTCGACGATGAAGTCGACGGCATGCTGGCCCTGCAGCTTCATGGTCGGCTCCGGCAGGTCCGGGCCGTCGAGGCCGGTCTTGCCATGCACATGTTCGGCGGTGACCAGCGGCCGCACCAGCGGCCGGATCGCGCCCGAGAAAACCTTGATGTCGGGACGACCGGCCAGTTCGCAGATCTTGAGGGCATTCTTTTCGGTGAGGCGCAGCGGCACGTTGCCGGCGACCGCGGTGATGCCGACGACATCCAGTTCCGGGCTGCCCAGCGCCAGCAATATGGCGACGGCATCGTCCTGGCCGGGGTCGGTATCGATGATGATCTTGCGCTTTTCGGGCATTTTGTGTCCTTGGCTAGCGGGTATTTTTTGATGGCTTGAAGTTGCCCGCGCGGCGGACCATATCAACACAGACCGGGGAAATGCCAGTCGGGTTTTTCCGGTTCATGTCGCTCTTGGAGGACAAAACGTAATGAGTCGTATGACGACCTTTTCCAGCCCGCTTCTTCTGGGCTTCGATGCGATGGAAAAGACGCTGGAACGCCTGGCGAAATCCGGCGACAGCTATCCACCCTACAACATCGAACGGCTTCGCGGCACCGATGATGCGTCCGAAAGGCTGCGCATCACGCTGGCTGTCGCCGGCTTCGCGGAAGAAGACCTCGATGTGACCACCGAGGAAAATCAGCTGGTGGTCAGAGGACGTCAGACCGACGAGACGGAACGCGAATACCTCCACCGGGGTATCGCAGCCCGTCAATTCCAGCGTTGTTTCGTGCTGGCGGATGGGATGCGCGTATTGGCGGCGGAGCTGAAGAACGGCCTTCTGTCGATCGACCTCGACCGGCCGGAAGCCGAAAGGCTGGTACGGAAAATAAACATATCGGTGAAAGACTGACTTTGCCGATGGCTCTCATGCGCGGTGGCCGTGGACCGGCGCCTCGCTGAAAGGAGGCTCGAAATGCCTAGAACTCTCGAAAGACAGACCATGACCAACGGCGAATTCGCCCATCTGGGCGAAGGTTCGGTCGCTTATCTCAGGAAAGTGTCGAGTGACGATCTGCGCGGCCGCTTCCCCGGCCTCGAGGAGATCCAGCCCGGCATGGAACTGTGGGCGCTGTTCGGTGCCAACGGTCAGCCGATCCTGTTGTCGGACGCCCGTGACCGCGCGCTTGCCGGCGCGATGGAGAACGATCTGACCACCGTCGCCATCCACTGACGACGGCAACTCCACGGACATGAAAAGGGCCGCCAGAGGCGGCCCGTGGAAGCTTTAATTTTCCCGATATCAGGCCGCGTGCGATGCCGGTGTCTGCGAAAGCAGCGCATGGATGGCGTTGGCGTCGCGCGTGCCGCGAATCTTGGCAACGGTGTCGGCGTCGCGCAGCAGGCGGGCGATGCGCGACAGCGCCTTGAGGTGGTCGGCGCCGGCGCCTTCCGGAGCCAGCAGCAGGAAGACCAGATCGACCGGCTGATCGTCCAGCGATTCGAAATCGACGGGCGTTTCCAGCCTGGCGAACACGCCGGCGATCCGCTTCACGCCCGGAAGCTTGCCATGCGGGATGGCGATGCCGTTGCCGACGCCGGTGGAACCCAGCCGCTCGCGCTGCAGGATGATGTCGAAGACCTCGCGCTCCGGAATGCCGGAAATCGTGGCGGCGCGCTCTGCCAGCAGCTGCAACAACTGCTTCTTCGAGTTCGCCTTCAACGCCGGCATAATCGCCGAAACGTCGATCAGATCACTCAGATCCATGCTGAAAAATCCCTTGTTCGTCCGGCCGCCCAGGCCGCGCCTCGGCGCGGCCGTGGTCGTTATCCCTGCGCGACCTTGGTCGTCGAGGGGTCGATCCAGCCAATGTTTCCGTCCGGCCGGCGGTAGACGATATTAAGCTGCTCGTTTCCGGCGTTGCGGAAGACGAAGACAGGGGTGTCCTTGGTGTCCAGTTCGATGACCGCCGAGGCGACCGACATGGTCTTCAGCGCCAGCGTCGATTCCGCCACGATGGCGGGAGCATAGTTTTCCGGAATTTCCTCGTCGTCGTCGGCCAGCGGCGCCACCACCGCATAGGCGATATCGGTGGCATCGCCGTTGGCGGCGCCCGACGCGTGGGACTTCAGCCGGCGCTTGTAGCGGCGCAGCCGGGTCTCCAGCCGGTCGGCGGCCGCTTCAAAGGCCGCGGTCGGTTCCTGCCCGTCGCCGGTAGCCTGCAGGGCCACGCCGGAATCGAGCCGGATCATGCAATCGGCAGTGTAACGCGAACCTGCCTTCACCACCGTCACATGTCCCGAGAAACCGCGGTCGAAATATTTTCCGATTGCCTCTCCGATACGATCGGTGATGCGCGTACGGAACGCATCGCCGATGTCCATGTGTTTCCCCGATATGCGCAGCGTCATTTGATAATTGACCTTTCCTGCCCAGGCTTCACACTGTTTGGAGTTTATACCTGTGGTCCGCGCAAACAAGCTTCGCGGCGCCCTTCGCGCCCGATTTTGTACCGAACCTTGTTGCTGGTCATGGACCGTTCCTTGACCGCCCCCAGGTCAACTTCGCGACGGGCCAACCACTTCCGGGCCACGGCCCGTCTCATGCGGCCGGGCTTCTAGCCAACTCCCCGGCGCTTGTCAACGAAACGAAAAACTGTGGAAATCCGCGCCTTCTCAGCGCGCGGCGCCGGCGCGCGCGCGTTTTTCGCGCCGCCGCTGCACCGACGACGGAATGTTCATTCCTTCCCGATACTTGGCTACCGTGCGGCGGGCGACGTCGACGCCGTCCGCCTTCAGAAGATCGACGATGGTGTCGTCGGAGAGCACATCCTGCGACGTCTCATCCTCGATCATCTGGCGGATGCGATCGCGCACCGCTTCCGAAGAATGTGCCGCCCCGCCGTCGGCCGCCGCGATTGAAGCGGTGAAAAAATAACGCAGTTCGAACACGCCGCGCGGGGTCAGCATGTACTTGTTGGCGGTCACCCGGCTGACCGTCGATTCATGCATGCCGATGGCATCGGCCACCGTCTTGAGGTTGAGCGGCCGCAGGTGACGCACGCCAAGGACGAGGAACGCATCCTGCTGGCGCACGATCTCGGAGGCCACCTTGAGGATGGTCTTGGCGCGCTGGTCCAGGCTGCGGGTCAGCCAATTGGCGTTTTGCAGGCACTCGGAGAGGAAATCCTTCTCCGCCTGGTTCTTGGCCTGCCCGAACACCTGGCTGAAATAGATCTGGTCGACCAGCACGCGCGGCAAGGTCTCGGCATTGAGTTCGACCGCCCAGCTGCCATCGGCGGCGGGCCGCACCTCGACATCGGCGACGATGGCGTCGCTGGCCCCGCCGGAGAAGGCCAGGCCCGGCCTCGGGTCGAGCGCACGGATTTCGGCCAGCATGTCGAGCAGGTCCTCCTCGTCCACGCCGCAGAGCCGCTTCAGCGTCTGGAAATCGCGACGCGCCAACAGCTCCAGATTGGCAACCAGCGCCTTCATCGCCGGGTCGAGTCGGTCGCGGGTGGCCAGCTGCAGCGACAGGCATTCGGCAAGGTCGCGGGCGAACAGGCCGGCGGGATCGAAAGTGCGGCAGGTCTCCAGAACCTTTTCGACCGACTCCGTGTCGGTGCCGAGGCGCTCGGCGATCTCTGCCAGTTCGGCGCGCAGATAGCCCGCCTCGTCCAGCCCGTCGGCCAGTTCCGCCGCGATCAGCCGTTCGCCGGCATCGGTGAAGGCAAAGGCGATCTGTTCGCCGACATGGTCGCGCAGCGTCACCGCGGCCGCCGCCATATCCTCCATGTCGAACGTGTCGGAGACACCGCCGCCATTGCCCGGCGCCGACTTCCATTGCTGGGAGAGGTCGGGACCCACCCGCTCGCTGGTGCCGGGATCGTCGGGAAAGAGGTTTTCCAGCGACGTGTCGAGCTTGTCGGAGATCGCCTCGGAGCTCCAGGCGGTTTCCGCTTCGAACCATTCATCCGCGTCCGCCGGTTTCGACGCGCCTTCTTCCGGCGGCGAAGGAGCGGCCGCGGCGTCCGGTTGCGGATCGACGCGATCGATCAGCGGGTTGCGCTCGATCTCCTCGTCGATGAAGCGTTCCAGTTCGACATGGGTGAGCTGCAACAGCCGGATCGACTGCATCAGCTGCGGCGTCATCACCAGCGACTGCGACTGTCTGAGCTGTAGTTTGACCGCCAGCGCCATGATTGAGGGTCAGGACCTCGCTTCGAGGAAATTTTTCCGACCGACTATGAACTGGCCCGGCTTTTGCTTGTCAAGGCTCGGATGGCCTCGCAATGTCAAAGTGCCGGAACATTAGGCGGCTGCCGGCAATCGATCGCGCACAGACCGTGACAACCGCGATCGACTTGGAAAAGGATCAGAGCGTGAAGGCTTCGCCGAGATAGAGCCGCCGCACGTCGGGGTTGGCGACGATTTCCTCGGCCTTGCCGTGGGTCAACACCTCGCCGGCATGGATGATGTAGGCGCGGTCGATGAGGCCCAGCGTTTCGCGCACATTGTGGTCGGTGATCAGAACGCCGATGCCGCGCGCCGTGAGATGGCGCACCAGCTGCTGGATGTCGGCCACCGCGATCGGATCGATGCCCGCGAAAGGCTCGTCCAGCAGCATGTAGGCCGGACGGCTGGCCAGCGCGCGGGCAATCTCGAGGCGGCGCCGCTCGCCGCCCGACAAGGCCATGGAGGGCGCCTTGCGCAGATGAGTGATGTGAAACTCCTCGAGCAGCGCGTCGAGCTCGCGCTCGCGCGTCTTGCGGCTCTTTTCCACGACTTCCAGCACGGCGCGGATGTTCTGCTCGACATTCAGGCCCCGGAAGATCGAGGCTTCCTGCGGCAGATAGCCGATGCCGAGCCTCGCCCGGCGATACATGGGCATGGAGGTGACGTCGAAGCCGTCGATCTCGATCATGCCTTCGTCGACCGGCACCAGCCCGGTCACCATGTAGAAGCAGGTGGTCTTGCCGGCGCCATTGGGACCGAGCAGGCCAACGGCCTCGCCGGCGCGCACGCCGATCGACACCCCGTTCACCACCTTGCGGCCCTTGTAGCTCTTGGACAGGCCGCGGGCCATGAGCGTGCCCTTCAGCTTGACCTTCTCGCCACCGACGATGGCCGGCGCCGCGGGTTTCGCGTCGGTTTGTTTGAAGAGCCGCATCACTGTGTCAGTCAAGGTTTCTTCGCTGCATCCGGGTTCTTCGTCGAATCCGGGCTGATCGACATCATGACGCGACCGCTGGAACCGCTCTTGGCGCAACCGTCCACATTGGCGAGGCCGGATTTCATCTGGACCGTCAGCTTGCAGCCGGTGAGGATGTTGTCGCCCTGGGTCAGCACCACCTTGGAGCCGGTCAGCACCAGCACCTGGCTCTTCATGTCGAAAGTGCCGCGATCGCCCGTGGCAACCTGGTCGTCCGACTTCAGATAGACCGTGCCGTCGACCTCGAGATGATCGATATTCGTCGAACCGCCCAGCGCCGGACCGGCCATGGACGCGCTCGTGCTGGTGCTCTTGGCGCCATTCTTACCGGCGGCGGCATCCTTGATGTAGTAGACCTTGAGAAGGCCGGCCTTCAGCAGCGTCGGCCCCTGCACGACGCTGACATTGCCGGTGAAGATGGCGAGGTTTTCTTCCTGCCGCACTTCCAGCTTGTCGCTCTCGATCTGGATCGGCTTGTCACCGGAGAGCTTGAGGCCGGACATATTGGTCTGCGCGGTCTGGGCAAAGGCCGGCGCGGCCGCCAGCAACGCCGCCACGGCGAGCCATGTCATCTTATTGGGCCGCATTCGGCTCTCCGCTCTTGTCGCTGGTCGTCTTCAGCACGCCAGGCTCCAGGTTGACACGCACCCGTTTTTCGAAAACCAGCACCTTGCCGCCGCTCTCCACCGACATGGTGTCGGACATGATGTGCGATCCGCGCGTGACGATATCGACCGGGTCGTTCGTCTTCATATTGCCTTTCGCCATGTCAAGGAAGGCCGATTTCAACTTCACCACCATTCCGCTGGTGGTGGTCACGGTGATGTCCTTTTCCAGCTGCAGCGTGTTGGCGTCGCGGTTGTAGACCCCCTTCGCCGCGCCGACCACGGCCGAGGTGCTGGCATCGAGCGGCAGCTTGGCGTCGATGCCTTCCAGGCCGATGATGCTCTCCTTGGCAACGTCCTGGATCGCCCGCAGCGCCGTCATCGAATAAGGCAGGTTCTCCTTGGTGAAACCGTCCAGCTTGGGATTGGCCATCACCAGCTTGCCGTTGGAAAACGCGCTGCCATCGGCTTTTACCGGCGGCTGCGCCGGCTTCACCAGATAGGAATAGACGGGAAATGCCACGGCAATGATGCCGGCCAGGATCGGCAGGGCCAGCTTGAGCACGCGCACGCGGCGCGAATGGCGCTGGGCGTTGCCGAAAGCCTCGACACGCGCGGGCTCCATGGCGACGTGGCCCGAGGGGTCGTGCTCCGGCAAGAGAGCAGTATCGTCCTTGCCCTCCGGATCGGTCGTTCGTGCCAACATGTGTACCTTCTGGTCCTCTCGCCCGCCGAACCGTCGCCCTTATTTGGGGCGAGGCCGCGCCCAAGCAAGCGCATGCAAAGAAATATCGCAAAAAATATGACGTTCCCTGCAGCGCATACAGATCGCCAGGGTGCCCGCCAAGACTAACACTTTGTCATTTTGACCGCCATGCCTTCGTTCCAGCCGCGATTCGACGCGTTGTTGCGTCCTACCCTGCGCCGATCGTCGCGCCTCGTATGCGTTGCTTCTCACACTTCAAGCCATCGTCTCGATCGCGCCAAAAGCGGTAGCCCTCGACTGGCCCTTGCATTAAAAGCGTCAGCCTGCGCCCAAGAGTGAGGCTGACATGACCCTGAGAGCCGACGACCTGATCGACCGCCGCCGCCTGCGGCGCAAACTGACCTTCTGGCGCATCGCCGCCCTTGCCGTGTTGCTGGTCGGCCTTGCCGCCTTGTCGGCCTGGTTCTTCGGCGACGACATCGGCGGCACCCGCGCCGACCAGATCGCCAAGATCAGGATCGAAGGCACCATCACCCAGAACGACGAGTTGCTCCGCCGCATCGAGGCGGTCCGCAAGGCCACGAACGTCAAGGGTGTGATTTTGCTCGTCAATTCGCCCGGCGGCACCACCGTCGGCGGCGAGACCATTTTCAACGCCGTGCGCAAGCTTGCCGCCGAAAAGCCGGTGGTCACCGAAGTCGGCACACTGGCAGCCTCCGCCGGCTACATGATCGCCAGCGCCTCCGACTACATCGTCGCGCACCGGACCTCGATCGTCGGTTCGATCGGCGTACTGATCCAGTATCCCGATGTCACCGGGCTGATGGACAAGATCGGCGTCAAGCTCGAGGAAGTGAAATCCTCGCCGCTGAAGGCGTCGCCCTCGCCTTTCGAACCGACCACCGAGGAAGCCCGCGCCATGGTGCGCAAGCTGATCATGGACAGCTACAACTGGTTCGTCGACATCGTCGCCGAACGCCGCAACCTGCCGCGCGACCAGGCGCTGGCGCTTGCCGACGGCTCGATATTCACCGGACGTCAGGCCGTCGCCAACAAGCTGGTCGATGCGCTCGGCGGCGAGGAAGAGGCGGTAAAATGGCTCGGCACCAAGGGTGTCGACCAGAAATTGAAGGTGGTGGAGTGGAAAAACACCGAACGCACCGGCTCTTTCCTGTTTTCCAGCGCGCTAATGCGTCAAATCGGCATGGCGCTCGGCTTGCCGCAGGAGAGCGGCGAAGTGCTGCGCGAGATCGGCGCCGACCGCTTGTTCCTTGACGGTCTCGTTTCGGTCTGGCACCCTTGAATAGGCGTGGGGCATAAGTCAAAAAGCAAATAAAATCATCTGCATAAAATTGGCCGCCATGCCTTTACGGGGACCGTCCGCATGATCAAGTCCGAACTCGTCCAAATCATCGCAACGCGCAATCCGCATCTCTTCCTGCGCGACGTGGAAAATATCGTCGGCGCAGTGTTCGACGAAATCACCGACGCGCTCGCCGAAGGCAACCGGGTGGAGTTGCGCGGCTTCGGCGCTTTCTCGGTCAAGAACCGGCCCGCCCGCACCGGCAGGAACCCGCGCACCGGCGAATCGGTGGAGGTCGAGGAGAAGTGGGTGCCGTTCTTCAAGACCGGCAAGGAATTGCGCGAAAAGCTGAACGGCGACAAATAGCCGCCAGCACCGCACCGGCAGCGCCGTACCAAGCCTTCGACGGGAAACACCATGTTCAACCGCTTCGTGGTCATTGTCATTTTCGTTCCGCTGGCCATCGTGCTGATCGCGCTGGCCGTTGCGAACCGCGAGCTGGTGGCCTTCACGATGGACCCGTTCAATCCCGGCAATCCGGCGCTGACACTGACGCTGCCGCTGTTCGTCATGCTGTTCCTGGCCCTGGCCATCGGGATCGTCGCCGGTTCGGCGGCGACCTGGATCCGGCAGGGCCGCTATCGCAAGGCGGCGAGGCGTCATGGCGCGGAGGCCGAAAACCTGCGCCAGGCCATCGCCCGCACGCAGCAGCCGCCATCGCAGGCCTCAACACAGGCGACATCGCAGGCCCCCAACCTGCCCAAGCCGACCGCCTGAACCGGGCATCACATAACGGAGTTTTCCATGCTGACCATCTCGGCCGCCGAGGTCGATCGCGCGCTGACCTTTTCCGGCCTGGTCGAGACGCTGCGCACCGCTTTCCGCGACGGCGCCGTGCAGCCGGTGCGCCATCACCATACGGTCGAGCGGCCGGACGGCGCCGCTTCCACGCTTCTTTTGATGCCGGCCTGGACCGATCTCAATGCGGCCGGCACCTCGAAGGACGGCCATATCGGCGTCAAGATCGTCACCGTCTCGCCTGACAACAACGCCATCGCCAAGCCGGCGGTGATGGGGCTCTATCTGCTGCTCGACGGCAAGACCGGCGAGCCGCAGGCGCTGATCGACGGTCAGCGCCTGACGCAGTGGCGCACCGCCTGCGCCTCGGCGCTCGCCGCCTCCTATCTTGCCCGCGAGGACGCCTCGCGCCTCTTGGTGATCGGCGCCGGCGCGCTGTCGCCCTTCCTGGTCAAGGCGCATTCGGCGGTACGCCCCATCAAATCGGTCCGCATCTGGAACCGCACGCCGGCCAATGCCGAGAAGGTTGCCGCCGCACTTCGCGCCGAAGGCCTGCCGGCCGAGGCGGCCGGTGATCTGGGTGCCGAAATGGCCGAGGCCGATATCGTCTCCTCCGCCACCATTTCCAACGAACCACTGGTCAGGGGCGCGCAACTGAAAACCGGCGCCCATGTCGACCTCGTCGGCGGCTTCACGCCGACCATGCGCGAGGCCGACGATGCCGCCATCACCCGCGCCCGCGTCTATGTCGACACACGCGCCGGCGCCACCAAGGAAGCCGGCGACATCGTCCAGCCGCTCGCCTCCGGCGTGCTCAAGGCCGACGCTATCGTCGCCGACCTGCACGAACTGGCGCGCGGCCAGAAGAAGGGCCGCCAGAGCGCCGACGAAATCACGCTGTTCAAGTCGGTGGGCGCCGCGCTGGAAGACCTTGCCGCCGGCATTGCCGTCTACAAAGCCTTGAGTGTCTGAATCAAAAATCGTCAGGCCAGGGCGAAAATGGTGGTTTTCGAGCATCGGAGCGGAGCGTACTTGAAGTACGTGAGCACCGAAGCGCAGGAAAGCGCCATTTGCAGACCGGCATGGCGACTTTTGGATCAGACACTGAAACCCTGATCCTCGATCACTCTTCGGTTATCGCCTTCGATTTCCGGAAACCCGCTGCCAGCCGGCGCGTTTGTTGCCGGCATCAACAGCCAAGGACCGAAGAAATGAACGAAGGCTGGTTTTCCAAGGTCGTGCCGGTGGCCGTCGGCGTGCTGGGCGACATACGTCACGTTTCCAATGCGCGGCAAGCCAACGACCTGCTCGCCAATCATTGGCCCGGCGCCGGCACGCGCAAGCATCTTGATGCGAAACGCGCCTGCCTGGCCGCCGTCAACGGCATGACGACCGTCGAGGACGCCCGCGAGACCTTCGTGGAGGCGGCGCGAGAAGCCCGCATCCTGATCGAATAGTCCGCCGCGCAGGCAAAACATCCGCATATGGAAACGCCCCGGCAGCCGTCTTGCCGATCCGCCGGGGCCTGGTGGGTTCAGGCGGCCTGTTCCGCTTTGGCGGCGACAACGCCCATCGCCGCGCCGATCAGCTGGTAATCGTGCTCGCTGAGCTCGATCAGCCCGAAACGGAGTTGATACCCCCAATTGGGTTTGCCGGCGCTCAGCTCCAGCCGGTCGAGCAGCGGCGCGATCGGCGCCTCGCCGGCCGCAGACCAGGCGACGTCGCGACGGAACGGCTCGAAACCGCCACCCATGACGCCCTGATAGGGCTCGCCGTCACGTACCGTGCCGATGGCGGTGAAAGTACGCAGGCCGTCTTTCTCGCCGAGAACCGTGCTCGGCGAGTAATACACGATGCCGTCGCCCGGCCTGATGCGGCGCAGCGGCGCCGCCTTGCCGTGGTTGACCTGCATGAAACCTTCCGTCCGGCCCCGGCGCACATGCTGCGCCGAGGCTACCGCCAGCCAAAATCTGGTCATGACTGGCCGCCTTCCGCATCGTTCAGCCAGTAGACGCGCAACCTGTGCTTGTCGGGATCGAGCGCCACGAAGGTGCGGCCGAAATCCATATCGGTCGGTGTCTGCAGGATGGACAGCCCACGCCCGACCCAGTCGGCATGGGCGGCATCGACGGCATCCGGCGTCTCTAACTGAAAGACGATCTCGCCGCCGCCGGCCGTCGCCGTGACCCTGGGTTCAGCCGTGTGGCGCGACCACAGGCCGAGCTTGAAGCCGTTGTCCAGCACGAACAGCACGAAGGTCGGTGAGGATTCGACCGGCTGGCGGTTCAACAAGGCCTGATAGAAGGCGCCGCTCGCCTGCGGCTGGTCGACATAGAGGATGACGAAATTGGGGCTTTGCATGGTGGCTCTCCGTGTTGCGATGGAGAGACCATAGCGAGCACCACTGTCAGATTCTGGCAGTAGCGATTCAGGCTTTCGGCGTCTCCTCCAGCGTCGCCCGCCATTCCTTGAGCAGAGCCTGCCGCCGCCTCGGATAACGCGTACCGGTGATGTCCAGCCGCGCGACGCGGTCGGTGCGGAAGTGCCGGAACCCCTGCCGCATCTCGCACCAGGCCACCATCACCCGTACCTTGTCGAAAAAGCCCAGTGCGAACGGCCACACGACGCGCTCGCTGCCGGCGCCGGCTGCGTCATTGTAGGTGATGGTCAGTTTCCGCTCGTCGCGGATCGCCTGGCGCACCGCGCCCAGATCGATGCCTTCGCTCGCCTCGGCGCGAGGGCCGACCAGAAGCGTGGTCGCATCAAGGTCTTCGCGCAGATCGTCTGGCAGCACGGCGGCGATCTTGGCCAAGGCATCGGTGGCCGCCCGCGACAGCCGGTTGTCGGGCTGCTTGGCCACCCAGCGCGAACCCAGCACGATCGCCTCGATCTCCTCGTCGGTGAACATCAGCGGCGGCAGCATGAAGCCGGGTTTCAGCACGTAACCCAGCCCCGCCTCGCCCTCGATCGGTGCGCCCTGCCCCTGCAGCGTGGCGATGTCGCGATAGAGCGTGCGGATCGATATGCCGAGTTCGAAGGCCAGCGTTTGCCCGCTCACCGGCCGCCGGTGGCGGCGCAGCGTCTGGACGAGATCGAGCAGGCGTTCGGAGCGCGACATGATGGCCGGAGATTATGCCGGACGGCAGTCGCGCGGAAGCCTGGCGACATGACAGCGATGTGGATGCCAGCGGCGATCAGGAAGAACGATCGAAAGAAATAATCCTTTTCTTTTCAATAGTCGTTCTGTTCTCGCACGAAAAATCCGCTGCATCCGAATTCACACCCTTTCGGCCTGCGGCATCCTTGGGCCTGAAAGCCGTCCTCAAGGGAACCTGGTGCGCACCGGGTATCAGGGAGAACGTCGGTGCCGGACTGGCAGCGCTAACGGTGGCGGTGTCTGGTGACGAGCCCTAAGTCCGGGCCCTGGAAAAACCCGGCCGCCGCAAATGGCGGCTTTGAGGTCCGAAGTCTGCCGTCGTGAATGGCGGCGAGGTCGGTCCGGGGCAAGAACACCGGCGGGGCGCCCGGAAGGCGCCACGTACTTGCTATTGAGAGGCACCGACCCGGCGCCCCGCTTCCCGCCTCCCCGGACAAGGGAGTGCTCTTTGACAATGGCCAGGGCGGTCTTCCGCAGCGTGGCGATGATGAAGTGCGTCCAACCGCACCGGTCCACCATGTTGCGCGGCCCCGGCCCCTATGCCAAAAGCAGCGCGAAACGCGGAGCGTCCTTTTTGAAATTCACGCGCGACAAACGCCGGGACAAATCGGGCCGCCAGCAAGGCGGCGCGTCGACGCCGCGCGCGCCGGACAAGCGCCGCGACGGCAAGCCGGCAGACAAGGCCGGCCGGGGACCGGAGCAGAAGCGGGGCCAGCGGCCCGAGACGAAGGCCGAGCGCTTCGAGAACCGCCCGGCAAAGTCACCGGAACACAGGACCGCAAGGCCGCCCGAGCCCCGAGGTGAACATCGCCCTGCCGAACCGCAGCTCGACCCCAAGGCGGAAACCGCGCCGCGCGTGCTGACGCGCCGCGTAGGCGCCCTGCCGGCGGAAAAACTGCCGCTGATCCTCGAAGTCGCCCCCAATGCCGATTATGCGCTGCTCGACAGCGGCAACGGCCAGAAGCTCGAGCAATACGGCCCCTACCGCATCGTCCGCCCGGAGGGTCAGGCGATCTGGCAGCCGGCGCTGCCGGTGAAGGACTGGAACCAAGCCGACGCCATCTTCACCGGCGATACCGACGAGGAAGGCCTGGGCCGCTGGCGCTTCCCCGGCCAGCCGCTCGGCGAAACCTGGCCGATGAAGCATGACGGCATCGACTATCTCGGCCGCTTCACTTCCTTCCGCCATGTCGGCGTCTTCCCGGAGCAGGCTTCGCACTGGGACCACATGGCCGGTCTCATCGAGAGCGCCAGGCGCCCGGTCAAGGTGTTGAACCTGTTCGGTTATACCGGCCTTGCCTCGCTGGTGGCGGCACGCGCCGGCGCCGAGGTCACCCATGTCGATGCTTCCAAGAAGGCCATCGGCTGGGCCCGCGAGAACCAGGAAATGGCCGGCCTCGGCAACAAGCCGATCCGCTGGATCGTCGAGGACGCGATGAAATTCGCCGAGCGCGAGGAACGGCGCGGCAGCCGCTACGACATCATCCTGTTCGACCCGCCCGCCTATGGCCGCGGGCCGAAGGGCGAGGTCTGGCAATTGTTCGAGCACCTGCCGGCGCTGACCGACATCTGCCGTTCCATCCTGACGCCGAAGCCTTTGGCGGTGGTCCTCACCGCCTATTCAATCCGCGCTTCCTTCTTCGCCATCCACGCCTTGATGCGCGACACCTTCGCCGGCATGGGCGGGTGCGTGGAATCGGGCGAGCTGATCATCCGCGAACAGTCGGCCGGACGCGCGCTTTCGACATCCCTCTTCTCGCGCTGGGTGGCCAAATGAGCGAACACCGCACCGGAGCGCCGGGCCGCGTCAAGGAAGTGACGAGCCTGGCCAATCCGCTGGTGAAAGACATCAAGGCACTGGCGCTGAAGAAATTCCGCGACCAGCAGAATGCCTTCATCGCCGAAGGACTGAAGCTGGTTATCGACGCGCTGGACCTCGGTTGGACGATCAAGACGCTGATCTTCGCCAAGTCCGCGCTCGGCAACCAGGCGGTCGAGAAAGTTGCTTCGCGCACCGTGGCGGCCGGCGGTGACGTGCTCGAGGTCTCGGAAAAAGTGCTGTCGGCGATCACCCGCCGCGACAATCCGCAGGCTGTGGTCGGCGTCTTTTCGCAGAAATATCTGCCCCTGAAGGACGTCCGCCCGAAGAATGGCGATGTCTGGGTGGCGCTCGACCGTGTGCGCGACCCCGGCAATCTCGGCACCGTGATGCGCACCGTCGACGCTGTCGGCGCCAAGGGTGTCATCCTGATCGGCGACACCACCGACCCGTTCGCGGTCGAAACCGTGCGCGCCACCATGGGTTCGGTGTTCGCCGTCCCAGTGGTCAAGACGACGCCCGACGCCTTCCTCGCCTGGCGCAAGGGTTTTCCGGGCCTCGTCGCCGGCACGCATCTCAAGGGCGCCGTCGACTACCGCTCGGTCGATTTCTCGAACAAGCCGGTGCTGCTTTTGATGGGCAATGAGCAGCAGGGCTTGCCGGATGATCTCGCCGCCAGCTGCGACCGACTGCTCCGCATTCCGCAGGCGGGCCGCGCCGATTCGCTGAACCTTGCAGTCGCCACCGGCGTGATGCTGTTCGAAATCCGCCGCGGCGCGCTCACGCTGGAGGACAGGTCCTGAAATCGCTGACGCCTTATGCCGTGCTGACCATCGTCGCCATCGCGCTCGACCAGTGGATCAAGCAGCTGGTCGAAACCGGCCTGCCTTTCCAGGAAAAGATCGACCTCGTGCCGTTCCTGGCGCTGTTCCGCACCTACAACACCGGCATCGCCTTCTCGATGTTCTCGTCCTTGAGCGACACCGGCCTGATCGCGGTGGCGGCGGTCGTCGTCGCCTTCGTGCTCTATCTGGCGATGAAGACCCCGCCGAACCAGGTTCTTGCCCGCATCGGCTTTGCGTTCATCATTGGCGGCGCGCTGGGCAATGTCATCGACCGCACCGTCTACGGTCACGTCATCGACTACATCCTGTTCCACACGCCGGTCTGGTCCTTCGCCGTTTTCAACCTGGCGGATGTCTTCATCTCGGTCGGCGCCGCCGCCGTCGTGCTCGACGAATTCATCACCTGGCGCAGGCAACCGCGACCTTCGGACGATTGACCGGGGTCGATTTCGAAGTAGCCTGCCCCCTCGTTCCGCGATCGGGGAGAAGCCAGTGCCGGACACCTTCAAAGCCATCCTGATCTCGCGCGACGACGACAAGAAGCAGTCCGTCGCGGTGACAGAACTGACCGAGGCCGACCTGATGGACGGCGACGTCACCGTCGCGGTCGAGGCGACCACGGTGAACTACAAGGACGGGCTGGCGATCACCGGCAAGGCGCCGGTGGTGCGCCGCTGGCCGCTGGTGCCCGGTATCGACTTCGCCGGCACGGTGCTGTCTTCCGACCATGACGAATGGCGCAAGGGCGACCGGGTCATTCTCAACGGCTGGGGCGTCGGCGAAACCCATTACGGCGCCTATGCCGGGCGCGCCCGCGTCAAGGGCGAGTGGCTGGTGCCGCTGCCGGACGGCATGTCGGCGCATGACGCGATGGCGGTCGGCACCGCCGGCTACACCGCCATGCTTTCGGTGATGGCGCTGGAACGCCACGGCATTACCCCGCAACGCGGTCCCGTCATCGTCACGGGTGCCGCCGGCGGTGTCGGTTCCGTTGCCGTCGCGATCCTCTCCAAACTCGGCTACCACGTCGTCGCCTCGACCGGCCGCCCTCAGGAAGAAGCCTATCTCCGCGAGCTGGGCGCGGCCGAAATCATCGCCCGCGACGAGCTGACCGGAGCGGTCAAGCCGCTCGCCAAGGAGCGCTGGGCGGGCGGCATCGACGCCGTCGGCTCCACCACGCTCGCCAATGTCCTGTCGATGACCGCCTATGGCGGCGCGGTCGCCGCCTGCGGCCTCGCCGGCGGCATGGACCTGCCTTCGTCGGTCGCGCCCTTCATCCTGCGCGGCGTCTCCCTGCTCGGCATCGATTCCGTCATGGCGCCCCGCGAAATCCGCCGGCAGGCGTGGCAACGCATCGGCCGCGACCTGGACCTGGCCAAGCTCAAGGCGCTGTCCACCACCATCGGCTTCGACGGCATCGTCGCCGCCGCCACCGACATCGTCGACGGCAAGATTCGCGGGCGTGTCGTGGTGGATATGTAGCGCGTCCGTTGGACCGGTTCAGCCTGCTGCCTGCCTGAGGATTTCGTCAAAGGTCTTGCGTCCGCTCCCGGAAAACCAGGACCGGAACGAGAGAACTTCCGGGTTGATCGCACGCATGACGTTCAGGTCGACGTGATCCGCAAGCGGCCCCGCGTCCAGGCCCGCGGCCATGTGCCCAAGATCTGGATTGGCTGAGAGAACCTCTTCGGAAAAGCGCCCATAGGCGATCGGTCGGCCCGCGGCTTGCGTAAAGATGGCCTCCAGATCATTGCCGGTAATGCTGTCGCCCGCGATCTTTAGTGTCTTGCCGCCGAACCGCGTCTTGTCGGCGAAAACAGCGGCCACGAACTTGCCGATGTCTTCCACGGCGATGAGCTGCATCGATTGGTCCGGTCTGAGGAAAAATGTGTAGCGCCCCTCGTCCAGCCCGAACCCGGGTCTCACCAGCATCTCCATGAAGATCATGGGCCTGATGATGGTTGCGGTGATCGGCAGGCCGCGGATATGCGCCTCGATGCGCGGTTTGGCGTCGAAACGCGCCACACCCGTCAGCTTCTCGCCCGCGCTGGCGCCCGAGGAATAGACAAAGTGCGCAACGCCGCTCTCGACTGCCAAGTCCGCGATCGCGCTTCCGGCGCGCACCTCTCCTTCCTCCACCAGATTGCCCGGCAACACGCTGAAGACGCCATAGGTGCCCCTCATCGCGGCACGGATCGCTGCGGTGTCATCGAACGATCCCTGCACGAGTTCGACACCGGCATCATGAAGCGCCATCGACTTTGGCGCTCCTGCGTCCCGCACAAACGCCCGAACAGGCCATCGTGCCCGCAACAGGGCCTCGACGACCGACCCTCCCTGCCGGCCCGTTGCGCCGAACACCAGGATTGGAAGCTTGCCATTCGTCATTCGGGAACCCTCGTGTTGAACAAGGGCTATCCATATATACTGCGGGAACGCTGCTGGAAGACGGCACATTTTCCAGCCTAGGGCACAAGGATGATACGCTTGGACAAACCGATCCAGGGCAGGTCCGACGGGGTTGCGGAGAGTGAACGCCACTTCAAGCCGTATCCGTCGAATGGAATCTGCACGCGGCTCGGCGACAAATGGACTGTCCAGGTCATCTGGCGCCTCTCGCTCGCGCCTGGGAGCAGGCTCCGCTTCTCAGCGCTCAAGGGCGAAGTCGACGGAATTACCCAGCGCATGCTGACGCTTACGCTGCGCAATCTGGAACGGGATGGCCTTGTGCTGCGCCACTATTTTCCCGAGGTGCCGCCGCGCGTGGAATATGAGCTGACCGAGATGGGTATCGGCGTATTGTCCGCCCTCGAGGGCCTGAACTTTTGGATCAGGGACAACTTGCCCCGCATCGAGCAAAGCCGACGCCTTTACGACGATGCCGGGCAGTAATTTCGCGCTTGCCGGGCGCCAGCCCAAAAATCCGCGCGATTGCTAAAATTCGAACAGTCCGGCGCAGCCTTCCATAATTTATCTGTGGCTAAGATAGCTGCATGATCGGGGACAAGACTGCTGCAAGACGGGTGGTGGAGAAGCGCGCCGACGAGGCCGCCGAACCTGCCGCCGCGCGCCGTGTGCTGGCGCAAACCCCGCCATTGGCGCCGAAACTTCCGGACAGGACGCTGCACGAAGGCCTGCCCTTCGCCATCATCGTCATGCTCGTCGTCCTTGCCGGCCTGTCCGAACTGACCGGCGCGCCGCCCTTCATCGCCCTTGGCATGCTGGCGACGGGCCTCGCCGGACTTGCCCTGTTCATGCGCACGCAGCGCAAGGAGCAGAACATCGCCTCCATCCTCGACGACAACGCGGCCCGCAGCCGCGCCGAAATCGAGATCATGGCCGACCGCATGTGGGAGATGCAGGAAAGCGAAGAGCGCTTTCGCGGCCTGATCGATGCTCTCGGCGACCTCGTCGTCCATCGCGACCGCGACGGCCGCATCGTCTACGCCAACCGGGTCTTTGCCGAACTGGTCGGTCACGACCGCTTCGATCTGGCCGGCATGACGCTGGCCGAACTCGGCATCGACATCGGCGTCGTGCCCGACGCCGCCTTTTCCGACCGCGACTGCCTGAGCTCGACCGACGTCGCCATCCGCACGCCTAATGGGCCGCGCTGGTTCTCGTGGATCGAACTGTCGATGCGCGACAAGGACAGCGCCGAGGTCTCGCACCGGGCAATCGCGCGCGACATCACCGCCCGCAAGCAGGCCGAATCCTCGCTGATCAACGCCCGCGAGCGCGCCGAATATGCCAGCCAGGCGAAATCGCGCTTTCTCGCCACCGTCAGCCACGAGATCCGCACGCCGATGAACGGCATCATGGGCATGGCCAAGCTGCTCGCCGACACCAGGCTGACGCCCGAGCAGCGCACCTATGTCGGTGCCGTCTCCACCTCGGCCAGCGCGCTGCTGGCGCTGATCGAGGACCTGCTCGACTATTCCAAGATCGAGGCCGGCCGTTTCGCGCCCGAACCGCAGCCGATGTCGCCGCGCGAGATCGCCGACAATGTCGTCGAACTCCTGGCCGCCCGCGCCTTCGGCAAGGGCATTGGCCTTGCCTGCCATGTCGAACCGGACGTGCCGCAGATCATCACCGCCGACCCCGGACGGGTGCGGCAGGTGCTGCTCAACCTCATCGGCAATGCCGTTAAATTCACCGAAGCGGGCGGCGTGCTGGTCAGCGTTTCGCGCCGCCGCGGCGACGACGGCGACCGCGTACGCTTCTCGATCACCGACACCGGTCCCGGCCTCAGCGAAGCCGACATGGACCGCATCTTCGAGGATTTCGAGCAGGCCGACGGCACGTCGACGCGCAAGCACGGCGGCGCCGGGCTGGGGCTTGCCATCTCCAGGCGGCTGGTGGCGGCGATGAACGGCACGATCACGGTCTCGAGCGCCCCCGGCGAGGGCTCGGAATTCATCTTCGAACTGCCGGCGCGGGCCGCGATCGAGCCGCCGGAAGACAGGACGAACGCCCTGGCGGAGCGTCACGCCGTCATCGTTTCGGAAAATACAGTCGAGGCCGAGGCCATCGCCCGCACCATCCGCGCCCATGGCGGCCACGCCGAAATCGTCGCCAATGCCGCTCAGGCGCTGCCCTTCGCCGGCTTCTGCAACCTGCTGCTCGTCGACGCCCGGCTGGAAGACAGCGACTGCCGCGTCTTGAAACGCCTGCGCCAGACCGGCTTCATGGCCTGCGAGGCGGTGACGCTGATCGCGCCGTCCGACCGCGGCGCCCTGGTCGAGTTCCGCGCCGCCGGCTATGCCACCTTCCTGGCGCGGCCGGTGCGCGGCGAAACCCTGCTGCGCGTGCTGCTGGCCGGCAAGGCCGCGGTCGGCGGGCCTTTGCCCGGCCCGGACAAGACACCGCAGGCGCTCGCACGCACGCACGGCAATGGCAGCCTGTCGGTGCTGATCGCCGAGGACAACGACATCAATGCCATGCTCGCCCGCGCCAGCTTGCAGAAGGCCGGCCATCGGGTCGATATCGTCAACAACGGCAAGGCCGCGGTCGACGCCATTGCCACCGAAAGCGCCGCCAGGCGTTACGACGTGGTGCTGATGGACCTGCACATGCCGCTGATGGACGGCATGGACGCCATCGCCGCGATTCGCCGCCACGAGGAAGCCACCGGCGTCGCGCCGGTGCCGATCATGGTGCTGTCGGCCGACAGCCAGGAAAAAACCCGACACGCCGTTCTTGCCCACGGCGCCTCCGGTTTCGTCACCAAACCGCTCGATCCACAGGCTTTGGTACACGCGGTGGAAAGCCAGATTGCCGCGTGATTGCGGCCTGTTCTGCCCCTAGGTAAGCCGGCTAGGCAGGTGATGAGCTGCGCTCTTCCCCTTGCTCCTCACTTTGTATCACGGTACTGTCACAATCCTGTAGCACCTACATCGTATCCCGACGCCAAGAGGGATGGCTCGAAGGAGAATCACTCGTGCATACAGCGATGCCGCAAGGTGAGATGCAGGGAAACACCGGGGGCACCGCTATCCAGAGGATGAGGACGATCGAATCGATCACCGGCACCCTGGGCAAGATCGGCAGCCTCGAAGTCAGGCTGGCCCGCGACGAAGCCGAAATCGCCGCCGCGCAGGAAATCCGCTACCGCGTTTTTTATGACGAGCTTGGCGCTCGCAAGAGCCGCCTGCAGTCTTTGGAACGCCGCGACGCCGACCGTTTCGATCCGGTCTGCGACCATCTGCTCGTGTTCGACAACACCCTTCCCGGCCCCGACCATCGCCGCATCGTCGGCACCTACCGGCTGCTGCGCCAGGAAACTGCGGTGCGGGCCGGCGGTTTCTATTCCGAGGACGAATTCGAGCTCAGGCGGCTGATCGCCAGGCATCCCGGCCAGCGTTTCCTGGAACTCGGCCGTTCCTGCGTTTTGCCCGAATACCGCTCCAAGCGCACCATCGAGGCGCTGTGGCAGGGCCTGTGGGCCTATTTCACCCATTACGACATCGGCGTTCTGACCGGCTGCGCCTCCTTCCACGGCACGGTGCCGGCGGCACATGCCGAGGCGCTGACCTATCTGGCGCATCACTGCCGCACCACCCCGGCCTGGGACATCAGCGCCAATGCCGGCCGTTATTGCTCGATGGACCTGATGCCGATCGAGGCGGTCAGCGCCAAGGCGGCGATCGCGGCCATGCCGCCGCTGGTCAAGGGTTATCTCAGGGTCGGCGCCCGCATCGGCGACGGCTGCGTCATCGACCACGACTTCAAGACCGTCGACATCTTCATCGTGCTGCCCGTCCGCGAAATCGGCGCCCGCTACGTGAATTATTACGGCGGCGAAGGGCAGCGTTTCGCCGCCTAGCAAAAGCGATGGAACCCGGCCTGCTCGCCGTCTTCCAGCGACTGAGTGATGCCACGCGCGGCCTGCCTGATATCGTCGAGACCACTTCCTACGGCACGCCGGCGTTGAAAGCCGGCAAGAAGCTGCTCACCCGCGTCAAGGACGCGCACACGGCGGTGCTGATGTGCCCGCTCGACGAGAAGCAGATGTTGCTGGAAGCGGCGCCCGACCTCTATTTCGAGACCGACCACTACAAGGGCTGGCCGGCGCTGCTGGTCCGCATGGATGCCGTCTCCGACGAAGAACTGCGCCATCGCCTCGAGCGCAGCTGGCTGAGCCGGGCAACGAAGACGCAGGCCAAGGCATGGCTGGTCGAACGCGAAAAGACTTCGCAGGCGCCCTGATCAGCCGGCATCGCCGCGCAGCCGCGACCTTTCCTTGCCCCTTGCGGGAGAAGGGACGCTTCGCCTCCTACGGAATGTCTTCCGGCCGGCGCCCCGGTCGGCTCTTGTAGGGCGGAAACGACCAGCCGAACTTCAGCGCGCCACCACGGATGGCAAGCGCTGCCAGGAAACCGGCGGGATAGGAGATCTGCGGCGGCAAGAGGATGAGGTCGCAGGCCGTGTAGACCCCGGCACCGACGATCGCCGCCGTCACATAGACTTCCGGCCTGAGCAGCACCGAGGGCTCGCCGGCCAAAAGATCGCGCAGGATGCCGCCGAAACACGCCGTCAGCATGCCCATGACGATCGACACCGCTGGCGAACCGGTGATCGCCATGCCCTTGGCGGCGCCCATCACGGCAAAGACCGCAAGGCCGATCGCATCCAGCCACAGAAGCAGTTTGTAGCGGGATTCGACCCGGTGCGCGCCGAAGAACACGACCAGGGCGACCAGCGTGCAGATCAGCACATAGTCGCGGTTGCCGATCCAGAACACCGGCACACCGAGAATGAGGTCGCGGAAGGTGCCGCCGCCGACCCCGGTCACCGCCGCCAGGAAAACGAAGCCGACGATGTCGAGTTGCTTGCGCGAGGCCGCCAATGCCCCGGTCGCCGCGAACACCGCGACGCCGGCATAGTCGATGAAAGTGATGATGGGCATCGGGAGCCGGCGGATTAGATGAGGTCGGCAGTCGGCAGTCGGCAGTCGGCAGTCGGCAGTCGGCAGTCGGCAGTCGGCAGTCGGCAGTCGGCAGTCGGCAGTCGGCAGTCGGCAGTCGGCAGTCGGCAGTCGGCAGTCGGCAGTCGGCAGTCGGAAAAACATACCGCGATGCTGAGCCGACGCAAGCGCCCCGCCCCGACAGGCGGAAATCAATGCCTACCGCTTGTTCCGACTGCCGATTGCCGACTGCCAATTATGCCTGATCAAGCATCCTTCTCGGCCTGCTCATTGACCGGGCCCGGTTCGGTCGGCTCGGCGACCAGCTTGGGGCCGCCCTTGGACACGCCGACCATGGCCGGGCGCAGCACGCGTTCGCCGATCGAATAACCCGGCTGCACCACCTGCACGACGGTATTGGCCGGCACTGCCGGGTTCGGCACTTCGAACATCGCCTGGTGGAAGTTCGGGTCGAACTTTTCGCCCTGCGGCTCCAGCTTCTTGACGCCGTGGCGTTCCAGCGCGCCGAGCATGGCCCGCTCGGTGATGTCGACGCCTTCGATCAGCGCCTTGAAACCGGCATCGCCGGAGGCCTTGGCTTCCGCTGGGATCGCTTCCAGCGTGCGGGCGAGATTGTCCGAAACCGACAGCATGTCGCGCGCGAAATTGGCGATCGCATAGCTGCGCGCATCCTGCACGTCGCGCGCGGTGCGCCGGCGCAGGTTCTCCATCTCGGCCGCGGTGCGCAGCGCCCGGTCCTTCAGCTCTTCGTTTTCCTTGATGAGGCGCACCAACGCTTCATAGTCGCCTTCGACGCCGCCTTCGGTGCGTTCCGCCTCGGCTTCCGCCGCCTCAATATCCTCAGGCGCGCGTTGGTCTTTTGCCTGGTCGCTCATCGCCGTTTCCCGTCATGTCGATTGGTTCTGGATTTGTGCCCGATATCGAGGTTTGCCACTGAAAAATCAAGGGCAAAGACCGAACGCGCCGACAGGCCGGGTATCGGGGGATACGACGATTTAAGTCAAATTTTACCCTGTTCCCGTTCGGCGCTTGCCAAATTGTCGCTGTCCAGGAACGATTCAGCGGCGGGGGAGTTTCAAGGCCGACTACTGCATCGGCCAGAAAATCGGAATCGATTTTCGGTAGGCACGATGCAGCAGATACAAAGTGTTAGAGCGTCCTTTGCACGTCCAATTGGACGCGCTGCGCTCTAGGGATTTGAGACCATGCCACGCACCAACGCAGCCAAACGCGACCAGCTGACGACCCAGATCAGGCGGCAGTTCACGGACCGTTCGACGCAGCGTTTCCTACATGCGCTGCCGGCCTTCAGGGTCGTGAACGAGATTCCCGAACCGCTCCGCACCCTTCTGGAGCGGCTCGACGCGCAGGAAAGCCGCGCGCAGCACCAGCGCTGAGAGAACGCCCTCGCCTCGAACCGGCGAACCGATGATGCGACCGCTTCAGGCGGCCGCGACCTTCATCATGTCCGCCGCTTTCTCGGCGATCATGATGGTCGGCGCATTGGTGTTGCCGCCGATCAGCGTCGGCATCACCGAGGCGTCGACGACGCGCAGGCCGGAAAGCCCCCGAACGCGCAGTTGCGGATCGACCACGGCCATGTCGTCCGTGCCCATGCGACAGGTGCCGACCGGGTGATAGATGGTGTCGGCGCGAGCGCGGATATGGCTCATCAGCTCGGCATCGCTGGTCGCTCCGGCCGAATAGAGTTCCTTGTCGCGATATCTGGCGAGCGCTGGCGCTGCCAGGATCGAGCGCATCATCTTTGTTCCCTTGAGCAGCAGCGCCGCGTCGCGCTCGTCGGAGAGATAGCGCGGATCGATGCTTGGCGCGGCCAGCGGATCGGCACTGGCCAGCGTCACCTCGCCGCGCGAATGCGGCCTGAGCACACAGACATGGCATGAGAAGCCGTAACCCATATGCAGCTTGCGGCCGTGATCGTCGACGATGGCGATGACGAAATGCAATTGCAGGTCCGGCCGCTCCTGCGACGGGTCGGACTTCAGGAAGGCGCCGCCCTCGGCATAGGGCGTGGCGATCATGCCGGTGCCGTCCCTGCGCCATTGCAGGATGTTTTTCACCAGATTGACCGTGCCCTTGGCGCCGAGGCCGAACATGTCGGTCTCACGGGACTTCCAGGAGATGATGAAATCCAGATGGTCCTGCAGGTTCTTGCCGACGCCGGGCAAATCGTGCGCCGAAGCCACGCCCCGCCCAGCCAGCTCGTCGGCCGGGCCGATGCCGGAAAGCAGAAGCAGTTGCGGCGAGCCGAAGGCGCCGCCCGACGCCACCACCTCGCGGGCGGCCTGGGCAAAGGCCTCGCCATTGGCGGTGCGGTAGCGCACGCCGATCGCCCGCTTGCCGTCCAGCATGATGCCGGTGGCGTGCGCCCCGGTCACCACCGTCAGGTTCTTGCGCCCCATCGCCGGATGCAGATAGGCGGCCGCCGCCGAACAGCGTTCACCGTTGCGCCTTTCGCCCCAGAACTGCGTGACCTGATAGAGCCCCGCCCCTTCCTGTTCCTCACCGTTGAAATCCTCGTTCAGCCGGATCTGGTTCTCGCCGCAGGCCGCGACGAAGGCGCGGCTGAGCGGGCGCGGGCTTTGCTGTTCGCCGACCCGCAGCGGCCCCTCGCCGCCATGCAGCGCATCGGCACCGCGCTGGTTGCCCTCGGCGCGCTTGAAATAGGGCAGCACCTCGTCCCACGACCAACCGGTGCAGCCGGCCTCGGCCCAGTCGTCATAGTCGTCGCGATGGCCGCGAATATAGAGCATGGCGTTGATGGCGCTCGACCCGCCCAGCGCCTTGCCGCGCGGCTGGTAGCCCTTGCGCCCGTTGAGGCCCGGCTGCGGTACCGTCTCGAACGCCCAGTTCTTGATTTTCGGCCGCCCCGGCAACAGCGCCACGACGCCAGCCGGCGCCCGGATCAGCATGTCCTTGCCTTCGCCGCCAGCCTCCAGCAGGCACACGCTCACCGCCGGATCCTCCGAAAGCCGCGCCGCGAGCACCGATCCCGCCGAGCCGCCGCCGGCGATGACATAGTCGAACTTCATGCTGGCCTCCCCGGGCTGCCGGCGGATATTTCCGTCCGGAAGCCAAAGAGAAGACCCAAACGCCAGGGTTGTAAAGGGATGCAACCCGCTACCGGGGTTGGACTTTGGGCCGGTCCGCTCGGTGGCCCACCGTCGCTTGTGGCGGCAGGTCATCGCATGGACGCTGGAGGTCGAAGGCTCCACCCGGTTTTGCCGTCGCCTCCTGCACCGCAGCGGTTTTCGCCGGCGTTCCGGCATGGATTCCCGACACTCTCCGGTCGCTTCGCTCCCTCACGAGGTCGGGAATGACAGAGTTTTGTTTGCGACCTGCGCTACCTGTCTATGTCGGCGTTGGGTGCCGGCACTGTTGGTGCCAGCACGATGCACCTATTCGCATCACGCGGCCTGCGCTGCCGAGCACGTACGCTGATCCGCTGACAGGTAGCGAAGACGAGAAAAAGAGTTCCGTCATTCCCGACCTCGCGAGCGACCGCAGGGAGCGGAGAGTGTCGGGAATCCATGCCGGAACGCCGGCGGAAGGGTGCAATCCGAGCGAAGACGCTCAGAGACCGTTTGGAAAATTGATCAGGCTGCGGCGAAAATGGCGAGGAGCGAGCACCGAAGCGGAGCGTACTTTCAGTACGTGAGCATCGGAGCGCAGCTGCTCGTCATTTGCAGCCCGGCATCATCTATTTCCGACGGTCTCTCAGTTCGGCGTGCGGCGCCAGCTGTAACCACCCGTCGGCGCGGATGCCTTTGCCGCCGGCTGGTAATAGAGCGGCAGGCCGTCAAGGCGGCCTTCTTCCAGGCGCTTCAGGAGCACCGGGTTCGTCACCTCGAACTCGTCGAAGCCGACACGCAGCATGTGCGGCAGCTGGTCGACCAGCACCTGGCCGGTCGCCCTGACCGCGCCCTCGAAACCATGGCGGCTGCGCAACAATTCGGCCTTGGAGAAGGAGCGCCCGTCGCTGAAGGCCGGGAAGGCCAGCGCCACCAGCGAAAGCTGGTCGAGGAGGCCGACGATCTTGTCGAGCTGGTCGCCCGGCAGCAAGGCGACGCCGAGGCGCTCCTTGGCCGATTTCCGCACCTGCGGGTCCAGATCGAGGAACGCCTGCAGCGGCAGGATGAAACGACCGTTGCCCGAAAGCGCATCGGCGGTTTCGGCATGGGTCCAATCGTCCTCGCGGAACCCCTTCTGGGTCCACAGACGCGGTGCCGGCGCGGTGCCGGCCTCGGATTTGATCTCGGTCATGAAGGCGAGCATATGGCTTATTCTCGGGCTAGTTTCCAGTGGAGTCTCCTCTCCCCGTTCACGGGGAGAGGATGCCAGCAGGCAGGTGAGGGGCATCGGTGACATTGCGAAGGTTGGCGCCGCCCCTCATCCGGTCCTTCGGACCACCTTCTCCCCGTGAACGGGGAGAAGGGGTTGGAGCTAAAGCGACGCATCCGTCAGCGACTTCTCCAGTCCGGAGAGATGAATGCCGCACTCGGTCTTGGCGTGGCCCGCCCAGCGGCCGGAGCGCGCGTCCTCGCCCGGCTGCACCGGCTGCGTGCACGGGAAGCAGCCGATCGACAGATAGCCGTAGGCGACCAGCGGATTTTCGCGCAGCGCATGCTGGCGCATATAGTCGGCCTGGTCGGCGGTGGTCCAACGCGCCAGCGGGTTGATGCGGATGCGCGAGCCGACCGCCTCGAACACCGGCAGCGCGGCGCGGGTCGACGCCTGGAAGCGCTTGCGGCCGGTGAACCATGCCCGGTACGGCTCGACGCCGCGCGCCATCGGCTCCACCTTGCGCACGTCGCAGCAGGCGTCTGTGTCGGTCTCGTGCAGCCTGCCGGTCGGGTCGATACGGGCAAGTGCCGCCGCCTCGGGCGACACCACCTGGATGTTGGTCAGGCCGAAATCGGCGGCGAGCGCGTCGCGATAATCGAGCGTTTCCTCGAAATGCTTACCGGTGTCGAGGAAGATCACCGGCATGTGCCGGTCGACAGCGGCGATCATGTGCAGCAGCACGGCCGAATCCGCGCCGAAGGAGGACACGGCGGCGATGCCGTCCGCGAAAAGCTCCCGCGCCGACCGCTCGATCACGGCGCGCGCATCAAGATGGCCGTACAGCGCGTCGAACGCGGCGGCTTGCGCCGCCACCCCGCCCTCGGCGGGAGCGGCCTGGTCAAGCGGCCTTGGCTTCGCCAGCATAAAGCGCCTCCTTGAACGGCGCCGGCCCGACGCGGCGATAGGCATCGAGAAATTTTTCCTTGGCGTCGAGGCGGATCGAGAGATAGGTCTCCACCACCGTCTCGATGGCGTCGGTAATCTCGTCCGGACCAAAACCGCGGCCGATGATTTCGCCAACCGTCGTGTGTTCGTCGGCCGAGCCGCCGAGCGTCACCTGGTAAAGCTCCGCGCCCTTCTTCTCGACGCCGAGAATGCCGATATGGCCGACATGGTGGTGGCCGCAGGCATTGATGCAACCAGAAATCTTCAGCTTCAATTCGCCGATGTCGCGCTGCCGCTCCAGCGACGCGAAACGCTTGGAGATGTTCTGCGCCACGATGATCGAGCGGGCATTGGCCAGCGCGCAATAATCGAGACCCGGGCAGGCGATGATGTCGGAGATCAGGTCGGAATTGGCGGTCGCCAGACCGATCTCGACCAGCTGGTCATAGATCGCCTTCAGGTCGGCCCGCGCCACATGCGGCAGGATCAGGTTCTGCTCGTGGCTGACGCGCACCTCGTCGAACGCATAGGTCTCGGCAAGGTCGGCCACCGCGTCCATCTGGCTGTCGGAGGCATCGCCCGGTACTTCGCCGATGCCTTTGAGCGAGATCGTCACCGCCGCATAGTCGGGATTGCGGTGGGTGACGACGTTCTGGTCGAGCCATTCGCCGAAGCTGCGCGAATCCAGCCTTGCCAGCTTGACCGCCTGGTCGCCTTCCGGCCGCGCCGGCAGCACCGGCGGCGCGAAATAGGCGTCGATCGCCTTGATGTCGGCTTCCGGCAGCGTCAGCTCGCCATCCTTCAGCTCGGCCCATTCGGCCTCGACCTGACGCGTGAATTCCTCGACGCCGGTCTCGTGCACCAGGATCTTGATGCGCGCCTTGTATTTGTTGTCGCGGCGTCCGTGCAGATTGTACACGCGCAGGATCGCCGTGCAGTAGGACAGAAGATGCTCCTCGGGGAGGAAGTCGTTGATCTTCTTGGCCACCATCGGCGTGCGGCCCTGGCCGCCGCCGACATAGACGGCAAAACCGAGCTCGCCGGCCGCGTTCTTCTTCAGATGCAGGCCGATATCGTGCGTCTGGATGGCGGCGCGGTCGCGCTCGGCACCCGTCACCGCGATCTTGAACTTGCGCGGCAGGTAGGAGAATTCCGGATGCACGGACGACCATTGCCGAAGGATCTCGGCATAGGGGCGCGGATCGGCGGCCTCGTCGGCGGCGGCGCCGGCGAAATGGTCGGCGGTGACGTTGCGGATGCAGTTGCCGCTGGTCTGGATCGCGTGCATCTCGACCGAGGCGAGGTCGGCCAGGATCGCCGGGATATCGGACAGCGCCGGCCAGTTGAACTGGATGTTCTGGCGCGTGGTGAAATGGCCGTAGCCCTTGTCGTATTTGCGCGCGATGTGGGCCAGCATCCTCATCTGCTTCGACGACAGCGTGCCATAGGGCACGGCGATGCGCAGCATATAGGCATGCAGCTGCAGATAGACGCCGTTCATCAGGCGCAGCGGCCGGAACTGATCCTCGGTGATCTCGCCTGCAAGGCGGCGCTCGACCTGGTCGGTGAACTGCGCGACGCGGGCCTGCACGAACTGATGGTCGAACTCGTCGTAACGGTACATGTCTTAATCCTCCGAGTGCCGAAGCACCCGCTTGTCGTGGTCAGGCCGCGTTCGGGCGGGCCTGTTTGCCGAGATCGTTGCGGTTGGTGGGGCCGGTCGCGCGGATCCGTTCGCGCAGGCGCAGCGGTTCGATAACGCCGTCGACGACGTCGACGTCGATCAGGTTGACGTCGACAACCTCGTTGGCGGCGAAGGCGGCGGCGCCGATCGCTTCCAGCCGCTCCTCGGCCGTCTTGTCGCCAGCCACTTCCGACTTGTCGATCGTCTCGGCCCAGGCGCCGCCGGCATACCAGACGGCCTCGCCGTCGGTGAGGCGGTTCGCGGTCAGGATCTTCATGATACGGCTCCTTCGACGGCAGCCAGCACCGCCTCGTTGTGTCTGTGGGCGGCAAGCGGCTCGGAACGCTCGAAATTGGCGCCGGCAACCGCGTCGCCGATAATGGTCATGACCGGGCCGGTCAGGTCGCTACGCGCCTCCAGCGAAGGCAGGTCGGCCAGAGTGCCATGGAAGCGGCGGCGCCCGACAAGGCTGGCGTTCTCGACCACGGCGACGGCGGTGTCAGGCGACAACCCGGCTTCGATCAGCCGCCCGGCGACGTCGGCAGCAACGGTGCGGCCCATATAGACGGCGACGGTGGCGCCGGAGATGGCGAGCTTCGCCCAGTCCGGCAGCGAGCCGCCCTTGAGGTCGTGACCGGTGGTGAAGACCATCGAGGAAGTGACGCCGCGCAGAGTCAGCGGCAGTTCGAAATCGGCGGCGGCGGCGAAGGCGGCGGTCACGCCCGGCACGACCTCGTAGGAAATGCCGGCCTCGCGCAACGCCGCCATCTCCTCGCCGGCGCGGCCGAACACCAGCGGATCGCCCGATTTCAGGCGCACCACGCGCCGGCCTTCGCGGCCAAGCGAAACCAGCAGCGCGTTGATTTCCGACTGCGACTTGGAATGGCAGCCCTTGCGCTTGCCGACCGGCAGGCGCTCGGCGTCGCGGCGGCCCATGGCCACCACCGCTTCCGGCACCAGCGCGTCGAACACGATGACGTCGGCTTCCATCAACAGACGCTGGGCGCGCAGGGTCAAAAGGTCTTCCGCGCCCGGACCGGCGCCGACCAGCGCAATGTGGCCGCTGAAGGCGGTATTGGAGAGCAGCAGTTTCGAGGCGGCATCATGCGCGGCCGACAAATCGCCGGCTTCCGCCGCGCGCGCCGGCGAGCCGGCGAAGAAATCCGCCCAGAACCGCCGGCGGCGATTGCCCTTGGGCAGGAGCTTTTCGGCGGCGCCGCGGAAGGTGGCGGCAAGGGCGGCCAGCGGACCGAGCGACGGTGAAAGCAATTGATCGATGCGTGCGCGGATCATCTGCGCCAGCACCGGACCGGCTCCTTCGGTGCCGATGGCGACCGCGACGGGCGCGCGGTTGACCAGCGCCGGCGTGAAGAAATCGCACAATTCCGGCCGGTCGACCGCGTTGACGGGAATGTTTTTGGCCCGCGCATCCTGCGCAATGCGCCGGTCGAACGCCTCGTCGCCGGTCGCTGCAAAAACCAGCACCGCACCCGCCAGGTGTTCGCTGCGATAGGTATCGGCGATGCGGGAAGCGCCGTTTTCGGAGATCCAGGCAAGCAGCGCCGGCTCGGCACGGTCCGCCACGATGCGCAAGCTGGCGCTCGACTGGCCGATCAGCCGCGCCTTGGCCAGCGCCTCTTCGCCGCCGCCGACGATGACCACGGCTTGCCCTTCCACCCGCATGAAAACGGGAAAGGCATTAAGCTTGGGCACGGTATGCGGCATTGCGGTAAGACCCTGAACAGTCTGGCATTTCTAACCGCAACCGGAAAAGTTCAGAAGGAACGCACTCGCGCACCCGGCAATTGAAGGCAATCGCTTTTCTGAAAGCTCAAGGGGCCGGAGAATAATTTTCTAGCGCGCGACAATAGCGGCGCGCCCGAGCCTGCCTCTCCCCCGATAAGCGGCATGTTTAGCGGTGGCGAGCCCTCGCCGCAAAACAGATTTTTCTAATTTCTATCTATTTAGTAGAATTAAGGGGCGCCACCTCGTGCGACCGGCAGCGCCGGCAAACGTCACGCCACATGCATTTTCTGAGGCCACGCGGGTTGCACGGCACCGCCCCCGTCCCCATTATGGAAAAAGGCGGCGGCTCAGGGCGGCGCTCATCCGACATCGTCAAATTTCGAAAGGCGCTCCATCGTCCATGCCGCATGACACCCCCCTTATCGCTACCATCGTCGTCGGTCTGGGGTTGGCATTCGTCTTTGGCGCCATAGCCAATCGTTTCCGCATCCCGCCATTGGTCGGCTATCTGCTGGCCGGTATCCTTGTCGGCCCGAACACGCCCGGTTTCGTCGCCGACCAGGGGCTGGCGCTGGAACTGGCCGAGATCGGCATTATTCTGCTGATGTTTGGCGTCGGCCTGCATTTTTCGCTGAAGGACCTTTTGTCCGTACGCGCCATCGCCGTGCCCGGCGCCGTGGTGCAGATCGGCTTCGCCACCCTGCTCGGCTGGGGTCTGGCCTGGATACTCGGCTGGTCGCTCGGCGCCGGCCTTGTCTTCGGCCTGGCGCTTTCGGTGGCCAGCACCGTGGTGCTGTTGCGCGCGCTTCAGGAACGGCGGCTGGTCGAGACCGAGCGCGGCCGCATCGCCGTCGGCTGGCTGATCGTCGAGGACCTCGCCATGGTGCTGGCGCTGGTGCTCCTGCCGGCGCTGGCCGGTGTGCTCGGCGGCGTCGAGCAGGCGCCCGCACCCGGCGGCTTCTACGGGCTGGCAGCCGATTACGGTGTCTGGGGCGTTGTCGGCGTCACGCTGGCCAAGGTCGTCGCCTTTGTCGTTCTGATGCTGGTGGTCGGGCGCCGGGTCATCCCTTGGATCCTGCACTATGTCGCCCACACCGGCTCGCGCGAATTGTTCCGCCTCGCCGTGCTGGCGGTGGCGCTCGGCGTCGCCTTCGGCGCGGCCAAGCTGTTCGGCGTGTCGCTGGCGCTCGGCGCCTTCTTCGCCGGCATGGTGATGAGCGAGTCCGAGCTCAGCCACCGCGCGGCGGAGGAATCGCTGCCGCTGCGCGATGCCTTCTCGGTGCTGTTCTTCGTCTCGGTCGGCATGATGTTCGATCCGTTCAGCATCATGCAGCACATCGGACCGGTGCTGGCGACGCTGTTCATCATCGTCATCGGCAAATCGCTGGCCGCCTTCGCCATCGTCATCCTGTTCGGCTACCCGATCGCCACCGCGCTGATCATTTCCGCCAGTCTCGCGCAGATCGGCGAATTCTCCTTCATCCTGGCCGAGCTCGGCGTCGGCCTGAAGCTCTTGCCGGAGGAAGGCCGGGATCTCATCCTGGTCGGCGCGATCCTGTCCATCATCCTCAATCCTGTGATGTTCTTCCTCGTCGACCGGCTGCGGCCCTGGCTTGAGCAGCGGCGCGGCGCGGAAGGCGCGGCGGCGGCTTCGACACCGATCGGCCCGGCGACAACGCCGGGACAGGTCGCCACCACCGGCGAAAAGCCGGAGGAGGATGGCCCTCCCCCGCCGACCACCCTAACCGGCCACACCATCCTGATCGGTTATGGCCGGGTCGGCAGCCTGGTCGGCGTCGCCCTGAGAGAGGCCAACGAGCCGTTCCTGGTCATCGAGGATGCCGACAAGACCGTGACGCGGCTGAAGGCGGACGGCGTCGAGACCGTGGTCGGCAATGCCGCCAAGGAAGATGTTTTCGCCGCCGCCAATGCGGCACGCGCCAAGCGGCTGATCCTCGCCATTCCCAACGCCTTCGAAGCCGGCCGCATCGCGCTTCTGGCCCGTGCCGCCAATGCCGACATCGACATCGTCGCCCGTGCCCATTCCGACGCCGAGGTGGAACATCTGCAGGGCCTCGGCGCCACCACCGTCATCATGGGCGAGCGCGAGATCGCACGCGGCATCGTCGAGGCGGTGCTGAAACCGGAGCCGAGCCGGCCGGCGGGCGAGCCGATAATCGCCAGCTAGAGCTTGCTATGGACGATCTGTCCAGGCTCGCTCCTCCTCCCCTCAAAGCGGGCTGCCGCATGTCGTGGCAGATGTGGCAGCGCGTCCCTTCTCCCCTTGCGGGAGAAGGTGGATCGGCGCGTAGCGCCGAGACGGATGAGGGGTGTTGGAAGAAATGGGGCCATGCACCGTCTAGCATCCCACCCGATGTTGGTTTGCGAATGAGTAAGGTTGTACTCCGTCCAGCACCCCTCATCCGACCTCGCCTTCGGCTCGGCCACCTTCTCCCACAAGGGGAGAAGGGACCTGCGTCTAAGGCCTGACCGTCTTTGCCTTCTCGACCCGGCCGACCTTCCGCTGTCCCACAAGCAGCCTGGCGCGGTCGCGCTCCTCGGCGGTGCGGCGCGCCCGTGCCGCCAAAAGATCCTTGCGGGCGACGAGGCCGACCAGCCTGCCCGCGGCATCCACTACCGGAACCCGGCCGATGCCGCTTTCGGCCATGCGGTCGGCGAGATGGCCGACCAGTTCGTTCGGGCTGCCGAACAAAAGGTTCGGGTCGAGCACGTCCTCGAGGATCGCCTCGCGATCGGGCGCCTGATTTTGGCCAAACCAGGCCAGCACGTCGCCGCGTGAGACCATGGCGATGACGACGCCGTCCTCGGTGACGACGGGATAGCTCTTGTGGCGGTGCTCGGTGCTCATGAAATAATCGATCGTCTGGCCGACGCTCCATGACGCGTCGACCGCGTCCGGTTCCTTCACCATCACGTCCTTGACCCAGGTCTGCTCGAAGGGATCGGCCTGGTATTCGCGCGTGATGTGCAGGCCGCGCCGGGCGATCTTCTCCGTCAGGATCGAACGCTTGAGCAGCAGCACCGTGGTGGCGTAGGCGATGGCGCAGGCAATCAACAGAGGCAGCAGCGCGTGCTGGTCGCCCGTCAGCTCGACGCCGAACAGCGTTGCCGTCAGCGGCGCGCGCATGGTACCGCCCATCATGGCAGCCATGCCGAGCAACGCCCAGAAACCGACATCGGCCTGCGGCAGCATCGGCGTCAGCAAGGCGCCGAGCGCGCCGCCGAAGATCAGCAATGGCGCCAGCACGCCGCCCGACGTGCCGGACCCCAGCGCCACCGCCCAGATGATGGCTTTCACCACCAGAAGCAGCAGCGCCGCCTTGAAGACGAGGTCGCCGGACAGGAGATGGCGGATGTTGTCGTAGCCGACGCCGAGCGCCGACGGCTCGATCAGCCCGCCGATGCCGACGACGAGGCCACCGATCATCGGCCACCACATCCAATGGATCGGAAGTTTCTGGAACAGGTCCTCCGAGCCATAGACCATCGCTGTCAGCAGGCCGGAGCCCAGCCCCATGATCAGCCCGACGGACATCCACGACAGGAAGGCCGGCACCGAGGGCGCCATCTGGCCGGCATAGGCAAACAGCGGCGCCGGGTCGAGCAGCAGCGTGCGTTCGGCTGCCGCCACCGCCGCGGCAACGACGACGGGCAGGAAGCTGCGCGGTTTCCATTCGAACAGAAGCAGTTCCACCGCCAGAAGCACGGCGGCAAGCGGCGTGCCGAAGATCGCGGTCATGCCGGCAGCGGCGCCCGCCACCAGCAGCGCCTTGCGTTCGCCGGAACTCAAATGGATCGTCTGCGCGATCAGCGAGCCAACGGCGCCGCCGGTCATGATGATCGGGCCTTCGGCGCCGAACGGACCGCCGGTGCCGATCGAGATCGCCGAGGACAGCGGCTTCAGCACGGCAACCTTGGCGCTGATGCGGCTCTTGCCGATCAGGATAGCCTCAATCGCCTCGGGTATGCCGTGGCCGCGGATCTTTTCCGAGCCGAACCGCGCCATCAGGCCGATGATCAGGCAGCCGACCACCGGCACCAAAACCATCCCCCAACCGAGCGGCGAACCGGAGATCGGCAGCGCTTCCAGCGACAGCTGCCCGTAATAGGCGATGTTGGTGCAGAGCGTGATCAGCCTGAGCAGAACCCAGGCCGTGCCGACCGCCGCTGTGCCGACGACGACAGCGACCGCCATCAGCATCAGCACGCGCGTGTCGGCGGTAAAGTCGCCGGGTCGCGGCAAAGCGTGCTGGGCCGAGGGCGGGAGCGGCCGGGCGCGCGTGGCATCGGCTGGCTTGTCGGTCTGGGTGGATATAGGCATATGGGCTTCAATCGCTGATGAGTTTATATCGCACTACGATATAATTTCGGGAAAGGAAACGATCCGGTGATCAAAAAAACCGAACCGGGCTCCGTTCGGCCTCATCCGGCAGACCCGGGCGAGGTCGACTATCGTTCGCTCGCCGAATTCCGCTATGCGATCCGAAAGTTCCTGGCGTTCAGCGAGACGGCGGCCGGCGAGGCCGGCCTGACCGCCCAGCAGCATCAGGCCATCCTCACCATCAAGGGGCTGGGCGAAGGCGACGGCCTGTCCGTGGGCGAGCTGGCGACACGGCTACTGGTGCGGCATCACACCGCCGCCGAGCTCGCCAACCGGCTGGAGGAAGCGGGTCTGGTCAAGCGCCGGCAGGACCCGAATGACGGCCGGCGCGTACTGCTGGCGCTGACGCCGGAGGGCGAAAGGCGCCTGTTATCCCTCTCCAGCATGCATCTCGACGAAATCGGCCTGATGGCGCCGCAGCTCGTTTCCATCCTGGCCAGGCTGAGCGGCAGCCGCGAAGAAACCGCCGGCTAGGGCGAAGGCACAAAACCTGGGGCTGGCCAACGGTCTCGCCGGCGGCGCCTCAGCCGCCGCTCAAAATGTCGAGGATCGAGGTTCCGCGCTTCTTCGTCGGCCCGCCGACATCGCCCGGCGGCACCGGATGATCGATCGAAGCGGTGCTGCCGTCGTCGCTCGGCATGGCAACGCCGTTCCGCTGGCCGGTCTGGCGCACCGCCCGCTGCGGCTGCGAAGCCGAAGCCGTCGGCACCGCCTGCCCGGGTATCGGCGCCGGCGGCTCGATGTTGAGCGGGATGTCGTCCTGCACGATCGCGTCGGACGGCGTCGAGCGCCAGGTGCCGGGCAGCGGCTTCACCGGCACGCCCTGATGCGCGGCCATCATGAATTCGTGCCAGGCCTGCGCCGGCAGCGCGCCGCCGGTGACGTTCTTCATCGCCGTTCCGTCATCGTTGCCGAACCAGACACCCGTGGTCAGATTGGCCGTGTAGCCGACGAACCAGGCGTCGCGCGAATTCTGGCTGGTGCCGGTCTTGCCGGCCGACGGCCAGCCGAAGGCCGCCTTCTTGGCGGTGCCGACCTCCACCGTGCCCGACATCATCGAATTCATCATACCGATGATCTCGGTGCGGGCCACGCGCGGCGCGGTCGCTTCCTTGGCCTGGTAGAGCACCTTGCCGTTGCCGTCGGTGATGCGGCGCACGAAATGCACGTCCGGCCGGTAGCCGCCATTGGCGAAAGGCACATAGGCCGAGGTCAGTTCCAGCGGCGTCACTTCCGAAGTGCCGAGCGCGATGGCCGTGTTGTTCTGCAGGTCGGACTGGATGCCCATGCGATGCGCCGTATCGATGACGGCGTTCGGCCCGACCTCCATGGTCAGCTGCGCCGCGACCGAGTTGAGCGATTTCGCCAATGCCGTCGCCAGCGTGACCTTGCCGTAATATTTGCCCTTGAAATTGTCGGGCGACCAGTTGCCGATGCGGATCGGCGCGTCGTTGCGGACGCTGTCGGGCGTGCGGCCGGCCTCCAGCGCCGTCATGTAGACGAAGGGCTTGAAGGCGGAGCCCGGCTGGCGCCGCGCTTCCGAGGCGCGGTTGAACTGGCTGGTCGCGTAGTCGTAGCCGCCGACCATGGCGCGCACCGCGCCCGAATTGTCGATCGACACCAGCGCGCCCTGGCTGACATTGAGCTTCTTGCCATTGGCGTCGATCAGGTCGCGGATCGATTTCTCGGCGAGCTTCTGCAAGTTCATGTCGATGGTGGTTTCGACGACGACGTCGCCGCGCACGTCGCCGATCAGGTCCGGCAACTCCTCCACCACGGTGTCGGCGACATAGTTTTCCGAACCGGTCCAGTAGGACGGCGCGCGCACCGCGGGTGCCGCCATCGCCGTCTTCAGCTCCTTGTCGCTGATCATGCCTTCGTCGCGCATCACGCCCAGCACGACCTGCGCCCTGCCCTCGGCCGCCTTCGGGTCGCGCGCCGGCGAAAAGCGCGACGGCGCCTTGAGCAGGCCGGCCAAGAGTGCTGCTTCCGACAGCGTCACGTCGCGGGCGCTTTTGCCGAAATAACGGCGCGACGCCGCCTCGACACCATGCGCGCCGGAACCGAAATAGACCCGGTTCAGGTACATTTCGAGGATCTGGTCCTTGGTGTGCTTGTGCTCCAGCCAGATCGCCAGAAGCACCTCCTGCACCTTGCGCTCCAAGGTGCGGTCCGGCGTCAGGAACAGGTTCTTGGCAAGCTGCTGGGTCAGCGTCGAACCGCCCTGGCGCAGACGCCCGCCGAGAAGATTGGTGAACACGGCGCGGGAAAAGCCGATCGGGTCGATGCCGTAATGCGAATAGAAGCGCCGGTCCTCGATGGCGATGACGGCCTCGGGAATGTAGCGCGACATCTCGTTGAGGCCGACAGCCTCGCCGCCGCTCATGCCGCGGTTGGCGACAAGCTGTCCCTCGACGTCGACGATCTTGATGTTGGGCGCGCGGTCCGGCACGCTCCAGGTCGTCGCCGCCGGCATCTTGGCGCCGTAATAGATGACGATGCCGGCACCGGCGATGCCGCCCCAGATGGCCAGCACGAAACACCAGTAGACGAGCCTGGCCAACAGCCCCATGCGGCCGCGCTTGCGCCGGCCGCCACGGGCCGCCTTCGCCTTGGCGCTGCCACGCTTTTTGGAGGATTTCCGGTTTCCCGGCACGACGCGATCCTCTTCACCGACCGAAAAACCAGCCGAGGCAGGCGTTTTCGCCGTCCCCTCGAAGCTGGGTTCGATGCGTCTGTCCCTGCGGTCCGCCATGCGCTGCCGATAGTCCCGATGCCGATGGCGCTCCCGTTGCAGAGTAGATACGGCGGTTTAAGGGCGCGTTAAGAGCCTAAAAATCGAAACAAAGGAAAATCAAAGAGTTAAGGTAAGACCACCTGTTGAATGTCGGCAGAACTTCGACCCTGGCGCCAGCGGGAACAAACAATCCACCGCCCTCCCGGCTCTTTATCGTCTGGTAACCACACGGCCGACCAGGCGCGGGCGTTGCCCAAAAATACGTCATTTGCCGTATGTGCCCAGCCTCAAGGGCCGTTCATTGAAGGCGCCGGTGTCGCGTCGAAGGCGCGGGCGCGACACGGCGCCGTCGGCGCCTGCTCAGCGCCATGGATGGCCCTGGGCCAAGTGATGAAGGGAAAGATCATGAAGACGATTGTGGCTGCGGCCATCGCGTCGCTGATGCTGTCGGGAGCAGCTTTCGCCGCCGCGCCGATGATGGGCAATGGACCGAAACCGTCGGTGCAAGCGACCGGACAGGGCGATGTCCTGCTCACCGCGGGTTCCAAGGGCACGCGCTCGCATACGGGCACGTCCAGCTCCGGCAAGCCCAGCGGCCAGGGCCCTGTCGGCACCCCCAGCAAAGGAGCCTGCGCCGGCTGCTGACACGATTATCGCGAGAACATTCAAGACGTTTGCCGCCCGTCCCGGTTCGCCGGGGCGGGTTTTTCACGCCGGAACCGCAGACGGCAGCCGTCAACTACTCTGTAAAAACAGACTATATAACTCTTTCGTGATCGAACGTATCGGAACCTTGTTCGACCGCCACCGTTAGTGGGCGCTTCCTGGGGATTCTCATCCCACTCGAAGTCAGGCATGTCCCTCCATGCTCTGCAACGGCCCGCCGCAACACCCCCTGCGACGGGCCGTTCAATTTTTAAATCCACACATCACTCTTGCGACACGGAGCCTTTGTTCGGCCCTCATGCTGGAGTATAGTGGCCCTAATCAAAACGTTCTGACTGTTTGGGAGGTAGTCCATGAACCGCCTGCAGTTTGTCGTGCCGGTCCGCCTTTCGCATGGCCCGGGTCATCCGATGAAGGAAATTGACAGTGTCGAGGAAGCGACCGCGTTTCTGCGGGCGTGGCCGGCGGGTCGCCGCGGGCCGGTCTACAATTGCGCGCTGAACTGCTGCCTCGCCGCCGAGGCCGGTCAGCTGAGCGCTGACGACGCCCGCAGATCTTTCGCCGGCTTCATCCGCATCAGCGGCATGGTCGTCGATGACAGAATGGGCCCATACGCGGTCGACCACAGCCACGAACGGCCGATGCGCCGCAGCGCCTGAGGGGTCGGGCCTGCCTGCCACGGGGACAGCCGGTTTTGTTGAAGAGCATTTCCAGGAAGCGCGCTTCCTGGAAGCGATCGGCCTGCGCGACTGGCGCGTCAGGCCGTGTTGGGTACGTCGAGCCTAGTTGACCCGGTCGAGATTGGTTGACCCGGTCAAGCCTGCTTGACCAGCCGGATCAGCACCAGAAGGATGATCGCGCCGATGGCGGCGTGGATGATCGAGGCGATGATGCCGCCGCCCAGGCTGATGCCCAGTCGCGGGAACAGCCAGCCGGCGATGAAGGCACCGACGATACCGACGACGATGTTGCCGATCAGGCCGAAGCCGAAACCCTTGACGATCAGGCCGGCCAGCCAGCCGGCGACCGCGCCGATGACGAGGAAGACAATCAGACTTTCGACACCCATGATATTCCCTCCGGAACATGGGCTGAAACGCGCCGAAGCTGCGAATCAGGCCCCGGTTGCAATGCCGGAACGATAATTCAACCTGTGGGGAAAAGCCAAGCATGGGGTGGCGCGCCTTCTCCCCTTGCGGGGTGAGAACCCGGTTCGCCGGAGGCGAATTGAAAGATCCAGTGGACCTTTCAAAGGGTTCGAACGCCCGAGGCTATGCCGAGGGCTAGGAGCAAGATGCAATCCTGCCCCTCGCGGAGCTCGGGGCGTTCGAAGCTCGAAAAGCGCGGACAGCCTCAGCCGTCGTCGTCATCGTCGCCCGAAGCCGGGCGCCAGCTCGTCGGATCGATCTTCTTCTGGGTATGGCCGTCGATCGCCGCCCACCAACCGACATCGTTGGGATCGACATCGCCGCCAAGCGCTTTCAACCGCTCGGCGGAACGGTATTGCGCGATCGACTCGTTCATCACACCGTTGCCGTCCGTCCAGTAGACGGTGACCTTGGAGCCGTCCTTGGGTGCGGTCGCGATCGGTTGTCTGGCAGCCATCGTCAAGCCTCCATCAGCCCGGCGCCGGCATGGACAACCCGCGCCGGTCAGCTGTGGGCGAAGATATCCTCTTCGTCCCAGCCCATCAGGTCCAGTTTGGCACGGGTCGGCAGGAAGCGGAAGCAGGCTTCGGCCTCCCTGGTCCGGCCGTCGCGCGCCAGCCGTCCGGCCAGCACGTCGCGCAGCCGGTGCAGATAAAGCACGTCGGAAGCGGCATATTCGAGCTGTTCCGGCGACAGCGTCTCGGCCGCCCAGTCGGAAGACTGCTGCTGCTTCGACAGGCTGACGCCGAGCAGTTCCTGGCAGATGTCCTTCAGGCCATGGCGGTCGGTGTAGGTACGCACCAGCCTGGACGCGATCTTGGTGCAGAACACCGGCTCGGGCATGACGCCGAAGGCGTTATAGAGCACGGCAAGGTCGAAGCGGCCGAAATGGAACAGCTTGGTGATCTTGCGGTTCTTCAGAAGCGCGGTGAGGTTCGGCGCCTTCTTCTGGCCGGCCGCGATCTGGATGACGTCGGCGGAGCCGTCGCCGGGCGAAATCTGCACCACGCAGAGCCGATCGCGATGCGGGTTCAGCCCCAGCGTCTCGGTGTCGATGGCGACCGCGTCGACATCGTAATGGGCAAGGTCGGGCAGGTCGTTTTTGTGAAAACGGATGTTGCTCATGGTCGGTCTGCTCAGCGGGTCAGTGCGTCGAGGATGCGCGCCCAGGAGCGCTGCCCCTTGTGGAAGGAGCTCATCTCGTACTTCTCGTTGGGTGAATGGATGCGATCGTCCGACAGGCCGAAACCGACCAGCAGCGATTCCATGCCGAGGAAGGTCTGGAAGTCGCCGACCACCGGGATCGAACCGCCGCTGCCGATCATGACGGCCGGCTTCGGCCATTCGTCCGACAGCGCGTCCTTGGCCTTGGTCAGGAAGGGCGATTCGTAGGAAAGCTGGATTGCCGGCGAGCCGCCATGCGGATGAAACTCGACGGAGCAGTCGGCGGGCAGCCGCTCCTCGACGAATTTGCGGAAGGCGGCGCGGATCTTGTCGGGATTCTGCTTGTGCACGAGGCGGAAGGACACCTTGGCCGAGGCTTCCGCCGCGATCACCGTCTTGAAGCCCTTGCCGGTGTAGCCGCCGGTGATGCCGTTGAACTCGGCGGTCGGGCGCGCCCAAACCAGTTCCAGCACCGAGCGGCCTTTTTCGCCCGACGGAACCGACAGGCCGATCGGGCCAAGGAAAGTCTCGGTGGTCTCGCCCAGTTGCTCCCACGATTTCAGCACCTGCGACGGCGTCTCCTCGACGCCGTCATAGAAGCCGGGAATGGTGACACGACCGGTCTCGTCATGGATGTCGGCCAGGATCCTGGCCAGGATGCGGATCGGATTGGCGGCGGCACCGCCATATTCTCCCGAATGCAGGTCGCGATTGGCGGCCTTGACGGTGATCTCCTCGCCGACGAGGCCGCGCAGCGTCGTCGTGATCGCCGGCGTGGTCTCGTCCCACATGCCGGTATCGCAGACCAGCGCGAAATCGGCCTTCAGTTCCTTGGCGTTGGCATCGAGGAACGGCTTCAGCGACGGCGAGCCGCTTTCCTCCTCGCCCTCGAACAGGATGGTGACGCGGCAGGGCAGCGAACCGTGCTCGGCCTTCCAGGCGCGGCAGGCTTCCACGAAGGTCATCAACTGGCCCTTGTCGTCGGCCGACCCACGGCCGGTGATGACCTTGCGGCCGGGCTCGGTCTCCTTGATCTTGGGATCGAACGGATCGTCGTGCCAGAGATTGAGCGGGTCGACCGGCTGCACGTCGTAATGGCCGTAGAACAGCACATGCGGCGCGCCGGCCGGGCCGTCGTGATGGGCGACCACCATGGGATGGCCGGGCGTGTCGCGCACCGCAGCGTCGAAGCCGATGGTCTTGAGGTCCGCCACCAGCCACTCCGCCGCCTTGCGGCAGTCGGCCGAAAAAGCCGGATCGGTCGAGATCGACTTGATCTTCAACAGATCGAACAGCCGCGCCAGGCTCTGGTCGAGGCTTTTGTCGAGACGGTCGAGGACGGGGCTGAGAGCGGTCATTGCGGGCCTTCCGATCAATCAAGGACGATTCCGCGGCGACCCTAATGGAAGAGCCTGTGGAAGGAAACCGCCAGCGACCCTCTGGCTCACCGTTCCGTCTCCGCTGCAATTTCGAAGGAGTTTGAAAATTTGGAAGACTGCGTGGAAATCGATCAGGCCGAGGCGAAAATGGCGAGGCGCGAGCACCGAAGCGGAGCGTACTTTCAGTACGTGAGCATCGGAGCGCAGCGGCTTGCCATTTGCAGCCCGGCATCATCGATTTCAAGGCAGTCTGTCAGTCGTCGGTGCCTTCCGGCGCATAGACCGCGATCGCTTCCGGATGCACGAGGAAGGAGGCCGGCGTCGACGTCACGATCTCGCCGTCGGTGTTCACCGGCTGCGGCGTACGGGTGGTGACATCGAACTGCACGCAGCGCGCCGTCCGCACCTCGTTCCAGGCGCCATGCGTGCCCGAGCGGAACGAGCGCAGCAACAGCGCCAGCTTCCACACATTGCGCATTTCCAGGCTGTAGAGATCGAGGAAGCCGTCGTCGATGGCGGCACTCGCCTCCACGACATTGCCGCCGCCATAATGGCGGCCGTTGCCGACGGCGATCTGGAAGGTCTTCACCTTGACCATCTCGCCCTTCTCGCGGATCCAGGCGGTGAAGGGCCGCGCCTTGTAGAGCACGCGCGCCGCGGCAATGGCGTAGCCGAGCCGTCCCCAACGCTTCTTCAATTCAGGCCGCAGCCCTTGCGCGAGCTGCGTGGAGAGCCCGATGCTAGCGACGTTGAAGAAGGCATGGCCGTTGACCGAGCCGAGGTCGATGCGGCGCTGGTAGCCTTTCACGATGACGTCCGTCGCCTGCATGATGTCCATCGGCAGGCCGAGCGTGCGGGCAAGGTCGTTGGCGGTGCCCATCGGCAGTATGCCCATCGGCAGGCCGCTTTCCATCACCGCCATGGCGCCGGACGAGACGGTGCCGTCGCCGCCGCAGATGATGATGCAGTCGGCCTGTTCGCGCAGCCGGGTGATGTCGCGGGCAAGTTCAGGCAGTGCCGAGAACGGCTCCACCGTCACGTCCAGCCCACCGGCCCGCAAGCGGTCGAGAATACCGTCGAGCGGCATGTCTCCGCGCCGCGCCTTGGCGTTGACGAGCAGCAGGGCGCGCCGTTTTGCGGCCTTCGGGGTTTTCCCGGTCGCGGTTTTCTGGGCTGTGTCGGGGATGATCCTGCTCCCAAAAAAGTGCCGCCGTGGTGGAGGGGGAACCACGGCGGCGCTACTCGAAACAATGCGGCAGCCCGGAGAGGGGGAAAGGCTGCCGCAGGTGTCCGGCATAGGCGGGGGACGGGCCTTGTTCCGGACTTCGGCGAAAACTGCCGATGGGTCATATTTGTGGTCGCGAACATGGCGATTCAAGGGCGCCAACATTACACTTTTGTAACATGCCCGTGAGGGGTGGTGATCGGCCTTTCGGGCCGGTGCCAGGTCCGCCGTTGTTGTGCCGGCAACGGCCGCACGGCTAGGTCTGGAACAGGGTCTCAACCCTTTGGTGGATTGCCGGCAATCTTTTGTCGGTGTTGTTCGACGGGCAGGCCGCCGATGCCCCCAATACCTCGTTTCGACCTCGTTTATGACCTCGTCGATAATCACGAAGGTCGTCGCCGGATCCTTGTTGAGAACCTCGAGAATATCTTCGACATGATCCGCCAGCGGCGATCGACCTTCACCATCCGCCGACCAATGTCAGTTGTGAGCATCCCACCCTTTGCAGAAGGGGCGTGGGGCACCTAACTTCCGACAATCCAGCAATCACTATGGCCGGCAAATCAAAATGGCCGGCAAATCAAGATGGAATGACCGATCCATGCCCCTGCATGTCCGAGCCGCCCTGCCGCAAGACGCGGGCGCGATGGCGCGAATCCTGAACGAAATCGTCGAAATCGGTGGGACAACGGCGCACCGTGGGCATTTCGACGAGCAGCGCATCGTCGATTACTTCATCTCGCCACAGCTCGGAATCAGCTGCTTCGTGGCGCTCGAAGGGTCGCAGTTGCTAGGGTTCCAGTCGCTCGAATGGTCCGACCCCGATTGGCCGGGCGACCGGTTGCCGGCCGACTGGGGGATTGTCGCGACCTTCGTGGATCCTCATGCCCACAAGAGAGGCGCTGGACGGGCATTGTTCGCCCACACGTCGGAGGCCGCGAAGATGGCCGGCGTCAGCTTCATCGATGCGACCATCCGCAAGGAAAATACCGGCGGCCAGGCATTCTACCAGGGGATCGGCTTCACCGACTATCGCGACGGACCCGAGACCATCTCCAAGCGATTTGCGCCTCTCTAGGCGCCTGCAACCCGACACGGGCCAACGACTTGTCAGGAGACGGCGGCACGGTGGCCTAAACCATGGACAGCCGCCCATTGCCGGGCTACCCGTATCGGCCATGAAAAAAGGCGATCATCTCTTCCTTGTCGACGGCTCCGGCTACATCTTCCGCGCCTATCACGCGCTGCCGCCGCTGACCCGCAAATCCGACGGCCTGCCGGTGGGCGCCGTGTCCGGTTTCTGCAACATGTTGTGGAAGCTGATGCTGGATGCGCGCAACACCGACGTCGGCATCGTGCCGACCCATTTCGCCGTCATTTTCGACTATTCGTCCAAGACCTTCCGCAACGAGCTCTATCCTGAATACAAGGCCAACCGCTCGGCGCCGCCGGAAGATCTGATCCCGCAGTTCGGGCTGATCCGCCAGGCGACGCGCGCCTTCAACCTGCCCTGCATCGAGATGGAAGGCTTCGAGGCCGACGACCTCATCGCCACCTATGCCCGCCTCGCCCGCGAGGCCGGCGGCGACGCCACCATCGTCTCGTCCGACAAGGACCTGATGCAGCTCGTCGGTCCCGCCGTCGGCATGTACGACCCGATGAAGGACCGCCAGATCGGCATTCCCGAAGTGATCGAGAAATGGGGCGTGCCGCCGGAAAAGATGATCGACCTGCAGGCGCTGACCGGCGACTCGGTCGACAACGTGCCGGGCGTGCCCGGCATCGGCCCGAAGACAGCCGCGCAGCTTCTGGAACAGTTCGGCGACCTCGATACGCTGCTCGCCCGCGCCGGCGAGATCAAGCAGGACAAGCGCCGCCAGTCGATCATCGACAATGCCGACAAGGCGCGCATTTCGCGCGATCTCGTCACGCTGAAGATCGACGTGCCGGTGACCGAGGGCCTCGACGCATTCGTGCTGCAGGAGCCGGACGGACCGAAACTCATCGCCTTCCTCAAGGCCATGGAATTTTCAACGCTGACCCGCCGCGTCGCCGAAGCGACCGGCACCGAGGCCGGCGAGATCGAGGCGGCAACTGTTGCCGTCGAACTCGGTCCCGACGTGCATGGCCCGGATGTCGGCTCGGCGGGCGGCCCCTCATCCCCTGCCGGACCTTCTCCCCGTAAAGAACGGGGAGAAGGGGGAAGCACCAGCGCTGGCGCCCCCCTCTCCCCGTCCTTACGGGGAGAGGGTAAGGGTGAGGGGCAGGACACGCCCTCGCAACTTTCGGCCCAGCGCGCCGAGGCCGCCGTCGCCGCAAAGATCGACACCACCGCCTACACCGCGATCCGCGACGTCGCCACGCTCAAGGCCTGGGTGGCGGAAGCCACGGAAGCAGGCGTTGTCGCCTTCGACACCGAGACCACCTCGCTCGACCCGATGCAGGCCGAGCTGGTCGGCTTCTCGCTCGCCACCCGCGCCGGCCGTGCCGCCTATGTGCCACTCAACCACAAGAGCGGACGCGACGACCTGCTCGGCGGCGGACTGGTCGAGAACCAGATCCCGATCCGCGACGCGCTGGCCGCGCTGAAACCGCTACTGGAGGACCGCTCGGTCCTCAAGATCGCGCAGAACCTGAAATACGACCTCGTCATCATGAACCGGCACGGCATCGACGTCGCGCCCTATGACGACACCATGCTGATTTCCTACGTGCTCGACGCCGGCACCTCCGGAGGCCACGGCATGGACGCGCTGTCGGAGAAGTGGCTCGGCCACAAGACGATCCACTTCAAGGATGTCGCCGGCTCCGGCAAGAATTTCGTCGGCTTCGACCAGGTCGACATCGACCGGGCGACCGCCTACGCCGCCGAGGACGCCGACGTCACCTTCCGGCTCTGGGAGGTGCTGAAGCCGCGCCTCGCCGCCAAAGGCATGGTGTCGGTCTATGAACGGCTGGAGCGGCCGCTGGTGCCGGTGCTGGCCAAGATGGAACAGCGCGGCATCTCGGTCGACCGCCAGATCCTGTCGCGCCTGTCCGGCGAGCTGGCGCAGGGCGCCGCGCGGCTGGAGGACGAGATCAATGTGCTCGCCGGCGAGCGCTTTAACATTGGCTCGCCCAAGCAGCTCGGCGACATCCTGTTCGGCCGCATGGGCTTGCCCGGCGGCACCAAGACCAAGACCGGCCAGTGGTCGACCTCGGCGCAGGTGCTCGAAGACCTCGCCGCCGAAGGCCACGAACTGCCGCGCAAGATCGTCGACTGGCGCCAGCTCACCAAGCTGAAGTCGACCTATACCGACGCCCTGCCCGGCTTCATCAACCCCGACACCAAGCGCGTCCACACCTCCTATGCGCTCGCCGCGACGTCGACGGGGCGCCTGTCGTCGTCCGATCCGAACCTGCAGAACATTCCGGTGCGCACCGCCGAGGGCCGCAAGATCCGCACCGCCTTCATCGCCGACAAGGGCAACAAGCTGATCTCGGCCGACTACAGCCAGATCGAGCTGCGCGTGCTTGCCCATGTTGCCGAGATCCCGCAGCTGAAGCAGGCCTTCGCCGACGGCGTCGACATCCATGCCGTCACCGCGTCGGAAATGTTCAACGTGCCGGTGGAAGGCATGCCGTCCGAAGTGCGCCGCCGCGCCAAGGCCATCAATTTCGGCATCATCTACGGCATCTCGGCCTTTGGGCTGGCTAACCAACTGTCGATCCCGCGCGAGGAGGCCGGCGCCTACATCAAGAAATATTTCGAGCGCTTCCCCGGCATCCGCGACTATATCGACACCACCAAGGAATATGCGCGCGAGCACGGTTATGTGGAGACGGTGTTCGGCCGCCGCATCCACTATCCCGAAATCCGCTCGTCCAATCCTTCGGTGCGCGCCTTCAACGAGCGCGCCTCGATCAATGCGCGTCTGCAGGGCACCGCAGCCGACATCATCCGCCGCGCCATGGTGCGCATGGACGATGCGCTGGCCAAGGCGAAATTGTCAGCCCGCATGCTCTTGCAGGTGCATGACGAACTGATCTTCGAAACCGTCGAGGCGGAAGTCGCGGCGACCATCCCGGTCGTGCGCGACATCATGGAAAACGCCGCCATGCCGGCCGTCTCGCTGTCGGTGCCGCTGCAGGTCGACGCCCGCGCCGCCAACAACTGGGACGAGGCGCACTAAGGCCGGCGCGATGGACCGGTCGGAAGGAAAAGCCCGACTGCTTGCCGGCGGCTGCTTCTGCGGAGCCGTCGGTTACGAGGTCGAGGACGCGTTCGGCTACGCCGCCAACTGCCACTGCTCGGGCTGCCGGCGCGCGACGGGCGCCGCCTTCAAGCCCTTCGCAGGCATCGAGGTCGACAAGCTGCGCCTGACCAGGGGCGAGGACAAGCTCCTGATCTTCGGCGACAGAAACGCCGCCCATGACCGCCACTGTGCGCAATGCGGTTCGCTGCTCTATTCGGTGGTGCACGACAACGCCTATGCTCATGTCGCGATGGGCACGCTGATCGACGCGCCGTCGATCCGCCCGGACCATCACATCTTCGTCGGTTCGAAGGCGCCCTGGTTCACCATCACCGACGATTTGCCGCAATATCTGGAGCATGCCGGCGTCGACTGACCAGCCGGGAGAATGGTCGCTGCGATCGAAGGGACTACGCCGCCGCGTCGGTCCGGCATTTGGCGCAGGTGCCGCGGAACTCGATCACCGCCTTCTTGGCGACGAAGCCGGACGAACCAACCCAGTCGCTCAGCTTTTCGCCGATCTTCTCGTCGCAGAATTCGGTGACCTGGCCGCAGCTGTCGCAGATGGCGAAAGCGGTCATGCCATGGCTGTGGCCATGCGCATGGCCATGATCGTGCGGGTCGGCGCAGGCGACGAAGGCGTTCAGGCTTTCCAGCCGGTGCACGTAGCCTTCCTTCATCAGCGTATCGAGCGCGCGGTAGACCTGCAGCGGCGCGCGAAAACCGCGTTCGCGCAGCTGGTCGAGCAGCGTGTAGGCGCTCAGTGGCGCATTCGCCGCTTCCAGCTTTTCCAGCACGCTCTGCTGGTTCTTGGTCAGCACGCTTTTTGCCGTCATCATCCCACCCTCGATACTCTTTCCGGCGGCGTGCCGTATGGACCGGCCAGCCGTCTGCCCCAGAAATAAGCATGAATCGCCGATTTTGCCACCGGCCTGTTTTTCGGCGAGGGGAGCGACGGCTCTGAACATGAGGAAGTGCGGGGCAGAGAAGCCGCCCCCCGCTATCCCATCACTTCCTGGCCGCGCCCGCCCGTTCCGACGAAGCCGCCCACAGATTGATGTTGGCCTCGCGCGCGAAGCGGTCGATCTCGCCAAGCTCGGCTTCGCTGAATTCGAGGTTCTTCAGCGCGCCGACGCAATCCTCGACCTGCTCCGGCCGGCTGGCGCCGATCAGTGCGGAGGTGACGCGGCCGCCGCGCAGCACCCAGGCCAGCGCCATCTGCGCCAGCGTCTGGCCGCGCTTTTGCGCAATCGCGTTGAGGCCGCGGATGTTGGCCAGCGTCGGCTCGTCCAGGAAGGACTGGCGCAGCGACTTGCCCTGCGTGGCGCGGCTGCCCTCGGGCACGCCGCCGAGATATTTGTCGGTCAGCATGCCCTGCGCCAGCGGCGAGAACACAATCGAGCCGATGCCAAGCCCGTCCAGCGCGTCGAGCAGCCCGTCTTCCTCCACCCAGCGGTTCAGCATCGAATAGCTGGGCTGGTGGATGATGCAGGGCGTGCCAAGTCGCTTGAGGATGTCGGCCGCCTCGCGGGTGCGCTGCGAATTGTAGGACGAGATGCCGGCGTAAAGCGCCTTGCCCGAACGCACGGCGTGGTCCAGCGCGCCCATCGTCTCTTCCAGCGGCGTCTCCGGGTCGAAGCGGTGCGAATAGAAGATGTCGACATAGTCGAGCCCCATCCGTTTCAGGCTCTGGTCGAGGCTGGCCAGCACATATTTGCGGCTGCCCCACTCGCCATAGGGCCCGTCCCACATTTCGTAACCGGCCTTGGTCGAGATGATGAGCTCGTCGCGATAGCCGGCGAAATCGCCGCGCAGGATCTCGCCAAAGGCAACCTCGGCCGAGCCGGGCGGCGGGCCGTAATTGTTGGCAAGGTCGAAATGGGTGATGCCGAGATCGAACGCCTTCTGGCAGATGGCGCGCTTGACCCGGTGCGGCGTGTCTTCGCCGAAATTGTGCCAGAGCCCCAGCGAAATCGCTGGCAGCTTCAGGCCGGTACGGCCGCAGCGGTTGTAGATCATCGACTGATAGCGGTCGGCGGCGGGAGCGTATGGCATCATGGTTCCTTGGATAGGATGTTCCGCAAACGAATGCGTCCTTCGAGGCGAACCCCGAAGGACGCAGCTATAGTTCAATCGGCGGCTCAGACAAACTGCCGTCCCGAGGAATTCTACTTCTTGGCCAGCAGCGCCTTGGCTTCCTTGACGCCGAGCGCCGCCGGCCGCTCGCAGGTCGTCTGCATGGTCACGAACTTGCCGGTTTCGCCGGATTTCAGCAGGCTGGTCATCACATCCACCGCATGCAGCGCCAGTTCCATCGAGCAGCGATGCGGGCGGCCCTCGGTTATCGCCAGCGCCATGTCGGCCAGACCCGCCGTGCGATAATTGGCCATCATGCCATGTCCGTGCTTTTCATTGGCGACGCCGAAGGGATGCGGCCATTTCGGCAGCCCCTTCACCGGCTTGTCTTCCTTGGTGTAGACGACCTCGCCGCCGAAGAAGTTCGGGTCCGGCACGAAGACCGTGCCTCTTTCGCCATAAAGCTCCATCGGCGCGTGGCCGTGGCTCCACACGTCCCAGCTGGTGTTCAGCGTCACCACCGCGCCATTGGCGAATTCCAAAAGGCCGTGGATGGTGGTCGGCGTGTTGACCGGTATCTTTTCGCCGGCGCGCGGCTTGGACGAAATGGTGCGCTGCTTGGCCGGTATCGAGGCCAGCGCCGCGACCCGCCTGACCGGGCCGATCAGCTGGATCAGGTTGGTGACGTAATAAGGGCCGATGTCGAGCACCGGGCCGGCGCCCGGCTGGAAGAAGAAGTCCGGATTCGGGTGCCAGTGCTCCATGCCGTGGCTCATCACCGTGCAGGTGCCGCCGGTGATCTCGCCGACCTTGCCCTCGTCGATCAGGCTGCGCACCAGCTGATGCGCGCCGCCAAGGAAGGTGTCCGGCGCCGAGCCGATGCGCAGGCCCTTCTTCGCCGCCCGCTTGCGCAGGTCCAGCCCCTCCTGCAGCGACAGCACGAACGGCTTTTCCGAATAGACATGCTTGCCGGCATCGAGCACCCGCCTGGACACCTCGTAATGGACGGCCGGAATGGTCAGGTTGACGACGATGTCGATGTCGTCGGCCTTCAGCAATTCGTCCACCGTCGCGGCGCGCAGCTTGAATTCCTTCGCCCGCGCCTTGGCGGCATCCATGTTGATGTCGGCGCAGGCCCGCATCTCGATGCCACGAAACAGCGGCGCCAGCCTGAAATAGGCCGCCGAAATGTTGCCGGCGCCGATGACGCCGATCCCCAGTTTCTTTGCCATCGTCGTTCTCCTAGAAAGCCCTGGCCGCTTCGATCGACCGGCGCGCGAAACGCTCGATGTCGTTCGGGTTGTCCTGTTCCATGATGAAATATTTGGCGGCACTGCGTTGCTTCAGCGCCTTGGTCAGCTTCGACCAGTCGATGGTGCCGTGGCCGACATCCGACCAGCCATCCTCGTCCAGTCCCTGGCCGGGCTTGGCGATGTCCTTGACGTGGACGGCGGCGATGCGCCGGCCATGCCGTTCGATCCAGGGCAGCGGGTCGGCGCCGCCGCGCACTACCCAGGCGACATCCATCTCCCAGCCGATATTGGGCGCCGCCGAGAGGATGTGCTCCTGCGGGATCGAGCCGTCCGGCAATGCCTTGAATTCGAAGTCGTGATTGTGCCAGGCGAAGGTGTAGCCGGCCTTCTTGGCCGCCTCGCCGACCTTGGCCAACCGCTCGCCGAAACCGCGCCAGCCGGCGGTGTCGGCCGGACGCGCCTCCGCCACCAGATAGGGGCAGATCAGCAGCTTGATGCCGAGCGTGTCGGCCGTTTTGCGCACGCCCTCGAAATCATGCTCCAGCGCCTCGATCGAAAAATGCCCGGTCGGCATGGCAAGCTTGTTCTTGTCGAGCTCGGCGCGGAAGGCCTTGGGGTCGTCATAGACCCCGCCAAAACCTTCGACCTGCGCGTAGCCCAGGCTGCCGAGCAGTTTCAGCACCTTGTCCCAGGGCTGGAAGTTGCGGGCGCTGTAGAGTTGAAATGACCAGTCCATTTTCCTGTCCATTCTGCTGGGGGGTCTGCTTGTCGGGGTGGATTTTTGAGGTCTCGAGGGTCAGAGCCGGTTGCCGTCTTCGCCGAACAGCGAGGCGCGCAACGGATCGAAGCCGATCTCGACCTGTTCGCCGGTCCGCGGCGCCCGCTCGGAGGGCACGCGCACGGAAAGGCTCTGCGCGCCGAGCCGTCCCCAGACCAGCGTGTCGGAACCCATCGGCTCGACGACATCGACATTGGCCTTGGCCGAAAACGGCCAGCCCGAGCCGGAATTGAGGCCGATATGCTCCGGCCTGATGCCGAGCACCGCCGGCCCGGCAACCGGCTGGCGGTCGAAGGCGTAGGTGGAGAGCGGCACCGTCAAATCGCCTGAGGTGAAGCGCCAGCCGCCGTCGCCGTCCTCCAGCCTGCCGTCGACGAAATTCATGCCGGGCGAGCCGATGAAGCCGGCGACGAAGCGGTTGACCGGGCGGTTGTAGATCGCCTGCGGCGCGTCGAGCTGCTGGATCACCCCGCCGCGCATGACGGCGATGCGGTCGGCCAGCGTCATCGCCTCGATCTGGTCGTGGGTGACGTAGATCATGGTGTTGGCCAGCCGCTGGTGCAGGCGCTTGATCTCGACGCGCAGTTCCGAGCGCAGCTTGGCGTCGAGGTTCGACAGCGGCTCGTCGAACAGGAACACGTCGACGTCGCGCACCAGCGCCCGGCCGATCGCCACCCGCTGGCGCTGGCCGCCGGACAATGCCGCCGGCTTGCGTTGCAAAAGCGGCTCGATCTGCAGGATTTCGGCGGCCCGCGCGATGCGCTTGCCGATCTCTTCCTTCGGCGTGCCGGCGACCTTCAACCCGAAGGAGAGGTTCTTCTCCACGCTCATCTGCGGGTAGAGCGCATAGGACTGGAACACCATGCCGATGCCGCGGTCCTTCGGCTCCTCCCAGGTGACGTTCTTGCCCTTGATGAAGATGCGGCCGTCGGAAATGTCGAGCAGGCCGGCGATGCAGTTGAGCAGCGTGGACTTGCCGCAGCCCGACGGTCCGAGCAGCACGATGAACTCGCCCTCGGCGATGTCGAGATTGAGCGATTGCAGCACCGAAACCGTGCCGAAATTCAGCGACAGCTCCTGGATGGAAACGCTGGTGTTGGCGGTTGCGTCCATGCTCAGCCTTTCACCGCGCCGGCCGCGATGCCGCGCACGAACAATTTGCCGGAGACGAAATAGACGATCAGCGGCACCAGGCCGGTGAGCAGCGTGGCGGCCATGTTGACGTTGTATTCCTTCACGCCCTGCACCGAATTGACGATGTTGTTGAGCTGCACCGTCATCGGATAGGTGTCGGGCCGCGTGTAGACGACGCCGAACAGGAAATCGTTCCAGATGCCGGTGATCTGCAGGATCATGGCGACGACGAAGATCGGCACCGACATCGGCAACATGATGCGCAGGTAGATGCTCCAGAAGCCGGCGCCATCGACGCGCGCGGCCTTGAACAGTTCCTCCGGCAACGAAGCGAAATAGTTGCGGAAGAGAAGCGTCAGGATCGGCATGCCGAAGATGGAATGCACCAGCACCAGCCCGGTCAGGCTGCCATAGAGGCCGATTTCGCGCAGGATGATGACGATCGGGTAGAGCATCACCTGATAGGGGATGAAGGCGCCGACGATCAGGATGGTGAAGAACAGCTCCGAGCCCTTGAAGCGCCAGTTGGCGAGCGCGTAGCCGTTGACCGAGGCGATGGCGATCGACAGGATCACCGAGGGCACGGTGATGCGCACCGAATTCCAGAAACCGCGCGAAAGCCCATCGCAGTTGAGGCCGGTGCAGGCGCTGGCCCACGCCTTCGCCCAGGGCTCGAAGGTGATCTCCAGCGGTGGCGAGAAGATGTTGCCGAGCCTGATTTCCGGCATGCCCTTCAGCGACGTCACCACCATCACGTAGAGCGGCAAAAGGTAATAGGCGGCCACCACGAACAGCGTGCCGTAGAGAAAGATGTTGCGGCGCGAGAAGGCGTGCCGGGGTTTGGGTCCGCGCGGACCCTCGGCTGCCGGCAGAGTGGCGGACACAGCCATGGTCAGCGCCTCCGCCCGAATTCGAGATAGACCCAAGGCACGATGACGATGGCGACCGACAGCAGCATCATCGTCGAGGCGGCGAAGCCCTGGCCGAGATTCTGCGCGAAGAACATGTAGTCATAGACATATTTGGCCGGCACCTCGGAAGCGATGCCCGGCCCGCCGCTGGTCTGCGCCACCACGAGGTCGTAGACCTTGACGATGCCGGCCGCGATAATAACCAGCGTGGTGATGAGCACCGGCCGCATCATCGGCAGGACGATGAACAGATAGGTCTTCCAGGCCGGGATGCCGTCCACCCGCGCCGCCTTCCAGATGTCCTCGTCGATGCCGCGCAGCCCGGCCAGCATCAGGCACATGACGAAGCCGGTGCCTTGCCACAGCGCGGCGATCAGGACGCCGTAGATGACGATGCTGGAATTATAGAGCGGGTCGAAGGTGAAGCTTGTCCAGCCGAGCGAGCGCACCACCGCCTGCACGCCGAAATCCGGATTGAGCAGCCATTGCCAGACCACGCCGGTGACGACGAAGGACAGCGCGAAGGGATAGAGGAAGATGGTGCGCAGCGTGTCCTCGAAGCGGATCTTCTGGTCGAGCAGCGCCGCCAGCACGAAGCCGATGACCAGCGAGAAGATCAGCGACAGCACGCCGTAGATCGCCAGGTTCTCGATCGACACCAGCCAGCGCGGTGTCGCCCACAGCCGCTCATACTGGTCGAGCCCGACAAAGGTCAGCCGCGGCAACAGCTTGGAATTGGTGAAGGAGTAGAACACCGTCCACGCCGTGCCGCCGACGAAGATGACCAGTGCGGTGAGCACCATCGGCACCGAGGCGATCTTGGCGCTGAGGTTGCGGAACAGTCTGCTCGGTCGCTTGGTTGCGCTGGCCATGATGTCACCCGCCATGGGTCTGTCGAGCCTCTAGGTGTTCCGGCCCCGCCACGATGGCGGCGGAACCGGAAACCGGGAGGATGGGGCGCACCAGGATCAGTCCGCCTTGGCGATGATGGCGGCGAAGCGCTTCTGCGCCTCCTCGACGGTCAGGTCCTGCTTGGCGAAGAATTCGGAGAACAGGTCCTCCTTCTGCTTCTGCGTGTCCTGCGACAAAAGCTGGTCGGTCCACTGGATGACGCTGCCCTTGGCGAGGATGTCGAGCCCCTTCTTCATGCAGTCGTTGGCGGCCGTGAGGTCGACGTCGCCGCGCACCGGCAGCGAACCCTTCTTCAGGTTGAAGGCGACCTGCGTCTTGGGGTCGAGCAACGTCTCGGCCAGCACTTCCTGCGCCTTGGCCTTGTCGGCGTCCTTCAAAAGCGGGAAGTAGAAGGCATCGCCCGCGGTGGCGATGGTGGCGTTCATGCCAAGCCCGGGAAGGCAGGTGTAGTCCTTGCCGGCGACCTTGCCGGCCACCTGGAATTCGCCCTGCGCCCAGTCGCCCATGATCTGGCCGCCGGCCTTGCCGGTGATGACCATGTTGGTCGCCTGGTTCCAGTCCTGCACATTGGTGTTCTTGGCCATCTTGCGGGCGGCGTCGGCCGCCTTGAACACCTTGGCGATCTCGGGCCCGGCCGCGAAGGTGGCGTCCTTGTCCTTGTTCACCTTGAGGAAGGCGTCGGTGCCGCCCACCGCCATCATCAGCACGTCGAACGCTCCGGCCGCCTGCCAGGCCTGGCCGCCCACGGCGAGCGGCACGATGCCGGCCTTTTCCAGCGCGGGCGCGGCGGCGACATATTCGTCCCAGTTCTTCGGCACCGGCACGCCGGCCTTGGCGAAGGCCTCGTTGGACAGCCACAGCCACTGCCAGGAGTGGATGTTGACCGGCACGCAATAGATCTTGCCGCCGACCGTGCAGGAATCGAGCAGGCTCTTCGGCCGCACCACTTCGGTCCACTTTTCCTTGGTGGCGACATCGGTCAGGTCGCGCATCAGCCCGGCCTGGATCAATTCCTCGGCCTGGCGGCCGTGGTTGAACTGCGTGGCGCCCATCGGGTCGCCGCCGGTGATGCGGGAAATCATGATCGGGCGCGCCGTGCCGCCGGAGCCGGCGATCGCACCGTCCACCCATTTGTTGCCGGTCGCGTCGAATGCCTTGGCGAGTTCGGCGACGGCCGCGGCCTCGCCGCCCGACGTCCACCAATGGGTTACTTCGAGATCCGTCGCGTAAGCAGTTCCGGCGCAGCTGAGCGCGGTTGCGGCGGCCAGCGCGGCCGCCGTCATCATCTGTCTCATTTCGATTCCTCCCAAAATCTGAAACGTTACAGATTTTCGATAAGGCAATTGCGCCGCCATGGCAATACCCGCCGGTCGACGCTGCCGGACTATTTTTCGAAGATCGACAAAATTCGACATTTATGGAGCATTCAATCGATTTCGCGGCGCAATATCGGTTATTGCGGTGCAAACGACGCCATTCCAGGGCCCTTGCGAACCGGAAACCGCCCCGTCGGCCAGTCACCATCTGGAATATCTGTAACGTTTCAGTATATTAGTGTTTCAACGGTGCGCAGGGCCAGGCGACACATTCGACGATTGTCGTCGTCATCGGCGGCTGATATGCGCGCTGCGGGCAGGGCCATGGACAGATCGAGCCGCAATAGAGACGAGGACGAGACGGAGGCCGGCCGGCCGACGCTGAAGACGCTCGCCTTCATGACCGGCCTTGGCGTCACCACCGTGTCGCGGGCACTGAAGGACGCACCGGAGATCGGCGCCGAGACGCGCAAGCGCGTACAGCTCGTTGCCCGCCAGATCGGCTACCGCCCGAACCGCGCCGGCGTGCGCCTGCGAACCGGCAAGACCAATGTCATCTCGGTCGTGCTCAACACCTCAGAGCAGATCGGCGGCTTCCTATCCGATTTCATCTACGGCATTTCCGAGCAGCTGGCGGCGACGCCCTACCACCTGGTCGTCACGCCCTATTCGCACAACAACGACCCGATGGAGCCGATCCGCTACGTGGTGGAGACCGGTTCTGCCGACGGCATCATCATCTCGCGCACCGAGCCGCAGGACCCGCGCGTGCGTTATCTGACCGAGCGCGGTTTCCCCTTCGCCGCCCACGGCCGCACCTCGATGGGCATCGAGCATCCCTATCACGACTTCGACAATTACGCCTTCGCGCGGCTGGCGGTGCGGCGGCTGGCCGAACTCGGCCGCAAGCGCCTGGCGCTGTTGGCGCCGCCCCCCGCGCTCAACTATCACCGTCACATGCGCGACGGCTTCATCGACGAGATGGCCGAGCACGGCCAAAGCGAGGCGCCGTTCTCGGCGGTCGCCAGCGACAACACCATCGACGAGATCCGCAGCCACACGATCAAATTGATGCGCCGCACGGCCTGGCCGGACGGCATCGTCTGCGGCGCCGGCGGGCCGACCTTCGCGCTGATCGCCGGCATCGAGGCGGCCGGCTTCAAGCTCGGCCGCGACGTTGACCTCGTCGCCAAGGAATCCTTCAACCTGCTGCAATTGGTGCGGCCGGAAATCCATGTCGTGCACGAGGATTTCCGCCTCGCCGGCAGCGATCTCGCCACCGCCGTCATGCGCCGCATCGCCGACATGGCCGCCCCGCCGATGCAGCGACTGGTGGTGCCGACCGAGGTGATTGCGCCGAGGTAGCGCTTGTTCAGTTCGATGTCGTGCTAGTTTCCATCGCGCAGCGTCTTCGCTCCGGGGGCAGGAACCGGCGCCAAGGACTGACGCCGGAAAGCTGTCTCGTCATTTCCCCTATCGCGGCGTGGAGTTGCGGATCGTCTCCCATCGCATAGGGAACGAGCGTCTCCACAATCTCGTCTGGCATCACGCCTTTGCCCTCAAGAACCTCGTCGTCAACTCGGACCGTCCCGGCGGCCAACATCAAAAGACTATTGTCCGGGAGCAAATAGGCGCGTCCACCCAACACAGCCCCTGCGGTTTTCTTGCCAATGAGGGTAAAGCCGCGCCTTTTGATTGCGCAGGCCAACACCTCGCTATTACTGCGTGTTCCCTCGTCGACGAGGACAACAATTGGCTTGCGCCACGCCGTTTGCCACGGGAAACTTTGCCCATCTCGCATCGTGATGGATATATCCGAAAAATCCTCCAGTAGCATTGTCGGAAGTTCGCTCGAAAACCCACCCCAGCGCCCCCGTAGATCAAGGATCAAACCTTGAGCGCCGCTCAAAATCCCATCACGCAGCATCGCTTCCACAGCGTCATTGGTCTGCCGGGATGCAAGTGTCCAAAGCCTTAGATAGCCTATCTCATAGCCGCTATTTTCTACGATCCGACCGCTGGCTCTCAAAGCGTCGAAATACATCCTGACGGGTTGGATTGAAGTGACCGTCACCGGTATATTCATGGGCTGCGCATTGGCGGCGCGCCTCACCGTGACAGCCACGACTTTCCCCGCCTTACCCTTAAATGACCCGATCTCGTCGAAAGGCTTGCCATCGACAGCCAGAAGCTCGTCGCCGACGAGAATTCCAGCTTTCTGTGCCGCTGCTCCATCATACACGTCGGTGACGAAACGCTTGCCGTCAATGATGGCCGTGTTAAACGCGATACCGTCGTATTTGGCTTCGCCGTCTGGTGGGAACACCGACTGGTAGATACTTTTCCAAGGCCCGTAGATACCCGCCACCTCATAATAATCGACGGTTCCGGGCATGAAGCGGTGCGTATGAGATGCGTGCAGATCGGCCAAAGCCTTGTCGATATCCGCATTTGTCGGATGCTTGCCGGCGAACGACGGAAAATCGACCGGTTTATAAAAGTCGCGCTCGATGAACTCCTTGATGAGCTTGGTCACATCGTCGCCAACAGGTTCCTTGTCGGTTTTGCTCGCAGCCTGTGCCGCGAACGCCCAGCAAATCAGGATAGACGCTAAAAGCCAGCTTGCCCGCATGTTCCCCCCAAACCCGAAGCCAGCGAACGATAGCTCAACTCCGGTGCATCGCGAAGCCACTGCTCGCCAGCAACCAACGACACCCTCGTCCCTCGCAAGGGCAAGGCAATCCATACAGCTGCCAGTGGATTTCGAAGAGCGATCCATGCAGCCCGTCATTCCCGACCGCGTGAGCGAGGAACGAGCGGAGCGTGCCGGGAATCCATGCCTGAACGATGACGCGTCGGCGCGGCGCAAGATGTGGATTGGATGCGTGGAGGAAGACGCAAGCTCAAAGAAAGAACGCTGTCCGTTCAATCCCTTGCCGAAAACCGCACGAGAAATCGCGCGCGGATTTGCCCACACGTTCGGGGCTTGCACGACAATCGGCGCATCGCCCTCACGGGAACCTGGTGCGCACCGGGTATCAGGGAGGGCGCCGGTGCCGGACTGGCAGCGCTAACGGTGGCGCTGTCTGGTGACGAGCCCTAAGTCCGGGCCCTGGAAAAACCCGGCCGCCGAAAATGGCGGCTTTGAGGCCCGAAGTCTGCCGTCGCGAAGGACGGCGAGGTCGGTCCGGGGCAAGAACACTGGCGGGGCGCCCGGAAGGCGCCACGTACTATTACAGAGAGGCACCGACCCGGCGCCCCGCTTCCCGCCTCCCGCAAGGGGAGTGTTTTTTGACAATGGCCAGACTGCGAAAGCAGGGCGTGGCGGCGACGCGGCGCGCCTCAGCCCCACGGCCCGTGGAAAGCACCCGCCTCGTCGATGCGCTCGAAACCATGCGCGCCGAAGAAATCGCGCTGCGCCTGGATCAGGTTGGACGTGCCCCTGCCCTGGCGGTAGCTGTCGAAATAGGCGAGCGCCGACGACAGCGCCGGCACCGGCGCACCGGCCTCGACAGCGCGGGCCACGACGCGGCGCAAGGCGGGATGCGCCTGCTGCATCATCGTCACGAAGGCCGGCGCCATCAGAAGGTTTGTCGCCGCGTCGCCCGATCCGAAGGCTTCGGCCATGGTGTCCAGCATCTGCGAGCGGATGATGCAGCCCGCCCGCCAGATCTTGGCGATGGTCGGCATCGGCAGGTTCCAGCCGAATTCCTTCGAGGCGCCAGCCATCACCGCGAAACCCTGCGCATAGGCGGCGATCTTGCCGGCGAACAGCGCCAGTTCCAGATCCTTGAGCAGTTCATCGCGCGGTGCCGCGATCCTGGCGACGCCGCCGCCATAGACCTTTTCCGCCGCCAGCCGCTCGTTCTTGATCGACGACAGAACGCGCGCCGCCACCGCTGCCTCGATCGCGGTTGCCGGAATGCCGAGCTGCTGCGCCTCGATGACCGACCATTTGCCGGTGCCCTTCTGGCCGGCGCGGTCGAGGATGATGTCCACAACCGGCTTGCCGGTCTTCGCATCGTCGGCCTTCAGCACCTCGGCGGTGATCTCGATCAGGTAGGAATTGAGCCTGCCCTTGTTCCATTCGGCGAACACCGGCGCGATCTCCTTGGCCGCCATGCCCAGCCCGTCGCGCAGGATGCCGTAGATCTCGGCGATCATCTGCATGTCGGCATATTCAATGCCGTTGTGGATCGTCTTGACGAAATGGCCGGCGCCGTCCGGGCCGAGCCAGGCCGCGCAGGGCTCGCCCTTGAACTTGGCGGAAATGGCGGTGAGCACGCCTTCGACGCGGCGCCAGGATTCTTCCTTGCCGCCGACCATGATCGACGGCCCGTGGCGCGCGCCTTCCTCGCCGCCGGACACGCCCATGCCGATGAAGGTCAGGCCCGAGCCTTCCAGCTCCTTGAAGCGGCGCATGGTGTCGCGGAAATTGGCGTTGCCGGCGTCGATGATGATGTCGTTGGCGGCAAGTTCGCCGCGCAAGGCCGCGATCTGCTCGTCGACAGGGCTGCCGGCCAGCACCATGATGATGATCGGCCGTGGCGGGCGGATGGCGGCGGCGAGATCGGCCAGGCTCTCGCAGGGCACGATACGGCCGGCGAGATCGCCCGCCTTGGCGATGAAATCGTCGGTGCGCGACGGGGTACGGTTGTAGACCGCGATGCGGTGGCCTTTCTCGGCGATGTTGAGGGCGAGGTTGGAGCCCATCGTACCGAGGCCGATCAGGCCGATTTCGGCTTTTTCCATACTGTCCGTTCCTGTCTGCGAATTTCAATCATGCCGTCTTGGGTCAGGTATGATTGGCCTTCCGGGCCGGCTTCGTCAACAAGCCTGCCGTCGTAGTCCGCCGATACTTCAATCGATTAGGGTCACGGACACGTCGGTTAGAGCATCGTGCTTACCGAAAATCGGGAATCGATTTTCGGTAAGCACGATGCGCAGCTTCAAAGTGCTAGAGCGTCCTTTGCGCGTCCGTTCGGACGCGCGGCGCTCTAGGGACGGATATCGATCGGCCCTTCCAGTTTCACCATCTCGAAATCGGAAACCAGGATGTCGATACGCACGGTCCAGCGGCCGGCGAACGGCACGACGAGGCCGTCGACCCGCCAGGTTCCGTCGCCGGGCTTCATCGCGGCGCGCTTGATCGGCTCGATGCCGGCCTCGGGCCGCGACAGCACCAGCGTCACCTCCTTGGCGTCGAGCGGTCCGAAATCGCCGGTCATGACCATGATGCTGATCGAGACGGGGCCGGCATGGCCGGGAGTGACGGTGACGTCGGCCATCGCCTGCAGCGTCATCATATGGGTGGCGACCGGCTCGGCGGCGGCAATCGCCAGCGCGCGCGGCGGCGGCGTGAAGCGCCAGCCGGCGGCAACGCCGAAGATCGCCACCACGATCATGGTCTCGATCACGACCGAGCGGGCGAGCGCCTTGGCGGCACCGCCCTCGCCGGCCATTGCCAGCGCCGTCCACCGCCAGCGGTTCGCGCCAGCCAGAGCGAACAAAACGGCCAGCAGCGCCAGCTTGATCAGCAGGAGCCTGCCATAGGCGGTATCGACCAGCGCCGACGGCGTCCGCACCTGGACCACGGCGAGCACGACGCCCGCCGCCGCCAGCACCGCCACCACCGGCACAATCACGCGGGAAAAGCGCAACAGGAACGGCTTTGCATTGAGACGGTCCCGCCAAAGTGCAACCGCGAGCGGCACCAGCGCGCCGGCCCAGCCCGCAATGCCGACGCCGTGCAGGAAGACCATGGGACGTGTCAGCCATTGCGGTGCCGCGGCACTGGCGTGACCGCTCGCCGCCAGGGCAACGCCGACCGCGATGAGTGCGGCCGCCGAGAACGGCTTGTCGTCGCCGCGCGGCAGGGCGAGCGACAGAAGCCCGAGCCCGAGCGCGATGATACCGATGAGCACCGCCCAGGCGAAGCTGGTGCCGAAAGCGGTGCGCCAGACGATTGTCTGCGCGATCTGTTCGAGCGGAGCGCCGAGCGCGTCGAGCCCCTGCAGGCCGAGCGACAGTGGCGCGGCCGCCAGCCCAACGAGCAGCATCACCGCAACGAAGCGCTCGCCGTTGCGGCTGCCGCCCGCCAGCCAGGAGATGGCGAAGGCGCCGCCGATGCCGAGAAACAGGCCGAGATAGAGTACGACCTTGGCGGCCCAGATGGCTGGGTGCAGCCGGGCATCGACGATATCGGCGACCACGGGCGCCGCGCTGACCGCGCCGACGGAAAACAACAACGAGCCGCCGACCGGATGGCCGTCGGCCGAGATCACCCGCCAGCTCAGCACATGCGTTCCTTGCGCAAGCGTCTGCGGATTGTCGATCTCGATGGTCTGGCCGTTGCCACGGAACGAAGTCAGCCGCACCGGCGTCCCGTCGGAACGCACCAGCGTCAGGACCAGCGGCGAGACCGGCTCGCTGAAACTGAGCGAGAAGCTGGCCGGGCTTTGCGCCAGCATGGCGCCGTCCGCCGGCTCGGCCTTGACCAGCGAGGCATGCGCCAGCGCGGGGCTGACGCCCTGCCCGATCAGCCAGCCAGCCAGCATGGCGACCGCCGCAAGCATGCGGATGATGCTGGCGAAGCCTCGCGGAAAAACCAACCGTGTCATCGTCCCGACCCCATTGGGCTGGAAGCGGCGCGCCGTTGCCAGCGCGCCGCCCGCCGTCACTTTTTCGGCAACAGCTTGATGCCGGGAGCGGGATGCTCAAGCGCGTCCTCGTCCTGACCGACGGCCGGAATCTCGATCCAGCGCGCGGCAGCACCACCCTCGCATTCCTGCACGACCGGGAAACGCAACGTCTCGCCCACCGGCAGGTCGCCCGTCAGCCGCAGCCTCAGCACGAATTCGTCGTAGAATTCGTCCGGCAGGTTGCCGCCGCTCCAGTTGACCTCGAGCACGCCTTCGGAGACCGCTTCGCCCCACAGCGTGTAGGACTTGGTGTATTTGCCTTTCACCGTTTCCAGTTTCCAGCCGGCCTTCGGCATCGGCTTGGCGTCGATCGCCCCTTCGGGGATCTTGATGCGGACGGCCGTGGTCGCCTTGCCGTCGCAGCCATGCGGCACGCGGAAGACCGCCTTATAGGTGGAATCGACCGGTGCTTCCTTGGTCTCCAGCGAGACATGGGCGAAGGCAGCGACCGTGCCGAAGCCGGCGAAAAAACCGGCGAGTGTTATGGTTCTGAACATGGATATTCCTCTCGAAGAATGGCGATCACCCAACCGGTCAGTTGGCGTGCTCTTCCATCTTCATCCCATTGGCGCCCATCGCCTCGACGGCGAATTCGACCGCAACCGGACCGGCCTTTTCGAAGGTCAGCGTGGCAGCGAACTTTTCGCCCTGTTTCGGCTGCTTCTTCAGGCCGATGAACATCAGGTGGTAGCCGCCGGGGGCAAGCTTCAGCGTGCCGTTGGCCGGAATTTCCACGCCGCCATCCACCTTGCGCATGGTCATGACGCCGTCCTTGACCGTCATTTCATGCAGCTCGGACTTTTCGGAAATGTCGGAAGAAATCGAGACCAGCCTGTCCGGCTGGCTGCCGCTGTTGGTTACGGTGAAATAGCCACCGGCCACCTTGGCGCCGGCGGGTGTGGCGCGCGACCACGGATGTTCGATCTCGAGGCTGCCCGCCTTGAACTCATGCGCCGCCGCCATGTGGACACCGGCAAACAGCAGGGCGAAGGCGAAGATGGCGATGCCGAGGCGATCCCCAAAGGAATGCAAGAGCGAGGCCGACTGGCGATGAGACAGGGTGCGCGCGCGGGCGCGGTCGAAAATACGCATGGGAATGCTCCATGAAGGAAACTCGCACCGTTGCCGGATACGAAAAATAACTATTGCAGGGGAAGCGTGGCGGCGGCTGTCATGCCGTGGTGCCACGATAGCGATCAGGCCACGACCGGGGGCGCGCGCGGATTGCCGGGCGACCAATCGCGGTCGAAACCGAAGACGACGGCCGTCGGAAACACGACGGCGCTGGCCACCAGGGCAAGATCGTTGAACAGCGCGACGGTTTCGGGCGGAGCACCGAAGGCCGTCGAGAACATGGTGCAGCCAAGCACGCAGCAGGATTGCTGATGCTGTTGCGGCTGGTCGCCCGGCGGCAGCTGGGCCGTGCCGTCATGCGTACAGATGACATTGCCGAAAGCGTCGAGCTGGGCTGGATTGGGGCCGGCGCCGGCGGCGAAAGCACCGAGCAGCGATTGCAGGACAAGCACCCACGCGACGGCAAAGGCCGTCGGCATGCTCCATCTGCTGCGCCTGGCGATCACGCTGATGCGCCCTCCCTGTCCGATGCTCAAAGACCTATCATGGGCCGGAGATCGGGAAAATCTCCAAATTGCTGCTGCGGCAACAAGCCCGCACCGCGCAACAAGGCCTTCAGCCTCCGCTTTGGCGGCCCTCCGGCGTGGAATCCAGCAAGGTCTGGCGCGCCGATTTCAAATGCTGGCGGCAGGCGGCCGCGACCTTGACCGGATCGCGCGATTTCAGCGCCGCGATATAGGTCAGGTGTTCGCCCACCGCCGCCTCGTTGCGGCTGCGCTGGCCGGCCTTGTTCCACTGATAGTGGTAGTGGAAGATCATGGCGATGACGTCGTAGAAATCGACGATGAAACGGTTGCGCGACGCGCTGTGGATCAGCCGGTGGAAGCGCTCGTCCAGCTCGGAAAATTCCGGGTAGCGCACGGCGATGTCGCGCTCCAGCGCATGGTGCTCGATTTCCAGTTGCTCAAGATCACTCCAGACGGGGTTGTCGTCAGGCAGAGCGACGAAGGCAGCGGCCGAGCGCAGTTCGAACATCTCGCGGATATCGGCCAGCTCCAGCGCGAAGGCGCGGGTGAACCCCTTCAGCACCCAATGGCTGTTGGGGCGCTTCTCGATCAGGCCGAAGCGGCTGAAACGGATCAGGAATTCGCGCACGCTGGAAGTGCCGACGCCGATGTCGCGGGCGAGTTCCAATTCGTTGATCTGCATGCCGGCCTCGGCGTCCTCGGCCAGCAGGCGCCGCATGAAGGAACGCTCGATGATCTGCGACAGCGAGTCGGTTTCCTGCTCGGGAAAGAAGTCGTCCGGCCGAGGGCTGCGCAGCACCTTCTTGGCGCGCTTGTCCCAGGCGATCAACCCGTTTTCGGCCATGCGGGCGAGGATGCCGCGCACCGTGGTGCGGCTGACGCTGAGCGTGGCACCAAGCTCCGGCTCCGACGGCAGGTTGCTGTTCTCCTCAAGGAGCCGAAGGCAGCGGTTATACGCATCCTTGTAGACGTTGTTGTTCTTCGACATCCTGCCTCACCGCCTGTCTGGCAAGCGCTCCAGCGCATGACCCCGAAAACCGGAAGCGATTTTCGGAAAGGATCATGTGCCGAGTCAAACTGTTGGAACGTCCTTTGCGCGCTCCAATCGAAAATGCCAATTGACGCTCAAATGTTTTTTTACGATAAAAGACATTAGCTGCGGGATTGCCGCTGTCAATCCGGCTGCGACCCAGGACAACCCCAGGAACCGATGCCTTGACCGCCGCCAACTTGATCGTGCTCTCGCCTTCCGACAATGTCGTCGTCGCCAATGGCCGGCTGGAGAAGGATACGCCGCTGCCGGGTGGTGGCGTCACCGCGGACGCGATCGAATCCGGCCACAAGGTTGCGATCCGGCCGATCCCGGCCGGTGCCGCCGTCGTCAAATACGCCCAGGCCATTGGCCGCGCGACGCGCGACATCGCGGCGGGCGAGCATGTGCATTCGCACAATCTGGTGTTCGAGTCCGGCCGCATGCCGGTGGTGCCGCCTTCGGCCCCGCTGGAGGCTACCGACGCCGACAAGACCCGCACCTTCATGGGCTATCGCCGCGCCGACGGCCGGGCCGGAACCCGTAACTTCGTCGGCATCGTCGCCAGCGTCAATTGTTCGGCCACCGTCTGCCACGCCATCGCCGACCAAGCCAACCGCCGCCTGCTGCCGCTCTATCCCGGCATCGACGGTTTCGTGCCGATCGTGCACGGCCAGGGCTGCGGCATGAGCGCCACCGGCGACGGTATGATGGTTCTGCACCGCACGCTGGCCGGCTATGCGCGGCATCCCAATTTCGGCGGCGTGCTGATGGTCGGGCTCGGCTGCGAGGTCAACCAGCTGACTCTCTACGGCCAGAAAGGCGTCGCCGCCGGCAAGCGCCATTTCAACATCCAGGACGCCGGCGGCTCGCGCAAGTCGGTCGAGAAGGCGATGGGTGTGCTGACCGAGATCGCCGAGGAAGTCGGCAAGCTGAAACGCGAGCCCATCCCTGTCTCCGAGATCGTCGTCGGCCTGCAATGCGGCGGCTCGGACGGCATGTCCGGCATCACCGCCAATCCGGCGCTGGGCGCGGCTGTCGATCTGCTTGCCGGTGTCGGCGGCATCGGCATCCTTTCCGAAACCACCGAGATTTATGGTGCCGAGCATCTGCTTGCCTATCGCGCGGCGACGCCCGAGATCGCCACCAAGCTCGACGGGTTGATCAAGTGGTGGGAGAACCACACCGCCATGCATGGCGCCTCGATCGACAACAACCCCTCGCCCGGCAACAAGCGCGGCGGGCTGACCACCATTCTCGAAAAGTCTCTCGGCGCCGTCGCCAAGGGCGGCCAGACGCCGCTCAACGGCGTCTTCGCCTATGCGGAAAAGGTCACCGGCAACGGCCTCGTCTTCATGGACACGCCCGGCTACGATCCGGTCTCGGCAACGGGCCAAGTGGCGGGCGGCGCCAATGTGATCGTCTTCACCACCGGGCGCGGCTCCTGCTTCGGCAGCCACCCGACACCGTCGATCAAGGTCGCCACCAACACGACGCTCTTTACGGCCATGGAAGAGGATATGGACGTCAATTGCGGCGTCATCGCCTCGGGCGACAAGACCATCGCCGCGATGGGTCGTGAAATCTTCGAGCTGATCATCGAGACAGCTTCGGGCAAGAAGACCAAGAGCGAGGAATTCGGCTACGGCGACAATGAATTCGTGCCCTGGCATCTCGGCGCGACATTGTAGGCTTCGACAAGCAGCGGATGGCCGATCAACGGCCACGAATGGGAGCTCGTGCATGAAGACCCGCCGTATCGGCAACACCAGGCTTGATGTCACCGAAATCAGTTTCGGCGGCGCCTCGTTGGGCAATCTCTACCAGGCGGTGCCGAATACGGACGCGGAGGCGGTCCTCGACACCGCGTGGTCTTATGGCATCCGCTATTACGACACCGCGCCACATTACGGTTTCGGCCTGTCGGAACGTCGCTTCGGCGACTATCTGCGCACCAAGCCACGCGACAGCTACGTGCTGTCCACCAAGGTCGGCCGGCTGCTGAAACCGGTGCCCGAGGACCAGGTGCCGAAACTGGGCTTCGTTGACCCGCTGCCCTTCAAGCTTGACTATGACTACAGCTATGACGGCATCATGCGTTCGGTCGAATTCAGCTATGCGCGGCTCGGCCTGAACCGCATCGACATCCTCTATGTCCACGACATCGGCGTCTACACGCATGGCGTCGAGCTGACCAAGGTACATCTCAGCCAGTTGCTGGGCGGCGGCATCAAGGCACTGGAGGAGCTGAAATCGGCCGGTGTCATTTCCGCCTACGGGCTTGGTGTCAACGAGGTCGAGATCTGCCTGGAAGTGATGCGCCGCGCGCCGCAGGACTGCATCCTCCTGGCCGGGCGCTATTCGCTGCTCGACCGTTCAGCCGAGGCCGAACTTCTGCCGCTGTGCCGCGAAGCCGGCACCTCGCTGGTTATCGGCGGCGTCTTCAACTCCGGCATCCTGGCAACCGGCGCCAAAGCGGGCGCGAATTTCGACTACGGCCCGGCATCGCCGGACATCCTGTCGAAGGTCTCGGCGATGGAAACGATCGCCAGCAAGGCCGGCTATCCGCTGGCGACGGCGGCGCTGCAATTTCCCCTGCATGACCCGGCGGTGGCGACAGTGCTGATCGGCACCGCCAAGGCATCCAGCCTGAAGCGCAATATGGAACTGCTCGGGATCGACGTTCCCCGGCAAGACTTCGAGGCCTACCGCCCGCATGTGACGGTGCAATCGCCGCTGACGGGAGCCGTGCGCGAATGAGACGATTTTTGCCCCGCGCCCGGATGGATGGCGTAGCATCGAAGACCCGCCGTCCCGCCATGCGGACAGGCATTGCCATGGAGATCGCCTGATGCTGCGCGGCATTCACCCGCTTCTGGGACCGGACCTGCTGCATGCATTGCGCACCATGGGTCATGGCGACGAGATCGTCATCGCCGACGGCAATTTTCCGGCAAGCACGCTGGGACCGAAGGTCGTGCGCGCCGACGGGCTTGGCGGCGAGGAACTGCTGGAGGCGATCCTCACCCACATGCCGCTCGACACCTACGCGCCGGCCGCCGCTTTCCGCATGGCGGTGGTGGAAGACCCTGACCGCCTTCCCATCATCTGCCGGTCCTACCAGGGCATCGTCGACCGGCTGGCGGGTGCCTTCGTCGTCGCGCCGCTCGAGCGTTTTGCTTTCTACGAACGCGCGGCCAAGGCCGCCTATATCGTGGCGAGCGGCGAGCGCGCCGCCTATGCCAACATCCTGCTGAAGAAGGGGGTGCTTCATTCGGACGGCGGCTGAGCATTCATGCAGAAGACCGCTGGGCCGCGGACCTGAATTGGAATAAGCATTCCGCATTGACCTTGATTTGGAATTGATGCTTCATATCAAAATGGAAGCGGTGCGGAACGGGTTAAGGGAGGCGCCATGCTTGCAAGAACAGTTCTGATCCACTAAAAACCAATTGCTGTTTTTTATCGATAAAGTCCTGATTGGACATCGCCTATCCAGCAAGGACTTCGCGTAATCGACCGGGCGACTTTGGGAGGAAGCCTATGAAATTCGTGAAAAGCATGATCAACCGCCGGACAGTCGTGGCGCTTGCCGCCGCGTCGATGCTGGCCGGTGCATTCCACACGGTGCCGGCAACCGCTGCCGAAACCACCATTCCGATCATCGTGAAGGACACCACCTCCTTCTATTGGCAGATCGTCATGGCCGGTGCCCGCAAGGCCGGTAAGGACCTCGGCGTCAACGTGCCGGAGCTCGGCGCGCAGGCCGAAACCGACGTCAACGGCCAGATTTCGATCCTCGAAAACGCCGTTGCCGGCAATCCGGCCGCCGTCGTGATCGCCCCGACCGAGGCCAAGGCGCTCGGCAAGCCGATCGACGAAGCCGCCAAGAAGGTGAAGATCATCGGCATCGACTCCTCGGCCGACTCGAAGGCCTTCACCTCGTTCCTGACCACCGACAACAAGGTCGGCGGCCAGGTGGCGGCAGACGGCCTTGCCGCGGCAATCGGCGCGGCCAATGGCGGCAAGGTCGAAGGCAAGGTGGCGATCATCACCGCACTGCCCGGCGCCGGCTCGCTTGAGCAGCGCCGCGAGGGCTTCCTCGCGCAGGTCAAGGCCAAGTATCCCGGCCTCACGGTGGTCGCCGACAAATATGCCGACGGCCAGGCAACCACCGGCCTCAACATCGCGACCGACCTGATCACCGCCAATCCGGACCTGAAGGGCATCTTCGCGTCCAACCTGATCATGGCGCAGGGCGTTGGCCAGGCGATCGCCGAGAACAAGCTTTCCGGCAAGGTCGGCCTGATCGGCTTCGACAGCGACGAGAAGCTGATCAAGTTCCTCAATGACGGCGTCATCTCCGGCCTCGTCGTGCAGGATCCGTACCGGATGGGTTATGACGGCATCAAGACCGCGCTCGCCGCCTCCAAGGGCGAGAAGGTCGAGGCTTTCGTCGACACCGGCGCCAACCTCGTCACCAAGGCGAACATGAAGGAGCCCAAGATCGACGCGCTCCTCAATCCGAAGCTGAAATAGGCTCTCGGGTCGTTTCCGGGGCCGTCGCGGCCCCGGAAACACGCGCCGGAGGTCAAGAAGACTTCGGACGCGCAACTTCCAACCGGGATTGCCCGTCGCAGAGGCCGGGCTTCGTAGCCGAGCTACAATTTTGCCAAGGGCCTGCGAAAAACCTGTTCCGGCTCAAGGTCCATGCGTTAGGCTACCCTTAGCGTGCCAATCGGGAGGATTGTCATGACGTCAGCGGCATTGCACCAGCATCCTGCCCCGGAACTGGAACCGGGCAAGGTGATCCTGGAACTGCGCGGTCTGGAAAAGCGATATCCCGGCACCCACGCGCTGAAGCCGATCGACCTGGCTTTCAGGGCGGGCGAGATTCACGCCATCGTCGGCGAGAACGGCGCCGGCAAATCGACGCTCATCAAGCTCCTGACCGGCGTTATGCCGCGCACCTCCGGAGACGTGATCTGGGAAGGCGCACCCGTGGCGCTTGCCACGCCGCATGAAGCGATGGCCCTTGGCATCAACGCCGTGCACCAGGAAGTGGTGCTGTGCCGCCATCTCACCGTCGCGGCCAACATGTTCCTTGGCGAAGAGAATGTCCGCTACGGCCTCCTGCAGCAGCGCGCGATGGTCCGCGACGCGCAGAAGATCATCAGCGATCTCGGTTTCAACCTGCCGGCCCATGTCGTGCTGGGCGGTCTTACCATCGGCCAGCAGCAGCTGATCGCCGCCGCCCGCGCCACCGTGCGTGGCACCAAATTCCTGATCTTCGACGAACCCACCGCCTACCTGACCCGCAAGGAGGCCGACCAGCTTTTCGCGCTGATCCGCCGCCTCAAGGCGGAAGGCGTGACCATCATCTATATCAGCCACCGCATGGAAGAGGTTTTCGAACTCGCCGACCGCGTATCGGTGCTGCGCGACGGCACCTATGTCGGCACCCGCGACATCAAGAAAACCGACGAAGCCGAGTTGGTGCGGATGATGATCAACCGCACCATCGAACAGATCTACCACAAGGACCAGTTCCCTGCCGGCAGGGTGATCCTCGAAACCAGACAGCTTTCCGGCAAGGGTTTCGAGAATGTCTCCATGACCGTGCGGGAGGGCGAGATCGTCGGCCTCTACGGTCTCGTCGGTGCCGGACGTAGCGAGTTCGTCACCGCCGTCTACGGTCGCCATCCGAAATCCTCCGGCACCATCCTTTGGGACGGCAAGGAGGTCAATGTCCGCTCCGAGAACGATGCGATCAAGCTCGGCATGGCGCTGGCGCCGGAAAGCCGTCGCGACCAGGGCTTGTGCCTCAACCTGCCGGTCGGCCTGAACCTCAACCTGCCGATCTACAAGCGCATCAGCAAGAACCTGCTGATCTCGGGCAGCGAGGAGGCCAAACATGCCGAGCAGCAGATCGCCGGCCTGCGCATCAAGACACCTGGGCGGCAGGCGCTCGCCTCCAGCCTGTCCGGTGGCAACCAGCAGAAGATCGTCATCGGCAAGTGGCTGAACCACGGCGCCAAGCTGTTCATCTTCGACGAGCCGACGGTCGGCGTCGATGTCGGCACCAAGGCGGAGATCTACCGGCTGTTCTCGACGCTGTTGTCGAAAGGCGCCGGCATCATCCTGATCTCGTCCTATCTGCCCGAAGTATATGAATTGGCCGACACGCTGCACGTTTTCCGCCGTGGCAAGCTGGTCGGCACGCACGGATTCCACACGGCCAGCCATGAGGACATCCTGACCGAGGCATTGGCCGAGAAACAAGAAAAACCGGGAGGACAAATATGAGCACCGAGGCGATCCCCGCTGAAAAGCCGAAACGCAACTACAATGCGTTGTTTGGCCTGACGCTGCTGGCGCTGCTGGTGCTGTTGTGGGTTCTGCTGTCCTTCTCGACATCGAGCTTCGCCACTGCCAACAACATCTCCAACCTGCTGCGCCAGGGCTCGATGATCGCCATCCTGGCGGTCGGCCAGACCTTCGTCATCATCACCGGCGGCATCGATCTTTCCGTCGGCGCGGTGGTGGGTTTCGCCACGGTGACGACGGCGATGCTGATCAATTCCGGGCTGCCGGTGTTCCTCGCCATCCTGATCACGCTGCTCATCGGCGTGGCCATCGGCCTCTTCCACGGTTTCGGCATCGTCAAGATGGGCCTGCCGCCCTTCATCATCACGCTGGCCACGCTCACGTCACTACGCGGCATCGGCCTCTTGATGACCAATGGCAATTCGATCTCGATCAACAACGACGCCTTCCAGGAATTCTCGCGCGGCTCCTTTGTCGGCATCCCCAATTTGTTCTGGATGGTGATCCTGGTCGGCGTGCCGGCCTATGTCTTCCTGCACCACACCAGATGGGGCCGCTACCTGTTCTCGGTCGGCTCCAATGCCGAGGCAGCGCGGCTTTCCGGCGTCAATGTCCAGCGCACCATCTATATGGCCTACACGCTGTCGGGCCTGTGCGCGGCCTTTGTCGGCGTGCTGCTGGCTTCCCGCATCGGCATCGGCAATCCGACCCAGGCCGAAGGCTGGGAGCTGCAGGCCATCGCGTCGTCGGTGATCGGCGGCACCTCGCTGTTCGGCGCCATCGGCTCGGTGCACGGGCCGCTGCTCGGCGCTTTCATCCTCGCCACCATCAACAACGGCGCCAACCTGCTCAACGTCAACGCCTTCTGGCAGCGCGTCATCACCGGCGCGCTGATCATCGTCATCGTCTATTTCGACGGCTTGAGACGCCGCGGCGGCAAGTAGCCATGAAAAAGGCCCGCGCCATATGAGGCGCGGGCCTTTCCAACAATTGGCTTTCGTCTCGTCCTGTTCAGGCTTTGAGCAAAGCCTCCACCGAGGCTGCGATCGCCAGGAGACGGCGGTCATCCCCATTGCGGGCGACCAGCATCAGGCCGGACGGCAGCCCCGTGCCCGGCATGGGCAGTGAGATTGCGCACTGGTCGAAATAGTTGAAGACCTCGGTGTTGCGCAGCAAAAGCCCTTCCATGCGATCGTCGAACTTTGGATCGGCCATCACCGCTTCGATCAAGGGTGCCGCGACCGGCACGGTCGGCAGCGCCAGCACATCGAAATCCTCGGCCCTGCGATCCATCTCGACAATGTGTTCGGCGCGGCTGCGCATGGTGCGGATATAGATCGGCACGGGTGCCTTGGCGTAGCGCGCCAACGGCAAGCTGACATGCGGATCGACTGGAACGTCGGTGCCGGCCGCCAGCCAGTCGGCATGAATGGCGGCACCTTCCATGCCGGCGATGGAGCCATATTGGGTCGCCTCGTTCATCGCATCGATGAGGTCGTCGATGGCAATGTCGAAGATCCGCGCGCCGGATCGCTCCAACTTGCCGACAGTCGCCTCGAACGCCTGCGCGATCGGCTCTTCGGTGTCACGGAAGAGATGCCCGCGCGGAATGCCGACGCGCAGGCCGTCAAGCCGGGCGGGAACGAGCGGCGTTGGCTCCTCGCCAGCCATAATTGCGTCGGCAGCCGCGCAATCGGCAACCGTGCGCGCCAGCGGCCCGAGCGAATCCAGCGCGAAGGACAGCGGAAAGGCACCTTCCAAGGGTACGCGGCGCGCGGTCGGCTTGAAGCCGACGACGCCATTCAGAGCGGCGGGAATGCGGATCGAGCCGCCGGTGTCGGAACCGATGGAAATGACACTGGTGCCTTCGCCCACCGACACGCCGGCGCCGGAGGAAGACCCGCCGGGAACACGCGCCGGGTCAGCGGCATTGCCCGGCGTGCCGTAATGCGGGTTCAGCCCGAGCGCGGTGAAGGCGAACTCGGTCATGTTGGTCTTGCCGATGATGACCGCGCCGGCCTGACGCAGGCGCTGCACGACGGACGCATCGCGTTCGGCGGCGGCGGCAGTGCGCCGGAGCAGCGAGCCGGCCAGCGTCGGCTCGCCAGCGACATCGAGCAAATCCTTGATCGAGACGATCGTGCCGTCGAGCGGGCCGAGCGATACACCAGCCTTGCGCCGAGCATCCGCCGCATCGGCGGCCGCGCGCGCGGCCTCGGGATAAAGCCTGGTGAATACGCGCTCGTCGGCGGCGCGGGCGGCCAAACGCGAAAGAACGGCTTCAAGACGGTCGCGGACGGAAGACATCGACACGGCACCTCGTTTTGACGAATTGGCTGGGTCTGCTGTCTCACGCAGCCCACCAAACCGCAACGTCCCTTGCCGACATCCACGCTGGTCCAGCGGATGGAAATTTCAACGCCAGGGCCGTTTGCGCCAATTCCTTCTCTGGCGAAACGCCGGACAAAGTCCATAATCCGCGCCGTTGGGATGGGCGGATCGGGAGCTCGTCCGGAATTTGCAAGCTCACGGCAGTGGGCGGTTTGGCGGGGAGTTCAGTCATGTCGGATTTCAGCATCACCAGGCGTTCGGTGCTTTCAGGCGCGGCCCTGCTGCTCGCCTCCACGGCCCTGCCGACGATCGGCTGGGCGCAGGAGCCGAAGAAGGGCGGACGCCTGACGGTTGCCGCCGATTCCGAGCCGCGCAACCTGAACCCGGCGATCGTCGCCTCCAACGGCGTCTTCTTCATTTCGTCCAAGATCGTCGAGCCGCTCGCCGAAGCCGACTATGAAGGCAAGGATGGGCTAAGCCCTCGCCTCGCCGTCAGCTGGGAGGGCTCGGAAGACGGAAAATCGGCCACCTTCAAATTGCGCGAAGGCGTGACCTGGCACGACGGCAAGCCGTTCACCTCGGCCGACGTCGCCTTCTCCGCGCTGCAGATATGGAAACCGCTGCAGAACCTCGGCCGCGTCGTCTTCAAGGATCTGGAAGCTGTCGAAACGCCGGACGAACACACCGCCGTCTTCAAATTCGCCAAACCGACGCCGTTCCAGCTGATCCGCAACGCGCTGCCGGCGCTGACCAGCGTCGTGCCCAAGCACATCTATGAGAACGGCAAGATCGAGGAGAACCCGGCCAATGCCGCGCCGGTCGGCACCGGCCCGTTCAAATTCGCCGAATACAAGGCCGGCCAATACTACCGGCTGACCAGGAACGACAGCTATTGGGGCAAGAGCGAGCCTTATCTGGACGAGATCGTCTATCTAGTGCTGCCGGACCGCTCGGCGGCCGCCAACGCGCTGGAAGCCGAGCAGATCCAGCTCGCCGCCTTCTCGGCAGTGCCGCTGGCCGATCTTGCCCGCATTGCCAAGGTGCCGGGCCTCAAGGTCGTCACCAAGGGCTACGAGGGGCTGACCTATCAGTTGGTGGTGGAAATCAACCATCGCCGCAAGGAACTGGCCGACCTCAAGGTACGACAGGCCATCGCGCACGCCATCGACAAGGACTTCGTCGTCAAGACGGTTTTCCTCGGCTATGCCGAGACCGCCAGCGGGCCGGTGCCGAAGAACGATAAGCAGTTCTACACCGCCGAAGTGCCGGCCTACGCCTTCGATGTCGCCAAGGCCAACGCGCTGCTCGACGAGGCCGGCTACAAGCGCGGCGCCGACGGCACCCGCTTCAAGCTGAAGCTTCTGCCAGCACCCTATTTCAACGAGACCAAGCAATTCGGCGACTATCTGCGCCAGGCACTCGCCGCCATCGGCATTGACGCGGAACTGGTCAACAACGATTCCGCCGCGCATATCAAGGCGGTCTACACCGACCACGCCTTCGATCTCGCGGTGGGCCCGCCGGTGTTCCGCGGCGACCCGGCGATCTCCACCACCATCCTGGCGCAGAGCGGCATTCCCGACGGCGTGCCCTTCTCCAACCAGGGCGGCTACAAGAATGCCGGGATCGACGCGCTTATCGCCAAGGCGGCCGGAACACTGGACACCAAGGCGCGTACCGACCTCTACAAGGAATTCCAGAAGAAGGTGGCCGAGGATCTGCCCTTCATCAACGTTGCCGACTGGACCTTCATCTCGGTCGCCAATGAAAGTGTCGGCAACATCGCCGACAATCCGCGCTGGGCTGTGTCCAACTGGGCGGACGCCTGGGTGGCGAAGTAGGTCCCATCGGCGCTTGAGGTCGGCAGCCGCTCGCGGATAAGCTCGGCGGCTGTGACCTCGGTGTCTTTGCACCCATGAACCGTGCCCTGCTTCTCTTGCGCCGACGCCTCGTCGGCTCCGTCTTCGTGCTTCTGATCGTTGTTGTCGGCACCTTCCTGCTGCTTGAGGCGGCTCCCGGCGACGCGGTCGATGCCTATGTCGTTTCGACCGGCGGCGACGCTGGATTGGTCGAAGCGCTGCGCCAGCAATGGGGCCTCGACCAGTCCGCTGTGACGCGGCTTGCCAGTTATCTTTGGGCGTTACTGCATTTCGACCTCGGCCACTCGGTCGCCTTCTCGCGACCGATCCGCGACGTCATTTTCGAACGTTTGCCGGTGACGTTGCTGCTGATGGGCAGCGCCACCGCCCTGTCCTTCGGCCTCGGTTCGGCGTTGGGCATCTATGCCGGCGCACGGCCCGGCAGTTTTCTAGACCGTTTTCTGTCGACCGCTTCGCTCGCCCTTTATGCGGTGCCCGGTTTCTGGCTGGCGCTGGTGCTGGTCATCGTCTTTGCCGTCGATCTGCGCTGGTTCCCGATCGCCGGCTTCGAGACGGTGGCTTCCGGCAAGACCGGTTTCGCCCGCGCCGCCGACATAACCAACCACCTCGTTCTGCCGGTGACGTCGCTCGGGCTCATCTATCTGGCGCTTTACCTGAGAATGATGCGCGCCGGCATGGCAGAGGTGTGGCGGCTGGATTTCGTGCGCGCCGCCCGCGCCAGAGGACTTTCCCGCCGGCGCATCGTGCTCGCCCATGTCGCGCGCAATGCGTTGCTGCCGCTGGTCACCATGCTCGGCCTGCAGTCCGCCCAGATGCTGGGCGGCAGCGTCGTCATCGAAAGCATCTTTTCGGTGCCCGGCCTCGGCAAGCTGGCGCAGGAGGCGGTGGCATTGCGCGACACGCCGCTGTTGCTCGGCATCATTCTGGTGAGTGCCGTTCTGGTCATTCTCATCAACCTTCTGGTCGACATCGCCTATGCCTTCCTCGATCCGCGCGTCGGTGCCAGCGAGGCTGGTGCATGAGGCGGCTGGCGAACACACCGGAAGCGTTGGTTGGGCTCGGCATCCTGGCGCTGCTGGCAACGATGGCGCTGACGGCGCCGCTGCTGTTTCCGGGCGATCCGCTGGCCATCAAGGGCGCACCGTTGCTGCCGCCTTTCCAGGATTGGGCGCTGCCGCTCGGCACCGACAGGCTGGGGCGAGACGTGATGGCGGAACTCTTCCACGGCGCTCGCACGTCGCTGGCCGTCGGGCTTGCCGCGGCGGCGGCGGCGATTGCCGTCGGCGCGGTGATCGGCACCTTGGCCGGCTTTGCCGGCGGTATCGTCGACGAAGCGCTGATGCGCATCACCGACGCCTTCCAGACCGTGCCTTCCTTCCTGCTGGCCCTGGCCTTCGTCAGCGTCGTCGGGCCGTCGCTGGCCGTCGTCGTCATCGCCATCGCGCTGTCGGCCTGGACCGGCCCGGCGCGCGTCGCCCGCGCCGAGGTTCTGTCGATCCGCGAACGCGATTTCGTCGCCGGCGCGCGTGTCATCGGCATGCGCCCGCTGGAGATCGCGCTGCGCGAAGTCCTTCCCAATGCCCTGCCGCCGGTGCTGGCGCTGTCGTCGGTGATCGTCGCGTCGGCAATCCTCATCGAGGCTGCCTTGTCCTTCCTCGGCCTAGGCGACCCCAACCGCGTCACCTGGGGCGGCATGATCGCCGAGGGCCGCACGGTTCTGCGCTCGGCTCCCTTTCTGTCGATCGTCCCTGGCATCGCCTTGGTGCTGACCGTGCTTGGCGTCTACCTCGCCGGGGAAGGCATTGTCGAAGGCACGGCCGTCAGGAAGGGCCTGTCGTGACCGCCCCGCTCGTCTCGATCCGCGACCTGTCGGTCAGCTACCGGCGCGACGGTGCGCCCTCGCTTGCCGGCATCGATCTCGACATCGCCGCCGGCGAGCGGCTGGCCATCATCGGCGAAAGCGGTTCCGGCAAGAGCACGCTGGCGCTGGCCATTGCCGGGTTGTTGCCGCTCACGGCAAAAGTGGACGGTGCGATCCTGTGGTCGGGGCAGTCACGCGTGCCGACTGGCGGCCGCGACATCGGCTTCGTTTTCCAGGACGCCGCCGCCAGTCTCGACCCGGTGATGGCGATCGGCCGGCAGGTGGCGGAGGTGGCCCGCGCGCATCTTGGCCTGTCATGGGCGGATGCCGAAAACCGCGCGCTCGACCTCTTGCGCCGGGTGAAATTGCCAAACCCGGAAACGGTGCTGCACGCCTTTCCGCACCAGCTGTCCGGCGGCCAGAAGCAGCGGGTTGCGATTGCCGCAGCAATCGCCGCCAGCCCCAAATTGCTGATCGCCGACGAAGCAACCAGCGCGCTCGACACCATCGTCCAGGCCGAGATCGTTGCACTGATCCGGCAATTGGTGAGCGAGGATGGCATGGCGCTGCTGTTCGTCAGCCACGACATCGCGCTCGCCGCCGAACTGGCAGACCGGATCGCCGTCTTCAGCAATGGCAAGATGGTCGAACTGGGAAGCGCGGACGCGGTCATCCAGGCACCTGCGCATGCCTATACGAAAAAGCTGCTCGCCGCCCATATCGGGCTCGACGCGACGCCGATGATCCCGACGACGGAGCATGGCCATGTCTGAGCCGCTGCTTGTCGTCTCGGGCCTGAGCAAACGGTTCCGACGCGGGGCAGTAAGCGTCGCCGCCGCCGACGATATTTCCTTCTCGATTGCTCCGGGCGAGACGCTGGCGCTCGCCGGCCCCTCGGGCTCCGGCAAATCGACCATCGCGCGACTGATCCTGCGGCTGATCGAGCCGGATGCCGGCCAGGTAACATTCGAGGGCGAGGATTTCCTGGCCCTGCGTGGAGCGGCGCTGCGCGCGAGGCGGGCGCGGCTGCAAATGGTGTTCCAGGACCCGCTCGCCGCGCTCAACCCCCGCGCCACGGTGGCGCGCGTGCTGGATGACCCGTTGCGCATCCATGGACTTGCTGGCCGCAGCGAGCGGCCAAACCGCATCGCCGCCCTGCTCGAGCGTGTCGGCCTGTCGCCCGATCTGGCTCATCTACACATTCATGAGATTTCCGGCGGCCAGCGCCAGCGCGTGGCGATCGCGCGCGCCATAGCCACCAAACCGTCGCTGATCGTGCTGGACGAAGCCGTCTCGGCGCTGGACGTTTCAGTGCGTGGCCAGATCCTCGAATTGCTGCTCGATCTGCAACGCGAGGAACGCATCGCCTATCTGTTCGTTTCCCACGACCTTGGCGTGGTGCGTGCCTTCGCGCATCGCATCATCCTTCTGGATGGCGGGCGCATCGCCGAGCAGGGCGACGCTCGTGCCGTCATCGACAATCCGCACTCCAACATAGGCAAGGCGCTTGTTGCCGCCGCGCCGAAGTTGACCAGAAAAGCCACGCAGGACGCCTCATGACCGACCCCGACGCCAGAGCGGAGAAACTCGCGCGCGAGCTCGATTCCGCCTTCCGCAACCGTGCCGATCTCTACCGGCTGATGTTGGAAGAACTGACGGCCGAATTGGACGCCGAACAGGCCGAGGCGATCATGGTTCGCGCCATCGAAAAACGTGGCCAGGAAGTTGCAACGACAGCTTTCTCACGCTTCGGTCCCAACGATGCGCGCGCCATCGGCGAGGCCTTTCTGGCGGTCAGCCCGGATGACGGGAGGATGTATCCGACCGATATCGAGCGCGCGGCGGACCGCATCGCCTTCAAGGTGAAGCGCTGTCCGCTGAAAGACGCCTGGGTGGAAGCCGGCGTCGGCGAGGAACGGCTGGCGACGCTCTGCCGTATAGCCGGCGCCTTCGACCGCGGCCTGTTCGAGGCGACGGGCGTGCGCTTCGACAACGTCACCTGGACGCCCGGTCATGGCAGCGGCTGCTGCCACATCGCGCTGACCAATCGCGACGCGGCCTGAGCCGGCCTTGCCGCCTATTTCTTGCTGGCTTGCCTGAGCTCCACCCGGCGGATCTTGCCGGAGATAGTCTTGGGCAGCGCGTCGACGAACTCGATCTCGCGCGGATATTTGTAGGGCGCGGTGAGGTTACGGCAGAAATCCTGGATGTCGCGCGCCAACTCGTCCGACGGCGCAAAACCCTTGGCGAGGATGACATAGGCCTTGACGATCTGCCCGCGCGTCGGGTCCGGCTTGCCCACCACCGCGCTTTCGGCGACCGCCTTGTGTTCGATCAGCGCGCTTTCGACCTCGAACGGGCTGATGCGATAGCCGGCCGACGAGATCAGGTCGTCGGAACGGCCGACGAACCAGAGATAGCCATCCTTGTCTCTCCGGGCGGTGTCGCCCGTATAATACCAGCCATGGCGGAACGAGGCGGTGTCGAGTGCCTTGCCGGTGTAGTAGCCGTGGAACAGGCCGCCCGGATAAGGATCGGTGATCCTGACCGCGATATGGCCGACCTCCTCGTCGGGCAATCGTTTGCCGTCATCGTCGACGACATCGACATCGTAGCCCGGCACCGGCTTGCCCATCGAACCGAAACGCACCTCCTCGCCCGGGAAATTGGCGACGATGTTGATGGTCTCGGTCTGGCCATAACCGTCGGCGATGGTGGTGCCGGTCGCCTCCTTCCAGATGCGCATCACCTCGGGATTAAGCGGCTCGCCGGCACCCAGCGAGCGGCGCAGGCTGGAAAGATCGTAGCGTTTCAGATCCTGCTGCGCGAACAGCCGGTAGACGGTGGGCGGTGCGCAGAAGGTCGAGACCTTGAGCTTGCCGATCAGCTTCAGATGCATGTCGGCATCGAAGGCGCCGTCGCCATTGTAAAGCACGGCCGGCGTGCCGAGCATCAATTGCGGAAACAGGATGCCCCAGGCGGCCTTGGCCCAGCCCGTATCGGTGAGCGACCAGTGCACGTCGCCGGGCCTGAGATCCATCCAGAACAACCCGGTCGCCACATGCGCCAGCGCATAGCCGTGGTCGCGTGGCACCATCTTCGGCAGCGAGGTGGTGCCGGAGGTGAAATAGGCCATCATCATGTCGGTGGAACGTGTCGGCGGAAATGCCGAGCGGTCCAGTTGCGGCGACGCCTCGGCGAGCAGCTTGTCGAGCGACAGCCAGCCTTCGCGTTCGCCGTCGACGACGATGAAAGTCCGCAGCGTCGGGCATTCGGCACGGATCTGGTCGACCTTGGCGCAGTGCTCGGAGGTGACGATGACCGCCGTGGCCTTGGAATGGTTGATCCGGTAGGCGAGGTCATGCGCGGTGAGCAGGTTGGTGCCGGGCATCGAAACCACGCCCGCCTTCATGCAGCCGAACAGAACCGTGTACCAGGCCGGCACGCGGCCGATGACGACGCAGGCAAAGTCCCCGGCCACGACGCCCAGCTGGCGCAATGCATTGGCAAGGCGGTTCGAGCCTTGCGAAAGCTGCGAATAGGAAATGCGCTGGATCGCCTCGCCATCTCGCGAGACGGCGATCACCGCCGTGCGGTCGTCACGCTGGGCCCAGTCATCGATCACGTCGAAGGCGAAGTTGAAATGCTCCGGCGCGGGCAAGCGAAATTCCGCGCGCGCCTTCGCATAGCTGCGGTCGACCGTCGAAAAATCCATCCTCTCCTCCGCGATGGCAATGCAACGTCCGGCGCATCACATAGCGCGGACGAGCTTAGGAAGCCATCGAACCAAAGGCTATAGGCGGCTTCACGTCCATCGGCTGAGGATATTGTATTTCGACAACCAAAGCTCGCTATGCACAAGGAGGAAATCTTTGATGACGAAACGGACAGGCCGAACCCGCTGCAATGGCACCGCGAGGCCACTGTAGAAGAGCGTGACATGTGGGTTGAAACCCAGGTTCGCTTTCAGGCCATTGCGTATCATCGCATCACCGAGATGACGTTGTAGGTCGACAAGCTCTGGGCTGCCTCCGAGCAAGACAGTCGCGCGGTTCCCGGGCCTGCTATGGGGAAAAGTAACGACGTGGTCGAAGCAAACTTCGAAGGGCTGCAATTTTATCGAATCTGCCGCGCGCGATGCAGCAAAGATGAACTTGTCGCGCAGCCGTCTGAAGTCTCCTACCAGATGAAGTGAGATATGCAGGCGTCCATATCTCAGCAATTTCGCCTGGATACCGTATTGGTCGAGCAGCCCTGAGGCTACCCCGACAGCCGATGCGGCACTGGCGACTTCCAGAAGCAGCATGAAGATGAGTCGTTCGGGTTTTCGCGGCCGTGGCGGATAGGGTCCGCCGAGGTCGAATTCAAGCTGAGTGGTCATGATGCGCACTCCCTGAAAATCGAAAGCACGCAGACTAGAACAAATCAAGAACATTCGCAAGCGCGATCCCGAAGGACCGCGCTTGCGCCGCCAGCCCCCTACGCCAGCGAAATCCAGGCGGTCTTCAGGTCCGAATATTTGTCGAAGGCGTGCAGCGACTTGTCCCGCCCGAAACCGGACTGGCCGAAACCGCCGAGCGGCACGGTCAGGTCCGCCCCGCCATAGGTGTTGACGTGCACCACCCCGGCGCGGACGGCGCGCACCATGCGATGCGCCTTGGCGAGGTTCGACGTCCACACCGCCGAGGCGAGCCCATAGACCGTCCCATTGGCGAGCCGCACGGCTTCCGCCTCGTCCTCGAAACGCTGCACGGCAAGCACGGGGCCGAACACTTCCTCGCGGGCTACAGTCATATTGGGGCCGACGTCGCCGAAGATAGTCGGCTCCATATAGTAGCCGCCGGTCTCCTCGCGGATACGCTGGCCGCCGGCGACCAGCGTCGCGCCATCGTCGAGCGCCGTCGCCACATGGCCAAGGTTCTTCTTGAGTTGTTCGATGCTGGAGACCGCGCCGATGTCCGACTTCACGTCGAGCGGATCGCCCACCTTCATCTTGGCGGTCGCGGCGACCAGCTTTTCGACGAAGGCGTCGTAGATCGAGGATTGCACCAGCAGGCGCGAGCCCGCCACGCAGACCTGGCCGGCATTGCGGAAAATACCGTTGGCCGAAACCTTGGCTGCGACGTCGAGGTCCGGCGCGTCCGCAAAGACAATGTTGGGCGATTTGCCGCCGAGCTCGAGATGAACTCGCTTGAGATTGGAACGGGCCGAATAATCAAGCAGCCGCCGGCCGACCGGACCGGAGCCGGTGAAGGCGATGGCGTCGACATCCATGTGCAGGCCGAGCGCCTCGCCGGTGACCGTGCCGCGGCCGGTGACGACATTGAGCACGCCTTCCGGCAGACCCGCCTCGGCGGCGAGTTCACCCATACGCAGGAGCGTCAGCGATGCCACCTCGGCCGGCTTCAGCACCACGCAATTGCCGGCGGCGAGTGCCGGCGCCACTTTCCAGGCGCCGATCATCATCGGGAAATTCCACGGCACGATGGCGGCAACAACGCCGAGCGGCTCACGGTGGATGAGGCCCAGCACATCTGGCGCCGTCGGCGCGATCTCGCCATAGACCTTGTCGATGGCCTCCGCATAGTAGCGGAACGTTGCCGCTGCCGACAAAGGCTCGGCCTTGTAGGCCATGCCGATCTCGGTACCGTTGTCGCGCACGCCGAGCACGGCCAGTTCCAGAGCATGTTTTTCGATCAGATCGGCCAGGCGCAACAGCACCTTCTTGCGCACGGCGGGAGCAGCGCGCGACCAGCTTCCCTTTTCGAAGGCGGCGCGCGCGGCGGCCACCGCGCGATCGACATCGTGGGCTCCCGCGTCGGCGATCGACGTCAGTACCGTTCCGTCGATCGGCGAGATGACGGGCAGGGTCGCCCCGTCCCGGCTATCGGCGAAATCGCCGCCAATGAAGAGCCTTTGCGCTGCGACGGGCTTGTGCCGCAGCGTGTCGATCGTGGCCTGGTCCATCAGGTCTTGTCTCCGAGTGTCACATGAAGCGCCGTCGGCGCGCGGAATTCCCAACCCCGGAACACGGGGCCTTCATCCATCGCCAGCCGAATATTCGGGAACCGGGCGAGCAGCAATGCCAGCGCCAGGCACATCTGCTCGCGCGCGAAGAAACGGCCCGAACAGAAATGATGGCCGAAACCGAAGGCGGCGTGGTTGCCCTGGTCGCGATGGATGTCGAAACGGTCCGGATCGGGAAAACGGCTTTCGTCGCGGCTGGCCGAAGAAACCAGGGCCGCGACAGGCGCGCCGGCCGGGATCGTCGCGCCGCCAAGCTCGACCGCGCGTGTCGTCTGCTTGGTCTGCGTGCCGATCGGAGCCACCCACCGCAGGCCTTCGTCGACCGCCTTCGGCACCAGCGTTTCCGGATCGGCCAACACGGCCCGCATCTGGTCTGGATGCGTCAGAAGGCCGGCCAACACCGACCCGGCGCCATGTCCCGGTTCCTGCATGCCACCCAGCAGGATGACCTTGATGGTCGGCATCAGGAAATCGATCGACCGTGTCTCTCCAGCCGGCATGCCGTCATGCAGCATGTGCGAAAACGCCGATCCGTCCGGCTCGCGCGCCAGCCGCTCCAGCGTCGGCCGCACGGCCGCGCCAACTTCAGCACTGATGGCGTCGGCGATGGCCTGTCGTTTGGGATCGTTCTCGAAATTGATGGCCCCTTGCGCCAGTCCGTAGAACCAACGGCGCAAAGTAGCGGCGTCGACGTCATACAAACCCAGCGAATGGGCAAGGGCCAGCGTCGAGACCGGTTCGAAATAGTCGGCCATCAGTTCGGCCGAACCCTGCCCGGCCAGTTCATCCAGAATGGGGTCGGCGATGTTGCGCACGAGATCGCCGGCATAGCCGGCGACGGTGCGTGGACGATATTTGGGATCGACGCCGGTCCGCAGATCCCTGTGGACTTCTCCGTCGGTGGTGAGAATGGTCGGCTTGCCGAAGGAGCGTTCGACCGGCGAGGTGCCGACGACATTGGAGAAGATGTCGGGGGTCTTGCCGACCGTCTCGACATCTTTCCAGCGCGTGACGAACCAGAGATTGACCGCCGGCACGAAGGCAACCGGCTGATTGCGGCGCAGCTCCGCATAGATCGGATAAGGATCGGCTTCGAGCGCCTCGACGGTTATGCTGTCTGCATAGGTCATGACGTGCCCCTGGAACAGGGAGAGGCAGCGTATCGCCGCCTCTCCGGATGCCGTTAATCCTTCACCTCATTGCCAAGCTGGGCGAACGCTGCCGGATCCTTGCTTTTCAGCGACAATGCCAGGGCAATGCCGATCACGGCGGCGATCAGCACCAGCGACGGCAGGAACCAGGAGAGCGTGCCGGAAGCGCCCGACAGGTTGCCGAAGTTGAGCACGATCTGGACGATGATGTAGGCAAGCACCAGGCCGGCAACGATCGGCGCAACCTTTGCCTTGAACACATTGCCCTCCAGCGAAGGATTGCGGCCGAAGAAGGCGAAGACCGAGAACGAGGTCAGCGCCATCAGCGTAATCACGCCAAGCGTGCCGACATTGGTGAGCCAGGAAAACAGCGCGAGCACGGGATCCTGACCGGTCGCGGCGAACAGGGCGATAACCGCGAAGGCCAGTGCCGTCTGGATCAGCGAGCCGACATGCGGGCTCTTGAACAGCGGATGGGTGACGCCGAGGCTTTCCGGCAACAGCTTCTCGCGGCCGGCGACATAGAAATAGCGGGCGACGCCGTTGTGGAAGGCGACGACCCCGGCAAACAGGCTCGACACGAACAGGATGCTCATCAACTGGGTCAGCCCGGAGCCGACGTAACGGTCCGAAAGGCCGAACAGGAAGGTGGTCGGATCGCTGAGCGCCTTCAGCGACGGCACCAGCTTGTCGACGCCTTCGCCATTCACCATCAGCCAGCTGGTGAACATGTAGAAGAGGCCGATGACGAGGATGGAGATGTAGGTGGCGCGCGGAACGGTGCGGTGCGGCTCGCGCGCTTCCTCGGAATAGATGGTCGTCGCCTCGACGCCGATGAAGGCAGCGAAGCAGAACAGGAGGCCGATGGCCGGTGCGCCGCTGAGGACCTGGGTCGGCGTGAACGAGGCCATGCTGAGCCCGGCATCGCCGCCCTTGAACAGGATCGCGAGGTCAACCACAAGCACGACCAGATATTCGAGCAGGACCAGCACCGTCAGGATCTTGGCCGACAGATCGACCCGGCGATAGCCGAGTATGCCGACGAGCCCGACGCCGATAAAACACCAGACCCACCAGGGCAGGTTGATGCCCCAGCCGGCGAACAGGCCGGCGGTCGCCGCGCCGAACATGCCGAAGACGCCGATCTGCATGGCGTTGTAGCTGAGGATGGCGATGAGCGCCGCGGCGCCGCCGAGCGCACCGCCCAGGCCTTTGGCCGTGTAGGCGTAGAAGGCACCGGCATTGGCGACATGGCGGGCCATGGCGACATAACCCACCGCGAAGATGAGCAGTACGGCGGTGACGATCAGGAAGGTGCCGGGAATGCCGGCGCCATTGCCCATCATCATCGAAAGCGGCACGCCACCGGCAACCGCGGTGAGCGGCGCGGCGGCGGAAACTACTAGAAATGTCACGGCGCCGACGCCGAGACTGTTCTTCCTCAGCCGGTTTACTTCACCGGTCTCCACTGCAGTCGTCATAGGTTCCTCCTCCATTCCCGCCAAGCGGGTGACAACTTCTCGGAAATGCCGGAGCGCCGAGGCGGCTTTATTTCGTTTCATTATTCAAAACGGCATTTCGATAATAGACTTGCAAAGTCGCGTGCTACCTGTCAAGTTAATTCGCGCGTTAAGTATCTGTTGGAGGAGCAGGCACGCAATGAGCACAGTGGCCAAGGCCGTGGCATTGCTCGATGTGTTGGGGAGAGGCGAGCCGGAGCGCGCCCTTGCCGACCTCGCCCGCGTGGCTGGGTTCGACAAGGCGACGACACGGCGCCTGCTTGTCGCCCTCATCGAGCAGGGATTGGTGGAGCAGGATGCCGAAAGCCGGCTCTACCGGCTCGGCGTCGGCATCGCTCGCCTGGCGCTGCTGCGCGAAACACAATTCCCGTTCCTGCGCACGGCGACGCCGATCGCCGAGGAACTGGCCGCCAGGACAGGCGAAACCGTTCACTTCTCGGAACATTCGAGCCGGGGCCTGGTTTCGATCTATGTGGTCGAATCGCCCAAGGCCAACCGCATCGCGGTGCCGCTTGGCGAAATCCTGCCACTGCACGCCACGGCTTCCGGCATTGCCTTCCTGGCTTTCTCACAAGCGAAGACCGTGGCCGCCGCTCTGTCGGGCGAGCTCGAGAGCTACACGCCGCACACGGTGACCGATGCGGCTTCGGTTCGCGACCTGATCACGGCAGCGCGGGCACGCGGCTATTCGATCGGCGCGCAGGGTTACGAGGACGGCGTCACCAGCGTCGCCGCCCCCATCCTCGGCGCGCGTGGCCTCGCCATCGGCGCCATCGCGATTGCCGCGCCGCGCACCCGCGTTCAGCCCGGCGATGTCGAAACCCTTGGTCTCGCCGTGATGCGGGCCGCGGCCGAAATCAGCGAACGCCTGACCGGGCGCCGGGCCAAAGCGGCCAACGAATAAGAACAACCAGAGCGGAACGAATGACCTCCAAGCGACCCCCGAAGATCCTTCTGTGCGGAACAGGCGACACGAAGGCGGACGAACTGCAATACATGGCCTCACGCATTCGCGCGGCCGGTGGCGATCCCGTCATGCTCGATGTCAGTGTGCTCGGCGACCCGCCCTACCGGCCCGAATACGACAAGCATGCCGTGGCCGCGGCCATCGGCACCACGATCGAGGCAATCGCGCAGTCGGGCGACGAAAACAGCGCCATGGAGCTGATGGCAAGAGGGGCTTCGACCCTAGCGCGCAACTTGAACGACAGCGGTGAAATCGACGGGTTCATCGCCATCGGCGGCACGATGGGCACGGACCTCGCCCTCGACATCGCGCTTGCCCTGCCGATCGGCGTTCCGAAATTCATCGTCTCGACCATCGCCTTCTCTCACCTCATCCCGCCAGAGCGGGTTGCTCCCGACCTGATGATGATCCTGTGGGCCGGTGGCCTCTACGGGCTGAACGACACCTGCAAGGCCGTGCTGTCACAGGCTTCGGGCGCGGTGGTCGGCGCCGCTCTCGCCAGCGAAAGACCACGCAAGGGCCTGCCGACGGTGGCAATCTCGTCGCTCGGCACAACCTGCCTCTCCTACATGAAGACATTGCGGCCCGAACTCGAGAAGCGCGGCTACGAAACCGTCATCTTCCACACCACCGGCATGGGCGGCCGTGCCATGGAATCGCTCGCCGCTGGCAAGCAGTTCGTCGCGGTCCTCGATTTCAGCCTGCAGGAAGTGGCCAACCATCTGAGCGACAGCGTCGTGTCGTCCGGGGTCGACCGGCTGGAGAACGCCGGCCGCGCGGCCATCCCGCAGATCGTTGCGCCCGGCGCCATCGACATGATCGATTTTCCGGCGTGGAAGCCGGTGCCAGACACGCTCGCCGAACGGCCCTATCACGCGCACAACCGGCTGCTGGCATCGGTAACGTCCGGCGGCGAGGCAAGACGGGCGATCGCCCGGGCTATCGGCGCAAAGCTCGCGACGGCGACAGCGCCGGTCGCCTTCATCCTGCCGGCCGGCGGCATCCAGCAATGGGACCGCGACGGCGAGCCGCTGCATGAACCCGAAGCGCTGGCAGCCTTCACCGACGAGATGCGCCATGCCGTATCCGCGCCGGTCGAGCTTCATGAAATCCAGGGCCATATCAACGATCCGGAATTTGCCAGCACGGCGCTCGCCATCTTCGACCGCTGGGTAGCCGAGGGCATCATCGCTCCCGGCCTGAGCCAGAGGCAGGCGTCGTGACCGCCATGCGCCCGCAGGCGCTGGTGCTCGATTTCGGTGGCGTCGTCACGAGGACACTGTTCGAGACACACGAACTCACGGAGCGGGCGCTCGGCCTCCGGTCCGGCACGCTCACCTGGCAGGGGCCGTTCGATCTCGCCTCCGATCCGCTCTGGCGCTCGATGCAGGCGGACGAGATCAGCGAACGCGACTATTGGAAGACCCGCACGCGCGAGGTTGGCCAACTCGTCGGCGAGGAATGGGACACGATGGAAACCTTCGTGCGCCGCGCGCGCGGCGCCGATCCCGAAGCGGTGGTGCGGCCCGAAGCCGATCGCGCCATCCGCAAGGCCCATGCCGCCGGCGTGAGGCTGGCCATTCTCTCCAACGAACTCGACCTGTTCTACGGCGCCGATTTCCGCGGCCGGCTGCCGCTGCTGTCGCTGTTCGAGACCATCGTCGACGCAACCTATACGAAGATCCTGAAACCGGATCTTCGCGCCTACCAATCAGTCGCCGAAGCGCTTGGCCTGCCCACCAGTGCCTGCGTTTTCGTCGACGACCAGAAACGCAACGTCGATGGCGCGGTCGTCGCCGGCATGCGCCCCGTTCATTTCGACGTGGCCAGCCCGGCCCGATCTTATGCCGAAGCGCTCGGCCATTTCGGCCTCACCCTTTAGAATCGGAGACTTCAGATGCGCGACACCAATTTCTTCGCCGAGAACAACGCCAAGCCGATCTGGCACCCGATGGCTCATCCCGCCGAGATGCGGGCATCGCCGCCCAAGGTGATCATGAAGGGCGAAGGCGTGCATGTGACCGACATCGAGGGCCGCACCGTGCTCGACGCCGTTGGTGGCCTGTGGAACGTCAACCTTGGCTACAATTGCGACCCGATCAAGCAGGCGATCGCTGCCCAGCTTGACGCCCTGCCCTACTATTCCGGCTTCCGTGGCACCTCGACCGGCCCGTCGATCGAACTGGCCTATGAATTGTCGCAATGGTTCGCGCCGGAAGGCATGGTGCGCACCTTCTTCACCTCGGGCGGATCGGATTCCGTCGAGACGGCGCTGCGGCTTGCCCGCCAGCACTGGAAGATCCGTGGCCAGGGCGATCGCACCAAGTTCCTGGCATTGAAGAAAGGGTATCACGGCACGCATTTTGGCGGCGCCTCGGTCAATGGCAATGCCAATTTCCGCCGCAACTACGAGCCGCTGCTGCCGGGCTGCTTCCACACGCCGGCACCTTGGGCCTATCGCAACCCGTATGACGAAACCGATCCGGTCAGGCTGGCGAAACTCTGCGCCCGCGCCATCGAGGACGAGATTGCCTTCCAGGGCGCCGACACCATCGCTGCCTTCATCATGGAACCGGTGCTTGGCGCGGGCGGCGTCATCGTGCCGCCGGAGACCTTCATGCCGCTGGTACGCGAGATCTGCGACCGGCACGATATCCTGCTGATCGCCGACGAAGTGGTGACGGCTTTCGGACGCACCGGCGCCTGGTCGGGTTCGCGGCTGTGGAACGTGAAGCCGGACTTCATGACCATCGCCAAGGCGATCACCTGTGGCTACTTCCCGCTCGGCGCCACGCTCATCGGCCAGAAAGTGGCCGACGTGTTCGAGGCCGACAAGACCAGCTTCGGCGCCATCGGCCATGGCTACACCTATTCGGGTCATCCTGTCGGTTGCGCCGCAGGCCTCGCCGCCCTTGCCGAAACCAAGCGCCTTGGCGTCAACGAGAACGCGGCGGCACGCGGCATCGAACTTAGCAAGGCGCTGGAAGCGCTGAAGACCAAGCATGCGCTGGTCGGCGACGTGCGCGGCAAAGGCCTGATGGCTGCGCTAGAGCTGGTGTCCGATCGCGGCACCAAGAAGCCGGTCGACAAGAAGACGATGGCAAAGGTCGCCGACGGCGCCTACGAAGCCGGCGTCATGCTGCGCGTGTCGGGCAACATGATCATCCTGTCGCCGCCGCTCGTCATCACCGCCGCCGATGTCGCCAAGATCGCCGAAGGCCTGGATGCCGGCCTGACCGCCGCCAGTGCTGCCGGATAGGCATGGAAAAGGGGCGCTGCCGCCTGTCGGCACCGCCTCGACTTCCTGTTCCCGAGGCATCCGCGCCGTCACGAACTGTCGCGCCGCTCCAGCGCGCGGAAGGCGAAATATTGCAGATCGGCGAGAACTTCGTGGACCTGGTGCGCCGGGCCGCGGCAACTGCCGGGCGGGCGACCGGGGCGCAACGGCCAGACGCGGCGGACCTTTCCCGCCGCGCCGGATTCCAGATTTTGCGCAGCTGCGGCAGCGCGGCAGCGCCAGCGGGCGAAGCGCCGAGCCTCCCGTGGCAGATCGTCCAGCGCGCGTCCGACCGCCTGGAGACGCAGCACAAGACGCGTCGCGTCGATGCGGCCATCGGGCGAAAGCCGACGGCGACCCGGGATGAGACGCGGCTCGCTGCCGCCGGGCGCCAGGATACGCGGCACGCCGCCGACCTGCCGATGCCGGCCACCGGGCCATTTGGGCAGTGGATCGAGCAGCGGAAGAGCGACCGGGCGGGGCGCCGCACGCCGCGGGACAAGGTTTGGCAGGATGGCCGACGGCTTGACGCCGTAGGGCAGGACGATGCCGGTGCCCTTGCCGTTCCGGACGAAGACCGTGTCAGGCTCAGGCTTCACCTTGCGCGGACGCGGCAACACGACCAAGTCTCGCGCAACCACAATGACCAGCCGGCGCGCGGCCGCCTCGACCGGACGCAGCAAAGCGAGAATGGCGCGGTGGGAACGGCGCGGCAGGGTCGTTTCGCCATCGGCCAGTCCCACCATCGCAACAAGCATCGCGAGGATGCGCTTCAACGCCTCCCGGTTTCGCTCGAGTGCAACATCCCAGTCCATCGCCGCTCCTTCAAGGGCAGCAAATTATCGCGCCGGTGGCGCAGCCGTGGACAAACGGCGCGAAGAAAAATTTCGGGCACGTGTTTATCGAGACGCCGGACGGCCGTCCTGAGGCCGGCGCTCCAGCACTTTGATTTCGCGCATCACCCGCCGCCCATGCGCCCTTTGCGCCACGCAGCCGGCGACACACCGGTGGCATGGCGGAAGAAACGCGAGAAGTAGGCCGGATCGTTGAACCCGGCTTCGAACGCGATGTCCTCGACCGAGCGGACCGTAAAAGCGAGCAGCCTCTTGGCTTCCACCAGGCGCCGCTCGCTGATTGCCCGGCGCACGCCCGTGCCCACGACCTGCCGGGCAGCCTTGTCGAGGAGATGCCGCGTGGTGCCGAGCGCCTCCACATAGCGCTCCACGGGCCAATCTTCCCGGAAGCTGCGATCGATCAGCCGGCGCAGTTTGCCTGCGAGCGCCGCCACGGCTGGCAGCTCGATCGGCTGCGGTTCGGTGCCGAGCCGCGCGATGCCGGACAACGCCACCGCTACCAAGGGCGGCAGAATTTTGTCCATCCCGGGCAAGGCTTCGACATATTCGGTCTGAACGGCCTGGATTGCGTCTCGCAGTCTCCGCCAGAGCACCTCTTCGCCGCGACCGCAGATCAGCACCGGCGTGTCCAAAGGCAGCAGCGTGTGTTCGGCGAGCACCGCCAAAGCGTCGTCCGCCATCGATATGACGACGGCATCCGTGCCGGGCTCGATCTCGAAACCGTGAACCACGCCGCTCGGCACGAAACTCACGGTTGGAGCGGAAAAGCTCCATATCTCGTCTTCGATCCGGTAGGTGCCGCGCCCGCTCGTCCAGTAGGTGATCTGGCCCAGTTGGGGATGCTTGTGCGGCTGCACCCGGCCGTGATGCACCCCCTCGCGCGCCCGGACGGTTTCGACGTGACAGAAGCCGACATCGAGGGCATGCGTCGGTTCGCCATAGACAAAAAATTCCGGAATGGATGCGTGGCTCATGTCGCCCGAAAAAGTCCAAGCGGTTTTCGGCTTTTATCCATAAACCATCGCCGCACGCACGGCTACTCTCATCACATTCAGGGAGGAATACATGCGAGCGGAAGATTACCGGGCCGACAAGAGACGGCCCTTCACGGGTGCCGAATATCTGGAAAGCCTGCGCGACGGCCGCGAGGTCTATATCAACGGCGAGCGTATCGCCGACGTGACCACGCATCCGGCGATGCGCAACTCCGCCCGCTCGCTCGCCCGGCTCTACGATGCGCTGCACGATCCCGCCCAGCAGCGCACACTCACATCGCCGACCGACACCGGCTCGGGCGGCTACACCCACAAATATTTCCGTGTTGCCCATTCGCCGGCCGATCTCGTCGAACAACAAGACGCGATCGCCCATTGGGCCCGCATGACCTATGGCTGGATGGGCCGCACCGCCGACTACAAGGCGGCGCTCATGAACACGCTCGGCGCCAATGCGGATTGGTACGGTCCGTTCAAGGACAATGCGCGCAGCTGGCACAAACGCGCGCAGGAAGCCGTGCTGTTCATGAACCACGCCATCGTCAACCCGCCGATAGACCGCCACAAGCCGGCCGAGCAGGTGAAGGACGTGTTCGTCCACATCACCAAGGAAACCGATGCCGGCATCTGGGTGTCAGGCGCCAAGGTGGTGGCGACCTCGTCGGCGCTCACCCACTATAATTTCCTGGCGCAGAGCTCCGCCACGGTCACGGAGGACCCGTCGCTGTCGGTGATGTTCATCGTGCCGATGAATGCGCCCGGCGTAAAAATGTTCTGCCGCGTTTCCTATGAGCAGACCGGAAACACGGTCGGTCACCCCTTCGACTATCCGCTGTCATCCCGCTTCGACGAGAACGACGCCATCCTGGTCCTCGACAACGTCTTCATTCCCTGGGAGGACGTTCTGGTTCTGCGCGACGCGCAGAAAATACTCTCCTTCCACCCGGCCTCCGGCTTCATGCATGGCTACTGTTTCCAGGGCTGCACGCGCTTTGCCGTGAAACTCGATTTTCTTGCCGGCCTGCTCGCCAAGGCGCTGCGTGCCACCGGCGGCGACGCCTTCCGCGGCAACCAGGCCGCACTTGGCGAAGTCATCGCGCTGCGGCACATGTTCTGGAGTTTCTCCAACGCGATGGCCTACAACCCTATCCCCTGGGCGGGCGGCGCCGTGTTGCCGAACATGGAGGCGGCCCTCGCCTACCGCACCTTCATGTCGGAGGCCTATCCGCGCGTCATCGAGACGGTGCGCAAGGTCGTGGCATCCGGGCTGATCTATCTGCCGTCGTCCGCCAAGGATTTCGACAATCCCGAGATCGACCGCTATCTGGCGCAATATGTGCGTGGTTCCAACGACATGGGCCATATCGAGCGCATCAAGATCATGAAGCTGTTGTGGGACGCGACGGGCACCGAATTCGGCGGCCGCCACGCGCTCTACGAGCTGAACTACGCCGGCGCGCAGGAAGAGGTGCGGCTACAGGTGCTGAAAGGGGCCGAACGCGGCGGCCGGCTGAGGGCGATGGAAGAACTGGTCGACACCTGCATGGCCGACTATGACGAAAAAGGCTGGACCGGAAACACCTGGCTGCCGCCACTCTCCAACGGCGAAAGATGAGGCCCGGCCATGCAGCCTCAGGTCTCCAGGCTCGAATTTCGCGACGCGATGGCGCGTGTGTGCGCACCCGTCAACATCATCACCACGGACGGACCGGCGGGACGCGGCGGCTTTACCGCGACCGCCATGTGCAGCGTTTCCGACGATCCGCCCACCTTGCTCGTCTGCATGAACGAGCGGTCGGCGCAGACGGCAATGTTCCTCGATAACCGGCGCTTCTGCGTCAATGTGCTGACGCAGGCGCATACACATCTCGCCGGCAAATTCGCCGGCGCCATCCGCGACATGGGCGAGCGTTACCAGGCGGCAAGCTGGCAAACCATGCCTTCCGGAATGCCGGCATTGCTCGATGCCATCGTATCCTTCGATTGCGAGATCGACGGCGTGAACAAGGTCGGCACGCACAATGTCATGTTCGGCCGCGTGATCGACATCCGTCACGGCAGTGGCGAGGCGGCCCTGCTCTATGTCGACCGCAACTACACCCAGCCGGCAGCCCTTGGCAGTTTTGGTGGGTGAGAACCCGGTTCGCCGGAGGCGAATTGAAAGGTCCAGTGGACCTTTCAAAGGGTTCGAACGCCCGAGGCCCAAGCCGAGGGCTGGTATGAGACTATCGCCGTCCCGCCTCTCGCATGCTTGCCGTGTTCGAAATGCGAAAAGCCAAACAATTGGCTTTTCGTCCGCCACTGCGGGCCATTTCTCACCCCTCGCTGCTCTCCGACTGGATCAGGCTTTCCAGCATATCGAGCAGCTTCTCATGCTCCTCGCCGCCGAAACGTTTCTCGATGGCGTCGTAGATGGCGACGCGTTCGGGCGCCAAATCCTCGATCAGCGCCACACCGCTGCCGGTGATCGCCAGGAGCGCGCGCCTGCCGTCGTCCTTGACCTTGTTGCGTGTCATCAGCCGGCGTTCTTCCAGCGCCTTGATGATGCGCGTGAGGCTGGGCGGCAGGATCGAGGCGCGGTTGGCGAGTTCGGTTGCCTCGAGCGGCCCCGCCTCCGCCAGCACCCGCAGCACGCGCCATTGCTGCTCGGTAATATCGTGCCGGGCAAGCATGGGCCGGAAATGCGCCATGATGACTTCGCGGGCGCGCAACAGCGCCATGGGCAGGGAGCGTCGTGTGGAAGGCGGCAGCAAAAGCAAATCTCCGCTCGGATCCCGGTTTGTCTCACAGCCGGCGCAGGCAGTCTGCAAGCCGGCTATTGCGCTATATCCGCGATTTTGCCGCAACCGGCAATCCCGCACCATACAGACAGCGACGCCATTCAACAGCGCTTGACTTTCATTCGTCAAGATGTAATTCACATGTTAATTACAAAGAGCCGGCTGTCCGGTGGAGGAACGCCTTGCCTCACATGGCCATCGAATACTCAGCAAACCTCGACGCGGCCGTCGACATGGACGGCCTTTGCGCGCTCGTCGCCGACACGATGCTGGAAACAGGACTGTTCGAGATCGGCGCCATCCGTGTTCGCGCTTTCCGGGCGCAATCCTACGCGATTGCCGACCGACTGCCGCAAAACGGCTTCATCGACATGAACCTGCGCATCGGCAAGGGCCGCAGCGCGGAGGAAAAGAAAAGCGCCGGCGAGGCGATCTTTGCCGCCGTTTCGGAGCGGCTGGCCGAGCTTTTTGCGACCCCGCATTTCGCTTTGTCGCTGGAAATCCGCGAGATCGACGCCGAGCTGAGCTGGAAAAAGAACGCCATCCACCCGCGGCTGCGCGGCAAGTGACGAGGACAAGGGCATGAGCGCACTGGACGACAATCTGCGCAAGGCAAGCGGCTATCTTGAGCGCTTCAAGCGCGACGGCGTGCTGAACCATATCGCCGGCGAGGCCGTGCCGGCCGCCGACGGTGCGACTTTCGAGACGATTTCTCCGGTCGACCTGAAGCCGCTCGCCAAGGTGGCGCAGGGCAAGGCGGCCGACATCGATCGCGCCGCCAAGGCGGCCAAGGCAGCGTTCCGCGAATGGGCCGCGCTATCCGGCGACGCGCGCAAGAAACTCCTGCACAAAATCGCCGACGCCATCGTGGCGCGCGCCGAGGAAATCGCCTTCGTCGAGTGCATGGACACCGGCCAGTCGCTGAAATTCATGGCCAAGGCGGCACTGCGCGGCGCCGAGAACTTCCGCTTCTATGCCGACCGCGCCCCGCAGGCGCGCGACGGCAACACCATACAAGGCCCCGGCCAGGTCAACATGACCACGCGCGTGCCGATCGGCCCGGTGGGTATCATCACACCCTGGAATACCCCCTTCATGCTGTCGACATGGAAGATCGCGCCGGCGCTCGCCGCCGGCTGCACGATCGTCCACAAGCCGGCCGAGTTCTCGCCGCTGAGCGCGCGGTTGCTGGTCGAGATCGCCGAGGAAGCAGGCCTGCCCAAGGGTGTCTGGAACCTCGTCAATGGCTTCGGCGAGGAAGCCGGCAAGGCGCTGACGGAACATCCCGATATCAAGGCGATCGGCTTCGTCGGCGAAAGCCGCACCGGCTCCATGATCATGAAGCAGGGCGCCGACACGCTGAAACGCGTGCATTTCGAACTGGGTGGCAAGAACCCTGTCATCGTCTTCGCCGACGCCGATCTCGAACGCGCCGCCGACGCCGCCGTCTTCATGATCTATTCGCTGAACGGCGAGCGCTGCACGTCGTCCTCGCGCCTGCTGGTCGAGGCCTCGATCCACGACAAGTTCACGGCCCTCGTTGCCGAGAAGGCGAAACGCATCAAGATTGGCCACCCGCTCGATCCCGAGACCGTGGTCGGCCCGCTGATCCATCCGGTGCACGAAAAGAAGGTGCTGTCCTATATCGAGATCGCCAAGTCGGAGGGCGTCACCGTCGCCGCCGGCGGCACCAAGTTCGATGGCCCGGGTGGCGGTTGTTATGTTGCCCCCACCCTCTTCACCGGCGCCAACAACACCATGCGCATTGCACGCGAGGAGGTTTTCGGACCGGTGCTGACCGCCATCCCGTTCAAGGACGAGGCGGAGGCGCTGGAGATCGCCAACGACACGCAGTACGGTCTCACCGGCTATCTGTGGACGTCGGATGTGACGCGCGCCTTCCGCTTCACCGAAGCGCTGGAAGCCGGCATGATTTGGGTGAATTCGGAAAATGTGCGTCACTTGCCGACGCCGTTCGGCGGTGTGAAGAATTCCGGCATCGGCCGCGACGGCGGCGACTGGTCGTTCGATTTCTACATGGAAACCAAGAACATCGCTTTCGCGACCAAGCCGCACGCCATCCAGAAGCTTGGCGGCTGACGCCGTGCAGCGCGGTGAAAACCGCGCCGCGACATATGAGGAGGAACCTGATGTCTTTGCCGCAACCCAATCTCTATCCCGCCTTCAACATCGTGCGGCTGAGCCATGTCGAACTCGCAGTCACGGATCTGGCGAAATCGCGCGCGTTCTATGTCGATACGCTCGGCCTGCAGGTGACCGACGAAAGCAAGGACGCAATCTACCTGCGCGCGCTGGAAGAGCGCGGCCATCACTGCATCGTTTTGAGGAGGGCCGACAAGGCGGAGGCCCGCGACCTCGGCTTCAAGCTTTATAGCGAGGAAGACCTCGACAAGGCGGAACACTTCTTCAAGGGCAAGGGCCTGCCGGTGGAATGGGTCGAGCGCCCATACCAGTCACGCACTTTCCGCACACGCGATCCGCACGGCATTCCGCTCGAATTCTATTCCAAGATGGACCGCCTGCCGCCGATCCACCAGAAATACGCGCTCTACAAGGGTGTGAAGCCGCTGCGCATCGACCACTTCAACTGCTATTCGCCGAATGTCGATGAATCGGTGGCCTTCTACAACGAGCTCGGCTTCCGCGTGACCGAATACACGGAAGATGCCGAGACCGGCAAATTGTGGGCGGCCTGGACGCATCGCAAGGGCGGCGTGCACGACATCGCCTTCACCAACGGTCGCGGCCCGCGCCTGCACCACGTCGCCTTCTGGGTGCCGACGCCGCTCAACATCATCGACCTGCTCGACCTGATGGCCACCACCGGCTGGCTGGCCAATATCGAGCGCGGCCCGGGCCGGCATGGCATTTCCAATGCCTTTTTCCTCTACGTCCGCGACCCCGACAACCACCGTATCGAGATCTATTGCTCGGACTACCAGACGGTCGACCCGGATCTCGAGCCGATCAAATGGGATTTGAAGGACCCGCAGCGACAGACGCTGTGGGGCGCGCCGGCACCACGTTCCTGGTTCGAGGAAGGCAGCGTTTTCGCCGGCGTCGAGCCGCGCGAGCCCGATCTCGCCGCTTCGCCCATCATCGCTCCGTGACCGGCCTGCGGCCGATACTGATATCCACGAGGAACCGGGCATGAGCGCATTGGCACGCATCGCCACCTTCACCGCCGGCGGCAAGACACGCTACGGCGCCATCACCGATACCGGCGCCATCGATCTTTCCGGTCGCCATGGCGGCCAATGGCCGACCCTGCGGGAGGTCATCGAGGCCGGCGCCCTGCGGCGGCTGGCGGAAGAAGCAGCGGGATTGCCGGTCGATTTCGGCCTGTCCGACATCGCCTATGAAATCCCGGTACCAATGCCGGAGAAAATCATCTGCGTCGGCGTCAATTTTCCCGACCGCAACGAGGAGTACAAGGACGGCCAGGCCGCACCTTCGAACCCTTCGCTGTTCATCCGCTTTCCGCGTTCCTTCGTCGGCCACGGCGCCAATCTGGTGCGGCCACCGGAATCGCCGCAGCTCGACTATGAGGGCGAAATCGTCATCGTCATCGGCAAGGGCGGCCGCCGCATTTCTGAAGCCGCCGCGCTCGACCATATCGCGGCACTTTCGCTGTGCAACGAAGGCACCATTCGCGACTGGGTGAGACACGCCAAGTTCAACGTCACCCAGGGCAAGAACTTCGACCGCACCGGCTCGATCGGCCCCTGGCTCGTGCCCTTCACCGGCGAGGCGCAGATCGCCGACATCAAGCTGCAGACCCGCGTCAATGGCGAGGTCCGCCAGAGCGATCGCACCAGCCGCATGATCTTCTCCTTTCGCAAGATCATCGCCTATATTTCGACCTTCACGACGCTGGTGCCCGGCGATGTCATCGTCACCGGCACGCCGACCGGCGCCGGCGCCCGTTTCGATCCGCCGATCTGGCTGAAGCCGGGCGACGTGATCGAAGTCGAGGCCGACGGCATCGGCATCCTGCGCAACGGAGTTGTTGACGAGTGAGCGCGACGACCATGACCCCCGCCGAAATCGAGGATGCCGCGCAGCGCCTGTTCGCGGCCGAGCGCAACCGGCGCCAGATCCGCCTGCTCAGCCTCGATTTCCCGAAGGCGACGATGGACGACGCCTATAAGGTGCAGGCGGCGCTGGTGAAGAAGAAGCGCGATGCCGGCGCCATTGCGAAGGGCTGGAAGATCGGCCTGACCTCCAAGGCCATGCAATCGGCGCTCAACATCGACATCCCGGATTCCGGCATTCTCTTCGACGACATGTTCTTCGCCGACGGCGGCACGGTACCGGCCAATCGCTTCATCCAGCCGCGCATCGAGGCCGAGATCGCCTTCGTCATGAAGGCGCCGCTGCGCGGCCCGAACGCCACCATCTTCGATGTGTTGAACGCCACCGACTACATCACGCCGGCGCTCGAAATCCTCGATACGCGCATCGAGCGCGTCAACAAGGAGACCGGCAAGGTCCGTACCTTCTTCGATACCATTTCCGACAATGCCGCCAATGCCGGCATCGTGCTGGGTGGAAGGCCGATCCGCCCGCAGGAGGCCGACATGCGCTGGATCGGCGCCATCGTCTCGCGCAATGCCGAGGTGGAGGAAACCGGCCTGGGCGCCGGCGTGCTGAACCATCCGGCCATGGGCATCGTCTGGCTGGCCAACCGCCTTCATGCCTATGGAATGGAGATCGCCGCCGGCGAGGTCGTTCTCTCCGGTTCCTTCGTCCGCCCGGTGGAGGCACGCCATGGCGACACCATCGTCGCCGATTTCGGTGCTTACGGCACGATCAGCGTCTTCTTCGAATAGAACCCGCCAAAGGCCCGATCTGCAAGGCCGGCCCGTGCAAACAGATGCCGGTCGGCCGAACGACCCCTGTTCACGGCAATTCCGGTTCGATGTCATAGGGGCTAACCGGCCCTGTCCGGCGAAACGCTTCCGGCGTTAAGCATCCATTCGCCAAGCTTTGCATCAGCATGCCTTGGACAGCCGGAACCCCCATATCACCAATAATTTGGTTAGATGTGCCTGCTATCACCCGCTCGTGCCCAAACGGCGTTCGAGAGTGGAAGCGTAGACGTGTTCAAGATTGGCCGAGGCAAGCATCATGCCTGAGATCAGGCCGGTCACGGCCCAGGATCTGCCGGCTGTTGCCTCGCTGTTCCAGCGCCTGTTGCGCCGGAACGGCGTGGAGCCAAACGCGCTCGCCGATTATCTCAGGACACTCTTCCTGGAAGGCCCCAACTACGATCCGGAACTGGCTTCGAAGGTGCATGTGCGCGACGATGGCACCGTCAGCGGGTTCCTGGGTGTCTTTCCGCTTGCCATGGAACATGCGGGCAAACCGCTGCGTGCCGCCGTCTGCGGAACGTTCATGGTCGACGCGCATGGTGACGACCCCTTCGCCGGCGCCCGGCTGTTGAGAGACGTGCTTTCCGGCCCTCAGGATCTTTCCTTCACCGAGACCTCCAACGATCTTTCCACCGCGCTCTGGCAGACGGTGGACGGAAACATCCTGCCGGCCTACAGCCTTGAATGGCTGCGCATCCTGCGGCCGGCATCCTTCGTTTCGGAACTCGCCGGCGAGCAATTGCCGGTGGCTCGGCTCGTTTCCCCGCTGATGCGCCCTTTCGATGCGCTGGCGCGCCGTGGCAAGGCCAGTTGGGCCGGCTATGTGCCGCTGGCCAGCCGCGCCGACTCTTTTAGCGATGCCGATGCGAGCGAAGATGAGGCGGCGGAACTCATTCCAGGTTTCCTGCGCCAGTTCGCGCTGCGTCCAAACTGGAACGCCGACCGCCTGCGCTACATGCTGGCGCAGGCACGCGACAAGGCGCTGCATGGCGAGCGGGTTCTGCGTGTCGTCCGTTCCCGCACAGGCGCGCCCGTCGGCCTGTTCCTCTACTACGGCGACAAGGGTCGTATCGGCAGGGTCGTGCAGATCATGTCGCTTCCCGGCCGCGAGGCGATCGTCATCGACCGCATGCTGCGCCACGCCGATTCCCGCGACATGGCTGCGCTGCGTGGCCGTGCCCAGCCTCAGCTCCTGACGGCCATGATGGGGCGCAAGATCGCTTTCGTTCACGCGGCCTCCACCATCGTCCACTCGCGGCATCCGGAACTGGTCGACGCGTTCAATGGCGGACGCGCCTTCATCAACGGGCTTGCCGGCGAAGGCTGGACACGCCTGATCGGCGATCGTTTCGCATGACGGCGGTTCCATGTGCGGTATAGCGGGCTATTTCGGTGATGGCGTGGCGCCGGCGGACGCGGTGCCGCTTCTGTCCGGCATGGCCGACGCCCTGGCGCATCGGGGCCCGGACGACAGCGGCATTTATACCGACCGCGACATCGGATTGACGCATCGCCGCCTGTCGATCGTCGGCCTGGCGGACGGCCATCAGCCGATGCTGGACGGGTCCGACAATCTGGTCATTTCCTACAATGGCGAGATCTTCAACTATGTCGAATTGCGCGCCCGGCTGATCGCCGGCGGGCGGCGCTTCCGCACCCAATCGGATACCGAGGTGATCCTGCACCTCTACGACGAAATGGGGCTCGACTGCCTGCACGAGCTCAACGGCGATTTCGCCTTCGCGCTCTGGGATACGAAACTCCGGCGCATGGTGCTGGCGCGCGACCGCATGGGTGTTCGCCCGCTCTTCCATGCCAAGCGCGGCGACACCTTGTTCTTCGCTTCCGAGATCAAGGCGCTTCTCACCGTACCCGGCATCGCGGCAGAGCTCGATCCGTACGCGCTGGATCAGATCTTCACCCTGTGGACGCCATTGGCACCACGAACGATCTTCCGCGGCATTTCCGAATTGCCGCCCGGCCATCTGATGCTGATCGAGCGCGGCCGAACGGAAATACGCCCCTGGTGGCGGCAGAGTTTCCCTGACGCGGGCGATGTCCAGCACAAGCCGGATGCCGTCGAAGAACTGCGGGCACTGCTCGACGACGCCACGCGCATTCGCCTTCGAGCCGACGTGCCTGTCGGCTCCTATTTGTCGGGCGGACTGGATTCCTCCCTGATTTCGGCGCTGGCCGCACGCGCCGTGCCCGGCAATCTCAGGACATTCTCGCTCGGCTTCGATACCCAGGAGCACGACGAAAGCCGCTGGCAGGCGATGATGGCGGCGACGCTCGGCGTTGAACACCATGCGGTTCGTTGCACCGCCAACGATATTGGACGCCTGTTCCCGGACGTGGTCAGGCATGTCGAGCGGCCGATCCTGCGCACGGCGCCGGCGCCATTGGGAAAATTGTCGGCACTGGTGCATGACCACGGTCTGAAGACCGTGCTGACTGGCGAGGGCGCCGATGAACTGTTTGCCGGCTATGATATTTTCCGCGAGGCAAAGCTGCGCCGTTTCCGCGGCAGGCAACCGCAGTCGCGTCTGCGTCCGTTGCTGTTCCAGCGCCTCTATCCCTATTTGCCAGGCTTGAAGCGGCAATCGCCGGAATATCTGGCGAAGTTCTTCGGCGCCGGCGACGACAAGATCGATGATCCGCTCTATTCGCACCGACCGCGCTTTCGCTCCACCGGATCGGCCAAGCTCTTCTTTTCCACCAGCCTCAAGGAACAGCTCGGCACCTATGATGCAACGGCGGAACTGGCGGCAATGCTGCCGGCGGACTTCCCGCGCTGGCATCCGTTGCACCAGGCGCAATATCTCGAGACCAGCTTCCTGCTGCCGGGATATATCCTTTCCGCGCAGGGCGATCGTATGATGATGGCGAACGGCGTTGAAGGCCGTTTTCCTTTCCTCGACCCGCGCCTCATCGACTTTGCTGCCGCCCTGCCCCCGGACATGAAGCTGCATGGCCTCAGGGAGAAGCATATTCTCAAACAGGCCGCGAAAGGCCTGGTGCCGGAGCCGATCATCGAGAGACCGAAGCAACCTTATCGCGCGCCCGACAGCCAGGCCTTCGCCGCAGCGCCGCCGGACTATCTGGAGGACCTTCTGTCGGAAAAGACGGTTGGAAAAGGCGGCCTGTTCAATGCCCCGGCCGTGGAAAAACTGAAGAGCAAGATGCTTCGCCAGGGAGCGAGCAGTTTTCGCGACGACACGGCCTTTATCGGGATTGTCTCGACCCAACTCTGGTTGGATACATTTCTCACACGCTAAGACGAGCAGATAACAGCGGAACCAAGAACATGGCGGACGACATCAAGGCAACGATACGGGCCTTCATCTTCGAGAACTTCCTGTTCGGCGACGAAAGCCAGCCGCTTCCGGACGAAATGTCCCTGATCGACAACGATCTTGTCGATTCGACCGGCATTCTCGAACTGGTCGGCTTCATCGAGAAGCGGTTCGAAATGAAGGTCGAAGACCGGGAAATCGTACCGGCCAACCTCGATTCCGTCGCCCGCATCGTCGGCTATGTCGGCCGAAAGCAGGCAAGCTAGGCGGCGGGATTGCAATGCGCCTCGAAGAGCATCTTCACGCAAGATCGGCTGATCGAGGCCAGCATACGGCGCTTGTTTGCAACGACAGCAGGCTGAGCTACGCCGAACTCTGGCAGTCGGCGCGTCGCCTGGCGTCGTCGCTCCACGCCGCGCACGTCTGCAAGGGCGACCGCGTCATCGTGTTCATGGACAACAGCCAGGAGGCCGTGATCGCGGCTTTCGCGATATGGACGGCAGGCGCCGTACTCGTGCCTGTCCATCCGACGGCAAAGGCCGCCCGCATTGCCTTCGTCGCCAATCATTGCCGGGCCTCCGTCATTCTGGCACAGGGGCGACTGGCTCCCGTCGTGGCGGAATCTACGCCACTCATCGTCAACTCCGCGCACATCGTGCTGACGACGCCGCACGCGGCTCTGCCAGACGCGACCCCGCTGTCTGACTGCCTGCTTGCCGAACCGTTGCCTGACGGGAGCGAGCATCGAGCGGACAAGGATCTAGCAGCAATCCTCTACACCTCGGGCTCCACTGGCGAGCCCAAGGGTGTGATGATGACGCATGTCAATCTCGACGCCGCAACTGGCTCGATCGTTTCCTATCTGGAAAACACGCAAGACGACGTCATCCTCAGCGTATTGCCGCTGTCGTTCGGTTATGGCCTGACGCAATTGATGACGGCTGTTGTCTGCGGCGGAACGCTTGTCCTCGAAAAATCCTTCGCGTTCCCTTACGCGGTTTTTGAACGCCTGCAGGCAGAACGCGCAACCGGTTTCCCGCTGGTGCCGTCGATGGTCGCGATGATGCTGCAGATGCGCGAGCTTGATCCTGTATTGTTTTCGAGCCTGCGTTATGTGACCAGCGCGGCGGCTCCGCTGCCGGTCGATCATATTCACCGGCTAAGGACAATTCTGCCCGACGCGCGCTTTTATTCGATGTACGGCCAGACGGAATGCATTCGCGCTTCTTTCCTGCCACCTAGTCAGTTGGAACAACGGCCAGGTTCCGTGGGGATCGCCATCCCCGGAGCAAAGGCCTATGTGGTCGATGACACCGGCAGGCGAACCGCACCCGGCGCTGTCGGTGAGTTGGTGATCAGCGGACCGAACGTCATGCAAGGTTATTGGGAGGCGCCGCAGGCGACAGCCGCAGCTTTGCGCCCCGACCCGGAGACCGGAGGCCTGAGGCTTCACACCGGCGACCTCTTCACCGCCGATGCGCAAGGGTTCCTGACCTTTGTGTCCCGACGCGACGACATCATCAAATCGCGCGGCGAAAAAGTATCGCCCAAGGAAGTCGAAGCGGTCCTTCATACCTTGCCGGGTATCGTCGAAGCGCTTGTTGTCGGGGTTCCGGACCCCGTTCTAGGCCAGGCGATCAAGGCACTGGTCGTGCCGGCCGAACCCGGTTCGATCAGCGAACGCGACGTGTTGCGCCACTGCGCTAGCCTTCTCGAGGACTACATGGTTCCCAAATCCGTCGAATTCGTCGTCGAACTGCCAAAGACCGAAACCGGAAAGCTTAGCCGGCGTCTCGCCGCGACGATGCCGACCGCCAGCGAGGGCCTACCTGAGTGACCAAGCACTTCTCCGCAGCCGTTCTCGACTTCGATCCGGCAGCCGAAACGGAACGTATCGCCAAGGCAATGCGTGAAAGCCTACGCAAGGGTATGCGCCGACGCGGTCTTGTCATCGGCCTGTCGGGCGGCATCGATTCCAGCGTCTGCGCCGGCCTTGCCGCGAGGGCGCTTGGAGCTTCGAACGTCTTTGCCGTGCTGATGCCGGAAAGCGATTCTGACCCGGAGAGCCTGCGGCTTGGCTCCCAGGTGGCCGATACATTCGGCATCGATCGCACCGTCGAGGACATGGCGCCGATGCTGAGCGCCATGGGCTGTTATGCGCGTCGCGATGCCTTCATCCGCGAAGTGGAGCCGAATTACGGCCCGGGCTGGGCCTCCAAAGTCGTGTTCGACAATGGACTGACCACCGGCGGCTACAATCTGTCGTCTCTGGTCGTGCGGGCGCCCGACGGCACCGAACGCAAGCTGCGCCTGCCGGTGGAGGTCTATCTCGGCATCGTCGCGGCGACCAATATGAAGCAGCGCACGCGCAAGCAGCTCGAATATTACCACGCCGACCGGCTGAACTATGCGGTGCTCGGCACCCCGAACCTCTTGGAATACGACCAGGGCTTCTTCGTCAAGAATGGCGACGGCGCCGCCGACATCAAGCCGATCGCGCATCTTTACAAGACACAGGTCTACCGGCTCGCCGAATATCTCGGCGTTCCGGCCGAGATACGCGCCCGGCCGCCGACCACCGACACCTATTCCCTGCCGCAGACGCAGGAGGAGTTCTATTTCGTCCTGCCTTACGACAAGATGGATCTTTGCCTCTATGGTCTCGACCATCAGGTGCCCGCGGCCGAAGTCGCCCAGGCTATAGGCTTGGATGCCGATCAGGTCGAACTCGTCTGGAAGGATATAGCAGCCAAGCGCAAGGCCGCGCGCTATCTGCACATGCCGCCCCAACTCGTCATCGCGTAAGGCGCGACCGCTTTTTTGCCAGCAAGAAACAGAAACGCGGGCGGCCAGCTTCCAGCGCAAGTTTCGCTCGCCCGGGCTCTAGAAATGTAGCCGCTTACTCTGCGTCGAAGCACTATCATTGCGCCAATGCGATGGAAGCGAGCGCCATGAAATTTTGCCGGCAGAAACCGGCAGATGGCCGTCCGCGCCCGCACCAGTCTGTTCAAACACGAAATTGGGCCAACGATGGATCTTCTTTATCAGACCCACTCCCCTTACGCGCGCAAGGTCCTGGTCTTTGCCCATGAAGCCGGTCTTGCCGGGCGGCTGCGTGTCATCCACCATGAAACCAGTCCGACCAATCGCAACGATGCGGTCTTTGCCGTCAACCCGTTGGGCAAGGTTCCGGTTCTCGTACTGGAGGACAGCGAGGCAATCTTCGATTCGGTCGTGATCTGCGACTATCTGAACACGCTCGCCGGGCAGCGCCAGCTGATACCCGCCGACGGACCGAGGCGCTGGGTCGCCTTGCGTATGCAGGCGATCGCCCAGGGACTATGCGAAGCGGGTATCGCGCTGCGCTGGGAAACGACACGGCGGCCGGAACATTTGCGCTACCCGCCCTTAGCCGAAGGCATGACAACGAAGCTGGTCGAATCCTACGATTATCTCGAGCGGGATGGCGTGCTCGATGAGCCGCTCCATATCGGACATATCGCAATCGCCACCGCTCTCGACTGGCTGGCATTCCGCAAACTGCCGGATTTCGAGACAGGAAGGCCTCGGCTTTCGAAATGGTACCGCGCATTCCTGCAGCGACCTTCAATGCAGGCTACTGTCTACGACGGAGAAACACACGATTGATTTATGGGTGAGGAGCGGTCGGCGGAGCCGCTCGCTCGACCATTGCCTGTCGATTGAAGCCGACGAACGATTTGAAGCTGGGACCATCAGCCTGCTGTCAGTCTGCGTAGGATGTGACGGGGCCGGCTTGGGGCCTCGCGGCGGCCGTTTGCCTGCTGCCGGCAGCGTTGGCACGCCCTGAACGCAAAAAACCCGGCTGATCGCCGGGTTTTTGATTTGGTTGCGGGAGTAGGATTTGAACCTACGACCTTCAGGTTATGAGCCTGACGAGCTACCGGGCTGCTCCATCCCGCGTCAACCGAGTTTA